>Ga0207660_10000003_pt1 | contig 675759 bp, 632 predicted proteins | sample KBSC73BmetaG_FD_184335 | JGI IMG/M metagenome (GOLD analysis project Ga0207660, IMG submission 184335) | Corn rhizosphere microbial communities from Kellogg Biological Station, Michigan, USA - KBS C7-3B metaG (SPAdes) (version 2) | ecosystem: Host-associated > Plants > Roots > Rhizosphere ... | reverse complement strand
TGGACGGTCGTGACCCATTTCGACTTCTCGGACCCGACGGTCGAGTCGTCGCGACCGAAGGCGACGTTCTGGAGGTCTCGGGCCAGATCCCGGATTCCGTGTCTAGCTTCTGCTCGATCGGCCCCAAGCTGCTCGTTCAGGAGCTCAAGGTGGTCGATGCCGGGCCGGGCTTCCTGCCGGTCCCAACAGGATCGTACGACTCGGGCGGGGACGTCCCATGCCCCAATGGTCTCGAATGTCCGCCCGGGTATTCGGCCCCTCCGCAGCCTGGTCACGTCAAGTGACATTTGCCGACGCTGACTGAGTGGAAGAGGCATTCGTCGGTACGCGTCTTTCTCTGCGCGATCGACTGAACCGGCTCCTAGGCGGTCGCGGACGACCCGACTCAACGGTCCACGTCTACATTGAATTCCCGACCGAGGACCGAGCAACCCGAGCATCCTGGAAGCTTCAGCGCCACGTCAACTACACGATCCAACCCACGGCGACGGGCAGTTGGCGCCTCGTCATTGACTACGACGCGTGGAGCGAGGATGGCTATCCGCATAGCGATCATTTCAAGGCCACCGCGGGTTTCATGCGTGGGAAGTACATCGGCAACTCGCGAGACGACGCAGGGCTCCCGTGACATTGCGCGACGCTGCAGACGACTCCGCCTCGCGTGACATTCGGCGTCGCTGACTGATGGCCATCCGATGACACAGACGTTTCGGCGGCGTGGTGGGCCATCCAGCTATTCCCTAACGGAGCAGCAGGCGTATCTCGCCCTCGACCTCTTCCTAGCCCAGATCGTTGCGCGCGGCGACCTGATGGCCTGGGAGGTGAGTGACTGGGTCAGTACGGGACCGGACGGGCAATCGAGCGACCCCGCGATGTGGTACGACTGGCTCCAATGCGTTCGAGCCGCCTTGGGCCTTCCCCTCGCAGAGTCTGCGGACACTTTCCGCGCTCTGGGTCTGCCAGTAATCGAGGACGCTGCACGTGACATTTAGCGTCGCTGACTGAGGGCGGAATCGTGCGTATCGCCTGGCTGATCGTCGGTTATGGCGTCATTGCCATCACGGCGTATTTCATGTTCCAGCCGCCGTTCGAGTCGTGCCTCGCGCCGGTGCCTGGACCCGTAGGGGCCGAAATCTGCCAACAGGCATACTTCGCCCGCCATTGGCTGCAGCTCACGGGCTACCCACAGGTCGTCGGCTTTCTCCTGGCGACGCTTATCACCGTCTGGTGGTCGAAGAGGGCTACCTCCGGGACAACGTGGCGTCGCGGTGATCGAGTGACATTTAGCGACGCTGACTGATGAGCATCTTGGTAACTCGCGCAGCCGACGGATACCGGGTTGAGGGCGATCCCGCGCCGCGGTCGCCATCCGACCTAATGGAACTTCTGACTCGGCGAGGTTGGCACTCGACGGACATTACCGATGCTCTCGACGCGGCTGACGCGGCGTACCTCAGCTCTGGGGCGACTGGCCCATCTTGGTCGATGCTCCACGACGCCGAGCTTCGGCAGCGTCGCACATCACATGACATCTAGCGGCGCTGACTGAACCATCGTGAGGCCACTCGTCCTACTCGTCTTGACGTTGATCGTCCTCGGGGCGTGCGAAGGACCGGGGCATGATGTCGACGCTAACCAAGCTGCAATGATCGCCCGCGAGTTCGTCATCGCCAGCCAACCCGCAGGAACCGTCTTCCGCGACATCACCGTTGGCGCACCCGACCGGCAGACCGATCGTTGGCGAGTCCAGGTGGACGCGGTCATCGACTATCCGCCCCCATCGCAGCCCGGCTCTAGCGTGCACGTGCACTACTTGATCGATGTTGACGGCGCTTCGGGCCAACCCTCCATCTTTGCTCAGGGATGAGCGTGCGTGTCAAGTGACATTCACCGTGGCCGACTGATGCCGAAATGGAGGGGTAGATGATCCGATCCGCTCTCGCCCTGGTCGCGGCAGGTTGGTTCGCCATGAACGCGGCTGCATTCCTGCCCATACCCTTTGTCTATCCGAACGAAGGCCAGCTCGGCGGGATCGACGGCGATGCTGGCGCCGTCGCAGTCACGTGGGCCGCACGGACACTCTTTGCGGGGCTCGCGGCGCTCTCGCTGGCGACGGTGGACTGGGACTGGCTGGTTGGTCTTGTGAGGTCTGGATCTAGGAGCGACGGCGATCCGGGCACGTGACATTCACCAACGCTGACTGACTCGTTGTTTCAAGCCAAGTCAGGCTCCCGCCCAAAGGATGCGTGGTTCCGGTCTGCGGACTGGGACGAGCGAGCACAGGCCGCGTTCGAGACGCGGCTCGCTCGTGCGAAGCCGCTCTACCGGGTGCAGTACCGCCGGATCAAGGCGATCGCGTTGGTGGGCAGCGGCAACGCGGTGAAGATCGCGGCGGGGCGGGAGATGCTCCTTTCCATCGCTCGCGGCGGCGATGTCCCCCAGTTCGAACGAGTGTCGGCGCACAGCCTCCTCGGCTCGAACCTGCACGACATGGGCGAGCTCGATGAGGCGGAGGCCCACCTTCGGCGGGTCCTCGAGATGACCGGCAAGAACCGGAGTGGCTCCGACGGCCTCGAGGCGATCCGTCTCGCCGAGATCCTCCTGGCGCGCGGCGGGGCTGACGACCTCGCGGAGGCACAGGTCCTGCTCGATCGAGAGGCCGGGGATCCTTCGATCTTCGTTGCGTCGCGCTTCCGCATGGCGCTGGCGGCGACGAGGGTCGCCCTCGCGCGTGGTCAACACGAACAGGCAATCGACTGGGCTCGCGCGGCCCTCACCCTGGCCGACGCGCAACATTCCGGGCTGGCGAACCACCCGGACCTGTTGCTTGCGAAGGTCGACAAAGGCACCCGGGCCTGGCTCGAATCCGTCGCCGCCGGCGAACGACCGAGTGATCTCCCGCGACGCTGACTGCGGGAAGCGCTCGCCTCAGCTGATGGGGCGCGTCAGAACCAGCGAACCCTCGAGTACGCGCCGGCCACGGCCGCCCCGGCGCCGATGAGCATGTACGGCAGCATCGTCTGCACCCAGGCCCCGATCGGGAGCTCCGCATCCGCGGGGACGTAGCTGCCGAGGAACCAGATGACCTGGAGCCCGGCGCCGAGCGCGAAGCCGGCGAGCAGCCCGCCGTAGAGCAGCACCCGCATGATCGGGCCGCGCTTGATGCCGGTCCCGCGGACCATCGCCTCGGCGATCAGGCCGCCGCCGAAGAAGGCGACGAAGATCGAGTAGAAGCCGATCTGGCCGGCGAGGAAGCCGAGGACAGCCCCACCCCCGAAGGACGCCCCGATGCCCAGCACGAGCTGCTGCGGGGTGAACGACGACAGCGTCGCGTTCTTCACGAGGCCGCACTGGCGGCAGCGGAAGCCGACCGGGCCCTGGACCGCGCACTTCGGGCAGATCGGCTGGTCGCAGCGGCCGCAGCGGACGTACGTCTCGTTCTTCGGATGCCGGTAGCAGTAGAGCGGACCGTGCTCGTCGTCGGAATCGGTCGCGCCCGCAGGCCCGACGAGGGCATCCGCGCCGGCAGCCATCGCGCTCGGATCGGCGGTCACGGGCCGCAGGGTGGCCGGACGCAGGGCCGTCGTCAATAGTCCCATCGCGGGGCGCTAGATTCGGCCGCCATGTCGAGCGATTGGAACGCCGCGTCCTACGACAGGGTCGCCGATCCGCAGGCCCGCTGGGGCGCCGAGGTGCTCGAGCGCTTGCCGCTCGCCGGCGACGAGACGGTCCTCGACGCCGGCTGCGGCACGGGCCGCGTGACCGAGATGCTGATCGGGCGGCTGCCGACGGGCCGCGTCGTCGCCCTCGACCAGTCGGGGCAGATGCTCGACGAGGCGCGCCGGCGGCTGGCCCGCTTCGGCGATCGAGTCGGGTTCGTCCAGGCAGACCTCGGGCTGCCGCTGCCGATCGAGCGCAAGGTCGACGCCATCCTCTCGACGGCCACGTTCCATTGGGTGCCGGACCACGACGCGCTCTTCGAGAACCTCGCCGCCGTCCTCCGCCCGGGTGGCCTGCTCGTCGCCCAGTGCGGCGGCTTCGGCAACATCGCCCGCTTCATCGAGGTCGCGAGCTCGGTCGACAGCGGCTTCGTCCGCAACACCCACAACTTCCAGACCGCCGAGGCCACCGCCGAGCGCCTCGAGCGGAGCGGCTTCGACGAGATCCAGACATGGCTGTCCCCGGCGCCGACGCCCTTCGCGAGCACCGCGGACCTCGAGGCGTTCATCGCCACGGTTTGCCTCCGGGTCCACCTCGCCCAGCTCCCGGAGGAGCGCCGAGCGCCGTTCGTCCGGGAGGTCGCGGCGCGGATGCCGGAGCCCGTCCTGGACTACGTCCGCCTCAACCTCACCGCGAGGCGCGCCGGGTAGGAGCGAGGGGCTGGGCGGTGGCCCTCGACGTACACTCGAAGCCGTCGGCGAAGGCCGCCGGCGGTGAGCACGCAGAGGCACGGAGGACCCTTGCCGAAGTCGTACGTTCGCCTGACCCATCCCCTCGTGCGAGACACGAAGGGCGGCGAGCTCCGCCAGGCCACCTGGGACGAGGCGCTCGACCGGACGGTGCTGGGGCTGCAGGCCGCGCTGGCGAAACGAGCCAGCGATGCCGCGAAGGCCCCGGTCGGGATCTTCAGCTGCTCGAAGTCGACCAACGAGGTCAACTTCGCGGCCCAGAAGCTCTCCCGGATCGTCCTGGGCAGCAACAACATCGACAGCTGCAACCGCACCTGACACGCGCCATCTGTCGCCGGTCTGGCGACCGTTTTCGGCGCTGGTGGCGGAACCAGCTCATATCGCGAGGCTGAAGAGACCGATCTGATCGTGCTCTGGGGCTCGAACGCCCGGGAGACGCATCCGATCTTCTTCCAACACCTCCTGCGCGGCGTCCGCAACGGCGCCCGGCTCTACGCGGTTGACCCGCGGCGGACGAGCTCGGCCGAGTGGGCCGACGTCTGGCTCGGGCTCGATGTCGGGTCGGACATCGCCCTCGCAAACGCCGTTGCGCGCGAGATCATCCACGCCGGCCTGGCGAACCGCGAGTTCATCGACCGGGCGACGTCCGACTTCGAGGCCTATCGCGACAAGGTCGAGACGTACACGCTCGACTACGCCGAGCGCGAGACCGGCGTGCCCGCCGCCGCGATCCGCGAGCTCGCCCACGCCTATGCGTCCGCGGACAAGGCGATGATCTGCTGGACCCTCGGCATCACCGAGCACCACAACGCGGTCGACAACGTGCTGGCGCTGATCAATCTCGCGCTGCTGACCGGCCACGTGGGCAAGTACGGCTCCGGCCTCAACCCGTTGCGCGGCCAGAACAACGTCCAGGGCGGTGGCGACATGGGCGCCCTGCCGGACCGGCTGCCGGGCTTCCAGTACGTCGAGAACGACGCCCTGCGCCAGCGCTGCGAGCTGATCTGGGGCTGCGACCCGCTCCCGGCCCAGCGCGGCTGGCACCTGTCCGGCATGTTCGAGGCGATGGATCGCAACGAGCTCCACGCCCTCTACGTCATCGGCGAGAACCCGCTCCAGTCCGAGGCGGACCGGCACCTGACCGAGCGGCGGCTCAAGAGCCTCGACTTCATCGCGGTCCAGGACATCTTCCTCACCGCGACCGCCGAGATCGCCGACGTCGTGCTGCCCGCGGCCGCGTCCTGGGCCGAGGCGGAGGGCACGGTCACCAACTCCGAGCGGCGCGTCCAGCGGGTGCGCAAGGCGATGGACCCGCCGGGCGAGGCCCGCGACGACCTGTGGATCATCTACGAGCTCGCCCGGCGGATGGGCCACAACTGGGGCGAGCCCTCGGCCGAGGCGACGTGGGACGACCTGCGGGCCATCTCGCCGGTCCACCGCGGCATGACCTACGAGCGGCTCGAGGCGCTCGGCGGCATCCAGTGGCCGTGCTGGGACGAGACCCACCCCGGCGAGCTGTTCCTGCACTCCCGGCTGTGGGAGGACCCGGTGCCGGGCCTCAGGGCGCCGTTCGTGCCGGTCGACCACGACCCGCCGGTGGACAAGCTGTCCGAGGACTTCCCGATCCGGCTGACGACGGGTCGTCGGCTCGACTCCTACAACACCGGCGTCCAGTCCGGCGGCTTCACGTCGCCGCTGCGGCGCGGCGAGTCGCTGGACATCTCGCCGGAGGACGCCGAGCGCCTCCAGCTCGCCGACGGCGAGCGGGTCCGGGTCACCTCACGGCGCGGGTCGCTTGAGACCCCCGTGCGCATCGATCCGGGGCTCCGGCCGGGACTGACATTCATGACCCTGCACTTCCAGGACGACGTCCCGACGAACGTCCTGACCATCGACGCGACCGACCCGAAGTCGGGCACGGCCGAGTTCAAGGCGACCGCGATCCGCGTCGAGAAGCTCGAGGCACCGGCAGCCGTCTAGGGGCCGCAGATCAGAGAAACGCCCCCGGAGGCTTCCGGGGGCGTTTCGCGTGTTGGCGGCCGAGGGGGCGACCGCCTTCGGCTAGTTGCGGGTGACCTGGGCGACCTGCAGCGCGACCACGCGGCCGAGCAACGAGTCGCTGTCGAGCGTGTCGGGGTCCGAGGCCGCGTAGAAGCCGCTCACCTCGAAGGTGAAGGTGCCATACGCGACGGGACCGGCCGTGGCCAGGTTGATGAGGACGCTGGCGGTGCCGGCGCCGGCGGTGATGTCCTCGGTTGTCGTCCCGAGCACGCGCCCGGCGGCGTCCTTGACGGTCACCGTGTAGCTCGTGCCGTTGATGCCGACGACGGCGAGCGACGGGTGCGACAGCGTGACCTTGATGGAACCGGTGCCGAGGGCGACCGGTGCGGAGAAGGTCTGGCTGTCCGTGCCGGCGAACGTGGCCGGCGGCGCCGTGTACTGCCACATGTCGGATCGGCTGACGCCGAAGCCGTCCGCGGCGAGGACGCGCGCGTCGGCCGCGGCCTGCGCCTTCGGCAGGTTCTTGGCCCAGTTCTTGCCGCGCACGAGGTTGACCGCCGCGTTCAGGTCGACGTAGCCGTAGCCGACCTGCCAGAACGGCAGGGCCGTGCCATCGGCCGCCTTGACCGGCGTCGCCGTGGCCTGCAGGGCGCTGAAGATCTGCGCCGAGGTCAGGCTCGGGTTGGCCTGCAGGAGAACTGCGGCGGCGCCGGCGATGTGGGGCGAAGCCATGCTGGTCCCGTCGGCCTCGGCATTGTCGTAGTTCGGTGGCGGGCACGGGCCGATCACGGCCGGGTTGCCGGCGGTGTCGCAGGTCGAGGAGATCGCGACACCGGGCGCGGTCACGTCCGGGTGATAGACGCCGATCCGGTCACCGAGCCACGTCGTGTGGCCGCCGCCGCCGATCTGGGTCGGCTGCGAGTTGTCGAAGGTCAGCCCGTTCGACGAGAAGTAGCCGCGGTGGTGGTCGAGCGAGCCGGCCGCGACCGAGATCACCCACGGCGCCTCGGAGAACGGGTTCAGGCTCATCTCGGCTTCGTGGTTGCCGCTGTTGCCGGCGGCGAAGACGACCGTCACGCCGAGGTCGGCGACGGCCTTCGTCACGATGGCGACGGGGTCACGCGGGTCGAACTGGCGGTAGGAGTTGCCCCATGAGTTGTTGACCACGTCGATGCCCCACAGGTCGGGCTGGTCGAGCATGTGGTCGTAGGCGGTCACGACCGCGGTCGTGAACAGGACCTCGCCGATCGAGTAGCAGATCAGGCTCGCGTCCGGGGCGACGCCGAGGCGCCCGCCGGCCGGATCGGTCGTGCTGTCCGCGGCGACGATCCCGCTGACGTGCGTGCCGTGGCCGCTGCCGATGTCGGTGTTCTGGTACGGCCCGACCTCGTTGGCGACGACGATCCGGTTGCTCGCGTCGGGCGGCAGCGAGGCGTACTCCGCGCTGTAGAGCTTGACGTTGTGGATGACGTGGTCGGCGAGGTCGGGGTGGGTGGCATCGCAGCCGCTGTCGACGATCGCGACCGTCACGCCCTTGCCGGTGAAGCCGGCGGCGCGCGGCAGGGCCGAGCCCATGGCGTCCGATGATGCGGTGTCGAAGAGCTCGAGCTTCGTGTCGGGGTAGACGTCGGTGGCGAGGCCGCCGCCGACCGCGGCCTGCATCGATGCGACGGTGCCCGAAACCAAAGCCAGCGGGACGTGCCGCATCGGCTGGACGACGAGCCCGAGCGCCTCGAGCGAGGCGACCTGGGCGCCCGTGGGCACCGCGCCGAACTCGGCGATGCCGCGGACGGTCGCGTTGGGAGCGTAGGTGGTCAGCAGCTGGCTCAGGCCGGTGGGCACGTCCAGCGACACCGCGCTGGTGCTGAGCGCCCCGGACAGGGCGAGGCTGCAGGCGAGGCCCGCGGCGGCCACGGCTCTGGTGAGCCTGGCACGGCGGTGCTTCGGCGACTCGGGGTGCATCGGTCTCCTCCACGCTGGCATTCTCACCATGCCACCTCAGTCCGTGGTGGCATGGCTCTCGTGCGCGGCATCCTAGCACCCCGCCAAGTGGTGTCAACTCCCAATCGCGTTGCAGCCGGCATCCGGCCGAGATCGGGGAGCGCCGTACACTCGACCCCGATGGACCTCCACGTCATCGGCCCGCTGGCGTCGCCGGCGGAGCGAGCCGCGGTCGACGAGGTCCTCGGGGCACCGGACAGCGGCTGGCGCGGAGGCGGCCGCAACCCGATGACCGAGGGCCACGTGGCGCGGGGCGGCCACGACGCGAGGAGCCGGCGAGACCTCCTGCTGCCGGCCCTCCACGCGCTCCAGGATCGCGTCGGGACCATCACCCAGCCGGGCCTCAACTACGTCTGCCGCCGGCTCTCCGTGCCACCCGCCGAGGCCTACGGGGTCGCGACGTTCTACGCGCTGTTCGCGACCCGTCCGCGGCCGCCGGCCGTCGCCCACGTCTGCGACGACATCGCCTGCCGCCTGGCCGGTGCCGAGCAGACCTGCACCGACCTCGAGCGAACGCTGGGGCCTGCCGGCGAGTCGGCGCGGGACGGCCGGGTCGGCTGGCTGCGGAGCCCCTGCCTCGGGCTCTGCGAACAGGCGCCCGCGGCGATGTTCACGATCGCGGGCGAGCACGCCAGCCGGGCCACGGCTGCGCCCATCGACGCCGCGGGCGTCGTGGCGCGGCTCGAGGGCTCGGCCGGATCCGCCGCCGCAGCGGCCATCCCGCAGCTGCCGCCCACCAACGGATCCGGCGCCGACGGCGGGTCGATGCCCTCGGTTCGCGGGTACGCCCGCGCGTCCGTGCCCCAGATGGGCGAGCCCCAGCTCCAGCTCCTGCGGCGGGTGGGCATGGTCGACCCGACCTCGATCGACGACTACCTGGCCCACCGGGGCTACCTCGCCCTGCACCAGGCCCTGGCGATGGGGCCCGAGGCCGTGATCCAGGAGGTGACGGACTCGCGGCTCCTCGGGCGCGGTGGCGCCGCCTTCCCGACCGGCCGGAAGTGGGCGGCGGTCGCGGGCCAGCCGGTCCAGCCGCACTTCGTCGTCTGCAACGCCGACGAGTCCGAGCCGGGCACGTTCAAGGATCGGGTCCTCATGGAGCTCGACGCGTTCGCCGTCGTCGAGTCGATGACGATCGAGGGCTTCGCCACGGGCGCGTCGAAGGGCTACCTCTACATCCGCGGCGAGTACCCGCTCGCCGAATCCCGCATCCGTGGCGCGGTCGAGGCCGCGCGGGCCGCCGGCTACCTGGGCCCGTCGGTCGCGGGCTCGGACTTCGCCTTCGACATCGAGGTCCGGCGCGGCGCCGGCGCCTACATCTGCGGCGAGGAGACGGCCCTCTTCGAGTCCATCGAGGGCAAGCGCGGCGAGCCTCGCAACAAGCCGCCCTTCCCGGTCGAGGTCGGGCTGTTCGGCAAGCCGACGGCGGTCAATAACGTCGAGACGCTCGTGAACGTGCTGGCCATCCTCGACGACGGCCCCGGCGGCGGCGCCCGCTTCGCGGCGGTCGGCACCGAGGGCTCGACCGGGCCGAAGCTGTTCTGCCTGTCGGGCAACGTCGGGCGGCCGGGGCTGTACGAGGTCCCCTTCGGGACCACGCTCGGCCAGCTGCTCGAGCTCGGCGGCGGCGTGCCGGAGGGGCGATCGATCCGGGCGATCCTGCTCGGCGGCGCCGCCGGCGTGTTCGTCGGCCCGGAGGTGCTGGAGACGCCGCTCACGTTCGAGGGCACCCGGGCCATCGGGGCGACGCTCGGCTCGGGGGTCGTGATGGTCTTCGACGAGACTGCCGACATGGTCGGCACGCTGCGGCGAATCGCCGCGTTCTTCCGCGACGAGTCGTGCGGGCAGTGCGTCCCGTGTCGCGTCGGGACCGTCCGCCAGGAGGAGCTCCTCGCCCGCCTCGCCGACAGGGTCGAGGTCCGGTCCCGCGGGGACGAGCTGGAGCTGCTCGCGGAGATCGGCCAGGCGATGCGCGACGCCTCGATCTGCGGCCTCGGGCAGACGGCCTCGTCGGCCATCGAGTCGGCGCTGCGGCAGCCGGAGCTGGTGGCCCTGTGACGACCGAGGATCTTCGCGGCCGCCACTTCGACGTCGACATGACCGAGCCCTTCGGCCACCCCCAGAGCGAGGCGCCGCCGCCGGGCATCGTCTTCACGACCCCGCCCGCGCGGGCGTCGCGGGTGCCCGCCGCGCCGGCCGCGACGCTCCCGCCGCGGGTCTCCCTCCAGATCGACGGGGTCGAAGTCTCCGTCCCCGCCGGCTCCACCATCCTCGAGGCCTGCCGCGCGCAGGGCCTCGACATCCCGACCCTGTGCTACCTCGAGAACCTCACGCCCGTGAACGTCTGCCGCGTCTGCGTGGTCGAGGTCAAGGGCTCGCGCGTCCTCGCGCCCGCCTGCTCGCGCAGGGTCGAGGAGGGCATGGAGGTCCAGACCGAGTCCGACCGGGTGCGGCACTCGCGCAAGCTCGTGCTCGAGTTCCTGGGCTCGTCGGTCGACCTGTCGCTGGCCGGCCCGCAGGTGCCCGACGGCGATGCGGCCCGCTATCGGGAGCGATACGGCGCCGATCCCGCGCGATTCGGCACGGCTGCGGCGGCGGCAGGGGCCAACGAACGGGACGGCCGCGAGCCCGGCCACCACCACTCCCCGACCGGCGAGCACGCGGCCATCGCAGAGACCGTCGCCCAGCCCGTGAAGGTCGACAACGGCCTCTACGTGCGGGACTACTCGAAGTGCATCCTCTGCTACAAGTGCGTCGAGGCGTGCGGCGAGGACGCCCAGAACACCTTCGCGATCGCCGTCGCCGGCCGCGGCTTCGATGCCCGGATCTCCACCGAATGGAACGTCGGGCTGCCCGATTCCGCCTGCGTCTACTGCGGCAACTGCATCGGCGTCTGCCCGACGGGGGCGCTTATGTTCAAGTCAGAGCACGACATGCGTGCCGCCGGGACCTGGGACGAGTCGGCCCAGTCGGTGACCGAGACGGTCTGTCCGTACTGCGGCGTCGGCTGCGCCGTCGACCTGCACGTCCAGGACAACCAGATCGTCAAGGTGACGTCGCCGATGGACTCCTCGGTCACCGAGGGCCACCTGTGCATCAAGGGCCGCTTCGGCTTCGAGTTCACGAACGCGACCACGCCGCCGGAGACCACGCCGGCAGACTGAGGCGAGCGATGACCGACACGCAGCTGACCGCTCTCAGCACCATCGCCTGGGTCATTGGCACGGCCACGGTCTTCGTCCTCATCGCCCACTGGAGCGCGGGCGGCTCGTGGGGCATCTCGGCGGCGATCGCCCGCGGCCTCATCGGCTGGGCCGGCCGCAACGGCAGCTTCGCCGGCGACTGGTCGCGCGAGACCGACCTGCCGCCGCTGGAACCGCCCGCGCTCGACCGCCTGTGGTCCGGGGAAGGCGACATCCCCTCGATCGAGAACGGGCCGCAGGTGCCCCAGGTTTTCGCCGAGATCGAAGACCTCGGCGAGCGTCGCATCCCATAGCGCGTCCGACGGGCACCGGGACGGCCAGCCCGGATCGATCCTGAGTCCGCGTCCTTGCGAATATCCCTACCGGCCGAGCCGGACGCTCCTCGGCGGACCTCTCAGGAGCCTTGCCCGGCCGCCCTCGAGCTCCATCCAGACGATCGACGACCCGGGCCAGTCCGCCTCGCCGGTGAGGGCGGCGACCGCGTCGGCCGCGCGGCCCGGGAATGCTGCTGCAAGCGTGGCCTCGTACGTCCGCGCGAGATGTCGGGTTCTGGCGGTTGACCGAACGATCAGCAGGCTCGTCGCCTTCGATCCAAACGTGCCGAGCTCTGCGAGAGCGAGCGTCTTCTCCTGCAACCGCCGAAGGATCAGGTCGAGCGCTCGAAATTCTGAGTGCGCCTCGCACGCCATCGCGAGGTCGCCCGTTCGGAGGCCAAGCGCAAGGTCGATGCGCCCACGGGCACGATTCACCTGGACCTCAGGAGCGCGACTCCACCTGGGATGCAAAGCCCGAATCAGGCACTCGATCATCGGCGCCTGAAACCGGTCGCGGATCCGCGGGCCGGATGTCGGGAATAGGCGAACGCCGAGATCGGCCCCGAGGCAGGCGGCAAGGCGGATGAGGATCTCGACGCTCGGACACGTATGCCCTCTCTCGATCCGTGACAGGTAGCCCTGGTCGATGCCTGCGGCTGCGGCGAGGGAGGTCTGGCTGACGTTTGCCTCGGTTCGCAGCTCGGTGATCTCCGCTCCAATTCGGACGTGGAGCTGGTGCTGGCGCCGCTGAAGCTCTCGAACACCGATCGGGACCGATTTCAGTGTTCGAGGTCGCCTGGTCATGTCCCGTAGTCAACGTTTCGAGCCTTACCTGGGGCTTAGCGCGCTGGATCGGCACGACATGCAACCCCGCGATGTTGGGGAAACATGGATTTCGACTCTTGGACCCCACATCGCTCCCCATCGGTCCCGGCACAGTCCCTGCCGGCGGCCTTCGTGAGAAGTCATGCGTGTGCGACATGGGAGGGCGGTCGGCCCCACCGCGGCGAGCTGCGCCCGGCTGTAACGGCCCGGAATCATGCTTGGGGAGCATGGACGGCTCGGCGGAGGTCGAACGCAGGCGGTCCGGGTGGCGCGAGGGTCCTGCCTTGCCAGACAGTCGAGGGGTACGGAGAGCCAGGATGCGGACTCAGCGCGTGAACGCCTCGAGCTACTTAGCCGAGCAGGTCTCGCAGGTCGATGCGGTTGTCGTGGGCGTAGACGTTGAAGCCGTCGCCGCGCAGGAAGCCGATGAGGGTCACGCCGAGGCGATCGGCCAGGCGGACCGCCAGGTCGGATGGGGCCGAGACCGCGCAGATGATCGCGACCCCGGCAACCGCGGCCTTCTGGACGATCTCGAACGAGACCCGGCCGGAGACCAGCAGGATGCGGTCCCACAGCGGCAGCTCACGCGCTCGCACCCGTGAGCCGATGAGCTTGTCGAGCGCGTTGTGGCGCCCCACGTCCTCACGGACGACCACGAGGCGCCCGTCGGTCTCGAACAGGCCCGCGGCGTGCAGCCCGCCGGTCTGCTCGAATGCCGACTGCGCGGCCCGGAGTGCATCCGGGAGCCCCAGGATCACCGACCGAGCGACGAACGGGAGGCCCTTCGGCAGCGGCTCGCAGCGGACGGCGATGTCGTCGATCGAGGCCTTGCCGCAGATCCCGCAGGAGGCGGTCGCGACGAAGTTGCGCTTCGCGACGAGGCTCGGGTCGAAGCGCCGGGTGAGCCGCACGACGACACTGTCGTCCGGCTCGGCCATGGCGCCGGGGTCGCCGTAGGTCACCCGGGTGACCTCGTTGCCGGCGAGCAGGCCCTCGCTGGTGAGGAACCCGATCGCGAGCTCCTCCTCATAGCCCGGCGTTCGCATCGTGACGGCGACCTGGACGGGCTCCTGGCGCGGCCCGGCGGCACGGATCTCCAGCGGCTCCTCGCCCACCACGAGGTCGTCGCGGACCTCGAGGGTCGCGCCGCGGACGGCGACGAGCTTCGTGCGGGTGACGTGGCGGGTCGGCAGCGCGGGATCGAGCTCCGGCGGCGACGTCGGGGCCGCCGGCTCGGCGGGCTCGCGGTCGCGTGGCGGCGCGCCCGGATCGCGATCGCGCGCCCGCACGGCCATGCTCAGGCGGAGGTCAGGGAGGCGGGCTCGTGTGAGTGCATGCGCCCGAGCCGATGGTCGCGGGCGTGGTCGTCCTCGTGTCGCGTGCGGGCCGGCGGCTTGCGATCCGGCCCGGGCTCGACGTCGCCGCCCATGGCCAGGATCAGCCGCTCCGAGGCCGCTGCGATCTCGGCGATCGCGGCGTCGAAGGCCGCGCTGTTGCGGGCCGAGGGGGCGCGGAAGCCGCTGACCTTGCGCACGTACTGCCGCGCGGCGGCCTCGATCTCGCCGGTGGTCGCGGCGTCGTCCTGGTGGCGGAGAGTTCGGATGCTTCGGCACATGCGCGGAGCGTACCCCAGGCCTCGGCGAACGGCCGCCGCGGATCCGGCAGCGGCGGGCCGGACGCGACATCCCAAATCGCCGCTGGCGACCGGCTGTTGACGTCAGACAACGCTGGCGCGTCGGAAGCCAGTTGTAATGTGGCTGTTATTCCTCGCCCGGGCAGACCGGCGATCATGGCAAACGCTCGCGAGGAGGTGGCGACGGGGCATGGATCCGATCACGATCGGGCTGCAGCTGGGTTTCTTCGTCCTGTTCGGCGTGAGCGTGTTCCAGTTCTCACGCCACCGGGGCCCGCTCGAGCTGTCCGTCGTCGCGATCTTCGGCTCGTTCGCGGCCCTGTTCCTGCTGAGCTTCCTGAACGCCCTCCAGCCGTCGATCGCGCCGCTCGCCCGGCCCGCGCTCGTCGCCGTGATCTTTGCCCAGCCCTACCTGATCGTCCGGCTACTCGACCAGATCCGGCCGGTGTCCCGCGTCATGAAGCGGCTGACGATCCTCGGCGGCATCGCGGCCTGGGAGGCGACCGTGCTCCTGCCGCCGATCGGGACGGATCTCGGCATTCCCGCGCTGCAGCCGGGCGGCGTCGTCGCGGCCTCGTTCTACTTCTTCGCCGTCGAGATCTGGGCGGCCGCCCGGATGGCCCTGGACAGCCGCCGCCGCCACGGCGTCGCTCGCGTCCGGCTCGCCTCGGCGGCGGTCGCCACGGGCCTGTATGGATCGGCGCTCCTGCTCGCGGCGCTGACCTCCGTCATGCGCGCGCCGGGAACCACGGGCGGTGACTCGACGACGGTCACCCGCACGATGGCGTTCATCGCCACGCTCGGCTACCTCGCCGCGTTCGCGCCGCCCGGCTGGTTCCGGCGGTTCATCAGTCGCGCGGCCTCGTTCCAGCTCGTCCGGAACCTCGTCGCGCCGCCCAACGAGGGAACCTCGGGCAGCCTCTGGACGGACCTCGCCCGGACGGCGCAGGAGATCCTGGGTGCACGCCGCGTGTCGATCCTGTCGGACGTCCCTGGAACCCCGCTGGCGGTCGTCGGTGAGGGCCCGCCCGCGCCCGGCAGCGAAGCAGCCGACCGGAAGGGCGGCGGGCCCTTCATGTCGACCATCGAGCTCGCCGTGCGTCCCGGCAACGAGCACTCGGAGCACCTCGTGGCCGACATCGAGGGCCGCCCGTTGTTCGTGGGCGATGACCTCGCGTTGCTCGCCGATCTGTCATCGCTGACCGCGCACGCCATCGATCGCGAGGAGATGCTCATCGGCCTCGGCGAGGCCCGCCGCGAGGCCGAGGAGTCCCGCACGATCCGGGCCAACGAAGCCCGCTTCCGGGCCCTCCTCGAGGCCGACCCGAACGTGATCCTCGCCCTCGACGAGGAGGGCCGCATCTCGTGGGCCACGCGGCAGGCGGGCGAGCTCTTCGGGGCGCCTGTCGACAAGCTCGTCGGCCTCCACCTGAGCGACCTCGTCGCCATGCACAAGGAAGAGACCACGACGGCCACCGGCGATCGGCCGGTCTTCCGCTCGGAGACGACGGGTCGCCGCATGGACGGCACCCACTTCCCCGCCGAGATCGCGCGCAGCACGTTCTCGCTCGACGGCCGGCCGTTCCAGGTCGCGGTGGTCTCGGACGTCTCGTGGCGCCACGAGGCCGACCAGATCCGCGATCGCTTCCTCGGCGTCCTGTCGCACGAGCTCCGGACGCCGGTGACCTCGATCTACGGCGGCACGCAGCTGCTGCTCGGCCGCGGCGCCCGCCTCGACCCCGAGACGCGCAACGAGCTGCTCGTCGGGGTCGCCGCGGAGGCCGAGCGCCTGCAGCGGATGATCGAGAACCTCGTCGCGATGGCCCGCATCGAGCGCGGCGGCGACTTCGGCGGCGTCCGACCGGTCCTCCTCGACCGGATCATCAAGCAGCTCGTCGAGCGCGAGGGGGCGCTGTGGCCGGAGGTCACGATCACGCTCGCCTCCAACGGCCCCGTCCAGATGGTCGCCGCCGACGAGGAGTACATCGCCCAGATCATGCGGAACCTGCTCTCGAACGCCGCGAAGTACAGCGGCGCCGGCTCGACGGTCGAGGTCAGCCTCGAGGACGGCGAGGGCGAGGTCCTCGTGCGCGTCTGCGACAACGGCCCGGGGATCGCCCCGGAGGACAGCGATCGCCTCTTCGGCCTGTACTACCGCGCCGCGCCTGCGTCGAAGACCGCGCCCGGCGCGGGCATCGGCCTCTTCGTCTGCCGGGAGCTCGTCGCCACGATGGGCGGCCGGATCTGGGCCAAGCCGCGCGAGGGCCGCGGCGCAGAGTTCGGCTTCAGCCTCCCGGCCTATGTCGACGAGATCGACTTCGGGCCGCAGGACGACGAAACCAGCCACGTCTTCGATCGGGCATCGGAGCCCGCCGCCACGCCCAGCGCGACGGCAGCGGCCGCAGCGGCCGCAGCGGCGACGGTGGCCCAGGCCGACGAGCCGTCGAACGGGCAGGTGCAGGCGCCGAACGAGGCCCCGGCCACGGCCTGAGGACGGCGCACAGCGCCGAGGGCGGCGCCTAGACCGGCTCGAATCTCGCGGTGAAGTGCCGGAGCGCCGCCGGCTGCTCGACGATCCGGAGGCCGCGCACGGACGAGGCCCGCTCGGCGACCCAGCGGACCACCTCGATCACGTAGTCGATGTGGCTCTGGGTGTAGGTCCGGCGTGGGATCGCGAGGCGGACGAGGTCCATGGCGGCCGGCTCCTCGCTGCCGTCCGGGTGGCGGCCGAACATGACGGTCCCGATCTCGCAGCCGCGGATCCCGCCCTCGCGGTACAGCGCGATGGCGAGCGCCTGGCCCGGGTACTCCAGCGGCGGGATGTGCGGGAGCAGCGCCCGGGCGTCCAGGTAGATGGCGTGGCCGCCGTAGGGCTTGACCATCGGCACGTCGGCACGATCGAGCGCCTCGCCGAGGTACGCCGTCGACCGGATCCGGTAGCGCAGGTAGTCCTCGTCGACCACCTCGCGGAGGCCCTGGGCGATCGCCTCGAGGTCGCGGCCGGCGAGGCCGCCGTACGTCGGAAAGCCCTCGGTCAGGATCAGGAGATTCCGGCACTGCTCGGCGAGGGCGTCGTCGTCGAGCGCGAGCCAGCCCCCGATGTTCGCCAGGCCGTCCTTCTTGGCGGACATGGTCATGCCGTCCGCCAGCGAGGCCATCTCGCGCACGATGTCCGGGATCGAGCGCTCCGCCTGGCCCGGCTCGCGGAGCTTGATGAACCAGGCGTTCTCGGCGAAGCGGCACGCGTCGAGGAACAGCGGGACGTCGTGGCGGTCGCAGACCTCGCGGACCGCGCGCAGATTCTCGAGGGAGACCGGCTGGCCGCCGCCCGAGTTGTTCGTGATGGTCACGAAGACGACCGGGACGTCGTCCCGCCGCTCCCCCAGGAGCCGATCCAGGGCCGTGACGTCCATGTTGCCCTTGAACGGGTGGATCGCCGCCGGGTCGCGACCCTCGGGGACGACGAGGTCGACGGCCTCCGCGCCGGTCGCCTCGACGTTCGCCCGGGTCGTGTCGAAGTGGGTGTTGTTCGGGACGACCTTGCCCGCGCCGCCGACGACGCTGAACAGGATCTTCTCGGCGGCGCGGCCCTGGTGCGTCGGGATGACGTGCCGGAACGGGAACAGCTCGCGGACCGCCTCGAGGAAGACGAACCAGGAGGGCGAGCCGGCGTAGCTCTCGTCGCCGTGCTGGACCGCGGCCCATTGGTCCCGGGACATCGCGCCGGTCCCGGAGTCGGTCAGGAGGTCGATCAGGACGTCGGCGGCGTGGAGGTTGAAGAGGTTGTAGCCGGCCGCCGCGAGCGCGGCGTCACGCTCCTCGACCGTCGTCAGGCGGATGGGCTCGACCGAATGGATCCGGAATGGCTCGATGATCGTGCGCCAGCGATCCACGGCGCGAGGATACCGAGGTGCCGCCGCCTCAGCCGAGGATGCGGTAGTACACGCCTCCGCCGGTGAAGCAGTGATCGAGCAGCACGCACAGGCCGTGGGTCATGTCCCAGATGCGCCCGCTCACGTACGGCCCGCGGTCGATGACCTGCGCGACCACGGTCACCCCGTTGTAGCGGAAGGCCACGCGCGTGCCGCACGGCAGCGTCTTGTGGGCGACGCCGACGGTGTCCTTCTGGATCCCGCCGGGAACCATCCCGCAGGCGCCGTTGTTGCCGTAGAAGCCGGGGCCGTACCAGCTGATGTTGGAGTCGAGCTGCCACGGGTTGCTGACGATCGCCCTGGGGGCGGGCAGCGACCCGTTCGGACGCGCCGCCTGCTCCCCCGCTATCGGGGCAGGCTCCCGCAGGACGGCATCGAATTCGAGCCTTCCGGCGGACGCGGTGGATGGGTCCAACGTGGTTGTCGCCATCGTCGTCATCTCGTATCCGAGGTCGATCGTTTCGAACCTCGACGAGTCGATTGTCCCGGGAGCGCTGGGGACGCGGGAACCGGCCGCCCCGGGGACGACGATCAAGGCGAGCGACGCGATGAGCGCGGCGCGCGCGACGACTCTGGGGAGTCGCACTACTGGCGGTACCTTACCCGAGATTCGATTGCAGGGCCGTGGATAACGGTCCTGTCGCGCATGACCACAGGTATTGCAGCCCGATGACGATGGTGCTCGGAGGCCCCGCGAATGCGCTGACCCGGGTCGTTCCGCTGGAGCGGCCGGTGGACCTGCGCTTCCTGCTGGGCCCGCTCGTCCGGGGCGCCGGCGACCCCACGATGCGGGTCGCGGCGGGCGCGGCGATTCGCGCGTCCGTGACGCCGGACGGGCCCGGCGCCATCGAGATCCGGGTGGCGGGCGACGGCATCAACGCGTGGGCCTGGGGCTCGGGGGCGGACCGCCTGCTCGACGGCCTCCCGGCGCTGCTCGGGGTCGACGACGACGGGGGCGGCTTCGACCCGAGCCACCATCCGCTGGTCGCCTCGCTGGCCCGGCGCCGCGGCGGCCGGGTCCCGCTCGGACGATCCGGAGCCGTCTGGGAGGCGCTCTTGCCCGCGATGCTCGAGCAGCGCATCACCGGCACGGAGGCGTGGCGCAACTACCGGCGCCTCGTCCGCGCGCACGGCGAGCCGGCGCCCGGACCGCTCGCGCTCTGGCTGCCGCCGACGCCGGCGGCGATCGCGGGACTCGCGTCGTACCAGCTCACGGCCCTGGGCATCGAGCCTCGCCGCGGCGCGCTCCTGCGGCGGCTCGCGCGGGAAGCGCCGCGCTACGAGGCCCTGGGCACCGCGGCAAGGAAACCGGGGGGAGGCGGGGCCGGGGCGGCCGCGCTCGCCGCGGCGCTGCGGCGGCAGCCGGGGATCGGGCCGTGGACCGCGGCCGAGGTCACGCTGCGGGCCCTCGGCGATCCGGACGCGGTGAGCGTCGGCGACGCCCACCTGTCCAACGTCGTGGCCTTCGCGCTCACCGGCCGGCCGCGTGGCACCGACGAGGAGATGCTGGAGCTGCTGGCACCGTGGGCCGGCCATCGGGCCCGAGTCGTGCGGCTGCTGGAGACCTCGGGGATCATGCCGCCGCGGTTCGGGCCGCGGGTGGCGCCGCGGGACCTCGTCAGGGACATGGGGCCGTATCGTTAGGCCATGGCCCGACAGATGCCGAAGTTCGAGAAGTCGTCACCGCAGCTGGTCGCCAGGTTCAACGAGGTCCTAGATCGGAACGCGGCGCCGGACATCACCCGCCGCCAGATGTTCGGCTACCCGTGCGCCTGGATCGGCGGCAACATGCTCAGCGGCCTGTTCGCCGAGGACTGGTGGGTCCACGTCTCGGAGCCGGATCGCGAGGCGCTCCTCGCCCTCCCCGGCGCGCACCCGTTCGAGGTCATGCCGGGCAAGGCGATGGGCCGCTACGTGGTCATGCCGCAAGACGTCGCCGCGGACGACGCGAAGGTCGACGCGTGGCTCGCGAAGGCGGTGGCCTTCACTCGCTCCCTGCCGCCGAAGAAGAAGTAGCCGCCGGAATCGACCGGGCCGCGGGACCTACTGGGACGCGGCCGCGAAGGTGTCGCAGCTGTCGGTGGAGCCACCCTTGAAGCCGGCGTTGAACCACGTCGCGCGCTGCTGCGCGGAGCCGTGGGTCCACGACTCCTTGTCGATCGTGCCGGTCGCCTGCTCCTGGATCCTGTCGTCCCCGACCGCCGAGGCCGCGTTGATCGCGTCCTGGACGTCCTTGTCGGTGATCGACTCCACGTTGGCCTGATCGGGGTTCGCCCAGACCGAGTGGGCCCACACGCCGGCGAGGCAGTCGGCCTGGAGCTCGAGCCGGATCGACAGCTCGTTCGCGCTCGATGGGTTCGACTGCTGCTGCTGGGCGACCGAGCCCATGATCCCGAGCGCGTCCTGGACGTGGTGCCCGAATTCGTGGGCGATGACGTAGGCGCGGGCGAAGTCGCCGGGCGCGCCGAAGCGGTTCTGCAGCTCGGCGAAGAAGTCCGTGTCGAGGTAGACCTTCTGGTCGGACGGGCAGTAGAACGGACCGGTCGCCGACGAGGCGACGCCGCAGCCCGACTGGGTCTGGTTGGTGAAGAGCACCGTCGACGTGATCGGGTACTCCTTGCCGGCCGAGGCGAAGTAGTTGTCCCAGAACGTCTGCACGTCGACCGTGACGGCGTTCACGAACTGGCCGCTCGTGTCGTTCGGATCCAGGGACGTCGCCGGGCCGCCGCCGCCGCTCCCGCCACCGAGGCCGCCGAGGCCCCCGCCGATCCCGCCCGACGACCCGCCGAGCAGGTTCAGGACGACGATGATGACGATGACGATGATGATCCCGCTGAGGCCGCCCCCGACCGGGATGGGGATGCCCCCGCCCCCGAGGCCGCCCATGCGGACGCCGCCGAGCCCACCGAGGCCCCCGGAGCCGCGGCGGTCTTCGACCTGGATCGAACGGGATGGTCGCCAGCGCAACTGCAGTTCCTCCTGGGGGGCGGGGGCGGGCTCGCCGGCTCAGGTCGAGGGGCGGGTCATCGCCTCCGGCTGCATGAGCGCGTCGAACTCGGTGGGGTCGAGATAGCCGAGTGCGAGGGCCGCCTCGCGAAGCGTCGTGCCCTCCTTGTGAGCCTTCTTGGCGATTTCAGCCGCCTTGTCATACCCGATCCGGGGTGTCAGGGCCGTCACGAGCATGAGCGAGTTCGTGACGTGCTCGTCGATCCGTGCCCGGTCCGCCTCGAGCCCCTCGACGCAGTGCTCGCGGAAGCTGCGGCACGCGTCGGTCAGCAGCTCGATCGCGTGGAGCAGGTCGTTGGCGATCACCGGCTTGAAAACATTGAGCTCGAAGTTGCCCTGCGAGCCGGCGATGCCGATGGCCGCGTCGTAGCCCAGCACCTGGACGCAGACCATGGTCAGCGCCTCGCTCTGGGTCGGGTTCACCTTGCCGGGCATGATCGACGAGCCGGGCTCGTTCTCCGGGAGGCGCAGCTCGCCGAGGCCGGCGCGCGGCCCCGATCCGAGCCAGCGGATGTCGTTGGCGATCTTCATCAGGCTCGTGGCGAGGGTCTTGAGCGCCCCGGAGGTGAAGACCGTCGCCTCCTGCCCGGCGAGGGCTGCGAACTTGTTCGGGGCGGTGACGAAGGGCAGCCCGGTCAGGTCGGCGATGCGCGCCGCGACCCTGGCCGCGAACTCCGGGTGGCTGTTCAGCCCGGTCCCCACCGCGGTTCCGCCGAGGGCGATCTCGTACAGGCCGGGGAGCGTTGCCTCGATGCGCCCGAGGTCGCCGTCCAGCTGGGCGACGTAGCCGCTGAACTCCTGGCCGAGCGTCAGCGGGACCGCGTCCTGGAGGTGGGTCCGGCCGATCTTGACGATGCCGTCGAACTCGGCCCGCTTGGCGTCGAGGGCATCGCCCAGGGCGCGAACCGAGGGCAGGAGGTCCTCGTCGATCGCCATCGCCGCGGCCATGTGGAGGGCCGTCGGGAACGTGTCGTTGCTGGACTGACTGCGGTTGACGTGGTCGTTGGGATGGATCGGCGACTTGCCGCCGCGAGCGCCCGTGGCCGCCTCGTTCGCGCGACCCGCGATGACCTCGTTCACGTTCATGTTCGTCTGGGTCCCCGAGCCGGTCTGCCAGACCCGCAGCGGGAACTCGTCGTCCAGGTTGCCGTCCGCGACCTCACGCGCCGCGGCGACGATCAGGTCGTGCTCCTCCGCGGAGAGCAGCCCCAGGTCCAGGTTCACGTCCGCGGCGGCGAGCTTCAGCAGCCCGAAGGCCCGGATGATCCGGCTCGGCATGACGTCGCGCCCGATCGCGAAGTGGTGCAGCGAGCGCTGCGTCTGGGCCGCCCAGTAGTGGTCCGCCGGGACGTCGATGGCACCCATCGAGTCCGTCTCGCTGCGGGTCGCCGCCGGTGCCGCCCGAGCGGGGTCCGTCGCCGTCACGCATCCAGTATGGCGACGGCGGGCGCGGTAGGCTGCGCGCGATGCGTCGGCTGCTGCTCTGGATGGCCCGCAACCGCTGGCTGCGCGACCACCTCCCCCGCCTCTGGTTCGCCCGCCGCGCGGTCCGGCGCTTCATGCCCGGCGAGGACCCCTCGAGCGCGCTGGACGCCGCGGTTCGCTTCAAGGCAGATGGCATCGCCAGCGAGTTCACCCGGCTCGGCGAGAACGTCACGGTGATGGAGGAAGGGGACGCCGTCGCCGAGCACTACCTCGGGCTCCTCGACGACATCAAGGCTCGGGACCTCGATGGTGAGGTCAGCGTCAAGCTGACGCAGCTCGGCTACGACATCGACGTCGAGCGGACGCTCGCGCACACCCAGCGCCTCGCCGCCCGCGCCGGTGAGCACGGCAAGACCCTCTGGATCGACATGGAGGGCAGCGCCTACGCTGAGGGCACCATCGCCTTCTACGAACGGCTCAAGGCGACGCACCCGAACACCGGCCTGTGCCTGCAGTCGTACCTCCATCGCACCGCCGGGGACATCCAGCGGCTGCTCCCCCTGTCGCCGCGGATCCGGCTGGTCAAGGGCGCCTATGCCGAATCGCCGATGATCGCCTACCGGAGCCGCCACGACGTCGATACCAACTACGTCGCGGTCGCAGTCTCGATGCTCGACGCCCTCCACGCCGGCGCCGACGTCCGGCTCGGGCTGGGGACGCACGACGTGCGGCTCATCGAGCAGATCGCCGAGCACGCGACCGCGCTCGGGCTCCCGAAGAGCAGCTTCGAGGTCCAGATGCTGTACGGCATCCGGATGGACCAGCAGCGGCGCCTCGCCGCCGAGGGCTATCTCGTCCGCGACCTGATCGCCTACGGCGAGGCCTGGTACCCGTGGTACATGCGCCGGCTCGCGGAGCGACCAGCCAACGTGCTCTTCGCCCTGCGCCAGATCATCGGCTGAGATTCGCTACGATCTGCGCATAACTGAAATCACATCGTCTCGTTTCTAGGGCGACGAGGTTTTGAATCTCGACGCCCGCGTCGTTACGATATCGGTCCGTTTCGTGACGAGCAGGTCGCCCGCGTCACACTGAGGAGGCCCCGAATGGTCCGCGTTCGCGATGCCAAGCCGGAAGAGCTTGCACCGAAGCCGCGCAAGCCGCGCGCGCTGAGCCCGCGTCAGCTTGCAATCAGAAAACGTGAGCAGACGATCGAGAAGACGCTCAATGAGCTTGGCGCGGGCCCGTCGTCGTGGATCAAGAAGGTCGAGCTCGAGGACACCGAGAAGCTCGTGACGATCCGGGCCGCGATTGCACGCCAGATCAAGGCCACCGGCAGCGCCGTCAACCTCGGCGTTCGCAACGGGGCGATCTACCTGAGCCGGGGGCCCATCCCGGGCGGTCGCGGCGGGCGACGCCGGAAGAGCTAGGTCGTTGCGCCCACCGGCGGCGGAGCGGTCGCGGGGGCGCGGCCGCGGTCGCCGGCGTCGCCGGCCTCGCCTGCACCGCCGGACGCGTGGCGGTAGAACGGCACCGATTCCGGCGGTAACGTCGCGTCACCCCGGATGAGGTCGGCCGCCCTCTCGGCGACCATCATCACCGGTGCGTAGATGTTCGCGTTGGTGATCGCCGGGAAGACCGAGGCGTCGACGACGCGCAGGCCGTCGAGCCCGTGGACGCGCATCGTCGCGGGATCCACGACGGCCTCGGCGTCGGACGAGGCGCCCATCCGCGCCGTGCAGGATGGGTGGAGCGCAGTCTCGGCGTCGTGGCGGACCCAGTCGAGGATCTGGTCGTCGCGCTCGACGGCCGGGCCGGGCGAGGTCTCGCCCGCGTCGTAGCGGGCCAGGGCCGGCTGGCCGAGGATGTGCCGGGCCACCGTGACCGCCTCGAGCCACTCGCGGCGGTCCTGGTCGGTCGAGAGGTAGTTGAACCGCAGCGCCGGGTAGCGGCGCGGGTCCGTCGAGGTGATCCGGACGCTCCCGCGCGCGTCCGAGTACATCGGACCGACGTGGACCTGGTAGCCGTGCCCGCCCGCCGGCGCCGTGCCGTCGTAGCGGATCGCGAGCGGCAGGAAGTGGAACATCAGGTTGGGATAGGCGACGTCTTCGTCGCCGCGCACGAAGCCGCCGCCCTCGAAGTGGTTCGTCGCCCCGGGGCCCGACCGGAAGAACAGCCACTGGAACCCGATCCAGGGGCGCCGCCACGTCTCGGTCGCGTGCGGCTGCATCGACACGGGCTCGCGGCTGGCGTGCTGGACGTAGACCTCGAGGTGGTCCTGGAGGTTGCTGCCGACGCCCGGCAGGTCCGCGACGGGCTCGATGCCGAGGGAGCCGAGATCCGCCGCCGCCCCAACGCCGGAGAGCTGGAGCAGCTGTGGCGTGTTGATCGCCCCACCGCTGAGGATGACCTCGCCGGCCTCGACCTCGCGCGTGCCGCCGCTGCCGCCGCTCACGTACTCGACCCCGGTCGCGCGGCGGCCGTCGAACAGCACCCGCGTGACGAGCGCGGAGGTCCGGACCTCGAGGTTCCGGCGGCGCATCGCCGGCCGGAGGTAGGCCGTCGCCGCGGACAGGCGGCGCCCGCGATGGATGTTGCGATCGAAGGCGCCGAAGCCCTCCTGGCGGAAGCCGTTCACGTCGTCGGTCAGCGGGTAGCCCGCTTCCTGCACCGCCTCGAAGAACGCCTCGAACAACGGGCTCGCGGCGGGCCCACGCTCCAGCACCAGCGGTCCGTCGTGCCCGCGGTAGGGATCGTCCTCGGCCGCCGCGAGGCACGTCTCGAGCCGCTTGAAGTACGGCAGGCAATGCGCGTAGTCCCAGTCCGCCATGCCCGGGAAGCCGGCCCAGCGCTCGTAGTCGAGCGGGTTGCCGCGCTGGAAGATCATGCCGTTGATCGACGACGAGCCGCCGAGGACCTTGCCCCGGGCGTGGTAGACGCGCCGCCCGCCGAGGTGCGGCTCCGGCTCCGAGCGGTAGCCCCAGTCGTAGAGCGGGCTGCCGATCGGGAAGGCCAGCGCGGCGGGCATGTGCAGGAAGACGTCGAAGCGCCAGTCCGGCCTGCCCGCCTCGAGCACGAGCACCCGCGTCCCGGGGTCCTCGGACAGCCGATTCGCGAGCACGCAGCCGGCCGAGCCGCCGCCTACGATCACCACGTCGAAGCGGTCCGCTGCCATCAGCGGAATGTAGCGGGCGGCTACTCCCTCGCGGGCAGGACGTGCACGGAGAGCCGGTGGCGGCCCTCGCCGTCGGCGTGCGCGTCGAGGCGGTAGGCGACCTCCCGCGGCCGCCCGTCCGCGTAGTTGAAGCGCAGCGTCGACGCGAGCGTGCCGCCGGAGCGGAACTCCTCCCACAGCCGGGCGATGTCCTCGCGGATCGTGGGATCCACCGGGTTGCTGAACTCCTCGATCAGGTGCCCGACCATCCGCCGCGCCGGCAGCTCCGCGATCTTCGCCAGGGCGGGGCTGACCTCGAGGAAGCGGCGCTCGTCGTCCAGGATCGCCCAGGCCGGAGCAGGCTCCACGGCGTCGTCGATCGGCGGCGTCCCGATCGCCGCGGTCCTGAAGGCATACCAGACGAGGGGCGCGTCGCCGCGCCGGGCCAGCTCGTCCTGGACGGTGACGATGGCCGCCGGGTAGCGGACGCGAAGGGCGTGCTGCAGCGCCTCCGGCGTCTGCGGCGCCGCGAGCGCCGCCCACGCGGCCTCCGCGTACTCGACGAACTCATCGTCCCGCGACGGGAACGCGCGAAGCTGCACGTCCACGACGTGAGCATAGTTCCGACCCGTGCCGTTCCCGAGGGCGGCGGATGGGCTATCGACCGGGGGCAGCACCGGCTATGCGTCCACGCACCGGGCGCCGGCCCGGCGAGCCTCTCGGGACGTCATTCGTGGCGGAAGTGGAGCTGGAGCTCCATCGTGCCGTGGTCCTCGATCGAGAGGACGGCGAACGACACCGGCTGGTCGATCGCGTAGTCGGCGAAGCGGATGTCGATGCTGCCGACCACGGTGACGACGTCGCCGGCGAGCCGCGCCTCGATCGGCACCTCGACGGTCTTCGTGACCCCGTGCAGGGTCAGCTCACCCTTCGCTGTGGCGCTGACCGTCTGGCCATCGGTCGGGAGCGTCCCGAGGTCGATCGGCGAGGTCAGCTTGAAGGTGGCCTGCGGGAACTGGCTCGTCTCGAGCGCCTGGCGCTGCAGCTGGCCGTCGCGCCGGTCGTCGTCGCTCTTGAGCGTTGCCAGGTTCGCGGTCACGTCGACGCTGGTGATCTGCGTGCCGGAGATGACGAGCGTGCCGCTGACGTCGGGCGTCCGGCCCACCGCGGTGTTCGCCCGATTGCCCGCGAGCGTCTCGTCGACGCGATAGCCGACCCACGCATCGCTGAAGTCCGAGAACGACCCGATCGACGTGTCGATGGACCAGGTCCCGTCCAGCCCGGCAGCGAGGGTGCCACCTGCGCCGGACGGCAGCGTGCCGACGGACGCGGCCACGGCGCTGGAGCCGGGGTCGAGGCTGACCGCGGCGGGCGGGGCACCGCGCAGGAACAGGGAGGCGAGCCCTGCGGCGCCGGCGACGGCCGCGATGGCGACGGCGATCGCGATGCCGAGAAACAAGGGGGAGCGTTTCACGCGCTGGCCTCCGGGAGGGGTCGATTGGGGATCGTGACCTCGAAGCGGGCGCCGCCCGCGGCCGACCGGTCAACGGCGATGCGCCCGTCGTGGTGCTCGGCGATCCACTTGGCGATCGCCAGGCCGAGCCCGGTGCCGCCTGCCGGCGCGCCGGGGGCACGCCAGAAGCGGTCGAACACGCGGTCCCGATCCTCAGGGCGGACGCCGGGACCGGCGTCCTCCACCGCGACGCTCGCGGCATCGCCGGCCGGCCGGACCACGACGCGCACCGCGCTGCCCCGGGGGGAGTGCCGGATCGCGTTGTCCACGAGGATCATCACGAGCTGCCGAAGCCGCGCCGGATCGCCGACCGCCGGCGCAGGCTCGGGATCGACCTCGACCCGCACGCCCGCGGCGGCCGCCGGCTGGGCGAGGGCCGCGGCCGCGTCGGCCGCGACGTCGTCGAGGTGGATCGGGACTCGCTCGAGGCTGATCGCGCCCGAATCGGAGCGGGCCAGGAGGAGCAGGTCCTCGACCAGGCTGGTCAGGTTCGTGACTTCGGCATCGATGTCCGTGAGCGCGTCGCCGACCTCGCCGACCGGCCGCTCGGGGTTGCGCCGGAGGTGCTCGACCGACGTCCGGATGACGGTGAGCGGCGTGCGCAGCTCATGGCTCGCGTCCGCGGCGAACTCGCGCTGGTGCCGCAGCGCCGCTCGCTGCGCGCCGAGCGACTCGCGGATCGGGACGAGGGCCCGTCGCGCGTAGACGGCGCCGAACCCGACGGCCACGAGGACGACCACGAGCCCGCCGACGACGAGCACGACGAGGAGCGCGTTGAGGGTCACGACCTCCGTCGAGCGGTCCTGCAGCGCCTGCAGGAAGTAGGTCTGGCCATCGGCCCGATAGGTGATCCGCTGCGTCAGGATGCGGACGGGGACCTCGCTCGGGCCGATGTCCAGCACGCCCGTCCAGGTGTCCCGGCCGTCGCTCGCCGCTCGCGCGGCATCGACGCTGTCGGTCTGCGGCAGCCCGGGCAGGACGACCACCTGCTGCCGGCCGAGCTGGACGGCATCGCCCTGGTCGTCGAACGCGAACAGGAAGGTGTTGCCGCGACCCGGTTGGAAGCCGAAGTCGGGTGGTTGCGCCGGGGCATTCGGCCGGCCCTCGAGGAGCGTCGTCCAGGGATCGATCCGGTTCGAGAGCTGGCTCATGCTCGCCGAGGCGAGGGTGCCGGCGGCGGCCGCGTAGAGCGCGGCGCCGAGCAGGACCAGCACCAGGAGGGTGGAGCCGCCGCTCCAGGCGACCAGGCGCCAGCGAACGTCCCGGACGAGGCGCGCGTCCGCCTCGGACGCCAGGGCCTCGGCACCGTCGGGCGTCTCGCCTGGGGCTGCGACCGCTCGGGCTGCCTCCTCAGCCATCTGCCAGCCGGTAGCCGACGCCGCGCACGGTCTCGATCCAGCGCCCGGCCTCGCCGAGCTTCGTCCGCAGGTAGTGCACGTAGGCATCGACGGCGTTCGGCGTCACGGCGACGGAGAAGGGCCATGCCTGGTCGAGGAGCTGGTCGCGGGTCAGCGACTGGCCCGGGTGCCGGAGGAAGCACTCCAGCAGCGAGAACTCGCGCGGGCTGAGGTCGACGAGCCGGCCGGCGACCGTCACGCGGCGGCTCCGCTCGTCGAGCGCGATTGGGCCGGCGGCGAGCACGGGATCCGGGCGGCGGCGCCCCGGCTCGGAGCGGCGCGCGAGCGCGCGCAGTCGGGCGGCGAGCTCCTCGTAGGCGAACGGCTTGACCAGGTAGTCGTCGGCGCCGGCGTCGAGCCCGGCGACGCGATCGTTGATCGTGTCCCGGGCCGTCAGCATCAGGATCGACAGCTCGCGGCCGCCATGCCGGAGCCGCCTGGCCACGTCGAGGCCGGAGATGTCGGGCAGGCCGACGTCAAGGATGACGGTCTCGATGCCCTGGGTCGCGTCCGCGAGCTCGAGCGCGGTCTCGCCGTCCGCCGCGACCTCGACCACGTGGCGGTCGTCCTCGAGCAGCCGGCGCAGCACGCGCTGGAGGCGCGGGTCATCCTCGACGAGGAGCAGGTGCATCGTGGCTGGATGGTGTCAGGCGGCGGAACCGGTCGCCAGGCCGATGAGGTCCGCGGCCGCGCCGATCGGGATCGCGAAGCCGAGCCCCTCGGCGCTCGTAGCCACCGCCGTGTTCAGGCCGATGACCTGGCCGGCGCTGTCGAGGAGCGGACCGCCGCTGTTGCCCGGGTTGATCGCGGCGTCGGTCTGGATGAGGCCCTTCAGCGTCGTCTGTCGGCGCGTGGACTCGTCGGTGACCGTGACCTCGCGATCGAGGCCGGAGACGATCCCGCGCGTGACGGTCTCCGTGTACGTGCCGAGCGGGCTGCCGATCGCGATCGCGGTCTGGCCCACCTGGATGGCAGCGGAGTCACCGATCGCCGCCGCGGGCAGACCGGTCGCGTCGACCTTGATCAGCGCGAGATCGTTCGTGTCGGAGATGCGGACGATCGTCGCGGCCAGCTCGCGGCCATCCATGAGCGACACGGTCAGGCTGCGGCTGTTTTCGACGACGTGGCGGTTGGTCAGGATGTAGCCGTTCGACGTGAGGATCACGCCCGACCCGACGCCCGTGCTCGGCACCGTGAAGGGCCCGTTGGTGGTCGTGCCGTCGGCGGTGATCGTGACGACCGACTTCCTGGCCGCCGCGACGACGCCGGTGATGTCCTCGACGTCGGGCGCGGTGTTGACCGCACGGGAGTTGGCGGTGGCTGCGGGCGAGCCCGCAGGAGCCGCTGCGCCGGTCAGGATCGCGGCGGTGCCGGTCGAGGCGAGGACGGCGGCGAGGAGGCTCGCGCCGAGGAGTCCGGCGAGACCCCGGCCGCCCTGGCGGGGCGGTCGGGGGTCCGCGTCGGCCACCGAGCTGTCGAGCCGGGGAGGAGGATCCGGCTCGACGTCGGTGTGGATGGAGGAGTCGAAGGAGGAAGTGGAAGTGGTGGCCGTCGACGGGTCGACGTCGTCCCCGTCCGGCTGGAGCGCCTCGTTCATGACCCTCATCTCAGCGCCGACACCTGAGATTCTCGTGAGAGGCTCGGCAGCGAGCGTCACCGGATGGAGCGCACGGCCTACAGACCCGTGACGGACGCGTTGCGCTGCGCCGCCGGTGTAGGGTGCTGCCGTGGCGTCCTCTCCCCGCCTCGGCCGGAGCCGTGCTTCCTCTGTCGTCGTGGCCATCCTCGTCGCCGCCCTGGTCGTCGTCGCAGCCGCGATCCTGCTCGGTGCGCGGGACGCACCCGGGCCCACGCCGGGCGCGAGCGCGAACGCAGCTGGCGCGAGCCCGGGCGCGAGCGCGACCGCGGCCGGCTCGAGCGGCGCCACGGCCTCCGCGAGGCCGCTCTCCGGGGCGGTCCTCGTGGGCGCGGGCGACATCGCAGACTGCGCGTCCGACGGCGACGAGGCGACCGCGTTGCTCCTCGACGGCCTCGAGGGCACCGTCTTCACCCTCGGTGACAACGTCTACGAGCGCGGGACGGCCCAGGAGTTCCAGCGCTGCTATGACCCCACGTGGGGTCGGCAGAAGTCGCGGACCAGGCCGGTGCCCGGCAACCACGAGTACTTGACGAGCGACGCCGCGGGCTACTTCGGCTACTTCGGCGGGTCGGCGGGCAGTGCGGACACGGGCTGGTACGCCTATGACGCCGGCAGCTGGCGGGTGTACGTCCTGAACAGCAACTGCGTGGAGGTCGGCGGCTGCGACGCGGGATCAGCGCAGGAGCGCTGGCTCCGGGACGACCTGGCCGAGAACCCGCGCCGCTGCACGATGGCGATGTGGCATCACCCGAGGTTCAGCTCCGGCCAGCACGGCAACGATGCGTCGACCCAGGCCCTCTGGGAGGCGCTCTCCGAAGCCGGCGCCGAGCTGATCCTGAACGGCCACGACCACGACTACGAGCGCTTCGGCCCGCAGTCTCCGGCTGGGGCTGCCGACCCGGACCGCGGCATCGTCGAGATCGTCGTCGGCACGGGCGGCCGCAGCCACTACCCGTTCGCAATCATCCGGGACCAGAGCGTGGTCCGCGACGCCAGCACCTACGGCGTGCTCCGCCTCGTCCTGGCCGACGGGAGCTGGTTCTCGGAGTTCATCCCGGTCGCCGGTGGCGACTTCCACGACGAGGCCGGCGGCACCTGCCACTGACCCCGGCCGGGTCAGCGTTCCAGCAAGTCCTTGAGCCGGTCGAGCGCGGCCATCTCCGCGTTGATCGTCGACTGGACGGCGCCGCCCATCAGGAGCCGCTTCAGGCCCGACAGCTCGGCATTGAGCGCGAAGGTGAGGATCGTGCCGGTGCCCATGCTCTCGAATGTGAACGAGCCTTCCGGCCGCACGGGGCCCGCCGTCGCCCGGAAGCCGATCTTCGCGTTCGGCTCGAAGGCCGTGATCTCGTAGTCGGCCGGAATGCGCCGCCCGCCGGGACCGCGGACGCCCTGTGAGTAGCGGGCTCCCAGGCCCTCGCCGGAGACGAGCGCGACATCGAGCACGCCCCAGCGCCAGAGCTGCGCCTTGGTGCCGTCGGCGACGAGCCGGAAGACCTCGTCGACCGGCCGGTTGATGGTGATCGTGCGCTCCGCGCTGGGCATCCGGCGACTCCTCCGTCTCCCGCTCTAGACCCCGAGCCGCTCGAGGTAGTGGGGCAGCATCTTGCGCCACCACGGCCAGTCATGGTTCACGTCGTCGCCCCACTCGTCGACGATCGCCGGGATGCCCTTGGCGGCGAGGACGTCGCGCATCGCCCGGGTGTCGGCGAGCATGTCGTCCTCCCATGCGCCCCGGCCGCAGACGAACGCGAGCCTGGCCTCGCGGAGGCGGTCCAGATACCACTGGTCGTCGAGGTTCGGCAGGTAGCGCAGCGGCGAGTTGAGGTAGACGGGCTCGCTCTGGTCGTCGCCGACGAACAGCCCGAGCTGGTACAGCCCCGAGAGCGCGATCAGCCCGTCGAAGAGGTCGGGATGGCGAAAGACCATGTTCGCGGCGTGGTAGCCGCCCATGCTCGCGCCGGTCGCCCAGGCCCGCTCCCAGCCGGTCAGGTCGCGCAGGAACGGCACGACCTCGGTCGCGAGATAGCGGTCGTAGGCGTCGTGCCGGCGGCCGCGGTCGGCCGGGCTGATCGAGTGGTTCGTCCACGACTCCCAGTCGATGCCATCGACGGCGACGATCCGGGCCCGGCCCTCCTCGATGAACCCGGCGCAGGCCTCGACCATGCCCCACGACTCGAAGTCCCAGTAGCGACCATCCTGCGAGGGGAAGGCCACGACCGGCCGCCCGGCGTGGCCGTAGACCTTGAGGGCCATCTCGTGGCCCAGCGAGTCGCTGAACCAGGCCCGCTCGTCGACGTTCACCCGCCGGTGCCCGTCTGGGCCAGGATCTCCGTGGACGCCGCCAGCAACCGGTCGAGACTGGGGTCGCGCAGGATGTAGCCGTAGCTGCCGAGGGCCGTCGCGAAGACGTCATCGACCCGCTCGTGATGGATCAGCAGGTCCCCGAACCGTCGCAGGACCTCGTCGTGGCCGATGCGGTACGGCCTGCCCGGCTTGCGACCGGACCACAGGACGTAGAACGGCTTCGCCGACGAGACGTCGGTCGTGCCGTGGACCATGACCTCTGCCCAGGCCCGGTAGAAGTCGATGTCGCCCGCCCAGTTCCACATGTCGACCGTCAGGCCGCCGGGCTGGCGCATGTTCACCTCGAGGGCCACGAGCCGGTCGTCGGGCATGCGGAAGAACTCGAAGTGGAACGGCCGCTCGCGGACCCGGAACGCTCGCACGATGTGGCGACCGAGCTCGTCGAGATCCGGTGCGATCTCGCGGTCGATCCAGTAGTGCATGTCCGTGCCCCGGACCGAGTCGAGCACCGGGACGCCGTACACGAGCGACGAGCAGTAGACGACGTTGCCGCGCCGGTCGACGAGGCCGTCGTAGCTGAGCAGCTGGCCCTCGAGGTACTCCTCGAGGAAGTAGTCGATCGGCGGGCGATCGCCGAGGAAGGCGTCGAGGTCGACGTCGTTGCCGATGAGGTAGGTCCGCGCCGCACCGACGCCGACGTCGGGCTTGGCGATGATCGGGTAGCCGACCTCCTCGACGAACCGCCGGGCGCCGGGCGCGCCGCCCGGATGGAGGACCCGGCCTCGAGCGACCGGCACGCCCGCGCGCTCGAAGACCCGTTTCATCGCGGACTTTCGCTTGACCTTGTCGATGCCCGCGCTGTGCAGGCCGGGAATGTTGAACTCGGTTCGAAGGCGAGCGTCCGTCTCCAGCCAGTACTCGTTCAGCGACTCCAGCCGGTCCATCTTGCCGTGGCGGGCGGTGAAGTGGGCCACGGCACGCACGAGCTGGTCGATGGAGTGGAGGTCGTCGACGCGGAAGTACTCGGTGAGGTCGTCGCGGAGCTCGTGCCGCAGCGCGTCCCAGGAGGCGTCCGCGATGCCGAAGACGTTCGCGCCGGCCTGCCGCAGCCGCCGGACGTAGTGGTACATGGCCGGCGGGAAGTGCGGCGACATGAAGACCACGTTCACGGTTGCGAGAGTGTGCCCGAATGCGAAACTTGGTCGGTGCACCTCGACAGGGAGGAGGCCCTCCGCAGAGCCGCCGCGGCCGATCACGGCGTCCTCGCGACGCTCGACAGGAACCACGGGGCGAGCCTCGTGCCGGCGTGCTTCGCCATCGACGGCGACCGGCTGGCGATCCCCATCGACTCGGTCAAGCCCAAGGGCTCGACCGCGCTCGGTCGGGTGCGCAACCTCGAGCGCGATCCGCGGGCGACGCTGCTGGTCGAGCACTGGGACCCGGTCGACTGGAGCCGGCTGTGGTGGGTCCACCTCCTGCTCCTCCGCACCGACGAGCAACGCGAGCAGGTCCAGCGGCTGGAGCGCCTGCTCCGCGAGCGCTACGTCCAGTACCGCGACGGGCCGTTCGTGGAGATCCTGACCTTCCGGATCGAGAAGGCCGGCGGCTGGGAGGCGGCTACCCGCCCGAAGGCAGGGTGACCTGGCCGCGCTCGACGTGGACGGCGTGCCAGCAGTACAGCGCCACCGTCGAACGATGCGGCCGGAACCGATCGCCTTCGGCCTCGAGGGCCTTCGGCTTGATCATCTCGGGCAGCTCGTGGATGAGGCTCCAGCCGTGGCGCACGCCGAGGTCATCGACCGGCCAGACGTCCGGCCGCTGCAGCTCGAACAGCAGGAACATCTCGGCCGTCCAGCGACCGATGCCGCGGACCGTGGTCAGCCTCGCCACGATGTCGTCGTCGTCGAGGGCCTCGATGCCGTCGAGCGGGACCGTGCCGTCGCCCACCTTGGTGGCGAGGTCGATCAGCGAGAGGGTCTTGTTGCGCGACAGGCCGGCGGCGCGGAGGGTCTCCGGCGAGGTCGCCAGGATCGCCTCGGGCTTCACGACCCCGCCGATCGCCGCCTCGAAGCGGCCGTAGATCGCCGCGGCCGCGCGGCCCGCGAGCTGCTGGAAGACGATCGCCCGGGCGAGGGACGCGAACGGGTCGCCCTGGCCGGGCCGCGCCTCGTAGGGCCCGGCGCGGGTGATGAACGCCCCGAGCGCCGGGTCGGCGGCGGCGACGGCAGCGCTCGCCTCCGCGACGCCGGCTCCCGCAGCGCCTCCAACGCCGGTTCGCGAAACCTCAGGATCGGCCATCGGCGAAGGATGGCGGATCGAGCGGCGGCCAGCGGGCCGGTCGCGGCCTATGGGCCCTGATCGACCCGGTAGAGCCTGCCGCCGAGGTCGGTGACCATGAGCTCGCCGACGCCCGTCTCGCCGAAGGACGAGATCAGGAGATTCGTGTCCAGCAGTCGCGTCGGCGTCGCGGGCGCCGCCGCGTTCGCCGCGACGACCCAGATCTCGCCGCTGCAGTAGTCGCCGTAGACGTACCCACCGACCAGTGCCGGGATGTCGCTGCCGCGGTAGACGTAGCCGCCCGTCACTGCGCAGCGGCCGGTGCCGTGGGAGTACTGGGCCAGGGGCATCTTCTTGCCCGAGGTGCTGCAGCTCGATCCCGGCGGGTAGCAGTGGGTCCCCTCGAGCTTGTTCCAGCCCCAGTTGACTCCCCGCCCCGGGCCCGACGCGGTCATCGGCGCCCGGTCGACCTCCTCCCACTCGTTCTGCCCGACGTCGCCGATCCAGAGGTCGCCGGTCTGGCGGTCAAAGGACCAGCGCCAGGGGTTGCGAAGGCCGATCTGCCAGATCGGATCCCAGCCGAAGGTGCCGACGTACGGATTGCTTCCCGGAACCTTGTAGTTCTTGCTCCCGCTCGTGCCGTTGATGCCGATTCGGAGCATCTTGCCGAGGAGCGACTCCTTGTTCTGGGCGCGGTTCCCGGGATCACCGCCGGCGCCACCGTCGCCCATCCCGATGTACAGGAAGCCGTCCGGGCCGAAGGCGAGCATCCCGCCGTTGTGGTTCTCGTACGGCTGCCCGATCTTCAGGATCAGCCGGCCGGTCGCGGGGTTGACGCGGTTCGGGTTGCCGGCGTAGGTCCGGTACTCGCGGATGATCGTGTCGCCGGCGAGGTTCGTGTAGTTCACGTACAGCTTGTGGGTGGTCTCGAAGTTCGGATGGAAGGCGAGGCCGAGCAGGCCCTGCTCGGAGCCACCGCTCACCTTTCCCTCGAGGTCCAGGAAGGGCGTCGACAGGACGCTCCCGTTCGCGTAGATCCTGATGCGGCCGGTCTGCTCGACGATGAACAGGCGGCCCGTGCCGTCCTGCGCGCTGGTCACGAAGACGGGCGAGCTGAGGCCGGAGGCGACGAGCGTCAGCTTGATCTGGGCGTCCGCCGGGGCGGCAGGCGGCGCCGCACCGAGGCCCGCGGCAGGCGCGAGGACTGCGGCCTCGGCGAACCCGCCGATCGCGAGCGGCCAGGCGATGACGATCCCGGCAATGGCCAGGGCGGTGGTCCGGCGGCGGAGGGGTCGAGGACGATCCATGGCGGCATGGTCGCGGCCGCCGGGTCAGCCTGTCCATCACCCGATCGGCGGTGCCTGCATCAGCACGCCACGGCTACGATGCGGCCGATGGCCGACCTCTACGACGCGATCCCGAAGGTGGAGCTCCACTGCCACGTCGAGGGGACGGTCCGCCCGACGACGGTCATGGAGCTCGCCCGCAAGGCCGGCCGGCCGCTCCCCGTCGACGATCCGGCGGAGCTCTATCGGTACTCATCCCTCGACACGTTCCTGGAGATCTTCTGGCTCGTCCAGGAGACGCTGACCGAGCCCGCGGACTGGGAGCGGATCGCGTACGAGTCGCTCATCGACGGGGCGCCGCACGGACTGCGCTACCGCGAGACGTTCTTCACGCCCGCTCGCCACCTTGCCGCGGGCCAGGACCTCGCCGGCATCATCGACGGCCTCGCCGCGGGCATCGCGGCGGCCGCCGCGGAGGCCGACGTGCGGGCGGCGCTCATCCTGGACATGGACCGGGCCTACGGGCCGGCCGCGGCCCTCGAGCTCGTGGAGCAGCTGGTCGAGCTGCGCCGCGCCGGGGGTGCCGGCGACGTCGTCGGCGTCGGCATGGACTCGACCGAGCTCGGCGTCGACCTGGCGGCATTCAAGCCGGCCTACGACCTGGCGCGCTCGGCCGGGCTGCGGCTGACCGGCCATGCCGGCGAGGCGGTGGGCGTCGGGCCGGCGAACATCCGGACGGCCCTGGACGTGCTCGGGGTCGAGCGCATCGATCACGGGGTGGCCGTGATGGAAGACCCGGAGCTCGTCCGCAGGATGGCGGGCGAGCGCATCCCGCTCACGGTCTGCCCGAACAGCAACGTCGTCATCGCCAATCGCTTCCCGAGCCTCGAGGCGCATCCGTTCCGGGCGATGCGCGAGGCCGGCCTCGTGGCGACGATCAACACCGACGACCCCGGCATGATCGACCTCGACCTCGGCAAGGAGTACCGGAGCGTCGCCGCCGCCCAGCGACTCTCGTTCGACGAGGTCGCGGCGGTTGCCCTCGACGGCGTCGAGGCGAGCTGGCTCGAGGGCCCCGAGAAGGCGGCCCTGCGCGCCGATTTCGAGGCTCGCCTGGCCGAGCTCCGACCCATCCCCGCCTGAGCCGAGGCCGTCCGCGCGTGATCGCCGAATCCCTGTCCGAGCTCGCGCGGCGTGCCGGCTCGCCGCTGATCGACGAGGCGGGTGCGACCTTCGTGTGGCTCGGTGACGGCCCCGGCCCGGTCGTCATCGGCGACTGGTGCGGCTGGGAGGCGGGCGCCGGCCTTCGTCTCGAACCGGCCGAGGACGGGGCCTGGGCGGGGCGCGTGGCCCTGCCCGCCGACGCGTACGTCGAGTACCTGCTGCTTCACCACGGCCGGCGTGTTCCCGATCCGCTCAACCAGCACAAGGTGGACAACGGCTTCGAGAAGTGGAACGAGCAGCTGTGGATGCCCGGCGCCCCGCGGCGCCTGGAAGGGCTGCGCGATCGCGAGGTCCCGGCGGGCACGCTGACCGAGGGCCGGCTGCGGCTCCCGTTCCTGGCCGCGCCGCCGCGGGAGCGCCGGCTGGACCTGTACGTGCCCGCGCCGGAGCTGGTGCCGGATCATGGCCGGCTGCCGCTCCTGCTCGTGCTCGACGGCCCGGATTATCTGGAGCGCGGCGAGCTCCACCGGACGCTCGACGCGCTCATCGCGGACGGCGCCATGGCTCCGGTCGCCGCGGCCTTCCTGGCCAACGCGGGCGACGCCCGCTCGATCGAGTACGGGGCCTCGGATTTCACGCTCGCGGTCCTCGGCGACACGGTCGTCCCGGAGGCCGAGCAGCGGCTGGGGCTCGCTCCCCAGCGGGCGGCCGCGGGACCCGGGCGCGCGGCGATCCTCGGGTCGTCGCTCGGCGGGCTCATGGCGCTCCACGCGGTCGCCCGCCGCCCCGATGTCTTCGGCCGCGGGATCGCCCAGTCGACCAGCGCGATGCTCGAGGCGGGCGACCTGCCGGGGCCGATGCCGAGCGTCCGCCTGACCACGCTGGCCCTGCTCGAGACCGCCGCGCCGCCGCCGGCCCGGCTCTGGCTCGATGCGGGTGACATGGAGCCGCTCGCGCGACCGAACGACCGCCTGGCCGCATTCCTCGCCGGCCGTGGCTGGGACGTGACCTACCGGCGCCAGCACGGCGGCCATAACCAGACCTCGTGGGCCGAGGCGCTCGTCGACGCCCTGCCGGCAATGTTTCCGCCGAGCGGCGCGTAGGACTCGGCGCGGTGAGACCCAGCGGCATCAACGGACTTCGCGGCCTCGCGGTCGTCGTTGCCGCGTGCCTGGTCGCGGCTGCCTGTCAGCCCGCGCCGAGCACGGTGCCGTCGGCGGGCCCATCCGCGGCGGCGACGCCCGCCACCAGCGCCCGCGCGTCGGGGGCGCCGCCAAGCATCATCCCCGTCGCGGCGATCCCGTTCGCGGACGCCCTCCGGGACGAGATCGACATCGACGGCATCTCCGCCGACCTCGACGAGCTCGAGTCGATCACGAACCAGCACGGTGGCGCGCGGCCCGCCGGCAGCGAGAGCTACCTGGCCGCGGCCGACTTCGTCGCCGGCGAGCTGCGGGCGGCGGGGTTCGACGTCGAGCTCCAGACCGTCGACCTGCCGGTCTTCCGCCAGACCGCGCCGAGCACGCTCGAGATCACCGGCACCGGCGCGCGGGCCTTCGAGGACATCCACGACTTCAAGGCGATGCTGTTCTCGGCCAGCGGCGACGTCACCGCGCCCGTCTTCGCCCTCGGCTACAACCCGGCGGCGGCGCCCGGCGACGCGGGCGGCCTCGGCTGCAACGCCGCGGACTGGGCCGGCGTGCCGGCGGGCGCGATCGTGCTCGTCCAGCCCGCGAACTGCCGCCGGCATGACGTCGTCGTGCAGGCCCAGTCGGCCGGGGCGCTCGCGATCGTGACCGCCTACCCGGCCTGGACCCGCGACACCGTGCTCCGTCCGACGCTCATCGACCCGGCCGACATCCGCATCCCCGCGGTCGGGGTCACCGCCGAGGTCGGCGCCGCGCTGAACGACGCGGCCGCAGCCGGGGCGAAGGTCCACCTCGGCGTCCACACCTCGAGCGAGGACGGCACGAGCGTCAACGTCATCGCCGAGACGCCCTGGGGCGACCCCGCGCACGTGGTCATGCTCGGCGGGCATCTCGACTCGGTCATCGACGGCCCGGGCATGAACGACAACGGCAGCGGGACGATGACGGTGCTCTCGATCGCCCGCGCGCTCGCGGCGCTCCATGCGTCGGGCGGCGGGCAGGCCGGCCCGGCGCCGGGACAGGCATGGAAGGTGCGGTTCGCGTTCTGGACGGGCGAGGAGATCGGGCTGTGGGGCTCCCGCGCCTACGTCGGCGGCCTCGACGACCGCGGCGGCCTGGAGGCCTACCTGAACTTCGACATGGTCGGGTCGGCCAACGGCGTGCGCGAGGTCTACGACGGCGCCGCGTCCTCCCGGCCCAGCGAGGGCCTGGTCATCAGCGGCCTCTTCTCCCGTGCCCTCGACGACGCGGGCCTCGCCTGGCAGTCGGTGCCCCTCGGCGGATCCAGCGACCACTTCTCGTTCGACCTGGCGGGGATCCCGACCGGCGGCCTGTTCTCGGGCGCCAATGAGATCAAGACCCAGGACCAGGCGGGCCTCTTCGGCGGCGAGGCGAACGCCCCGGAGGACCCCTGCTACCACCTCGCCTGCGACACGGCGGATCGGATCGACGCGACGCTCCTGGCCGAGCTGGCGCATGCCGCGGCGTGGGCGACGGGCGCACTCGCGTCGGGGGACGTCGACCTCGGGGAGTGAGAAGTGGTCGGGGCGGCGGGATTTGAACCCACGACTTCATCGTCCCGAACGATGCGCGCTACCAGGCTGCGCTACGCCCCGACCGGAGGGGCCCCTGAGGGCCCGCGGATGATACCAAAGGCGGGGCCGGCGGCCGGAGGGCGCGTCCAGACGGGCGTCCCGGCGCCCGAGCCGGGTGCCGCTAGTCGTTTGCCAGCGCGACTTCGGCGTGGCGCGGCGGATCGTGGACCGGCCACATGACGACCGCGGCGGCAAGGAACGACGCGGCCATGAGGCCGAAGACGATCGGCAGCCCGGCGGCCTCGCCGAGCGCCGAGATGACCAGGCCGTAGACGATGTTCCAGAGCGAGCCGACGCCGAACGCCAGGGTGAAGTAGAGGGCGAAGGTCACGTCGCGGACGCCGGTCGGGACGACGTCGGCCAGCAGGGCCTGGAGCTGCGGGCTCTCCGCGAACGAGAACAGGCCCATGATCGCGATCCCGACCCACAGCCCGACGAGGCTCGACCCGGCAGCGATGAAGGTGATGAAGCCGACGGCGCCACCCACGTAGGCGCCGATGATGGTCGGCCGCCGGCCGATCCTGTCGGACAGCCAGCCGGCGACGAGCGGCATCGGGACCGAGAGCACGATCAGGCCCGCGTACATGAGGTTGATCGTGGCCTCCGGCAGGTGCAGCACGTGGGTCACGTACAGCAGCGCGTACAGGTTGGCGATGCCGAGGCCCCGCCCGCCGCCGCCGAACACGGAGGCGAGGTAGGTCCGGCGGACGGTCGAGTCGGCCCAGGCGGTCCGCACCGCGTCCCGGACCGAGCCCTGCTTGATCGCCGCGATCCGGTCCGCGCCGGACTCGCGAACCCAGCGGAAGATGGCGAGGCCGACGAGTGCCGCCGGGATCCCGAACAGCACCGACGCGCCGCGCCAGCCGACCTGACCGAGGATCACGGGACCGGCGAGGGCGGCGACCACGGTGCCGACGTTGCCGCCCGAGATATGGGCGCTGATCGCGAAGCCGCGGCGCTCGGGCGGGAACTGCTCGGCGAGCAGCCCGTTCCCGACGGGGTGCTGCGGCGAGCCACCGATCCGTGAGACGACGTTCGCGATGCTGAACGTCGCGAACGACTGGGTGATCGCCTGCGCCGCGAAGCCGATGCCGAAGAGCAGGCCACCGGCCGCGAGGATCGGGCGCCGCGCCACGCGCCGGGTGACGAAGCCGTAGGTCGACTGGATGAGGCCCGAGCTGACGGCGCCGATCGCGGCGAGGAACGGGATCGCCTCGACCCCGATGTGGAACTCGGCGACGACGAGCAGGAAGATCGGCGGCAGGATCACCGCCTGCGCGTGATTGACCGCGTGCGCGATGGCGAGGAGCCACAGCGTCCGCTCCGGCCGCACGTCGATGGTCGCCGCCGGCACGGCCTCGACTGCGGTCACGCTTTGCGGTCGGCGGGACCCCGGCTCAGCCGGGCTCTGGGGCAGAGCTGCGGAGGCGCCAGGTCGCGAGGTACCCGTCGCCGAGGCGAATCGCGCGGAGGTCGTACGTGCCGCCCACCCACGTGCCGGCGATGGTTCCCGCCACGGGCGCGCCCTCGCGGACGAAGGGCTGGCCGGTCTCCACGACCTCCCGCAGCGAATCGAAGTAGCCGTTGGCCCGGAAACCCGGCATGACCTCGCCGGTGATCAACCCGATGAGCGATTCGCGCCCGACGCCGGCCCATGCCGCCGCGGCGGGATTCAGGTACTCGAAGCGGAAGTCGAGGATCCGCCCGTCGCGGTCGCGGATCGTGCTGCCGATGGCGATGGGCTCATCGACGGCGTCGAGGGTGGCGAACAGGCGCTGCTCGAGCTCGGGCTGGCTTGTCGTCACGTTCCCGGCAAGCATAGGAGACCGGCCGGGCCGGCATGGACCTGACGGGGGTGGGGGCGGCGTTGCGACCATTGGGCTCCTGACGTCGGGAGCCTGCGGCCCCGCGATCCATGTCCTGAAGAGCGGGCGCGCACGGGCTGGGGGCCCGGCGCGGCAACCGCTCGGCGTGGGGGGTCACGCCGTGACGAACTGTAACAGTTTCTATACAGGGCGTCTAGTATTGTTTTCGGTTGCGATTGTGCTACGGTGCCGACATGTCCGACGCGAACCCGGGCGAGGGACACAAGGGACGGCCCCGGCGGGCGGCGATCGATGCCGCGATCATCCGGGCCGCCGTCGAGCTCATGGTCGAAGGCGGCGTCCAGGCCACGACGCTGACCGCGGTCGCCGAGCGCGCGGGCGTGGCGCGGGCGACGGTCTACCTCCGCTGGCCGACCCGGTCTGCGCTGATCGGCGCCGCGGCACGCGCCGCGGTCGGCGGCACGGTGATGCCGCTGACGGGCGACATCGCGCAGGACATCCGGGGCGGCACGACATTCGTCCAGCACGTGTTCGAGCTGCCGGCGGCGCGGGTGGTCCTGCCGGAGATCATCCGGGGCGTGCTGGCAAATCCGCCCGAGATCCGCTTCGACGCGGTCGCGCCGCGGCGCAAGGAGTTCGCCCGCGTCTATGCGGAGGGTGCCGCGGCCGCCGGCTTCGATCCGACCATCGACCCACACCTACCGTTCGACGTCATGCTCGGGACGGCGATCGCCCACGTCCTGGGCAACGGCCGCCCGATGTCGGCCGCCGAGGCGGAGCGCCTCGCCGAGGTGCTCATCCAGGGCCTCCGCGCCCGCTGACGCGCGGCCGCGGGGACATTCAGGCTCCGGCAGGTCGGGGAGCCAAGCGGGCCGGTGCGGTTTTCCACCAGATGCTTCGCAGCGAGGCGGCGTTCACGCATTTGAGTCTTCGGTCCACCCAGCTGCCCGCCTGCGAAGCAGTTGGTGGAACCTAAGCCTCCTGCGCTGAACTGCTGCTCGTCAGCGGCGCACGTGGCGGAAAACGTTGAGCGGCCGGGGGTCCCGGCCGCTCGTTCGTTCAGGTTCGGGCCGCGATCAGCCCGGCAGGCTCAGAACTGCTCGAGGTACTTGTCGACCTCCCAGTCGGAGACCTGGGTCCGGTACTCGTCCCACTCGGCGCGCTTGGCGTCGACGAAGTGGCTGAAGACGTGGTCGCCGAGGGCCTCGCGGACCACGGCGTCCTTCTCGAGCTCGTCGAGCGCCTCGCCGAGGGTGCCCGGCAGCTCCTTGATCGACTTGGCCGCGATCTGTGCCGCGTCCATCTCGAACAGCGACTCCTCGACCGGCTCGCCGAGCTCGAGGCCCTTCTCGACGCCGTCGAGGCCGGCCGCGATCATCGCCGCGAAGGCGAGGTACGTGTTCGATGACGGGTCCGGGCAGCGGACCTCGACGCGGGTGCCCTCGATCGACTTGCCCGGCGAGACCATCGGCACGCGGATGAGCGCCGACCGGTTCGTGCGGCCCCAGGTGAGGTACGTCGGCGCCTCGTAGCCCGGGACCAGCCGCTTGTAGCTGTTCACGAGCGGGGCGAGGACCGCGATCATCCCGCGGGCGTGGGCGAGGATGCCGGCCATGTACGACTTCGCCAGCGGCGACAGGCCGTACGACGACTCGGCGTCGGCGAACGCGTTCTGCGAGTGCTCGATCGAGTACAGGCTCTGGTGGGTGTGCATGCCCGAGCCGTTGATGCCGTGGATCGGCTTGGGCATGAACGTCGCGTAGAGGCCGTGCTGCTGGGCGATGGCCTTCAGCGTGAACTTGAACGTGATCGCGTTGTCCGCGGTCTGCAGGGCGTCGGCGTACTCGAAATCGATCTCGTGCTGGCCGGCGGCGACCTCGTGGTGGGCCGCCTCGACGCGGATCCCGAACGCCTCGAGGGCGTCGACCATGTCGTGACGGATCGAGGTGCCGAGGTCGGAGCTGAAGTCGAAGTAGCCGGCCGAATCGTGGGGCAGCGGCTCGATGGTGCCGTCGTCCGCACGCCGGAACAGGAAGAACTCGAGCTCCGGGCCCATGTTCACGATGTAGCCGAGCTTCCGAGCCCGCTCGACCTGGCGGCGCAGGACGTAGCGCGGATCCCCGGCGAATGCCTCGCCGCGGGGGGTGTAGACGTCGCAGATGACCCGGGCGGCCGTGCCGCCGGCCCACGGGATCTCCGAGAAGGTCCGCATGTCCGGCATCAGGTACTGATCGCTCTCGGCGATCCGGGTGAAGCCCTCGACCGACGAGCCGTCGAACCAGGTCCCGTGGCGGACCGAGCCCTCCAGCTGGTGGATCGGGATCGTCACCGCCTTGACGATGCCCATGATGTCGGTGAACTGGAGCTGGACGAAGCGAATGCCCTTGGCCTTCGCCGCCTCGATCTCTTCCACGCTCGACACCGCTTCGTAGGGAGCGACCACCGACGCTGCCTCCTGTCCTTCATGGACCTTGGCCACCGCCTCGTCTTGTGCAGCGCGCACGAGCAACCGGACGGCGGGTTTCTCGGGACCCGAGCGTAGCACCGGGGCGGTCCGGCGCCGAGGGCGATCGCCCGGCGCGGGTCGTGTCAGATTTGTTCTTCTTGCACGAATTCGAGGGCGGCGGCGAGTGGCAGGCGGAGCTCCGGGTCGGCGAGCTGCCAGCCGGTCGCGGCCTCGATCCGGCGGAGCCGATAGGCCACGGTGTTGCGATGCACGCTCAGGGCGGCGGCCGCCTCGGACACGCCGCCATGGCCGAGGATGGCCCGCAGGGTCTCGACGCGCTCGCGCCGCACGTCCGGCCGGGCGTCGAGGAGCGGCGCGAGCACCGCCAGCGCGAGGTCGCGGCCGTCGGGCAGCTTGTGCATCGCGCCCAGCATCCGGTAGATCGCGAGGCGGTCGGCGCGGGCCAGTCGAGGCCGGCGGTCGAGGGCCAGGGCCGCCTCGAGCGTCGCCCTCGCCTCACCCTCCGCGGCCGGCCGGTCAGCTGGGCTCGAGAAGGGCCGGGAGACGGCCACGGGCCTCCCCAGGAGCTCTCCGACCCGCTCGGCCAGCGCCGCGGCCTCCGCCAGCTCGCCGGCCGCGACGGCGCGAATCTCGAGGCTGTCGGCGTCGCCCCGCAGGTTCATCCGCCGCGCCGGGGCGAGCAGCCGGATGGCGCGACGTGCCGCCTCTCGGGCGTCGCGTGCGGCGGGCGTGTCGTCCTCGCCGCCGGGCTCCCGCTGGCGCGCCAGGATCACGACCCAGGGCGGCCCGGCGGCGGGCATCGGCTCGGCGCGCCGGGCGCGGTCCACGGCGCCGCTGATCGCCTCGTCGCGTGCCAGCTCGAGGGCCACGAGGCCGGCGACGCGTGGCAGCGTCATCCGTGCGAGCTCGCTGGGCGGCTCGGCGCCCAGGACGAGCAGGCTGCCGCTGGCCCCGGCCGCCGAGGGCAGCTCGACGCGCAGCGCGACCGCGCCGGCCCGGCCCGCTGCCCGGCCCTCGTAGCGCGCCGCCTCCGCGGCGGCACCAGGCGCCTCCGCCGGCGCGTGGACGACGATCGGCGCGCCGCGGCCGGCCTCGAGCGCGAGCGCCCTGCCGAGGAACGAGGAGACCGTCGCGACGAGCCCGGCGACTCCACCACCCTCCAGGGCGCGGCGGCGCAGCTCCGCCTCCAGCAGCGACGCCTGCCGCTCCAGTTCGGCGCCGCGACCCACGATGAAGCCGATCACGCTGCGCTCGAGGCCATCGACGTCGGCGCGCCGGACGCGAAGGCTGTCGATGCCGGCCGTGGTGAGGGCGGTCGCGGCGCGGTCGAGCGCGGCGCCCGCCTCGCCGTCCGTGTCTCCCTCCGCGAGGATCGCGCCGGAGATGGGCACGGCCGCGAGCGCGGCCACGAGGGCGTCCAGCTCGGCGGCAGCGGGCGCGACGACTGCCAGCGCCGACGCCGGCGCGATGACGAGGTCGCCGGGCTCAAGGGCATCGAACGCCGGCACCCGCCCCCGCATCACGCGGACCCAGGCGATGGGGCGCTCGGCGCCGGGACCTGTCGCCTGCGTCCGCGCCGCGCCCGGAAAGAGCTCGTCCGCGAGGGCGGCGAGGTCGGTCACCTCGGTCTGCCGCCCGCCGTCGCTCCGGCGCGGGCGACCACGAGATCGTCGACCAGCCCACCGAACTCGCGATCGAAGTCGACCTGGCGGTCGGCGCGCCCGACGAGATCCAGGCGCCCGTCGTCGCGGAGCCGCGCCCAGACGCGCCGGCGCGGCAGGTAGAACGTGATGGCCAGCCCGACGATGAGGGCGAGGAACGCCGCCCAGACGATGGGCTGGCCCGGGTCGCGCTTCGCGATCAGCAGCGTGTACTGGCTGAAGCCGCGGAGCGACACGCTCAGGTCGAGGCCCTCCATGCGCGCGGTCTCGCCGTTCACGACCGCCACCGGGAAGCCGCGGACGACGTTCGGCGTGCCGTCGGGCAGCGTGCCGGTCACCGCGTACGGCTCGGCCACCAGTGCCCCCACGCCCTGGTCGCTTCGCAGGAGGAGCTCCAGGCCGTAGGGCCGGCCGGGGATCGGGATTGCGCCGTAGGGCAGCCCGCCGGCGGAGTCCGTGAGCGGCACCGGCCCGGACCAGAGCACCGCGTCATCGACGGTCGACCGGATCTCGATGTCCGGCGCGGGGCCGAAGCCGTTCTGGTGGAACGTGTAGCCGCCGACGGTGAGCGGATCGTTGACGCGGATCGTCTTGCGCTCGAGCAGCTGGCCGTCGCGGTAGACGGCCAGGTCGGTCGTGAAGTCCGTCGGGCTGCCGGCCTCGAGCCCCGGCGCCTCGAAGCCGAGGTTCTGGACCAGGAGCAGCCCCGGCGTGCCGATCGGCTGGACCGTCAGCGTGTCGCCCTCGGCGACGACGAGGCCCTGCTCGTCGCCGAACCGCGCGGTCACGAGCCCGGCAACGAGGAACAGGATCAGGCCAAGGTGCGAGACCAGCGTCGCGAGCTTCGTCCAGCGATTGCGGTCGCCGTAGACGAACCGCGCGCCGTCGTCGGTGGTGGCCTCGCGGACCGAGAACCGACGACGCCGCAGCGACGCGGCGACCGCGGCCGCGGTGAGCCCCCGTCCAGGCGCGATCGACACCCGGTCGGGCAGCCGCGGGTCGAAGTAGGCGTCGGGCTGGACGACGCGGATCGTCGCGGACTGCTGCCACAGCCTCGGCGTCCGGTCGAGCGTGCAGATGACGATCGAGATCACCAGGAGGAGCAGGGCCACGCTGAAGGGGGTCGAGTTGAAGACGCGAAACAGCTGCAACCGCTCCAGGAGATCGACGGTGCCCACCCCGAGGCCCGGCACGTAGATCGAGCGCAGCCGGTTCATCTCGGTGGCGTAGTCCGCCGCGGAACGGAAGGCGAAGCCGGGCAGCTGGCGGATGGTCATGCCGAAGACCGCCAGCACCGCGACCGCGACGATCTGGACGACGGCGAAGTTGACCGACGTGAAGAGCCGCCACAGGCGCATCCCGGCACGGGCGAGGAGGCTGGGTCCGGCGCGGCCGGTTTGCCGGCCGGCGACGTGGTCGGACTGCCGGCCGATGGAGAGGGAAGTCAAGGCGCGGCGATGCTACACCGCGGCGGCCCAAGGTCCGCCCGAGGGCGCAGCCGGGGCGCATTTCGGGTTGCGGCGCCGGGTTCGGCGCCGGGTTCGGCCGGCCAACCCGAGCCGGGTCAGCCCCGGCTCAGCCTGCCACGGGCGACGGGGCCACGCCCCCGGTTCAGCCGGCGCGCTCGCCCTCGCGCTGGCCCTTGCCTTCGAGCGTGGACTTGACGTCGGGATGCGGCTCGATCGCCAGCATCATCGGCTCCGCCGTGGCCCGGGCGACCCGGTTCTTCCCGCCGCGCTTCGACGCGTACATCGCGCGGTCGGCGCTGACCAGGAGGGCATCGGCGGAACGGCCGTCGGCCGGGTACGAGACGACGCCGACCGAGACCGTGGGGCCGGGATCGACGCCGGGCATGCCCTGCTCCGCGACCATGAGCCGGACCTTCTCCGCGAGGACCCAGCCGCCGGTGGGATCGGTCTCGGGGAGGAGCGCCACGAACTCGTCGCCGCCGTAGCGGGCGGCCACGTCGATCTTGCGGACGCCGCTGCGGACGATGTCAGAGACGGTCCGCAGGACCTGGTCGCCTGCGATATGGCCGAACCGGTCGTTGATCGACTTGAGGTCGTCGAGGTCGAGCATTACCAGGCAGAACGCCCGCCCGGAACGGTCGCCGCGCGCGATCTCACGCTCGAGCGCGCTGAAGAAGTAGGTCCGGTTGAAGAGTCCGGTCAGCGAGTCGACGGTCGAGAGGCGGATGGCGGCGTCGCGGGCCCGGCGCTGCTCGCGCCCGACCGAGGCGCCGACGTAGGCCAGCAGGTAGACGCCGGTCAGGTTGACGCCCATCTGGATGAGGGCGGCGGTCTCTGGCGTCTGGTCCACCGCGAAGCCCGCGCCGATGTAGGCAGCGGTCGCGAGGATCGCCAGGGCCAGAGCGATCCGTGGCGCGACCAGCAGCGCGCCGGCGCCGACGATGAGCGGGAAGGCGAAGGTGAACGGGCTCGCGAAGCCGCCGGTGAGGACCACCAGGGCGGTCGCGAATGCAAGGGCGAGGATGGCCTGCAGCGGGCCAGCGAGCCGCCGGATCACCGTGCGCGGGACCACGTCCTGCAGGACCATCGTGGCGAAGCCCGTCACCGCGATGACGATGACAATGGTCGGCAGCGTGCTGGCCCAGATGCCGCTCGCGGCCGCGAAGACCGCGACGGCCATCAGGAACGCCCAGCTGACGATCCGGATGACGCGGTTCTCGACCGTCGGGTCGTTGGCCGCGGGGGCGAGCGGGCCGGCCAGGATGGGCTCGTGCTGCTCCGTCGGCTCGGCGACGGGCACGAGCGCACGCGAGGTCGCCTTCGCCACGGCGTCGTCCCCTCCGGCGCCCGGTTCTGCCATACGGCTCGTCTGGTCCCCTTGCCCCTGTGCCTGGTCGAAGATCTGCCGGCGAGCCCAGGCGAGCGTCGGCGCGGCGATGAGTCCGAGCGCGATGATGGCGAGGGCCCCGATCGTCAGGAGCACGAGCTCCGACGACGGCATCAACGCGTTCCGAACTGGTATGTCTGTTTCACCAACCGCAAGTACGAGAACGTCTCGGTGTCCCGCACCCCGTCGACGCGCTGGAGGCGCTCGGTAAGGAAGCGCAGGAGCCCTTCATTGTCCTCGGCGACGGTCTCGATGAGGACATCGAAGCGGCCCGCCGTCACCACGACGTAGTCGACCTCGGGCATGCTCGCGAGTGCCTCCGCCACCTCGAGCAGCCGGCCGGGCTGGCAACGGACGCCGATGAGCGCCTGCTGGAAGCCGAGCTTGTCCGGGTCGGCAACGCCGACGATCTGCAGGATGCCACGGTCCACGAGCCGGTTGGTGCGGGCCCGCACCGCTGCTTCGGAGACGCCCAGCGCCGTGGCGATCTGGGTGAACGGCCGGCGCCCGTCCTCCTGGAGGTGCTCGATGATCCGCTTGTCCAGGTCCGACAGCTCGTCGCGGCGGCGATTTCGCCGCCCGGCGTCGTCCTGATTCGAATCTCGCAGCGTGGCGCCCATCGGCGACGAATCTAGCACCGGGTCATTCGCTGTTCGCGCACCTGGCTTATGGCGCGAATTGCGCGGCTGTGGCACGCCGGGGACCAAGCGCCGGGAAGGACCGGCCCCCGGGATCCCGCTGTGTCACTCCGTGCACCAAACAACGGAGGAGGACGGGGTTCGGCCGTGCCGCGGGTGATTTGTGTCGCCCGGTGCACCAAACAGCGGAGGAGGACGCCCTTCCGCAATGCTCGGCTGCTTTTGTGTCGCCTGGTGCACCAAACAGCGGAGGAGGACGTCGTTCCGCGATGCCCAGCTGCTGTTGTGTCACCAGGTGCACCAACCGGCGGAGGAGGCGGCGTCCGGTGGGCCCGCGGGAGGGCCGAGCCGGCCGCATCCGTCGTTCCTCCGCTCTTTGTGTCCCCACGCCCCACAAACCGCCGCGACGGGGCGGGTCAGCTGCGCTCACACGCAGCTGCGCTGACGCTCGGCGGCGCTCAGCCGTTGGGAGCTCGGCGCGCGGTGGACGCAGCGGTCAGGCGCGGTCGAGGTCGGCGAGGACCGGCGCGAGTGCCTGGATGGACTCGATGGTGATCGGGTCGACGACCAGCTGGACCTCGGCGAGGCCGAGCGCCGCGTAGTCGCGGAGGCGAGCCGCGATCTCGGCCGGTGTGCCCTCGACCGGCGGCACATCCTTCTGGGTCGTGTCGCCCATCACGCGGCCCGTGCCGCCCGGCATGCGGACCAGGACGGCAGTGGTCTTCTCGAGCGTCGCGGGGTCGCGGCCGACCTGGCGACAGGCCGCGTCGACCTCGCGCAGGATCGGCTCCAGGCCGGCGGGCGAGTTGTTCGAGTCGCGGTACCAGACGTTCCACAGCTGGACGTGGGGCAGCGTGATCTCGAGCATCCGCGGGCCGACGCTGCCGACCATCAGCGGCGGGCCTCCTGGTCGCGCCGGTCTCGGCTGCAGCTCGCAGTCGCGCGCCTGGAAGAACTGGCCGTCGAAGTCGATCGAGCCATCGCGCAGCAAGGTCCGGACGATCGTGAACGCCTCCTCGAAGCGCGAGATTCGATGGTCGAACGGAAAGCCGAAGGCCCGGAACTCGGTCTCGTTCCAGCCGGCCCCGAGGCCGAGGATCAGCCGCCCGCCGCTGACCTCGTCGACGGTGGCCGCGAGCTTGGCGAGCATCGGCGGGGCGTGGAACGCGGTGGCGGCGACGAGCGGCCCGAGCCGGATTCGCGAGGTGCTCGCGGCCAGGGCCGAGAGCAGGGTCCAGACCTCCCACGGCCCACGGCTGCTCCCGTCGCCGTAGCGGTACAGCAGGTGATCGCCGAGCCAGAGCGTGTCGAAGCCGACGTCCTCGGCGGCGCGGGCCATCGCCACGTACTCGGGCCAGCGCACGACGCGCTCGACCTCGGGAAGCTGGATGCCGATCCGCATGGGCCGGCGCGCCTGGTTCACCCGGGAAGCCTATCCAGCAGGCACGGGGCGTGCGCGCCTGCGTGGTCCGCGGCGTCTAGGCGTCGCTGTCCCGCAGCGGCGAGGTGATGCGCCGGTACTCCTCGCGCAGCCGGTCGACCTCGGCCTTGGCCGCATGCTCGTCGCCGGAGTCCGGCGGGGCTGCCGCGAGCCGGCGCTCGGCGGCTCGCCACTCGGCGAGGACCGAGACCGCGTCGCGCCGCGGCGGCGTGTCGCGAATGGGCTGGTCGACGATCGTCTCGCCCTGCTTGATGTCGGCGTGGACCTCCTCCGCGAGCTCGACCTGCTGGCCGCCGGAGAAGAGCAACGCGCGAGCGAGGTCCTCGATCTCCCGCGCCAGCCGCACGAACTCGGCCTGGTCGGGCGGCAGCTCGCGCTTCCGCGACTCGAGCTCGTACAGGCGGTCCAGCCGCTGCATGAACTCGTCGCTCGCGCGCCGGAGACCGGCCGCGTGCTCCTGGGGTGTTTCGCTCTGGGGTTCCATCAGTCACCTCCGCCCGCGGGATGGGGCGGCGAACGCCCGTATGCGAGTCGAGTGTAGCGACGCATCTTCGTCAATCCGGGCTTGCGAAGGTCGCGCCCGGACGCGCGGCGACCCGTGTCAGGTGGGTTTCGGGTCCTGCAACGGCGCTGCGATGCCTGCTCGATACCATGGCGGGCGAATGACCACCACGGAGGACCGCGCCGAGGTCTGGCCTGCGCCATCGAGCCCGCCGACCGATGGTCCGCTGACCTTCGAGGAGCTCCAGCTCGCGGGCCGGAACCGGGGCATGCCGCTCGAGGCGATGCGCTACGACATCACCCCGACCGGGCTGCACTACCTCCTCGTCCACTTCGACATCCCCGCGGTCGATCCCGAGACGTGGCGCTTACGCCTGGACGGGCTCGTGGAGCGGCCGCTCGAGCTGACGCTGGAGGATCTCCGTTCCCGGCCGCGACGAACGATCCCTGTCACGCTCGAGTGTGCCGGCAACGGCCGAGCGCGGCTCCAGCCGCGGCCGCTCAGCAATCCCTGGCTGTACGAGGCGATCGGCACGGCCGAGTGGTCCGGCACGCCCCTCGCACCCCTCCTCGATGAGGCCGGCGTGCAGGACGGCGCAGCAGAGCTCGTCTTCAGCGGCCAGGACCGCGGCCTGCAGGGCGGCCGGGAGCACGACTACCAGCGCAGCCTGACGATCGAGGAGGCCCGCCGGCCGGAGGTCCTGCTCGTCGACGAGATGAACGGCGCGCCGCTGCAGCCCCAGCACGGCTTCCCCGTTCGATTGCTCGTCCCGGGCTGGTACGGCATGACCAGCGTCAAGTGGCTGACCCGGATCGAGGCGGTCGCGGAGCCGTTCGGCGGCTATCAGCAGGCCGATGCGTACCACTACCGGACCTCGGCCGACGATCCGGGCACGCCGGTCAGCCGCATCCGCGTCCGCGCGCTCATGGCGCCACCCGGCCTCCCCGACTACTTCACCCGCCAGCGCCTCGTGCATCCGGGCCGGGTCACGCTCTCGGGGCGGGCCTGGGGCGGACGGGCGCCCGTCCGCCGGGTCGAGGTCGCCATCGACGACGCGTGGTCCGACGCCACGCTGGCGGCGCCGATCGGCGACTGGGCCTGGCGCGGCTGGTCGTTCGAGTGGGACGCGACGCCCGGCGTGCATCGCCTGGCCTGCCGCGCGACCGACGCCGATGGCGAGGTGCAGCCCCTCGACATGCCGTGGAACTACCAGGGCATGGGCAACAACGGCGTCCAGACGATCGAGGTAACCGTCCGCTAGCGACGACGTGCTTGCCCGCGAGGCGAGCTGCGTCGAGCAGTGCCGTCCGCGAGCCCAGCTGGGTCGAGCGCAAGGCGGAGGCGAGCAGGCTCGCGAGCGCACTCAAACGTGCGTGAGCGAGCCCGCGCAGCCGACAACGAAGCGATCGGCCCGGATGGGCTCGCGGAGGGTGGTCGGGGCGGTCGGATTCGAACCGACGACCTCATGCTCCCAAAGCATGTGCGCTACCAGGCTGCGCTACGCCCCGACGGCGAGCACAGCATACGGGCCTGTCCCGCTGGCGCGGTCACACGAGCGGTGGCTAGGGGCGCTTCGAATGCACCGGGAGCGTCGGGAACCGCCCGGCGGATGACCGCGTCTCAGCCTCGGCGCCGGGCGGGAGCTGGCAGGCTGATGGAACCGCCCGGCGTCTTGATTCCCCTCAGAACCCGAGCTCGCTGAGCAGCGGCTTCATCCGCCGCGCCGCGCGGCCGCGATGCGAGATCGCGTCCTTCTCGGCCGGGCTGTACTCGCCGAAGGTCCGACCGCCGGCTCGCTCGCGGGCCGGCTCGAACAGCGGGTCGTAGCCGAAGCCGCCGCGCCCGCGCGGCTCGAGGGCGATCCGGCCGCGGGTCGTCCCCCGCCGCGTCAGGATCCGGAGCTCGCCCGGCGCGGTCGCGTCCGGCAGCGCGAGCGCGAGGACGCACACGTAGCGCGCGCCGCGAAGATCCATCGGCGTGTCTGCGAGCTCCTGCAGGAGCTTGGCGTTGTTTTCGTCGTCGGTCGCGTCCGGGCCGGCGTAGCGACGAGTCCGCACGCCGGGGCGGCCGCCGAGCGCCTCGACCTCGATGCCGGAGTCATCCGCGAGGGCCGGCAATCCCGTCGCCCGGGCGGCGAAGCGGGCCTTGATGCGGGCGTTCGTCTCGAACGTCAGGCCGTCCTCGACGGGCTCACCCTGGACGCCGAGGTCGTCGAGCGACACGAGGCGGGTGGTTCCAAGGTCCAGGAGCTCACGCAGCTCGCGCAGCTTGTGCGCCGAGCGCGTCGCGACGACGAGCTGCCGCTGGGCCCTGCGCGGGCCCGGATCGCTCAGCGGCGCACCGCGGCGAGGGCCAGCTCCTGCGCCTCGAAGAGGCGGGCGAGACCGGAGTCGGCGAGGTCGAGGAGGCTGGTGACCCGGCTCCGGTCGAACGGGAGCCCTTCGGCGGTGCCCTGCAGCTCGATGTACGTCCCGGCGTCGGTGCCGACGACGTTCATGTCGACCTCGGCGGTCGAGTCCTCGGAATAGTCGAGGTCGAGGAAGGCGACGCCGTTCACCACCCCGACGGAGACCGCCGCGACCTTGCCGACGAGGGTCCGCTCGAGGCCGGCGCCGATCAGCGCCACGGCGAGGGCGACGTAGCCGCCGGTGATCGAGGCGCAGCGCGTGCCGCCGTCGGCCTGGAGGACGTCGCAGTCGATGGTCACCGTGCGCTCGCCGAGCTTCGTCAGGTCGACGACCCCGCGCAGGGACCGGCCGATGAGGCGCTGGATCTCGTGGGTCCGCCCGCCGAGGCGACCCTTGACGGCCTCACGATCGGAGCGCTCCGCGGTCGCCCGCGGGAGCATCGAGTACTCGGCGGTCACCCAGCCGCTGCCCTTGCCGCGCAGGTGCGGCGGGACGCGGTCGCCGATGGTCGCCGCGCAGAGCACCTCGGTGTCGCCGGCGCGGATCCGGCACGAGCCCTCCGCCCACTTCTGGACGCCGAGGGCGATGCTGACCGCCCGCAGGTCACCCGGCCGGCGGCCGTCGGCGCGGACGCTCGGGGGCCGGTTACCGATGCTCATCGCGCGACCTCCGCTCGCTCCGCCACCTTGGCAGCATCCCACAGCTCGTCGAGCGCCGCGAAATCGAGGTCGCGCATCGCCACGCCACGCTCCGCGACCATCCGTTCCACGCGGCCGAATCGGCGCCGGAACTTGTCGTTCGCGGCGCGCAGGGCCGCCTCCGATTCGATGCCCAGCCTGCGCGCGACGTTGACCACGACGAGGAGCAGGTCGCCGAACTCCTCGACACGGTCACGCTGGTCCGCCGCGTGCGCGAGCTCCGCGAGCTCCTCCGCGACCTTGTCGAGCACGCCCTCGACGTCCGGCCAGTCGTAGCCAAGCGCCGCAGCGCGCTCCTGCATCTCCTGGCTCGCGGCCAACGCGGGCATCGACGGGCTGATTCCGTCGAGCGCGCTCTTCGGCACGGGCTGTGCGGCTTGCCCTGGGCCGTCGCTCGTCGCGCCGTCCTCGGCCGCGACCGCGGCGGCGAGCGCCCGCTCGTCGGCCTTGATGCGCTCCCACTGCCGGTTGACGTCGGCGGCGGTCCGGGCAACCGCGTCGCCGAAGACGTGGGGGTGGCGCCGGACGATCTTGCGGCCGATCGCCGCCTGGACGTCGGCGAGATCGAAGACACCAGCCTCCGCGGCCAGCTGGGCGTGGAGGACGACCTGCAGCAGCAGGTCGCCGAGCTCCTCGGCGAGCGCCGGCGTCGCGCCCCGTTCGAGGGCGTCGTAGACCTCATAGGCCTCCTCGAGGAGGTGCTTGCGCAGCGAGGCGTGGGTCTGCTCGCGATCCCACGGGCAGCCGTCCGGCTGGCGGAGGCGGTTGCTGATGAACGGCATCGCCCACGGTCCGGCGACGGCGGCCTCGGGCGCGATCGGTGGCAGGTACAGCGGGCCGGCCAGGTCCTGCTGGTCGAGCTCGCCGACGGTCGTCGCGCCGTCCGACCCGCCGAGCCTCGCAGCGGTCGCGTCCGGCGGGTACAGCCGCGCCAGGAGCCTCAGCGGGTCACGGCCGCGGGGACCGTGGCGGCCCGGGAGTGCCGTCGCGCCGCTCCCACCGGGACCGCCGCCGAGCGACGCCAGGGGCACGAGGAGCAGCGGCCGTGATGCCTCGATCGGCGTCGCCGTCAGGTGCTCGGTCGCGACCACCTGGATGCCGGCCGAGACGTCGAGCCCCCAGCGCTCGCGAGCCTCGCCGACGAGGGCGTCGAGCATGGTCCGACTAGCCGACCGTCGAGCCGATGTTGTAGTTGATGTCCGCCGCCGACTTCTTCTGGGCATACCAGTAGTTGAAGCCGTTGTCCTTGATGATCTTGATCTGGTCCTCGGTCGGCGTCTTCGTCTCCTCGGCCAGGATGCGCAGCAGGAACGTGCCGCTGCTCTGGACCGGGACGACGTCGGAGTTCGAGCCGATGGCGGTGTCGAAGACGGCCTTGTCGAGGTCGTCGCTGGTCTGGCTGAGCTCGCCCGGCATGATCCAGCCGATGTCGCCGCCGGAGCCGGCTTCCTTGCCCTCGCTGTTGTCCTTCGCGGCCTGCATGAACAGGGCGTCGGTGGTCAGCGTGTCGCCGAGATCCGTGAGGAACGCGGTGTCGCCGTCGCCCTCGGGTCGCATGAACTGGATGAGGTACCAGCCGATCTCGCCCTTGACCGGCGCCAGCACCTGGCCCTCGGTCAGGCCCTCGGCGAGGACCGCGTTCTTGACGGCGCTGTCGATCGGCGTGGTCGGGTAGATCCACTGCTGCTTGCCGCCGGTCGTCTTGGCCGACAGCTCGTCCGAATCCTTGCGGGCGACGGCGTCGAAGGTCTTCGGATCTGCCCGGAGCTGGGCGAAGGCGGCGTTCGCGTCCGCCCGCGCCTTGGCCCAGGCCGGATCGTCGGCCGGCACCTTGTCCGCGCCCTCGGTCTTGTTGTTCGGCGAGTAGACGATCCAGCGCACCTTCACGCCGGGCTCCTGGGCGGTTGTCCCGCCCGGGTTCTCGGGCAGGAAGATCTCGAGCACGTGGCGCTGCTTGCCGGGCTGCTGCATGTCGGCCACGACCTTGTCCGACAGCTTCTTCCGGGTGGCGTCGCCCTTCGCCGCGGCGCGGTACTCGGCGACCTGGATCCCGTCCGCCTCGAAACGCCCCTGGAAGGTCGAATCGACCTCCTCCGGCGCGCTCTCGGTGAACCGTCCGATCCGGAAGACGCCATCGTCGCCTTCGACCACCGCGGTCGGCTTGTTCTGGCCGGCGGCCCAGACCGCCTCCATGAACTTCTCGTCGTAGCCGCTCTCCTTCTGGAGCCAGCCGAGATCCCCGGCCTGCTGGGCGAGGCCCGTGGTGTCGGTCGTTCGGGCGACGTCTTCCCAGCTCTGGCCCTGGTTGAGCTTGCCGAGCGCCTGCTGGGCGGTGGTCTGCGCCTTGCGCTTCTCCTCGGCCGTCGCCTCGCCGCTGGCGTCGTCGACCTTCGGCTCGACCGAGATCATCCAGACGTGGCGCATTTCGCCGGTCGTCGCCTCGTCCTTGAGCTGCTGGTCGATGTCCGCCTCGCTGACCGTGATCCCGGCATCCGCCGCGAGCTTGCCCTGCAGCTCGTTGTCGACGAGCCGGTCGAGGGTCAGGCCCGCCAGCTGGCTCCGCCGCTGGGCGATGAACTGGAGCTGGCCCTGCGCGTCCGAGGGCGAGATCCGGCCCTGGGCCTGGAGCGTCTGGATGCGGCTCGCCACGTAGTCGAGGCGGAAGCTCTCGATCTTCAGCCGGTTGCGCAGGTCGTCCTTGGTGATGACCTTGCCGTCGACCGTGGCGGCGGCGCCGAAATGGTCGTCGTACCAGCTCCAGCCGGCATAGCCGACCAGGATCAGGACGGAGATGCCGATGGCGAGGAAGAAGCCGGCGTTGATGAGGCTGTTCCGGCGGTCGCCGGAATCCCACCCGGCGCGGCCGCGGCGGCGCGCGACCGGTCTGGCTCGGAGCGTCATGCGAGAAGGGGGTCCTGCTGAAGTCGGGGGAGAGCGCCGATCTACACCCGGCGCGGAGGCGGTGGCGAATGGTACCGCACGCCGCGCGGCGGCCTCCGCGTACCGTACCTTCAATCCGTGGCCCTGGCGATCGTGCCCGCGTCGGTCCTGGTCCTGGCCTCCGGCTTCCTCGTCGCGGCGCGGCTTCCGTTGCGTGGCGCGATCGAGCGGCTGGCGGCCGCGATGCTGCTGGCCCTCGCCATAGCGACGGCACTCCTGCTGCTCGCAGGAGCCGCCCTCGGCAACCTGAAACCGGGGCTGGTCCCGTGACGCCGGCCTTCGTCGCCGCATCGGCGCTCGTCGTCTGTAGCGGCTTCCTCCTGGTCATGCGGCTGCCACTGCGCGGCGCGACGGAGCGGCTCACCGCTGCGCTCCTGCTCGGGCTCGGGATCGTCAGTGCGACCGTCCTTTTCGCCGGGGTTGTGCTGTCACGGCTGGACTGGTGGCCCGTGTTGTTGACGGCCGTCGCGGTCTTCGTGGCCAGCGTGGCAGTCGCGCGGAGCGGGGACCCGGCGGCCTTGTCACGTGGCGTTGGCCGGCTCCGACGCGACCTCAGGCGCTGCCTGCGCGTGCTCCGGAGCGAGCCCATCGTGGCGCTGCTGGGCCTAGCGATCGTCGCCGCGCTCGCCTGGCGGCTCGTGCTCGCAATCCGCCTGCCGATCCTCGACTTCGACGGGCTCGCCTACCACGTCGTCACGGTCGACGTCTGGCTCCAGGACGGGCACATCGGCCGGGTGCCGCAGCGGATCTGGTCCGACGCATATCCCGCGAACGGCGAGCTGATCACGACCTGGCTGATGCTCTTCTCGGGGACAGATGCGCTGGCCAGCCTCACCGGGCTCATCCCCCTGCCCCTGGCGGCGATTGCGGTCGCCGGCTTCAGCCGAGCGCTCGGGGCACAGCCGAAGTGGGCGGCGCTGTCAGGGCTCGTCATCGCGGCGATGCCGGCGGTCATCGTCAAGGCAAATTCGACCTACATCGACAACCTCGGCGTGGCCTACGTCGCCGCAGCCTGGCTCTTCGGGCTGCGGGCGCTCGAAGCGCACGATTCGCGGCGCCGGCGGGCGCTGCTGCTTCTGACCGGAATTGCGGCCGGACTGGCCGCCGGGACGAAGGCGACCCTCGTGCTGCCCGTCGCCGGAGTGGGCGCGGTCGCGTTCTTCGCTGCGATCCTGGCCAAGCGAAGGCCGGCATCCGCGAACACTATCGATGGCCTCGCGCTCGTGCTGCCCGGCCTCGTCCTCGGGGCGTCGTGGTACGTCAAGAACATCGTCGTCTTCGCCAACCCGCTCTGGCCATTCAGCGTTGGACCGTTCGTGGGCCAAGGATCGTTCGAGGAGGTCGGCCTTCGACCGCCGCCGGAGATGGCGGGGCTCGGACCGCTGCAGCAGATCTCCACGTCCTGGCTTGCCGACCTTGGCTACCGGACCTACTCGCACGACGTCCGAGTCGGCGGCTTCGGCCTGGCCTGGCTCCCGCTCCTCTTGCTCGCCCTGATCGCTGTCGTCTCGCTGATTCGGAGCCGATCATTTCGGCCGGTTCTGATCGTCGGGCTACCGGTGATCGTCACCTTTCTGGTCATGCCGCAGCCGTGGTGGACCCGTTACGCGTTGTTCCTCGCTGCCCTCGTTGCCGGACTCGCCGCCGTCGCGCTCTCCCGTGCACCAGTCACCCTGGGGCGAATCGCCGGTGGCGGGATCACTGTCGTCGCGCTGGCGTCGCTGTTCCTCGCCAACCGCACGGGCAACATTCAGCTCCACCAGGGCGGAGCATTCCATCCGGCTCCGATGGCGATGGTCAGGCTGGTCGTCGCAGACGAGGAAGCCCGGCATCGGATCTGGCTGTGGGAGGAGTGCCGCGGGTTCGACATGCTGCCCGCGGGCGCACGGGTGCGGAGCGACGCCTTCCAGCTACCGCACCTGATCGTCGGCCACGACCTCTCCCGGCAACTGCTGGTTCCGTTGACGGCCGGCACGGACCTTCGGGCCGGCGTGAGCTTCGACGGGATCGTGGCGACGCACCTCCTCCTGAGCGACCAGCGTGACCAGCTCGCCGCCAGAGGCGATCCCGATGCCTACACGCCACTCGGCACCATCTGTCGCGGCGCGGAGCTGTTCGCGGTACGGCAGCCCTAGATCCGCGCCTCCCCGCGTGCGCCACGGAGCTCCGCCCCGAAGCCGAGGCCGACGACGCGGAGTCCCGCCGCGGCCGCCGCCCGGCGGTCGACGACCGACCGCGTGTCGTAGACGAGGTCGCCGCGCATCGCGGCCGCGATCGGACCCCAATCGAGCTTGCCGTACTCGGGCCACTCGGTCGTGACCAGGATTGCGTCGCTGTCAACGGCAGCCGCGACCGGCGAGCCGGCCACCTCGAGGAGCGAATCGGCCGACCTCGCTTCCGCAGCCGCCCGTGGGTCGGTCCCGATGACGCTCGCACCTGCCGCGCGCAGCTCAGTGGCCAGGGCGAGCGCCGGCGACTGGCGGACGTCATCCGTGTTGGCCTTGAAGGCGAGGCCGAAGAGCCCGATCCGGCGGCCATACAGGCCGCCAGGCTGGAGGAGCGAGGCGAGCCGGGCGACGATCGCCCGCTGGTGAACGCCGTTCGCGACAGCGACCGCCTGGATCACCGGAGCCGGCACGTCGGCGCCGTCGGCGATCGCCGCGAGCGCGACCGCCTGCTCGGGCAGGCACGACCCGCCGAAGCCCGGGCCCGCATCGAGGAACGAGCGGCCGATCCGCTCGTCGAGGCCGAGGCCGTCGGCGACGACCGAGGCGGTCGCCCCGAATGCATCGGACAGGCGGGCCAGCTCGTTCGCGTACGCGATCTTCATCGCCAGGAAGCCGTTCGAGGCGAGCTTGATCAGGGCGACGGAGCGGGCGTCGGCGACGAGCGTCGGCGCATCGATGCCGACGTAGAGCTGGAGCACGCGCTCGGCGGCGCGGCGGTCGCGCTCCTCCAGCCAGCCGGCGACGATCCGGCCGGGCTTTTCGAAGTCGCGCAGCGCGGAGCCCTCCCGCATGAACTCGGGGTTCGTGACGATCGCCGCCTCGCCACGACGGGCAGCCCGTAGCGCGATGAGATCGGCCGGCCCGGACATCGGCAGCGTGGAGCGGACGACGATCGCGTGGTCTGGCCCGGTCGCATCGAGGAGCGCGCCGACGACCTGCTCGACGTGGTCGAGGGCCAGCGGCCCGTCCGGCCCGAAGGGCGTGCCGACCGCGACGAACGAGAACGCGGCGCCCGCGGGCGGGTGGACGTCAGTCGTGAACTCGAGCCGGTCGCCCGCGGCGGCGATGGCCTCCTCGAGGCCCGGCTCGAAGATCGGCGAGCGCCCCGCGCGAAGGCCCTCGATCCGCGGCGCGTCGATATCGGCGACGGTGATCCGGTGGCCGAGCTTCGCGAGCCCGACTGCGGTGATCAACCCGACGTGGCCGGCCCCGACCAGGAACAGATGCATCGCCCCCTCCGCTCCGAGCTCAGGCCGGTCGCCGGGCGCGGCCGGCTGCCCATGCTGCCAGACGCGGGGCCGGATCGCTCAGCCGCCGTTGCTCCCGGTCAGCGCGTCAGTGATCGCGCCCACATTGGTGGCGTAGAAGCCACGCTCGACCCGCTCCACGATGACCCGATCGAACGGCCCGAGGATCGACGTCAGCTCGGGGTGCTGGAGGATGTCACCGACGTGGACCCACGTCGTGTCCTCGAAGAACGGGGCCACGAGGCGCGTGTCGATCCCGAAGAAGCTGTCGTAGATCACGAGTGTCCGGCCGGGCAGGAAGGGCCGATCGCCGGTGCACGTGATCCGGAAGACCGTGCGGGCGTTCTGCACCTCGATCGGGATGTCGACGTCGGTTCGGTGGAGCTCGACGCTCGGCCGGATCACAAGCTTCGGGGTGACGGCGACGCGGTGCAGGCCCATCAACCGCGCTGAATCCATGACCCGGCGCTGCTTGCCCTGCTCGACGACATCCGCGTCCGACCACAGGTCTGGTTCCAGCGAGCGGATGAGCTCGCGAACCCCGATCACTGCGCCATACGGTGACCAATGGGTATCCATGAACCAGTAAAGGTCGGGGGTCCCCGGCTCGGCGCGGGCGGCGAGCAACGCTGCCCGAGCATCGACGACCTGGCCGCCGAGCTCGGTGACCGCCCGTTCGATGTCGCCACGGCCGGTGTCCTGGCAGGACGGAGGGAATGCGGGCTCCGGGATCACCTTGTCGGGATACACCGAATGCTTCGACGGGATCAGCAGCGTCCGGAACTCGATGCCGGCCGCCGCAAACGCCGCGCTCGCCCGCTCGAGCGCCTGGCGCTGCTCCGTGCCGGTGTAGCCACACGTCGGCTGGAACTCGTCGCGGATGAAGAGCCAGCCGTCGCGACCGCGCAGCACCTCCGGGTTGCCCGTCCCGCCGGCGAGCCAGAAGGCCTCCCCGCGGACCCGGATCGCGTACGGCCGTGGTGCGAGGTGGTCCGTCAGGAAGCCGTCGACGCCGGCCGGCCAGGCCGCGTCGAGGAGGCCCGCGACGGTGAGCCGCGGGAACGGCCGCGGCGCGCGGTTCTCGACCTGGGCCGCGTGGACGCCGAGGGCGAGGAGCACCCCCGGGACCACGAGCACGAGCGCGAAGGCGACGACGACGAGGCGGTCGAGGAGGCGCCACGGCCCGGGCGGCGGGCCCGAGGGCAGGTGGGCATCGGCGGCGCCCTCCTCGGTCGCGAATGGCTGGACGGAGGTGGTCGACATCAGCGTGGGCCCGGCATCAGAACTGGAAGTACAGGAACGGGCTGAACGTGCCCGTCAGGACCAGGACGAGCGCCGCGGGCAGCAGCACGGCCGCCGTCACGAGGCGGGCGGCGCGGTTCACGAGGAGGTTCGGCTGCTGGAGTCGCACGCCGGTGACCCAGCTCGCCGGGATGAGCGCCGAGGCGCAGCCGATCACGAGCGCGATGAGGACCGGCGGCTCGGCGGCGAGCGCGACGTCGAGCGGCAGCGGCCCTGCGGCGTGGGCGAAGCCGCCGAGGTAGCCGAGCGCGTGCTCGATGGACGGCGAGCGGAACAGGATCCAGCCGAGCATCACGAGCACGATCGTCACCGCCTGCCAGGGACGCGGCCGGGGTCCGGTCCCGCGGGCGACACCGGTGGCGCGCTCGATCAGGAGCAGGAGCCCGTGGTAGCCGCCCCAGGCCACGAACGTCCAGTTCGCGCCGTGCCACAGGCCGGTGACCAGGAAGACGATGACGAGGTTCCGGTACGTCGCCGCGCTCGAGCCACGGTTGCCGCCCAGCGGGATGTAGAGGTAGTCGCGGAACCAGCGCGACAGCGACATGTGCCAGCGGCGCCAGAACTCTGTGATCGAACGCGACGCGTACGGCCGGTCGAAGTTCTCCGGGAAGCGGATCCCGAACATCAGGGCCAGGCCCAGGGCCATGTCCGAGTAGCCGCTGAAGTCGAAATAGAGCTGGACCGTGTATGCGAGCACGCCGAGCAGCGCCGACGTCGTCGTGAGCTGGTCCGTCGGCAGCCCGAAGGCCGCATTCGCCAGCGGCGCCACTGTGTCCGCGATCACGACCTTCTTGGCCAGCCCGAAGCTGAAGCGGTAGACGCCCGCGGCGAAGGCGTCGAACGTCTCGTTGCGGCGGACCAGCTGGTCGCGGATCTCGTGGAAGCGGACGATCGGACCGGCGATGAGCTGCGGGAAGAACGTGATGTACAGCGCGAAGTCGAGCGGCGAGACCAGATGTCGAGCGGTGCCGCGGTAGACGTCGACGAGATAGCTCAGCGAGTGGAACGTGAAGAACGAGATGCCGATCGGCAGGAGGACCTCGGCCCACGGCAGGGTGGGCACGCCGGCGGCGTCGAGGCCCGCGTTCCACGTCGCCACGGCGAGGTTGGCGTACTTGAACCAGCCGAGGAGGGCGACGTTCAGGACGACGCCGAGGGCGAGCCATCGCCGCGCCCCCGGCCGGTCCTCGGCGTCCACGCGGCGCTCGAGCCGCGCCCCGATCACGTAGTTCGTCGCGACCGACAGGAGCAGCGCGAAGACGAAGCCACCCGCGCCCCAGGCGTAGAACCCGAGGCTGGCCACCACGAGCAGCCCGTTGCGGGCTCGCCGCGGGGCGAGGTGGTACGCGGCGAGGACGGCGGGCAGGAAGAAGAAGACGAAGGTGCTGGAGGAGAAGACCATCCGGCGCGAACGATAGGGCGGCGGACGGCCCCCCTGCAGCCGAGGACCGCCGGCCCGCCGCGCCCTAGACTCTCGCCGGGCATGGACGACAAGCACATCGCCGTCATCGGCCAGGGGTACGTCGGGCTGCCGCTGGCGCTGGCGCTGGCGGAGGCCGGCCGCGAGGTCATCGGCGTCGACGCCAGCGCGGCGCGCGTCCGGGAGCTCCGCGACGGCCACTCCCCGATCGACGACGTCGGCGACGCTCGACTGGCAGAGGGGCTCAAGGCCGGTCGCTACACGGTGGCCGGCACGGACGAGGCGGATCTCGCTTCCGTGTCCGTGCTCTTCGTCTGCGTGCCGACGCCGCTCACCGACGCGAAGGAGCCGGATCTCGGGCCGCTGCTCGCGGCCGCAAAGACCATCCGTGGCCAGCTCCGGGAGGGCCAGCTCGTGGTCCTCCAGTCGACGACCTTCCCCGGGACGACGACCGGGCCCTTCCGCGAGGCACTCGAGAAGGGCGGCCTCCGCGCCGGCGAGCAGTTCGACCTCGCGTTCGCGCCCGAGCGGGTGAACCCGGGCGACCCTGCCAGCGCGTCGCGCGAGACGCCGCGGCTCGTCGGTGGCACCACGGAGCAGGCGACGAAGCGCGCCGCCGCGGTCCTGCGGAGCATCAACGACCGCGTCGTGGAGGTCTCCTCGCCCGACGTGGCCGAGCTCGCCAAGCTGCTCGAGAACGTCTTCCGGAACGTCAACATCGCCCTGGTGAACCAGCTCGCGCTGCTGTGCGAGCGCATGGACCTCGACGTCTGGGAGGTCATCGACGCGGCGTCGACCAAGCCCTTCGGCTTCATGCGCTTCCTGCCCGGCCCGGGCGTCGGCGGGCACTGCATCCCGGTGGACCCGTACTACCTCTCGTGGCGCGCCCGCCAGTTCGCGTTCGTCGATCGCTTCGTCGAGCTCGCCGGCGACATCAACTACGGCATGCCGCGCCACGTCGTCGAGCTCGCGGCGGAGGCCCTCAACGAGCGGGGCAAGGCGCTCCGGGGCTCGCGCGTCGGCATCCTCGGGGTCGCCTTCAAGGCGAACGTCCGAGATCCCCGCAACTCCCCCGCCGCAGCCGTCATCTCCGGTCTGCGCGCCCGGGGCGCGGAGGTCGCCTTCCACGATCCCCACGTGGCCCGCTTCACCGCATCGGACGGGACCGCGTTGGCCTCCATCCCGCTCGACGACGTCCTGGCGATGGACCTCGTCGTCGCGGTGACGCCGCACCGCGCCATCGACTGGGCCCGGGTCTACGAGCGGGCGGCGCTCGTGGTCGATACGGTCAACAGCTCCAGCGGCCTGGCCCGCTCCGATCGGCAGGTCCTCCGCCTCGGCGCCGGCTGGACCCCGGCGGCGCGGCCGGCCTGAGCCGCGACTCCGCCGCGTGAGCGAGCGGTCGCCGATCGTCCACGTCGTCGGCGCGCGGCCCAACTTCATGAAGGCCGGCCCGGTCGTCAAGGCGCTCGCCACGCGGGGCGTGCCGCAGCAGCTCGTCCACACGGGGCAGCACTACGACCGAACCCTGTCCGACGTGTTCTTCGAGGAGCTCGGCCTGCCCGAGGCCGACCGCAACCTCGAGGTCGGCTCGGGGAGCCAGGCCCGCCAGACCGCGGCGCTCCTCACCGCCCTCGAGGACACGCTGCCGGCCCTGGAGCCCGCGATCGTCGTCGTCTACGGCGACGTGAACTCGACGCTCGCGACCGCGCTGGTCACGAGCAAGCAGGGCATTCGGCTCGCCCACGTCGAGGCCGGCCTCCGCAGCTTCGACCGGACGATGCCCGAGGAGGTCAACCGGGTCGTCACGGACGCGCTGTCGGACCTCCTGTTCGTCACCAGCCCGGAGGCCATCGACAACCTGAAGCGCGAGGGCGCGGACGAGTCGGCGATCCACTTCGTGGGCAACCCGATGATCGACACGCTCCTCGCGAACCTCGACCGGCTCGACGCCGCCGCCGCGCGGCGGGCCCACGACCTCCCGGAGCGGTACGCCGTGGCGACGCTCCACCGCCCGGCGAACGTGGACTCGGACGAGGCGGCCGTGGGGCTCGTCGGGATGCTGCGGGCGGTCGCGGCGCAACTACCCGTGGTTCTGCCACTGCATCCCCGCGGGCGCGAGACGCTTGGACGGGCCGGCCTCCTGGAAATCCCCGGGCTGCGGGTCGTGGAGCCGCTCGGCTACGTCGCCTTCCTCTCGCTCGTCCGCGGGGCGACGCTGGTGATCACGGACTCCGGCGGGATCCAGGAGGAGACGACGATCCTGGGCGTGCCCTGCCTCACGGTCCGGCCCAACACCGAACGCCCGATCACGATCAGCCACGGCACGAACCGCCTGGTTCGGCCGGAGGCGGTCGTCGGGTCGGTCGACGAGATCCTGGGCCGGCCGGCGGGAGCCGCGGCGCCCGGTTCGCCGCCGCTCTGGGACGGCCACGCCGGCGAGCGCATCGCGGACGTCCTCATCGCGGAGGTCGGCCGGGGCGACTGAAGGTCCCGGCGGACGGGCTTCGGCCCGGTTGAGCTCAGGCCCTGGAGGCGACGAGCTCCGGATCACCCTTGGCGATCTCGACTCCGGCCGGTTCGAGCTTCCCCCGCAGGCCGGTCGCGAAGCGATGCGACAGCTCGGTCGGGTCGAGGGCCGCCGCGGCGGCCGCCGCCCGAACGGAGGCCTCGGGCGTCACCAGGTTCGCCGCCTCGCGCAGGGCCGCGACGAGCGACGCGGGATCGCCGCTGTCGAACGTCCGCGAGAACGATGGCTCGACCGACTCGGCCAGCCCCCCGCCGGCCGGCACGATCACGGGCAGCCCGAAGGTCAGCGCCAGCATCAGCGCGCCGCTGTTGAGCGAGCGCCGGTAGGGCAGGACCGCGACGTCGGCGGCGCGCAGGAAGAGCTGCATCTCGTCCGCCGGGATCTTGCGGGCGTCGATGAGCACCCGCGGATCGAGGGCAGCCCGCTCGATGAGGGCATCGACGCCCGGCTGCTCGCTGGGGGCGCCGGCGATGAGCAGCCGGCGGGGGCCGTCGAGGTCGACGCGATCCCACGCCTCGAGGAGCTCGTCGAGCCCCTTGTACGGGCGGATCACGCCGACGACCGCGAGGACCAGCTCGTCCGGCATGAGCCCGAGCTCGTGGCGGGCATCGAGTCGGGAGACGTGGTCCTCGTATGCGCCGCGATAGCTCGGGTGGGGCACGTGGAAGATCCGTTCCGCCGGCAGGTCGTAGAGCGGCGCGACGTGCTCCCGCGTCCGGGCGGTCAGGACGTGGATCGCGCTGCTGCGCGCCGCCACCTCCGCGCAGAGCCTGGTCTCGGCCGCCTCGAACCGGGTGTCGTGGGGCAGGATGTTGTGGACCGTCCAGGCGAGCCGCCCGCCGCCGGCGAGGTAGCGGTCGACTCGGTCGAGGAAGCGGTCGGCGAGCCGGTTCGCGTCCCGCTCGCCGTCCGCGTCGCGCAGGACGAGGTGCAGCCAGTGCAGGTGCAGGAGCGTGGCGATGCCGGATGCCTGGAGCGCCTCCAGCTCGACGAGCCGCTCGATGTCGGAGAGCGGGACCGGCGCCAGGCCGTGCTCGCGGACGGCCGAGTACAGCAGCGACTGGTACGGGTTGGTGACGAAGCGCGGGTAGTAGCCGAGCACGATGGGCGGCTCGGCGCCCCCGGCGAGGGCCCGCAGCCCCGCCGCGGCCTCGAGGGTGAACGCGCCCGCGGGCGGGTTGCGCTCGCGCAGCCGGCGTTCCATCAGGCGGCCGTCGCCTTGCGCGCGGCCCACTCGTCGAGGACCCGCCGGTAGACCTCGCGGAACCGGGGCCCGTTGTCGCTCCAGCTGCGTTCCTTCGCGACCCAGGCGCGACCCGCCGTGCCGATGCGCTCGCCGAGCGCCGGGTCGTCCATCAACCGCACGAGCGCGTCGGCGAGAGCCTCCGCGTTGCCGTCGGGGAAGACGAGCCCGCGCTCCTCGGGATCCGCGATCTCCACCAGGGCCGGCAGGTCGGCGACGACGAGCGGCCGGGCCATCGCCAGCGCCTCGTAGGGCTTGAGCGGCGTGACCATGCGCGCCGCGCGCTCGTCCCTGCGCGGCACCACGAAGGCGTCGAGGACCGCGTAGTGCTCGCGGACCTCGTCGTGCGGCACGCGGCCCGTGAACCGCACCGCGCGCCCGACGCCGGCGTGGCGGGCGTGGCTCTCGAGCTCCTCGCGGCGCCGGCCGTCGCCGACGATCAGGCAGCGCACCTGCCGGCCGCGCTCGAGGAGGACCTTGGTCGCGTCGATCAGCAGCTCCTGGTTCTCGCGGGGATGGTCGAGGTTGCTGACGTAGCCGAACGTGAAGGCGCCCTCGAGCCCGTAGCGGCTGACGATGCGCGGATCCTTCGGTGCCGGCTGGAACAGGTCCGCGTCGACGCCGTTAGGGATGACCGTGATCCGGTCCGGATCGACCCCGCGCTCGATGATCTCCGCCTGCATCGACTCGGCGATGGTGATCACGTGGTCGGCCTGCTGCATCGCCCTGGTCTCGGCGTCGAAGCGGCGCTGGTACTGCTCGCCGGACTCGCCGAAGGCCTCGTCGCCGCCCCACGTCGATTCGAAGAACGAGCGAACCTCATAGACGAGCGGCACGCCGATGTGCCGCCGCAGGGCCGCGCCGACGAGGGCGAACTCGAAGCCGCGGTGGCCGGACGAGGCGTGGATCACCGCCGGACGAATCTGCTCGGCCAGGCGGGCCGCGAGCCAGGCGGTGTCCTGGAGGGTCACGTCGACGGGGCCGTCGAGCGGGTAGAAGGGGCCGAGGTCGAGGCGGTGATGCGGGATCCCGTCCACGATCTCGAGCGGCTCGACGTCGCGCACGCCGAGGGAGCGCGGGAACCCCAGGGCGGTCACGACGACCGGCTTGATCCCCGCCTCCACCGCCGCGAGCAGGTTGTACCTCGAGCGCATCGTGAACCCCGTCGTGAGATGCGGGCTCGATTCCTTGAGGAGGTGCAGCACGACGTCGGGAGACTCGGGCACGACCGGTCGGGCGGCGCCGGGGATGGCGGGCAGCCAGCCCGGGGTGGTCTCGACGATGCGGCCCATGACGACCCGCTCCGACTCGAGCCATTCGGGCACCGGATCGAGCGTGTGGAGGCGGTGGATCATCGCCGCCCGCTCGTTGATCTCGCCCATCCTGGTGACGACGTCGCGGCGCAGGCGCAGCACCCGCGTGCTGTCGGGATAGCGGCGCACCAGCCCGTCCGTGAGCTCGAGGGCCCTGGGCAGATCGCCGCGCTGGTACGCCCCCTCCGCGCGGCGGTAGGCCAGGGGATCGACCCGCGGCTCCTTGCGCGGGATGACCCCGCGGCGGCTGGCCCGCCGGCCCGTGACCAGCGAGTAACCGGCCTTCGCCGCCTGCAGCAGCGCCTCGCCGCGCTCCGGCGAGAGCCGGCCCGCGACGTTGCGGACCGCGCGCTCCGTCGAGCGCACGATCCGGCCGCCGATCGGCACGTCAGCGGCCCCTCAGCACGGGCCACCGAGCCGCACCGGACCGTCCGCCGAGGCCCGGCTGGGCTTCCGTCGCTGCACGGCGCGAGCCTAGCAAAGGTCCCCTTGCGGCCATGCCGGAGCGATCCTGCCCGGCGCCCCCGCCGGCGCTACGGCGCGAGCGCCGGGTCGACGACCTCCGTCACGAAGCGGCGGGTCGCAGCGCCATCGGCAACGTCGAAGCTCTCGGCCGCGAACCGCCGCACGCGCTCGAGGTCGGCCTCGGCCGGCGGCGTGCGCAGCCACGCGGCCAGCGACTCGGTCGTGGTGAAGATCGGGCCCGGCACGCCGGCCTGGAAATCGAAGTAGAAGCCCCGCTCCGTCTCGTAGGCCTCGTGGTCGGGGGCGAAGAAGGCCATCGGCCGGCCGAGGAGCGCGTACTCGTACATCGCGCTGCTGTAGTCGGTCACGAGGACGTCGCTGACGAGCATCAGCTCGTTGATGTCGGGGTGGTCGGAGACGTCGCGCAGGAAGCCGGCGAGGACCGGGTCCGAGGGTGCGGCCGCGGCCACGAACGGGTGCGCGCGGAGGAGCACGACCGCGTCGTCGCCGAGCTCGCGCGCCATGACCTCGAGGTCGAGCCCGTCCGGGTTCCTCGCCTCGGTCGTCCGCTCGCCCCGGAAGGTCGGGGCGTACAGGATCACGCGCTTGCCCTCGGGCAGGCCGTAGCGGCGCCGGACCGTCGCGGCGGCAGCGGCCATCCGGTCCGCGTCGAAGAAGAGGTCCGTCCGCGGGATCCCGAGGCGTGCCGTGAACCGCTCCGGCGGCTGCCGGAAGGCCTCCGCATACGCCGGCACGAAGCGCTGGGCCGAGACGAGGCACAGGTCGTAGTTCGTGTGGATCGGCAGCGCCTCGACCCGGGCCTCGTCCGCCCCGAAGCCCTTGTCGACGACGCTGTAGCCGAACTTCTTGAAGGCGCCGCAGGCGTGCCAGACCTGCACGAAGCGCGTCCCGGGCCGCGGCCGCACCACGTACATCGGGAAGAAGTAGTCGTCGACCACGACGAGGCGCGACGTCGCCAGGAGAAAGCCCGCCCGGATCTCGGCGAGTGCGGCCTCGACGCGCCCGAAGCGCCGGCCCCACGGCCGCCAGGCGAGCACGACGACGCGGGCACTGCGGCGCGTCCCGGCGAGCTCGTCACGAATGCGGGCGAGGTTGCCGCCGAGCCGGTCGGCATGGCTCGTCGCCAGGACGACGCGGGGGCGCACGGGCAGGAGGCGCCCGAGCGCGAAGCCGACGCGGACGAGCGCCACCCGCAGGGCGAGGACGGGGCTCACGGCTGCTGCATGTCCGGGCGGCGATGATACCGGCCCGCAGGCCTCGGCCGGCAGGGCTCGACCCCGCCTCCCGGCCCGCAGGCGGCGGCCCGGCGCCCTCCCGCCCGGCTATTCTCTGCCGCGACGTCATGGCTCGAGATCGAGACGGATCCCCGCGCATCCACGCGCTCGTCCTGGCCGGCGGGTCGGGCGACCGGTTCGGTGCCGAGATGCCCAAGCAGTTCGTCCGCCTCGCGGGCGAGCCGATCCTGCTGCGGAGCATCCGCGCTATTGCGAGCGCAGGCGTCGACAACCTGGTCGTCGTTACCCATCCCAGCTGGCTGCGTGAGACCAACGGCCTCCTCGAGACCGTGGAGCTCGAGGTTCCCGTGAGCGTGGTGGCCGGGGGCGCGACTCGCAACGAGAGCACCCGCAACGGCCTCGCGGCGCTCGAGGCGTCACCGGACGACATCGTCCTGATCCACGACGCGGTCCGCCCGCTCGTGCCCACCGAGGTCGTCCTGCGCTCGATCGAGCCGATCCTGTCCGGGCGCGCGGACGGCACCGACACCGTGATCCCGAGCGCGGACACCCTCGTCGTCGTGGAGGGCGACGACGTCGTCGAGATCCCCGAGCGCGCCCGCTACCGCCGCGGCCAGACGCCGCAGACCTTCCGGATGCGGGTCATCTCGCAGGCCTACGCCGCGGCCAGCGCCGCCGGCGACATGTCGGCGACGGACGACTGCAGCCTCGTCCTCCGGCACGTCCCGGGTGCGCGCATCGTCGCCGTCCCCGGCGACGAGGTGAACCTCAAGATCACGACCCGGACGGACATGGTCCTCGCCGACCGGATGATCCAGATGCGGACCCTCTCCGCGACGAGCGAGCCGACCCCGACCCGCTCGCTCGACGGGGCACGGATCCACGTCATCGGCGGCACCGGCGGCATCGGCGCGGCGATCGCGGACGGGGCTCGCCGGGAGGGTGCCCGGGTGATCGTCGACGGGCGCCGGACGGGGCTCGACGTCCGCGACTACGACAGCGTCGAAGGGCATCTCGCGGCCGCGGCCGCGGAGCTCGGCGGGCTGGACGCGGTGATCTGCACCGCAGGCGTCCTCAAGGTCGGGCGAGCGATCGACCTCAGCCCGGCTGACCTCATCGAGGTCGTCGACGTCAACGTGTCCGGCTCGTTGAACGTCGCCCGCGCCGCGCACCCGTACCTGGCCGCGTCGCACGGCTCGCTGACGCTGTTCGCATCGAGCTCGTTCACCCTCGGCCGGCCGAACTACGTTGCCTACTCGGCGAGCAAGGCGGCCCTCGTGAACGTCGCCCAGGGACTCGCCGAGGAGTGGGCGACCGACGGCATCCGCGTCAACGCGGTGAGCCCCGAGCGCACCGACACGCCCATGCGGCGCACGGCGTTCCCCGGCGAGTCGCCGATCGGCCTGCTGCCCGTCGAGGACGTCGCGGCGGCGACGCTGCGCCTGATCCGTTCCGACCTGACCGGCCAGGTCCTCGACGTGCGCCGCCACGACGGCGTGGGCCAGGCCGCGGGCGCGCCGGCGTCGACCGGCCCGGTTGCCGGCTGACCCTGCGGCGCGCCTGCGCGGCGCAGACCCGGTCCTGAGCCGATGACCCGGCTCGAGTACCTGCTCGCGTCGGCCGCCCTGCGCGTGCTGGGCGCCGTGTTCTCGCTGCTGCCGCTCCGCCCCGATCGCGTGACGCTCGCGACCGCCCGCGTCCCCCACCTCGACGGCAACCTGCTCCACATCCATCGGGCGCTCGCCGCGCTGCGGCCCTCGATCCGCCCAGAGCTCCTGCTGGAGCCGTACGCCTACGGCCTGGCCGGCAAGCTGCGCTACCTCCTGCGACTGGTCCGGGGCATGTACCTCGTCCGCACGTCGGGACTCGTGGTCGTGGACAACGCCTTCCTGCCAGTGCACGTCGCGCCCCACCGCGCCGGGACCACGGTCGTCCAGGTCTGGCACGCCGAGGGCGCCCTGAAACGCTTCGGCGCGGACGCCGTGGGCGGGCTCCACGAGCCGGAGCGGCGGTTCCTGCACCGCCATTACGACTGGGTCGTCACCTCCGGCGAGGCGTCGCGGGCGGCGTGGTCGCGCGCGTTCCGGACCCCGCTCGATCGCGTGGTCGCGCTCGGCTCGCCGCGGACCGATCTCTTCCACGACACCGCGGCGATGGCGGCCGTGCGCGAGCGCGTGCTCGCCGCGTACCCGAGCCTCGCGGGCCGCCGGGTCATCCTCCATGCGCCCACGTTCCGCGGCCGCGGTCGCGCCAAGCGGCCGGGCGGCGTGCTGGATCCCGCCCGGCTCCGCTCCGCGCTGCCCGAGACCGACGTGCTCGTGCTCAAGAGCCACCCGAACCTGGACCGGTCGCTCGTGGCGACCGGCGGCTACGACGTCGTCGTCGACCCCGCGTTCGACCTGAACGACCTGCTCGTCGCGACAGACGTGCTGATCACGGACTACTCGTCGGCCATCTTCGATGCGGCGCTGCTGCGCCTGCGGCTGCTGCTGCTCGTCGACGATCTCGAGGCGTATGCGCGCGACCCAGGCCTGTCCATCGACTTCCGGACAGACATGATCGGGACCCAGGTGCGCGACACCGACGGTGCCATCGACGCCCTCATCGCGGATCGCTTCGACCTGGCCGCGTACGGCCCGTTCGTCGAGCGCCACCTCGGGGCGTGCGACGGCCACGCCAGCGCCCGCTTCGTCGAGCGATTCGTGCCGGCGTCGTGACGGACCCTCAACCTGCGCCCGACGCGAGCGGTGTGACCCCGCAGCCTACCGGCGCGGCGCGGCAGGTCGCGGGCGTGACGCTGGCGCCGACCGTCTCCGTCCTCGTCGCCTGCTGGAACGCGGAGGATTCGATCGAGCGGGCGATCCGCTCGGTCCTCGACGATCGCTCGATCGCCGTCGAGTGCGTCGTCGTCGACGACGCGTCGACCGATCGGACCGCCGAGATCGTCGCCGGGCTGGCGGAGCGGGACCCGCGCATCGTGCTGGTCCGGCAGGCCGAGAACCAGGGCGTGTCGGCGGCCCGCAACCGGGGCCTCGAGCTGGTGCGTGGCGAGTGGCTGACGCTGCTCGATGCCGATGACCGGTTCGTCGACGGTGGGCTTGCCAGGCTCGTCCGGGTCGGCGAGGAGCGCGACGCGAGGGCCGTCGTCGGCCAGCAGGTCTGGACGGACGGACGGCGCCGCTGGATCACCGACCTCTACGACATCCCGGACATCCGGACCCCGCGGCGGACGTCGCTCGCCGCGTCGCCGGGCCTCCTGTACTTCGTCTCGCCCCACGCCAAGGTCTTCCGCCGCTCGATCGTGGCGGACCTTCGTTTCGAGGGTCGCGTCCTCGGCGACCAGCCGTGGATCGTGCGCGGCCTGCTCCGCGCGGGCGACGCGGTCGAGGTCGTCGGCGAGACGGTCTACGAGTGGTGGCGCCCGCCGCGCGCGGAACGGTCGCGAGCCGGCTCCATCACGGCCTCGACGCGGAGCTCCGCACGACGCGGCGTCGAGGCCGCCGGCGTGGCCGCCGGCGCACTGCGCCAGGTCGTCGATGAGGCCGAGCGCCGGGTCGCCGATCCCGCCGGTCGCGCGACGGTGGGCGCCGCCTACCTCGAGCGGCTCCTCCGCTCGGACCTGGCCGCCCATCTCTCCGGCGCGCTCTCCCGGCGCGACGCCGGCACGGCGGACCTGCTCGGCGCGATCGAAGGCTTCGTCGCCGCCGCGCCACCGGACCTCCTCGCGCGGAGCGACGCGCTGGCCCGCAACGTCCTCGAGCCCGTGACCCGGCGCTGGCCGCTCCTGGATCGGGCGTCGAGGGCCGCGGCTGCGTCGCTGTTCGCGGCGGCGAGCCGGGCGGACCCGGCCGTCTGGCGCCGCGGCAGCGACCCGGTCGCCCGCATGGGGCTGCGCCTGGTGCTCCCGCCGAGCAAGGGCAACACCGCGGGGCGTGCCGTCGCCGTCGCGCTGCTCGGCGTGGATGGCGTCGTGCGCGGCCTCGGCACCGTGGCGCGCCGCCTCCGCAGGGTCGTGGGAGGCGCCCTCCCGGGAGCCTCCTGATCCCGTGCTACTCTCCCGGCCGATGTCCCAAGGTGAAGCCGTCGTTCCGGTTCGGCACGCCTCCGAGACCCCGCCTGCCATTGCCCTGCTGCGCGAGGGGATCGACGACGTCCTGTCGCGGCGGCGCCTGATCCGCTACCTCACCCAGGCCGACATGAAGAAGCGTGGGTCGGACACGCTCCTCGGCAACCTGTGGTGGGTGCTGGATCCGCTGCTCCAGATGCTCGTGTACATCGCCCTGGTGGCGATCATCAACCGCGGGCTGAACCATCCGGATTACCCGCTGTTCATCTTCTCGGCGATCCTGCCCTGGAAGTGGTTCTCCGCGGTCGTCACCGACGCGACGTCGAGCGTCGTCCGGCAGGACCGGCTGATCCGCCAGATCGCCTTTCCCAAGCTCGTCCTCCCGATGGCGACGACGAGCGCGGGCGTCGTCGGCTTCGTGTTCGGGCTCCTGCCGCTCGCCGCGCTGCTGCTCGTCTACAACGATCGGATCTCGCCCCAGCTCCTGTGGATCCCCGTCATCGCCGGGGTCCAGTTCGTGTTCACCCTGGCGATGGCGATCCTCGTGTCGGCGGCGAACGTCTTCTTCCGCGACCTCGGCAACGCCGTCGGCCACGTGCTTCGCCTGTGGTGGTTCCTGTCGCCCGGGCTGTACAGCCTGTCGAACGTGCACGGCCTGCTCGGCGAGGAGCACAGCACGCTCGCGACGCTTGCCGCGCTCAACCCGTTCGCTGTCCTCTTCGAGGCGTACCGCGCGGTGATCTACGGCTCACCGGACGGCCTGACCCCGCCGAGCGGACCCCCGGACCTGGTCGCGCTCGGCTGGCTCCTGCTCGGGAGCCTCGTCTTCGCGGCCCTCGCCACGATCTTCTTCAAGCGGGTCGAGCCCGACTTCGCGAAGCTGATCTGAGCAGCATCCCGATGGCCAGCAGCAGACCCGACCACGTCCCCGCGATGCAGGGCGGCGCGCCCTACGCGATCGACGCCGTCGACCTCGGCGTCCGGTACAACCTGCGCTTCAACCGCAAGGTCACCATCCGCCAGTCGATCGCGAACATCCTCGACCGCCGCGGCGGCAACCGCTTCTGGGCGTTGCGGCACGTCGACCTGAAGGTGCTCCACGGCGAATCCCTCGCCATCATCGGCCCGAACGGGGCCGGCAAGAGCACGCTGCTGCAGGTCCTGGCCGGGATCATGCGGCCGTCGGAGGGCCGCGTCGACGTGGAGGGCTCGGTCTCGGGCCTGCTGGGTCTCGGCGTCGGCTTCGACGTCGACCTGTCCGGTACGGAGAACATCCTCCTCGGCGGCGCCTTCCTCGGGCTCGACGACGCGCGGGTGAAGGAGCTGCTGCCGTCGATCATCGAGTTCGCCGACATCGGCGACTTCATCGAAGCGCCGCTGAAGACCTACAGCTCCGGCATGCGGGCGCGGCTCGGCTTCTCGATCGCGACGGCGGTCGATCCGGACATCCTGCTGCTGGACGAGGTCCTGGCCACCGGCGACGCGGCGTTCCGGGCGAAGTCGAAGGCGCGGGTCATCGAGCTCGTCAAGTCGGCCAAGGCGGTCGTCCTCGTCACCCACGACATGGACTGGGTGCGCGAGTACTGCAACCGGGCAATGCTGCTCGAGAAGGGCCGGGTCGTCATCGAGGGTAAGCCCGACGACGTCGTCCAGGAGCACCTCGAGCGGACCGCTGCCGCAGCCGAGGCGCGACAGGCGGCGGCGCGGGCGGCCGGCATGGACCCGGCGGCGCTGGCCGCCTCGCAGGCGGCCCTGCGCGGGCGCCGCTAGCGCGAGGGCAGCTCCGCTACTTGGCTCGCCTGCCGCGGAGGATGCCCATCACGAGTCCGGCGATCGCGCCGAAGGCGATGGCGCCGCGCCAGTCGAGGAGCACCCGGACGTCGCCGGTCACCTTGCGGGCGACCAGGAGCATCACCGCGCTGCGCTCGGCCTTGACGTCGGCGGCCACGATGACCCGGGCCGCGGAGCGGTCCAGCTGGACCTGCCGGGCGAGGATCGATCGGGCGTAGCCGCGGCTGACCTCGACGTTGTCGGCGAGGGCCGCGCCGAGCGCGCCCATCTCGACCGAGACGTTGTCGGCGCGGGCCGCGCCGAGTGCGCCCTGGGAGAACGAGATCTCGCCGGCATCGACCATGCCGACTGCGCTGAGCCGGAGCTCGACGCTCTCGACGTCGGAGACGTCCCCGACATCGTCGGTGTCGGTGGTCGCGAGCGCGGCCGCATCGGGCTCGGCGACGGCGATCGCCGAATCGGGTGCCGACCCGCGCTCGGGCGGCGGGTAGATGTGCTTGCGCTTGCGCGTCGGCCGCTGGCCGTTCGACGCGGCGGGCCCGGTGGGCGCCATCGCAGGCGGGGCCGGGGGCGCGCTCGTCTCAGGCACCACGTCCGCGATCGCGGTCGCGGTTCGTGCTTCTGCGGCGACCCGTCGTCCGGCGGACGCGGCCTGCTCGACCGCCATCTGCTCGAGCGGCGGGTAGATGTGCTTGCGCCGGCGTTCTGGCACGTGCCCGTTCGTCGACGCGCCGTCCTCGGCCATCGATCGTCCTCCCGATCGTTCCTGGGTGGTGGCGTCCGTCACAAGCCTAACGCGTGTTGGCGAGGAGAGCGGGTATCCTGCGCCCTCGAGGGCGGGGCAGCTGTGGAGGCAACGTGGCACATTCCAGCGCGCCCCCGTCCAGGACGCTGCGGCGGGGGTTGATCGGGCTCATCGGGATCGCGATCGTGATCCTCGGCGTCCTTGCGGCGTCCGAGGTCGGGACGCTGCTTCCCGGGGGCGCCGCCGCCGCGACGAGCTCCCCTCCCGCGCCGTCCGCGGGCGCCTCGCCGACGCTGGTCGCCGCGAGCCCGACCGCCACGGCGGAGCCGCCGCCCACGGAGCCGCCGCCGAGCGGTCCTCCGCCGATCCAGCTCGTGCCGGCGCCGCTCACGGGCCTGCTCGTGACGCCCGAGGCCGCGGCGCGCCAGCCGATCGCGGTCATGGTCGACGACCAGGCGGACGCCCGGCCGCAATCCGGCTTCAACAGCGCTTCGATCGTGTGGCAGGCGCCGGCCGAGGGCGGCATCCCGCGCTACATGCTGGTCTTCCAGGACACGATCCCGGCCGGTGTCGGGCCGGTCCGCAGCTCCCGCGAGTACTACATCGAGTGGGCGGCCGAGTGGAACGCCATGTACGCCCACGCCGGTGGCTCGCCGCAGGCGCTGGCGACCCTCGCCGCGAAGGGCAACGGCCAGTGGGTCTACAACGCCGAGGACTTCCGCTGGGAGGGCCGCTACTTCTGGCGGACCACCGACCGCTTCCCGCCGCACAACGTCTACACGGACGGCGAGCACCTCCGCCTCCTGGCCAAGCGCCTCGGCGCCGACGACGAGCCGTTGCAGCCGGTCTGGCTGTTCGCGCCCGACGCCCCGCGCGACCAGCGGCCGACCGGCGGGTCCATCCGCGTCGTCTATCCGTACGAGGCCGTCACGTATCGCTACGACGTCGCGACGAACACGTACCTCCGCTACATCGACGCCTCGAAGAAGCCGCAGCGCGACCGGGTCGACAACCAGCTCGTCGCGCCGAAGAACGTCGTGATCCTGCGCATGGCCTTCGGCGCGCTCAACGACGGACACCCGCAGAAGCATCGCCTCGAGGCCCAGAACGTCGGCAAGGGCGTCGCCTACATCTCGACCAACGGGGTCACCATCAAGGGCCAGTGGCGGAAGGCCTCGCCGACCGCGCCGACGCTGCTCTTCGACGGCGACGGCAAGCCGGTGGTGCTGACGGCGGGCCAGACGTTCATCCAGGTGATCTCGCTCGACTACGCGTTCTCCATCAAGAAGGGCCAGGCGCCCTACTGGATCCCGCCGCCGCATCGGGACGACGTCTAGGCGCCTCGCGCGGGCGCCGGAGGCCGGCGCCGCAGGGTTGCGCCTCAGGCTCGCTGCCGGGTGCCGACCTCCGCGTAGACCCGCCGGGTCTCCCAGGCCACGTCGGACCACGTTCGCGGGCTCGCGGTCGCGCGCTGCCGGGCGACCTCGACCAGCCGGCCGTGCACCCGCTCGTCCGCCCAGGCCGTGCGCAGCGCCGCGGCGAGTCGGTCGCGGTCGCGCGGCTCGACGAGGATCCCGGCGCCGGCAACGACCTCCGGCAGCGCCCCGACCGCCGTCGCGACGACCGGCACGCCCGCCGCGATCGCATCGAGCGCGGGCAGGCCGGAGCCGTCGCTGAGCGCGGGCATCACGACGGCGCGCGAGTCGCGGACGAGGGACGCGAGGCGCTCCGGCGGCATCGCCGGCGCGTAGACGAGCGAGTCGCCGCCGCCGAAGCGGGACGCCGCCCGGGCCAACGCCGCCCGATCGTCCGGCGAGGCACCGACGATCAGGACCCGCGGCGGCCACGGCACCCTGGCGGGCAGGCCGCGCGGCCGCGGCTTCGACCCGAGCGCCTCCAGCGCGCCGAGGAGCGTCGCGACGTCGTGCCGCGCGTCGAAGCGGCCGAAGTAGACGAAGAACCGGTCCGGCAGGCCGAGCCGTTCCCGATCCTCGGCGGCGGTATCGCCCGCGGCGTCGGCGAACGCCGGGTGCGGCCCGAGCGGCACCACGTGCACGCGCCCCTGGCGGAGCCGCAGCAGCCGCCGGGCGGCGACCGCCACGGCTTCCGTGCCCACGAGCACGGCCGCGGCGTCCTGGATCAGCTTGGCGCGCAGCCGCTGCCCGAAGCGCGAGCCAGGCGTGCGCTGGAACACGGCCGGGAGCTCCCACGGGGCGAGATCCAGGAGCGTGACCACGATGGGGATGCGGGACAGGATCGGCGGCGCCCCGGCGGCCGCGTGGTAGACGGCGCCCGCGGCGCCGCCCCGATCGGACCGCCAGGCCGCGCCCAGGGACGCGCCGCGGAGCAGGAACGGGTCGACCGCCAGCGCGCCGCTCCGCAGGAGGCGCGTCGGCGGCAGGAGCCGCCGCCCGACCACGTCCAGCGCGGCGAATTGCGCGGTGGGGTCCTCGAGGTCGGACTGGAGGAGGAACGCGAAGGACTCGCCGGGCAACGGCTCGGCGTCGTAGCCGGCGAGCAGGCCCTCGAGGTAGCGGGCCGTGGCGGGCGCCCGGCCGGGATCCTGCAGCGGGCGGGCGTCGAGCACGACGCGCAACCCCGGTGGCCGATCCCCTCCGGGCTGCGGCGCCGACGGCCGCACCCGCGCGTCCCCCGAGGCCATGGTCCCGGTCAGGCGCTCCGCTTCCGCAGCCGGCGCCGCCGGATCTCGTCCCAGCGCAGCCGGACGACGACGATCAGGGCCTCGACGATGATCTTCCGCGACATCTTGGATCGGCCGACGCGCCGATCGCGGAAGGTGATCGGCACCTCGACCACGCGGGCTCCGGCGCGGCTGGCGCGATGGGTCATCTCGATCTGGAACACGTAGCCGCCGGCGTGCACGCCGTCGAACGCGATCGTGGCGAGCGTCGGCGCGCGCCAGGCCTTGAACCCGCCGGTCAGGTCGCTCGGACTGAGCCCGAGCACCGTCCGTGCGAAGAGGCTGCCGCCGCGAGACACGAGCCGCCGGCCGAGGCCCCAGTCCAGGACCTTGCCGCCGCGGACGTAGCGGCTGCCGATCGAGAGGTCGGCGCGGCCGGCCGTGATCGGGTCGAGGAGCGACGGGAGGACGGCCGGGTCGTGCGACCAGTCGGCGTCCATCTGGATGATCGAGGTCGCGCCGCCGTCGAGCGCGACCCGGAAGCCGTCGAGGTAGGCGCGCCCGAGGCCCTCCTTGCCGGCTCGGTGGCGCACCCGGATCCGCGGCTCCTCCGCCGCGAGCCGGTCGGCGAGCTCGCCCGTGCCGTCGGGGGAGTTGTCGTCGACGACGAGCAGCGTCGCCGCCGGCAGGATCTCGAGGATGGCCGCCGCGATGCCCGGCAGGTTCTCTGCCTCCTCGTACGTCGGCAGCACGACCCACGTGCCGGTTCCCTGCTGCGGCGGTTCGGTCATGGCGTCGGAGTGTACGGGTGGCGTTCTGCAATCCCCGCGACGCGCACCTATCGAAGGATCTCGAACGCGTCGATGTCGATCCGGGGATGCCCTGCCGTTCCGACCACGACGAGCTTCAGGGTGTGGGTCCCGGTCCCCGCCCAGGTCCGGCTCCAGGCCACGATGCGCGCGCTCGCCGTCGCGGCGTGGATGTCCAGCCGGGCAACGAGGGTCCCGTCGAGGTAGACGTTGACGCTGCCGCGGTCCGGCCCCCGAGACGTCACGAAGGCAACCCCGCGACCGGTGAAGGTGAGCGTCGCCGCGGCGCCCGCGGTCGTGGCGTAGCGCATGCTCCCGCCGGAGTAGCGGCTCGCGCTCGCGTCGTGCCACGGGCCGCCGTACCGGACCGCCGCCGCGTTCTGCTGCAGCAGGGCGCCTCGGAAGGATCCGCCGGCCGTCCATGCACCGACGTTGCCGGCGGCGTCCCTGGCCCGCACCTCGAAGTGGTAGTCGTGCCCCGGCACGAGCGTCACGCCGCGGCTCGTGCCGGTCACCCCCAGGGCGAGGTCGGTGAACGCGCCACCGTCGCGGCTGACGCGAATGTCGTGGCTGGAGACGCCGGCGCCGCCGCGATCCGTCGCGGACCACGTCAGGGTGGCCGCGACGCCGGCGGTCGCGGCCGACGAGGGCAGGCTGGAGGCGGACAGCCTGACTCGCGGCGCGCCGGCGGTCGGCGCCGTGCGATCGAAGACGACCGCTGGTCCGCTGACCTGGCGATCGGGGCCGTGGTTCGAGACGGCGTCCGTGACCGCCCCGGCTCGCAGCGATAGCACCAGCGTGCCCTGGCCGCAGGCGCTGACGGTGACGGACCAGTGGGTGCGGAAGCCGACCGGGGTGCCGATCACGCAACCCGCGGCCGTGCCGCTCCGCACCAGGTCGTCGCGAGCGAGCCCCGTCACGGGGCCGCCGAACGTGAGCGCGTAGGTCACGCGGGTCGCCCGTGTCGGCGACATGGGCGTGCTCGAGAAGCCGACCACCGAGGCCGGCGCGGCCCTCCCCACCACGACGCCCCACCGAGCGAGCTGGCTCGGGCTGACCGGGTTCGCCGACGGAGCGCTGGAGGTCCTGCCGCCCGCCGTGCCCTCGACCTGGAGGACGTACGTCCCGGAGGGGACGCGCGCGCCGTCGAGCCGTCCGTCCCAGCGGAACGTGTGGCGGCCCAGGCCGAGCTTGCTGGTGCTCAGCCGGTCCTCGCCGACGAAGCGGCCATCGGCACGGAACACCCGCAGGCGGATGGAGTCGAAGGCGATCCGGTTCGTCCACGCCAGCAGCAGCTCGTCGTTCGAGCTGTCGCCGTTCGGCGTCAGGACCCGCGCGCCGCCGCCGTTGAGCTGCAGGGCGGTGATCCCGGCATCGACCCGGGTCGCGTAGACGGGTCCCCTCGGCGCGGCGTTCGTCACGCCGTTCCCGAACGCGGCGACCCAGCCGCCGAGCTGCATGGGCTCGACCGTCGTCCATTGCCGGACCGGCCCGGCGACCTCGTACCAGGCGTAGCCGTCCCGGATGACCGGGCCCCCGATGATTCGCAGCGCGTCCCCGGCGTCCAGCCGCGTCATCACGCCGGCCCCGAGGGACGGCGCCGTGCGGAGGCGGAGCCCGTCGACGACGACCGTCGCGAAGCCGCCGGGCGCGAGCTTTCCCGGCGTGCCGAGCGACCCGAGCGGCAGCGCGTGCCACGTCGAGACGTTGGCGTGGACGTCGGTCGCGCGGACGCGGAACGCATAGGTGTGGCCCGTGCTGCCCGAGTAGATGGCGCTGGTCGTGGTGGTCGCCGAGAGCCAGCCCCGCCACGACCCGCCGTCGACCGAGACCTGGACGTCGTAGCCCCGGGTCGCACTGTCGTCGTAGGACGTCCAGGCGACGCGGAAGCCCTCGTCACGCTGTCGGGGCGCGAGGGTCGTGATGCCCGCCACCGGCGGCGTCCGATCGGTCAGGAACTTCGTCGCGAGCGCCGCACGGAGCTCCGGATGGGCGCCGTCGAAGCCCAGCGCCCAGATCCCGGCGCCGCGCAGCTGCGCGCGGTTCACGAGGTCGTAGCGCAGCTTCAGCGAGGCCGCGTCGTCGATGTACAGCTCGCGCCACGCCATCAGGCAGCCGTTGGCCGGGCTGCAGGTCTGCTTGCGGTAGGCCGTCCAGGGCGATTGCTCGACCGGGTCCCAGCGCCGGCCATAGGCCCGGAGAAGGTCGTAGGCCATGGCATAGGTCGGCTCCGCGACGTGGCCGAACTTCGCACCGGAGATGTTCTTTGCATGCGGGTCGTCATTGGGCGTGGACCAGGCGCGGCCGTACCACGGCACGCCGAGGATCACCTTCGAGGGCGAGACCAGCGACGTGAAGGCCCGGATGGTGTCGTTCAGGTCGTAGGCCGGCCCGGACAGCGGCGAGATCGAGCCGGCGACGCTCGCATCGGCGGTCCGGTAGTCGTAGCCCATGACCAGCACCGCGTCCGCGCCGCCCGGCGCCGTCGCGGCGGCGATCGGCTGGTTGCCGACCGTGCCCATCGCGTCGAAGGTCAGCTGGTAGCCGCGAGCGATCGCGTTGAGCTCCGAACGGACGGACCGCACGAGCTTGGTGAACTCGTCGCCGTAGCCCGCTGCGATCGGCTCGAAGTCGAGGTTCACCCCGTCCGCGCCCCGATCGCGGACGGCCGCGGCGACCTGGCGGGCGAGCGTCGCCCGGGCGCCCGCGCTGCCGAGGAGGGCCGCCTGCGCCGACGCGCCGGCCGTGCTCCAGGCGAAGCAGCTGACGGTCAGCACGACCCGCGTCTGGTGCTGATGGGCGGCGTTGATGATCGAGGTCATGCGGGAGCTGGTCCAGCCGGCCCAGCCGGTCGTCGGCGATCCGTCGGGATTGCGCTTCAGGAGGCTGCCGCTGCTCGTGCAGCCGACGCTGAAGTAGGCGAGGGTCGAGAGGGTCCGCCAGTCGAGCACCGTGCCGTTGTCCCCGAGCTCCCAGTACGGCAGGAAGCCGAAGACCTCGCGCCGCAGGCCGCTCGCCGACACGCGCGCCGCGGCATCCACCCCCGCGTCCGCCGCACCGGTCGAGCTGGCGAGGAGGAAACCGGTCTCCGGCGTCGCAAGCTCGTGCGCCCACGTCGTTTCCGCGGCGCCGCGCATGCCGCTGAAGTGCCACGGCGCGACGACGTCCTCGGGGATCGCGGCCGCCCACGTCCGGCTCGCCGGCGCATCGCGGATCTGGCGGCCCGTCGTGAAGCCCGCGGGGAGTGCGCGCGGGGTCGCGCCGTCGACGTCCCAGGCATCGTCGGAGCGAGGCACGAAGGGAACACGGACGAGCCCGCCCGGCTCGAAGTCGATGACGTCGGCGGCGTGCTCCTGGGCCTGGCGGTATTGGGCCGATCCCACGAGGGCCTCGGGGTCGGCGGGGGTCGAGGCGGCACCCACGCCCTCACCACCTGATCCGAGGGATGCGCCGGGCCCGCCTGCGAAGGCGCCGGCGGGGGACGCGAGCAGGAGCGCGAAGGCGAGCGCCAGGGCAGCGCGACGATGGCGATGCGGGCGCGATCCGGGCTGGCCCAAGCTCCCCCTCGTTCCTTCGGCCATCGGGGCGGTGCCCGCCTCCGCGGGGCACACCTGGCCAACGCGCGTGACGCTACGGGCGGGGGCGGGCAGCGGCCAGCCCTACGGAAGTACCGAGCGGGGTGGTACCGAGTGGTCCGGTGCGGTCCGGTGCGGTTCCCGGCGGGCGGCTGCCGCCGGCGGCGATCAGCCGAGGAGGGCGAAGGCGTCCAGGTCGACGCGGCCGCTGACGACGACGATCTTGATCGTGTGGGTGGAGAGCCCGGTCCAGCTCCTCGTGAACGCCAGGACCCGCTGGGTCGTCTCCGGCGAGGCCGTGTCGACCGTCGCGACGAGCGCACCGTCGACGTAGACCTGGGCGAGGCCGCCATCGGGTCGGAGCGTGGTCACCCAGCCGATCGAGCGGCCCCGGAAGGTGTAGCTCGCGGATGCCCCGGCATCGGTCGCGAAGCGCAGGTTGCCGGCGCTGTAGGCGCCGCCGCTCTCGCCGGTCCACGTGCCCGTGTACTTCACGGCCGTGCTCTGCTGCTGCGTGAGGGTCGTGTACCAGGTCGATGGCCCGACCCACGCCCCGAGGTTGCCGGCCTTGTCCCGTGCCCGGACCTTGAACGTGTAGCTGTGGCCCGGGGCCATGGTCCAGTTGAGCGACGTCCCGGTCACGCCCGTGGCGATGGTCGCGTAGGCGCCGTAGTCCGTGCTGCGCCTGACGTCGTAGCTCGCGATCCCGGCGCCGCTGTCGCTGCCGGTCCAGGTCAGCGTCATCGGGAGCGGCTGCGTACCCGAGGTGCCGCCGAGCTGGGCGCCGTTGCGCAGGGCGACGCGGGGCGTCGTGACGTGCGGATCGGTCCGGTCGATGACCACCCGCGGCGCGGCGATCGTGCCCGCCGGGCCGGTGACCGCGAGCGCGTCGGCGACGCTGTTCGGGGCGAGGCTCAGGTTGACGTTGCCGGTCGAGCAGCCGGTGATCGTGAACGTGTACTCGGTCGGGCCGCCGGCAGGCGGGCTCAGCTTGCAGTTGGCCGCCGTGCCCTGGCGCAGGAAGTCCGACGCGGTGAGGCCCGTGACGGGCCCGGCGAAGGTCAGCGTGTAGACGATGGTCGACGACGTCGTGACCGGCTTCGCCGGCGCGAACGACAGCAGGCCGGTGTCGGCGATCGGCTCCTCGACGACGGTGAATGCACCGGTCTCATCGAGGGCCGGGTTGCCCCACACGTCGGTGGCGTGCAGCGACCAGCTGTAGTCGCCGGCCGGGGCAGGTGCGCCATCGACCAGCCCGTCCCAGTCGATGAACGCCTGGTAGCTGGTGCCGTGCTCCGTCCGGACCACGTCGCCGCCGCCGTTGCGGATGGTCGCGGTCCAGGTCGCGGGCTCGGAGAGGCGGGCGACGAGCTGGAGGGTGTCCGCCAGGCCGTCGAAGTTCGGCGAGATGGTCGTCGGGCCGTCCATGGACCACAGCGCTGGGCCCGCGCTGTCGCGAGGCACGAGGGCATCGCCGCTCGCCCAGCCTGCGGTCTCGCCGTCGAAGGTCTCGACGCTCACCGACTGCGGCGCCGTGGCGTCGTCGTCCGAGCCCGGGCCGGCGGCCACGTCCTGGACCCGCACCTTGGTCGAGGCGGGGAGGACCGCGCCGGTCGGCTCCGCGAGCGTCGCGTCGGCGTAGAGCGGCACCGCCGCGCCGCCGACGGCCGCGGCACCCGGGGCCTCGAAGCCGGCCGGGTTGGCGGCGGTCGACGGGACGCCGGCGCCGGCGAGCACGTCCGTGGTCCGCATGTCGAAGTTGCCGACGATCGAGCGGTAGAAGCCGGACGTCCAGGTGTTGGGGTCCATGCCGGCGGAGTAGGCCGGGTTGCGCGTCGGGCTGAAGAACATCTGGTGGCCGTGGTCGCTCGGCGCGAATTTCCACATGTCGCCGATGGACACGTCGGTCGTGAAGATGCTCCGGATGTAGGACACGACCGCGGTGTTCCAGACGTCGGCGATCACGGTGCGCGCGCCCGCCCGGAGGAAGCCCGAGGCGAAGTTGTCGATGCGGGCCTTGGCCACGGCGTACGTCGGCTCGGGATTGCCGGACTCGGAGTTGCCCGACGCGTAGCAGAGGTGGCTCAGGATTACGATCGCGTTCTTGGCGAGGCGGATCTCGCCCCCGACGTAGTTCTCGCCGTAGTACTTGGCGACATAGTCGTCGAGGTCGGTGGCCTTGTTCAGGCCCATGCCGTCGTGGTTGTTCGGGTCGAAGACCGCGGCGTTGGTCTTCGGATAGCCGGAGCCGTGGCCGAAGTACAGGAGGATCGACGCGCCCTGGGCCGCGGCCTTGACCTTGCTCCACGTCGCGTTCGGGCTGTAGACCTTGACGACGTTGGGCGTGTACTTGATCGCCTCGTTGTAGACGAGGTCCGCGTAGGTCCGGTAGCTGGCCGTGGCCTCGTGCGTGGCCCCGACGACGATCACGACCTTCGGCGCCGCTGCGACAGCGTCGGTGACCTCGCCCGCGACGGCGGGCGCGACGGACGCGGCGAGCGCGGACGTACCGACGGCCGGGGCGGCGATGAGGAGCACCGCGAACGCTGCGGCGAGCGGGGCACGGAGGCGCATGTCTGGGACGAGACTCCGGTGAGCGAGGCGTGAGCGATGAGTGCCGCCCAAGCGTCCCCGCGACCCGCGCGGCGCTCAATGAAGAATCAGTCCGGGGTCGTCACGACCATCGTCGGAGCTGGGGTAAACAGGAGTGCGGTCCGGTTGGGTCCGGGCGATTGCGGCGCCGCACCGGCCGGCGACGGTGGTGCGCGGGCGCCACGCGAGCGTGACCCGCCACGCTCAGGGTCGGGGCGCCTGGCTCCCGCGCGGCGCGTCGCTGGCGCACGGCTGGTCGGAGTCGGGCAGGGTCCCGCCCTTGGTCGGGTCGCACGGGACGCCTGTCTCGATCGGCCCGATGATGCCGCCTTCGTAGTCGGTGATGACCAGCAGGAACTCGAGGTGGTCGAGCGGCGCCGCGGGTTCCAGGAAGACGGTCTGGACGACCTCGTTCGGGTCCCGCGCGACGTCGACCACCTTGCCGATGAGCAGGCCCTTCGGGTACGGGGAGCGAATGCCGCCCTCGAGCTCGATGCCCGCGGTGAAGACCTCGTCGCCGATCTTGACGTCGGCCGCCGCGTCGACATCGAGCATCACGAGCGCGCCACCGAGCTGGCCGAGCACCTTGCCCGTGGCGCCCGTGTCGAGCAGCTGCCCGATGACGGTCGAGGTCGAGTCGCTGATGAGCGCGACGTGGGCGAACGACGGCCCGACGTCGGTGATCCGGCCCACCAGCGCGCCGCCGGCGGCGATGACGACCTGGCCGGCCTTGAGGTCGTCGTCGGAGCCGCGGTCGATGACGATCGAGCGCCGAGCCTCGCTCGACTCGCGGGCGATGACCGCCACGGCCAGCGTCTGGTACTCCAGCCCGTTGCGGAGCTGCAGCAGCCCGGTGAGCTCCTCGTTCTCCCGCCGGAGCTCGGCGGCGACCCGGCTCTCGGCCTCGAGGCGCTCGTTCTCCGAGCGGAGCTCGGCGTTCTCCTGGCGGAGCCGATCGATCTCGCCGATGGTCGTGGCGATCGAGGACACGTCGCGGGCGACGTTGCTGACCGCGACCTGGAATGGCTTGAACGCGAACGCGACGCCGTTCTGGATGTCGCGGACGACGGGGTTCGAGGAGACGGTCACGAGGACCAGGGAGACCGCGAGCAGGGCGACGTAGGACACCGCGCGGCGGCGGAACGTCCGGTTGGCGAGGAATGCGGTCACGGCCAGATTGTGGCGCCCCGGAGGACCCCGGGCGATAGCCCTACCGAAGCGGGCGGGAGTACGTCTCGGTCACCAGGACGCGGCTCATGGCATCGAGGTCCTGGAGGACCTCGCCGGTCCCGCGAACCACGCAGGTCAGCGGGTCGTCGGCCACGTGCACCGGCATCTGGGTCGCCTCGGCGACGCGCTTGTCGAGGCCGGCCAGGAGCGCTCCGCCGCCGGCCAGGACGATGCCCTGGTCCATGATGTCGGCGACGAGCTCCGGCGGCGTCTCCTCGATCGTGTCGCGGATCGTGTCGACGATCTGCTGGACGGACGGCTCGATCGCCTCGCGGATCTGGTCGGCACCGACCTCGACGCTTCGCGGCAGGCCGGTCAGGAGGTCGCGGCCGCGGAGGTTCACCCGGCCGGCGTCCCACTCCCCCGGCGATGCGGAGCCGATGGCGATCTTGATGTCCTCCGCGGTCCGCTCGCCGAGGTACAGGTTGTACTCGCGGCGGGCGAAGTTGACGATGTCGACGTCCATCTCGTCGCCGCCGATGCGGATGCTCCGGCTGACGACGATGCCGCCGAGGCTGATCACGGCGACCTCCGTCGTGCCGCCGCCGATGTCGACGATGAGGCTGCCCGAGGGCTCGCTCACCGGCAATCCGGCGCCGATCGCCGCGGCCATCGGCTCCTCGATGAGGCGCGCCCAGCGGGCGCCCGCGTTGAGCGCGGCGTCGAGGACGGCCCGCTTCTCGACCTCGGTCACGCCCGACGGGATGCCCACGATCATGCGCGGCCGCGGCAGCAGCCCGATGCGGTCGTGGACCTTGTCGACGAAGTAGCGAATCATCTGCTCGGTCACGTCGAAGTCGCTGATCACCCCGTCGCGGAGGGGGCGGATGGCGATGATGTTCGCAGGCGTGCGGCCGACCATCCGCTTCGCCTCGGCCCCGATTGCGAGCACGCGCTTGGTCCGGGCCTCGATGGCCACGACCGACGGCTCGCTGATGACGATGCCGCGGTCCTTCACGTGGACCAGGGTGTTGGCGGTCCCGAGGTCGATCCCGATATCACGGGAGAACAGGCCGAGGATGCGGTCGAGCATGCCCAGGGGAAAGGTCCTCGTGCTGCGGCGGAGCCGTCGACGCCGCGCGGGATTGGGCGCGGGAAACGGCAGTATAGCCGCGGCCTCACGATCGCCGACGCCCGGTGCTCGGCCGCTCGCTCATGCCGCCGGCGGCGGTCTCGACCCGATGCGATCGAAGGCGACGCCCCGGTCCCGCAGGGAGACATAGGCGTCGTGGCCGATGACCAGGTGATCGAGCACGTCGATGTCGAGGAGCCGTCCCGCGGCGAGCGCCTCGGCCGTGAGATGCAGGTCGTCCGGTGAGGGCGTCGGGTCGCCCGATGGGTGGTTGTGGACGAGGATCACGCCCGCGGCGTCGAGGCGGACCGCGTCCCGGAACAGCTCGCCGACGCGGACCAGCGACGCGCTGACGTTGCCCTGGTAGGCCGTCACGACCCGCAGGACCGCGTTCTTGGTGTTCAGGATCACGACCCGCAGCTCCTCACGCTCGAGCCGGCCCATCTGGAGGACGAGCCGGTCGGCGACGTCGCGCGGCGAGCGGATCGACCAGCGGCCCGCGGGCCAGTCGGCGAGCAGCCGCCGGCCGAGCTCGAAGGCAGCCTGGAGCTGGGCCGCCCGGGCCACGCCGATGCCCGGCACCGCCTCCAGCTCCGGGCCGCTCGCGCGGGCGAGGCCGGACAGGCCGTCGAAGCGGGCGATGGCATCCGTGGCGACGTCGATCGCGGAGCGGCCGGCCGTTCCGGAGCCCCACAGCAGTCCGATCAGCTCGGCCGCCGTCAGGCCCGCCGCGCCGCGCAGCTGGAGGCGCTCGCGAGGCCGCTCGCTCGAGGGCAGCTCGCGGATCCGGCGGCCTCGGGCGAGGGCCAGCTCGAAGGGGATCGGCGCCTCTGGCGCTGGCATCGGTGACCTCCTCGCCTGGGTGCGGCGCCCCCGGGCCCGGACGACGAGAGCCCGCCGATTCCCCCCGCCATCCGGACCCGAGGACGCTGCGGAGGCTACCGGCGGGCGCTCACCTGCCGATCAACGCGGCATCACCCGCGGCTCACCGCCGGATGTCTGGCTGGGCCGCCTTGGCTCAGGCCCGCGAAAACAGCTCCGCGGCGACGATGAGGATGCCGTTGAACGCGGCGTGCAGCCCGATCGAGCTCCAGATCGAGCCAGTCCGCGCGAACAGCCAGCCCAGCGCGAACGCGACGGGGATGCGGACGACGCCGGCAACCAGCGCGATCCGGATCGTCTCGTTGAACGTGTCGCCGGACACGAACAGGACGTGCGCCAGGACGAACACGATCGACGAGCGGACGATCGCGCCGCGGACCCCGACCAGCGCGCGCCAGGCGGTGAGGGTGTAGCCCCGGAAGAGCATCTCCTCGGCGACCGGGGCGATGACCGCGCCCGCGAGGAGGTGCAGCACGAGCCCCGAGGTCGTGCCCGTCGGTGGCAACGGGCTCGGCGGCGCGGCGCCGGCGAGGTTCACCGCGACGGCCACGATCACCGCGGTCACGAGGATGAGCGGACCCGCGAACACGGCCCCGCCCCACAGCCCGCGCAGGACGGTCGCACGATCCCCGACCCAGCCCATGTCCGACCAGCTCAGGATCCCGGGACCCACGATCAACAGGCGGATGACCGCGAAGAACACCGCGGCCTGCAGGAGGACCGCGAGGAGGTCCCCGAGCTCCAGCGGGATCCGATCCGCGACCGGCAGCAGCACGGCGCCGACGAGGAAGCCGGCGAGCCGGGTCACGAAGATGACCACGAGCAGCACGAGCAGCGGCGATGGGCCGGCCGAGTCGACGCCCGCCGCGCGACGCTCGATGGTCTGCGACCCGGCGAGCATGACCAGCCCGACCGAGAGCGCGAACAGCGAGGCGAGGGACAGGACCGCGGCCGCGAGCCCGGTCACACCGAACGCGACTGTCCCGGTGAGCCCGATGCCGACCAGGGTCGCGAGCCAGCCGACGACGAAGAGGGCGGGGGCCTCGCGGCCCTCGATCGAGAAGGTGGTCATGCCGAGGTACCGGCGAGCGGGGGGAGCGTCGACGCCCGGTGCGGAGCCGTCGGAGCGGGCGTCAGGCGCAGGAGGCGCGGGAGGCGCGGGAGGCGACGGTTGCTCCGGGTCGGAGGCTTCGGTCAACGCTCCGCGACTTGGTCGCTGCGCCGCGGCGCGCGAACCGAGGCGCTGACGCGGTCGCTGACCGTGTCGAGCTCACCCGATGGCAGGGCTTCGCGCGTCGGCAGGCTGACGATCGGCGCCGAGCCCGCCGCGAGCTGGTCGTGGCGCTCGAACTCGCGACCGCACCACGCGCAGAGCGTCCAGTCGAGCCCGACGAGGCGCGTGCAGTTGGGACAGACGCGGTTCAGCCGGGTCCGACAGGTCGGACAGATGATCCAGGCGGAATCGACGCGCCGGTCGCAGGTCGGGCAGTGCGGAATCGCCTCGATCTCGGCGAGCATCGCCTCCTCCGCGAGATTCCGCTCGTAGACCTCGCCGATCCGCTCCTGCGGCCGGATGATCCGGTAGGTGAACACCGCGAGCGGGAAGAGCAACGGGGTGAAGATGATGACGAAGGCGGCGGCGAGGTAGGGCGCGAGCGGGTTGTCGCTGCGGGACTGCATGTCCCGGAAGGCCCAGTAGGACGCGGCGAGCCACAGCAGGATCCAGTAGATGACCGCGAGCTGGATGCCGAGCTTGACGACGGGGTTGTCGAAGACCGAGCCGATCGCGTTGCCGATGCCGGTGAAGATCTGATCCATGCGGCGACTCGGCGCCTCCGTGTACGTGCCCTCGGCGCGGTGACCGCGACGACCGGCGGGAGTGTAGCAGGGGCACCTTTGGCCTCAGCGTGACGCTACCGACGCCCGAAGCATCGGATGCGTGACGGACCTCGGGGCGCCCAGCCCCGATCGAGCGTGCGATCAGCCCGCCGGCGCCTCTCCTGTCGCCGGCGCTTCGACGCCGAGCTCCGGGACCGCGACCGTCGGACGTCGCGGCGCCGCTTCGATGGTCCAGGCAGTCGCCCGCCACGCCAGGGCAGCTCCCAGGACGGCCAGCGCGAGGGCCCAGGTGGCAACGAGCAACAGCAGGGCCGCCGCGATGCTCGGGTACGGGGCGCCATCGAGGAGGTAGGCCCGCACGTGCGCGGTCGCCTGTCCGACGACGACGAGGAGCAGCAGCACGATGCCGAAGACCGCCGCGTCGGTCACGACGAACGTGGCCACGCCACGCCGGCCGACGAGGTCGCGCAGCGCGCCGCGGAGCGATGCGCCGGTCGACTCGCCCTCGGCGGCACGTCGCGCGGCAAGGCCGCCGAGGGCCTCCCCGAGGAGCCATGTGACCGCCGCGACGGCGATCGCGTCGGGCGCTCGCGTGATCACGCGGACGAAGATCGGCACGGTCGGGTCGCCCGGCGACAGGAACTCCTCGTACGTGACGATGACGATGCGGACGGTTGCGTAGCCGAGTGCGATGAGCGTCGGCAGGTGAGCCACGAACCGGATCGCCAGGTCGCGCCATGCGGACGGCGGCACGACTCCGGCGCGCAGGTCGAGCTCATCGGCGGTCTCCGCCTCGCTGGCGAGGGTGTCGTCGAGCCAGGAGCCCGTGTAGGCCGCGACGACGATGAGCGCGACGACCGCGCCGATCAGGGCCGACCCGGTGAGCACCGACTCGATTGACTGCCGGCCCAGGGCCAGCGCCTCGATCGTCGGCGCGAAGGCCGTCGCCAGCGCGGCCGCCGACGGGAGGCTGACGAGCGGCAGGAGGACGACGATGAAGCCGCCCCGGACGAGGAATGCGGCAAGGGCCAGCAGCCACCATCGCGGCCGGCCGGCACTCGCAGCGAGGGCAGCCTGCATCGAGCCCGCCCAGGTGCCGCTCACGTTTGCCTCCCAGTTGCTGCCCCTCTCCCGGGCGGAGCATATGCGCGGCGCCGCGCGCGGTCCGTCACGAATGCGGAGCGAATCGCGCTAGCGACGGCCGAGGCCCTCGACGGCACGACGGAAGGCGGTCAGGACCTCGGCGGCGAGCGCGTTCGGGCGCATCGCGGCGGCGCGCGCCGGCTCCCAGCGGAAGGCGGCTCGGACGATCGCAGGGCAGCGCCACGGTCGCTCCGCGTCCTCTGGCGGCACGACGAGCCCGAGGCGGATCTGGAGCCGCCCGGCGTCCTCGAGGATCATCCCGGAGAGGCCACCGGCGAGGGCCGGCCCGAGTCGAGCGAGGGGCGGGTCCGGCGGCGGGCCGGCTGACGGCGCGAGCTCGGCGAACGTCGCGAGGCCGTCGTCGCCGGCGACCCAGAGCACGGCCGTCCACCAGTCATCGGCAGGGGTCGCCGGGCGGCTCATCCCGACGTGGAGGCGACGCTCTCCGGGCTGCAGCTCCTGCTCGCGCAGGAACGACGGCCCCGGAGCGGGCAGGCGCGAGCTCAGGTCGTCCCCGGCTCCGAGGAGGGCGGGGCGACGTCCTCAGGCGGCAGGGTCTGGTTCGCCGCCGCCGCGGCAGCCTTGGCCTCGAGCTCCGCGTCGATCGCGGCGAGCTCCAGCCGCAGCATCTCGCGCTTCACGTCATCCGAGAGCGGCTCGATCTTGCCGCCGGCCTCGTCCTCTTCGCCCGCGCTGTCGCCGGTGAGCCAGGAGGTCAGCCGCCTCGGCTTGACCCGGCGCACTCGAGAGACCGCCGAGGGGTCGATCTGGGTCACGCCGGCGATGTCGCCACCGGCCGCGTCCCGCAGCTGGGCGCCGCACGACGGGCAGGTCGCCGCCTCGACCGGCACCGTGGCGGAGCACCACGGGCATGTCACCGTCTCACCGCTGGGCTTGCTGCGGGCTGGGCTCATCGGGTCGCTACTCCCACTCGATCGTTGCCGGTGGCTTCGACGAGATGTCGTACACCACGCGATTCACGCCGGGCACTTCGTTCACGATACGGCTGCTGATCTTCGCCAGGACCTCGTACGGCAGCTTGGCCCAGTCGGCGGTCATCCCGTCGTCCGAGGTCACCGCCCGAATTGCTACCACGTTCGCATACGTCCGACCATCCCCCATCACGCCCACGCTCCGCACGGGCGTGAGAATCGCGAATGACTGCCAGACGTTGCGGTACAGGCCCGCGGCCTTGATCTCGTCGATGACGATCCAGTCGGCCTCGCGGAGGGTGTTCAGCCGCTCGGCCGTGACCTCGCCGATGATCCTGATCGCGAGGCCGGGGCCGGGGAAGGGCTGGCGATGGACCATCGCGTCCGGGAGGCCGAGCTCCATCCCTACCGCGCGCACCTCGTCCTTGAAGAGGTAGCGCAGCGGCTCGATCAGCTTGAAGCGGAGGTCGGCGGGAAGCCCGCCGACGTTGTGGTGGGTCTTGATCTTCTGGGCGGTCTTCGTCTCGGCCGTCGCGCTCTCGATGACATCCGGGTAGAGCGTGCCCTGGGTCAGGAAGTCGATCTGGCCGAGCTCCTCGGCCTGCTCCTCGAAGACGCGGATGAACTCGTCGCCGATGATCTTGCGTTTCTGCTCCGGGTCGATGACCCCCGCGAGCCGGTCGAGGAAGCGCTCGCGAGCGTCGATCATCACCAGGTTCATGCCGAGGTTCTGCTCGAACGTCGTTCGCAGGAGCTCCGATTCGCGCTTCCGCATCAGCCCGTGATCGACGTAGATGCAGGTCAGCCGGTCGCCCACGGCTCGATGGACGAGGGCCGCGGCGACCGCGGAGTCGACGCCGCCGGAGAGGGCGCAGATGACCTTGCCGTCCGTGCCGACCGCGCGGGCATGGTCGTCGACCCGCTGCCGGATCTCGGCGACCGTCGAGTCGATGAAGCTCGCCGGCGTCCACGACTGGCGGATGCCGGCGACCCCGACGACGAAGTTGCGGAGGACGTCGCGGCCGTGGGGCGTATGGGCGACCTCGGGATGGAACTGGATGCCGTACAGGTGCCTGCCCGGGTCGGCGAGACCGGCGAACGCCGTTGAGTCCGTCTGGGCGGTGGCCCGGAAGCCCTCGGGCAGCGCGGTGATCGTGTCGCCGTGGCTCATCCACACGGGCTGGGTCCGGTCGAGTCCGACGAAGAGGCCGTCCTCGTCGCCGATGACCACGGTGGCCGGACCGTACTCGCGCTTCGGGGTCGCCTGGACGCTGCCACCGAGCTCATTCGCCATCAGCTGCGCGCCGTAGCAGATGCCCAGCACGGGCAGCCGGCCGCTCCAGATGGCTGGATCGGGCTTGGGCGCGTCGTCGTCGTAGACCGAGTTCGGGCCGCCCGACAGGATCACCGCGGCGGTCCCGCGCCGCTCCAGCTCCGCCAGCGACGTGTCGTGCGGCAGCAGCTCGGAGTAGACGTTGAGCTCGCGCACGCGGCGCGCGATCAGCTGCGCGAACTGGCTGCCGAAGTCGAGGACCGCGACGAAGCCCTGGCGCTCACCGGCCGGGTGGTCGCCCGCCGTCCGCTCCGGGCCGGGCGCGTGGAGCGCGGTCTCGAGATACGCCTCGACCTCGGCGTCGTCCGGGGCAAGGACACGGTGTCCCGCATTGGCGGCCTCGCCGTGCACCGTCCTGCCCTTGCCCGCCACGCCCGATCCAGGCCCTCGCTGCAGCGCCGGTCTCGGGGTTGCCGGCCTCACGGTGAATGGTACCGGCCGTTCGGGGCGCTCCGTGCCGAGCCCCGGTACCCTCCTCCTCGCATGGCCGACCACCGGGGGAACGCCCGCTCGCGAGCCGCCGCTCCCGTCCTCGCCGTGATGCTGGCACTCGGGCTCGTCGCCTGCGCCCCGACGCCCACCGTCGCGCCCACGTCCGGGCCGAGCGCGGGCGCGACCGCCGAGCCCTCGCTCGTGCCGACGGCGAGCGCCGCGCCACCGAGCGCCGTCGTGACCCCGGAGCCGACGTCGATCTCTGCTGCGCCCGCCTGCACCGCCGCGGATTTGAAGGCGTCGCACGACCTCGTCGAGGGTGCCGCCGGCTCGCGGCTCACGACCGTCGTGCTCGTCGCCGCGACCGCGTGCTCGGTCGACCTGTACCCGGCCATGGGCATCCGCGACGCCAACGGCTCCGATCTCGTCGGGTCGACGACGACCGGCTCGGGCCGGATCGACCTGAACCCCGACGCGAGCTACTCGAGCGCCATCCGCTTCGCCAACTGGTGCAACCCGGAGCCCGCGTTCCCGCTGTCGCTCGTGATCCGCATCGGGGCCGACGAGGTGGGCGTGACCGGGTCCTCGTTCCCGGACCAGGGCGACCTGCCGCCGTGCAACGGCGGTGGCGGGCCGGTCCTCGAGGCGGGGCCCTGGGAGGCCGTCGCGCCATAGCCGGCGATCAGGGAGCAGGCGCAGCCGGCCGGAGGCGGTAGGCGGGGCCGCGGCCCAGGCGCTCGGCCGGGGTTCCGTACTTCAGGATCAGCTCGCGCACGGCGCGCTGCGCCGCTCGCTCGTCGAGGGACTCCGCAACGGCATCCGGCCAGGTCGCGTCGCCGACGACGACTCGGCAACGTGCATCCGCGTCGAGGTTGCGCGCCCAGTCGGCCTCGGGCGAGCCCGCCGCGACGAGGACGCTGCCATCGGGCTCCTCGACATAGCCGAGCGCGACCTCGACCGGCCGGCCGCTCAGCCGGCCGCGCGTCTCGAGCCGCAGGACCTTGCCCCAGCCCGCGAGCTGCTCCCCGAGCTCATCGCGCATCAGTGCGCCAACGGCTCCAGCGCAAGCGCGGAGCGGAGGTGCCAACGCGGCGCTGTGGCCGCATCAGCGCCGACTCGCCCTGCGGCAGGGCTCAGGCGGCCGCAGCGCAAGGCGGCATCGAGCACCGAAAGCGAGCGCACGCGAACGTGCGTGAGCGCGGAGCGGAGGTGCCAACGCGGCGCGGGGGCCGCATCAGCCCTGCCGGATCAGCGGGAGCGGACTTGCCAGCTCTTGCCTTCCGTGGCAACGGCGGGGGCATAGACCAGCTCGACCTGCTGCATGTCGCGCAGCGTCCGGGCGCCGAGGGCGGCCATGGACTGGCGGAGCGCGCCGACGAGGTTCTGCGAGCCGTCGCTGACCGTCGCCGGGCCGTTGAGGATCTTCTCGAGCGAGCCCACGGTGCCGACCTTGATCCGCGTGCCGCGGGGCAGCACCGGCGACGGGGCCGCCATGCCCCAGTTCACGCCACGGCCCGGCGCCTCGGCGGCGCGGGCGAGCGGCGACCCGAGCATCAGCACGTCGGCACCGGCGGCGATCGCCTTGGCAAGCTCGCCCCCGCGACGCATCCCGCCGTCGGCCACGACCGGCACGTAGCGGCCCGTCTCGCGCAGGTAGGCATCCCTCGCGCCCGCGACGTCCGCGACCGCGGTCACCTGCGGAACGCCGATCCCGAGAACCTCGCGCGTCGTGCAGGCCGCGCCCGGTCCGACGCCCACGAAGACCGCGGCGGCGCCCTGCTCCATCAGGAGGTAGGCGGCCGCGGCGCTGGTGGTGTTGCCGACGGCGACGGGGATGGGCATGAAGCGGGTGAACTCGCCGAGGGAGAGCGGGTCGTAGCCGCTCGCAAGGTGCCGGGCCGACGAGACCTGCGACTGGACCAGGAAGAGATCGGCGCCGTGCTCGGCGCAGAACGGGCCCCAGCGCCGGGCCGCGCCCGGGGTCGCCGCGACGGCAGCCTTCGAGCCGGCGGCGTGGATCTCCTCGATCCGCCGCGCGACGAGCTCCTCGCGGATCGGCGCGGTGTACGCCTCGGAGAGGACCGCCTGGACCTCCTCATCGGGCGCCGTGGCGACCTTCTCGAGGACCGCGGTCGGGTCGTCGTAGCGGGCCTGGACGCCCTCGAGGTTCAGGACCGCGAGTCCGCCGAGCCTGGCCAGCGCCCCGGCGAAGGCGGGATCGACGACGGCGTCCATCGCGGCGGCGAGGATCGGGATCTGGAGGTCGATGCCGCAGAACGTCTGGCCGAGCTCGACGTCGTTCGGCTCGATCGTCTCGAGGCCCGGCGCGAGCGAGACGTCCTCGAAGCCGTACGTCGGCCGCAGGTCATCGACCTTCGAGCGGAATGCAGGCAGGCGCTCCGCGGGCGAGGCCTGGGTCCGCTGATCGATCACTGGCGAGACGGCTCCTCCGGGGACGGTGGCGGAGAGTCTAGCAAGCGATAGTGGCCAGCCTTGGCGGGGTGCGCGACGAGCCACTCGACCATCCCGATCGCCTGCTCGTAGGCCGGCCAAACGACCAGCTCCCGCGCCGCATCCGGGGTCAGCCAGCGAAGGTCATCGTGCTCGTGCGAGAGCCGGATCGTCGCGTCGGGGCGGACGCGGGCGGCGAAGACCGCCTCGCACCAGACCGCGTCGACGCTCGGCTCGTGGAACCAGTTGATGATGTCGGTCTCGAAGACGTCCTCGATGTCCGCCCGGTCGAGGCCGGTCTCTTCCCGGACCTCGCGCAGGGCGCCGTCGACGACCCGCTCGTCGCCTTCGAGCCGGCCGGTCACGCACTGCCAGATCCCGGCGTAGATGCGGCCGCCCGAGCGCCGGATGAGCAGGATCTCCAGCCGGCCGGCGGCATCGAGCCGGAACAGCCAGCACGCCACGAGATCGGGTCGGACGGGGCTCAGAGCCGCTCGAACCGGTCGACGGGAAGGACGAAGACAGTCGCCCCGCCGACCTCGACCTCCAGCGGATAGGGCATGAAGAACTCGCCAGGCTCCATGATCGGCGGCATCGGGTTCACGACCTGGGTCCGGGAGGTGCAGTGCTCGGCGATGATCGCGAGCACGTCGTCGACCCGGTCGTCCTCGACGCCGAGGATGATCGTCGCGTTCGATTGCTTCAGGAAGCCGCCCGACGAATGCAGTCGGGTCGCCCGGTAGTCCTTCTCGAGCAGCCCGTCGACGAGGGCGCCCGCGTCCTCGTTGTGGATGATCGCCAGGACCAGCTTCACGGCCGCGAGTATACGTGCGGGATTCGCCGATTCCGGCGCTTCGGGGCGCTCGATCGCCTGTTCGATTGATTACCCTTGCCGCTCGTGTACGATCGGGCCGCCTTGACCGCCGACCCCCTTCTCCTCGCCGCGATTCGGGCTGTGGCCCGCAGCGACGACCCCGACGCGACGCTCGACGAGCTCCTCGAGATCACGCTGCGCGCGACCGGCGCCGAGCGTGTGGCCGCATACCTCTGGGACGGCGAACGCGGCGGCCTCGCGGTCGCGGCGGCTCGCGGCTACGACGACGACGCGGTCCCCGGCCTCGAGTCGGCCGCGGCGAGCGCCGGCAGCGCGATCCTGCTGGCGGCACAGGAGCGCATCCAGGCCGGCAGCGACGCATCGGCAGATGGGGCAGTTACCTCAGCGTGGCCGGTGGTGATCGGGCGCGAAGGCATCGAGGAGCCGGTGGGCGCGCTGGCGATCGAGGCCGACGCGGCGCCCGATCCCGACATCGCCGAGCGCGTCGCGGCGGTCGCGGACCTCATCGCCGTCGTCGTCGATCGAGCGCGACTCGCCACGAATGCGGCGGAGCGGATCGACTGGGCGGAACGGGTCTCGAACTCGGACATGCTCACGGGGCTCGCGAACGCCCGGACGCTCGAGCGCGTCATGGAGCTCGAGATCGCACGCGCGGCTCGCCAGGGGTCGGAGTTGACCGTGGCGCTCTTCGACGTCGACGACCTGACCGGCTTCAACGACGTCAACGGGCGCTCTGCCGGCGACAACGTGCTCCGCGAGGTCGCGGCCGTCGTCGGCGAGACCGTGCGCTTCGTCGACACCGTGGCCCGGTGGGGCGGCGACGAGTTCATGGTCGTGGCTCCGGGCGCCAAGGGAACGACGATCGCCCGCCGCATCGTGGACGCGGTCTCGGCTCGCTCCGGCGCGGTGGACAAGCCGTTCACGGTTTCCGCCGGGCTGGCGCGCTTCCCGGACGATGGCAAGACCGGCGACGAGCTCGTCCGCGCCGCCCAGTCGGCGCTGCACGCGGCACAGGCCGCGGGGCCGGGGACGTTCGCCGAGGCCGTCCACGAGGGCGCCACGGGCAACGGCACGGGTCCCGCCTGATCGACGGGCCCGCCGGGAGCTGATCTCGGAGACGATGCGGTTCGCGCGACCGGCAATCCCGACGGCGCGACGGGCATGACTGGCGATCCCGGCGGCGTGACCGGCAAACCCGGCGGCGCGACCTCCTAGCCCGACTGGGGGCGCGCCTGGCCGGCGGCCCTGATCGGCAGCGTCGGCGCCGTGGCCCCTTCTTGGGGCTCGAGCGTGAGCGCCACGATGACGCCTTCGCCCAGCGGGGCGTGCGACGTGATCAACGATGCCGTGCCGCTGCCACCGACCTGGAACCCGCCGATCGGGACCGGCACCTGGTCGGCGCCGATCAGCCAGGCCTCATAGACCTGCGACCCCGACGTCGGGGTGAGGTTTCGCATGACGATGGCGACGCTGCCGTCCGCGCCGACGGCGGCAAGACCCGTCGGCCCGGCTGCGCTCTTCGGATCCGCGAGCACGGCGAGCTGGGCGCCTGGCTTCGCGGCCGCGTCGAGGATCTTGACCACGTTCGCGCGGTAGGCCTCGAGCGCGATCATGTCGTTCCGGAGCTGGATGTTCCAGGCACCAAGCGCCACGGCCACGACGACAGCCGCAGCTGCCACCGCGGCCCAGACGGGCCGGCGGAAGAGGGCGCCAAGGTCCCAGCGGCGGCGCGGCGCGGCGGCCTCGGGGGCCGGCCGGGCGGCGGGCTGGGCGGCCGGGCGGCGCGCCTCGAGGTCCGCTGCGGCCGCCGCGAGGATTCGGTCCTTCAGGCCGGCCGGCGGCGACACGGGCTCCACCGCTTCGAAGAGCGCCGGCACGACGGAGTTGAGCTCGGCCATCTCGGCATGGAGCTCGGGGCATTCGGCCAGGTGGCGCCGGACCGCGTCCGACTCGGCCGGGCTGAGGATGTCGAGGACGAACCCCGCGGCGAGATCCGCAGCGTCGGAGCAGGTCAGGCCGGCGAAGGTGTGCTCAGCCACCGCCGCCTCCTCGGCTCATGCCCTCGGGCAGCAGCGCCGCCCGGAGGCCCTGCAGGCCGAGTCGCAGCCGGCCCTTGACGGTGCCCAGCGGGACCCCGGTTCGCTCGGCGATCTCGGTCTGGGACAGGCCGCCGAAATAGGCGAGCTCGATGGCCTCGCGCTGGACCTCGGAGATGCTGGTGAGCGCGACCTGGACCGCTTCGCGATCGAGATGCAGCTCGACCTCGCCCCACGCGTCGGGAAGGGTCAGGGAGTCCGGGAGCGTCGCCTCCGGATCGGGGAGCTCGACCGTGGGTCGGCGGCGGCGGATCGCGTCGATCGCCCGGTGGTGGACGATCGAGAGGAGCCACGTCCGGACCGAGCCGCGCGCACCGGCATACCGGCCGGCGTTTCGCCACGCGCCCAGGAACGCATCCTGGACCACGTCCTCGGCAGCCGACCGGTCACGAGTGATTCGGTACGCAATTGAGAAGGCCATCGCTCCGTACTGCTCATACAGAAGATCGAGCGCCCCGAGATCCCCGCCCGCAAGGCGGTCCATCCAGGCCCGATCGGTCCGGTCTGCATCGGACCTGGCGGCGCCACGTGCGGCGATCTCGGGATCGCTCACCGGCTACTTCGCAGCACAGGCGTCAACGGTTCAATCGGATGGCTCGATTGCCCCCTCGCAACCTTCACGGCGCCGAGTGTAGCGACGCGGTCACACACCCCCGCGCGACCCGGCGCGACCCCGGCGTGGCCCACGACGGGGATTGATCCATGCCCCTCCGGGACGCGTAACAGGGGCGAGGACGGGCGCCGTTGACGCCCATCCGATCGACATCAAACCCAACACCAACGCCCGGATCCTGACGCGTCGATCCGGCGGTTGGAAGGGGTTTGCCTTGGAGGGGAAATCAGGACATGCAACGACCATCTCTGCGCAGCGGCACGCTCGTCGCCGCCGCCGCGCTGACACTCGCGCTGGGAGGCGCTCCGCTGCTCACGACGGGCGCGGACCACCTCGACGCGCCGGCCCTCGGCGGGCTGACCAACGCCGCCGGCGACTTCGCTCCGCACTCGGACCACGGCGATCGTGACATCAACGACGTCTACGTCTTCCAGGGGAGCAACTCGTCGCGGACCGTCTTCGCGATGACCACCAACCCGGCGATCAACCTCTTCGGTGGCTCGTTCGGGACCAACGTTCGCTACGCGATCAACATCGATCGCAACGGCGACGCGAGGCAGGATCTCGCCTACGTCTGGCGCTTCGGTGCGCCGAACGGCAGCGGGGCCCAGTCGTACACGGTCACCCGCTACTCCGGCGCCAACGCCCGGACCTACGCGGTCGGCCTCAAGCTCGCTTCGGGGTCCACCGGGGGCTCGGGGATCGGCACCGCCAAGGACGGCGCGAAGGTCTTCGCCGGGGTCCGCAGCGATCCGTTCTTCTTTGACCTCACCGGCTTCATCGGCACCGTGCTCAACGTGGGCACCGACGCCCTCGGCAGCGATCCGACCGACTTCTTCACGCCGCTCAACACCAACGCGGTCGTGATCGAGGTTCCGGATGACGCCATCGGCGGGACCAACATCGGCGTCTGGGGCGCGACGTCCTATTGGGACGGCTCGTCCTGGGTCATGGCCGACCAGATGGGCCGGCCGGCCATCAACACGGTGTTCAACACCAAGCTCGTCGACCCGAGCTCCGGGCAGACGAAGAACCGGTTCAACACCACGCCTCCCTCGCAGCAGCGGACCGCCTTCGGCGGCCTGTTCCGGACCAACGCGATCGTCACGCTGATGAACATCAACGCGGCGCTCGGCACCGGCTGCGCGGACTACGACGCGGCCACGGCGGCGGCCATCGCCGACGTGCTCCTGCCCGACGTCATCACGTACGACGTGACGACCGCGGCCAACGGCACGGCCCTCAACGGTCGCGCGCTTGCCGACGACGTCATCGATGCCGAGCTCGGCATCACGACGAACGGCTGCGTGACGAGCGACGGCGTGCCGGCGCACACGGACTACCTCAACCCAGCCGTCTTCCCGTACCTCGGTGTTCCGCACTGAGTCCCTCGCGCCGGGAGCGTCGTCCTCGGACGGCGCTCCCGGCGCCTCCACCTCCCGCCATTCGACCGGAGCCGATCGCCAGATGACCGCACTGACCGCCCTCGCCGCCCGGCGCCTGCCCCGCTTCCGAGGCGCGCGACCGCTGGCCCTGCTCGTGGCCTCCTTCGCGGTCGTCGTCGGCAGCCAGGTGGGCTGCCTCCTGAACTCGTCGGCAGGCCCTCGAACCGCGACCCCGGCCAACCTGCCCGCGGTGAACGGCCCGATCACGCCGCCCGACGCGCCGGTGATGAATGCGCCCGGCAGCCTCGCCCAGATCGACCATTCGATCGCGGCGTGGACCCACAACCTCTCGATCAACGACAAGGACTTCCTGTCGGCGGCGAACCTCGCGGCGCTGTACGAAGGCCGCGCTCGCCTGAGTGGCGACGTCACCGACTACGCCAGGGCCACCGACGCGGCCGAACGCTCGCTGGGCATCCAGCACGACCAGCTGGACGTGCTCGCGCTGCACGCCCGTCTCGCCCTCGCCACCCACGACTTCTCGCGGGCGCTGTCCGAGGCCTCGATGCTCGACCGGACGGCGCCCGATCAGCCGGCGGTCCTCGCGATCATGGCCGACGCCCGGCTCGAGCTTGGCGACGTCGACGTCGCCGCCGGCCTGTACGACCGGATCCAGGCCATCGCCCCGAGCCCCGCGATCACGGCTCGCCTCGCCCGCCTGGCATTCCTCCGAGGCGACCCGACCGCGGCGATCAAGCAGGCCGAGGGCGCCGATGCGGCAGCCGTCGCGGCCGGCATCGATGGCCCGAGCCTGAGCTGGTACGCCTACCTCGCCGGAACGATGCACCTCGCGGCGGGCGAGCCGGAGGCCGCGGCCACCTGGTTCGACCGGGCGCTCGAGTCCTGGCCGGGGAGCTACCTGGCCCTCGCTGGGCGCGCTCGCGCGGCCGCCGCTGTCGGCGACCTCGACGCCGCGATCGAGGGCTACCGCGCTGCGATCGCCGTCGCCCCCCAGCCCGACGCCCTCGCCGCGCTCGGCGATCTCCTCGCCCTCCGTGGCGACGAGGCCGGCGCGCAGCAGCAGTACGACACCGTGCTCGCGATCGCCAAGCTCCAGGGCAGCGGCGGCCTCATCTTCAACCGCCAGCTCGTCCTATTCGACGTGAACCATGGCCGGGACGCGGCGACGGCGCTGCAGCTCGCGGAGCAGGAGCTCACAGCGCGGCATGACGTCTACGGCTACGACGCCCAGGCCTGGGCGCTTCTCGCCAACGGCCGAGCGGCCGAGGCGGACGCGGCGATGACGATGGCGCTGGCGCTCGGGACGCCCGACGCGATGCTCCTGTACCACGCCGGGGAGATCGCCCTGGCCGCCGGGGATCCTGCTCGCGCCAACACGCTCCTGCAGCAGGCGCTCGCGATCCGCGGCGCGCTGGATCCCCTGTCGGCAGCCAAGGCACGCGCGTCCCTGCACGAGCTGCCCTGATGGCACCGACCGCCGTCTTCGAATCCATCGGACCGGCTGAGGCGCACCGCGATCGGTCCCGCGGTGGCGCCCGCCGGAGGGTTGCCCGCCGGAGGCTCGCCGCGATTGCCGGGGTCGTGGGGCTCGTCCTCGCGATGGCCCTGCCCGCCGCGGTCCTCGCCCATCCGCTCGGCAACTTCACGATCAACCACTTCGCGGCCCTGCGCGTCTCGCCGGATCGCGTCGACCTCGACGTGGTCATCGACCGGGCGGAGATCCCGGCCTTCCAGGAGCGGCAGCGACTCGACCTGAATCGCGACGGCACGCTCCAGCCGTCCGAGCTGGACGGCCAGGGCGGCAGCGCGTGCACCGCCCTCCGGGAAGACCTACACCTCTCGGTCGGTGGCCCGCCGACGGCGCTCGCGGTCCGCGCTGCGGGCCTGAGCTTCCCGCCTGGCGCCGGCGACCTCCAGACGATGCGCCTGGTCTGCGAGTACACGGCGACCCTCGCAGCGCCGCTCACCGGCGCGACGCCGGTCTCGTTCGATGACCGGTCGTTCACCGAGCGAATCGGCTGGCGCGAGATCGTCGTCCTGGGCGACGGCACGTCGATCGCCGGGACGGAGGCCGCAGCGGGCGACCCGGCCGGCGTCTCGAACCGGCTGACGAGCTACCCGACCGACCTCCTGACGCAGCCGCTCGACATGCGCTCCGTCGCCATCTCCGCCACGCCCGGCGGACCCGCCCTGGCGCCGTGGAGCGCGCCGGACGCGTCCCCGATCGACTCGACCCCGGGTCCCGGGACGGCACCCGGCCCGCTCGGCGCCGTGCCTGGCGGCGTCGGCCGGGAGCTCGCCGCGCTCGTCGACGTCACCGACCTCACGCCGCTCGCGATCCTCGTGTCCCTGGCGATCGCCTTCGCGCTGGGCGTCGTCCATGCCCTTTCGCCGGGCCACGGCAAGACGATCATGGCCGCCTACCTGGTGGGCGGCCGCGGATCCAGCCGGCAGGCGGTCGGGCTCGGCCTCGCGGTGACCGCGTCGCACACCCTCGGCGTCCTGGCGCTCGCGGGCATCACGCTCGCCGCATCCAGCCTGCTCCCGCCCGAGCGCCTCTATCCGATCCTGGGCGTGGCCTCGGGCGCGCTGGTCATCGTGATCGGCGGGTCGCTCCTGTGGCAGCGGCTGCGGGTCATCGCGGCTGCGCGCGCACACGGCCGCGCCCACGAGCACGGGCACACCCACGAGCACGCGCACGAGCAATCGCATGGGCACGACCACGGCCACGATCACGGCCACGGCCACTCGCACTCGCACGCGCCGGCCGAGGACTCGATCTCGTGGCGCGGCCTGCTCGCGCTGGGCCTGTCGGGCGGGCTCGTGCCCTCCGCGTCGGCGCTGATCCTCCTGCTCGGCTCCATCGCGGCCGGCCGCGTCGCCTACGGGCTCGTGCTGGTCATCGGCTTCGGCCTGGGGATGGCGGTCGTGCTCGCGGGCATCGGGCTGCTGCTCGTCCATGCGCGCCGGTTCGTCGAACGGCGGATCGCCGCCGGGACGTCGCCAATGGAGGGGCTTCGTCGCGTCGTCGCGCCGATCCAGCTCGTCACCGCCGGCCTCGTCGTGATCCTCGGCGTGGTGCTGACCGGGCAGGCGCTGACGCAGGTCCTCTAGACGACCCGCGCAACCGCGCCGCGGATGTCGGAGAACCCCGCCTCGGGGTCGCGCGTCGCGTCGACGACGGCCCAGCGACCGGGTTCGAGTCGGGCGAGCCCGAGGAAGCCCTCGCGCACCCGTCGGTGGAAGGCCAGGTCGAACGCGGCTTCGAACCGATTGCGCGAGCCGGCATCCTTCCGTGCCAGGCCGATCTCGGGCGGGATGTCGAGCAGGATCGTGAGGTCCGGCACGAGCCCCATCGTGGCGACGTCCGCGATCGCCCGGAGATCCGCGAGATCGAGGCCGGCCCCGTAGCCCTGGTAGGCGAGGGTCGAGTCCGCGAAGCGATCGCACACGACGATCTCGCCGGCATCGAGCGCGGGCTTGATGACCTCCGCGACGAGCTGCGCGCGGGCCGCGTTGAAGAGCAGGGCTTCGGCGATCGGGCTGATCCCGGGCCCGCCGGGCGTTTCGGAGAGCACGACGGAGCGGACCTGCTCACCGAGGAGCGTCCCACCCGGTTCCCGGGTCAACAGGGCGCCGCGACCTTCCTCTCGAAGCAGATCTACGAGGCGTTTGGCCTGGAGCGTCTTGCCGGCGCCCTCGGGCCCTTCGAAGGTGATGAAGACACCAGGCACGCGGGGAGTGTAAGCAGCGCCCCGGACTCCTTGGTACGCTCCCGGCCCCGACATGAAGGACCTGACCGACCGCGCCCTCGACACCGCCTCGAAGCTCGGCGCGACCTACGCCGACGTCCGAGTGATCCGCCGCCGCGACGAGTCGATCGCGGTGAAGAGCGGCCGCGTCGAGGGCGTCGCTCTCGGTGAGACCGACGGCTTCGGCGTCCGCGTCCTCGTCGACGGCGCCTGGGGCTTCGCCGCCAGCGACACGCTCGACCTGGCCGAGGCGGATCGCGTCGGCGCGCTCGCCGTCCGGGTCGCCAAGGCATCCGCGACGGCGCTGCGGCGACCCGTCGAGCTCGACGGCCGCGCGCCCGCCACTGGGACCTTCGAGACGCCGGTGGTCGAGGACCCGTTCAAGATCCCGCTGGAGACGAAGATCGGCGACCTCGTCGCGGCGGATCGCATCGCCGGCCGGGTCAAGGGCGTGACCTTCACCGAGTCGATCTACAGCGGTCACCGGGAGTGGAAGACCTTCGCCGCGACCGACGGCAGCTTCACCGAGCAGGTCATCACCCAGGTCGGGACCGCCGTCGAGGCCAACGCGATCGACGGCGACGAGCACCAGCGCCGGAGCTACCCCGATGCCGGCGGTGGCTACCAGGCGGCGGGCTACGAGTACATCCGCAGCCTCGACCTCGCGGGCCACGCCGAGGCCTGCGCGGACGAGGCGGTGGCGCTGATCAGCGCGCCGCAGCTCCCACCCGGGCGGCGCACGATCCTGCTGGACCCCTCGATGCTCTACCTCCAGCTCCACGAGAGCTGCGGCCACCCGACCGAGCTGGACCGGGTCTTCGGCACCGAGGCGTCGTACGCCGGGACCAGCTTCATGACCCCGGACAAGCTCGAGAAGGGCTTCCAGTACGGCTCCGAGCTGGTCACGATCGTCGCCGATGCCACCGCGCCCGGCGGCATGGGCACGTTCGGCTGGGACGACGAGGGCGTCGAGGCCCAGGCCGTGCCGCTCATCGAGAACGGCCGGTTCGTCGGCTACCAGTCCAGCCGCGAGACCGCGCCGCGGGTCGGGCTGCAGTCGAGCGGCGGCATGCGCGCCGACGGCTGGAACCGCATCCCGCTGATCCGGATGACCAACGTCAACATGCTGCCCGTGCCCGGCATGAGCTTCGACGAGATCGTCGCCGACACGGACGACGGGCTGCTGCTCGCCAACAACCGCAGCTGGTCGATCGACGACCGCCGCCTCAACTTCCAGTTCGCCACCGAGGTCGCCTACGAGATCAAGGGCGGCAAGCGGGGCAGGCTCTTCAAGAACGCGACGTACACCGGCATCACCTACGAGTTCTGGCGGTCGTGCGACGCCGTCGGCGACCAGCGCAGCTACGTGATGTTGGGCACGCCGAACTGCGGCAAGGGCGAGCCGTCGCAGACCGCCCGCGTCGGGCACGCCGTGCCCGGGGCGCGGTTCCGCAACGTGCAGGTCGGAGTCGGCAAGTGGTGAGCCGGGCCAATCGGCTGACGAGCCCCGGCGCGCCCAGGACCGCGGGCGGCGGAAGCGCCGTCGCGGCGGCCGGGATCGCCCGGAAGGTGAGCGCGCGCGAGCCCGAATCGGCGCTGGCGCTGGCGGAGGAGGTCCTCGGCCGCGCCCTCCGGATCGGCGCCACGGAGGCCGAGGTCCTGGTCATGGCCGGAGACTCCGCCCTGACGCGGTTCGCCAACAGCGAGATCCACCAGAACGTCGTCGAGCGCTCCCTGACCGTGAACCTGCGCTACATCGTGGGCAAGCGGATCGCGGTGGTCTCGACCGGCAAGGTCGATACCGAGGGCCTGCGCTCGCTGGTCAACCGCGCCGCCGCGATCACCCGGAGCTGCGAGGAGCTCGACGACTGGGCGGGGCTGCCGGCGCCGACGAACGGCGCCGCGCGCGACGCGGGCAATGCCTGGTCCGACCGCACCGCCGAAGCGACCCCCGAGCTCCGCGCCGAAGGTGTCCGGGCGGTCATCGCCGCCGCGGACGCGAAGGGCGTGACGGCCTTCGGCTCCTTCTCGACCGACGCGGAAGCCGTCGCCGTCGCCAACTCGGCGGGCATCCGCTCCGCAGAGCGGCGGACCTCGTCGCAGCTCCTGACCGTCCACATGTCGCCCGACGGCGGCACCGGCTACGCCGAGGGCGTGAGCATGGACGCCACCACGATCGACGCCGCGGCGATCGGCCTCGAGGCGGCCCTCAAGGCACGCGCCAGCGACCGCGCCGTGACGGTCGAGGCCGGCGAGTACCCGGTGGTCCTCGAGGAGTACGCGGTCGTCGACATCACCGACATGCTCGGCTACCTCGGCTTCTCCGCCCTCGCCGTCCAGGAGGGCCGCTCGTTCGTCGAGCCGGGGCGGCGCATCGGGTCCGAGCTCGTGACGATCGTCGACGACGGCTCCGATCCCAACGGGCTGCCGATGTCGTTCGACTACGAGGGCGTCGCCAAGGAGCGCGTGCCGATGGTCGACGCCGGGGTGTGTCGCGACGTCGTCTACGACTCGCAGACGGCGGCGCGGGCGGGCCGCGCCTCGACCGGCCACGGCCTGCCGGCGCCGAACCCGTGGGGGCCATTCCCGCTGAACGCGGTGATGTCCGCCGGCACGACCCCGCGCGATGAGCTGATCCACGGCCTCGACCGCGGCCTGCTCGTGACCCGCTTCCACTACACGAACGTGGTCCACCCGAAGCTCGCGATCATCACCGGCATGACCCGCGACGGGACGTTCCTCGTCGAGAAGGGCGAGATCGTGGGGCCCGTCCGCAACCTGCGGTTCACGCAGTCGTACCTGGACGCGCTCGCCGGCGTCAGCGCGGTCAGCAGCTCGCGCAAGACCATCAAGGGCTTCCTCGGCGCGGCGGTCGTGCCGGCGCTGCGCATCGACGGCTGGACGTTCACGGGCGTCACCGAGTTCTGAGGCCGGCCTGACGTGTCGATCGTCACGGGCTACGCCTTCGACCCGATGGTCGGCGACCCGGACGATCACCGGCCGGGGACGGTCTGGTCGGTCCTCGCCGACGCTGGCGGGGGTGACGGCCGGGTTGACGACCTCGTCGCGATCGTCGAGCGCATCGGCGCGGGCGAGGCGATCCCCCTGCACGTCCACCGGGTCAGCGAGGTGATCTTCGTCCACGGACCCGGCGTCCAGCGACTCGGGGACGAGCAGCGCGTCGTCGGCAACGGTGACGTCGTCTTCATCCCGGCGGGAACGCCGCACGGCCTCCGCAACACCGGGACGACCGCGCTGTCGATCGAGGCCGTGTTCCCGACCGATCGAATCTGGCTCCGCTACCTCGAACGAAATCCCGCGCCCGGCACCGAGGCGGACGAGCCCAGCCGGCCGTTCACGGTCCTCGTCCGGACGGGCGAGGTCATCCCCGACCCTCCCGAGGCCGACGCCTGACCACGCCGGGGATCCGGGAGCGGCTCGGCTGGCCGGCGGACGCCGCGACGCACCGGCGCATCCGCCGCCTCTGGCAACGGCACTCGATCGCCGAGGACCGCCGCGACATCGACGGGCTCGTGGCGACCCTCGCCCCCGACTGCGTGTATGAGATCGTCGGCACGGGCCTCCGCTGGGAGGGCCGCGCCGGGGCGCGGGCCTTCTACACAGAGCTCTTCGCCGCGTTCCCGGACAACACCTTCGCGCTGACCGACATCGTCATCGGCCCGCAGGGCGTGTTCGAGGCGGTCGTGCTCGAGGCGACCCACGAGGGCACCTTCGCCGGGCTCGCGCCGACGGGGCGGAAGGTCCGCCTCGAGCTGGCGATCCTGTTCCCGTGGGATCCGGCGGCGCAGCTGTTCGCGGGCGAGCAGATCTTCATCGACCGGACGTCGCTCGCGGACGGACCCTCGGCTCCTGGCGGTTAACGCTGGTAGGCGACCTCGCCGTGGACGGCCAGGTCCAGCCCGACCTCTTCCTCGTGTGAGGGCACGCGCAGCCCGAGGACGAGCTGGACGGCCTTGACGATCAGGTACGTCGCCACGACCGAGTAGGCGATGACCGCCGTCACGGCGATCACCTGGGTCACGAGCTGGCCGGGATTGCCGTCGATGAGCCCCGGGAAGGCGTTGATGGCCGTCGTCGCGAAGACGCCGGTCGCGAGGGCTCCGAACACCCCGCCGACGCCATGGACGGAGAAGACATCGAGCGCGTCGTCGATGCGGAGCCGCTCGCGCAGGAGCGTCGCGCTGTAGCAGAGGCCGCCGACGGCGAAGCCGATGACGATCGCGCCGCCGGCCGTGACGAAGCCCGACGCCGGGGTGATCGCGACCAGCCCGGCCACCGCGCCGCAGACAGCCCCGACGACGCTGACCTTCCGCCTGTGGGCGTAGGCGATGAGGACCCAGCTGATCGTCGCGGCGGCGGCCGCGGTGTTCGTCACCACGAGCGCGTTCGCCGCGAGGCCGCCCGCGGTCAGCGCCGAGCCGGCATTGAAGCCGAACCAGCCGAACCACAGGAGGCCGGCCCCGAGCACGGTCATCGGGATGTCGTGCGGCTCCATCCGCTCGCCGTTGACGGCGCGACGACCGATGAGCAGCGCGACGACGAGCGCCGACAGGCCGGACGAGGCATGGACGACCGTGCCGCCCGCGAAGTCGAGCGCACCGAGCTTGTAGAGCCAGCCATCGGCGGCCCAGACCCAATGCGCGACCGGTGAGTAGACGAGGAGGGACCACAGGACGGTGAAGATGACGAAGCTGGCGAACCGCTTCCGCTCCGCGAAGGCGCCGGTGATGAGGGCCGGCGTGATCGCCGCGAACATGAGCTGGAAGCCGGCGAAGAGCACGAACGGGATCGTCGGGCCGTAGGTTGGGTTCGGCTCGAGGCCGACGTTGCTGAAGCCGACGTACTCCGAACCGCCGAGCAGGCCGAGGCCCGTGATGTCGTGGCCGAACGCCAGCGAGAACCCGATCAGCACCCACAGGACGCTCACGAGGGCGAGCCCGAAGAAGCTGTGCATGATCGTCGAGAGGACGTTCTTGCGACGCACCAGGCCGCCGTAGAACAGCGCGAGCCCCGGGAGCATGACCATCACGAGCGCCGTGGCCACCAGCATCCAGGCCGTATCGCCGCCGCTGATCCCCTGCACCGCAACCCTCCCATTGGCACCGAACTTGTGCATAGGGACTCGGTTGGAGCCCGGGAATGAAGTATCAGACCAGCTGACGGTCCTCGTCGGCCAGAATCAGGCTCGCGAGGACCCACCGATTAGGGCATTGCGCATAAGAAGCCAGTCGCGGCGGCTGGGTCGGTGCCGCGGCGGCGCGCGTCAGCGCCAGGGGCTCTTCGCGGGATCCGGGTAGAGGCGGACGCGGCGGTACGGCTCGCGGCCCCGCGAGCGCGACACGAGGTTGGCCCGCTCGGCCATCTGATGCTGGAGGCGGCGGATGTAGGCGTTCTGCGGCGAGAGCTCGACCGCCTCGGCGCGATCGAGGACGACTCCGATGGCCTCCTCCGTCTCACGGAGGGCGGCGTCGCGCGGATCGATCTCGAGGGCGAAGATCGACGTGAGCGAGGACTGCATCTGGGGGATCGTGTTGGTCTTGAGGACGTAGATCGGCATGGCCCGCTCCTCGGCCTCGCGGACCATCGGCGTCTTCTGCTTGTACTCGCTGCGGATCGTCATGACCACGTCCGCCTCGTCGACGTCGCGGGCGATGATCACCGGCAGCTGCAGCTCGCGGATCGCCTGCTCCAGCCGCTTGCGGCTGATGCCCTGGGGCAGGACGCGCAGCGTCGGCAGGCCCTCTGCATCGGGGACGTGCAACGCCTCGCCGTCCTCGGCGATCCCGGCCTCGCGGACCTTGTCCATGAGGGCCTCGTCGTCCTCGACGAGCTCGGCGGTGTTGACGGGGCCGGTGCCCTCCTCGGCCTTCAGGGCATCGATCGCCTTCGAGGCGGACTCGCGCCACTCGCGCTGGCGTGAGAGCTCGCGCGCGTCGCGCGCCCGCGGCTCCGGCGCGGGGGTCGTGCCCCGCTCCAGCGGCCCGCGATCGGCGATGTCGCCGGCGACGAAAGGGGCCTCGGCGCGCGTCGCGGTCCCGGTCGCGGAGGCGGCGGGCGTCCCGGGACCGGAGCGCCCCGGTCGCCATGACCCCGACGCGCCCGGCCGGAAGCCGGACCTCGCACCGCGCTCGCCGCCGGGCGTGAAGAAGCCGCCACGGAAGCCCGAGTCGCCGCGCCAGCCGGGCTCGGTCCGCCAGCCCGGGCCGCCCTGGCCGATGAGCCCGGCGAAGCGATCCGGCATGAGCTGCTCGCGGGGCGACGGCCGCGGCCTCGCCTGCGAGCGGTGGACGCCCTCCTCGTCGCGCCAGCGCAGCTCGGGCGCCGGGGGATCGCCGCGCAGCAGCGCGTCGACGGTGTCGGCGACGTCGGCGTGGACCAGCACCCGCTCGCGGTCCTGGATCTCGATGACGACGTCGAAGGTCGGCGGCGCCTTACGCTCCAGGACGCTCTTCTGCGACCGGCGGCGGCGTGCCTCCTCGTCGCCGAGGGTCACGCTCTGGATGCCGCCGATGAGGTCGGACAGCGTGGGGTTGAGCATCAGGTTGTCGAGCGTGTTGCCGTGCGCGGTCCCGATGAGCTGGACGCCGCGCTCTGCGATCGTCCGCGCCGCGGCGGCCTCGAGCTCCGTCCCGATCTCGTCGATGACGATGACCTGGGGCATGTGGTTCTCGACCGCCTCGATCATCACCTCGTGCTGCGCCGATGGCGTGCGGACCTGCATCCGGCGGGCCTTGCCGATGGCCGGGTGCGGGATGTCGCCGTCGCCCGCGATCTCGTTCGAGGTGTCGACGACGACCACCCGCTTGTCCATGTCGTCGGCGAGGACGCGGGCGGCCTCGCGCAGCATCGTCGTCTTGCCGATGCCGGGCCGGCCCATGATCAGCAGCGACTTCCCGGTCTCCACGAAGTCCGCGATGATCTCGATCGTCCCGTACACCGCCCGGCCGATGCGGCAGGTCAGGCCGACGATCTTGCCGTTGCGGTTACGGATGGCCGAGATGCGATGGAGCGTCCGCTCGATGCCCGCCCGGTTGTCGTCGCCGAAGCTGCCGATGTGGTCGACGACGTAGCCGATGTCCGCCTCGTTGATCTCCCGCTCGAGCAGCGCGACCTCCGAATCCGGGTAGCGCGCCTCGGGCCGCCGGCCCAGGTCCATCACGACCTCGATCAAGGCCTCGCGGTCGGCCAGCTCGTCGAGCGCCGTGACGATCTCCGGTGGCAGCGCGGCGAGGAGGACGTCGAGGTCGTCCGTCGCGGTCGTCGGCTCGGGTGCGGGCCGGGCATCGAGCGCGTCGTCGGCGGGCTCAAGAGCCACGGGTGACCTCCAGGTGACGGACGGCGGCGGGCACGAGGCCAGGCTCGGCGACGCGGACGAGGGTTTCCTTGAGGAGCAGGGTCACGGTTGCGATCTCGGCAAAGCCGGCCTCCTCGAGACGTCGATCGGCCGGGGCCTCGTAGGTTCGCACGGGTGCGAGGACGCCGTGATTCGGGTGGGACGAGCCGTTGCGCGTGGCCTCCCGACCGATCTCGCCGAGGCCGAACGCGATCAGCTCGGTCGGGTCGACCTCCGGCCGGACGAGCAGGCGCAGGTAGTGCGGCTGGTCCTCGCGGGCGACGCCGAGCTGGATGAAGCCGTCGATGCGGGCGCCGTCGCGGCTGTCGAGGACATAGGCGTCGAGGTCGGCGAAGCGGAGGATCGGCGCGAGCGAGCTGCGCGGCACGCGCCAGTTCGAGCCCTGGCGCTCGAAGTCCGGGATCCGGAACGCCTCCAGCCGCTGGACGGGTGCCGGGGTGATCGCCTGGTAGAGCTGCATGATCGCGTTCGCGTCAACCGGCTTGACGTGCCGGATCCGGGCGGCCGTCGCGTCCTTCTCGCTCCATGCGGCGGGCAGCGGCGGGTCCGGCGGGCGATACAGGACGCGCTCCTCGCCGTAGCGCGCGAACCCGGCCTGCATGAACAGCTCGACGTTGTCGTCGGCGTCGGCACACGCGACGTGGAAGCGGGCCGCCCCGCGCTTCTGGCCCTCGCGCAGGATCTGCTGGACGAGGCGGTACCGGATCTCGCCGGGACCCGAGCGCGTGCCCGGCACCGTGGGCCCGATCGCGTCGAGCTCCACGATCGTCCACTCGTCACGAGTCGACTCGCGCTCCACGCGGACGAGGCCCGCGACGTGGCGGTCGGATTCGTAGACGAAGAGCAGGTCGTGCGGCCGCACCGCGACGAGCGGGAGCCGGAACAGGCTGAAGACGCCGATCGGCGGGCCGTTCACGGGCAGGCCGAGCGTTCGCGAGCCGGACCCCTCGGTCTGGGCGATCCGCGACAGCTCCCCGAGCGCAGGGAGGTCGGTCAGGCGCGCGGCGCGCACCTTGCCGGTCGCCTTCGCGTGGCGGCCGTCCGTCAGGTCGCGGGCCATCGAGTCACCTGTCGCGTGGTCGTGTCACCTCGGGAGATGGTCTCACCTCGTCAGCCCGGCGCGCCGGGTCGGATGCGGGCGGCGGCCGGAGCCTTCACCCGGGTCGTCGTGCTCCGAGGCCATCGTCGCGACCAGCCGGTGGAAGCGGGGCTCGCCGGCGAGCTCCGGGTGGAACGCGGTCGCGAGGACGTTGCGCTGGCGGACCGCCACGATCCGGCCATCGTCGAGCGTCGCCAGGACGTCGACGTCGGGCCCGACGCGCTCGATCACCGGCGCCCGGATGAAGACGCCGCGCACGGGCTGGTCGCCCATGACCGGGACGCTCAGCTCGCCCTCGAACGAGTCGAGCTGGCGCCCGAAGGCGTTCCTGCGGACGGTCACGTCGAGCAGCGGCAGGACCGGCTCGTCGCCGTCGGCGATCTCCTTCGCCAGGATGATCATCCCGGCGCACGTGCCAAGGATCGGCGCGCCGGTCGCAGCGAAGTCAAGCAGCGGCTCGCGCAGCCCCCAGCGGTCGATGAGGTGGCGCATCGTCGTCGACTCGCCGCCCGGCAGGCAGAGGCCGCTCAGGCCGTCGAGATGGGCCGGCAGGCGCACCTCGACCGGCTCGACGCCGACGGCGTCGAGCATCGCGGCATGCTCCGCGAAGTCACCCTGGAGGGCGAGGACTCCGATCTTCATCGCGCCGACCTCGCCTCGAGGCCGGTGCTCACCAGCCCCGGACCGCCAAACGCTCCTCGGCGGGGATGGCTTCCATGGCCAGGCCCCGCATCGGGGCGCCGAGGCCCTTCGAGACGTCGGCCAGGATCTTCGCGTCGTCGAAGTGGGTCGTCGCCTGGACGATGGCGTTCGCCATCCGCGCCGGATCCTCGCTCTTGAAGATGCCGGACCCGACGAACACCCCCTCGGAGCCGAGCTGCATGACCAGCGCGGCGTCGGCCGGGGTGGAGATCCCACCGGCGACGAAGTTGACGACCGGGAGCCTGCCGTTCTCGGCGACGTCCTTGACCAGCTCGTATGGCGCCTGGAGCTCCTTGGCCGCGACGAACAGCTCGTCGTCGCGCATGCCCTGGAGCCGCCGGATCTCGGACAGGACCGCGCGCAGCTGCCGGACCGCCTCGACGACATTGCCGGTCCCCGCCTCGCCCTTGGTCCGGATCATCGCCGCGCCCTCGTTGATCCGCCGGAGCGCCTCGCCGAGATTTCGGCAGCCGCACACGAACGGGACCTTGAAGGCGTGCTTGTCGATGTGGTTGGTCTCGTCGGCCGGCGTGAGGACCTCGGACTCGTCGATGTAGTCGACGCCGAGCGCCTCGAGGATCTGGGCCTCGACGAAGTGGCCGATGCGGGCCTTCGCCATGACCGGGATCGAGACCGCGTCCATGATCCCCTGGACCATCGCGGGGTCGGACATACGGGCGACCCCGCCCGCGGCGCGGATATCGGCGGGCACGCGCTCGAGGGCCATCACTGCCACCGCGCCCGCGTCCTCTGCGATCTTGGCGTGCTCGGGCGTGACGACGTCCATGATGACGCCACCCTTGAGCATCTGGGCGAGGCCCTTCTTGGTCGTCCAGGTGGACGTTTCTGGGCTCATGATCTCGTTCGTTCCTCAGGATCCGGCGCGTGCCACGGCTTGATCGCCTGCCCCGGGGTCATGCCCGTTCGAGCGCAGCCTGGCCGCACGCACCCGCCTGATTATCGCACGGGAATTTGGACCATCCGAGTAGCGCAATGGGCGCGGCGCGGTGCGAAATCAGTCGCGGCTGTCATCAGCCGCGGAGGGAGGCGATCTCCGCCCGCGCCGCGGCGACCAGCTCGTCGTTCTCGTGGGCGTGGCCCCAGAGCCCCCAGCCGCCCGGAGCCGCCTCGGTCAGGAGCACCCACGTGCGCCGGGCGAGCGTCGGGTCACCGGACGCCTCGACGACGAGGCTCGTGAGCTCGCTCACCACGGCGAGCTGCTTCTCGCGGTCCAGCGCACCCGTGTTGGTCAGGACCTGGACTCGAACGTGCGCCGAGCTCCCGGTGACGTCGGCGATCGCCGGCGCGGGCAGCTCGTGGACGAACGCCGCGGTGTTCTCGCGGAACATCGGGATGTCCGGCACGCCCTCGACCCGCATGACGGTGGCGGCGGCCCGGGCTGCGAGGTCGTGCGGATCGGCGAATGTGCCTTCGGATGCGTAGATGTCGATCATCGGCATGGCCGGAGTCCCCCACTATGCTGCTTGTCATAGGCAAGCATCCGCTATGACGCTCGTCATAGTCAAGGGATCGGAGGGAAATGGCCGGCGACTCGCGACGCCGAATGATCGAGAGCGCGGTGACCCTGCTCGCCAAGCGGGGGCTCCAGGCGACGGCGTTCAGCGACGTCATCGAGCACTCGGGCGCACCCCGTGGCTCGATCTACCACCACTTCCCCGGCGGCAAGGACGATCTCGTCGATGCGGCGATCGATCTCGCCGGCGACCGGGCCCTGCGGGTGCTCGACGCGGTCGATGGCCGGGCGCCGGCCGAGGTCACCAGCTACTTCATCGATCTCTGGCGCGCCGTTCTCGTCCGGTCACGGCTGACCGCCGGATGCGCCGTGCTCGCCGTGACTGTCGCCACGGACTCCCCCGAGCTGCTCGATCACGCGGCGCAGATCTTCCGGGCCTGGCGCGGTCGCCTGGCGGAGCTGTACGTCACCGGCGGGATGTCGACCGAGGCAGCGGCGCGGCTGGCGATGACCGTCGTCGCCGCGACGGAAGGGGCGGTGGTCGTCAGCCGGGCGGAGCGGAGCCTCGACCCGTTCGACGAGGTCGCCGCAGCGCTCCTTGCGATGACGCCCGGAGGCGGATCAGCGGCGGAGGGTGCGGAGCGCGCCCCCGAACAGGCTGAGCGCGCGGCGGGCACTCGTCGGAGAAAGCCGGCTCAGTGACTCGAGCAGGGCCAGGACATCGTCGTCGTCGACGGCCTCGAGGAGCCGGAACAGCCGGAGTGCTGTCTCGTCGGGCACCTGGCCGAGCAGACGCAGCCCGCGCTCCAGCGTTCGTGGCTCGACCTGCGGAACGAGGCTGACCGCCCGGTCGAACAGCCGGACGAACACGAGGAACGCCGACAGCCAGTTCCGGAGGTCGACGACCTCCTGGTCGCCCGGATTCGCCTCGATCGCCTGATTGGCCTCGTTGAGCGTCCGTTCGAGGACCGCGACGACCGGATCGCCCTCGCGCAGCTTGCGCTCGGAGATCACCCGGCCGAACCACTCCCAGTGATCCCCCACCGCCCGGTAGGCCGTGCCCGCAGGCCCGCGACTGCCCACACGGCGGGGCTCCGCGACGCGCTCGATCAGGCCCCACGCCTCCGCCTCCGCGAGCGCGAGGCTCGCCGCACGATGCGAGAGCCCAAGCGCCTCGCGGACCTCGCGCTCCGTGAGCGGCGCCTGACGGGTCATGAGGTAGGCGTGCACGCGCGCGATCGCCGGCGCGACACCCCAGGCGGCGCCCATGTCGCCCCACGCGTCGGCGAGGCGCAGGCGGATGGCCTCGGCGGTCGTGGATCTGGTCGCGCCACCGGATCCGGGGCCGGTCGGCAGCGATGTGAGCTTGGCGGCGGCGGCTGCGTTGGTCACGACGTCAGGTACCTCGGCAGGAACTTGCCACCTGAGATTAGCAGATTTCCCCCGAGCCTCAGGTCAGCGGCAGGGCCACCCACTGGCCGAGCGCGACGCCGAGGGCGACGAAGAGCGGGTGGCCCCAGTCGATGTCGACCTCGCAGGAGGCGATGCGCTGGGTCCCGGTCCCGACGCTGAACTCGAAGATGAGCTCCTGGCCGTCGAAGGCGATCGGGCACTCCCCGGTGAACGGGTGCGACTTGAGCGCCGCGAAGTCCGTCGTCTGGATGGCCGCCGCGAGGGCGGCCATGGCCTGACCATTGACCTGGCCGAGGTCGTTGGGCGGCTTCGCCGCGGCGTGAACGCGGCCGTCGCGCTCGAGGATCACGCTGTTGTCGCAGGCACCATCGGGGCACATGCCGCCCCGCATCTCGTCCGTGACGAGCGGGCCCGTGAGCGGCAGCGGAACGTTGGAGTTGCAGCCGGCGAGCGCGAGCGCCACCGCAACGAGCCAGAAGGTCCCGAGGCGGACGATCGTGCGCGACCAGCTGACCGGCTGCATGGCCGCGAGACGATACGCCCCGGCGTGCGGTTCCCAGACCGGAGATCCGGGTTCGGGGCAATAGACTCCGGGCCGTGCCCGGATGGCAGGTCGTCCTCGGCAAGCCACGCGGGCACCGTTCCGCCGCGGTGCTCGGCGGCGCTGCGATCCTGCTGTGGGTCGCCGTCGTGGCGCTCAACCCGGTTCCGCGACCGAGATCCGCAGAGGCGGCCGCGTCGCCCCCGAGTGCGAGCGAGCTTCCCGGGACCCTGCCCATGGGACCGTTCGTGCTGTGGGAAGGGCCGGGCGTCGATCTGGACATCACCGTGACACTTCGCTCCGCGGGTTGGCTCGGCACGCCGGGCGATGGGACCCTGCTCAAGAACGACAACCCCGCCGAGCCCAACGCCGCGGGGCTCATCGTCTTCACCGGGACCGACCACACGCTGGCCGGGCGAGCTCCCCTCTACGTCTACGCGGACGCGTGCCATTGGGCGTCGACCAGGCCCGACGCTCCGGTGACCACCGCCGACGAGGCGGTCGCCGCATTTGCCAGCCAGGCGTCGAGCGAGCCGTCCACGCCGGACGATGTCGCCGTCGGCCGTCACGCCGGCAAGGCGGTCGCGCTCCGCGTTCCCGGCGACGTGCAGATCGAGCGCTGCGACCAGGGCACGTTCCGGTTCTTCATCGAGGGCGCCGACAACGCTCGTTCCGGTTCCGTGCCGGGGCAAGTCGACGAGCTCTGGATCGCCAGCGCTCCCAACGGCGGAGGCCTCGTGATCTTCGACATCGTCTACGACGAGGCGATCTCGCCTGGCCTCATCGACGAGCTGCGCGAGATGGTGGGCTCCGCCACGTTCGGGTAGGCGTGTCGCGCGGGTATCCTCGCCCGCGTGACCGTCCTGCGCTCGCGGCTGGATCCGAACGGCGCCGACGAGCGGGCGAACGTCGAGCGGATGACCGGCCTCGTCGAGGAGCTCCGGAGCCGGACCGCTGCCGTGAGCGAGCGCGGCGCGGGCGGCGACGACAAGTCCATCGCGCGGCACCGCGAGCGCGGCAAGATCCCGGTCCGCGAGCGCATCGACCTCCTTCTGGACCCTGGCTCGGCGTTCCTCGAGCTGAGCACGCTCGCCGCGAACGGCCTGTACGACGACGACGCGCCGAGCGCCGGCATCGTCACCGGCATCGGCCGGGTCGAGGGCACGGCCTGCGTCATCGTCGCCAACGACGCCACGGTCAAGGGCGGGACGTACTACCCGATGACGGTCAAGAAGCACCTGCGGGCGCAGGAGATCGCGCTCGAGAACCGGCTCCCCTGCGTCTACCTCGTCGACAGCGGTGGCGCGTTCTTGCCGCTCCAGGCCGACGTCTTCCCCGACCGCGAGCACTTCGGCCGGATCTTTTTCAACCAGGCGCGGATGTCGTCGCTCGGCATTCCGCAGGTCGCGCTGGTGATGGGCTCGTCGACGGCCGGCGGCGCCTACGTCCCGGCGATGAGCGACGAGACGGTCATCGTGAAGGGCACCGGCACGATCTTCCTCGGCGGCCCGCCGCTGGTGAAGGCTGCGACGGGCGAGGAGGTCTCGGCCGAGGACCTCGGTGGCGCGGAGGTCCATGCCCGCCGATCGGGCGTCGCCGACCACGAGGCGCTCGACGACGAGCACGCGATCGCGCTCGGCCGGTCGATCGTCAGCCACCTCGAGCGGAAGGCGCCCGCCCCGCCCTGGGATCGGCGCGACCCCGAGCCTCCCGCAGTCCCGCCCGGGGGTGGCGACGGCGCCGCCCACCTGTACGCGGCGATCTCGGCCGACACCCGGCGTTCCGTGCCGGTCCGCGAGATCATCGCCCGCCTGGTCGACGGCTCGCGCTTCCACGAGTTCAAGCCGCTCTATGGCGACACGCTCGTCTGCGGCTTCGCCCACCTCGAGGGCTGGCCGGTCGCGATCCTCGCCAACGACGGCATCCTCTTCAGCCAGTCGGCGCTGAAGGGCGCGCACTTCATCGAGCTGGCGGCGCAGCGCCGGATCCCGCTCGTGTTCTTGCAGAACATCACCGGGTTCATGGTCGGGCGCGAGTACGAGGCCGGGGGCATCGCCAAGGACGGGGCGAAGCTCGTGACCGCGGTCGCGACGGCCGCCGTGCCGAAGGTCACCGTGCTGATCGGAGGCTCCTTTGGCGCCGGCAACTACGCCATGGCGGGGCGCGCCTATTCCCCGCGATTCCTGTGGACGTGGCCGAACTCGCGCATCTCGGTGATGGGCGGCGCCCAGGCCGCCCGCGTCCTCTCGACGGTTCGGGGCGAGTTCGCGTCCGACGCGGAACGCGACGCCTTCGAGGCGCCGATCCTCGAGACCTACGAGCGCGAGGGCTCGCCCTATTTCGCCACGGCCAGGCTGTGGGACGACGGCATCATCGACCCGCTGGACACGCGGCGGGTCCTCGCGATCGGCCTCGAAGCCGCCCTCCACGCCCCCATCCCGGAGACGAAGTTCGGCGTCTTCCGGATGTGATCTCGCGCCGGCTGCAACAGGCGGCCGGCCTCGGACGTTAGGCCTCGGTGAGAGGGGGTCGATTGGCAACCGACAGCGCCGACGTCGACCGCGCCGGCCACGACCTGGACTCGGCCTACCGAGCCCATCGCGACTGGCTGGTTCGGCGACTCGCGCTGATCGTCGGTGATGCCGAGGAGGCCCACGATCTCGCACAGGAGGCGTTCGCCCGAGCCATGGAGCACTGGCCGCTCCCGGACATGACCGAGCCCCTGCGCTGGCTCACGACCGTGGGCGTGCGGCTCGCGATCGACGAGCGCCGCCGACGACGGCGCTGGGGCTTCCTGCCCGTGCGCGAGACGGATGCGACGTGGGCGATCGCGACCGATCCCGACCTGTGGCGGGCACTCTCCCGGCTCGACCGCCGGACCCGCGCCGCGATCGTGCTGACGACGCTCGACGGCTTCTCCCAGGAGGAGGTCGCCTCGCTGCTCCAGGCGCCCCGCGGCACTGTCGCGAGCTGGATCCCGCGCGGTCGCGACCGGCTCCGCGCCGACCTCGGGCCCGATCGATGACCGACGACCTCGATCTCGATCTACTGAATCGACTCGATAGGCTCGCGGCCGCGGTCCCCGTCGCGCCCATTCCGGGGCTCGCGCCGGTCGCGCTGCACCGGGTTCGGGCCCGGACCTTGGCGCCGGGCGCATTGTTCCCGGTCCTCGCGGTCGTGGTCGTCGCGACGCTGCTTGCTGGCCTGGCCGGGGTGGGACCATTTGCGCCCATCGCGACATCGACCAACGGCCCATCGTCCGAGCCCGGCGCCTCGAGCATCGAGCCCCAGGTTTCGGCACCGGAGCCGACGGCCAGCATTTCGCCCCAACCGACATTGGTTCCGCCCACATCGATAGTCGAAGAGGGCGATTTCGAGTTCACGCTTCGCGCATCAATGTCGCGATTTGCAACGCGCGACATGATCGATGTTGTCGGCGAGCTGACCTATCGCGGCCCCGAGATGCACGTCACGATCCGCCACGGCGTCTGGGGACCGATCGAGTTCTCGATGGCCGGACTCCCCAGAGGCGTCGAGGTCGCGCCGTTCAGTGCACCTTTTGCCTGCATTGACCTCGACCTCCAGCGTGGTGTCCCGTACAAGGTCCCGCTACGAAATTTCGCAGGCGGTGTACCGCAGGAATTCCGCCTGCCTGCCCGGACGTGGGAGGTCCGCGGCAGCGCGGACTTTCATCTCGATCCCGACTGCCACGATCCCAGCCAAACCCTCTCGACAGGGATCTCGTTCGATGTCGCCGAGTTCACCATTGGGGTCCATCAAGAGGTCGACGACGGCACGCTCGGCATCACCATCTTCACGCCGCGAGCTGCCGTCCACGAAGGAGATCCCGTCACGATCTTCACGACCTACCGGTACGTGGGCGCGGATGAACGCGGCCAGATCCTCCACGTCGGGCCAGCTGTCGTCTTTCACGTCGATCAGCTCAATCCGTCGATAACCAAGACGATGAGCATCGAGCCGCTCCACTCCTCGTGCTCGTCGGATCGCCTCCCGAAGGCCGACGTTTCCGTCGCGTTCGGCGACGTCCGCGAGATCACGGCCGAGGACCTCCCCGACGACTGGCTGAGCCGGCATTTCGACGGGAGCCGACTCCGGCTGCCGCTCGGCACATGGCGGATCAGCGCATTCCTGGTCGCCTCGACGACCGACTGCGTCGGCGCCGACAGCCCAGGCCTCATCCACGCCTCGATCGACGTCCACGTGCTGCCCGAAAGCGCGGGCGCTATGCCGATCCTCACGTCGAGAGCAGTCCAGACCGCGGTCGCTTCGTGCGGGGTCACGACCGCAACCGGACGCATCGTCCGAAGTCCGATCTCCGGGCTCGCGCTGCACCGTGGCAACGGGACGGTGACACCCGTGCGCTGGCTGTTCGACATGCGCGCCGAGCTGGGAACGAGTGGCGCGGTTCTCTACGACCCGAATGGATTTGAGTTCGCTCGCGAGAATGAGGACGTCGGCATCAGTGGCTCGTTTGGACCGGACGGAGTCTTCGAGATGTGCATACCGGTCGGGGACGTCGAAGACCCGATCCTGAGCGCACCGCCCGATACATGAGCTGCCTCGCCTAACCTTGCCGCCATGGCCATTCACGAGTCCGCGGCGAAGGGGTTTGCGGCGGGGGCGGATGCGTATGAGCGCGGCCGGCCGGAATACTCGCCGGAGGCCATCGATCGGCTGATCCAAGAGCTCCAGATCGGGCCGGGCAAGCGCGTGCTGGACCTCGCGGCGGGCACAGGCAAGCTCACCCGGCAGCTCGCGCCAGCCGGCGCGGAGATCGTCGCGGTCGAGCCGATCGCGGAAATGCGGGCCAAGCTCGAGGCGGCCTCGCCGGACGTCGAGGCGCTCGAAGGGACCGCCGAGGCGATCCCGCTGCCGAGCCACTCGGTCGATGCGGTCGTGGTCGGGCAGGCGTTCCACTGGTTCGACGGCATCCGCGCCGTGAGCGAGATTCGCCGCGTCCTCAAGCCCGACGGCGCGCTCGGCCTGATCTGGCAGGCCCGCGATCCGCGGCTGCCGTGGATCGAGCGCCTGGACGAGATCATCGATCGGGCCGACGACGGCCATCCCCGCTTCCGGACGATGGATTGGCGCGAGGCCTTCGATCGGACGGCGCTCTTCGGGCCGTTGCAGGCCGCCGACTTCGAGACGGTGCAGAGCGGCAGCCCCGAGACGATCGTCGACCGCGTCGCATCGATCAGCTATGTCGCGGCGATGCCCGAGGCCCGCCGAGGGCGCGTCCTCGACGAGGTCCGCGAGCTCCTCGCGACAGACCCGGAGACTCGGGGCGCCGACATCGTCGAGCTGCCCTACCGCGCCCACGTCTACTGGACGCGCCCGACCATCGCGCCCACCGGCCCGTCGACGGGGCTCGTCGCCTCGATCAACGTCTCGCCCGGCGGCGTCCCCAAGCGCCCCATCCCGCGCGCGCATGTCCACTGGCGCGGCCTCGAGGGCGACGCGCACTCGAAGCCCGAGCCGATCCACGGCACGCCGGCGCAGGCCGTGTGCCTGTATGCCGTCGAGGCGATCGAGCGCGTGCGCTCCGATGGTCACCAGGCGTTCCCGGGCTCGTACGGTGAGAACCTCACCCTCCTCGGGCTCGACTGGGCCGGGCTCCGTCGCGGCGATCGGATGCGCATCGGCAGCGCCGGCCCACTGCTGGAGCTGACCGACTTCGCGACGCCCTGTGACACCCAGGAGCGCTGGTTCGTCGACGGCAGGTACGGCCGGATCTCCGCGCGGAAGCACCCCGAGGACGCGCGCTGGTACGCCGCGGTCGTGGAGCAGGGCGACGTGGAGCCCGGCGACGAGGTTCACCTCATCCGGACCTTTTGAGTGCCTGCCGACCTCGGCTAGGATCGGGCCATGCCCCGCGTCGCGCGTCTCTCGATCGCACCGGTCCGAGGCCTCGGGCTGCAGCACCCCGACGCGATCGAGCTGACCGAGAGCGGCGTCCTGAACGACCGCCGCTTCTACCTCATCGACGCGCACGGCAGGCTGCTCGACCGCCTGCGTATCGGGGCCCTGTGCCGGATCTTCGCCAGGACCGACGCCGATGCGACCTGGCTCCGGCTCAGCTTCCCCGACGGCCGGGTCATCGGAGGCGACGTCACGCTCGACGAGCCGGTCCGGACGGAGATCTACAACCGCGAGGCGATCGGGCGCGTCGTCGGCGGTCCATGGGCCGCCGCGTTGAGCGAGTTCGTCGGTGCGCCGGTGCTCCTGGTGCGCTGCGACAAGCCCGGCGGGACGCGCATCCGCCCGGGTGAGACGCAGGTCCGCAACCAGGTGAGCCTCCTGTCCGACGGCTCGCTGGGGGAGCTGGCGCGGCAGCTCGGCGTGGAACGGGTCGACGGCCGCCGCTTCCGGATGCTCATCGAGCTCGAGGGCGCCGGCCCGCACGAGGAGGACGGCTGGATCGGCGGCGACGTCGCCATCGGGTCCGCCGAGCTGTCGGTGACGAAGCCCGACGCCCGCTGCGCGATCACAACCCAGGACCCCGACACCGGCGAGCGCGACCTCGACACGCTGCGGACGATCCTGCGCTACCGCGGTTTCCGCGGCGGCGACCCGGAGCACAAGATCGACTTCGGCGTCCTCGGCGAGGTCACCGTCCCGGGGCGGATCGCCGTCGGCGACGCCGTGACCGTGGCCGGGCGCGCGGCGGTGCCGGCCTGATGCGCGACGCGATCGACGAGCTCACCGCGCTGGCGCCCGCCGAGCGCGAGCGACTGCAGCGGTTCGCGGCCGCCTTCGACCGCCTCGACGCGAGCGAGTACATGCAGTACGCCGAGGCCCCGACGCCGGACGACCTCGCGGCAGAGACCGAGGCGATCCAGCTGCTCGGCACCCAGGAGCGGCGAGAGGCCATCAAGGCCGCGGTCCGGGTCTTCACCGACGCGGCGACGGTCGCGTACTCCCGGCGCCCGGCGCTGACCGACACGTTCCTGCTCTTCCAATCGCTGCCGGATCGCGGCGAGGACCGCGTCCGCTTCCTCGGCTCGGTCGAGCGGGCGGTGGTGGCGTTGATCCTGTGGGACGAGATGAGCGAGGACAGCCGCATGGGCATGCTCGGCCCGTGGGCCGCCCTCGTCGACGACCCGGTGCCGCAGCGGCCGAGCTAGTCCGTCAGCGTTCCCTGGTGGAAGACCATCAGCCAGCGGCCGCGGCGCCGCACCCAGATCGACGACCGCCTGGCGTGCCTCGGATCCCGTGATCGATACGTCACGAGGGCAACCCCGGCGGCGAGGCGACTGACGGCGAAGTCCTCCATCGGCACGTCCCGCGCCGGTTCGGTCGTGAGCGTCTGCCGGACGTCGGCCGCCGTCCACGATCGGCCGCTCGCCCCGAACTCGAGGAAGTCGTCGGCGATCAGGTCGGAGAGGGTCGTGGCGGTACCGTCGAGCAGGGCCGGATCGCGCCGGGCGAGGGCGCTCTCGAGGCGGTGCAGCTCGGCCTCGAGCGCGTCGTTCGTCATCTGGCTTCGCGGATCCCCCATGGCGAGCCGTACGCGGTCAGGAGCTCGAGGAACGGCACGGCATCGAACGCCTCCGGCCCCAGGACGCCGGCCCCGCGCCACGTCCCGCCTGCGAGCAGCTCCAGCGCGACCACCGGGTTGACCGCGGTCTGCCACACGACCGCCTGCGAGCCGTACTCCGCCATCGACCAGGCGTTGTCGACCACGTGGTAGAGGTAGACCTCGCGCGGCTTGCCGTCCTTGCCGGTCCCGGTCACCCACGTGCCGGCACAGGTCTTGCCATGCATCCGGTCGCCGAGGGTTGCCGGGTCTGGCAGGACCGCCGCGACGACATCCCGGGGCGCGACCTCGACGCCGCCGACGCGCACCTTGGCGGTCCGGTCGAGGCCGAGCTTGTGCAGCGTCTTGAGGACCTCGATGAACTCGTTGCCGAGGCCGTACTTGAAGGTCACGCGGCGGGCCTTGACCCAGCGCGGGATCAGCAGGACCTCCTCGTGCTCGACGTTGACGCACTTGACCGGCCCGATGCCCTCCGGGAAGTCGAACACCTCCGGCTCGGAGAACGGGGCGGTCGTGAACCAGTCGCGGCCGCGCTCCCAGATGACGGGCGGGTTCAGGCACTCCTCGATCGTCGTCCAGATCGAGAACGACGGCGCGAAGTCGTAGCCGTCGACGACGAGGTTCGCACCGTCGCGGACGCCGCACTCGTCGATCTCGGAGAAGAGGTGGTCCTGGGCGTAGCGGGCGAAGACGTCCGACAGCCCTGGCTCGACGCCCATCCCGACGAGGGCGAGGCGACCGGCCCTCTCCCACGCGACCGCAGCCGCGAACTGCTCGTCGCCGAGCTTGACGCCGGGCAGCTCGTGCGGCCGGTCGGGGTGCGGGCTGGACAGCGACATCGCCATGTCCAGGTAGTCCGCGCCGGCGGCGAGGCAGGCGTCGAAGATCGGCATGACGAAGCGCGGGTCCACGGCGTTGAGCACGTGGCTGATGCGGTGCTCGGAGATCAGTGCGGCGATGGCGTCGCGATTCGAGGCGTCGATGCGCGCGGCGCTGACCCGACCGTCGGCGGCTCGGGCGGCGACGGCCTGGGCGCGACCCTCGTCGTAGTCGGCGACGACGAGGTGCTCGAAGAAGTCGCGCCGGAGCGCGGTCGGGACCACGGCGCTGCCGACGCCGCCGGCTCCGATCACGAGGATTCGCATCGCCCGAAGCGTACCCGGGCGATCCCGCGCCGCGTACGATGCGGCCCGTGACCGAAGCGCTCGGGGTCGAACGAAGCGGGCCGAACGGCGCGATCGCGCGGGTCACGCTCTCGCGCCCGGAACGGCACAACGCCTTCGACGCCTCGCTCATCGCCGAGCTCCGCTCGACCTTCGCCGGGTTCGAGCGGGAGTCCCCCACCGAGCTGCGCGCCGTCGTGCTCGCGGGCGCGGGGCAGACGTTCTCGGCCGGCGCGGACATCGACTGGATGCGAGCCGCCATGGCCCTCGACGTCGAGGGCAACGAGCAGGACGCCATGGCGATGGCCGAGATGTTCGAGACCATCGATACCTGCCCCGTGCCGGTGATCGCTCGCGTCCAGGGCGCGGCGCTCGGCGGCGGGATGGGGCTCTGCGCGGTTGCCGATCTCGTCGTCGCGGAGTCGGGGGCGAGGTTCGGGTTCACGGAGACGCGCCTCGGGATCCTGCCGGCGGTGATCTCGCCCTTCGTGATCGCGAAGATCGGCGAATCGCACGCCCGTGCCCTCTTCCCCGGCGGCAAGCGCTTCGACGCAATGCGAGCCCAGCGGATCGGGCTCGTCCACGAGGTCGTGGAGGGCGAGCCGGCGCTCGACCTGGCGGTCGACGCCGCGATCGCCGACATCCTCGCCTCGGGTCCCACGGCAGTCCGCGCCGCCAAGGCGATCGTCCGCGAGGTGCGCGGACTCGGCCACGGGTCCTCGAAGTGGCACACGGCCCGGGTGATCGCCCGCCAGCGCACAAGCCCCGAGGCGCAGGAGGGCTTCGGCGCCTTCACGGAAAAACGACCGCCAGCCTGGGCGCCCGAGCCGGACTGACCGCCCTGCCGCCTGGCAGGTGTATGCGACAATCGCGACACATGCGTGACGAGATCAGCCCGAGTGAGTACGCGCGGCGGATTGGCGCGACGACGAGGTCCGTCCAGCGATGGATCGCGCAGGGCAAGCTGCCGGCCAGGCGCGTCGGCGGCAGGTGGCGTGTCGCGTTTGACGCGTTCGACGCGACAGCTGGCGGCCCGGCCGGGGCGGTCGTGGGCAAGATCACGCTCGCTCCCCCGCAGCCGGCGGAGCCAGTTCGCCGGATTCGTCGCCTCTTCATCTCCAACCGCGGCGAGATCGCCAGGCGGATCCGCCGGACGGCCGAGCGACTCGGCATCGAGGTCGTCGAGCCATCGACGGAGGGACCGGGGGCCGTCGACCTCCTCGACGTCGGCGCCGTCGTCGCGGCTGCCGCGACTGCCGGTGCCGATGCCCTCCACCCCGGCTTCGGCTTCCTCGCGGAGAACGCGGACTTCGCCCAGGCTGTCGAGGGAGCTGGGATCGCCTGGGTCGGGCCGCCGCCGTCGGCCATTCGCGCCATGGGAGACAAGGGCGCGGCGCGGAGGCTGGCCACGGAGCTCGGCGTCCCGGTGGTCCCGGGCTATGACGGCGAGGACCAGTCCGACGCGGCGCTCAAGCGTGCGGCGAGGCGAATCGGCTTCCCGCTGCTCGTCAAGCCGGCGGCCGGCGGTGGCGGCAAGGGGATGCGGATCGTGCGAGAAGCGGGCCGGCTCGGCGATGCCCTCGCCGGCGCCCGCCGCGAGGCCGTCGCCGCGTTCGGCGACGAGCGGCTCATCCTCGAGCGCTTCGTCGAGGGGCCGCGGCACGTCGAGGTCCAGGTTCTCTTCGACGAGCACGGTGCCGGGATCCACCTGGGCGAACGCGACTGCTCGACGCAGCGCCGCCATCAGAAGGTGCTCGAAGAGTCGCCCTCGCCCGCCGTCAGCCCGGCGATCCGGCGGCGCCTCACCGGGTACGCCCTGCAGCTGGCCGGGGCGGTCGGCTACCGAAGCGCCGGGACCTGCGAGTTCCTCCTGACCAACCGGCGGGAGGTCTTCTTCCTGGAGATGAACACCCGCCTCCAGGTCGAGCATCCGGTGACCGAGCTCGTCACGAGCGTCGACCTCGTCGAGCAGCAGCTCCGGATCGCCGAAGGGCGACCGCTCGAGCTCCGGCAGCGCGACGTCGACGAGGCACTCGCCGGCGGCGGTCACGCCATCGAGGTCCGCCTCTACGCCGAGGACGCCGAGGACGACTTCCTGCCCGCGACCGGCCGCGTGGAGCGACTGGCCTGGCCGGCCGGGCCCGGCGTGCGCATCGATGCCGGCATCGACGAAGGCACGGCGGTGGGATCCCGCTTCGATCCGATGCTGGCGAAGGTCGTCGCCCACGGGCCGTCCCGTGCGGAAGCCCTCGACCGGCTGACCGCGGCCCTCGACGCGACCGTCGTCCTCGGGCTGACCACGAACCTGCGGTTCCTTCGCTGGCTGGTCCGGCAGCCGGCCGTCAGCGACGGCCAGATGCGCATCGACACGCTGGGCCGGATCTGGCCGCCCGACGATTGGGCGGACCGAGCCGCGATCCCCGACCAGGCCTGGAGGGCCGCGGGCCGGGAGCTCGCCGGGGCCGGCTGGCTGGACGGCTGGCGGCTCAATGGGTCGGCCCGAATCCGGCTGGCGTCGGAAGGGCAGACGCGGACGGTCACGCTCGACGGGCCGGCGGAGACCACCGATCCAGAGCCCGCCGTCGCACACTCAGCGGACGGCGACACCGCCTTCGTCGACGTCGCGGGGCGGAGCATCCCGATCAGCCTGGCGCCGGCCCCGGACGTCGATCGGGCGGCGCGCGCCGCGAGCGCCGGCCACGGTGGCGGCCCGGTCGAGCTCGTGTCGCCGATGCCGGGCGCGATCATCGCCGTCCACGCCAGGCTTGGTGCGGCAGTGCGTGCCGGCGACCCGGTCATGACCCTCGAGGCGATGAAGATGGAGCACGCCGTCCCATCGTCGATCGCGGGCCGCGTTGCCGAGCTGCGCGCCCGGCCCGGTGACCAGGTCGCGCGGGGCGACGTCCTCGCCGTGGTCGAGCCATAGCGGTACGCTCTGCCCATGGCCCGCAAGAGCGATTCCGTGGCGCTCCCGGACGACCGGCAGTCGCTGCTCGCGCTGCACCGGGAGGCGCGCCGGCGCCGCGAGACCGCGCCGCTCGGCAGCCACCAGCGGTCCGAGGCCGCGTTCGAGCTCGAGCGCATCGAGGTGCACATTGCCCGGGTCGAGCGGGCGATGAACCCGCCACTCGTCTGACTCCTCGCCTTGGCTGATCGCGTCCGGATCTACGAGGTCGGTCCACGGGACGGGCTCCAGAACGAGGCCATGCCGATCCCGCTGGAGACGAAGCGGGAGTTCGTCGAGCTGCTCGTCGCGGCGGGCCTGCGCGAGATCGAGGCGACGAGCTTCGTCTCGCCGAAGGCCATCCCGCAGCTCGCGGACGCCGACGCGCTGCTGCCGACGCTCCCCCGGACATCCGGTCTGCGCTACCCGGTCCTCGTCCCCAACGAGCGCGGCATGGCCCGCGCCGAGGCAGCGGGCGCGACCGCGCTCGCGGTCTTCACCGCGGCAACGGACGCGTTCACCGAGCACAACATCGGGATGACGATCGACGAATCGCTCGAGGCCTTCGAGCCGGTGCTGCGGAGGGCCACCGACCTCGGCTGGTGGCGCCGCGCCTACGTCTCGACCGCCTTCGGCTGTCCCTACACGGGCGCCGTGGACCCGCACCAGGCAATGACCGTCGCGACGCGGCTCCTGGAGCTCGGCGTCGACGAGGTCTGCTTCGGCGACACGATCGGTGTCGGCGTGCCGGCGCAGGTGAGCGCGCTGACCGACGCGGCCACGGAGGCCGGCATCGAGCTGCGGCAGATCGCGTACCACTTCCACGACACCCGCGGGACCGCCCTGGCCAACGTCGTCGCCGGGCTCGAGGGCGGGGTCCGCACGTTCGACAGCTCGGCCGGCGGCACGGGCGGCTGCCCCTACGCGCCGGGGGCCGCCGGGAATCTCGCCACGGAGGACCTCGTCTATCTCCTCGACGCGTCCGGCTACGAGCACGGGGTGGACCTCGAGCGCGTCCTCGAGGCGGCTCGCTTCATCGCCGCGGCGCTCGGCAAGCCGCTGTCCACGAAGGTCGGGCAGGCCGGTGGCTGGGACGCCGCCACCGGTCGACCTTTCGGTCGCGCTACCGCGTGACCGATTTGCCTTAGCATCCGCGCCACGATGAACGGCGTCGTGCTCGTCCTGAACCAGGACTACGAGCCGCTGAACGTCACGAATCTGCCTCGGGCGTTCCGGCTCATCTTCGGGCTGAAGGCCGAGATCCTGGAGTACGACCACCAGGTGATCCGGACGGTCACCCGCGAGTTCCACGCGCCGTCCGTGATCCGGCTCCAGCACCGCATCCGCCGACCCCGGCCGCGGGTCAAGCTGACCCGTCGCGAGGTCTTCGCGCGCGATCGCCATACCTGCCAGTACTGCGGCCGCCAGGCCTCCGACCTGACGCTCGACCACGTCGTCCCCCGCCATCGGGGCGGCGCCCACACCTGGGACAACCTCGTGGCCGCGTGCAAGCCCTGCAACCACCGCAAGGGCGGCAAGACGCCGGAGGAGGCGCGCGTCCGGCTGCTGCGGCTCCCGTTCGAGCCCCGCAGCGACCTCTACTCGATGTTCACCCCGTACCTCGCCGACGAGCGCAACGAGGCCTGGCGCACCTACCTCTTCCTCGGGCGCAACTAGCGCAGCGCGCGCTCATCATGAGCGCGTGACGTCGATCGAGGTCCCGGATTCCGTCCGCGCGGTGATGGAACGCCTCTGGGCGCACGGCCAGTCGGCCTACGTCGTCGGCGGCTCCGTCCGCGACGCGGCGCTCGGCCGGGCGGCGAAGGACTGGGACCTCGCCACGGACGCGCGGCCGGACCGGCTCCTCGCGATCTTCCCCGGCGCCGTGTACGAGAACCAGTTCGGGACCGTGGCGGTTCGCGAGGCCGACGCCGTCCACGAGGTCACCACGTTCCGAACGGACCACGACTACGCCGACTTCCGGCGGCCGCATCGGGTCGAGTTCGGCGACGACGTCCGGCTCGACCTCGCCCGGCGCGACTTCACCGTCAACGCGATCGCCTTCGGCCGCGAGGCGGACGCGGCGGCAAGCGCGGTGGTGGATCCGTACGACGGCATCGGGGACATCCAGCGGCGGACGCTGCGGGCCGTCGGCGACCCGGGCGCGAGATTCGGCGAGGATGCCCTGCGCATGGTCCGGGCCATCCGGCTTGCCGCGGTACTCGACTTCTCGATCGAGCCGGCGACCCTCGCCGCGATCCGCGACAACGCCGCCCTGGCGGCCCACGTCTCGGGCGAGCGGATCTCCGCCGAGCTCGAGAAGCTCCTCGCCGCGCCCCGGCCGTCGAGCGGCTTCCGCCTGATGGTCGACACCGGGCTGCTCGAGGTGCTCTTCCCGGAGCTCGCGGCCCAGCGCGGCGTCCCCCAGAACAAGGTCGAGGGCGAGGACCTCTTCGATCACACCCTCGGCTCGGTCGACGCGGCGCCATCCGCCCGGCCCGTGGTGCGCCTGGCCGCCCTGTTGCACGACCTCGGCAAGCCCCCGACGCTCGACGACGGGCCCTTCCGCGGCCACGAGGTCGTCGGGGCGGACATGGCGCGGCAGCTCCTCGAGCGGCTGCACAGCCCGAGGGCGGCGATCGACCGGGTCGCCCACCTCGTCCGACAGCACATGTTCACCTACGAAGCGACGTGGAGCGACGCGGGCGTCCGGCGGTTCATCCAGCGGGTCGGTGCGGACGCCATCGACGACCTGTTCGCGCTGCGCCGGGCGGACAACATCGGCAGCGGCGTGCCGGCCGACGCCCACGGCCTGGAGGAGCTGGTCGCGCGCGTCCACGCTGAGCTCGACGCGTCGGTCGTCCTCGACCGCTCGCGGCTCGCCGTCCGCGGCGACGACCTGATGGCCGAGCTCGGGCTTCCGGCCGGGCCTCGCCTCGGGAAGATCCTCGACGAGCTCCTGGAGCGCGTGATCGCGGAGCCGAGCCTCAACGACCGGGCGACGCTGCTGCTCCTGGCCGAATCGATGCTGGCCGAGCCGTGATGATCGAGCGACTCCTCGCTGCGGAGGGCGCGCTCGCCCGCGACGAGCTCGACAACGCCCAGCGCCTCTTCGGCCAGGTCGCCGAGGCCGACCCGCGCAACGCCATCGCGGTCGTCGGGCTGGCGCGGGTCCTCGCCCGGCGCGGCGACACGGACGCCGCTCGCGAGCTGCTCGACCACGCCCTCGAGATCGATCCGGACGAGGCGGCGGCGCAGCGGCTCCTCGCGGAGCTCGAGGCGCCCGCGGCCGTGCCGGCACCGAGCGGCCCGGAGGCCTCGCCTGCGGAGCCGGCGGCCCCGCCGGCGGGGGCACCCCTGCCGCGGCCGGCGGCCCGACGCTCGTTGCTGGACCGGCTGCGTGGCTGGCTGGGGCTCCGCGAGCGGGCCTGATCGACGGCCGGGGACCCCGGCTAACCTGCAGCGGATGCGCATCCTCGTCACCGGTGGCGCCGGCTACGTCGGCTCGGTCTCGGTCGAGCACCTCGCCCGCGCGGGCCATGAGGTCGTCGTGCTGGACACGTACGCGACCGCCCGGCCAGGGGCGAATCTCGCGGGAGCGACCGTCGTCCGCGGCACGTACACGGATCGCGAGGCCGTGGCGGACCTGCTCCGCAAGCAGCGCATCGACGCCGTCCTCCATTGCGGTGCCCGCTCACTCGTCGGCGAGTCCATCCGCGAGCCGGCCCTGTACTTCCGGGAGAACGTCGCCGGCGGCATCGCGCTCCTCGAGGCGATGCGCGAGGCGGGCGTGGAAAGGCTCGTCATCTCGTCGACCGCGGCGGTGTACGGCGTGCCCGACGCGACGCCGATCCCCGAGGACGCGCCGCTCCGGCCGATCAACCCCTACGGCGAGTCGAAGCGGAGCCTGGAGGCGGCGGCGGGCTGGTTCGCCAGCGCCTACGGCCTTCGCGCCGTCTCACTCCGCTACTTCAACGTCGCCGGGGCGAGCGCGACCAACGGCGAGCGCCACGAGCCCGAGACCCATCTGATTCCGAACGTCCTCCGGGCTGTCTCGGGCGGCGAGCCGCTCGTCGTCTTCGGCACCGACTATCCGACGCCGGACGGGACGCCGATCCGCGACTACGTCCACGTCGTCGACCTGGCCGAGGCGCATCGCCTGGCGCTCGAGGCCACGGCGCCGGGCGATGCCCGTACCGGCGCCGGCCTGCTCGCGTGCAACCTGGGCAGCGGCGTCGGCTTCAGCGTCCGCGAGGTCATCGCCGCCGCGGAACTCGTGCTCGGTCAGTCCATCCCGCAGACGATCGGCGAGCGCCGGCCCGGCGACCCGCCGACCCTCGTCGCGGACATCGGGAGGGCCCGCGACGTTCTCGGCTGGGCGCCGGAGCGGTCCTCGCTGGAGGAGATGATCGGCTCGGCCTGGACGTGGTGGTCCGCCCGCGGCGGCGGGGACTGACCGGCCGAAGGCCCCCCGCTAGCGCGGCTCGAGGGGTGCCGTCATCGGCGCGAGGCGCTCGGGCGGCGCGTGGACATCGACCTCGCCGGCGCCATCCCACCTGTCCGACACAGGCCGCAGCAGCCACGCTCCGAAGAGCATCGTCCCGAGCAGCGTGAGCACGGCGAGCTGGTAGGCGCCGACGCCCAGTGCGTCGAAGAAGAGCAGCAACGTGAACCCGTACAGCAGCTGGCCGATGACCTGGGAGCCCTTGCCGACGAGGCCATACAGGCCGAAGAACTCGCCGACCCGCTCCGGCGGCGAGAGCCGGACCATCAGCACGCGGTCGGCAACCTGGACGCCACCGAGGCCGCTCCCAAGGATCGCGCCCGCGGTGAGGAACATGGCAATCCCGAGCGGGCCGTCGACGCCGAGCGAGACGGCGCCGAGCACGAGCCCCACGGCCCACGAGCTGAGCACGAGCATCAGGGTCCGGCGGGGCCCCAGCCGGTCGACGAGGACGCCCCAGCCGAAGCTCGCGAGGATCGCCGCGACGGTCAGGCTGAGGAGCACGATCAGCGCCTGCGAATCGGTGAAGCCCTTGGCCTTGGTGGTCACGATGGTCATCACGACGATGATCGTGTTGACGGCATCGGAGTAGAAGAACCGGGCAACCAGGAAGCGGAGCAGGCCGGGAACCTCGCGGGCGTGCTGGATGCTCAGCCGAAGCTGGCCGAGCGAGCCGGTCACGTCGGCCATCGTCACCCGGCCGATCGGCCCGGACTCGCGGACGAACACGAAGATGGGGATCGCGAACAGCGCGAACAGCACACCGGCGACGACGAAGCGGCCCTCGACCGGCACACCCAGGATCAACAGGAACAGGCCCGCGAAGATCGTGCCGCCGTAGCCCACCGCGACACCGAGGCCCGAGAGCCGGCCCCGCGTCGCCGGCCTGGCGACGGACTTGAGCGTCGAGTCGTAGTAGATGAGCGCGGCCTGGTACGCGAAGTTGGCGATCACGAACAGGACCACGCCGAGGACCGGCGCGCTCCAGCCGATGAAGACGGTGGGCACGATGCACAGGGCGGTAAAGAACAGCAGATAGGGCATCCGCCGTCCGCCCCGGTCGCTGAGGGCCCCGAGGATCGGCGAGACGAGGGCGTTGAGGCCGACGCTCACGACGACCGCGACGCTCAGGACGAAGTTGCCGTCACGCTCGCCGAACCGCGCGTCGGCGACGAGCCACGACCCGATGGCGCTGGACACGACGGCGAACGAGAAGATCGTGTTGGCGAAGTCATAGAGCGCCCACGACCCGGCGACGACGGCGCGGCCCGATGCGGTCAGCCCGCCGAGGCGCTGGACCAGACCCACCGACCGACCGGCCACGCCGGCAGCGTAGCGTCGAGCGGGAGCCGCCGAGGGCTAGGATGGCGGCGTGCGACAGCCCAGCGCGCCCGCTCCCACGGGGATCCGAGCCGCCACCGCCTCATGGCGGCCGATGGCGTTCGGGCAGCACCACCCGCACAAGATCCCGGATCCGGTGTGCGAGCCGCTGTGGGGCGGCCGCCGGGTCCTGGTCGAGGTCAGCAACGGCCAGGTCGACCTTCGCGGCACCGACGGTGCCGAGGTCACCGGCTATGACGTCCTGAGGCGGGCGATCGCGGAGTCCACGCTGGCCGACGAGGCGCTCCTCGACGGCTCGCTCCTGCCGGCGCCGCTGCGCGACACCGAGGGCGCCCGGATCCGGGTCGGGCTGGACGCGGTCAAGTCGCCGGGCGACACGGTCAAGCACGTCTTCATCGGTGAGAGCCCGATGACGCCCAAGCGCGAGGCGCTCGCCCGCGCGGACGAGGCGCGGACGCCGGCGCCGGGCGACGAGCCCGCCGCGCTCGTGGCCACGGATCTGCTCTGGGTCGACGGCCAGTCGCTGCTCGACGTCCCGCTGCTCGAGCGGAAGCGGGTCCTCGAATCCGTCGTCGACGAGCGGGAGCTCGTCCGCCACTCGATGGTCGTCCGGCCGCCGGTCGAGTCCTGGTTCGCCCAGTGGCGCGCCCTCGGCTTCGAGGAGATCACCTACAAGGGCGCCAATGGTCGCTACCGGCCCGGCACCGTCGCCGAGGACTGGACCGTCATCGTGATGCCACGCCGCTGAAACGCGCGTCGCCCGAGCCTGCTGCGCCCCCGCAATCCCCTGTCGAACGAGGGCGACGCGGGCGTTCCGGGAACGGTGGTACGGTGCGTTCGATGCCGCAGCCCGTGCTGACGCCGGCCATCCGTGAAGAGATTGCCCGCCTGGAGCGGGCGGACATCATGGTCGGGATCCCCAGCTTCAAGAACGCCACGACGATCGGTTATGTCGTGCGGGCGGCCCAGGCCGGCCTCGTCCAGTACTTCCCCGATCTCCGGCCCGTGGTGGTCAACTCCGACGCTGGATCGCCGGACGGCACCCAGCGGGTCGTCGTCGAGACCGAGCCGCCCGACTACGTGGAACGGATCCTCCTCGTCCGGCCGACGAACAAGCTGTCGCGCGTCTCGCTGACGTACCCGGAGGTCGACGGCTCGGGCGGCAAGGGCGCCGCCCTCCGGACCATCTTCGAGATGGCGGCCGCCCTCGAGGTCCAGGCCCTGGTCGTCGTCGACTCGGACCTGCGGTCGATCGGGCCGGAGTGGATCGAGCTCCTGGCCGGGCCGATCCTGAAGGGTGGCTATGACTACGTCGCCCCGCTGTACGCGCGCCACAAGCACGACGGCACGATCACCAACAACGTGACCTACCCGCTGACCCGGGCCCTCTACGGGCTGCGGATCCGCCAGCCGATCGGTGGCGACTTCGGCGTCTCCGGCGACCTCGTGCGGCACTACCTCGAGGAGGGCTACTGGACGCCCGAGGTCTCCAAGTTCGGCATCGATATCTGGATGACGACGCTGGCGCTGAGCGGTGGCTTCGCGGTCTGCCAGGCCCGGCTGGGGGCGAAGGTCCACGATCCGAAGGATCCCGGCGCTGACCTCGGCCCGATGTTCCGCCAGGTCGTGACCACCATCCTGCGGCTCGCGGTCGCGAACGCCGACCGCTGGCTGAAGGTCCAGGGCAGCCACGACGTGCCGAACTACGGCTTCGAGCGGATGGTCGATCCGCCACCCCTCGAGGTCAACGTGCTGCGCCTGCTCTCGGAGTTCCAGGCCGGCGCCATGACCCTCGGCGACACGTGGCGGGAGATGCTGACGCCCGAGACGACGGCCGCCGTCCTCGCGCTCGCGACGGAGGCCGGCCACGTCGCCGACCACGTCCGGGCGACCCTTGACGTCGACGCCCCGGGCGCCGAGCGCCCCTCGACGGCCGCCATGGCCGCGGCGGCGGCCGGCTTCGCGTTCCCCGACTCCACATGGGCCAAGGTCATCTACGACCTGGTCGTGACGGCGCGCGAGCAGCCGGAGCGCCTCGAGACCTTCGTGACCTCGCTCGTGCCGGTGTACTTCGGGCGCGTCGCCAGCGCGGTCATCGAGAATCGCGACCTGACCACGGAGCGGGCCGAGGACAGCGTCGAGCGCCAGGCCCGCGACTTCGAGCGGCTCAAGCCGTACCTCGTCGACCGGTGGTCCGCGTCATGACGATGGCGCGGCCGCTGCCCGCCCGGATCGTCATCCCGGTCGCCAACCCGTCGACCGCGGAGGAGCTCATCCGCCTCGGGGCAGACTTGCTCGACCCGCACGGCGGCGAGCTCACCGCGCTCGGCATCGTCGAGGTGCCCGAGGGCATGCCGCTGTCCGAGGGCGCGACACGCGCCCGCCACGCCCGCCGCCTGCTCCAGCGCGTCCTCGACTTCGTGCCCGAGGGCACCCGCATCCACCCGATCGTCCGCATCGGCCGGCACGCCGCGGAGGGCATCGTCGAGGTCGCGGCGGAGCTCGAGGCGGACCTCATCGTCTTCGGCTGGGGCGGCAAGACGCCGAGCGCCCGGGACGGCATGACCTCGCCGTTCTCGGCGACGATCGACGAGGTCCTGCGCGAGTCGCCGTGCGACATCGCGGTCGTCAAGCAACGCGGCGTCCGCGACCTCAAGCGGGTCGTGGTCCCGGTCCGCGGCGGCCCGCACGCCGAGCTGGCACTGCACATCGGCGCGGCCATCGCCGCCCGCCACGACGCGACCCTCGCCGCCCTGCACGTCGTCCCGCCCGGCATCACGCTCGCGGTCCGCGCCCAGGCGGAGAAGGCACTGACGGCCTTCGTTCGGCAGCACGTCGAGGGCAGGGTCGAGTCCCTGGTCCGGGAGGCGTCGAACGTCCGGGCCGCCATCCTGCGCGAGGCGGACCACTCCGACATCGTGGTCATGGGCGCCGCCGCGCCGATCGCGACGGACGGCAACGCCCATCTGTTCGGGGCGATGCCGGAGGCGATCGCCACCCGCTCGCAGACGACGGTCGTCGTCGTCAAGACGCGCGAGACCATCGGCCGCCAGACGTTCGAGCAGCTCGCCACACGCGCCGAGTCGCTCGTGGCCGCCGACCGGGCCGCGGAGGAATCCCGCGCCGTTCCGGCCCGCGTCGAGCGCTGGTTCGGCGAGTCGAACTTCCACCACGCCGAGTTCGCCGACCTGCGCCGCCTCACCCAGCTCAAGGAGAAGCAGGGCCTGACGGCCAGCCTCGTCCTGCCGACCCTCAACGAGGAGGAGACGATCGGCCCGATCGTCCGGCGCGCGATTCGCGAGATGGTGGGCCGGGTGCCGCTGCTCGACGAGGTCGTGGTCATCGACTCCGCCTCGACCGACCGGACCCGCGAGATCGCCGAGTCCGAGGGCGCCCGGGTGATCCAGCACCACGACGTGCTGACCCGCTACGGCAGCTTCCGCGGCAAGGGCGAGGCGCTCTGGAAGTCGCTCTTCGAGACCAGCGGCGACCTGATCGTCTGGGCGGATACGGACGTCCGCAACTGGCACCCGCGGATGGTCTACGGGACCCTCGGGCCGCTGCTGCACGAGCCGCGCCTCCAGTACGTAAAGGGCTACTACCAGCGCCCCATCGTCGAGGGCGGCGTCCTCCGCGAGGGCGGCGGCGGGCGCGTCACCGAGCTCGTGGCCCGGCCCCTGATCAACCTGTTCTTCCCCGAGCTCTCGGGCTTCATCCAGCCGCTCGCCGGCGAGTACGCAGGGCGCCGCAGCCTGCTCGAGCAGATCCCGTTCTTCACGGGCTACGCGGTCGAGATCGGCCATCTCATCGACGTCGCCGAGCGGTCCGGGCTCGACGGCCTCGGCCAGGTCGACCTGGAGCGGCGCGTCCACCGCAACCAGGAGCTCGAGGGGCTGTCTCGGATGAGCTTCGTGATCCTGCAGGCGGTGATGAAGCGGCTCGAGGAGCGGCGCAAGGCGCGCCTGTTCGCCGAGCTCGGCTCCACGATGAAGCTGCCGCGCTCCGGCCGCGGCCGGCTCTCGCTCGAGGTCATCGAGCTGGCGGACATGGAGCGGCCGCCGATGGTCCGGATCCCCGAGTACCTGGAGCGGCGACAGGGGCTGCTCAGCGAGACGCTGGCCGGCTAGCGGCGCGGCCATGCGCGTCGTCATTGCTCCTGACTCGTTCAAGGGCTCGCTGACGTCGGTCGAGGTCGCCTCGGCGCTCGCCCGCGGCTGGCACGAGGCACGCCCCGAGGACGAGGTGCTGCTCGCGCCGCTTGCCGACGGCGGCGAGGGCACGCTCGTCGCGATCGAGGCCGCCGGCGGCTGGGAGTGGCGCACCGCCGCCGCGACCGACCCGATCGGGCGACCCGTCACCGCGCGCTGGCTGCAATCGATGGACGGCAGCCACGCGGTCGTCGAGCTCGCGGAGGCCTCCGGGCTGTCACGGCTCACGGCGGCGGAGCGAGATCCCATGGCCGCATCCACGCTCGGGACCGGCGAGGTCCTCCGGGCGGTGCTGGATGCGGGTGTCCACTCGATCACCCTCGGGATCGGCGGCAGCGCGACCTCGGACGGCGGCGCCGGCATCCTGCGGGCCCTCGGCGCATCGATCGAGGACGGGGCGCTCGACCTCGCGGGCATCGACAGCCGGCTGTCCGCCGTGGACCTCCGGATCGCGTGCGACGTCTCGAACCCGTTGCTGGGGCCGACGGGCGCGGCCGCGACCTACGGCCCGCAGAAGGGCGCGAGCCCCGAGCAGTTGGCGGAGCTCGATGCCCGGCTCGCCCGCTACGCGGCGGCACTCCGCGCGGCGACCGGGCGGGACGAGCGCGAGACGCCGGGGGCCGGTGCCGCAGGCGGCACGTCGTTCGGGCTCCTCTCGATCGGCGACCGCTTCGGCTCGATCCGGCTCGTGCCGGGGGTCGACGTGGTGATGGAGGAGACGCGGCTGCGCGAGAAGGTCGCGGGAGCGGGCCTCGTCATCACGGGCGAAGGCCGTATCGACGCCCAGACCGCCTACGGCAAGACGGCCCTCGGCGTCGCGAAGGTCGCGCGGGAGGCCGACGTCCTCTGCATCGCCGTCGGCGGTGGCGTGGAGCCGGAGGGAGAGGCTTCGCTCTGGGAGGTCGGGGCGATCGCGGTGGCCGTCGGCGAGCGACCCATGCCCCTCGACGAGGCGATCGCCGCCGGGACCGCCCCGCTCGAGCGCTGCGGCCGCCGGCTCGCTCGGCTGCTCTCGGCAGGTCGTACCCTCCGCGGGTGACGCTCGCGCCCACCGGATCGACCCCGCGCAGGAAGCCGGCCAAGCCCAAGAAGCGCGCCCGGCGCAAGCCGAATCCCTATCTCGCCTGGCGGAAGCGCCTCGACCGCACTCGGCCCGGCCTCATCGGCTTCACCCTCGACGAGCTCGCGGGGCTGTACGGCCACCACGCCTGGGAACGCCGCTGGGACCCGACGTCGGAGCTGGTCCTCACGATCCTCACCCAGAACAGCGCCGACGTGAACGCCGAGCACGCGTTCCAGGAGCTGCGCAAGGCGTACCCCTCGGGCCTGCCGATCGAGAAGCACAACCCCGGACCGGGCTGGGGCGGCGTCGGGCTGCCCGACGGGTCGCCGCCAGACTGGGCGGCGGTCGATCGAGCGCCGCTCGAGGAGCTGGTCGAGGTCATCCGCCCCGGCGGCCTCCCGAACCAGAAGGCGAAGGGCATCAAGGCCGCCCTCCGCTCGATCCACGAGGCCCGGGGCGACTACTCGCTGGAGTTCCTCGGCGACATGTCGGCGCTCGAGGCCCGCGCGTGGCTGACCGGGATCAACGGCGTCGGGGTCAAGACCGCGTCGGTCGTGCTGCTGTTCTCCTTCGGGCTGCCGCTCATGCCGGTCGACCGGCACGTCGAGCGCGTGGCGCAGCGGGTTGGGCTCCTGCCCAAGAAGGCGTCGGCGGAAGAGGCGCACGACTACTTCCTGGCCATGCTCGAGCCCGACCAGATGCTCGAGGCCCACGTCAACCTGATCCGCCACGGCCGCCTCGTCTGCCACTCCCAGCGGCCGAACCACATGATCTGCCCGCTCCGCGACCGCTGCCGCTTCTTCGAACCGAAAGCGCCCTGATCGACCGGGACCCGCTGGTATCCTCCCGCCATGCTGGCGGGAGGGTGGCGCGCAGGGGCCGCGCCGCGCATCCTCATCGTCGACGACGATCCGAACCTGCTGGTGCTGCTCGCGGACCAGCTCCGCAACGACGGTTTCGAGATCCAGACCGCCCGTGACGGCGAGGAGGCGCTGCGGCGCCTGGACGGCGGCTGGCCCGACCTCCTGATCGTGGACATGATGATGCCGCGCATGGACGGGCTGACCCTCGCCCGGGAGGTCAAGGCCCGCGCGGACCTGCCGATCATCGTGCTGTCGGCGATCGACACCGCCGACTCGAAGGCCGACCTCCTCGAGGAGGTGGCCGAGGACTACGTCACCAAGCCCTACCACTACCCCGAGCTGCGAGCGCGCATCGCCCGGGTCATGCGCCGCCTCGGCGACAAGGTGCCGCGGCGCGAGCTGGTCCTCGGCCCGCAGCTGACCCTGGACCTGCGACGCAAGTCGGCGACGGTCCGCGGCGAGCCGGTACAGCTCACGCCGACCGAGTCCCGTCTCCTCTACGCCCTCGCCGCGAACCTCGGCAACACGGTCAGCACGGAGACCCTCCTCGACCGCGGCTGGGGCGACACCGACGACGCCGACCCGTCCTACGTCTGGGTCACGATGCGCCGGCTCCGCCAGAAGATCGAGCCTGACCCCGATCATCCGATCCACGTCGTGACGGTCCGCGGGATCGGCTACCGGCTCGTCCAGCAGCAGCCGGCGTGAGCGACGCCGGGAGGCGACCGATGGAGCTCCCGGCCTCGTCGAGCCCGCGGCCCGAGCCGCAGCGCATCGGGCCGGCGATGTCCTTCCGCGCCCGGCTGACCCTCGGCCTGGTCCTGGGGGCGGTGCTGCCGCTGGCCGGCTTCGGCCTCGTGCTCATGGCCGTCGAGGTGATCCGCACGGGCGTGGTCGACTCGACGCTCGTCAGCATCGTCGTGTTCGTCCTCGCCGCGGCGATCATTGTCGCTGTCGTCTTCGCCTACTTCCTGGCGAACAACCTCACGATGCCGCTGCGGGCCGTCTCGAGGGCCGTCGAGCGGGCCTCGGCCGGCGACCTCTCGGTCCGCGTCGAGGTCGCGGGCGAGGACGAGCTCGCCAGGCTCGTCGAGAGCCACAACCGTCTCGCGGGCGCCCTCGAGCAGCGCAACGCCGAGCTGCGCCGCATCCTCATGGCCATCGGCGAGACGTCGCCACGCGACGGCCTCGACCGGCTGGTCGCCCATGCGACGCGGAGCGCCAGCGCGGCCTTCGGCATGATCGACGCCCGGATCGAGCTCGGCGACCCGACGTTGATCCCGGTGGAGGAGGTCATCCCCGGCGAGGCTCGCCCGGTGCGGGCCGTGCTCGCGCTGCCGGACGAGCGCGTCGGACTCCTGGTCGGACACCTGCCGGCGACCCGGAGCTGGGACGCGGCCGACCAGGACCTGCTGGAGCTGTACGCGAGCGAGGTCGCGGTCGCGATCCGGAATCTCGAGCTGTTCGACCAGGTCGAGCAGCAGCGCCAGCGCCTCGTCGAGCTCGACCAGGCGAAGGACGAGTTCCTCCGCGGCATCAGCCACAACCTGCAGACGCCGCTCACGAGCATCCGCGCCTATGCGGAGCAGATGGGCTCGGAGCAGCCCGACCCGCGCCTGGCGATCATCGTCGAGCAGTCGGACCGGCTGTACCGGATCGTCCGGCAGCTCGTCGCGACGTCGCGCCTCGAGTCCGGGACGCTGCGACCCGCGACGGAGGTGCTGGCGATCGCGCCGCGGGTGCAGCGCGCGTGGGATGCGCTCGGGGCCAGCGGCGTGAGCTTCGAACTTGAGGACGGCGCCGCGGGCTGGCTCGCCATCGCCGACCCGGGCCAGCTCGACCAGGTGCTCTGGGCGCTGCTCGACAACGCGGTCCGCTACGGCGGGGGCGCGCCGATTCGCGCGCACGTGGCGCCTCGCCCCGACGTCGACCAGCTGGCCATCACCATCGCCGACGCGGGACCGGGGGTCCGCCCGGATGATCGCGCCCGCATCTTCGAACGCTACGAACGGGGCGCCGCCGGGCTGAAGGTCGAGGGGACGGGGCTGGGCCTCTACGTCTCCCGCTCGCTCTGCCAGGCGATGGGCGGCGACCTCCTGCTGGAGCCCCCGGAAGCAGCGCCGGGCGCCGCCTTCACGATCCTCCTGCCCGCGGAGCCGCCGGCCACCAACCCCTAGGCGCGCCGTTCGAAACCTGGTCGAGGTGGCTCGGCCGGGTGGTCCAGCGACGAGGACTCGACGGGGTAGCTCAGCCGGGGGAGTACCACCGGCTGTTGCGCTCCCGAACCAATGGCAAGGTGACGTGCGAGGTCGCCTGCGAAGACTGAACGGTCGATGCCGACCATCATGCCCACACGCACCGGTCGCGCGCGTGCGCGAGATGGTGTTGCCCGCGTCCCGCGACCACGCGAGCTCGGCCAGAGCCTCGCCGAGTTCGCGCTGACCTTCCCGATGGTCCTGCTGATGGTCCTCTTCGGGCTCGACTTCGGGCGCGTCTTCCTGGGCTGGGTCGCGCTCAACAGCGCGGCTCGCGAGGCCGCCAACTACGCGGCGATGAACCCCGATGCCTGGACCCTGCCATACAACCTCGCGGTCCAGGCCGAATACAACCGGCTGGTCACGACCGAGGCGTCGGGGATCAACTGCACCCTCGGCAACCCGATCCCTGATCCGACGTTCGCCAGCGGCACCAGCATCGGCGCGCCGGTCCAGGTCCGGCTGACCTGCAGCTTCAACCTGATCACGCCGTTCATCGGCATGCTCGTCGGCAACCCGATCCCGGTGACGGCGTCGTCCGCCTTCCCCGTCCGGTCCGGCCTGATCGAGGGCATCCCGGTCGAGACGGCCACGCCGGCGCCGACCGCCACGCCCACGGCGGCCCCGACCCCGACCGCCGGCCCGACCCCGACCGCCGGCCCGACCGCGGCGCCGACGCCCACGCCCACACCGACCCCCACGCCGACCCCGACGCCGACCCCCTCCCCGACGCCCGCGACCTGCACCGTGGTCAGCCTCCTGAACCTCCAGACCAACAAGGCTCAGTCGACCTGGAGCGCGGCCGGCTTCAGCGGCCAGGTGATCTTCTCGCCGCTGGTCCCGCCGAACTACAAGATCCAGTGGCAGAGCCTGACCGTCGGCTCGTCGGTCTCGTGCTCGAGCGGCATCACCGTCCGGAGCAACGCACCGTGATCCGGTCGCGCCGCTGCCGGCGCCCGGGCCAGCGCGGCCAGAGCCTGGTCGAGTTCGCATTCGTGCTGCCGATCATCGTGCTGGTCATCGCCTCGTTCATCGAGCTCGGCCGGGCGGTGTTCGCGTGGAACACGATCGCGAACGCGGCCCGCCAGGGCGCGCGCGTCGCGGCGGTCAACCAGCTCGCGGACACGACCGACTGTGACGAGAGCCGACCAATCGAGGATCCGTACGAGCCGCACTGGTCGATCCGCGGCTGCGCCGTCGCCGCGGCGTCCGCCCTCGGCGTCAAAGCGGCCAACGTGGGCATCTCGTACTCGTCCCCCCCGAGCACGACCCTCGCCTGCGACCCGACCCTCCACGTCGGCTGCATCGCCAGGATCACCGTCTCGTACCACTACGCGGTGGCGACGCCGTTCCTCAACTGGGTCATCGGCTCGTTCACGATGAGCCAGACCTCGGAGATGCCGATCGAGCGGGTGTTCCCGTGATCCGCGACCGCGTCACCCGCTCGCTCTCCGCCCGCCGGCAGCAGACCGGCCAGGCGATCGTCGTCATGGTCGTGGCGATCGTTGCCGCGCTGGCGATGGTCGGTACGATCGTCGACGGCGGCAACGTGCTCGCCCAGCAGCGGGTGACCCAGAACGGCGCCGACGCCACGGCCGAGGCAGGCGCGGTGATGCTCGCCGAGCGGCTCGCCGGCGCGTCCGCCCCGTCGGGCGGCTGGGACGTCAACATCTCGGCCAGGCTGCAGCAGACCGCGGCGGCCAACAACATCACGATCGATGCGGCCTACTACACCGACATCTGCGGCATCCCGCTCCAGCTCGACGGCTCCGGCGCCATCAACGTCGACCGGACCGAGAACCTCGGGGTCGCCCTCCACGTCGGCAACGGCACGAATGCACTGCCCGGCGGGACGGCCACGGCCCCGGACTGCCCGAACCGCTTGGTCGGACCGGTGGCGGGCGTCCTCGTGATCGCCCGCAAGGACGTCGGCACGTACGTCGCGGGCGCGATCGGGATCCGGAGCTTCCGGGTCAACACGCGCGCCACCGCGGTCGCCGGCTACCTGCAGGGCTACTGCGACGCCACCGAGGGCCATTACTGCGCCCTCATCCCGCTGGCGATGCCGGTCAACGAGATCAGCTGCGACGGCCAGCATCGCCCCGTCGACACCGGCGAGGACTGGAAGTTCAACATCGTCTACCGGGTCCCGCTTTGCTCGACGTCGTCGGGCAACGTCGGCTGGCTCGACTGGTCGCCCAAGGCCGGCGGCGCCGGCGAGGTCGTCTGCTCGATCCTCACGCCGGACAACCCGGCGATCGACCTGCCCTCGTGGCAGTACGTCGCGGCCGCGGGCAACCCGAACGGCGGCGGCGGGCCGTGCAACATGAACATCGAGGAGGCCATCAGGTCGTGGGAGGGCACCACGGTCCTCGTGCCGCAGTTCGACCTGACCTGCAATCCGGGCAACAACAACGACCCGGACAGCAGCCAGCCGGCGATCGTGACCGCCCCGAACTACGGCTGTCCCGCGGGCTACCTCGGCGGCAACGGCTCGAACACGTGGTATCGGATGCCGAGCTTCGCGTTCTTCCAGCTCTGCTCGCCCACGCTGGCCGGCTGCAACAACCTGGAAGCCGCGTACATCCAGGGCAACAACTCGGCAGTCTGCGACACGGGCAGCGGGGCGACGGCGTGCATCGTCGGCCGCTTCATGAACATCATGGCCACCGGAACCGTGGGAGCGGGCGTGGGCTCTGGCACGGGCAGCAAGGCGATCGGCGTCCAGCTCATCAAGTAGCCCGCTCCCCAGCGGGCGCTACGCCGGAAGATCGCTCGGAACGGGGTCGCCGGTCTCGCTGACGAGGGTCAGGCCACCGCTGGCATCGACGTCGTACGTCCAGACGTGGCGCTCGATGCAGCCCGCCGGGCAGTCGCCCCAGCCGATCGTGAGCTCGATGCGGTAGCCGCCGCCGTCGAGGGGCTCGGCCTTCCAGTACTTCGAGGCGCCGATGACGTCCGGCCGCAGCTCCATCGCACCCGCGAACATCGGGTTCGTCGCGATGACCAGCGCCGCGGCGTCGGCGGGGGAGGCGACCGTCGCGGCGATCGGGGTCGGGGTGGGCCGAATCGTCGGGGCCGGCGAGGGCGAGGGCGAGGCGGTGCCGGCGCCGCAGGCGGCAACGAGGAGGAGCAACAGGATCCCGGCGGGGCCCGTGCGTCGAAGGCGGAGGTCGTGCATCGGCCGTGGGACGGCCGCCGCGGCTATCCGGTTCCCGGACCGCTCGCGTACCCTCGGCCCATGCCCACCCGAGCCGATGCCTGGCAGCTCCTGTGCGAATGGACCCAGACCGACGCCCTGCGCCGCCACGGCCTGGCGGTCGAGGCCGCGGTCGCGTGGTATGGCGAGCACAAGCTCGGGATCGGCGGCGATGAGCTCGAGGTCTGGCGGTCGGCGGGCCTGCTGCATGACTTCGACTACGAACGCTACCCCGAGACGCACCCACTGCGTGGGGCGGACGAGCTGCGCCGGCTCGGCTACCGCGACGACGTCGTCGAGGCGATCCTGGGCCACGGCGACCATACCGGTGTCCCGCGGACGAGCCTCCTGGCGAAGACCGTCTACGCCTGCGACGAGATGACCGGCTTCGTCATCGCCGTGACCTACGTCCGCCCGAATCGCAGCCTCGACGAGGTCGACGTGCGCTCGGTGGTCAAGAAGATGAAGGACAAGGGCTTCGCCCGGCAGGTCCCCCGGGACCAGCTCGAGAAGGGCGCCACGGAGCTCGGCGTGCCCTTCGACGAGCACGTCATGAACGTGGTCGAGGGCCTCAAGACGATCCGGCGCGAGCTGGGGCTGTAGCGCCTCCGGCCAACGCTCGCGCAGGTTCCGGTGCGCACTGTCATCGGCTGAAATTCCCTGCACGACCGGAGGTCCTATAGTCCGGAATCCGAGGCGGATCCGCCCATTGCGAGGGGCGGCCACGGGGGCATCGTCCGCCTCGTTCGCGGGATCTTGGGGGCCATGGCACACGGGGCACCTACGCGCGTTCGGCGACGCCAGCGGCTCCTCGTCCTGGGCGCAGCCCTGGCGCTGCTCGGCAGCTTCGGCGGGCCGGTGGCCAATCCGGGGCTGGTCCGACCGGTGGCCGCCGCCTCCGTCGCGGGTCTCCCGGCGGGTTTCCAGGAGGTCACCGTCTGGGACAACCTGACCAACCCGTCCGCGATGCGCTTCGCGGCGGACGGCCGCGTCTTCGTGATCGAGAAGTTCGGCCGGATCAAGATCTTCGACAGCCTCTCCGACCCGACTCCCACGACCTACGCGCCGACGGCCTTCCTGAACAACGTCTTCAGCTACTGGGACCGCGGCCTGCTCGGGCTCGCGCTCGACCCGAAGATCGCGAACGGCAGCGGCGGCAACGGCGACTACGTGTACGTCCTGTACGCGTACGACCACATCCTGGGCGACCCGAACCCGGCGCCGCGCTGGGGCGGCACGGCCGACGGTTGCCCGACGCCTCCCGGGCCGGCCACCGATGGCTGCACCGTCAGCGCGCGCCTGTCGCGCTTCCCGGTCAGCGGCACCACGATCAGCGGCGCCGAGCAGGTCCTCATCGAGGACTGGTGCCAGCAGTTCCCGAGCCACTCCATCGGGAGCCTGCTGTTCGGCGCGGATGGCGCGCTGTACGTCACCGCCGGCGACGGCGCGAGCTTCACGGCCGTGGACTTCGGCCAGTTCGGCGGCAGGAGCGCCGGCACCCCGACCCCGATCAACCCGTGTGGCGACCCGCCCGACGACGACGTCATGGCGGCGCCGGGCGCGGAGGGTGGCGCGCTCCGGAGCCAGGACATGCGCACGACCACCGACCCGACGGGCCTCGACGGCGCGATCCTCCGCGTCGACCCGAATACCGGCCTGGCGAAGGCCGGCAACCCGTTCATCAACAGCTCCGACCTCAACGCCCGCCGGATCATCGCCTACGGCCTCCGGAATCCGTTCCGGGTCGTGCGGCGGCCCGGCACGAACGAGCTGTGGGTCGGCGACGTCGGCTGGGACACCTGGGAAGAGGTCAACACGATCCCGGACATGACGGACGGGGTCGCCGAGAACTTCGGCTGGCCCTGCTACGAGGGCAATGCGAAGCAGCCCGGCTACGACGGGTCGGACCTGACCATCTGTGAGAACCTCTACCAGACCCCCAGCGCCGCGACCGCGCCGGTCTTCGCCTACCAGCACGGCGTCCAGGTCGCGGGCGAGAGCTGCCCGGCCGGCTCCGGCTCGTCGATCACGGGCATGGCCTTCTACCCGGCGTCCGGCGGCACGTTCCCGGCCTCGTACGCGGGCGGCCTGTTCTTCGCCGACTACAGCCGAGGCTGCATGTGGTTCGCGCCGAAGGGCACGAACGGCCAGCCGAACTTCGCGGCCGTCCAGACGTTCCTCGATCCGGCGACCCACCCGATCGACATCCAGATCGGGCCCGACGGCAACCTCTACTACGTCGACTTCGGCGACGGCTTCGGCGGTCCGGGCAGCATCCGCCGGATCATCCCGCCCGGTTCCAACCTGCCGCCCGTGGCCTCGTTCACGGCCACGCCGGACACCGGTCCCGCGCCGCTCGACGTCGACTTCGACGCCTCGGCGTCGTCGGATCCCGAAGGCTCGGCGTTGACCTATGCCTGGGATCTCGACGGTGACGGGCAGTACGACGACGCGACCGGATCCACGGCCAGCCGAACCTACGCGAGCGCAGGCAACGTCACGGTCGGGCTCCGGGTCACCGACATCGTCGGCGGGACCGACACCGCGAGCCACGTCGTCATGGTCGGCAACAACCCGCCGGTCCCGACGATCTCGACGCCGCTCGCTTCCCTGACCTGGAAGGTCGGCGACCTCATCAACTTCAGCGGCTCGGCGACGGACCCGCAGGACGGGGCCCTCCCGCCATCCGCGCTCGACTGGACGTTGACGCTGAAGCATTGCCCCTCGCTGTGCCATAACCACATCCTCGAGTCCTGGCACGGCGTCGCGAGCGGGTCGTTCAACGCCCCGGACCACGAGTACCCGTCGCACCTCGAGCTCACGCTGACCGCGACCGACAGCTTCGGGAGCAAGACATCGGTCACCCGCGAGCTCAACCCCAAGACGGTCAACCTCACCTTCCACACCTCGCCGACGGGGTTGAAGGTCGGGTTCGACCAGCAGCTGACTGCGACGCCCTTCACCCGGACGGTGATCGTCGGCTCGGCGAACTCGGTCTCGGCAGTGTCACCCCAGACCCTGGGCGGCACGTCGTACGGGTTCTCGGGCTGGGCGAACGGCATGGGCCAGAACGACGTGCTGATCGCCCCGGCGACGAACGCGACCTACACGGCCACCTACACGATCCAGCGGATCTTTGCGGCAAAGGCCGACGCGATGGTCCGCGCAGTCTCTCCGTCGACCAACTTCGGCTCCGCGAAGAGCCTCTGGGTGGCCTACCAGAAGTCACGGAGCTACCTCAAGTTCGGCGTGACCAACCTCTCGGCGCCGCCGACCAAGGCCGTCGTCCGGCTCTGGGTGACCGATTCGAGCTCGTTCGGGGGCTACATCTACCGGGTGAGCAACTCCTGGACCGAGGGCGGCATCACCTGGAGCAGCTCGCCCGCGCTGCTCGGACCGGCGCTCGACAGCGTCGGCACCGCGAACGCGGGGCACTGGGTGGAGTGGGACGTGACCGCGGCGATCACCGGCAACGGCACCTTCAGCTTCCGCGTCTCGGGCGCCGCGACGAACGCGGTCGAGTACGCCAGTCGCGAGACCGCGCACGATCCGGTGCTGGTCATCACGCCCTGATCGTGCGCTAGGGTCGAGGCGCCCCCGCGCGGGCGCCGATCCGGGCCAGGCGCTCCGCGGCGGCCCGGAGGGTGGCGAGCTGCTTCGGGAAGGCGAACCGGACCTGTGTCCGGCCAAGCTCCGGCCGTGAGTAGAACGACGAGCCCGGGACCGCGGCCACGCCCGGATCGACGATCAGGCGCCGCGCGAAGGTGACGTCGTCCTCGTCGGTGAGGCCGGAGATGTCGGTCATGACGTAGTAGGCGCCGTTCGGGCGCCAGACCCCGAAGCCGGCCGCCTCCAGCGCCGGCACGAGCGTGTCGCGCCGCTCGCGATACCCGGCCAGCAGGCCGTCGTAATAGGCCTGCGGAAGCCCGAGGGCGACCGTCGCAGCCGCCTGCAGCGGCGCGGCGGCGCCCACGGTCAGGAAGTCGTGGACCTTGCGCACGCCATTGGTCAGGGCCGGCGGGGCGATGACCCAGCCGACGCGCCAGCCGGTAAGCGAGTAGGTCTTCGAGATCGAGTTGACGGCGACGGTTCGCTCGCGCATCCCGGGCAGGGTCGCCATCGGCACGTGCTCGCCCTCGTAGACGAGGTGCTCGTAGATCTCGTCGGTGAAGACCAGCAGGTCGTGCTCGATGGCCACGGCGGCGATCGTGTCGAGCTCGGTCCGGTCGAAGACCTTGCCGGTCGGGTTGTGCGGCGAGTTGAGGACGATGGCCCGGGTCCGGGCCGTGACTGCGGCGCGCAGCTCGTCCGGGTCGAACGACCAGTCCGGCGGCCGAAGGGCGACGTACCGCGGCGTCGCGCCGGTGATGATCGCGTCGGGCCCGTAGTTCTCGTAGAACGGCTCGAAGACGACCACCTCGTCGCCCGGGTCGAGGATCGCCAGCATCGCGGCGACCATGCCCTCCGTGGCGCCGCAGACGACCGTGACCTCGGTGTCGGGATCCGGCGTCCAGCCCGGGTAGGTCCGTGCGGTCTTGGCCGTGATGGCGTCCCGGAGGGGCTTCGCGCCCCAGGTGATCGCGTACTGGTTGACGTCCGCGAAGATCGCGTCCGCGGCGGCCTGCTTGAGCTCCGCAGGCGCCGGGAAGTCGGGAAAGCCCTGGGCCAGGCTGACCGCCCCGTGCGCGATCGCGAGGCGGTTCATCTCGCGGATGACCGACTCGGTGAAGCGCTCGGCCTTGGCGCTGATGCGGCCCGCAGCCCTGCCCGCCAGCGTCTCCGTCACGCCGCCGAGTCTACGGCGCAACGGTCCATCGGCAGCATTGCTGTGGCGGGCACTGATCGGTATCGTTCGTGCTCCGCCGGCTGCCAGGGGAGGGACGCAGGGTGCGCACACGATCGATCGCGCTCGGGTTCGTGGCGGCCCTCGCGCTCACTGCGCCGGCGCCCGTTGCGGCCGATGTCGATACGACGCCGCCGGTCGGCAGCGTCTCGGTCGTCCATGACGATCGGACGAACGAGCTCGTTCGGCTGAGCGTCCCCGCGACGGACGACGCCTCCGGTGTCGCGACCGTCGAGGTCTCGAGCGACGGCGTGACCTGGGCCTCCTTCCCCTACGCGGCCGAGGTGGACTGGGCCGCCTTCGATCCCGGGTCGGGCGGAGAGCCAGGCTTCGGCTCGCGGCCGGTCCGTGTTCGCTGGACCGACGGGATCGGCAACGTGTCCGCGCCCGTGACCACGACGCTCTACCTGTCCCAGGGCGGCGCGCTCGAGTTCCCGGTGCCGCCGGTGACCGGCCAGCTCTTCACGATCCGCCCGATCTACAAGCCGGGCGAGGTGACGCCTCCGAGTGGGTATTGCAGCTGGGAGCTCGTCTGGGGCAACAACGACGCGATCAAGAACCGGAACCTGAACGAGACGTACGGCTCCCTGTACACGTCGGGGAGCCCCTCCGGTCCGTGGTGTGGTGACTGGACATTCCAGATCCCATGGGTGCCGTTCCCGCAGTTCATGGTCGTCTTCAACGCCTACGTCTGGAATACGGACGACGACCCCTTCGGCCAGCCCGCGATGTTCTACCCCAGCGCCGGCTCGACGGGACGGCGCATCAACTCCTCGACGCTGCCGATCGTCCAGGTGCTCCCCGACGACTACACGATCATCGTCGGCGAGCCCACGACCTACCGGGCCTACCCGATCGGCGTGACGCTGAAGCCGGGCGACACGTGGATCGCGGTCCGGCCGGGCGGCGGCGGATTCCTGAAGAAGGGCGGGACGAGCTTCACGTTCACGCCCGACGTCCCCGGGTCCTGGTTCATGACCTGGAGCGGCACTGCCAACCGGCCATTCACGGTCAACGCCTCGTACGACCCGCCAGCCCGTCGGCGGGACTTCTCCCGGCCGAACACGACCCCGCCCGTGGTGCGCCTGGCGCCGGGCGCCCCCGGGACCGGCGTCCCAGTCTCGGTGACGTGGTCCGGCTCGGACGTCGGCTGGGGCATCGCGAAGTTCCAGCTGCAGCGGAGCGTCGATGGCGGGACGTGGCATGGCCTGGCCCTGCCGACGCCGAAAACGAAGACGATCGTCCAGGCGCTGCCGCTTGGCCACGACTGTCGCTACCGCGTCCGAGCGGTCGACAAGTACGGGAACGTCGGCTCCTGGGATTACGGGCAGACATTCCGGCCGTGGCATTTCGGGGATGGCAACCTCGCCGTCACGTACGGCGGGACCTGGACGCCGGAACCCGACGCCGGTGCGCTTGGCGGCTCCGCCCACGTGTCGACCAACGACGGGGCGTGGGCCAGGCTCAAATTCATCGGCAGCGACGTCGGCTGGGTCTCGAAGCGGGGCCCGGCTGAGGGCACTGCCTTGATCTACGTCGACGGAACGCTGCGGGCCACGGTCGATCTCGCCGCCGCGTCGGAGACGCCCGGCGTGTTCGCGTTCCGCGCGCACTGGCCGGCGGTTGGCACGCACGTCATCCGCGTCGTGGTCGAAGGAACCGACAACGTGACCGTCGACGGATTCATCGTCCTGCGCTGAGATTCGCGCCCGCCGCGGTCAGAAAGCGATGACCCTCGCGGTCAGAAGCGGCGGCCCCTCGCCAGCGGCCCGCGACGGTGATTCCAGGCGACGATGGCGACCACCGCGCCGATCAGGGCCGTCGTGACGCTGAGCATGTCGATGCGCGGGCCCAGCGGGTCGATGCCGAAGAGCGCGCTCCCGAGCGCGCCGCCGACGATGGCCGCCGCGGACCCGAGCGCGACGTGGCCCGTCGTCCCGAGCTCCTCGTCGACGGGCACCATCGAGACGACGGTGTAGCCGGCGATCATGCCGAAGACGATCCAGGCGACGACGCTCACCGCTCGACCTCGCACCTGCGGATCCGACGCCGAGAGCGTCGATCGCCGGCCGGCCGAGTTCGAGCAACGACGATGCGAGCATCCGTTCCAGCGAAACGACAGTCACCCGCAACGCCGCGGGCGACCTCCGGCTGATCGAAGGCACGGGGGCCTTCGCCTATACTCCCGCCCCGGGCCGACATAGCTCAGCGGTAGAGCAGCTGTTTCGTAAACAGCAGGTCCTCGGTTCAAATCCGAGTGTCGGCTCCACTCCCTCTCTTTGAGCGTGGCGGGACCGACTAACTTCGGAAACCGTGTCTCGCGGCGATCCCGGGACCATCTGTTTTCGGACTTTGTCGGGTAGAGTCAGTGGGCAATCGCACCACGACCGACTAGCGCAACGGGTGCCAAGAACAGGAGGCACCCGTGCCGCTCTCGAAACCCCTCCCCACCAAGGCCGCGCCGACGGCTAGCACGACAAGCCGCGCATCTCGTACTGGGTCACTGACCCTCGGTGAGGCCCTCGACCGCTGGGACACCTACCTGCAGGCAAGCGACAAGATCGCCTCGCCCCGGACCATCGACAGCTACCGCTATGGGACGGGGAAGCTCGTCGCCCACCTCGGATCGCAGTACGAGTTGCACGCGATCACGCCGGGCGACATCGAAGCTCTCATGGCCGGCCTGAAGGCGGGGGGCATGAAGCCGGGGGGCCGTATGGGCGTCTACCGACCCATCCGCACGTTCTTCCGCTGGTGCGTGAGCCGCGAGCTGCTTGCCGTCTCGCCTGGCGAGCGCGTCGAGGCCCCCGTCGTGAAGGTCCAGCCGGTCGAGTTCGTGAGCGAGGCCGAATGGCAGGCGATCCTCGCTACGTGCTCAGCCCGTAGCAGGTGGGCATTCCGGGCGAGGCGCGACCTCGCGATCCTGCACGTGCTCGGCACGACCGGGGCGCGACTCTCCGAGGTGGCCGGCCTGACCCTCGGCGACATCGACATGGAGTCGAAGACACTCCTCGTCCATGGCAAGGGCGGCAAGGATCGCCTGCTTCCGCTCCTGCCCGAGGCGGCGACCGCATTGCAGACGTACCTCACGCTCGAACGGCCGCGCTCCCCGTTCTCAGGGATCGACGGCGCGGTGTGGCTCACGTCGCGCGGACGGCTCACTGCGAACGGGATCGCGCAGCTCGTCGCGGAGCGCGGGAAGGCGGCCGGCATCGCCCGTCGGGTCCATCCCCATGAGCTGAGGCATCGGTTCGTGGCCAGTGCGCTGAAGGCCGGTATGCCCGGCCCGCTCGTCATGGCGCTCTCGGGTCACTCGACCCCGTCCATGCTCAACCGGTACGGCGCGTGGAACCGGTCGCAGGACGCCATGGACATGCTGCGTGAGCTGCACGCGAAAAGGGCAACTGCCTGACGGCGAGAGCCGCCTCAGTGTCCATACACGCTGGACGGTTCCCGTTCTCACACCTCGTTCCTCGAAGACATCATGTCTTCCTGGAATAGAAAAGCCCTCCTTGTCGGTCATTGGACTTGATGTGCACCGTCAGTAGACTTAGATCACGCAGTTAGCGGTCCGATGCCGAAGGCAAGGAGAAACGAAGACAAGTCAGCGCGAATGCCGCTGACGCTCCATGCCCGGCACCGGTGTACCCGTGTCGGAAACGACATCCACATTCGACCCCGGCGAGAACGGCCGCCGCGCCGCTGCGAAGCGCTGGTCATCCGCCTCGCAGGCGGACAAGGACGCTGCGACCTCGCACATGCGCGCTGCGCTTTCGGCGCGGGCCATCGAGCGAGCTCGCCAACAGGCGAGCATCCTCGGCATCCACCTCGACTTCGAGGAAGCTGAGGCCGCCGGCGCAGCCCTTCTGAAGCACGAACAGCGAGTGCGCGCGCAGCACGCTCGGGTCACGGCCGCGGCCACCAGGGCGATGAGGAAGCGGCACTCAGATGAACGGTGGGCGATCGCCCAAGCTGAGCGATACGCCGCTTCTACCTCATCAGTCCCGGATCGCCTGCCTCTGGCCGACATGCTGACGGCCCTCCGCGACGAGCTCGAGGCGCCGGACGGATTTCAGAGGTCTCGTTACCTACGACGCCTCCAGGCCGTTCTGCGGAATGCTCGCCCGCTTGTGCCTCCCGATGCTCCCGAATTTCCGGCAGCTGACCACGCTGCCAAATGACGACCGAAAGGAGACGTCACTCATGTACGAGGCCGAATACGAGGCCGCATTCGCCGAGGTCGACCGCCTGTACCCGGTAGACCAGGTCCCCGCTCTGAACTGGATCGCGCGCGAGCAGATCCAGGTCGCCCAGAAGGCCGGTCAGCCCGTGCCTCACGAGTTCAGGCCTATCCGGTCTTCAACATCACGCACACCTGCTCCGACTGCTGAGACTCGGGATCGGTTCGACCTTGAGAGAGCCGTGAGGAACAGTGCGGCAAAGCTGATCGAGCAGGGTCACACCGTTGAACTGGCCGAGTTGAACGCTCGTCGGGCCATCGCCTACGAGCGCAATGAGCCCTTCGTCGCGACGCAGGCCGACGTCAACGCCATGACTGCTGCCGAGGTCAAGGAGTACGTCGCCAACGGGGGCGAGCTGCCGGACGACGATCCAGCCGACGTGAACCCGTTCTCGCGCGACCTCAGCGACGACGAGGTCGCCGAGGCCCTCGCCGAGCAGGACGCGCGACTGCAGGGAGGCGTGCTTGCTCGAAAGGCTCGGCACGCCATCGACGAGCGCAGAGCCGACCACGCAAAGTGGCTCGTTCGCGAGCACGGGTACACGCCGGAGCAAGCGGACGCCTCGACCTCGAAGCTCCCGGACAGCTTGTTCCAACCCCAGCCGACGCCGACCGCTGAGCAGCGGCGCGCCCAACGCGTCGCCGAAGCCGTCGCCGAGAGCCAGTCCTGACGTGCCGACGACTACGGGCGGGCGCGAGCCCGAGCGGTTGGCGTCACCCGAAGTCCTCCGCCGAGAGCATGACCGGACGGCCCGGCGTCGCGAGCTGTTCGCCCTCTACGCCCTCTACCGGGTAGACGGGTTTGACCTCATGGCGTCGATCCAGACCGGCGACGAGCCGGTTGCACTCATCAACCAGCGGCTAATGCAGGCGGGTCACCCGCCCGACCAGCTGCCCAAGCCGAGCGAGTTCGAGCTCGGGCCGGAGCAGTACCCAGACTGGCGCGACGCGCTTCAGCAGGTCCCCTACAACTGGAGCCCGCCCGCCGACGACCCCGACCACGAGAACATGCCGTCCTCGGGTCCCGCGCCTGTGACGGCCGTAGAGGCGTCGGAGGGCGCGGCTGGCAGGTTCTCTCGGACTCACGGGTTGCCTCGTCACAAGGCTCAGAGGCGTTCGCAGACCTACGAGGGCCGACGCGAGCGCTACCTTCGCACCAAAGCGGAGCGCCTGGGTCTGACCTACACCGCCGCCGAGCTGTTGACCCGGCGGAAGCACGGAAGGCCGGACGATTGGAAGGCTCCATCGTGAGCGGCACGATCTTCCGCGCGTCGGCTGGCCCAGTGGGCGGCCTCGAAGCTCTCGCAGACGCCGTCATGAAGGAGCGCGAGGGGAACCGGAACAACCTGCTCCACTGGGCGGTCCTGACGGCCGCAGAGGAGGGGCATGACCGCGACGGCATCGTCGAGGTCATGCTGGAAGCCGCCAAGGACTCCGGGCTCGACCGCGCAGAGTCGGCCGCGACCATTCGCTCCGCGCTGAACACGGCGGACCGCAAGGGGTCTTGGGGCCTCAGGGTCGAGCGCGAGCTTGCCGACGGGGGGCACGGACCCGCCAGCCACCTCAGCTTCGACGACTTCCTCACCTGCGAGCGCAAGGAGTGCCGCCAAGCCCGTCAGGAGGCCGCTGGCGAGCCGCTCGAACGGATGGTGGCGCTGGCGGCCAAGGGTCAGCGTGAGCTTGTTCTGACGGCCGCAGCCGACATCGTGCCCCGCCGCGTGAAGTGGTTGTGGGATCACCGGCTCGCCATGGGTTCCATGTCGCTCAACGGCGGCCGAGAGGGCCAGGGCAAGACGCTGCTCGCAGTCGAGCTGGCTGCGAAGGTGTCCCGAGGAATCCTCGACGGCGAGTACCGCGGTCAGCCGCGCAGCGTCATCATCGTCACGTCCGAGGACGCGTGGGATAGAACCATCGTGCCCCGACTCATGGCAGCCGGAGCCGACCTGAGCCGCGTGTTTCGAGCGCAGGCGAAGACGGCTGACGATGTGCTCACGGGCCTCTCGCTCCCTCACGACTTCCACCTGTTCGAGCAGAAGATTGAGGAGGCCAAGGCCGCCCTCGTGATCCTGGATCCGCTGCTGTCGCGGCTCGACGGCAACCTCGACACCCACAAGGACGCCGACGCTCGGCTGGCGCTCGAGCCACTGGTCGCCCTTGCCGAGCGGACCGGGACCCACATCATGGGCCTGATCCACGTCAACAAGAGCGAGACCATAGACCCGCTTACCTCCCTGATGGCCTCGCGGGCCTTCGTCGCCGTCGCCCGAGCGGTCCTGTTCGTCATGAAGGACCCGGAGGACGACGGAGCCCGTCTCGTCGGGCAGCCCAAGAACAACCTCGGACGCACCGACCTGCCGACCCTCCGCTTCTCGGTGGACGAGGTCGAGGTCAGCAAGGACCCCGACGATGGGAAGCCGATCACGGCCCCGAAGATGAGGTGGCTGACCGACACGACCCGGACCATCGAGGAATCGCTGCTCGCCCTGACGAAGGGCACGCAGGCTCAATCGCGTCGCGCCGAGGCGGAGCGGTGGCTCATCGCCTACCTGCGGCAACAGCCCGAGGCGGAGGCCAAGGCGACTGACATTGAGGCCGCCGCCGCCCGTGTAGGCCACTCGGCCAACGCCCTTCGCCGTGCGCGTGAGGGGATGAAGGGTGGCGTCACCACGGCGCGGCGCGGCTTCCCGTCCGAGACGTTCTGGCAGCTCTCCGTCGCGCTGCAGCTCGCGGAGCCTGCGGCATAACAGGCATGTAGTCTCCGGGCGTGCTCTTGAAGGCCGCCGGGTTCATTGTCACGACGATCATCGCTGTCCTGCTGGTCGTCGCGAACAACATCGGCACGGACGCGAACCAAGCGCTTCTGCTGGCCGCCGCCCTGCTGGGCGTCGTCCTGCTCCTCATCCTCCTCACGCTCGTAGCGAAGTGGGTTCGCGGTCGTCGCTCCGACTTCGTCTTTGGGTCGGTCAGTACCGAGCGACCGTCCCTTGTCGACCCGGCCCCGGAACCGGAAATGGAGACAGAGGTCGAGCCGATCAGGCTCGGCTACTGGACCCATGTCGATCCCGCTGAGAACCCTCGACCTGCTCGCGAGCGGCCCACCGTGCCAGCCGTTTCGTGGAAGGACATGTCACCCGAGCAGGCGCACGAGCGTGACGCGATCCAGCACGAGGCCCGGAAGGTTCGCGACCACTACCGAGCAATGACGCGCGTGAACCAGATCGCGGACCAGCCGAGTGAGGTGAAGCGCTCGATGCAGGACCGGATCGACGCGCTCAACGAACGCCTCGTCGCGTACCGCGAGAAGTGGGGGATGCCCGACATGAGCGCGGCAGCGGCAGCGTTCTTCACCCAGCAACCCATGCGGGGTCCCGCGTGGCTTGATGCGATGGTGCGCGAGCTGGACGCCATCGTCTGGCAGCTCGACGACCGCTTCGAGTGAGGCGGTCGGCGACCACCTCCTAGCCCAGTCGCGGCCCTCGCGTGGGGCGGGGCCCGCCACTGCCGTGACTGCCGCGACTGGCGTCCAGTCAGGGCAGTGAAGGCAGTGATGGTCCCCCCCAAGGAAAATTGCCGTGACTGAGCGTGACGAATTTCGTTAGACGGTGACGAGACAACCCTGCAGACCCTGCAGCCTGATCGGGCCGAACGCTCCACGCGAAGGCGTGACGTCCGTTCCTGAGGATCGACAGGTCGGGGGTCCCGGCATGTCCGGTCGCCACTCCACCTCCACAAACCTGTACTCCACCCAGGTGGGTCAACGGAAACTCGACTTGGCGGCCGGCGCAGCCATCCGACACGCGATGTGCGGGGCGATGGGTCGGCGACGCTAGGTCGGGACCATCTGTTCAACGGTTAGCTTGTCTCGTTGAGCGCGCAGCGCCATGAAGAGGACGTTCGCGACGATCGCGCGCACGGTCGCTCGCGCCTGACGGACACACAGCCAGGTGACACGCGCGCCCCAGGCGCCCGCGGTCTGCGCGGAGGAGCGCACAGAACTAGCCGCGGACAGCCCGCCAGACGACTCGGGATCCCGGGAGCCCCGAAGGGGCCGACGGCAACGCAGCCGGTGATTCGGTGATGGCGTGGCTCGCGGACCTCCTGCCAAGGGAGGCCGGGCCATCGCTCGGGAGTTACCAGTGACCCGCAAGCACTACATCGCGATGGCCGACGAACTGCGCTCGGTACGCAGCCTCGTCATGGCCCTCGCCCGCCAGAAGCCGGGCTTCGTGGGGATCAACACCACCCGCGGAGCGCAATCACTCGACACGATCCTGCACGACTACGAGCGAGCGATCGCACGAGTGTTCGCCGCGGACAACGCCGCGTTCCAGTACGAGCGCTTCATGTCGAGGCTTGGTCGATGACCGGCACGCTCAACATCTACATCCCACGCCGGGCCGACGGCGAGCGGATGACCGGCGTCATGCCCGAGGGTCAGCGTGCCCGCGCCACGTTCACGCGCTCGGTCGAGACCCGGTCGTTCTTCGATCCTGAGGCGGACCGGAACTCCTCGAACGCGATTCCTGTGACCGATCCGCGCCATCCCCTGCACCCGCGCCACGTCGCAAAGCGCGGCCCACTGCCGATGATCGCGCCGGCCGGTTGGTCTCTGCGTCCGGTCGCGCCAGTCGCACCTGAGCCCGTCCGCGAGGTCGAGGTCCCAGCTGAGCACTGCGGCAAGCGCTTTCGCACGCCGGCAGGGCTCGCATGGCACCTCACGAACATCCACGCAGGGGCGTTTGCGTGATCTTCGTGCTCTACGTGCACGTTCTCGGCGGGTGGATGGTGCTCCGTCGCCATTACCCGCGAGGGTGCATGTGCGACATCGTGGCCGGCCCTTTCGCCACACGCAAAGAGGCTGAGTCCCACATAAGCACGTGACCTCCTCTGCTCTAGGGGCCCACCCGCATCACGATGTTGCTGCGCGGGCCCGCCGCGAGCCGATAGGCATCAAAGAGGACCCGGACGAGCGGGATCTTTGACTCGGTGCCGCGGCCCTGCGCTCGCCTCACTCGAGCCCGAAGGACAGGCCAGAGGTGTTTCCAAATCTCCAGTTTGTCGGGCTTCGGATCGGGCCAGTTCCTCCAGATCGCCTTGATGTTTCCGCCACCTTGCCGGAGGCCTGCAATCTGGCCTGTGAGGCTCTCGAGGTCTTCACCTGGGGGCGCCTTTCGAGTCGCCACGACGGCCGCCGCGATCGCCCGATCCGTGAAGTGGGCGAACTCGACGTTCCTGAAGCTTGGCCCCCACGTCTGGACTTCGACGAGATGTGCCAGCTCATCAAGCGCGGTCGGGCTCTGATGCTTTGCGTCCAGGACGTTGTACAGATGCTGCACCAGGAGGTCCTTCGCGCGCTGTCGCTGACCGGGAGTCGCATATCTCCCCTCCTGGTCAACGACCAGGAGGAGACGCGTCGGTGGACGGTCGAGCTCGGCAAGGTTCGCCCGCGTGCGACCCAGTGCCGGTGCCAGGTACCTCGCCAAGAGCTCGGTCTGTTTGTCGATCCCACCGAGGAGAGTCAGTCGAATGAATGAGTCGAGCTTGGGAATTCCGAAGAGGTCCATGAGCTTCCCAAGAACGAACATCTCGGTTGACCCCTCGACGACCATCACCAACGCCGGGTGAGGGGATATGCCGAAGTCAGTGAGTGTTCGGTCGAGCTTTGCGCGGCGACGGCCGAGCCTGTCCTGGAGCGGGTGATACCAGTTCGACTGTGAGTGATCGGGCACGGGCGGACCAACGCCTGCCTTGGCGAGATCTTCGACGAAGCGGAGCAGCATCTCCGCAGCGATACGGAAATCCATGGCGAGGAGTGCCTCTCCCTCGAGACGCTCCCATTTCCGCGGGTCAACCATTGACACCAGATCGACCCAGTGTTTGAGCGGATCCCGGAAGTGCGCCGTCGACAGCAGCGACTCGGCCGCCGCGAGAATGTCATCCCGAGACCATCCCGATCCGTGAAGGGCGGCTAGGGCGCTGAACTGATCGCGCGCCGCTTGATAGTCGGCCTCCGTGCCGTACGGATGCGAGTAGGTATACCGACGCCTGATATCGGCGTAGTACACATACTCGATCGAACTCAGGACCGGGATCAGCGCCCGTACGCGGCGCTCTGCGCGTTTGTTGGCCGCATCCAACTGCTCGCTCCAGGTCGACGAACCTCGGCGGCTCATTGACCGGAGCGCGTTCTCGATATCGGGCAGGGCCAACAGCTGATACGGCGAGTAAAGGAAGTCCCAGGCCGTGTAATGAATGTCGCGCCACTTTCGAGCGCGGCGCTTCCACGGCTCAAAAACGGAAGCTGCGCTGTCGGCCACCCGCCCGGCGTCCCACTCCTCGACGAGTGTGGGTCCGTCTGTTGGAGGCTCCCCTGTCATCATCTCCCACCGCCACGGTGAAGGCGTCTTCCGTCGGAGCTCGCGGCGGATCTCGACGACGTCACGTTCCACGCGAAGCCAAGGAACGAGGATGCCGCGGCGATGGAGCAATTCGAGACCTTCGTCGGTGAGGGTCAGGCCGCGTTGCCTGGCGGCATCACGGAAGGTGCGGAGCGTGAGCGCCCGTCGCTGGCTGAGGATCCAGGGCTGCGCGAGCAATGCTCTGGTTACCGTCGAGCGCGTGTTGTCCCCCGGAGCGGTCGCCGTCTGATCCACGCATAACCCCCCCACGTCCTCGCCGTTCCCGGTCACGCAGTGCGGATCTTTCCTCCGCCGCGTGCGGGCCGATGGCAGTGTCGGTTCACGTGCGTCGGAGCGGATCGGCTATCGATGGCGGTGCCGCGATGCGCTAGCGCGCTTGCGCTGCCATCCCTCATGCGGCACTTGGACCTATTTCTGCCGGAAACAAAGAAGATCGTAACGATGTGGGCCCGATTGACGTCTTGACAATTGTAGATATTGGAGGCAGTCTCACGGTCCGCACCTAGGGGGTGGCATCTATGGCGACATTGGCGGATATGGCCGCTGTGGTCGCACGCGCTGAACCAGCCTACGCCGAAGACAGAGAGATCCTAGTCGAGACCTACGAGCTTCTTCGGGGCAATCGCTACCTGAAGGTAGGCGAAGTCGCGGGGATGGTGGGGGCCTCTCCAGGCACCGTCCGAAATTGGCTCGAGAAGGGCTATTTTGGTAGGAACGTTTACCGATCGGACGATGGCACGCGCCTTTTCCGGATCCAGGACGTTCAGGCGGTGATCGATCGTATGGAGCGAACACGCGCCGAAAATGAGAACGGGATTGTCGATATCCCGGATCTGGGTGATCGGGGACCTAGGCGATATCGCCGGCGCGCTGGATAACTCTCAGAACCACTTCTTCATCTCGTAAGTGAGCTTGTCGTCGTCGAGGAACGGCTCTGCCACGTACTGGAACCCCCAGTGCACGTAGATCGCTCGCGCCCGCTCATTCGCCGCACGTACCCAGAGCGTTAGCCCGACGCAGTCCTCCCGGTCGCGAGCTTTGCTCTCGATGTAGTCGAAGATGATTCGGGAGTATTTCTGGCCGCTCACGGGGTCTCGCTGGCCCTGAAACGGCACGTTTATGCCGAGGGCGATGACGAGGTAATAGCGTCTCCGCTCGCCGTCTTCGGGGTCCTTATGCGGGGGGTCTCGGTTCCAGAAGTCCAGCCGAGCGCCCGCGACCAATTCGCCCTCGAGCGCAAACAGAAATAGGTCGCGGTCTTCCTCCCAGATCCGACTCTTGAACTCCTCTTCGACCTCGACCGCGTAGTCCTCAGGACCGAAATAGAACTCGTCGATACGGGCGTCATTCGGAAGCGCCTTTTCAATCGTGAGAGACGAGTTCGGAAGCGGCGTGGGCATGACGCCTCCTGTGGGCGTGCAGTTTTGGGGCCTACGAAACGGCAGGACTGCAGCCTAAGGTCGCGGCTCACTACCACACTACCCGGGATATCCCTGGAAATGTTGTCGCGCGGGCGGCGTGAATTGACCGACCTCGCGCCAGATGCCTTGCCGATCGCGAAACCTTGGGCTGCGCATTCTGCGAGGCGCGGGTAAGCGATACTGCGACGCCAAGAGGAGGCTTAGGAAGCTGGCTGCGCTAGACAAATCCCCTGGCCGCCAAACCACCACCGCGAGGAGCGGCCGACAAGGCCGCACCTAACGGCCAGATTCAACAGGCCTAGGGGTGGGACCCGGACGCGGACATGATCAAGCCGAGAGGACGATTCTTGATCGGCTGCAGACAAGGGATGCGACGTCCTCTGCCGACTTCGCAGAGAGGTACCTGGAGGAACTGGTGGGCCGCCTTCGGCGGAGTAACCCTGCCGCCGAGGATCATGACATCCGGACCGCGGCGATCGACGTGATCCTGGCAGTGATCTCACGCCCGGAACAGGTCGATCTCGACCGTGGCACCCTCGGCGGCTACCTACGCATGGCTGCTAGGCGAGACCTCCAGAACCTACAGGAGAGGGTGTCGCGTCGGCGAAGCCGTGAATCGAGTATCGAGATAGTCGAACTTCCTGTCGTTGAGCGGAACATGCTCCGTGGGATTACGAACGACCCGACTGCCGATGATGCGATCGCACGGACAGACCCGCCAGCGGTCGACGTTGACCCGTCTGTGGTCCGAGCCGCGACAGACGAGGATGTACTGAAGGCCATGCTCGATGGCGAGCGCCGCACCGCTGTCTACGCCGAGATCCTCGGCATTGCAGACCTTGATTTGGCTTCTCAGCGAACCGAAGTCAAGAAGGTCAAGGATCGCCTCAAGCTGCGCCTTCGACGAACAGCGCGCCCCAAATGAGAACTCGGGCTTCCGTCCGCTCACTGCTCGGCGAGGCAAGCGAGCGCGTTGCAAATGACCCCTACTTCCTAGCCCACGATTTGCAGGTCTACTTAGGGCTCCGGGGTTGGAGCAAACGACAACTCGCGGCTGCGCTGCGCTGCCCGATTGACGTACTTGCGCTCGTTGGCCTGTGTCGGACGCCATGGAGGGATGCCAGATTTCAGTCCGACGTAGAGGCAATTGCTGCGCGGTTCAAGCTCGAGAGCCATGGGCTCGCAAATCTACTGCGAGAGGTGGACCTTCTGAGCGCGTTCGATGTCCCAACCAAATCCGAGGGTTGGCTCGCCGCAGCTCGAGAGCGTGCAACCGAAGACGATGACCGAGAGCGTTGAGGAGCTCGCGAGCGAATTCTGGCGTCGCGCTGGTGGCCCACAGGCGTTTCCGCGGGATCTTGAGCCCGGAGTGCTCTATGGGCTGCCTTTGGCGATTGTGAAGATGCCCAGGCTGCGCGCAGCTAGCGTCGATGCCTGGTTCGCAGCTCGGGGAAAACCGCATGGTGCACACATCGACGATCGCCCACTACGGGGTTGCCTGTTCGCGGCGGGTGGCAGGGGTGTGATCTTCGTTGACGCGGCCGATCCAGCCGACGAGCGGCGCTTCTCGCTGGCACATGAGACGGCGCACTTCTTGGTCGACTATCTGAGACCGAGGGAAGCCGTCCTGCGTCGGATGGGCGAGGGCATCGCCGACGTCCTGGACGGAAAGCGCGGACCGACGCGAGGGGAACGCATCGATGGACTACTCGCCGGGATAAATCTCGGCGTTCATCGGCATCTTATGGATCGGGGAGACGAGAACACGCGACGGATCGCGCGATCCGAAAGCCGAGCAGATCGGCTGGCCCTGGAGCTCCTAGCTCCCCGAGCGGATGTGAGGCGCAAGCTCAACGCCGCTCGAACGTTAGGGGCTTCAATACCGCAGATCCTCGTTGCCCGGTTCGGGCTCCCCCGTGCGGTTGCTGCCGCCTACGCCGAGAGCCTCGGGCCCGCTCGCCCTCGAACTGTCGCCCTGCGAGATTGGTTGCAGAGCGATGTCGAACTTCGTCCCGGCGTTCGGAATAGGGAGCGAGACGCGACCACGCTGGAGGACGGATGAGGAACCTCGAGATCAGCGACGGCAGCGAAGTCCCGGACGATCTCGACGAGCCCACGTCCGACCATGAGCTCGGCGCGCTGGACGAGCTCGACGCAGACCGTCCGCCGGCGATTGCGCCCGATGCCTTCGACGATGCATTCGCCGAGAGCCTCGAGACCACGCTCGACCTCGGCACCTGGCTCGCGGGTGAGAGTCTCGCGGATATCTACGGTCGGCTCGAGCGCGAGGTTCACGAGGCTGCCCAGCAGGAGCGCGTAATCCGCGAGCGCGTCCGCGGCGAAGTGTTTCCGAGGCTCAAGGATCGGCCGGACGCTCCGCGCGAGGCGGGCGTCTACCAGGTGAGCCTCGAGCGCCTGGAGGCGACCCACCGGGGCATCCTGTTCAACGGTCTTGTCGAGGGGTGTGACGGTACGAACGATGTCGTCGACCATCTGCCCTTAACGATCGTCCAGATCGGCGTCTGCCTCGTCTCGTACCGTGGCGACCAGGGCTCCTGGGTCCACCGGCTCTTCCGCCGGGATCTGCGCCTCTCTGGCGGCGATCCGATCGACGACGTCATCGACGTACTCGAGCGGCGACAGCGCCGGGCTGGTTTCGACAAGTCGGGCTCGAAGGATCGCCTCAGCGAACTCGCGCGGCGGGGGATCATGACCTACGCCGAACGCGCGGTCCTCCTCGACAAGTCGACGGCGCCGTGGCGGATGGGCCACGGGAATCCAACACCGTACGAGCTGGTGACGGGCTCCGGGATGCCGGAACTCGCCGAACGCAGCTTCGAACTGCTCCGGCGGATGGTGTCCGATCATCAGCGGTTCGTGTTTGTCCCGAGCGCGCCAGCCAATCGGTTCTGGCTGACGCTAGGCGATGCCCTCCGCCCGCTGGAATACGCGATCTACGACGACATGCGTGACTTCCTTGGTCGGATTGCGGGTGGCCACTACCGGGGCACGGACTGGGATGCGCTCAAGGGGTCCGTGGAAGCATTCGCGCAGGAGATCGGCGGCGAGCTCCGCGTGGGTGTCTACCGCGCTAGCGAGACGGCGCCAGCTCAGGTCTTCTATGCCCACCGCGAACACGTCCATGAGGCAGCCGTCATCGCCATCGCGGACAGCGTTCTCCAGGAGCATCGGGGTTTTCCCGTGCTGATTGATCTGGCCGACTCAGTCTGCCGAACCACATTCGGCCGCGGCCTTCTCAAGCGGCTGTCCAGCGTCGCCTACGCGGATGCGGGTGAGCCGTTCCGCTACCTCGCCGAACGACAGAGTCGGACATCCTGATGGAGGACACGATGGATGCGATCGATACCGCCGGAAACGGCAAGGACAAGGCGATGCGGATCGCCGAGGTTCCGGACGAAGCCCTGACCGCACTAGACGAACTTGTGGAGCAGAACGGGGGCGAGATCGCCGGGCTCGGTCCGGCCGGCGTAGGCAGAACCATGTTCGACTCGCCGAGAAGCGACGACGGGACGGTGACCGTCTTGCTGGCCGCCGACCAGATCGCCCGGCTGCCTCGTCAATCTCTTGTGAGGATCAAGAGCCAGGACCACCGGACCTACCTCGGGGTTGTCGTTAAGGGCCCGTTCGCCGAGCCTGACGGTCTTCCGGCCGACTCGCCGGCGCTCGTGTCGGTCACGGTGCGGGGGGCTGTCCTTACCCCGCGTTACCACGGGCGCGTCCAGGTTGAGCTCATCGGGGAAGAAGTTGACGGAGGGTCGGTTCCGCCGCGTCGGCGCCCCCTTCCCAACAGCGAGGTCGAGGTCCTCGGCAACGAAGAGACCGCCAGGATCCTGCGGACCGCGGGGGACATCCGCCTCGGTCTGGTCGAAGGACGAGACGACGACCTGCCCGTGGCTGTACCGCTTGTGAAATCGGTGTTTCCGCGCCATCTCGGGATCCTCGGCACGACGGGCGCCGGCAAGTCGACGACCGTGTCAAACGTCGTCAGTCAATTTCAGGCAGCGGGGGTCGCCACAATCATCCTGGATACCGAGGGCGAATACGGCGCGATCAACGAGCCCACTGCGGACCCGGACATGCTCCGCATCCTCGGGCGCATGGGTCGTGCCCCTCAGGGGATGCGCGATACCCACCTCTATCACCTTGTCGGCCGCGACACGAGGAACCCGGCACACCCAAGTCGCCGCCAGTTCTCGCTGCGCTTCTCCGAGGTCTCGCCCTACGCGGCGATGGAGATCATGGAGCTCAGTGATGCGCAGCAGGAGAGATTCCTGAAGTCGTACGACATCGCGAAGTCCATGTTGCGGCACCTCCGACTCTTCCCGCGGCCGAACAACCAGGCCGACGAGGAGCGATTGCTGGCGTTCGACGAGTACGAAGAGGGATACCCGGAGCTCCGACTCGGCCACCTGTACGACGTTGTCGCGCAGACCGCTGCGCATGTCGCTCAGGCCGGCGACGCGCGACTCGAGAGTGAATTCCAGAACGCCCGTGACGAACTCAACCGTCAGATCGGGGCGTCGAACCCTCGCCACGTAACGAGCTGGTATGCGCTTCAGGGACGGCTCGGTCGTCTCAAGCGGCTTGGGATCTTCGACCGCGTTGGAGCGAATGGCAGGATCGAGACGCCAGACTATGGAGCCATGCTAGGTGCCGGCCGAGTCTCACTCATCGATCTCAGCGACACCGAGTCGCCCCAGTTGCGCAACCTCGCAATCGCACAGCTCCTCCGCGGTGTCCAAGCCGCCCAGGAACGCGCATACGAAGCGGCGGTGGCCGCGGATCGAGCGCCGACGCCGGTGATGGTCCTGATCGAGGAGGCTCACGAGTTCCTGTCCGCCCAGCGCATCAAGGCCATGGAGGTCCTCTTCGAGCAAGTCGCCCGGATTGCTCGACGCGGCCGGAAACGCTGGCTCGGCCTCGTCTTCATCACGCAGCTTCCCCAGCATTTGCCCGACGAGGTGCTCGGGCTTGTCAACAACTGGATCCTGCACAAGATCAGCGACTCGGGCACCGTGACTCGACTCCGTCGCTCCATCGGCGGGATCGATGACTCGCTGTGGAGCGTGATGCCGGGCCTGGCGCCTGGGCAGGCCGTTGTGTCGTTCACGAGCCTTGCCCGACCCTTGCTCGTTTCGATGGACCCGGCGCCGTGCCGGCTGCTCCTGATCGACTGAAGGCGCTGATGGCTAAGGGCGCTGCCAGACAATCACGTACTCGGTCCGCATTCTCTCGCCGAACGCAGTCGCGAGATATGGCATGACTCGCCGGCGGTCATGAATCACCCGCGACTGATCGACGACGAGCTTCAGCCCACCGAGGTTGGTCGCGAGATCGATGAACAGGCGGTCCGTCGGGATAGCAACCCGACGGACGTTCGACGGGCAGACGACTAGAGCGACGTGACCGCCGGGCTTCACGATCCTGCGGGCCTCTCTGAGCACCGCGCCCATGTCGCGGAAATAGCGGTAGACGATCCAGCCGCGCGCCGGGTCTGCATCTGCAACTGACGAAACGACCTTATCGACGCTGTTCACACCGATCGGCGGAGGCAGTGGTGCCTCGGTCGTCGCATCGATCATCGCCGCTCGCTCGCTTCCGAGGTATCGGCGTCCGAGCGTCCGATAACTCTCAGTGGAGATGCCGAGGATCGGCGTTAGCCAGGCGACGGCGAAGATGTGGGCCCGGGTGTAATCGAGCGCTGAGCAGTACGGCGGACTCGAGAAGTAGAGGGACGCCGTACGGTCCCTCACAGCCAACTCGCGAGCATCTCCGTCTGCAACCTCTGCGGCAAAGACGTCTGCCGGCGCCTTGGCCGCTAGCTCGCCGTACATCCGCTCGGCCCCGCGCAGGCGCTGCTCGAACCGATTGAGGGTCTTGGGATCCTCGCTCCAATCTCGGCGGTGATGGCGTGAATGGGCGATGTCGCGAACGTTGCCGACTGATGTTCGCGCGACGATCAGCGACGAGACCAGACTCGCTAGGACGTCACGGACGCTGTCCGCCGGCTGTGCGAGAAGGCCACCGACGAGACCCGCAAGATCGCGCTGGACCTCAGGCCGAAACCAAGTATCAACATCGATCCCCTTGGGCCGCCATTCGAACTCGCCAGCGGCGGTCGCAGCGAGCTCGCGGCCCCGCCCCCCGAGAGTGACAGGGTCGACGATCGCCGTCTTCGCTCGAGCAATGAGCTGAGCGAGCGGGTCGAGGTCGAATCCGAGCGCACGGCGCCCGAGAAGCATCGCTTCAAGCACGGTCGTCCCGCTTCCCGCCATGGGATCAATTACGACGTCCCCCGGGACGGAGTAATTGGAAACGGCCCATCGTGCCAACGCGGGCGGAGACTTCGCCGCGAAGGCATGAAGGCCGTGGGTGACCTCCATGGTGCCGGCCGCCGTGAAGTCAAGCGCGAGCGGGAGCGCCGCCTCCAAGTCCCCTCCTCCGATCAGCCCGACCCGCGCCGGCGGGCGTCGATTGTAGACAGCCCGAGTCGAGTGCCGGCTCTTCCCGACGTGCGGTCGACCTCTGCCGCCCGATACTGGGCCGGATGTCGAGGATCGTCGACCACTACGATCTCCTGCTTCGCTCGATCGGCGATCGAGCGTCGGAAATCGGGTCGCGACCTGTCGTGACGCATTGGCCACACGTAGGCAGCGACTACCGCGGCCTAGTGGTCGTCGGGCAGGCCGTCTTCGGATGGCCCGATGACTGCCAGGCTATCCAGCTCCAGTCACCCGCGAGCCGGGCACAACTGATCCAATCGATCCGTGGGCGGGCGGAACGGCCCGAGCCCCTCGACTGGATCGCCACCCACCCTGTGCGGAACTCGCCGTTCTGGAAGGTTGCGCGAGGAGTGGCAGAAGCTCTTGAGCCGGCGCCCACTCCTTGGTTCAGCCGAATTGCTTGGGTCAACCTGTACCCCTCGGCGCCCGAGGATCCACGGGGCAACCCAGGTGGAGCGCTCAAGGAAGCTCAGGATCCGCATGTCGGCAGTCTGCTTCGTGCCGTCTGCGGTGCGCTCGATGCGAAGCGGGTGATCGCGGTCGTAGGTCCGTACTGGCGACTAGCCGCTACGTCGGTCGGGCTAGAAGACCTCCCGGAGGAGCCGCGGCCGCTCTATGGCGCGGGTGTCACGGAGGGTCGCACCTGGGTCGTTGGATGGCACCCAAACGGAGCTAGCCATCGCCATGTCGGCGCGGACGCCTACACGCAGGTAATCGTCGACGCCGTTCGGCGGGCGGAACTCACCGTCGGGGCGTAGCGCCCCCTGGCTGTGTTGCGGGCCAAGCCCAAAGGGCCCGGTCGAGTTCGCGCATCGACATTCCGTGTTGCCGTGCGAGATCACGGCATGCGGCCACATAGTCTTGCCAGAAACTCTCTGAGTAGACGGTCCGCTGCGTGCGATAGCCCAGTGACTCCAGCGCTCGGACATCAAGGATCGGGTAGGGATCCCGATGGCCGAAATGCAAGACGCAGGAGGCAACGGGGTAGCCAACACCCTCGAGGGCGACCAAAACTGGGGCTCTCCGCGGCTCTCGCGTGTTCTCGTCAAGCGCGACGCGGGTCGCGTGGACGATATCGTCGGGGTCATTCCGCAATACGAGCGGGACCGATCGGCCACCAGTCTTCCAACGGACGAGCTGGACGAACTCGTCGGCCGTGAACCATCCACGAGAGCGAGCTGGCGTGGCGATCTCGCGAATTAGCCGGGGCTCGTCGGGGTAGTTGTAGGCCATGGCCAGACTCGGCAACAGGGCGGGGTCAAACTGAAGGCGGAACCGAGACATGTCGACCTATACCTGCCGACGACAGGAGTACTCGCCACGAGGTGGTCACCGCGACCACGCTGGCCAAGATAGAGGTTGTCCAGAGTGACGCCAAACGCTGCATCGAGCGCTCTTACGTAGCGGCAGGTCCGAAGACACTCTGTTCGTCGAGAAATAGTTTGTGCCCTTGACTTCGAGGCTACAGTCAGACCCGGCATTCGGACCGCAAGGTTCGTAAACAGCAGGTCCTCGGTTCAAATCCGAGTGTCGGCTCCACTCCCCTCGGCGTCCGCGATCGTCAGCCCATGAGCGCGATGACGATGCCCGCGATCACCAGCCCGACCGCGTGATAGCTGGCGTCGATGAGGCCCCAGGTCCAGCGATCCGGCTTCGTGAACTCGAAGGCCGCGGTGGTGAGCAGGATCATCGCCGCGTAGCCGATCCCCACCACGAGCCCGAGGACGACGCCTTCGGCGACGGTGTCCGTCCCGGTCGCGTTCGCGAGGAGCGCGGTCGCGGTCACGGCCACGAAGGAGGTTGCCGCGGGCACGATGTAGAACAGGCTCGTCGCCGAGGCGCCGGTCGTGGGCGACTCGTAGCCGCTGGCCGCCATCCACATCCGCCCGATCGGCGTCTGCGGCGCGAACCACACCGCGCCGAGCACGAAATAGATCGCCGTCGCGACGATGACCGCCAGCCAGTTGACGCTGCCCAGGTCGAGTGTCATGGCCTTCCTCCACCTCCCCGCGCCGTCGGCGACGCCGGCACATCGTAGTGGGCCGGAAAAGGCTCCAATCGTCTGGATCGAGCCTCAGGCGAGAGCGAAGCAGGCGTTGACGATCTCCTGCTGGCGCCGGAGCCAGGTGTCGCGCCCGGTCAGGATGTGGGTGTTGGTCAGCAGGACCACGGTCAGGTCGGCGACGGGATCGACCAGGATCTGACAGCCGCTCGCCCCCGGGTGGCCGAAGGTCGAGAAGGACGCGAGCTCGGAGAAGACGGCCGGCGCGTCCTCGGTCTGGAGCGCGAAGCCGAAGCCCCACGGGATCCGGGCGTCGGCAGGGAAGCCATCGAGCAGTGGATGCTGGCCCGGCGCCCCTGCCGTCTGGATGCTGGTCATCGCCCGCACGGTCGACTCGGCGAAGACCCGCGGGCCCCCGGGCGCGAAGTGCCGCAGGAACGTGACCATGTCGTCGACGCTGCTGACCGCCGAGAACGCCGGATGGGAGAGGGATCGGCCGTAGGCCGAGTTGTACATCGCGCCGTCGGTGCCGTCGTTGAAGACGCCTCGAACCACGGCGATCCGGTCCGCGCCGCCGTCCACCGGCCGCATGAACGTGTCGGCGAGGCCCATCGGCTCGAGGACCAGGGTGCGGACGACCTCGGGGAAGGGCTGGCCGGCCACGACCGCGGCGACCCGCCCGGCGAGCCCGTAGGCATAGTCGCTGTACTGGAAGCGCGATCCCGGCTGGAACATGAGCGGCGTCCGGTAGGCCTCGTCGATCAGGTCGTCCGTGGTGGCGTGCGCGGCGAGCCGCGCGCCCATCGCCGGCGATTCGTAGGGCAGCCCGGTGGTGTGGGTGATCAGGTGCCGGACGCGCACGTCCTCGCGGCCCTCGCCGGAGAAGTCGGGCAGGATCGACCAGACCGGGGTATTGACGGTCAGCTCGCCGCGCTCGACGAGGCGCATGACCGCCGCGGCGGTGAACAGCTTGGTGATCGAGGCCAGCGGCCAGAGCACCTCCGGGCCCGAGGGCAGGTTGGGGGCGGCACAGCCGGCGTAGTGCCGGACCAAGGGCTCTCCGCCGCGCAGCACGGCGAGTGCCGCGCCCGCGAATGCCCCGTCCTCGACGTTCCGTTCGACGATGGCCGTGACATCGGCCGTCCCGTGGCGTGCGCTCGATGTCATGGGCGGTAGTCGAGCTCCGAGAGGTTCCAGATTCGGTCGAGCACGTAGTGGCCGTCGCCCTCGGGATCCAGCAGCGCGGGTCGGGCGGCGAGGATCATGACGTACGGGTGCAGCCGCACGTTCACCAGGGTCGTGCCGCGGAACGTCTCCTCGATGACGACGCCCTCCTGGGTCTGCTGCCAGAAATCCTGGCCGTACAGGAAGTTCCCGGGGCCGATCTGGAGCATCCGGACTCCGTCCTCGCGCTGGCGGAGATACATCCCGCCGGCGAGGTGCAGGCCGCCGGCCACGATCTGGTCGCAGCCGGCCGCGTCCATGAAGCCGACGAGCGTCGCCTGGCGTGGCGACAGGTCCGGTCGGTACTCGTCCGGCCCCCACCACTGGGGGTCGCAGATGACGAGGTCCGCGTTCGCGCGGGCCCGGGAGACCGCGGCATCGATGTTCGCCCTGTTGAGCCACGCGACGCCCGGGGTCGTGGCGTCGGCATGGACGGGCCCCGGCACGTTGTTCCACGAGACGAAGGCGACCTTCAGCCCGCCGACCTCCAGGTACGCCGGCTCGAGGGCGTCGTCGAGGTTCAGCCCGAGGCCGGTGTGCGGAATGCCGTGCTTGTCGAGGATCCGCAGCGTCGACCGGATCCCGGCCTCGCCTCGGTCGCTCTGGTGGTCTGCCGCGAGGTACACGGCGTCGATGCCGAGGAAGTCCTGCCAGCGGGATACCACGGCCTCGGGCACGGCCAGGCTCGGGAACGCCGAGGAGCAGCACGGCGACCAGATGCTCGTCGGCTGGATCGGGCACTTGTGATCGCCGAGGGTGATGTCGGCCCGGCTGATGAGCTTCGCGGTCACGCCGTGGTTGCCGGTCTCGACCGGGCGGACGATCGGGTGCTGGTCGATGCCGGGCGGCGGGTTCGGGTTCGGGATCGGGCCGCCGCGATACCGCGCGGTCCCGCCGTCGAAGATCCAGTCCCAGCCCTTGCCGAGCGTGACCGCCTGGCGCGCGCCGCCGCGATCCGCGCACATGCTGCCGACGCTGGTCATGGTCCACACCTGCGAGCCGTCGTAGGCCGTCCACGCGGGATCGAGAACGGGATCGCCCGTCGCGCGGCCCGTGACCGGGTAGGGCATGGCACGCGACTCGGGCGCGCCGAAGAGGTCCGCCCCGAACAGCCCGAACGGGCCGTCGCCCGCGAACGCGAGCACCTTCGTCGCGGGCTCGACGAGGCCCGGCGGGAGCAGCGCGACCTGCTTCTGGTGCGCCGCGATCCAGGCCACGATCTGGTCCGCCGGCACGCACGCCGCCGTCGGCGTGATCGCCGGCTCGTCCACCGCCACGCCGCAGGGCACCATGAGCTTGCCGCTCGCCGCCAGTGTTCCCAGCTCGTCGATGTCGATGACTGCCTTGAGGTTGGTCAGCCCGGTGACGACGGCGAGCGGGAAGGTCGTCGCGGCGCCCTGGGTCGGGCTCGGCTCGACGCTCGGCGACGGTCCGGCCGACTCGGTCGGCACCGGGGTGCCGGCCGGTGGCTGGCTCTGCGGCTGCGAGGGCGTCGGGGCCGGCTCGCACGCCGCGAGGATCGACACGATCGCGGCGATCGCGAGGATCCGGTGGTGGCGGCGGGCGCGGTCGGCCCGGGGTGGTGCGGAGCCCGCTGGCACGTCGGGGATGGTAGGGCCCGCCGGCCGGAGGCCGCCGTTGGCCGTGCTGGCCGCGCCGGCCGTGCCTGCCGTGCTGGCCGTTTGGGAGCCCCAGGGCTCGCCGATGGGCAGGCTTCGGCGGCCTCGCCTAGGCTCCCCGGCGATGCTCCCCCCGCTCCGGGCGACGCTCACCGCCCTCGTCCTCGGCGCGATACTGCTCACCGTGCCGGTCGCGTCGCCGCCATCCGCCGTCGGCATGGGCCCGCTGCCCACGTGTCGCCTCGACGACATCCTGACGGTCCCGCGGGACTACGACGACTGGAGCATCACGCTCGTCGACTGGATCCTGAGCGTCGGCCCGGAGTACAAGCCGCCCGATCTCGTCTACCTGAGCGAGGCGGGCGTGGGCGGCGGCGGCCAGGTCCGTCGGGTCGCCCTGGAGGACCTGACCGCGATGGCCACGGCCGCCCGCAAGGACGGCACGCCCCTCGGCAACGTCAGCGCCTATCGGAGCTATCGCCAGCAGAAGGTGCTGTTCGAGGACTACGCCGCCGGCTCGGGCTTCAAGAAGGCGATCACCTTCTCCGCCCGGCCGGGCCACTCGGAGCATCAGCTCGGGCTGACCATCGATTTCGCCGACGCGGGTTCGAGCGAATTCGTCTCCGAGACCTCCGGCGCAGGCGCCTGGCTGTCGAAGAACGCCTGGCAGTACGGCTGGCTCATGAGCTATCCGAAGGGCAAGAAGCGCCTGACCTGCTACCGCTACGAGCCGTGGCATTACCGCTACGTCGGGCGGGAGCTCGCCAAGGCGATCCACGACTCCGGGCTGACGATCCGCGAATACCTGTGGGCCAACTACACCCTCGTGGATCCGACGACGGGTCAGCCGCCGCCGTCCGGATCGCCAGTGCCGTCGGGCGGGCCCACGGCGACCCCGGAAGCCACTCCGTCGCCGACCGCGGCGCCGGCAGTCCCCAGCCCTGCCGCGAGCCCGCCAGCCACCGGCCCGAGCGGCAACGGCGGCGGCATCAATCTGGACCTGCTCATCCTCGGGGCGACGCTTGCCTTGGCGTTGATCGGCGCGCTCGGCTCGCTCGGGCGCCGTCGGGCCGGCTCGGGCTGACCGGGCCAGCTCTGTCAGTCGCGGCCGACGGCCGTGATCTCCACCTCGATCGGGTCGCCCATCCCGACCTTCGCGGCCCGCTGCATGGCCTTGCTGACGCTCAGCGCGAGGCGCCCGCCGCCGGCCGGCATGACGTTCGAGGTGAAGTCCGCCGACTCGATCCGGCCCTGCACGCGCTGCTGCCTGAGGCCGCCGATCGCCGCGACGTGCTCGGCCGGGATGTCGGCGACCGCGAGCCCGCTCTGCTTCTCGGGGTTCCAGTAGCGGATCTCGCTCCGGAAGCGGATCGGCTCCATGCGCCTAGCCTACGCCGCCGCTTGCAAGGAGCCGGACGGCCGCGGCGTAGATGGTGGTGATGGGTCGAGCCCCTTCGTTTCGCGTTGTCCCGTGCCTCGTCCTGAGCATCGTGCTGACGGCGTGCGGCGGCGGCACGACCGCGACGCCGACCCTCGAGCCGCAGGCATCGACATGTGCCCGGCCGCCCGAGCCGACGCGGTGCGGTTCGGTCCCGAGCGACGAGCCCTCGACCGCCGCACCGAGCCCGACGGACGCCGGCCCCGCCGAGCCGTCGCCGCAGCGCGACCCCGGCACGGCTCGGAAAGACGGCCAGGGCGTCGACCAGGTCTGGGTCCCGGGCGGGATCTTCCGGATGGGCTCGGACGAGGGCTCGGCCGTGCCGCCCGCGTGGGCCGCGGCCACGTTCCGGAGCGAGCACCCGGCGCACGAGGTCGCGCTCAGCCGCGGCTACTGGATCGACACCACGGAGGTCACCGTCGGCCAGTTCGCGGCGTTCGCGGACGCCGGCGGCTACGACGACCAGTCCCTCTGGTCCGAGGACGGCTGGGCCTGGCAGCAGGGGATGGGTGCCACCGCGCTGCCACGGGAGTGCCTGGAGGGCAGGCAGACGGCGGACCAGCCCCAGGTCTGCGTGACCTGGTACGAGGCCGAGGCGTACGCGGCGTGGCGCGGCGGGCGCCTCCCGACCGAGGCGGAGTGGGAGTTCGCCGCACGCGGCCCGGAGTCCCGCGTGTACCCGTGGGGCGACGAGTTCGACGCCTCGCTCGCGAACCTCGACGGCGCGGCCGGCCCGGTCGCCGTCGGCAGCTACCCGAAGGGCGCCAGCTGGGTCGGGGCCGTCGACATGGCCGGCAACGCGATGGAGTGGGTCGCCGACTGGTGGAGCCGGAGCTACTACGCCCAGGAGGTCCGCGACGATCCGACCGGGCCCGCGACCGGCAGCGTCAAGATCGAGAAGGGCGGCTGGTGGGGCCCGCCCGACGATGCCGGGGCGTTCATCGCCCGATCCGCGTTCCGGCTCGACGAGGACCCGCCGACCTACTCCGACCACCACATCGGCTTCCGGATCGTCTCGCCGGACTGAGCGCTCGACCGACTCGGGCCGCGACCCGGCCCATACCATTGGCGCGACGTGCTGGCCGCCGCGATCCTCCCTTTCTTCTCGACCCTCGCGGGAGGGTACGCGGCGCTGCGCCTGCGGCACCGGCTGCACGCGATCATGGCCCTGGCGGCGGGTGTCGTCGTCGCGACCGCGGTCGCCGACCTGCTGCCCGAGGCGTTCGAGCTCGTCGGCGAGGACCGCGTCCTCGAGGTCGGGATCGCGGCGGTCATCGGCTTCATCGGCTTCAGCCTCATCGAGGCGTTCCTGCACCAGGCGAGCTTCGAGCACGCCGGCTCGCACGACCACGCCCATGACCTTGAGCACGACGAGTCGCACGACCACGACGCCGCGCGGACGGCCGCCCTGCAGGCGGTTCGGGCGCCACGCAGCGGTCGAGCCACCTTCCTCGGGATCCTCCCGCCCGCCAGCCTGATCGTCCACAGCACGCTCGATGGCCTGGCCATCGGCCTGGCGTTTCAGGCCGGGACGGAGCTCGGCTTCATCGTCCTCGTGGCGGTCCTCGCCCACGACTTCGCCGACGGCATGAACGTGGTGACGCTGGCGCTCGACGCCGCGCGCGGCGAGCGCCTCGCCGTCGGGCTGCTCCTCCTGGACGCGATCGCCCCGGTCGCCGGGGCCGGGCTGAGCACGCTGGTGTCGATCCCGCCCGCCACGCTCGGGCTCCTGCTCGCGACCTTCGGCGGCGCGTTCATCGCGATCGGGGCGGGGCACCTGCTGCCGGAGTCCCAGCACCGCGACCCGCGTCGCGGGCCAGCCCTGGTCGCCCTCGCCGGCGTCGGGGCCGCCATCGTCCTGTTCGTTCGCTCGGTGGTTGCCGTCTGATGACCGACGAGGCGCGGCCGCTGGGGCCGATCATGCAGATCCTCGTGCCGGTGACGGACGTGGATCGCGCCGTGGCGTTCTACCAGGACGTGCTCGGGCTGCCGCTCCAGTTCCGGTTCCCGGGCAACGCCTTCTTCGATGCCCACGGCGTGCGGCTCTACCTCGCGCAGCCGACCGAGCCCGGCTTCGACGGCGCCGCCACGCTCTACTTCCGCGTCGACGACGTGACGGGCACGCTCGAGCTCCTCGAGTCGCGCGGCGCGACCGTGCGCGAGCGCCCGGAGATCGTCTTCGGGACGGACGACTACGACCTGTGGATCGCCTTCGTCAACGATCCGGACGGCAACAACATCGGCCTGATCCGGGAGGCGCCGAAGGGCCTGGCGCGCGGCTAGGCGATCGCAGGCCTCAGTTCAGGCGCGCGGCGCCCTCGACCTCGCCGAGCCGGCGCAGCAGGAAGGTTCGCTCGACCTCGTTCGTCGTGAGCGCCAGCGCCGCGCGGTAGGCGGCCGCGGCATCGCTTCGGCGGCCGAGCCGGCGCAGCAGGTCCGCCCTCGCCGAGTGGTAGTAGGGATAGGTCGCGAGGAGCTCGTCGCCGGCCAGCTCGTCGAGCCGGGCGAGCCCGGTCTCGAAGCCTGCGGCCATCGCGATCGCCACCGCCCGGTTGAGCTCGACGACGGGCGACGGGGCCAGCTGGGCGAGGCGGGCGTACAGCGCCGCGATCTGGCGCCAGTCGGTGGCGCCCGGCTCGACGGCCACGTCGTGGAGCGCGGCGATGGCGGCCTGCACCTGGTACGGGCCGGTCCTCCCGAGCCGCATCGCCCGATCGAGGAGGCCCTGCCCCTCGTCGATCTCGGCGCGGTCCCAGCGGGCGCGGTCCTGGTCCTCGAGCAGCACGAGCTCGCCCGCCGGTCCGGTCCGCGCCTCGCGCCGCGCGTCGTGGAGCAGCATCAGCGCGAGCAGCCCGAGGCTCTCCGGCTCCTCCGGCATGAGGTCGGCGAGGATGCGGGCGAGGCGGATCGCCTCGGCCGAGAGCTCGCGCCGGATCAGCGTGTCTCCGGCGGTCGCGCTGTAGCCCTCGTTGAAGATGAGGTACAGGACGCGGAGGACGGCGTCGAGCCGCTCCGGCAGGACCTCGGCCGGCGGGACCCGATACGGGATGCGGGCGTCGCGGATCTTGCGCTTGGCGCGGACGAGCCGCTGCGCCAGCGTCGGCTCGGGCAGCAGGAAGGCGCGGGCGATCTCGGGGGTCGTGAGGCCGCCGAGCGTGCGCAGGGTCAGCGCGACGCGCGCCTCCGGCGCGAGCGCCGGGTGGCAGCACGTGAAGATCAGCCGCAGCCGGTCATCGATGCCGTCCGTCTCGCTCACCTCCCTCGGCCAGGAGCCGCCCGCAGCCTCGACCTCCGCCTCGCGCTGCAGCTGCTCGGTCTTCTCGACGAGTCGCCTGGCCCGCCGAATCCGGTCGATCGCCGCGTTCCTGGCGGTCGTGGTGATCCACGCGCCCGGATTGCGGGGCACGCCCTGCTCGGGCCAGGTCTCGAGCGCCCGCGCGAACGCGTCCTGGACCGCCTCCTCGGCGAGATCGAAGTCGCCGAGCACCCGGATCAGCGTGGCGACCGCCCGACCCTGCTCCTCGCGGAACAGGCGGTCGACGACCTCGTGGGCGTCCCGGGCCGCGTCCGTGGGCAGGCTCAGCCGAACTGGCCGAGGACGTCCGACGCCTCGAAGTCGACGATCGGGCGGACCTCGATCGTGCCGAACTTGGCGCCGGGGCACTTGCCGCCCAGCTCGAGGGCCTCGTCGAGATCCTTGGCCTCGATGAGGTAGAAGCCGCCCAGGGCCTCCTTCGTCTCGGCGAACGGCCCATCCGTTGTCATCGTCTGGCCGTCGCGGACGCGGATCGACGTGGCCGTCGTGACCGGCTGGAGCGCCTCGCCGGCGACGTACACGCCCGTGTCCCGCAGCATCTGCGAGTAGGCGTTGTACTCCTCCATCACCGGGCCCCAGACGGCCGGATCCGGTGGCTCGGGCGACGGGTTCGCGGTCTGCTCGTCGTAGATCAGCACCAGGTAGCGCATCGGTGACCTCCGTCCGCGGCGCGTCTCGCCGCCTGCACCGGATCGACGAATCGCGTCTGTCGAAATCGACAGCACGCTAGCATCCGGCCATGCCGAAGGAGCAGGAGGTCCTCCGGTTCGGGGATCGCGAGGTCGTGGTCACGAACCCTGGGAAGGTCTTCTTCGAGGCCATCGGGGCGACGAAGCTCGACCTCGTCCGCTTCTACCTCGCCGTCGCGCCGGGCGCGCTCGCCGGCGCCGGCGGCCGCCCGATGGCCCTCAAGCGCTTCGTCAACGGCGCAGCGGGCGAGGCGTTCTTCCAGAAGCGCGCCCCGGAGAACCGGCCCGAGTGGCTGCGCACCGTGACGCTGTCGTTTCCCTCGGGTCGGACCGCGGACGAGATCGTCGTCGACGACGCCGCAGGCCTCGCCTGGGTGGTCAACCTCGGCTGCATCGACCTGAACCCGCACCCGGTCCGGGCCGGCGACCTCGACCACCCCGACGAGCTTCGGGTCGACCTCGATCCGGTGCCGGGCGTGCCCTGGTCGCAGATCCGTGACGTGGCGATGGTCACGAAGGAGTCCCTCGAGTCCGTCGGCCTCACCGGCTGGCCCAAGACATCCGGCTCGCGCGGGATCCACGTCAACGTCCGCATCGAGCCGCGCTGGACGTACCCGGAGGTGCGGCGCGCCGCGCTGGCGATCGCCCGCGACGTGGAGGCGCGCGCGCCCGAGATCGCGACGAGCAAGTGGTGGAAGGAGGAGCGGCACGGCGTCTTCCTCGACTACAACCAGAACGCGAAGGACCGAACCGTGGCGTCCGCCTATTCGGTCCGGCCGCTGCCGGATGCGCGGGTCTCCACGCCGCTGGCCTGGGATGAGGTGCCGACGTGCGAGGCCGAGGCATTCACGATCGCCACGGTCCCGGAGCGCTTCGCGAAGATCGGCGACCCGGGCGCGGGCATCGACGGCGCCGTCGGCTCGCTGGAGGCGGTCCTCGAGCTCTCACGCCGGCACGAGGCCGAGGGCCAGGGCGACGCGCCGTGGCCGCCGAACTACCGCAAGCAGGAAGGCGAGCCGCCGCGGGTCCAGCCGTCGCGCCAGCGCCGCGCGACCGAGGCGTACTCGACGCCAGAGGCGGAGGCGGAGCGCGAGAAGAATCGCGAGGCGCTCGAGCGGCGCTTCGTCGCCGAGGCCGAGCGGCGCGCCGCGGCGAAGGCCGCCGGCACGCCGATCCCCTCCCGGCCGACGCCGACCGGCCGCCGCCGGTCGAACGTGCCGGTCATCGAGATCGCCCGGGCGAAGACCAAGGCCGCGGCCCTGGAGGGCCTCGAGCGTTGGAAGGCCCGCCATCCGACGGCCGCGGCGGCGCTCGAGGAGCCGGACGTGCTCGTCGACGGCATGCGCGGCCGATCATCGCTCTGGTACCGGGTCCGGGTGAATCTCACCCACGTGCCCGAGGCGGAGCGACCGGAGCAGGAGCCGCTCGAGGTCGACTACGACCCGTGGGCGGAGTACGCCTTCCCGGATCGCTCCGGCCAGCGTGAACGAGCGCCGAAGACGCCGAAGACGCCGAAGACGCCGAAGACGCCGAAGGGCTAGCTCAGGACGGCGCCTTGTTCCGCCAGAAGAACAGCAGCGACACCGCGATGTACGCGTGCAGGACCAGCAGGATCAGCGGAAAGGCGAGGTCGTTGCGCCCGCCGGCGGTGGTGCCGCCCGTCAGGCTCGCGAGCCACAGCAGGCCCGCCAGGATGCCGATGACGATCCCGGTGATGCGACCCCAGTTCTTCGATCGGAGCACGCCCACGCCGCCGACGATGTAGAACGTGCTGCAGACGAGCAGGAAGATCCCGAAGAAGGCGATCACACCGCTGACGAGGGCGTTCGGGTCCTGGATGTTCTCCGTCCCGGGCATCCCCCGGAAGTCGAACGCCTGGATCACGCCCCGGCCGATCGTCACGATCAGCAGGCCGATGAGCGAGCCCAACACGCCGAGCACGACCAGCAGGATCCCGGCCACGAGCGAGAGCGTCGTGCGCTGCTCCGGCCTGGCCGGTGGTGGCGGCGCCGGCGCCCAGGCGACGGCGGGCTCGGGAGGCGCCGTCGGCGGTGGCGCTGTCGGTGGCGTGTAGGGCGTCGTGGGCGGCGGCGCGGAGGGCGTCGGCTCGGCCGGCGTCTCTGGCGATCGCTCCTCGGTCATCTGGGTCCCTCCGGTCCAGGTCAGGCGCGGTTCTGGTCAAGCCTAGTCCCGGACGAGGAGGCGTGCGGCCGGGCGACGCCTCAGGCGACCATCGAGGCTGCCGGCAGGTCCGCGAGGACGCCGTCGGCGCTGGGCCTCGGGAGCTCGGGCTCGGCGCCCCGCGCCTCGCGCTCGGCGACCTTCATGGCCAGCAGCGTGCGGAGCGCCACGCGGTCGGCGTCGAACATCTGCTCGAACATCGGTTGCATGCCGGCCAGGATCGCCTGCTCCCGCTCGGTCTCCGGTGGGGCGAAGCGCATGTGGACGACGGTCCCCTCGGTCGTCGGCTCGAGCTCCAGCGTGTTGAGGAAGGTGACCGGACCGCCGGGGGTCTCCATCGTCGAGCGCATGGTCACGTAGTCGAACGGCCGCCAGTCGAGGATCTGCTCGAGGATCTCGTCCTGGCCGTGCATGCAATGGTTGGTGGCCCCGACGGCCCGGCGATTCCCGGCGCCATCGGTGGTGACCCCGATGACGCCGAGGGACCAGCCCATCCGGCCGCCGGGCGTGGTGATGGCCTCCCACACGAGCTGCGGCGGGGCGGTCGTCGGGAAGGCGGTCTCCAGCCCGGCGTCCGCCGAGGTGACGCGCACCCGGGCCCGGGCATCCTCCTCCTGCCAGCGCCGCTCGAGATCATGGACCCAGCCTGGGATCTCGCCGACGATCTCGTAGGTCTCGGTGTGCGGTCGCATGCCGAGCTCGGCCGCGTCGAGGCCCATCTTGGTGGTGCAATCGTCGCTCAGGAGCGCGTAGGCGATCGCGCCGGTCGACTCGCCGACGGTGTTCTTGAGGAGCCGGTGGACGACGATCACGTCGCGCCCGATCAGCTCGTCGAGGCCGGCCATCTGCTGGCGCACGACAGGGCCCACGTGGGCCACGAACTTGAGGTTGAGGTCCGGGATGCGGATGCAGGCGTTGCACTCGCAGGTCGTGGCCTGCCGCACGTCACGCCGGCGGCGGCGGAAGCCGAAGTAGCAGCGCTCGATGACGTCGAGGAGGAGCGAGCCGTCGAGCTCGTCCTCGGGGGCGACCATGAAGGCCGCGTCGCCCTCCAGCTTCGCCAGCCGGAACGTCGGCTGGAGCGTGGTCACGACCGTGCCGATCAGGTCCGCGAGGATGTCCTGGGCGTGGTCGAGCTCGACTCCGGCGAGGTAGCTCGTGTAGCCGGAGATGTCGGCGATCAGGAGGCAGGAGCGTTCGACTGGGTTCACGATCGGGTTCCGAGGATCATACGGACCCGCCCGTCGAACGGATGACTGCCGGACGACGCAGGCGACTCAGGCCCCGAAGATCTGCTCGAGCTCGAAGGCGGCCGTCTCCTCGAGCTGGTCGTAGCGGCAGTCGGCCGGCTGCTTGTCGGGGCGCCAGCGCTGGAAGGTCGTGCCGTGCCGGAAGCGGTCGCCCTGGAGATGGTCGTAGGCGACCTCGGCGACCCGCTCCAGCCGGAGCGGCTCCCACGACAGGTCCTTGCCCCGGTTCCAGCGCGACGTCGCGCCCGGCAGGCGCTGGCCGGAGGCATCGGCGGCGCCGAGCTCCGCCCACTCCGCCCACTCCCGCCACGGATGCCCGTCGAGCGCGCCCTCGCGGAGCGGCTCCAGCTCCGTCGCCAGCGCCGCCCGGCGATCCCACGAGAACGAGGACGTCACGCCGACGTGGTGCAGCACTCCGACGTCGTCGAACAGGCCCAGGAGCAGCGAGCCGATGTGCGTGCCCGGCCCGTTCTTGTGCCAGCGGAAGCCGGCAACCGCGCAGTCGGCGGTCCGCTGGTGCTTGACCTTGATCATCGCCCGCTTGCCGGGCTGGTAGATGCCGTCGAGCCGCTTGGCGATCACGCCGTCCAGGCCCGCCCCCTCGAACCGGTCGAACCAGTCGACGGCGAGCGCCCGGTCGGTCGTCGCCGGGGTCAGGTGGACCGCCGGGTCGAGCTCGCCCGCGAGCTCCCGCTCGAGCAGCGCTCGCCGCTCTCCCTGTGGCGTTGCCCGGAGGTCGACGTCGTCGAGGGCGAGCAGGTCCCAGGCGACGAACGAGGCGGGGGACTGCTCGGCCAGCATCCGGACCCGCGATTCGGCCGGGTGGATGCGCAGGAGCAGCGCCTCGAACTGGAGACCGCCGTCGCCGGCGATCACGACCTCGCCGTCGAGGATCGCGCGCTCCGGCAGTGAGGCCTTGATCGGCGCCTCGAGCTCCGGGAAATAGCGGTTCAGCGGCTTGAGATCCCGCGACTGGATGTACGTCTCGTCGCCGTCCCGAAAGACGATCGCGCGGAAGCCGTCCCATTTCGGCTCGAACAGCCAGCCGTCACCCTCGGGCAGCGCGTCCGCCGGCTTGGCCAGCATCGGCTCGATCGGCGGGTCGAAGGGCAGGTGCATCGAGGCCACGGTACCCCGGGCGTTACGGGAACGCCGCGCGGACGGCGTCGAACAGCCGGATGAGCAGCGGCGCCACGATCAGGCCGGGCAGGAAGTTCGCGAGCCGGACCTGCTTGAGGTCGAGCAGGCGAAGCCCGACGCCGAGCAGGATGATCCCAGCGAGCGAGGCGAGGACGAGAATCGTCACCGGGTCGAAGAAGCCGGCCAGGAGGAAGGCGCCGAGCGCGATCCCGCCCTGGACGACGAGGATCGTGATGATCGAGAGGTAGACGCCGGCGCCCATGGCCGCCGCGAACGCGACGCTGGCGACGCCGTCGAGCAGGGACTTCGTGGCCAGCAGGGTGATGTCGCCGCGGAGCCCGTTGTCGAGGCTGCCGAGGATCGTCAGCGGCCCGACGCAGAACACGATGCTCGTCGTGACGAAGGCCTCCGCGACCTGGGAGGGCCGGTCGCCATGGGCAAGCCGCTGCTGGAACCACCCGCCCAGCGCCTCGAGGCGATCATGGAGCCGGAGCCACTCGCCGATGGCGACGCCGATGAGCAGCCCGCCGAGCACCGCCAGCGAGTCCTCGGTCCTCGCCGCGGGATCGGTGAACACCCGCAGCCCCATCGACGCGGCGAGCACGAGCGTGAACAGCCCGAGGCCGGTCGTGAGGCTCTCCTGGAGCCGCGGCGAGACGCGCGCGCCCGCCACGAGGCCGATCGTGGTCCCGAGCGCGACGGCGACGGCATTCAGGATCGTCCCGGACAGGACGTCGAGGAACATCGCGCGAATGGTATGGCCGGCGGATTCCTCGCCGGACTCATCATCGCCTCATCATCTCCCCGTCAGGCTCGCCCTGCGGGAGGAGTCGGCGATGCGGATCCTCGTGATCGAGGACGAGATCAAGATGGCCGGCCTGCTGCGGCGTGGGCTGGTCGAGGAGGGCTACGCCGTCGACGTCGCGTCGAACGGCACGGACGGGTTGTGGGCCGCTGCCGAGAACCCGTATGACGCGGTCGTGCTCGACCTGATGCTGCCGGACATCGGCGGCCTCGAGATCTGCCGAGAGCTCCGGCGCCAGGGCCGCTGGGTGCCGGTCCTGGTCCTCACGGCGCGGGACGCCGTCGCGGATCGGGTCGCGGGCCTGGATGCGGGCGCCGACGACTACCTGACGAAGCCGTTCGCGTTCAGCGAGCTCGTCGCTCGCGTCCGCGCGCTCCTCCGGCGCGGGCCCACCGCGCGACCAACCGTGCTCCGGGTCGGCGACCTGGAGCTCGATCCGGCGGCGCGAACCGTGGCCCGCGACGGCACCTCGATCGACGTGACCGCCAAGGAGTTCGCCGTCCTCGAGCTGCTGATGCGCCACGCGGGCGAGGTGCTGACCCGGACACGGATCGTCGAGCACGCCTGGGACTTCGCGTACGAAGGCGACTCGAACGTGGTCGACGTCTACATCCGCTACCTGCGCGAGAAGGTCGACAGGCCGTTCGGACGGCAGTCGATCGAGACCGTGCGCGGATCGGGCTATCGGCTTCGAGCGGAGCGCGCGGATGTCGCTGCCGATCCGGCTTAGGCTCGCGCTCGTCGGCGCGGCGCTGATCGCCGCGCTCGTCGGTGCCTTCGGCGCGTTCGTGTACCTCCGTCTCGAGGCCGATCTGACCGGCGCGGTCGACGACGGCCTCGCGGAGCGAGCGCAGGCCCTGCTCGACGAGCCACCCGCGGGGCCGGAGATCCCCGCCGGCGCGTCCGATGTCGGCGACGTGTTCGCCGCGATCCTCGCCTCGTCGGGTCGCGTGGTCGCTTCGACCGCGGACTTCCCAACCGCATCGCTCGTCGACCCGGCCGAGCTCGCGGACCTGCGCGACCAGCGGTCCTTCGAGCGGACGGTCCCGAGCGACGAGGACCCGACGGCCGTCCGCCTGTTGGCGACACCCGGCCGCGACGGCGAGATCGTCCTGACCGGTGTCGCGTTCGATGACCAGCGGGCGACGCTCGCCGCGCTCCGCGACGAGGTCCTCGTCGGGCTCCCGGTCGCGGTCCTCCTCGCGCTCGCGCTGGGCTGGATCGTCGCAGGCGCCGCGCTTCGACCCGCCGATCGGATGCGCGCCGAGGCCGAGGCGATCTCGGAGACGGACCTGTCGCGCCGCCTGCCCGTGCCGGCGACGGGCGACGAGCTCGCCGCGCTCGGCCTGAGCCTCAACCGGATGCTCGAGCGGCTGGAGGCGTCGGTCGAGCGCGAGCGCCGCCTGGTCGACGACGCGAGCCACGAGCTGCGCACGCCGCTGGCGAACCTCAAGGGCGAGCTCGAGCTCGCGCTCAGCCGGTCGAGGACCGAACCGGAGCTCGTGGCGGCGATCCGAAGCGCGCTCGAGGAGACGGACCGCCTCACCCGCCTCGCGGGCGACCTCCTCGTCCTCGCTCGCGCGCAGCGCGGACTCCTCCCGGTCAGGCCGCAGGACGTCGATATCGGTGCGCTCGTGGCGGCATCGGTCGACGGTCTCGCCAGGCAGGCGGCGGCCGCGGAGGTGGTCCTCGAGCCGGTCGTGGAGCCGGGCCTCCGCGGACGGCTCGATCCCGACCGGCTTCGGCAGGCACTCGACAACCTGCTCGACAACGCCATCCGGGAGTCCCCACCCGGCGGCACGGTGACGATCGAGGCAAGGAGGCAGGATGGCCTCCTGCGGCTCGCCGTCGCGGACACCGGCCGTGGGTTCGCTGCCGAGTTCCTCGCCGATGCCTTCGAGCCGTTCCGCCGCATCGATGCGGCTCGATCCCGAGACGACGGCGGCACCGGACTCGGGCTCACCATCGTTCGCGCGATCGCGGAGGCCCATGGCGGGACCGTTGCCGCGGCAAACCGCGACGCCGGTGGCGCGGTCGTGGAGCTGACCCTCCCGATCTGAGCCAGCACCGAGCCAGCACCGATTCACGCGCTCACCGCGGACTCATCCGCGGTTCACCGTCCTCTCACCTGCTCCTTGGGACGATCGCCCTCCAACTTTCTCCAGCATGTTCGGAGGACTCGCGATGGACCAGTCGAACCACGGTCGCGACGAGCACCCGCTTCGCCGCCTCGCCGCCCCCGTCGGGGCAGCGCTCCTCATCGCCGCGCTGACCGCCGGGGGCGCCGGCCCCGTGCTTGCCGTGAATGGCGGTGCCTGCAAGGCGCCGTACGACGTGACGATCGCGCCCTCGGACTTCGCCGATGCAACTGGCAACCCGAACGCGATCGACAACCCCTACTTCCCGCTGACGCCGGGCACCACCTGGACCTACACCGGCGAGAAGGAGGGCGCGCCCCTGATCGACGTGATGACCGTGACCGCGGACACGCGGACGATCATGGGCGTCACGGTGCGGGTCGTGCGCGACACGGCATGGCACGACGGGTTCGTCGCCGAGGACACCTTCGACTGGTACGCCCAGGACGACGCGGGCAACGTCTGGTACTTCGGCGAGGACACCCGCGAGCTCGACGAGGACGGCAACGTCGTCTCGACGCAGGGCTCCTGGGAGGCCGGCCAGGGCGACAACCTGCCCGGGATCCTCATGAAGGCCCAGCCCGCCTCCGGCAAGACGCAGCGACAGGAGTTCGCGCCGGATGTCGCGGTCGACATGGCGACGGTCCTCAGCGTGCACCGGCACATCACGGTGCCGGCGGCTCGCTACGGCAACGTCGTCCTGACGAAGGAGTACTCCTGTCTCGAGAAGGGCGTCGACCACAAGTGGTACGCGCCCGGCGTGGGTCTCGTCGCCGAGCTCGCCCTCGCCAACGGCCAGGAGTTCATCAAGCTGGTCAGCGTCACGCACTGACCCGCGCGCAAGCGCCATCGGTTGTGGCCGGGCCTCGACGGCCCGGCCACGCCGCGTCTAGACGACTTTGTCGGCGGGAAGCTCCTCGGCGTACTCGCGGCCCAGGCGGGCCGCGTCGTAGGCCTTGCCGAGCTCGTGGTGGTACGGCACGCCGCTGAACTCGTGGTGGGACCGCGTCGGGATGTCGGCGCCGGCCTCGAACTCGCGCCGCTGGAGCTCGATGTAGCCCTGCTCCTGGCGCTCGGCCATCGCGGCGAGGAGTGTCGAGAGGCCGTGGCCAGCGGCGTGCTGGCCGCCGAGGGTGATGAAGATGAAGGCGAAGCCGAGATCCCCCAGCTGGGCGAACGTCAGCGGGTCGGGGTCGAGGTACCACTTGAACGACGACGACCAGTTGAACGCGAAGCGCGCCTCCGGGAAGCGCTTCCGGACCTCGGCGGCGAAGGTCTCCACCGGACCGCGGTCCGACGTCGGGAACTCGCACCAGACGAGGTCGGGGATGCCGGAGTCGAGGTAGCGGCAGGCGCGATGGATCGCGAGGTCCAGGCCGCGCGCCGCCTCCGGCGCATCGATCGCGGAGAGCCCGTCCGTCCGGGCGATGACCGTGAAGTCCTCGCGGCCGAGGTCGTCGGCGACGGCGCGCATCATCCGCAGCTTGCCGATCATCTCCCGGGCCGGGACGAGCGCCTTGCCGCCGATGTGGCCGCAGCGCTTCGGCAGGACCTGGTCCTCGAGGTGGGCTGCCGCCACGCCCGCGGTCACCAGCAGCTCGGTCTGGCGCTGGACGTTGAAGATGTTGCCGTAGCCCGCGTCCATGTCGACCACGACGGGCGGGATGTCGAGCAGCTTGGGCGCGACGCCCTTGGCGGGATCGCCGACGGCCGCCGTCAGCTGGAACTTGCGGAGGGCGCTGACGGTGCGCCGCGCGCCGTCCGCGATCTCCGGGCCGCTGTACAGGTCCATGTCCGTCGTGCCCAGGTGGCCGATGGCGAACGAGTAGCCGCTGAAGTAGACCGCCTTGTAGCCGTGGTACATGACGAGCTGGGCGCCCATCGGGTCGTAGACGCCGGGGCCGAACAGGTACGGCTCCGTGCGCAGCAGCTCACGGAAGCGGGTCGCTGGATGGGTCCAGCGCGACGCCGGGACGACGTAACCCTCGGGGAGGAGCGGGGTCGCGGCGACGTCCGGCTGCCCGGCGCGCGGCCGGGTCTCGATCGCCGTCATCACTCGTTGGCGTGATCGGCGGCGCAGCCGTCGTCGTCGAGGCAGGTGCAGGGCGCGGGCTCGTAGGCCGCGGGCCCCGGCAGCTCTTCGCGCGGTTCGGCCACGTGGGCCGACGTCACGGATGCCACGGCGGAAGCCATGCCGGGCTGGCCGTCGTCGAGCGCGGTGCGGGCGGTCCAGCCGGCGTCGCCCTCGCCCGGATGGAGCTCGATCGTGATGCGGGTCGGCAGCTGCGCCGTCATTGGCCTCACCTCCTGGTCACCAGACTCCCATCGGAGCAGCCATCACGTCCAATCGAAGTCGATGATCAGAGCCATCACCTTGGCTTATGATTGAGCGTGCGCCGCGCGTTCGGCGATGCGCATGCAAGGAGGCGCTCGGCAGGGGCACATGCAGCTGGCACAGGTCGAGGGCTTCCTCGAGGTCGCCCGGCGCGGGAACCTCAGCCGCGCGGCGGAGGCGCTGTTCATCACGCAGCCCGCCTTGACCGCGCGCCTGCGCACCCTCGAGACCGAGGTCGGCAACCCGCTCTTCCGGCGCGGGCGGCGGGGCATGGTCCTCACCGACGCGGGACGGGCGTTCCTCCCCTACGCGGAGCGCGCCGTCCGGGCCTTGCAGGACGGGGCCAGCGCGATCGAGCGGCTGCCGCTGACCGACGAGCTCGTGCTCGGCGCCGCGCCCGCCATCTCCACCTACGTCCTGCCCCAGCTGCTGATCCGCTTCGAGGCGGAGCACCCGGCCGTGCGGCTCAACGTGCGAACGGGGCACTCCGAGGAGATTCTCGAGATGGTCGTCCGCGGCGACGTCCAGGTCGGGCTGGCACGGGAGCTGCATCACCCGAGCCTCGAGACGATGGGCCTCTATGAGGACGAGCTCGTGCTGGTCGTCGAGCCGCGGCACCCGCTGGCACGCAACCGCCGGGTCACGCTCGAGCGGGTCCGCGACGCGCGCCTGATCCTGTTCGACCGGACGTCGTCGTACTACGACCTCACGAACGCGCTGTTCCGGCCGGCGGGTCGGCTGCCCCGCGGCGTGCTCGAGCTCGACCATATCGACGCCGCGAAGCAGATGGTCCTCGCGGGCCTGGGCGTGGCGCTGCTGCCGACGACCGCCGTCGCCGGCGAGCTCCGGAGCGGTGCGCTCCGACGGCTCGAGCTGATCGGGACGCCGCGCATCGAGCGCCGGATCGCGGCGCTGCGGCGCCTCGACGACGAGGGCCGCTCGCCCGCGGCGCTCGCCTTCTGGGCGCTCCTGCAGGCGTTCGACGCGGCGACGGCCGACGCTCCGCCGCCGGGCCCTACAGTTCGCTCGTGACGGAGCAGCTCGCGGACGAGCCGGGGACGGCCGGCGGCTACGACAGCATGGCCGAGGGCTATGCGCGCTTCTGGGGCCCGGTCATCCGGCCGGCCGCGGTCAAGGTCCTCGATCTCGTGGCACCGATGCTCGACCGGGCCGACGCCAGCCACGTGCTCGATGTCGGCAGCGGCACGGGCGCACTGGCGATCGCGGCGCTGCAGCGCTGGCCTCGCCACCGGGTCACGGGCATCGACCCGTCGGGCGGGATGCTGGAGGTCGCCCGCGTCCATGCGGACGAGCAGCTCACCCAGGACGTCGCCCGGCGGTTCAGGGCGGAGGTGGCGTCGGCCGATCGACTGCCGTTCGACGACGGCGCGTTCGACACCGCGGTGTCCTCGTTCGTGCTCCAGCTCGTCGACGACCGGCCGGCGGCGCTGCGCGAGGTGCGCCGCGTCCTGCGGCCGGGCTCGACCTTCGCCTGGGTCGCGTGGGAGCGAACCGACCGCGGCTACGCACCGGATCGGATCGCCAACGAGATCCTCGACGAGGCGGGCTTCGACCCACCGGACGGGGACGATCGGCCGGGCGACCTGGAGTCTGCCGCCGTCACGGAGCAGGAGATGCGCGACGCGGGCTACACGGACGTCCGCGTCACCAACGACGAGCTCGCCCACGAGTGGGACGCCGACGGCTACGTCGCCTTCTTCACCGAGTTCGATGAGGCCAGCCTGTTCGACGACCTGGAGCCGGGCGAGCGCGAGGAGCTCACGCGCAAGCTGGGCGAGCGGCTGACGGGGCTCACGCGCGCGGAGATGACGCTGCGACTGCCCGTGCTGTACGTGACGGGCCGGGCGCCGGGCTGACCCGGCGAGGGACGGAAGGGCTCAGCCCTCCTCGTCGCCCTCCGACTCGCCACCAGCGGCGGCCTCGCCCTCGGCGCCTTCCTCGGCACCCTCGGCGCCCTCCTCGCCCTCGGCGGCCTCGGCCACGACGGGCTCCTCCTCGACGCGCGGCGGCAGCACCTTGGCCACCACCTCGTCGCCGTCGGTCAGGAGCGTCGCATCGGCCGGGATCGCGAGATCGCGGACGTGGATCGCGTCATCGAATGTCTGCAGCGACTCGATCGAGTAGTGGATCGACTCGGGCAGGTGGTCGGGCAGGGCCCGGACGCGGACGTGGTCGATCACGTGGAGCAGGGTCCCGCCGGCATTCTCGACGGCGTCCGAGATGCCTTCCGAGACGAGGGCCACGTCGACCGTGAGCTCCTCGGTCATGCGGACGACGTACAGGTCCACGTGGAGAGGGCGCCGCGTCACGCGATGGAGCTGGACGTCGTGGACGAGGACCGGCGATGCGGAACCGCCGTCGACCGACAGGTCGATCAGGGTGTTCGGGCCGGCCTTGCGCCGCAGGACCTCGAACTCGTGGGTGTCGATCGACACGCTGTCCGACGAGAGGCCGCGGCCGAAGACGACGGCGGGCAGGCGGCCGTCGCGGCGCATGTAGGCGACCTTCTTGCCGGTGACCGTGCGGCTGGCGGCAGCGAGCGTCGGTCGAGCGGGCGCGGCGGACATACGAAAGAGAGCCTCCGGAGGATCGATCGGGCGGGTAACCCTACCATGAGCGCCCAATGGCCGCCACGATCCTGATCGTCGAAGACGAGTACGCCGTCGCGCGTGGAATCCAGTACGCCCTGCAGCAGGAGGGCTACGAGGTGACCCTCGCCCGCTCCGGCGAGGAGGGCCTCGAGATCGCCACGAGGTCCGCGCCGGACCTCGTCCTGCTCGACGTCCGCCTGCCGGGCATGGACGGCTTCGAGGTGCTCCGCCGCCTCCGCGCCGCCGGCGCCAAGTCCCCGGTCCTGATGCTCACCGCTCGCGACGAGGAGGTCGACAAGGTCATCGGCCTGGAGCTCGGCGCCGACGACTACCTGACCAAGCCGTTCGGGCTGCGGGAGCTGCTCAGCAGGATCAAGGCGCTGCTGCGACGCGCCTACGGCGACCTCGCCGACGCCGCAGGCGGGCGGGTCATCCGGCACCGCGACCTTCTGATCGACCTCGACCGGCGGCGCGTCCAGCGCGGCGACCGGCGGATCTCGCTCACCCCGACCGAGTTCGAGATCCTCCGCCACCTCGCCAGCAAGCCCGGCCGCGTCTACACGCGCGCCGAGCTGCTCGACCTGCTGCGGGACTACGAGGCGCTCGACCAGGACGAGAAGACGATCAACGTCCACGTCAGCCACCTGCGCGACAAGCTCGAGGATGACCCGTCCCATCCCGCCTTCGTCCAGACCATCCGCGGTGTCGGGTACGCGTTCGCCGAGCGTTGATCGCCTGACGCCCCGGACGTTCCAGGGCCGCCTGACGCTGGCGTTCGTCGCCGTCGTCGCGGTGACGCTCGGCCTCGTCGGGATGCTGGTGGTCAACCGCCTCGGCGCCTACTTCGACCAGCAGCAGACGGATGACCTCCAGTCGCGGGCCCGGAGCGTCGGCCAGTACGTCGTCCTCATCGCCGACGCCCAGAGCACGATCCGGGCCGGCAGGCCCGTCGTCGACGACAACGGCACCGTCGACGAGCTCGTCGCCTTCGAGCTGGCCAAGCAGAGCCAGCAGCGGCTGATCGCCGACACCCTCGCCCAGGCGGACGTCGAGATCCGGATCGGCCTCGTGCGCGGCTCGGAGTTCCAGCCGGCGCTGAATGGGGCCTTCTCCGCGGCCGACCTGGCCCAGCCGCAGGCCGCCAACCTCGAGCGCGAGGAGGTGCGGAGCCGGCCGGAGTACGTCGTCCAGGAGACCTCGCGGACGCCCTATGCGGTCGAGGTGATCCTCGAGAACCCGTACACCTACCGCGCCGCGGCGATCCAGAACGTCAGCGGGCTGCTCGCGATCATCGGCATGCTCGCGTTGGGCGTCGCCGTGCTCGTCGCGGCCGGGCTCACCCGCCGGATCACGACGCCGCTCCGACGCCTCACCGAGGCGAGCCGCGACCTGGCCGAGGGCGACTTCGCCCGCCGCGTCCCGTCGGACGCGATCGAGGACGGCCCGATCGAGCTGTCCGAGCTCGGGCTGCAGTTCAACGCCATGGCCGAGCGGCTCCAGCAGAGCATCGAGATCATCCGCCGCGACCGCGACCGCAGCCGCGAGTTCCTGGCCGACGTCTCGCATGAGCTGCGTACCCCGATCGCGGCTCTGCGAACGTTCAACGAGCTGATGGTCGAGGGCGCCGCGGACGACCCCTCGACGCGGGCCGAGTTCCTCGAGACGAGCCGGGCCCAGCTGGAGCGCCTCGACTGGCTCGCGCAGAACCTCCTCGAGCTCTCGAAGCTCGACTCCGGGCTCGTCCTCCTGGACCTGCGCCCGGACGACCTCCGCGCGTCGGTGGAGCAGGCGGTCGACCAGTCCGCGGCCACCGCCCGCCGGCGCGGCGTGCACCTGACGATGGAGCGCCCCGATACGCCCGTGCAGATCCGCCACGACCCGGTGCGCATCGGCCAGGTCGTCGCGAACCTTGTGGGCAACGCCATCAAGTTCACGCCCCGAGGCGGGCGCGTCACCGTCCAGGTCCACGGCGAGGGGGATGGCGGCGCCGCGATCACCGTCTCCGACACGGGCATCGGCATCGACGCCGCGGAGCTGCCCCGGATCTTCGACCGCTTCTTCCGGGGCTCGCGCGCGAGCGAGGCGCGCGGGAGCGGCAGCGGCCTCGGCCTGGCGATCGTCCGCAGCATCGTCGAGATGCACGGCGGGACCGTCACGGTCGAGAGCAGGCTCGGCGCCGGGACCACGTTCCGCGTGGCGCTGCCGGCGAACCCGCGACCGCCGTCCTCATCGGATTCTCAGCGGGTGGCGGAAACTTCACCGGCAGCGGCGCAGAGCCTGAACCCGCGTCCGGCACCCTAGGAGCACATGACCGAGCACCCCGACCCGTCCTCGTCCCGCGACGAGACCGCCCCTGCTGCGATGAACCCCACACCGCCCGACCCGGAGAGCGACACCGTCGCCTACTCGCCTCCACCCGAGCCGCACCCGGACTGGATGCGCTCGGCCTGGCTCGATCCCACCGAGCCGGCGCCGCCCGGGGCTGCACCGACGGAGCCCGTGACGCCGACGCCGCCAGCCGTCAGGCGTGGGGGTCCGGACGGCATCGGCCGCATCCTCGGAGCGGCGGTGCTCTCCGCCGTCCTCGCGTCGGGCGGCACGGTCCTCGTCCTCGAGGGCACGGGCGCCCTGAATCGCCCGGGTCCCGCCGGGTCGAGCGGCCAGGCCGGGCAGACCGCGCACCCGGTCACCGTCGACGACTCGTCGGCGGTGGTCAACGCCGCGGCGACCGTGAGCCCGGCGGTCGTCCGGATCACGGCGACCGGCACGGCAAGCGATGCCTTCGGCGGCCAGATCCCGGAGCGTGGCGTGGGTTCCGGGGTCATCTTCGACCAGGCCGGCTGGATCCTCACCAACCGCCACGTCGTGCAGACCCAGGACAGCGCGATCGCCTCGGAGCTCACGGTCGAGCTCAAGGACGGCCGCGAGTTCTCAGGCACGGTCTACGGCGTCGACACGCTGACCGACCTCGCCATCGTCAAGGTCGATGCGTCCGGGCTCCCCGCCGCGCCGATCGGCCGTTCCGGCGACATCAAGGTGGGCCAGCTCGCGATCGCCATCGGCTCACCCCTCGGGACGTACACGAGCACCGTCACGACCGGGATCATCTCGGCGACCGGCCGGAGCATCGACGTCTCGGCCACGTCGCACCTCACGAACCTCATCCAGACCGACGCGGCCATCAACCCCGGCAACAGCGGCGGCCCGCTCCTCGACGCCGCCGGCCAGGTCATCGGCATCAACACCGCCGTCGAGCGCGATTCGACCGGCATCGGCTTCGCCATCCCGATCGACATCGCCCGCCCGATCATGGAGCAGGCGCTCGCCGGCCAGGAGCTGGCCCGCCCGTACGTCGGCATCCGCTACGTCCAGATCGACCTCAAGGTCAAGAAGGACAAGAACCTCAGCGTCGATCACGGCGCGCTGATCCAGCCGACGACCGACACGGCCGGCAACACGCTGCCGGCGATCGCCCCGGGCAGCCCGGCCGAGCAGGCCGGCCTCAAGGCGGGCGACATCGTCATCGCGATCCAGGGCACGACCGTCGATTCCGAGCATCCGCTCGACGCCCTGCTCACGAGCTACGCGCCGGGCCAGGCGGTGAAGCTGACGATCCTGCGCGACGGCCAGCAGATGGACGTGACCGTCACGCTGGGGACGCGGCCCGAGGGCCTCTAGCTCAGGCCTTCCCGGCCTCGCGTGACCTCGACGCCGGCGTAGTCGAGCGGACCGCCGAGGTCCACGTCCGGCTTGCGGACGCGGACGGTGACCTCCTCGATGCGGTCGGTGGCGGCCAGGATCTCCCGCGCGATCCGGTCGGCGAGCGTCTCGATGAGCTCGACCGTCGTCTCCTCCACGATCCGGCGCGTGCGCTCGTAGACGCCGCGGTAGTCGACGGTCTCGGCGAGGTCGTCCCCGGCGGCCGCGGTCCGCGTGTCGACGGCGAGCTCCAGGTCGACCTCGAAGCGCTGCTCCTCGACCTTCTCCCGCTCGTTCACGCCGTGGCGCGCGAGGAAGACCATGCCGGCCAGGACGATTCGGTCGCTCATTCGCTGCCGCCCCGAACGACCGCGTCGGCGATCCGCGCGGCGCGCACGTTCGCCCGGACGTCGTGGACCCGCACGATGTCGATGCCCGCGGCAACGCCCAGGGCGGTGGTGGCGAGCGTCGCCTCGACCCGCTCCTCGGCCGGCAGGTCGAGCACCCAGCCCAGCGTCGACTTGCGCGACGTGCCCAGCACGATCGGCCGGCCGAGCATCCGCAGCCGGTCGAGGTCTCGCAGCAGGGCGAGGTTCTGCTCCGGCGTCTTGCCGAAGCCGAAGCCGGGATCGATGAGGATGTTGGACCACGCCACCCCGGCCGCCAGCGCCCGCTCGATCGCGCCCTCGAGGTCGGCCACGATGTCCGGCAGCAGGTTCGCGTAGCGCGGCTCGGCGCGGTTGTGCATCAGGATGATCGGCACGCCGCGCTCGGCGGCCAGGCGGGACAGCGCATCGTCCCGGGCGACGCCCCAGACGTCGTTGATCGCGTCGGCGCCCGCGTCGAGGGCCGCCGCCGCGACCGCGGGCTTGGTCGTGTCGACCGTGAGCGGCATGTCCGGCAGCGCCTCCCGGACCGCCCGCATGACCGGCACGACGCGGCGCGCCTCCTCGTCGGCATCGACGATCGCGTGCCCCGGCCGCGTCGACTCGCCGCCGATGTCGAGCAGGTCGGCGCCCTCGTCGGCCATGACCCGCGCCTGCGCGACCGCGGCCGCGACGCCGCCGAGGGCGGCCCCGTCGTCGGACGACCGGGCGAGGAGCCCGTCGCCGGAGAACGAGTCAGGGGTCACGTTCAGGATGCCCATCACGAACGTGCGCTGGCCCCAGCGGAAGATCCGCAGGCCGATGCGCGTCTCGCCGAGGCCGCGCGGCAACCCGTCCGGCGCACCCTCCGGCAGCGAGAACGAGGGCGTGGCCCTGGCGCCGCCGAGCTCCAGCCGCGCCTCGACGACGTTGGTCGTCTCCTCGCCTGGAACGGATCGTTCTCGGGTCATCGCCCCGGCTCCTCCGGATCGCGGGTCCGCGGGTCGTCCAGCCAGCGTCGCCGCGCCTCGCCGACGAGGTACAGCGACCCGGCCACGACGATCGTACCCGGCGCGCTCGCGATGGCCGTATCGAGCGCCTCGCCCACGTCCGCGAGAGTCATGACTCGCTCGCGGCGGCGCACGGCCCGCCAGCGGCGAGCGAGGTCCGCCGCGGGCATGGCGCGTTCGCCCGGGACCTGGGTCGCGATGATCCATGCGTCCTCGAGCGCGGCCGCGCCCGCCAGCGCCGCGATGATCCCGTCGACGTCCTTGTCGGCCATGGAGCCGTGGACGAGGGTCAGCGGCGGCGGTGACGGCTGATCGCCACCAAGCAGGAATGGGCGCAGGTCATCGAGCGCCGTCGCGAGGGCCGCCGCGCCCGCCGGGTTGTGGGCCCCATCGAGCAGCGCCGCGTGGCCGTCCACGTTGAGCAGCTCGAGCCGGCCGGGCCACGTCGCGCTCGCGAAGCCGCGGCGGCGGGCCTCGTCCGGGACCGTCGCAATCCCGGCCGCGCCGAGGGCGTCGAGGAGGGCGTGCGCGACCGCGGCGTTGTCGGCCTGGTGGCGGCCGCGCAGCGAGACGCGCGTTGGTCCGAGCCGCTCCAGCTGCACGTCGATGCCGTCGCGATCCCAGCCGAGCAGGGTCGGCGGCGTGACCTCGACGAGCGGTGCGCCCACCCGCTTCGCGCGCCGCCGGATGACCCCCAGCGCCTCGCCGGTCGCGCCGGTCACGGCGTGGTCCCCACGTTCGATGATCGCCGCCTTCTCCCGGGCGATGGCCGGGATCGTGTCGCCGAGCCAGGCCATGTGGTCGAGCGCGACGTTGGTGATGGCCGCGACGCCCCCATCCCAGGCATGGGTCGCGTCGAGCCGGCCGCCCAGGCCGACCTCGACCAGCGCCACCTCCACGCGTTCCTCGGCGAACCAGCGGAAGAGCGCGGCGGTCAGGAGCTCGAACTCGGTCGGCGGGCCGTGTCGACGATCGACACCATCAGCTGCGGCCAGGACCTCGCGGACGAGCCGCGTGAACGTCACCGGATCGATCGGTGCTCCGTCGATCTCCAGCCGCTCCCGGTAGCTGACCAGGTGCGGCTTGGGCGTCGTCCCGACCCGAACCCCGGCCTCCCGCAGCGCGGCGCCGGCGAGGGCCAGGACGCTGCCCTTGCCGTTGGTCCCGCCGACGAGGGCACCCCGCAGCTCGAGCTGCGGATCGCCAAGCGCCCGCAGGAGAGCCCGTGTCCGAGCCAGCCCCAGCCGGATCCCGAACCGCCCGCGCTCGGTCAGGGCGCGGACGGCGTCGTGATACGCCGCCCCGTCTCCGGGCCGGCTCAACGGGCGCTCAGCTCCTCCTCGTAGAACACGCACTGGTTGAAGCGTGGCGAGAGGCAGACGTCATTGACGTAGCTCTGCTCGAGGTGGACGCCACCGCGCAGCTGGCAGCGCGAGACGACGCTCTCCTGGCGGACGATGCCCTTGAGCAGGTGGGGCGCCTGGATGGGCAGGGCGCCGCGGGTGCCGGTCACGTAGAAGTGCGGGCAGACGTTGCGCCGCAGGTTCGGCAGGCCGAACGCGCGGGTGCGCCCGGGATCGGAGCGGACGCCGGGCATGTAGCCGCCCGAGCCGAAGCCGCCGCCGACCACGCCGAAACGACGCTCGGCTGGGCGGCCGGCCTGGCCCGGCGCGTACGGTTCCGGCACGGGCGCCTGGGGCGCCGCGGTCGTGGACACGCGCGCAATCGGGCCCAGTCCGAAGGGTGGACGCCCGGTGGCGCGGGCGCCGCGACTCGGCTTGGGACCTCCTGGTTGCAAAGACTCCCCCACTCCAACGGTGGCTCTGGCCACCGGACCGATCTCCAGCGTACACCGGGCATGCCATCCGGCATGCGACGATAGGAAGCGAATGCCGAGCCGCCGCTCCAAGCACGTCCGCCCGCGACCCGCGTCCACGGGGCGGCCGCAGCTTCAGCCGATCAAGGCGCCCGCGCCCGATCGTCGGCGCGTCCGCCAGCACCCGGGCCTCTCGGCGCGCCGGCGCAGGACGCCGCTCGTCGTGCGGACCGGCCTCGCCCTGACCGTCGTGCTCCTCGCCGGCGCCGTCTTCCTGCTCGCCAGCGGCGGCATCGGCTCGACCCTGACGGCCCTCGCCGCAGGCTTCACGACTGCCTTCGACCGCCTCGTGGCGACGCCCGTCCCGACGGCCACGGACCTGCCGCTGACGGACGCGCCGCGGATCACCGCGCCCGACCAGCCGTTCACCAATGAGGCGGCCGTCAACCTCGATGTCACGGTGCCGGTCGCGGCGCTCGGCGACGCGGACGCGAAGATCAGGATCTACCTGACCCTGCAGGGTCTGGAACCGACACCGGTCCTGGACGTCCCGGTCGGGACGACGAGCCGGCTCATCGTGCCGTTCACGCTGACCGAGGGCCGCAACGACATCACCGCGACCCTCTTCCGCGGCGATGCGGAATCGGAGCAGTCGCCCAGCGTGACGTGGTTCCTCGACCTGACCCCGCCCAAGATCCAGATCACCTCGCCGAAGGACGGGGCGTCGATCGACACGCCCTCCGCGCAGATCAAGGGCTCCACCCAGGCCGGCTCGACCGTCATCGCCAAGAACCCGCGGAACAGCGCCTCGATCACCGCCGTCGCCGCCCGCGACGGCACCTTCCAGATCGAGCTGCCGCTCGTCCCCGGCGACAACGAGATCGCCATCGACGTCACCGACCCGGCCGGCAACACTGCCGAGAAGAAGCTGAAGCTGACGCAGGGCTCGACCGAGATGCGCGTCCGGCTCACCGCGTCGCTCTACCAGATCTCCGTGTCCCACCATCCGAGCTCGCTCCAGCTCACGGTTCGCGTGACCACGCCGTCCGGCGACCCGCTCGTCGGCGCGCGGGCCTTCTTCACGCTCCAGATCCCGGGCCTGGCGCCCATCTCGAACGAGCTCTTCACCGACGCCGACGGCCGCGCGATCTTCACGACGGCCCTCGTCGGGACGATCCAGAAGGGGACCGGCATCGGCACGGTCCTGATCACCGACGAGACCTACGGCGAAGGCACCGACCGCGTCACGCTGACCTTCGTCAAGTAGCGTCCCGCGGCCGCGACACGGCGGCGGTGCGCAGCTACCATGCAGTTCCGAGATGTGGCACTGCCCGCATTGCGGCGCACCACAGGCAGAGACGGCGCGGTGCTGGGTCTGCCGCAGATCGTCGACCACCTGTTCGACGTGTCGCCACTTCCGGACCTCGCTCTCGGCCGACGTCGGGTGGTGCGCCCTCGACCCGAAGCGCCTGCCCCTGACCGGCCTCGAGCAGCGCGGCTGCTGGCAGGAGCGCCACGCCGCGGTCGTGGACGCGGGAGCGACGGAGCCGGGGGCACGTCCGGGCGGAGGGCCGTCGACCCTGCCCGCGGGGCTCGACTGGGACGCCCCCGCGCGGCCGGTGCTCGCCTTCGTCCCGGTGGAGCTGCTGCGCCCGGTCGTTCTCCGCGCGGAGCCCACGCCCGAGGACGTCGCGCCCGAAGCGCTGCCGGAGGTGCCGCTCGCGCCGATCGTCGCCGAGGCCGAGGTCAGCTGGTCGGAGCGGACCAGCCTTTTCGGCGACGCGGAGGCCTGAGCCGGCCTCGGTTCAGGGCTGCTGCGGGCAGGTCGTCGGCGCCGGCTGGTCGACGGTCCACAGCTCGATGGCCGTGCCGACCAGGCGCCTGGCGCCGGGCTGCGGGTCCTGCCAGATGACCCACGAATCGGGGTTCTCCGGGCCGTGGATCGTGCCCACGGTGAAGCCATCCTCATCGATGCCGAACTGCGCCAGCGCCAGCAGCTGGCAGCGGTAGTCGCCGACGTTCTGCCGGTTCGGCGTGGCCGGCGGCTCTGTCGGAACGGGGGTCGGCGGCGGCGTGGGGGCCGGGGTCGGCGTGGGCTCGGCGCCCTTCGACACGACGTAGTCGACCGGAATGCCGCGCGCGACCGACTGGCCGGCGCCGGGGGCCTGGCTGACGATCGAGCCGGCGGGCACGACGGCGTCGAACGACTCCGTCCGCGTCCCGATGGCGAGGCCCGCCTGGGCGATGAGGTTCAGCGCCTCCTGCTCCGTCTTCAGGCGCAGGTCGGGGACGATCGTTCTCTCGGGCCCGATGGCGATCGTGAGCCTGACGGCGCTGCCCGAGGGCACCAGCGTGCCCTCCGCCGGGTCCTGGCGGATGACCGTGTTGAGCGCCGCCGAGGCCTCCGCGAACCCGGCCTGCTCCACGGTCAGGCCGAGCGCGGCGGCGGCGTCGCGGGCTTCCTCGAACGTCTTGCCGATCAGGTTCGGGACCGCGACCTGCGCGCCCGGCGAGGCGGAGGCTCCCGGCCCGCCGAGGATCCGCGACAGGAAGAAGCCGGCCAGGGCGAGGACCGCGACCGCGAGGAGGGCGGAGATCCAGAGCCACGGGCCCCCGCCGGACCGTTGCTCCTCCACCTGCTTGGCGGGCGGACGGCCGCTCCCGCTTCCGCCACTGGTCGGCTTCGCGGAGGCATAGGCCTCGCGGGGATAGTCGATTCGCGCGTCCGGGTTGGGCCGCGCGACGCCCGCCGCGACGGTCGGCGACGAGCCCGCGGCCGCGCCTGCCGCGGCGGCGCCGGCAAGTGCGGCGCCAGCAGCTCCCGCGCCCGCTGCGCCTGACGCCCCGGCGCCTGCTGCTCCCGCTGCGCCGCCTGCGGCGCCCGCTGCGCCTGCCCCGCCCGTTGCAGCTCCCATGCCCGCAGCTCCAGCCGCCGCCACGCCGGCCGCGCCGGCGACGACTGCCCCCGTGCCGGCGCCGCTCCGCTCCTCGCCGAGGAACGACTCCAGCGCGTCGGCCATCTCCGCGGCCGCGGCGAAGCGGTCCTCCGGGTTCGGGGCCAGGGCCTTGCGATCGATCGACTCGAGGGTCGGCGGGATGCCGCCGTGTGCCGCCGATGGGCTCGGCACGGCACCGGTCAGGCGGGCGGTCGCGATCGCGGCCGCCGTGTCGCCCGTCCACGGCCGGCGGCCGGTGAGCAGCTCGTACAGGACGATGCCGAGGCTGTAGATGTCCGAGGCCGGCGTCGCGGTCTCGCCGCGGGCCTGCTCCGGGCTGAAGTAGTGCACCGAGCCGAGCGTCGTCCCGGGCAGCGTGAGCGCCGACTCGGAGAGCGCTCGGGCGATGCCGAAGTCGGTGACCTTCACCCGGCCCTCGCGGGTCACGAGGATGTTGCCGGGCTTGATGTCGCGGTGGACGAAGCCTCGATCGTGGGCGGCAGCGACGGCGCGGGCGGCCTGGGCGACGAGGCGCGCGGCGGCCCGCGGCGGGAGCGCCCCGGTGCGCCGGACGATCGTGGCGAGGTCCTCGCCCTCGACCAGCTCCATGACGATGAACGGTCCCGCCGGATCGGTGCCGAAGTCGTACACGGCGACGATGCCCGGGTGGTTGAGCGACCCGGCCGCCTGCGCCTCGTGCCGGAAGCGGTCGATGAAGTCGGGGTCCGCGCCGTACTCGGGTCGGAGGACCTTGACGGCCACATCGCGCTCGAGCTGGCTGTCGCGGGCCCGGTAGATCGTGGCCATGCCGCCCTGGCCGAGCAGCTCCACCAGGCGGTACCGCCCGCCCAGGACGGTGCCGATGTCGGTCAAGGGTTCACCCCGCGTTGCTCTGCGCCAAGCCTCACTGCCCGGCGGGCATCGTACCGTACGACGCCGCGCCGCCGGCCCGTGCTACAGGTCAAGCGACCGAAGGTGGCTCCGGAACTCGGTGCCGATGTCGGGGCGCTGGAGGGCGATGTCGACCGTCGCCATGAGCCAGCCCATCGTCGTCCCGGCGTCGTAGCGCGTCCCCTCGAACTGGTACGTGTAGACCGACTGCTCGTCCATGAGCGCCTCGATGGCGTCGGTCAGCTGGATCTCGCCGCCGGCGCCGCGCTGCGTCTGCTCGAGCTTGTCGAAGATCTTCGGCGTCAGCACGTAACGGCCGATGACGGCGAGCGTCGACGGGGCGTCCTTCGGGTCGGGCTTCTCGACGATCGCGGTCATCCGCTGGAGGCGCCCGCCCATCGCGTGGCTGTCGTCGGTCTCGGCCGCGACGATGCCGTAGCGCGAAACCTCGGCGACCGGGACGTCCGCGACGGCGACGACCGACGAGTGGGTCTGCTCGTAGGCGTGGATCAGCTGCCCGATCGCGGGTCGATCGGCGATGACGACGTCGTCGGGCAGGAGGACCGCGAACGGCTCATGTCCGATGAGGTCCTTGGCCATGAGGATCGCGTGCCCGAGGCCGAGCTGCTCCTTCTGGCGGACGTAGGCGATCTGCGCGAGGTCGCTGATGCGGCGCACCTGGCGGAGCTTCTCGATCTCGCCCTTCTCCTCGAGCAGGCGCTCGAGCTCGTACGACAGGTCGAAGTGGTCCTCGATCGCCCGCTTCTGGCTGGAGGTGACGATGATCACCTGCTCGATGCCGGCGGCCACCGCCTCCTCGACCGCGTACTGGATCACGGGCTTGTCGACGAGGGGGAGCATCTCCTTCGGCTGTGCCTTCGTCGCCGGCAGGAACCGGGTACCCCAACCGGCTGCCGGGAACACAGCCTTGCGGACGCGCATCGAACCTCACGTGCGGGACGGGTGGAGAGCGGGAATGGCCCGGGCGGAGGGTACCACCGGGCCCCCTTCCGGCCCTTCTCCGGCGTGCCTTCGGGCTAGGCCGGCAGCCTCGCGATGAACTCCTCGAGGAGCCTCGTGAAGACCTCTGGCCGGTCGACGTTCGAGAGGTGACCGGCGCGCGGGATGACCCGGCTCGTCACGCCCGGGACCCCGGTCAGGAAGCGACCGGCGCCGATGCGGAAGACGAGGTCGAGCGTCCCGTTGATGACGAGGATCTGCCCGCCGTAGGCGGCGAGCCGGTCGCGGAAGCGGGTGCCGGCGATCCGGCGCACGGCGCGCGATCCGCCGCGGGCGAAGTGCTCGCCGGCCGTGATCGCGGCCGTGAGGACCGTGCCGTAGCGGCGCCGGAAGTAGCCGAGGGCGATGCCGCGGACGATCGACTCCGGGACGAGGCGCAGCGCGGACGCGTAGGCCAGGAAGGCGAGGCGGCTCACCCCCGTCGGCTCGCGCGTGGAACCGGCGATCACGAGCCCGCGGACCTTCTCCGGGTGGCGCCCGGCGACGGTCATCGCGACGTACCCGCCGAGGGACATCCCGACGAGGACCGCCCGCCCGCCCGCCGCCTCGTCGATGGCCCGGATCACCTCGTCGGCGGCGCGGTCGAGCTCGAACCCCTGGTCGCGCTGGGTGCCGTGCCCGGGCAGGTCGACGCTGATGCACTGAAAGCGATCGGACAGGCGGTCGACCTGCGGCCGCCAGACCGCTCGACCCATCAGCGCGCCGTGCACGAACACGATCGGGGGCGCGCCCGGCGGACCCGCGGTCTCCCACGTGTTCATCGGGTCATCCAGGGTCAGCCGGGCTGGGCTCCGACCTCCCGCCGCGCGCCGCCGAGCCGGATCGACGTGAACGGGATGCGGAACTCGCGGAACGCCTCGATGGAGACGAGGAAGCCCCCGAGCAGGAGGATCACGGCGGCGAACTTGGCGACGGCGAAGGGCCCGGTGATTCCGAACCGATTGAGCGTGTCGCCGGCCGAGGCGACGAACCCGCCGGCGGCGATGAGCAGCGTCGCGGGGACGCGGCTGTGGAGCCGGCCCCGGACCAGGTCGCGCAGCGCGCCCGGCAGCGAGGCGAAGAAGTTGACGGCGATCGCGAACGGCGAGATCAGGAGGTTGAAGAGGAAGTGGTCGCCCTTCTGGTTCGGGTCGAGCGAATACGGGAGGACGCGCCGCTTGGGCATGAACACGTAGGCCGAGAACAGCGCCCCGAGCGCCAGCGCGAGCCCGCCGGTGAAGTTCAGGAGCGGGGTCAGGAGCCGCAGGGTCCCGGGCAGGTTCGAGCCGACGACCGCGCCGCTCGCGTCGAAGATGTCGGCCGTCGGCTGGCCGGTCGACGGGTCGAGCGAGAACGGCTGGACCACGGGAACCGTGAACGCCAGGACGAGGCCGATCGCCGAGACGAGTGCCACGCCAAGCGCGGCGATGACCGGCCAGCGCTCGTTCTGGAAGTAGGTCTCGACCGCGATGGCGAGGCCGAACAGGCCGGCGCCGATGAGGTACAGGATCGGGGCGCTGCCGGCATCGGGGTACTTGAACTTCGCCTGCGTGCCGATCGTGATCAGGCCGGCAAGCACCACGAGGATGCCGAACGTGTAGCCGAAGCGCGTTCGCGCGAGGAGGAGCGCCGTGCCGAGCCCGAGCCAGCCCGCGGTGAGCACCGCGCCGGCGAGGTACCAGGTTCGGTAGAGGGCCTCGTTCCAGCCGGCCGCGGCGGCGATCGCCTCGCACCCGGAGGCGATGCCGAAGAAGCCCATCCCGATCGCCCAGACCAGCTGGAACGGCTGGCGTCGCTCGCGCCACTGGTCGAGCAGGGCGAGGGCCATCACCAGGGCGAGGAACGCGGTCAGCGTCGGCAGCAGCGCTTGCATCGTCAGTCCTTCGATGTGAGGCGCCGGGCCCGGCGCCGAATGCTTTTGGCCGCTGCGATCAGGCCGGCACGAGCTCGTGATCGTCGCGATGAATCCCATCGCAGAGCCCGTAGCGCAACGGCGCGCCGTTGGCTCCCGGGATCGGGATCGGCCGCATGATCTCGCGGACGTCGCCCTTCTGGCAGAAGAGGTAGCCCTTCTTCCGCATCCACGCGCGCACGTGCGTGCCGTCGCCGTGGAACTCGAACGGTCCGGGGTTGATCGGCGGCCGGTCCGCCCACGAGACCGGCGTCTCGGCGGCAACGACGTCGAGGATGTTCATCCGCCACGGCGTGCCGTCGATGACTTCGAGACACCCATCGCACCGAATCGCGACGTTGTCCTCGACGATCGTGTCGATACGGATGCCGAGGTAGTCGAGCGGGCTCATCGCCAAGGATGGTATCGAGCGCACTTCGAACGTGCGTAAGGAAGGCGGCGCGATACGGGGAGCTGCGTGGACCGAGGGCGGCTCAGCGGTGCCGAACGCAAGGAGCCGTCCGAGCACCGGAGCGGGCAGGGCTCGAGCGGAGTTCAGCCGTGCCGGACGCAAGGAGCTGCGCGAGCATCCGAGCGAGCGGACTCCAAGGTCCGTGAGCGAGGAGCGGAGCGCAGCGACGCAGCGAACGGCGCGGATCAACTCCGCGAGCGTTGGTACCCCCAGCCGGATTCGAACCGGCGATCTCCACCTTGAAAGGGTGGCGTCCTAGGCCTCTAGACGATGGGGGCCAGCGAAGCGGCGCGAGTGTACGTCAGGTCCTGCCGACCATCAGCGAGATGGCGGTGAACGCGAAACAGCCGATCGCGAGCATCCCTGCGACCCCGCCGACGATCGCGATCGCCAGCGCCCGGCCCGTTCGCGCGCGCGAGGCGGCACGCCAGATCGAGACGACGGCACCGACGGCGATTGCGGCGAACGACGCGCCCAGGATCCCGAAGCCGTAGCCGAGCAGCTGGATCTGCTCGTCCTGGACCTGGGTGACGACGTACACGATGTAGGCCAGGGAGCCGATCAGGGCGATCGTCACGAGGATGACGGCGGGGGTGATCTCGAGCGGCCCGACATACCGGCCACGCCGCCGCTGCGGCGTTGGTGATGGCGCCGGCCCCTGGGCTGGAGGTCGTTCGATCACGGTCGCGAGCGATGGTAGACGGCAACGTTCCAGGACAGGCGGGGGCGCTTCAGGGTCTCGGCCACGGCGGCGCCAACGGTGCCGAAGGCTGCCGCCAGGAAGGCGGCGGCCGCCTCCATCGAGTCGAAGTCCCAGAAGCAGTGCACGACGCGGACCTTGAAGCCGCCGGTCAGGAACGGCCCGGTGCGCTGGCTCCAGGCGCCGTATTCGGGCCGATCGCCGTGGAGGCGCGAGACGTCGTCGCGGCCGTAGTCGAGCACGACGAGGTGTCGACCGCCGGGTCGGAGGACCCGATCGACCTCTGCCAGCTCCGCCTGCTCCACGCCGCGGAACGCCGACCACAGGCCGAGAACGACGTCGGCCGACGCGTCGGCGGCGTCGATCCTGAAGGGCGTCTCGCCTGGCACGGAGCTGAGACGCGCGCCCGCGGCCACGAGGCCGTCGATGATCGGGCCGCCGGAGGCGTCGATGACGAGCACGTCCCGATCCGCGATCGGGCCGAGCGCATCGAGAGCGGCGACGAGCTTGCCGGCGCGATCGAGGGCGCGAACCAGCAGCCGCTCGAGCTCGCTCGGCAGCGCCACCGGGAGGTCGGACATTCGCGGGAGTATAGGTTCGGCGGGCCTCAGCTCAGGCGGACAACCGCGCCCGCGCGCGGCGGCAGCTCGACGACGAGGCCGCCCTCACCAGCCGAGAGGCGCGGCGGGTCGATGCGGGCTCGGCCCGTCGACAGCAGTACCGCGGCGGAATTGGCCGCGCCTCCAGCGGTGGCATCCGCGTCCCCGAGCGGGAGCGCCGCCGCCGTGTCGCCTGCATTGAGCACGACGCCCAGGCGCCGCGCCCCATCGCGGCGCTCGAACGCGAGTGCCCCGCCGGCCGTGGCGAGGAGAATCACGCCATCGCTGCGAAGGGCAGGCTCGGCGCGACGGAGCGCGAAGGCCGCGCGCGTGGCATCGAGGAGGTCTGCCTCCCAGCGCGAGCGCTCCCAGGGGAAGGCCTTGCGCGACTCGGGATCCTTGCCGCCGGTCAGTCCCACCTCGTCGCCGTAGTACACGCACGGCGCCCCCGGGAGGGTCGCCTGCAGGAGCACGGCGAGCTCCATCGCCTCGATGTCGCCGCCGAGCAGCGAGAGGACCCGCGGCGTGTCGTGGCTCCCGAGCAGGTTCAGCTGGACCGCGGTTGTCTCGGGCTCGTAGTCCGAGAGCAGCTCGCTCAGCCGGGCGCCGAAGCCCGGACCGTCGAGGCGGGCCACGCGCCCGTACTCCTGGTGGGACCGCAGGAGCGGCACGTTCAGCGAGTCGCCGCCGACGAAGCCGATGATCGCCTCGGCCAGCGGGTAGTTCATGAGCGCATCGAAGCGGTCGCCGCTCACCCAGTCCGGGGCCACGTGCCAGATCTCGCCGACGAGGTAGGCCTCCGGGTTGATCGCCCGGCAGCGGCGGCGGAACTCCTGCCAGAAGGATCGGTCGTCGATCTCCGCCGGGACGTCGAGGCGCCAGCCGTCGATCCCGAAGCGCAGCCAGTGCTCCGCCACGCCCCACAGGTACTCCCGCACGGCGGGGTCGGCGGTGTTGAGCTTCGGCAGGGCCGGCATGCCCCACCACGCCTCGAAGCCGAGCCGGACCCTGGAGGTCTGGCCCGGGCCCTCGGTGGAGCTCAGGACGGGTTCGTCGTGGGCGACCCCCCAGCGCTGTCGCGACAGCGGGTACGCGTCGACCGGCCGGCCGCGGTCGAGGCCCTCCTGGTCGAAATGGAACCAGTTGCGGTAGGGCGAGCCCGCGCCGGTCTCGAGCACGTGGTGGAACGCCCAGAAGCCGCGGCCGGTGTGGTTGAAGACCCCGTCGAGGATGACCCGGATGCCCCGCGCGTGGGCCGCGTCGAGGAGCTCGCGCAGCGCCGCGTCCCCGCCGAGCAGCGGGTCGACCGCCATGTAGTCATACGTGTGGTAGCGATGGTTCGACGCCGACTGGAAGACCGGGGTCAGGTAGAGGGCGTTGGCGCCCAGGCCGGCGATGTGGTCGAGGTGCTCGACGACGCCGAGCAGGTCGCCGCCCTTGAACCCGTAGTTCGTCGGCGGCGCGCTCCACGCCTCGAGCGGGCCCGGCTTGACGACGCGCTCGCTGGCGGCGAAGCGGTCGGGAAAGATCTGGTAGAAGACCGCGTCGCGGACCCACGCGGGCGTGTCGGGCATACGGGGCAGCGTCCTCGGAAGGGGGTGGGTGGGAAGGTGAGTGTACGAACCAGACGCCTGCCTACGCGCTCCCGGTTGGCGTCGCCACCGGGGTCGGACAGCCGACGATCGCCAGTCGATCCTCGGCGGCGGTCACAACGCCGAGCTGTGTTCGCTGCTCGGGCGAGCCGGGCGTCGTCCGATCGCGCCGCCTGGACGCGAGATCGTGGATCTCGAGGAGTCGACCGCAGCTGAGCTCGTGCAGGATCGTGCTGTACGAGTCGGGCGAGCCCCCGAACTCCTGCGCGTAGCTCTTCGCGGTTCGTTCCCCGCTCGTCTGCGTGCTCATACTCAGCGCGATGCCGAGCCCGATGACGGCGATCGCGATCGTTCCGTACGCACGTCGTCGCACAGATCCAAACCCTACGGTCCCGATCGGGACCCGCAATGCGTAGTTCTGCCCCGCGGCGATTGACGGCCGCCTTGCTGCTGTGCGCGGGAGCCTGCAGCCCCGCTCCGTCGGTGGCCCCGAGCGAGCCGGCATCGACGGCCACCCAGCCGCCCGCCTCCCAGTCGGCGACCTGCGAGGGCATCCCACTGGTCGCACCGCCCGCGACCCAGCCGGCCTGGGCGGATCGTGTCTTCTACGAGGTCTTCGTCCGCAGCTTCCAGGACTCGAACGGCAATGGCATCGGCGACCTCGCCGGCCTCACCGACAGGCTCGACTACCTCAACGACGGCGACCCTGCCACGCAGACCGACCTCGGCGTCACCGGGATCTGGCTCATGCCGGTCGCGGAGGCCGCGAGCTACCACGGCTACGACGTCACCGACTACACGGCCGTCGAGCACGACTACGGCGACGCGGCGGCCCTCAAGGCGTTCGTTGCCGCCGCCCACGAGCTCGGGATCAGCGTCATCGTCGACTTCGTCATCAACCACACGTCGAGCCAGCATCCATGGTTCCAGGAGGCGCTCGCCGGCGGGCCGCACCACGACTGGTACATCTGGTCAAAGGAGGACCCGCACTGGCCGTCGGTCGCGGGCGGCAGCCCGTGGCACCACGCGTCGAACGCCGAGTGGTTCTACGGCGCGTTCCGGGAGGGCATGCCGGACCTGAACCTGCGCAACCCCGAGGTGACCGCCGAGATCGACCGCATCGCCGGCGTCTGGCTGGACGACTTCGGCGTCGACGGCTTCCGGATCGACGCGGCCAAGCACCTCATCGAGGACGATGGCGACCACCAGATCAACACGCCGGAGACGCTGGCCTGGCTGGCCGACTTCGGCGACTTCGTCCACCGCGACCACCCGGATGCGCTGATCGTCGACGAGGTCTTCGACATCTCGACGCTCGCCGGGCGATACGTCCCCGAGAGCGCCGACCTGACGTTCGACTTCGGGCTCGCGGCCGCGTACCGGTCCGCACTCCAGACGGGCCGGGCGGCGCCCATCACCACGGCCCTCGGCGAGACGCTCGAGTCCTGGCCGCCGAACCGGCAGGCGTCGTTCCTGACGAACCACGACCAGGACCGGATCCTGAGCCAGCTCAACGGCGACACGGTGGCTGCGCGGCTCGCGGCGTTCATGCTCATGACCGGCCCGGGGATCCCGTTCGTGTATTACGGCGAGGAGCTCGGGATGCAGGGCCGCAAGCCCGACGAGCGCATCCGGACCCCGATGCAGTGGTCGGACGACCTGCCCGCCGGCGGCTTCTCGACCGGCGAGCCCTGGGAGCCCCTCGCCGACGACTGGCAGACCGTCAACCTCGAGAGCGACGACGCCGATCCCTTCAGTCTGGTCGGCACGTATCGGAGCCTCATCCGCCTCCGGGATGCCAACCCGGCGCTCGCCGAGGGCGCGACGTGGCCGCTCGACGGCGGGGCCGAGCCGGTGATCGGCTGGGTGCGCGCCTCGGGCGACGACCTCCTGCTCGTCGTGGTCAACGTCGGGACCGCGGCGGTGAGCGATTACGGCCTGTCGCTGGACGAGGGTCCGCTGTGTGGCGTCACGGGCGTGGAGGCGCTCGCCAGCCTGCCGAGCGGCGGGGTGATGCCGGTCCCGGTTGCGCCGGCCATCACCGCGACGGGCGGCCTCAGCGACTACGCGCCGTTCACGTCGCTGCCGCCACGGAGTGGCATGGTGATGAGGCTGACCCGCTCGTGAACGAACGCGCGCCCGCCACTCCCGAGCCCGAGCCAGCCCCCAGGCCGGGCCGCGCGCCCGAGCCGGCTTCAGACGACGCTCCGCCGCCGCCCGCGCCACGCCGCCGGCCCGTTCTCGTCGAGCTCGCCTCCGCGCTGCTGATCGTGAGCGGTGCCTTGAACCTCCTGATCTCGGTGCAGGTCCTCGGCATCCTCGGCGAGCAGGGAAGCGACACCGGGCCGCTGTCGCTGGTCGCGATCGTGGTCGCGATCGCGACGCTCCTGCTCGGATTCCTGGTGCGCTACGGCCGGGCGTGGCTCGTGGCCGTCAACGTCGTGGCCGTCGTCGCGTTCCTCGAGCTGACCTCGGGCAGCCCGGTCGGGCTGCTGTTCGGTGGCGTCGACACCTTCGTCGTGATCGCCTTGCTCATCGAGCGCCCGTGGTTCGCGAATCCGATCCCGGAGCCCGAGAGCGACCTCCGCTCCTACGGCGGCTGATCGGGTCCGACTAGCCCTCGGCGACGCCTTCGTGGATCGGGTCGTAGCGCTCGCGGCCGCAGCCGGGCACGCCGCAGCGCGACTTGCGGAGGTAGTTGTCGGTCGTCACGAGCTGCGTCAGCCCGCCGTAGCCGGGTGCCGGCGCAGACCCGGCCCCTCCCGACGCGACCATGGCGATGCCGACGTCGTCGATCGGGCGGAACGCGTGCGGTGTTCCGGGATCCGGGTCCGGCCTGCGCGGCGCGCGGCGAAACCAGCGCACCGGAGGCTCAGCCCTTGACCCCGCCGACGGCCAGCCCGCCGACCAGGTAGCGCTGGAAGAAGAAGAACACGACCGAGACCGGGAGCGCGAAAAGGATCGCGAACGCGGCGAACTCGGACCAGCGCGTCGTGCGCGCGAACTCGCCGACCATGCTGTTGAGGGCGATGGCGAGGGTCCAGTTGTTCGGGTCGCCGCCGATGAAGTAGTAGACCGTCAGGTACTCGGTCCACCCGCCCAGGAACCCGAGGAACGCGGTGACCGCGATGGCCGGCACCGCCAGCGGCAGCACGATCCGGAGGAAGATCTGGTTCTGCGAGGCGCCGTCGGTCGCGGCCGCCTCCTCCAGGTCCTTCGGAATCGTGTCGAGGTAGCCCTTGAGGTTCCAGATCGCGAACGGGAGCTGGGCGGAGATGAGCGCGAGCGTCACGCCGATGAGCGAGGCCCGGAGGTTGAACGACACGTCGCCGAGCTCGATGCGGAACTGGTTCAGGAAGACGAACAGCGGCACCAGCGTGGCCACTGACGGGAGCATCAGCACGCCGAGGACCGCGATCATCAGGACTTCCCGGCCGCGGAACCGCAGCCTCGAGAAGGCGTACGCGGCGGTGACGCCGATGCCGACCGCCAGCACGCACGTGGCGATGGCGATCTTGAAGCTGTTGGCCGCGAGCTCGAGGAAGCTGACCTGGTTGTTGGTCGGCTGCGCGATGACCTTCTCGTAGGCCGCGAAGGAGGCGCCGGGCGGGATCAGCGTGAGGCCGTCCGGCCGGGCGAAGTTCCGCGGGTCGATCGACATCGAAACGATCCAGAGGATCGGGAACAGCACCGTGACGCCGATCCCGAGGCACAGCAGCTGCAGGGCGATCTGCCGCCCGAGCGGGAGCTTCGGCTCGCTGTTCTGCCCGACGCGGCGCGCCGCGGGCCGGCGCAGGAAGCCAAGCCGGCGATCTGCGATCGCGGTCATCTCGTCTCCTCGGCGAGGGTGGATCGGATCATTCGGCGTAGCTCTTCGTCGCCTGCGCGAGGCGGTTCGTGATCAGGGTCACGACCAGCAGCAGGAAGAAGAGGTAGACGGCAAAGGCGGCGGCGACGCCCAGGAGCTGCCTGTCGACCGCAAGCTTGTACGCCTGCGTCACCAGGATCTCCGTCCTGCCGAACGGCTCACCGCCCGTCATGAAGTAGGGCAGGAAGAACAGGTTGAAGGTGATCACGAACCCGTAGATCGCATACGGCAGCATTGCCGGCCGCAGGTACGTGATCGTGATCGTCCGGAACTTCTGCCAGGCGCTCGCGCCATCGATGGCGGCCGCCTCGTACAGCTCGCCGGGGATGCTCTGGAGCGCCCCGGTCGCGACGACCGCGTTGAGGGGCCAGCCCAGCCAGGTGTTGGCGATGAGCATCGCGAAGTAGGCGAGCGGCAGGGGGATGAACGGGATCGGGTCCTGGACCTGGCGGAGCCAGTTGAGGTGCAGCCCGGGCGCGTCGGCCGGAATGCCGAACAGCCCGCCGACGCCCTGGATCAGGAAGTTCACGGCGCCGGCGTTCGTGTCGAACATGTTCCGCCAGACCGTGGCGACGATGATCGAGGGGATGACGACCGGCAGGATGAAGAGCGCCCGGTAGAAGCCCCGGAACATCAGCCCCTTCGTGTTCAGGAGGACCGCGACCAGCACGCCGATGACGACGTGGACGACGACGTTGCTGAACGCCCACCAGAGGTTGAAGAACACGAGCCGGAGGAACTCGAAGTTCGGGATGCTGAGGTTCGACTGGGCGATCCGGATGTAGTTCTGGAGGCCGATGAACTCGGCCGGGACCGGGTTCCGGACGCGGTAGTTGACTGGCCCGAAGTCGGTGAACGACATCCAGATCTGGAAGATCAACGGGTAGAACGTGATGACGCCCATCACGAGGAACGCGGGCAGCAGGTACGAATAGGGCTGGAGCCCGCGACGCAGCCGGAAGCCGATGGGGCGGCGCGGCTGGACCAGTGCGGTGGTCGCCATCGGGGTGCTCGCCCTCCTGCGAAAAGCCCGAGGTTCGGAGTATCGATGATCCGGGGGCGCCCGTGGCGCCCCCGGATCAGCTGCTCAGCCGAAGGCTACTTGCCGTTCGCCGAGTTCATCGTCGAGCACGCGGTCGCGATCTGCGCCGTGGGATCGCCGCCGTTGTCGAGAACTTCGTTGAGGGCGTTGCCGAAGTTGCCCCAGTAGTTGTTGAGCTCTGCGTTCTGCGGGCGGGCGAGGCCGTTGGCCGCCTGATCCGCGAAGCCCTGGACGATGGGGTCGCTGATGGTCACGCCGGGCGCCGCCGGGACGTGGCCCGCGCTGTCCGTGAAGACCTGCTCGTTGGCGGTGCCAACCATGAGCAGCGCGAACTGGACGGCAAGCTCCGTGTTCGCGCTGTTGGGGTTGATGTACCAGCCGTCGGTGCCGGTCATGGGGTTGCCGTTGCCGCCACTGGGGCCGGCAGGCATCGGCGCCACGGCGAGCTTGTCGCCGAGCGCGGTCTTGAGGTCGGCCGTGAGCCACGGACCGTCGACCATGGCATTGATCTTGCCGGTCTGGAAGTCCTGCTTCATGGCGTTGCCATCGGTGTAGAAGGTCGCGCCGGCGGCCTTGAGGTCCGCGGCGTACTTGTACGCATCGGCCCAGCCACCCTGGTCGGCGATGCACTTGCCGGTGTCGTCCATGAGCTGGCCGCCGAAGGCGCCGGCCCAGCCGAACTGGAAGTACGGATCCTGGTGCAGGCCGAGCTTGATCGTGCCGCCCTGGACGCCGGACATGAGGTCCGTGGTCGTTGCCGGAGCCGTCGGGACCGCGGTCTTGTCGTACCAGAGCGCGACTGCCTTGAGCGACTCGGGAACCATGTAGAACTTGCCACCGACCTGGGACCCGGCGACGGCCGTCGCCGAGAAGCCATCGAGCTTGCCGCTCAGCTGCGACGTGATGTCGAGCAGGGCGCCCGCGGCGGACTGGCTGTACAGGTTGTCGTTCGGGGCGATGAACATGTCGGGGGACTCTTCGCCCGCCAGCACGTCCGTCTGCCACTTGGTGAAGATGTCGCTGAACGGCTGCTCGACGACCGTGACCTTGAGGTCCGGATTCGCGGCCTTGACGGTCTCGAGGACCGTGTTGAGCGCGCCGGTCTCACCGCCGCCGGAACCGTACGAGTGCCAGATGGTGAGCTCGCCGCTGAGGGCGGCCGGGCCGGTGCTCGCCGCCGCGCTCGGGGCCTCGCTGGCCGCCTGGGACGGCGGCGCACCTGTCGGGGTTGCGCCGGGGCCGCTGCAGGCGGCGGCCACGATGGCCATGACCGCGAGCATCGAACCAAATCTGATCTTCATGCCTTCGTTGTCTCCTCTTGCGTCCGGTCCCGACAGTCGGGACCTCCTCCATCAATGGGCCGTTGAACACCGGTCGATGACCGGGCCCGCTGAACGGACGCCGCGCGTGGCATAGCACGTCGGCGACACGTACGCATCGACCTCACTCCGCCCCGGGCACCTCCTGCCGCCTTCGCGGCGCAGGCCCGGTCGAGCCCGCGCGCGGGAGGCGCGCGGTGGAGCCGCGGACGATGAGCCGCGTCTCGAGCCGGAGGTGCTCGGGCCGATTCGCCTCACGCTGCTCCACCTCGGCGAGGAGGAGGCGTACCGCGTCGGCGCCCTTCTGACGGATCGGCTGGTGGACCGTCGTCAGGGGCGGGTCGACGTGGGCGGCGAGGTCGATGTCGTCGAAGCCGACGACGCTCAGGTCGTCGGGGATGCGGAGGCCCTGCTCGCGCGCGACGCGCGTCGCGCCGATGGCCATCGCGTCGCTCATGGCCAGGAGCGCGGTCGGGCGGATGCCGGCGGCCCAGGCGCGCTGGAAGGCGGAGGCACCGCCCTCGATCGAGGCCCGGCCGGCGACGACGTGGTCGCTCCGGAGCGGCACGCCGGCCGCCTCGAGCGCGGCCTGGTAGCCGCGCAGCCGGCGCTCGCTGACGCCCGGCCGGGGCGGCTGGCCGCTGGCGGATTCGGGACCCTCGACGGCCATGATCAGGATGTCCCGGTGGCCGAGCCCGAGGACGTGCTCCGCGGCGGCTCGCGCGCCGGACTCGTCATCGACGGTCACGGAGCTGTGGGCCGGCACGTCGTCCGAGTCGACCAGCACCATGGGCAGCCCGGCGGCGAGGATCTGGCCGACCTCGGGATGGTCCGCCGACAGGCCGATCGCCACCACCCCGTCGACGGTCGCGCGGCCCATGGCCAGGACCAGCGAGCCGTGCAGCGGCGAGATGAAGTGGAGCTCGTAGCCGAGGTCCTCGGCGGCGTGTGCCACGCCCTCGCTGAAGAGGGCGAAAAAGGGGTTCGAGAAGATGACGGCGAGGGCCTGCGGCGTCAGCACGCCGAGGGTCATCGTCTGGCGCTGGGTGAGCAGCCGGGCGACCGGGTTCGGCCGGTAGCCGAGGGTGTCGGCGACCTCGCGGATGCGGACCGCCGTCTCGGCCGAGAGCCGCTCCGGGCTGTTGAACGCGAACGAGACCGCAGTCTTGGACACGCCCGCCTCGCGGGCGACGTCAGCGATGCGCGGCCGATGTCTGCGCCGCTCCAAGCTCCTCCTCCACCCGGCGGGATGACCCCCCAACCGGGCCGTCCGCGCGCCCCGCACGCTCCGCGGGTTCCTCGCGCTGAACCGGTTTAGAAAACCGGTTTAGCGACAGTAGCGTCAGGTCCTTCCGGCGTCAATACCCGAAGCGCCTGCACAATCTGTCCCGACATGGGATCGGTACGCGGCATGCCCTGGGGCATCGCCCTCTTCCTCGTCTACGCGCTGCTCATCCTCACCGGCGTCGGCCTGTCCCTCGGCTTCGTCGTCGACCAGGCCCAGACCGTGCCGGTCACGCCCCTCGGGCTCGTGGTCATGGCCCTCCTCGCCTACACGATCTTCACCGTGACCGTGGTCCTCCAGCGCAAGGCGGCGGCGAGGACCCTCGCGCTCGGCCTCGCCACGCTGGCCCTGCCGGCGATCCCGCTGGCGCTCCTCGGCGGCGGCGTGCCGGCCGCGCTCATCGCGGGCGCGCTGGCCACGGTCCTGCTGCTGGGCCTGCGCCGGCCGGCGGTCGCCACGTGGCTGGACCAGCCGTGATCTGGCAGACTTCCTCGCCGATCCCCCTCCGACCCCAGCGAGGCACCACTTGACCACGTCCCCGCGGCGCCCGAGCCCTGCCGCCCGCGCCACGCGCCGCTCCCGGCGCCAGGCCCCGCGCTCGGCGACCTTCATCGAGCGAAACCGCACCGCCCTCCTGTGGGGCGGCGGCATCCTGGTCTTCGCGGCGCTGGTGTTCCTGGGCTTCATCGCGCCGGGCCTCGCGCCCGCGTACGAGTGCAAGAACATCTTCGACCCGACGCCGGCGCCGTCGTGGACCCCACCGCCGACGCAGGCCCTCGCCTCCGGCGCCACGCCCGCCCCGGCCGCGACGCCGCCCGCGCAGGGCTACGTGGAGCCGGACATGGGCCAGGGTCACGTGCCCCTCGGGACCAAGATCTCGTACACGTGGTGCCCACCGGCGAGCGGCAAGCACTTCAACCAGACCGGCATCGGGCCGATCAGGGCGGGCTTCTACGACCAGGGCAACGCCCAGGTGCCGCAGGGCTGGGTCCACAACCTGGAACACGGCGCCATCGTGCTGCTCTACAAGTGCCCGGGGCCCGGCTGCGACGAGGCAGGCCAGGATCAGCTGCAGTCGTTGTATGGGCGCTGGCCGGACAGCCCGATCTGTCATTGGCCGCCGGGGGGTGGACCGAACGTCACCCCGGTGATCGCCCGCTTCGACGACATGCCCTACAACTTCGCCGCCGTCGTCTGGGACGTGGTCCTGCCGATGGAGGCCATCGACGAGAACGCCCTCTTCCAGTTCTACGCGGCCTACGGCGAGCGCTACAACCCGGAGCGGATCTGTCCCCAGCTCTACCCGACGGCCACGCCGGCGCCGCTGCCGACGCCATCCGCGACAACGGCGCCGTCGGCGCCGCCGTCCGGGGACGCCTCGCCCGCAGGCAGCGTGGCCCCGAGCCCGGCGGGGAGCTGATCCACCACGACCGCCCGGCCCGCCGCTGAGGCGTCCTGATGCTCGCCCTCGTCAAGTCGGAGGCCGGGCCGGGGCTGCGCCTCCAGGACGTGCCGGTCCCGCAGTTCGGGATCAACGACGTGCTGATCCGGGTCCACAAGACCGGGATCTGCGGCACAGACCTCCACATCGACGCGTGGGACAACTGGGCGTCGAAGGAGATCAAGCCGCCGCTGATCGTGGGCCATGAGTTCGTCGGCGAGATCGTCGAGGTGGGCTCGAACGTCAGCGACTTCCACCCGGGCGACCTCGTCAGCGGCGAGGGCCACGTGACCTGCGGCCGCTGCCGCCACTGCATGGCCGGGCAGCGGCACCTCTGCGCGAATACGGTGGGCCTGGGCGTCGGGCGCGACGGCGCCTTCGCCGAGCTCGTCGCCCTGCCGATGACGAACATCTGGCATCACTGGCCCGGGATCGACGAGGAGGTCGCCGCGATCTTCGACCCGTTCGGCAATGCCGTGCACACGGCGCTCGCGTTCGAGGTCCACGGCGAGGACGTCCTCATTTCCGGTGCCGGCCCGATCGGGCTCATGGCCATCGGCGTCGTGCGCCACGCCGGCGCCAGGCACGTGGTCGTCTCCGAGCCGATCGCCTTCCGCCGCGGCATCGCCGAGCGGATGGGCGCCACGATCACCGTCGACCCGACGGCGCGCGACCTGCACGACGTCCAGCGCGAGCTGGGCATGGTCGAGGGCTTCGACGTCGCGCTCGAGATGTCCGGCAACGCCCGGGCCCTCCGGAGCGCCATCGAGAACATGGCCCACGGCGGCCGCATCGCCCAGCTCGGGATCCCGACGGGCGAGATCACGCTGGACGTGAACGCGATCGTCTTCAACCAGCTGACCCTGCGCGGGATCTACGGCCGCGAGATGTACGAGTCGTGGTACCAGTCGGCCGTGCTCGTCAGCGCCGGCCTCGACATCACGCCCGTGATCACGCACCGCTTCGGCTTCCGGGAGCACGAGGCGGCCTTCGCGGCCGCGAGGTCGGGCGACTCGGGGAAGGTCATCATGGACTGGAGCCAATGACCACCACGGGACGCACGAACCCGCTCGGCTTCATCGAGGCCGAGATCGACGACCTCAAGGCGAAGCACCTCTACCGGCCGCTGCGGGTGATGAGCGCGGCCCAGGGCCCAGTGACGGTTGTTGACGGGCGCGAGGTCATCTCGCTGTCATCGAACGACTACCTCGGCCTGACCCACCATCCGCGGCTGCGCGAGGCGGCGCTGAAAGCCATCGGCGAGTTCGGCGTGGGCTCTGGCGCCGTGCGAACCATCGCCGGCACGATGGCCGAGCACGAGCAGCTGGAGGCGGAGCTCGCGGAGTTCAAGGGCGTGGAGGCGGTCCTCACGTTCCAGTCCGGCTTCACCGCCAATACGGGCGTGATCCCGACGATCACCGGCGAGCAGGACCTCATCGTCTCCGACGCGCTCAACCACGCCTCGATCATCGACGGCATGCGCCTGTCGAAGGCGCCCCGAAAGGTGTTCCCCCATCGCGACGTCGCGGCGCTGCGGGAGATCCTGCGCGAGGCGGCCGAGCGAGGGCGGCCGGACGGCGCCGGTCCCTACCGCCTCGTCCTCGTCGTGACCGACGGGGTCTTCTCGATGGACGGCGACATCGCCCCGCTGCCCGAGATCGTCGAGGCCGCGGAGGCCTACGGCGCCGCCGTGTTCGTCGACGACGCGCACGCCTCGGGCGTGCTGGGCCGGAACGGCCGCGGCTCGGTCGACCACTTCGGGCTGCACGGCCGGGTCGACATCCAGGTCGGGACGATGTCGAAGGCGATGGGCGTCCTCGGCGGCTACGTCGCCAGCACGCGGGCGGTGCGCGAGCTGCTGATCCAGCGGGCGCGGCCGTTCCTGTTCTCGACCTCGCACCCGCCCGCCGACGCCGCCGCCTGTCGCGAGGCGATCCGGGTGATGCTCGACGAGCCGTGGCGCATCGAGCGCCTGTGGGCGAGCACGAAGCGGTTCAAGGCCGAGCTCACCCGCCTCGGCTTCGACACGGGCCGCTCGGAGACGCCGATCACCCCGATCATCGTCGGCGAGTCCGACGCCGCCATCCGGTTCTCCAACCGGCTGTTCGAGGAGGGCGTGTTCGCGACCTCGGTCGTCTTCCCGACGGTCGCACTCGACCAGGCGCGGTTGCGGACCATCGTCACGGCGGCGCTCAGCGACGAGCACCTCGATCGAGCGCTCGAGGCGTTCGCGCGCGTCGGCCGGGAGCTGGGGATCATCGCCGCTTGACCGCCGAGTCCTCCGGCCGATGGCTCGCAGGAGCGTCGCCTCGTCCGTCGGAGAGCTCCCCGCAGGCCAGCCTTCCAGATTTCGACGACTCAACTGATCTCCCGCTCGACGCCCACCTCCATACCGACCAGTCACCCGACAGCTCGGTCCCGATCGACGTCTACGCCGCGCTGGCAGTGGAGCGGCGGATCCCCGAGATCGCGATCACCGACCACGTCGACTTCGATCCGCGCGACCCGGCCTATCGCTACACCCGCTTCGAGGACCGCGAGCGCACCGTCCGCGACGCGGCAGAGCGCTGGGCGAAGGAGGGCGTGACGATCCGTTTCGGGGCGGAGCTCACCTACAACCGGCGCTGGGAGGCGGACGTTCGCGAGCACCTCGCGAAGCACGACTACGACTACGTCATCGGCTCGGTCCACGACTGGCCCGAGTCGCCGTACTGGCCGTCGCGCGTCCGGGCCTGGATCGAAGGCCGCTCGCTCGACGAGATCCTCGAGCCCTACTACACGGAGATCGTCGCCGCGGCGCGATCGGGCCTGTTCGACACCATCGGCCACCTCGACGTGGTCAAGCGCTACCTCAACCCGTACATCGGCGTCGAGCAGCTGGCCGCACGCCAGGACCTCCAGGAGCCCGCGCTGCGGGCCATCGTCGAGGCCGGCGTGTCGCTCGAAGTCAACACCAGTGGATTGAGATATCCGGGGGCCGAGACGTATCCTTCCGGAGCTGTCGTCGCGCGCTATCGCGAGCTGGGGGGAGAGCGGGTGGTCACCGGGTCCGATGCCCATTCGCGCGGCTCGTTTGCCCACCGGCTCGGCGAGGCGTATCGGCACCTGATCGACGCAGGATTCGGCCAGCTCACGTTCAGACGGGGACACGAACGAGTGCGCATCGACCTGCCGCGAGGACGCCCGGACGGTACTGCCGACGGATTGCGTGCCTAACGATGTACGCCAATCCTCGTTACCCAATGGACGACGAATCGCTGGACCGGCTCGTCGCGGAGGCACAACGCGGCAACGTGGACGCCTTCGGACGCATCTTCGATGAGTACGTCGGGCCGGTTTATCGCTTCATCGCCAGCCGCGTCAGCCGCCCGAGCGACGCGGAGGACCTGACGCAGCTCGTCTTCGTCAAGGCCCTGGAAGCATTGCCGCGCTACGAGGCGCGGGGCATCCCGTTCGGGGGCTGGCTGTTCCGGCTGGCCAGGAACGCGATCATCGATCAGGCGCGAACACGACGGGAGCATCTCTCCCTGGTGGTGGCCACGACTCGGGTCTCCGAGGAAGCCTCCCCCGAGATGGTTGCCTTCCTCCGCGAAGACCTGGCAAGGGTGGCCGTGGCGCTGTTGGATCTGACCGATGACCAACGAGAGGTAATCGAGCTGCGCTTCTTCGCCGGCCTTTCGGTCGCCGAGGCCGCCGAGGCCATGGATCGCCAGGAAGGGACCGTCCGCGGTCTCCAGTTCCGCGCGATCGCCGCGCTCCGCCGCTCGCTGGGCATCGAGACACGCGTCGAGTCGCGCGCTGGGGTCCGTGGCGACCTGCGCGGGCCGAGCCGCGCCACCGTGGCGGTCTCCGCGCAGGCAGCGACCGTCGAGGTCTGCTGGTGAGCAGCTACGACGACAACGACCTCGAGGCGATCGACCGCCTGGAGGACCTGCTCGACGCCTACTGCGAGGCGCGCCTGGCGCCACGTCCCGCGATCCTTGCGAGGATCCGGGCAAACGTCATGACCGAGGCCGCCGCTGCGGCCGGCGTGACGGCCGGCGTGGTCGCCGCCAACCGCCCGCGGCTCGTCGAGCCCGCCCCGATGCCGGCCCGCTGGTCGCTCCGGCCGATCTTCGCCCGCGCCGCCTTCACGATGGGCTTCGCCGCGGCCCTGAGCCTCGGCACCGCGGCGGCCGTCGTCGCGGCGCCTCCGGGCAGCCCGTTCTACAACGCCCGCGTGTTCCTCGAGACGGCGTTCCTGCCCGCCGACACCGACGGCCGGTTCGAGGGCCACGAGAAGCTCCTCGACGAGCGGCTCGCCGAGGCCGAGCTCGCGGCCCAGCGCGGCGACACCGTGTCCCTCGCGGCTGCGCTCACGGCCTACCAGGCCGAGGTCGAGGCGGCCACTGCCGAGGCCGGCAGCAACCTCGACCGCCTCGCCCATCTCGAAGCCGTCCTCGCCAAGCACACTGCCGTGTTGACCGCGCTGGCGGCCACGCTGCCCGAGCAGTCCTCGATCGAGCATGCGATCCAGGAGAGCTCCAAGGCCATCACCAAGCTGCAGGACAAGGCCCACCCGGCGCATCCGTCGCACGCACCCGCGGGCGGTGGCGGCCAGGGCGGCCAGGGCGGCGGCCAGAACGAGCAACGCCGGGACGAGTAGCTCCGGCGACGGGGCCGGCGGCATCGCGACCACAAATCCTGGCCGGGCGCCGCGCCCACCCCGCCCGGGTACCGCGCCCACTCCGCCCCCGCTGCCTCCAGCCCGGCGCTGAGGCCCGCCGTGAACCGCAGGCGTGCAGATTCGGGGCTAGCCAGCCCTCAAGCGTTTCCTCAGCCGCCGCGAAGCCTTCGACAGGCGCCCTTGTACGGCCAGATGCACACGTGTTGATCAGCGAGGGCCACAAGGCGAGCGCCCGCGATCATCCCGCGACCCTAGTGGGGTCCAATGCCCTGAAAATGAACACAGGCTGTTCATCGAGCAGGTGAAGGGCCACGACGAGGCGCGACGCGACCGCGCGGCACGCTTGACCCTCCGCATGATCACCGTATGAGCAGATTCCTGGCTTCGACGGGCACAAGGGAGGGCGGCCGTGCGGATTGCCCGCCTTGAGCGCCCGTTTGATCACCTGTTGATCAACTTCGACCAGAAGGTGGCTCCCTGACCGTGGGCGGCGGGCCGGGCGGTGGCTTGAGACGGTTCTTCCCCTGAATTCTGATCATCCGGTGATCACGGCCGAGCGCGAGGGCACGCCCTCCCCCGCTGCTCGACCCGGTCGGGGTGGCCGGCCGAGTTGCAGAAGCGTCAGCGCCGACGACCGCGGGCGGCGAGGAACGCACCCGTGCGCCCCGCGGCCCCGAGTCGCATCCCGGACACAAAAAGGAAGAGGGCCCGGTTTCCCGGGCCCTCTTGAAGTTCCTGGTCAGGTCCCTGTCGGGACAGCTCCCTAGCGGCGCGTCTTGGACGGCGCCGGGGTCAGCACGACCACGCTCCCGAGGAGCAGGCCGAGCGCGACCACGAGCAGCCACACGTTGCTGGACGGGCCAGAGCCGCCGTGACCGCCAACCGTGGCCGTGTTCGGCTCGGTCGGGATGTCGGTCTCGCCAGCCTGGCTCTGCTCGAACGAAGGAGCCTCGGACGGGACTTCCTCGCTCGGAGCCTCGCTCGGGACTTCCTCGCTCGGCGCCTCGCTCGGTGCCTCGGTCTCGGGCACTTCGCTCTGCTCGAACGATGGAGCCTCGCTCGGAGCCTCGGTCTCGGGCGGAGAGGACTCTTCCGTCTCGCCCGGGCAGCCGTGGCTGATCGTCAGGTGCGGGTTGCCGGTGGCGGTGCCGTCGTAGGTCACCCACGCGGTCAGGCCATCGAGCTCGAACCAGGGGCCGTTCTGGAGCTTCCAGGTGCCGTTGTCCTGATTCATCGCGAAGTCGCCCGAGCCGGTTCCACCGAAGTGGATGGTGGCCGCGGTGACGCCCTGCGAGCTGGCGAAGACCCAGTAAAGGTAGGCAGCACCCTGCGATGCGTCGCAGTCGACGTTGTCGAGCTGACCGTCGGTGGTGCCGTTGCCTGTCCAGTAGATCGGATCGTTGGCCGACACGACGCCGGCCGACATGCCGAGCAGCCCGAGCACGATGGCGCTCGACGCCATCAGGGCTGCAATTCGCCTTCGAACTTTCATGATGACGCGAGTCCCTCCGCTAGTCCCAGACGTGGACCGGACCTGATGAGTCCCTTCCGACCAGGCGCCAGGCGCCTCGCCCGAAATCCCCCGTAGCCGAAATGGCTACTTCGGGTTCCGTAGTGTGCGACAAGGCCTATGCAGCGTCCAGTACTTCATTCCCCCTACCAACCACACCAAACCACCTCGGACCGCACCGATCCGCCCATGAATTCGGTGCGTCCTGGCGACGCTGAGTACTACCTCGAGGGCCCGGACCCGGTACCGCGGTCCTATGCCCGATCGGCAGAGGTCGAGGACCCGGTGCGCACGGCGCGCTCGATACCATTTCGAAGGTGACCACCAATCAGGCCGCGCCCGCGATCACGCTGCGCTGGCGGGCGCGTGACGCCATCAGGCGAGCGCTCGCCCAGGCGATCGCGACCGGTGCCCTGCCGGACGTCGAGGAGGCGCGGTCGGCGGCGATCGAGGTCAGCCGGCCGGCCAAGCCCGAGCACGGCGACCTCGCGACGAACCTCGCGCTGAAGCTCGCGCGTCCGCTCCGGCTGGCCCCGCCGGCCATCGCCGCCGCCCTCGTCGAGGCCATCGCGACGGAGGCGAGGGACGGCAGCTCCGTCGTCGAGTCCGCGGAGGCCGCGGGTCCCGGGTTCGTCAACCTGCGCTTTGCCGATTCCGCCCTCGAGGCGTTGATCGACGACGTCCGCCGCGACCCGGCCTCGTGGGGACGCGTCGCCGAGGAGGCGGCCACCGGCGCGGGCCGCAAGGTCAACGTCGAGTTCGTCTCGGCCAACCCGACCGGGCCGCTGCATGTGGGCAACGCTCGCGGCGCGTTCGTCGGCGACCTGCTCGCCCGCGTGCTGGCTGCCGGCGGCCAGGTCGTCACGCGCGAGTACTACTTCAACGACACGGGCGCGCAGGTCAGGAACCTCGGCGCCTCCGTCCTCGCGCTTCGCGAAGGCGCGGCCATCCCGGAGGACGGGTACCACGGGGAGTACGTCGGCGACCTGGCGCGCGAGCTGCCCGAGGAGCTGGCCGCGCCGCGGCCGGACGACGACGCGGACGCCCGTGCCTGGGCGGTCGGCAAGTGGGCCTCCGACCGCATTCGACTCGGAATCGAGGCCTCGCTCGAAGGCCTGGGCGTCCACTTCGACGCCTGGACGACCGAGGGCTCGCTGGTCGAAGGCGGCTGGGTCGACCGGGCGATCTCGCGGCTCCGGGAGGGCGGGCACCTGTACGAGGAGGACGGCGCGACCTGGTTCCGATCGACGGCCTTCGGCGATGACAAGGACCGCGTCGTGATCCGGTCGAACGGCTCGCTCACCTACTTCGCGTTCGACATCGGCTACGTCGTCGAGAAGTTCAGCCGCGGCTTCGATCACCTCATCTACATCTGGGGCGCGGACCATCACGGCACGGTCGCGCGCGTCCGGAATGCCGCCGAGGCGATGGGCTACGACAAGGCCGCGGTCGAGATGATCCTGACCGGCTGGGTGCACTTCGTGAGCGGCGGCAAGGAGCTGTCGATGTCCAAGCGAGCCGGCACGTTCATCACGCTCGACGACCTGCTGGCCGAGCTGGGCGTCGACGCGGCCCGCTGGTACTTCGCCTCACGCGGCGCGAACGTGAACATGGACGTCGACATCGAGCTCGCGAAGCAGCAGTCGAGCGAGAACCCGGTCTACTACGTGCAGTACGCCCACGCGCGGATTGCCTCGATCCTGCGGAAGGCGGCGGACGCGGGCCTGCGCCCGGCGACGTCGGTCGAGGGCCTGCTGGGCGGCGCCGAGGAAGGCACGCTCGCGCGGGTCGTGGTGCGCATGCCGGAGGTCGTCGAGGACGCGGCGGCGGCGCAGGAGACGCAGGGCATCACGACGTACGCGACCGAGCTGGCGACGGCGTTCCACGCCTTCTACCGCGACGCGCGAGTCATCGATGCCGCCGAGCCGGAGCGCTCGGCGAAGCGGCTCGCCCTCGTCGACGCGACGCGGATCTCGCTCGCGAACGCGCTGGCCCTGCTGGGCATCTCCGCGCCCGAGGCGATGTAGCGGGGCGGCTACTGCTCGGTCGAGCCGCCCGGCGCGAGCGCAGCCAGGAGGCGGTCCGCCTCGGGGCCGATGGCGATGGCCACGGAGTTCGAGTTCCGGATGTTCGCCATCGCGTGGTCGGAGCCGAGCGTCTTGGCGGCATTGGCTGCCGCTGTTCCGAACTCCTCCGCATCGGCCTCCGTGTCCCAGGTCGTGACGAGTCCGACCGTGAGCGCGCCAGACGGCCCGCGGAGCAGGACGAGCCGGTCGCCGCCCCAGCCGGCCACCGCGGCGGTCGCCGTCGCCAGCGACACCCCGTTCTGTGTCAGCCAGAGCCGGAGGATGAACTCGCCGAGGGTGTCCTGGCCGGCTTCGCTCCAGCCGGCGCCCATCGACTTCGCGAGGCCGGCCGGCAGCTTCACCGCGATCGGCGCCTCGCGCGCGGCGAACTTCTCAGGGTGGAGGACCTGCTCGGTCGATGCCGGGGGAGCTGCGTAGGCGGCATCGACGGCGTCGTAGCCGCCGCTCGAGACGAGGCCCGTGACGAACGCGAGGCCGTTCTGGTACGGGAACAGGGCCGTCTCGCGGAGGTACGCGGGCGCGCGCTGGAGCGCCGCGATGGCCTCCGGATCGAGCGAGGCCGCGAGCAGCTCGCCCATCTGCTGGGGCGTCAGGTTCTCGAGGGTCCACGTCGTCTGGACCGAGACCGCGTCACCCTCGATCAACGCCAGCTGGGCGAGGGCCCGGTCGCTCTCGTTCGAAGCGCCGCCCAGGAGCTTCGACAGGTCGAAGCGCTGGTCGGTGAGCTGGTGGGTGAACTCGTGGGCGTACGTGACCTCCTCGGGCGCCCCGAGCTCGCCCGACCGGCTGACGACGAAGAGCTCCTTCTTGTCCGGCGAGTAGTAGCCCGCGACCTGGCCGGCCTGGAAGTCGAGGGTCAGGGCGCGCAGGGAGGACTTCGGAGGCAGGAGCCCGAGCGTGATGAGGGTCTCCTCGGAGAACTTGAGGTCCGAGGCCACGTTCTCCGCGTCGAACTCGGCCTCCAGGTTGGTCCGCAGCTGGGCCTCGTCGATGGTCACCGGGTCGACGTCGGCGGTCGGCTCGAGGCCCCGGATCGCCTCGACCGCGGCGCGGATCGAGGCGTACACCTCGGCGGCCGGCGGCGCCGGCGTCCCGCTGGCGGCCGGCTCGGACGGGGCCGCCGCGGACGGGCCGGGGGAGCTCGTCGGCGCGGGCGGGTTGCAGCCCGCGAGGAGCAGCGCGCCACAGAGGAGGGCGGCGAGCCGGAAGCGGAGCGGGGTTCGGCGGATCGGCATTGGCCCGCGATCCTACCGGCACATCGGCGCGGTCGTCGTTGCGGGGTTTCCCTCGTTTGGGTTTCTTAATCGGATGGGGGCTTGGGTCTGAACCGGGCCGCCGTAAGGTCGTTCTCGGACCGAACCCTTCGAGGTTCCATCCTCCCTCCCTCCGACCGGGGGCGCCGATTGGGCAGGCGCTCCCGGTCTTTCCTTTTTCCGGCGCCGTTGGCGGGTCCTGTCGCTCCGCGACGTCTGGCGACTTCGGACCCACGCCCGCTTCGCGTGCGACTGTCCTCGTCACCACCCGTCGCAACGCGCCACCCGCTCAACGGCGCGGTCATCCAGATCGCGGGCGGGATTGCCCGGAGCGACAGGACCCGCCGTTGACCGCGGGCCAATCGGCAGGCCAGTCGCCTATGCCAGAATCGGCGGCGATGGAGATCACCTGGTACGGGCAGACGTGCGTGCGGCTGCGTGGGCGGGATGCCGTGGTCGTGGCGGACGCCTACCAGTCGGTCGTCGGGCCGACGGGGCGCGGCATCACCGCGGACATCGCCACCTACAGCCACGCCGACGACGCGCCCCTCGCGCGTGCCAAGGGCCGGCGGACGCGCGACGGCAAGACCGTGCTGCCATCGAGCCTCGACGCGAGCTTCGCGGTCGACGGCCCCGGCGAGTACGAGGTCAAGGACGTCCTCCTCACCGGCGTCCGGACATACCGCGACGACCAGAAGGGCCAGGTCCGGGGTCGAGGCACCGCCTTCGTCGTCGAGCTCGACGGGCTGCACACGATCCACCTCGGCGACGTCGGGCACCTGCTGACCGAGGAGAAGCTGGGCGACATCGGCTCGGTGGACATCGCCTGCGTGCCGGTCGGCGGCGCGCTGTCCGCGAATCGCGCCGCGGAGCTCGTGGCCCAGCTCGATCCCAAGATCGTCGTCGCCATGCCGGTCTGCGTCGACGAAGCCGACTGCGCCGAGGCCCTCGCGAAATTCTTCCACGAGATGGGCGGCGAGCCGACGCCTCAGCCGAAGCTCGCGGTGACGATCTCGACGCTGCCCCAGGAGACGACGGCGGTCCTGCTGGAGTCGCGCGGCAAGACCTGAGCCGCCGCCTCCGGAGGTGGTCCGCAGGGGGCCTGAGCCGGCGGCCAGCCGCCCGGTTTCGCCGCCTAGACCGCGGTCCGCTCGAGGACGACGCGGCCGCGCTTCACCACCGATCGCACGATGTCGGCGGCCGGCCAGTAGGGGATCTGGCGGTGCGACGGCACGGCCCAGATCGCGAGGTCTGCCTGCCGGCCGCCCTCGATCGAGCCGACCTCGTCCGCGATGCCCAGCGCCGCGGCGGCATTGATGGTCACGGCCGCGAGCGCCTCGGACGGCGTGAGCTTCAGCGACAGGCACGCGACGGTCATCACCAGGGGCAGGCTCGGCGTCGGAGACGTGCCGGGGTTGAAGTCGGTGGCGAGCGCCACCGGGATGCCGCGATCGACGAAGGTCCGCGCCGGGGCCACGTCCTCGTGCATCAGGAACCACGTCGTCGCCGGCAGCACGACCGCCACGACCGGCCGGCCCGAGCCCGCCGCGGCCGCGAGGGCGTCGATCCCGGCCTGCGACGGGGCCGCGAGGTGATCGGCGGACATCGCGCCGAGCTCGGCGGCCAGCTCGGCGCCACCGCTCGGGGCGAGCTCGTCGGCGTGGAGGCGCGACGCCAGCCCGAGCCGCGAGGCGGCCTTCAGGATCCGGCGCGCCTGCTCGGGGCTGAACACGCCGCGCTCGCAGAACACGTCGGCGAACCGCGCCCGACCCTGCGCGACGACGCCCGGGAGCTGCTCCTCGATGAGGTACCGGACGTACGCCTCCGTGCCGTCGGGCCGGGCGCGGAACTCGGGCGCGACGGCGTGGGCGCCGAGCCACGTCGGCAGGACGTCGACCGGGCCCTCCTTGCCCAGGCGGTGGGCGACCTCGAGGAGCCGCAGCTCGGTCGGCAGGTCGAGGCCGTAGCCGGACTTGGCCTCGATCGTCGTCGTGCCGTGGGACAGCATCTCGGCGAGCCAGCGTCGGCCGTGGTCGAGGAGCTGCTCGTCCTTCGCCGCGCGCGTGGCCTTGACGGTCGACAGGATGCCGCCGCCGGCCTGGAGGATCTCGAGGTAGTCGGCGCCGCGCTGGCGGAGCACCAGCTCGCCCTCTCGGGAGCCGGCGAACAGGAGATGAGTGTGCGGGTCGATGAGTCCCGGCGTGACCGTTCCGCCGGCCGCGTCGAGGCGGGCGAAGCGCGCCAGCGGGTAGCCACTCCCCTCGAGCGCCTTGACGAGCTCGCCGTGCGGTCCCGTGGCGAGGATGCGGCCTTCCCAGCAGGCGACGGCAGGCGCCGTGTCGTGGCTCGTCTGGCCGTCGGGCGCCGTGAGCACCGCGGGGTCGTCCATTCGCGCCCCGGTCCGGAGGCCGCCGGCCATGGTCACGACCTCCGCCGCGTGCTCGACGAGCAGGCCGGGGAGGCCGTCGGACGCACGCCCGCCCTGGATCAGCCGGAGGCTCACGCCGCGCTCAGCCCGCGGCGCCGGCGGCGGCGAGGCGCTGCTCGAGGACCATCAGGGGATCGGCGTCGCGGAGCCGGAGGTAGGAGGCGGCCGCGGCGAATCGGTCGGCCTCGCTCGCGCGAAGCGGCACGCCCGCGTGCTCGGCGACGCCGTCGAAGGCGGCCTGCGGCGCGAGGCCGATCAGCTCGGACTCGAGGATCCCGACCCCCTCCTCCTCGGCCAGCCGCGCGACCTCGTCGTAGACCTTCCACATCGGCGTCGTCTCGAAATCGAGGAGGTTCATCGAGACCTGGGCCGCGTCGAGCTCCTCGATCATGAAGCCGTTGCCCTGCACCGCCGGCAGGCCGCCGCCGGACTCCCGGACCTGGCGCGCGATGCGCTTTGCGACCTCGACGTCGTTCGTGTCGAGGTTGATGTTCCAGGCGATCAGGAAGGGCCGGGCGCCGACCGCGACGGCGCCGGCGCGCGGGTGGGTGCGCCGCGGCCCGAAGTCCGGGGCGCGGTCCGCCCCCGGCACGCCGATCTCGTCCCGAACCGCCTCGTAGCCGCCGCGCCGGACGTCGGCGAGCCGGACGCGATCTGGGCGGGTCGAGGCGCGCGCGTAGAGGTAGACCGGGATCCCGAACCGCTCGGCGATCCGCAGGCCAAAGGCTCGCGCGAGGACGACGCAGGCATCGAGCGTCGTCGTCCCGAGCGGCACGAACGGGATGACGTCGACGGCGCCGATCCGGGGGTGCTCGCCGGTGTGGCGCTCCATGTCGATGGCCTCGATCGCGACCTCGATCGTCGCCTCGAGGGCCCGCTCGACCGCCGGCGACTCGCCGGCCATCGTCAGCACGGACCGGTTGTGCGACGCGTCGCTCGTGCGATCGAGGAGCTGCACGCCCTCGGTCGAGGTGACCGCCGCCGCCAGCCGGTCGACGACCTCCGGCCGGCGGCCCTCCGAGTAGTTCGGGACGGACTCGATCAGCACCGTTGCGTCAGCCCGGGTCCCGCATCGGGACCCGGATGCCGCGCTCGCGTGCGACGTCGATCGCGTGCTCGTAGCCGGCGTCGGCGTGGCGGAGGACGCCCATCGCCGGGTCCGTCGTCAGCACCCGCTCGAGCTTCTGCGCGGCGAGGTCCGTGCCGTCCGCGACCACGACCATGCCCGCGTGCTGCGAATACCCGATGCCCACGCCACCACCGTGGTGGATCGAAACCCAGGTGGCCCCCGCGGCGGTGTTGACGAGGGCGTTCAGCAGGGGCCAGTCCGCGACCGCGTCCGTGCCGTCGCGCATTGCCTCCGTCTCGCGGTTCGGTGAGGCGACGGAACCCGAGTCCAGGTGATCCCGCCCGATCACGATCGGCGCGGACACCTCCCCCGTTCGGACCAGCTCGTTGAAGGCGAGCCCCGCCCGCGCCCGCTCGCCGTAGCCGAGCCAGCAGATCCGCGCCGGCAGGCCCTGGAACGGCACGCGCTCCTCGGCGAGGGTGATCCAGCGGGCCAGCGAGGCGTCGCCGGGGAAGAGTTCCAGGATCGCCCGATCGGTCCGCAGGATGTCGCTCGGGTCGCCGGACAGCGCGGCCCACCGGAACGGCCCGCGGCCCTCCTCGAACTGCGGCCGGATGAAGGCGGGCACGAAGCCCGGGTAGTCGAAGGCGTTCGCGACGCCGGCGTCGCGCGCCTGGGCGCGAAGGTTGTTGCCGTAATCGAAGACGACCGCGCCGGCCTGCTGGAAGGCCAGCATCGCGCGGACGTGGTCGGCCATCGAGGCGGTCGAACGGCGGACGTACTCGTCGGGCTGGTGCTCGCGCAGCAGCGCGGCATCCTCGAGCGAGATCTCGGCCGGGACGTAGCCGACCAGCGAGTCATGGGCCGACGTCTGATCCGTCACGACGTCGAACCGCTCACCGGCCCGGGCCCACGCAGGCTCGATCTCCGCCGCGTTGCCCACAAGGGCGATCGACACCGCCTGGCCCTTCTCGGCCGCGGTTCGCGCCATCTCGAGCGCCTGGGCCGGGTCGTTCGTGACCCGGTCGACGTAGCCGATGTCGTGACGCCGTGCCGCGCGTCCCTCGTCCACCTCGATGACCAGCGCGACGCCCTCGTTCATCGTGACGGCGAGTGGCTGCGCGCCGCCCATCCCGCCGAGGCCGGCCGTCAGCACCACGCGACCGCGGAGCGTCCCGCCGAAGTGCCGGCGAGCCAGCTCCGCGAACGTCTCGTACGTGCCCTGCAGGATCCCCTGGGTCCCGATGTAGATCCAGGAACCCGCGGTCATCTGGCCGTACATCATCAGGCCGGCCTTCTCGAGCTCGCGGAAGTGGTCCCAGTTGGCCCACTTGCCGACGAGGTTCGAGTTGGCGATCAGCACCCGCGGCGCCCACTCGTGGGTCCGCAGGACGCCCACCGGCTTGCCCGACTGGACGAGCAGCGTCTCGTCGTTCTCCAGCCGCCGCAGCTCCCGGACGATGGCATCGAAGGCTTCCCACGAGCGCGCTGCCCGGCCGGTGCCGCCGTAGACGACCAGCGCATCGGGATTCTCCGCGACCGCCGGATCGAGGTTGTTCATCAGCATCCGCAGGGCCGCCTCCTGCCCCCAGCCCTTGCAGCTCAGCTCCGTCCCGCGTGGAGCGCGAACGGGGCGCGCGCCGGGCAGTGCCGCGCTCACGAGGCGACCCGCCGCCGAGCGATCGCGATGAACACGAGGCCAGCGATGCCGACCGCGATGAGGAGGGCCACGACGAGGACGACGTCGCTCCCCGGTACGGGCAGGGAATCTCCGTTTGGCACGACGCCTGCGCCGTACGCGGCGACTGCTTCGGTCAGCAGCTGCTGCCCCTCCGGCGTGCCGATGTCCGCGTGCGGAGCGCAGGCGAGGGCCCGCATGGCTCCGCCGTCCACGGAGGCGACCATGACGACGCGAGACATTCCGGTGAGCGACGCCCCACAGTCGCCGCCGTCGCCCCCGATGATCGACATCGACAGCGCGCGAACCGCGCCCTTGAAGACTCGCGTGATCGTGATCGTTCCAACCTGGCGGTCTGAGTTCTGCGACTGGTGGACCCCGCTGATCTCGCCGGCGATGACCACGAGCTCGGGCGTATCGACGTACGCGCCGATCGGACGCGGGGGCGCACATGAGCACGCGAATGCTCGATTCGGAAGCGCCGCGCCCGCGATCAGCGTCGCCCCGGCAAGGACCAATCCGGCGAGGAGCACCCGCGGCAATCGGTTCAAGATGGCACTCGCAGGTTGTCCATCAGGACCTCGCCAAACTTGCCGTCGCCGAGCGCGGACGCCGAGATGAGGATCCCTTCGTCCTTCAGCCAGACGTGGTACGTCCGCAGGCCCTGGGTGCAGCTCGTGATGTAGACCGTTCGATCGTCGATGGTCGCCTCTGCGCGCCCGACCACGCCGCCGCCGTCGCTCGCGCCGCCGCAGGCGCCCTCGTCGTACGAGTCGCGCCATTGTCGGTAGATGTCGTCGCTGAGCCGGTCTGGCCGGAGCCGCACGACCCACGCGTACACGAGGTCGCCGCTGCCCGTATCGACGGCGACGCCAGCATCCATCGCCGACGCGATCTTGCCGAGGCCTGGGTTCGAAATCGCCTGGGTCGCCTCGTCGAGGGACTCGGTCACGTCGATCCCGTTGATCGATTCGGGCAGGTAGTCGAGGAGCGTCGGGTCGAGGATGACCGGGGTGGTCTCGTCCGGCGGGGTCGGGCTCGGCGGCGGGCCGAGCGTCGACAGGGCGTCGGCGGACGGGGACGCATCGATGCCCGAACCGGCCCCGCCGGGAGTGGCGCTGGGCCCCACTGGCTGGCAGGCGACGAGGAGGACGCCGAGCACGGCGACCGGGGCCGCGGCCAGCCGGCGCCGCATCACAGCTCCCGCCGCACGACCGGGAAGCGCGGATCGTCGATCGCGAGCTCGAAGCCGCAGCTCCTCCAGAAGCCGGGGTTCGCGGCGCTCGTCGCGTCCGGCTGGGCGTGCGGCTCCGGATAGGCCTCGACCGCCGAGAAGCCGCGGCCCGCCAGGTCGTCGACGACCGCCAGCACCAGCTGCTTCGCGAGGCCGCGCCGGCGCGCCCCCTGCGTCGTCGCGATGCAGGTGATGACCGCCGGCAGCGGCGAGCTCGGGAGCTGGCGGTAGAGCTCCCGGACCCGCTGCGCCCGCGGGTACGCCGACAGCGGGCCGAACTGGCACCACGCCGCCGGGTCGCCGTCCGCCTCGAGGACCTTGGCGTAGCTGCCGAAGACCGCGAGGCCGCGCCCGAGCAGCTGCAGCTTGCGCGGCGCATCGGCCGCGACCGCCGGCCCGCGGTCCCGCCGCGGCGCAAAGGGGTTGTCCATCTCCCCCTCGTCGTCGTCGTCACCGAACGGGTTGAACGGCCTGGCCGCGGGCCCGGAGCCGGCGCGAGGATCGAACGGGTTGAAGGCGGGACCGGCGGTCGGCGCGAAGGGGTTCGCGGAGCGGTCGGGCTCGGGCGGGGCAGTCGGGGTTGGCTCGAGCCACGCGAGCCGGGCCGCCTTCGAGCCGCGGCGGTCGTCCTCCCAGAAATCGCAGGTCCGATGGTCGAAGCCCGGATCGACGCAGGGCGGGATCCGCCCGAAGCCCGCCTCGTCGGTGACGTCGAGGATGCGGACGCTCGTCACGAGAGCGCCGCGCTCGCCGGCCTCCGCGAGCCGCCCGGTGCCGCGAGCTCGGCGAGGTGGCCCTCGCGGACGAGCCGCGTCATCGCCTCGAGATCCGGGCCCGGCTCGCGATCCCCGTCCCACGGCTTGACGACCGCGCGGATCGCCTCGTGCGCCGCCGCGACCCCGGCGCCGGGGGCCGTCCCCGGGAGCATCGCCAGCCGCCGGTCGAGGCCCCGCGCCGCGCACAGCAGCTCGATGGCCACGATCTGCTCGACGTGGCCGAGGATCTGCCGGGCCTGGCGGCCCGCGATCGGGCCCATCGACACGTGGTCCTCCTGGTTCGCGCTCGTCGGGATCGAGTCGGCGGAAGCGGGGTGGACGAGCACCTTGTTCTCGGAGGCGAGGGCCGCCGCCGTGTACTGGAGGAGCATCGAGCCGGTCTCGAGCCCGGTGTCGGAGCTCAGGAACGCCGGCAGCCCCTCGTTGAGGTGGGGGTCGAGGAGGAGCGCCGTCCGGCGCTCGCTGATCGAGCCGAGCTCGGCGAGGGCGAGCTTCGCGAAGTCGAGCGCAAGCGCGATCGGCTCGCCGTGGAAGTTGCCGCCGGAGATCACGTGGCCGTTGCCTGTCGCGCGAGCGGTCTCGTCGGCGACGTGGCCCTCCGGGAAGATCAACGGGTTATCCGTGGCCGCGTTCATCTCGATCGCGAGCACCCGGCCGAGGTGGTCCAGCGCGTCGCGGACCGCCCCGTGGACCTGCGGGACGCAGCGCAGCGAGTACGCGTCCTGGACCTTGTGCGCCGAGGCGTGATGGGAGCGCTGGACGGAGCTGTCCCGCAGGAGCCAGCGCAGCTCGGCCGCGATCTCGATCTGGCCGGGGTGGGGCCGCACCTTCTGGTACGCCTCGGAGAAGGCCACGTCGGTCCCGAGCAGCGCCTCGACCGACATCGCCGCCGCGACGCTCGCCGTCCTGACGAGCCGGTCCGAGTCGGCCGCAAGGAGCGCGCCGAGCGCGGACATCAGCTGCGTGCCGTTGAGGAGCGCGAGGCCCTCCTTGGCGCCGAGCCGCAGCGGCTCGAGGCCCGTCTCGCGCAGGGCGACCATCGCCGGCGTCACGTGGCCGCCCAGCTCCACCTGGCCGCGGCCGATCAGCGGCAGCGCGAGGTGGGCCAGCGGCGCGAGGTCGCCGGACGCACCGACGGACCCCTGCGCGGGCACGACCGGGTGGATCCCGAGGCGGAGGAAGTCGACGAGGCGCTCGGCGACGATCGGGCGGGCGCCCGAGTAGCCGAGGGCGAGCGTGTTGGCCCGCAGCACCAGCATCCCCCGAACGACGTCTCGCGGGAGTGGCTCCCCCACCCCCGCGGCGTGGCTGACGAGCAGGTTCTCCTGGAGTCGCTCGGCGTCGGCGCGGTCGATGACCCGGTTCGCCAGCGCGCCCGCGCCGGTGGTCACGCCATAGACCACGGCGCTCTGGTCGACCAGTGACTCGACGACGGCGCGGGAACGCTCCATCCGCTTCGTCGCCGCCGGATCGAGGACGGCCGCGGCGCCGTGGCGCGCCACTGCCTCGACATCGGCGACGGTCAGGTCCGCGCCGGTCAGGACCACGCGCTGGGAGGTCACGCGGGTAGGGTAGTCGGCTATCTTGCGCCGATGCTCGCCTTCATCGACCAGATCGTCATCCCGTTCCTCAACACCCTCTACGGAGCCGTCGGCTACGTCGGCGTCATGCTCGCGATGGCGATCGAGTCGGCGATGGTGCCGCTGCCCTCGGAGCTGGTCCTGCCCTACGCCGGGTTCCTCGTCTCGGACCCGGCCCAGATCGAGCCGCTGACCCACGGCCGCTGGGATTTCTGGATCGTCGTCGTCGTGGCGACGCTGGGCAACACCCTCGGCTCGATCGTCGGCTACTACATCGGCGCCTGGGGCGGCCGGCCGTTCCTCGAGCGGTACGGCAAGTACCTGCTCATCCGGCAGCACGAGCTCGATCTCGCCGAGCGCTTCTTCCAGAAGTACGGCCCCGCGACCGCGTTCTTCAGCCGACTCATGCCGATCGTGCGGACGTTCATCTCGTTCCCGGCCGGGGTCGCGCGAATGCCGATCGGCAAGTTCATCCTCTATTCGACGCTCGGCGCGCTGCCGTGGTCGATCCTCCTGGTGGCGGCGGGCACGCAGCTCGGCGCGAAGTGGGTCGACATCCGCCACGCGCTGCAGCCCTACGACCTCGCGATCGCGGTGCTCGTCGTCGCCCTCTTCGCCCTCTTCATCTGGTGGCGCCTCGGGATGCCGGGCTGGCGCCGCGGAGGATCGGCCGCCTCGCACGACGTTCCCTAGGCGCGGACGGACTAGCCGGGCGCGGACTCCTCGGGCGGGCGCCGCTTGCTGAAGAGCCGCCAGAGCGCGAGGTCATAGACGATCTTCAGGGCGCCGCCGAGGAAGAACGGCACCGAGGCGAGGGCGGGCACCGCGAACAGCGGCGCCGCGATCAGCGGTGAGAGCGCTGCTCCCGTGGTCCGCGCGATGCCCGTGACCCCAGCGGCCGCGGAGCGCTCGTCGGGATCCACGACCGCCATCGTGTAGCTCTGGCGGGTCGGCACGTCCATCTGGCTGATGCTGAACCGGAGGAGCAGCACGATGACCGCGAGCTCGACCGTCGGCATCAGCGGGACGAGCATCAGCAGCACGTTCGACGGCAGGTGCGTGAACACCATCGTGTTGATGAGCCCGATCCGCGCGGCGATCCGGGCAGCCGCGAGCGCGGACACCGCCGCGAGGATGTTGGCGCCGAAGAAGATCGCGCCGAGCACCGGCTCGGGGAGCCCGAACCGCGAGTGGAACCAGTAGGCCAGCAGGCTCTGGATGATCAGGCCGCCGCCGAAGGCGTCGAGCGAGAAGAGGGCGGCGAGCTCGAAGACGGTCCGGCGCGATCGGTGGAGGCCCAGCCGCCTGGCGATCGAGGTGTCGGCCGGCGGGACCTCGACGGCCGGCGAGACCAGCCGCACGATCGGAATCAGGCCCAGCCCGACGATCGCATAGCCGACGAGGATCGCCCGGTAGGCATCGATCTCGGCGAAGCCGGCGCCGCGCAGGACACCGACGGCGACTCCGCCGACCAGCGCCCCCGAGGCGGTCGCGATCGAGCCGGTCAGGTTGTACCAGGCATAGACGTTGGTCCGGCGCGTGGCGGGCGTCACCTCGGTCAGCGACGCCTGCTCGATCGGGAGGAACGGGCCGACCTCCGAGCCCGACGGGCTCAGCACGCCGAGCGTCGCCGCCACGAGCAGCACGACGAACGCGCTGTTCCAGGCGAAGACGAGGCCCGCCGCGGCAAGGAGCACCGCGCCGACGATCAGCGTCCGGCGGCGCCCGAATCGATCGGCATGCGTCGTCAGGTAGAGGCTGACCAGCGTGTCGCCGACGAGCGTCAGGGTGAGCAGCACCCCGATCGACGGCGCATCGAGGCCCGCCGCGGCGAGGTACAGGACGAGGATGACGCCGAGGGCGCCGTAGCCGAACATCCGGACCGCCCTGGCCAGGAAGAGCAGCCGGGCATCCCGGGTCACGGGCCGAGTGTAGGATGGGCCCGATGGCCGAAGCCGAGCGACACGATCCCCACGCCGGCGAGTCGATGGTCGGGCCCCACGGCGCGGCAGACGACCACGGTGCCGATCACGGTCACGACGACCACGCGGAGCACGGCGGCACGGACCTCGGGCCGATCGATCGCCTGGCATGGGCGATGGGCGGGCTCGGGATCTTCCTGGGGCTTGTGGTCGCCGCCGCGTTCGTCGCGGCCGGGAGCTGACGCGGCGCGCTAGAGGCGCGGCGGGCTAGAACAGCCCGACGATCTCCCCGTCGGCGTCGAGGTCGATGTTCTCGCCGCCCGGCCTCGAGGGCAGGCCCGGCATCGTCCGCATCTCGCCCGCGAGGGGCGTGACGAACCCCGCTCCCGCCGAGAGGCGAACCTCGCGGATCGGCAGGCGCCAGCCGGTCGGGCGGCCCTTGAGCGCCGCGTCGTGGCTGAGCGAGTACTGGCTCTTGGCCATGCAGATCGGCAGCCGGCCGAAGCCCATCGACTCGTACTGGGCGAGCTGCCTCGCCGCCGGCGCGCTCAGATCGACCCCGTCCGCCCCGTACACCTGCGTCGCGATCGTCTCGATCTTCGAGGTCAGCGAGGCGTCGTCCGGGTAGAGGAGCTTGAAGTCGGGCGCGCCCTCCTCCGCCGCGGCCCACACCGCGGTCGCGAGATCCGCCGCTCCCTCGCCGCCCTTCGACCAGTGATTGGCGACGAAGGCCTCCCGGGCCCCGGCCGCCAGGGCGACCCGCCGGACCGCCTCGACCTCCGCGGGCGTGTCCGTCGGGAACGAGTTGATGGCCACCACGACCGGCACGTTGTACAGCCGCACGTTCTCGATCTGCTTGGCGAGGTTGGCGCCGCCCGCGGTGACCGCGTCGACGTTCTCGCTGAGGAGCGCCGGATCGAGCGGCTTGCCGGCGACGATCCTGCCGACGCCGCCGTGCATCTTGAGGGCCCGGATCGTGGCCACGACCACCGCGGCGTCGGGGCGGAGGCCGGAGGCCCGGCACTTGATGTCGAAGAACTTCTCGGCGCCCATGTCCGCGCCGAATCCCGCCTCGGTGCAGACGATCTCGTTCGTCACCAGGGCGATCCGATCCGCGAGCACCGAGTTGTTGCCGTGGGCGATGTTGGCGAACGGGCCGCAATGGACGAAGGCCGGACCGCCTTCGAGCGTCTGGAGCAGGTTCGGCTTGATCGCATCCTTGAGGAGCACGGCCATCGCACCGGCGACCTTGAGGTCGTCCGCGGTGATCGGCGTGCCGTCGCGCGTGGTGGCGAGCACCATCCGCCCGAGCCGCGCCCGGAGATCGGCCAGGTCGGAGGCGAGGGCAAGGACGGCCATGACCTCGGACGCCACGGTGATGACGAACTCGGTCTCGCGCGGGTAGCCGTTCTCACGCCCGCCGAGGCCGACGACGACCTTGCGCAGCGCCCGGTCGCTGATGTCGACCACCCGGGGCCAGAGCACGTTCAGCGGGTCGATGCCGAGCGCGTTGCCATGGTGGACGTGGTTGTCGATGAACGCTGCCGCGAGGTTGTGGGCCGCACCGATCGCGTGGACGTCGCCCGTCAGGTGGAGGTTGAAGTCCTCCATCGGGATGACCTGGCTGCGACCGCCGCCCGCCGCGCCGCCCTTGATCCCGAACACCGGGCCGAGGCTCGGCTGGCGGATGCACACCGCGGCCTGCCTCCCGATGCGATTCAGCCCCTGGGCGAGCCCGACCGTGGTCGTCGACTTGCCCTCGCCCAGCGGCGTCGGGCTGATCGCGGTCACGAGCACGTACTTGCCGCGCGGCCGCTCCGCCTCGAGGCGCTCGATGCCCGCCAGCGTGATCTTCGCCTTGGCGGAGCCGTACGGCTCGATCTCGTCTTCGCGGAGGCCGAGGTCGCGGGCGACTTCGACGATCGGGCGAGGCTTGACGGATCGGGCGATCTCGAGGTCGGAGAGCGTGCCCGACGGCATCGTCCCGGCGGTCGTGGCGACGGTCGTCGGGACCTCGGCGGTGCTCATGCCTCGAAGTGCTCCTTTGCCTGGTCCTGGCGCTGCGCCGCTCGCATGAGGTGGCTGAGCAGCAGGGCATTGGTCAGCGGGCCGACGCCGCCCGGCACGGGCGTGATCGCCGACGCCACCTTCTCGGCGCTCTCGAAATCGACGTCGCCGACGATCCTGCCGTCGACGACGTTGATGCCGACGTCGATGACGACGGCGCCGGGCTTGAGCATGGCACCGGTCACGAGTCCCGGCTGGCCGGCCGCGACGACGACGACGTCGGCCCGCCGGACCTTGTCGGCCAGGTCGCGGGTCTTGGAGTGGCAGACCGTGACCGTGGCGTCCTCCTTGGCAAGGATGAACGCGAGCGGCATGCCGACGACCGGCGAACGACCGATGACCACGGCATCCGCGCCTTGCAGCTGTACCCCGGAGCGATGGACCATCTCCAGGGCGGCGTGCGCGGTCGCCGGGATGAAGCCCTCGTAGCCGAGGCGCAGCAGGCCGGCGTTGAGCGGGTGGATGCCGTCGATGTCCTTGAGCGGGTCGATGGCGTCGACGACGGCCCGCAGGTGAACGCCCTTCGGCAGCGGCTGCTGGACGATGATCCCGGCGATGCGCGGGTCGTCGTTGAGGCGCCCGATCGCGGCGGCCAGGGCCGCCTCCTGGCTCGCGGGGTCGTCGCCCTCGACATCGACGAACGAGCCCTCGATGCCGACCTGGGCGCAGGCCTTGAGGATCCGCTCGAGGTAGACCATCGATGGCGCACTCCGCCCGCAGACGACGACGGCGAGGCCCGGCGGGTGGCCGTGATCCTTGCCGTACGCCGCGACCTCGCCTGCAACCCGGTCCCGGATCTCGGTCGCGAACGGCGCGCCCTCGAGGCGCCGGGCGGTCGTCGCGGAGGCGGTGGCGGCGCCGGTCACCGCGCCGTTGCCGGCTCGGGAAGGGTTTCGAGGGCGGCGCGCCGCTCGCCGCTCACGACGAGGTCATGGACCCTCGAGGCTTCCGCGACGAGATCCTCGAGCAGCGACTTGACCCGCTGCTCCGTCGCCTGGGTCCAGTCGTTCGTGCCGATCAGCGGCAGGTTCACCAGCACGTTCTCGGCGGCCCCGTGGCCGGCGGCCTGGAGCAGGAGCGCGGCGACTCGGAGATCGGACGATGCGTTGACGTTGGACCGTCCCGCGAGCGCCTCCGCCAGCAGGAGCACCTCGTGGCACGTCTCGACGCAGCGCAGCGGGACCTGGGCCGCGACCGTTGCCGTCTCGCGGATCTGCCGATCGCGGAACTCCTTGTCCGCGAAGGCCTCCCGCGGGAGCTTGAGCGCGATCGCGCACGCCGCGTACGCGGCCGCGTCCTCGTCCGCGAGGGCGAACAGCTCGTCGGCGAGCCGCCGCGCGGTCGGCGCCACGTGCTCATAGAGCGCCTCGTGATCCGCGTACTTGGACCGGCCCTGTGACAGCGTCGCGACCATCGCGACCAGCGATGCTCCGAGCGCCGCCGCGACCGCCGATGCGCTGCCGCCGCCCGGCACAGGATCCGGGGAGGCGAGCCGCTGGGCGAACTCGGCGAGGGTCAGGTCACGGAAGGACGGGGGTGCCTGCACGCTCGCAAGTATGCCGAGCGGGCCTGCGGGCAGTCACGCCGGCGCCGGCAAGGCGGTGCGACGGGCGAGTGCGAGTACCGCCGCACCCGCCCGCGTCACCGTCGACCAGCGCTCGTGAGGAGTCGAGCGCCGATCCAGAAAGGTCGGCCCGGGGCACCGGGCCGCCAGAGTCAATCTGCTGATTCGCTATGTCCCACCGCCCGCGGATGCCGCGGCGAGACCAAGGCGACTGGCGAGCAACCGACCGAGCGCACGTGACGTGCGTGAGGGAGGTGCGCAGCCAGGCAACGCCGGTATCGCCCGGCAGGCGCGGGCGTGCTAGGCGGCTTTGGCGTGGTGGTCGACCTGCTCGAGCATCCACTTCCGAGATCGATGGCGGAACACGAGCGTCACGCGCGCGTCCGCCGTCTCGACCTCGAAGAGCGTCCTGGGGCCGGTGGTCACCGGGAACGCGGCGGTCTCGTCGCGGACGCCGACCACCTCCAGGACGCGCTGACGTCGACCGTTGAGTGTCACCTCTCGCGGCCGACCATCGAACCAGTCAGCGCGCACGCTGACCTCGACCGGCTCGACTCGGATCATCGCCATCTTCGCGGCTCCTTTCGGGGCGCCATGCGAGCTCCGGTCACCGGGCACAGGTGCCGTGAACGCCTGTTCTGTTTCGACCGGAGACTAGATCGAACGCCTGTTCGGTGTCAAGCCTCGATCCAGTCGTCGGGTGCATCGTCATCGGGCGTCGTGTCAGCTTGGCTGTCACTCCCCTTGCGGCGCCGCCGCGGGTCGCGCTCCCGATCCTCGGCGTGCTCGCCGCGGCGCTCGACGGCCGTGCCGAGGTCGCGCTCGAACGGCGCGGGGACCCCGGTTCGAAGCAGCCGCGCCCGCGTGACCGCGCGCGTGCCGAACCGCTCCCGGAGCTCGTCGGCGGCTTCGATCGCCCGTCGCAGCCGGTCGTCCTCGGCGCCGAAGAGCCCGAGCTGCTCGCGCTCGCCGAACGCCGACGTCCCGACTCCGAGGAGCCGGATGCGCTTGCCCCGGATCTCCGGCCGGGCAAGGTCCAGGGCGGTCTGCCAGATCGGCTCGGTCATGTCGGTCGGCTCGGGCAGCGTCCGCTGGCGGGTGATCGTGGTGAAGCCGCTGTCCCGGATCTTCACGGTGACCGTGGCGGCCTTGAGGCCCGCGTGCCGCAGCCGGCCCGAGACGCCCTCGGCCATCGCCAGCAGCGTCCGCTCGAGGACCTCCGGGTCGGAGGTGTCCTCGTCGAACGTGTGCTCGTGGCTCACCGACTTCGCCGCGTCTGGGTCGTCGACCGGGTCGGGATCGACGCCGTGCGCCCGATCGACGAGCGACGCGCCGTGCTTGCCGAACCGCCGCGCCAGCGCTCCTCGATCGACCGCCGCCAGGTCGCCGATCGTGGCGACGCTGAAGTCCCGCAGCGCGGTCGCCGTCGACGGGCCGACGCCCCACAGCCGCGAGATCGGCAGGGGCGCGAGGAACGTCGCCTCCGAGCCGGGCTCGACGACGACCAGGCCGTCGGGCTTGCGCAGGTCGCTCGCGATCTTGGCAACGAGCTTCGTCGTCGCCACGCCGACAGACGCCGTCAGCGACAGCTCGTCGCGGACCGTCGCCTTGATCCGCCGGGCGATCGACTCGCCGTCGCCGAAGAGCTGTCGCGAGCCGGTGACGTCGAGGAAGGCCTCGTCGATCGAGATCGGCTCCACGAGCGGCGTGAACCTGCGCAGGATCGACATGACCTCGCGGCTCGCCGCCTGGTACGCGGCGCCGCGGACGGGCACGAACAGGCAGTCGGGGCAGAGTCGCTTCGCGGTCCGGATCGGCATCGCCGAATGCACGCCGAACACGCGCGCCTCGTACGACGCCGCGCTGACGACGCCGCGGTCGTTGGCCCCACCGATGCCAACGACGAGCGGCTTGCCGCGCCACTCCGGATGGTCACGCTGCTCGACCGCGGCAAAGAACGCGTCGAGATCGACGTGCAGGATCGTGCGGACGTCGTGACCCGCGACCACGTATCGATTGTGGACCGGCGGCCGTGCCAGCTTCGCTGGCGCGAATGGCCGAGGCCCGGCGGGCCCGCGCGGGCGGAGCTAGCCCTTCGGCTCGACGACCACCGTGACTTCGGGCGTCATGCCCGTGAAGACCTTGATCGCCACCTTGTAGGTCCCGAGCGACTTGAGCGGCTCCTCGAGCTCGATCTTGTGCCGATCGATCTCGATCCCGCGGCGAGCCAGGGCCTCGGCGATCTCCTTGGTCGTGATCGAGCCGTAGAGCTTGCCGCCCTCGCCGACCTTCACGCCCATGGTCAGCGTGGTGGAGGAGATACGGGTCGCGGCGACCTCCGCGTCCGCCCGCTCGCGCTGGCGCTTGTCCTCGCGCGATGCGATGTCGTGCTGCCAGGCCCGATAGGCGCCGCCCGCGGCGGGCACGGCCAGCTTGCGCGGAATGAGGAAGTTCGTGGCGAAGCCGTCGGCAACGTTCTTCATGTCGCCCGACTTGCCGAGCTTGTCCACGTCCTTCGTCAGGATGACCTTCACGATGCTTCGAATTCCTCCCTGTTCGTCTGTGTCAGCCGAGGTCGGCCGGGGTGCCCTCGCCGACGATCCAGCCGCGCAGCCGGGGCTGGATGCCGGACCGCGAGATCGCGTCCGCCATCGCCTGGACCGCGTCCGGGATGCGGCGCACGGTCCGGCGAACTGGGCCGGGGACGAGGCGTCGGACCCGCGCGACGTCCTCATCGTATGCGCTGCGGGGGATGCCGGCCTCCTCGAGCTTCTCGCTGAGCATCGTCTCGTCGAGCCCATCGAGGAAGAGCTCGATCGCGAGACCGACCACGACGAGATCGTCGAGCTGGCCGAGGATCGGGATCTGATCGGGGACGATGTCGCGCCCGAGGGCGATGTAGCCGAGGGCGACGCCGAGCATCGCCTTGCGCGACACGGGCGTCCGGCTGTCCATCAGGAGCGAGGCCAGGAGCCGCGCGTACAGCGGGGCGCGGCTGGCGATCGGCAGGAAGGCAGCGGCGGCGATCAGCCGGCGCAGGCCGGGGCCACGCCCGCTCCGCGCCTTACCGCGCGCCTTCGATTCGCCCTTGGCGCGAGCCATCGCCGGGTCGTCTCCTCACTCGGGTGGAACACCGCGACGCCGCGCGTCGATCGGGAGCGCGAGTCTAGCAGCGGCGAGCCCGACCGCCCGATCAGTACCCGAGCGTGGCGTACTTCACGACGAGCTGGACCCTGTAGACGTAGGTCACCTTCTTCGTGCCGTACACGATCCCGCGCACGAGCCGGCCGTAGCGGTAGCCGCTCAGCACGCTCGCCGAGCTGAACCACGCCGGCGTCCCGCCCGAGTTGCCGACGGCGTGCTTGCCGCCGAAGCAGGACGGCTCCGGCAGCGAGGCGAACAGGGTCGGGCAGCCGGGCACGGTGAAGTTCTCGAGGCCGAGGAAGGTGGTGTCGCCGGTCGTCCGCTGGTGCTTGGCATACGCCATGAACGTCAGCGACTCGTAGGCGACGGCCGACGGGATGGTGAAGTCCCAGGACGCCTGGCCACTGCCGGTGCTCGGGATGATCTTGATGTAGCTGGAGCCGGCAAAGGTGAAGGCGGTGCCGATATGGCCGCCGGAATCATCGGCGCTCTTGCCCGTGCGCTCGATGGTCTTCGTGTGCCAGATGAGCTTCTTGTGCGAGAGGGTGACGAAGCCGATCGCGGTCAGCGTCGTGCCGAACTCGTCGACGAACGTCACGGTGAGCTTGTACTTCCCCTCCGGCCGGAGGCCGCCGGCCGTGTAGCGGCCGTCCCACGCGTAGGCGAAGGGCGTCGTGGCCTCGGCGAACCCGACGGTCTTGATGAGCGCGCCCGAGGGCGAGTAGATCCGCAGCGTCGCGGTGATCGGTTCGGAGCGCTCGCCGCTGATGATGACCTTGTCGCGATAGCCGTCCTTGATCGGGTAGAAGGTCAGGTACTGCTGGAAGGCCAGCGCATGGACCACGTCCGGCCCGACCGTGAGGTTGGCCTGCCCGGTCGAGGCGTCGATCAGTGCGGTGCCCGAGTACTCGACGGTGATCGTGTAGGTCCCCGGCGCGAGGTCCGTGGCGCCGATCCCGCAGAACGCGTAGTTGCCCCACTCGCCCGGGTCGATGGCCTCGCACCCGGGAAGCGGATCGACCGCGCCGTCGAGGAAGAAGGACAGCGTGCCGCCGGCGTCGTGGACATCGGAGCTCGGGCGAGCGGCGATGTTGAAGGCGTGGTTCGCCTCGGGGTCGGGCGACGGGACCTGGATCTCCACCGTCGAGACCGCACCGGCGCGCACGACCGGGACCGAGATGCTCGTCAGCAGCGCAACGCCCAGCAGCAGGGTGGTGCAGCGCGCGGCGCGGCGAGCGCGGGGCATCGAGATCCTCCTCCGATCGGAACCGCAATACACCAGATGCCGGGGCCCGTCGTCAACCCGTCCGGCGAGGTCGGCCGTTGCGCCTTGACATCGAACACGTGTTCGGTATGATCTGCGTAGCCCGCCTCGTATTGGAGTCGCGAGTGACGAGACACGACGCCGACCGGAAGCTGAAGATCCTGCACTACATCGCCGCCACGCTCCGCGCCCGGGGATACCCGCCCTCGGTCCGCGAGATCGCGCTGGCGGTCGGACTCAGCTCCACGTCCGCCGTCCATCACCACCTCCAGATGCTCGAGCGCGAGGGCTACCTCGAGCGCGGAGCCGCGCAGTCGCGCGCGATCCGCCTCACGCCGACCGCGGCGATCGAGCTGGGCCTGACCCACGAGCTCGTGCCGCAGGCGGTGACCGCGGATGCCTACGTCCTGCCGGTGATCGGCGAGGTCGCCGCGGGCGGCCCGATCGAGGCGTACCAGGACGCGTCCGAGACCATGGCCGTCCCCGACGTGCTCGCCCCGAGCGGCGACGCGTACGTGCTGCGGGTCCGCGGCGACTCGATGATCGAGGAGCACATCGCCGACGGCGACTTCGTGCTGATCCGCCCGCAGAGCACGGCGCGCAACGGCGACATCGTCGTCGCCCAGGTCGAGGAGAACGCGGTCACGCTCAAGCGCTTCTTCCGCGAGAAGGACCGAGTGCGCCTCCAGCCCGCGAACCCGAATTACGCTCCCCAGTTCTACGACGACGTCCGAATTCAAGGCAAGCTCATCGGCGTCATTCGCCGACTCGATTAGGTACGGCCGTCCTGGAACGGTCCATGCCTGCGTTGCCCGGCTGCGTTCCTCGCTCACGCACGGACGTGCGCTCGCTCGGAGCCTCGCCGGTCGCCTTGGCCCGAACCGCCCAGAACGGCCGGTTTGCCGCGGCTCACCGTCGGAGCCTCCCGGACCGAGGCGGTGATGGGTTTCCTGGACAAGCCGGGCCGTCCACATTGCGTCCACAGCGTTTCGGCGGGCCGTCCACGGCTGGGCAGGTGAGCGGGCGATAAGTCGGGGATAAGCCCGTATCGGAGCCGGGGCACGGGCTCTGACACTAGAGGTGTCACGACCGTCACCGAGGCTTCATGTAGTGATCGACCGCCTGCCGCCGCACAGCCTGGAGGCCGAGCAATCGGTGCTCGGCGCGATCCTGATCGATCGCGAGACGATCATCGAGATCGCCGAATTCCTGCGGCCGGAGGACTTCTACCGCCAGGCGCATGGCAGCGTCTACCGGGCGATGCTGGAGCTCTTCGAGCGGCGCGAGCCGGTGGACCTCGTCACGGTGGCCGAGTCGCTGGAGCGCAGCGAGGATCTCGAGCAGGTCGGCGGCCGGGCCTACCTCTCACAGCTCTCGAACCAGACGCCGACCGCTGTCCACGCGGTCCAGTACGCCCGCATCGTCGAGCGCAAGGCGGTGCTCCGGAACCTCATCGGGGCGGCAGGCAAGATCGCCGGGATCGGCTACGAGGATCCGGCGGAGATCCAGGAGGCCATCGACCGCGCCGAGTCGGAGCTGTTCCAGGTCTCGAACCGGCGGATCACGACCGGCTTCAGCCAGCTCCGTGACCTCCTCCACTCGGCATACGACCGCCTCGACTACCTGCACGCCCACCGCGGCGAGCTGAGCGGCATCTCGTCGGGCTTCCTCGACCTGGACCAGCTCACGACCGGCTTCCAGAAGAGCGACCTGATCGTCGTGGCGGCCCGCCCGTCGGTCGGCAAGACGAGCTTCGCCCTGAACATCGCCGAGCACGCCGCCGTCCGCGAGAAGCGGACCGTGGGCGTGTTCAGCCTCGAGATGAGCAAGGAGCAGCTCGTCCTGCGCCTGCTCTCGAGCGTCGCCAACATCGACTCGAAGCGCCTCCGCTCCGGCTTCCTCGAGGAGCTGGACTTCACCCGCATCGCGCCGGCCATGAACGACCTGTCCGAGGCCTCCCTCTACATCGACGACACGCCGAACATCACGTCGATGGAGCTGCGGACCAAAGCGCGGCGGCTCCAGGCGGAGTCGGGCCTGGACCTCGTGATCGTCGACTACCTGCAGCTGATGCAGGCGACGACCACGAACCGCGATTCCAACCGCGTCCAGGAGGTGTCCGAGATCTCGCGCGGGCTGAAGGCCCTCGCCCGCGAGCTGTCGGTGCCGGTCATCGCGCTGTCCCAGCTGTCACGCCAGCCGGAGATGCGCGAGTCGAAGGAGCCACGACTGTCGGACCTCCGGGAATCCGGCGCCATCGAGCAGGACGCGGACCTGGTCGTGTTCCTGTATCGCGAGAAGGAGCGGGCCGGCGAGGAAGCAGACATCGACGGCGAGGTCATCAACTGCAAGCTGGCGAAGCACCGCAACGGCCCGACCGGGGACATCCAGCTCTGGTTCCGCAAGAGCCAGACCCGCTTCCAGAGCTATGCCGGCCAGCGCTACGCGGACGCCACCGCCTGAGCTCGCGTCACCCGGGCCCCGTCGCACGGATCGAAACGGGTAGGCCGTAGTTCGGCCAGCGGCGGGCGCTCGCGCCTGCCGGTAGTGTTCCGCGATCGCGGCGTCGCACTCGGAGTGAGCAACCTGATGCGTTCCTTCTTCGGCGCGTGGCTCGTGAGCCTGCGCCGAACGCGGGCGGATTGGCCCATCGTCGCCACCGCCGCGCTGATCGCGCTCCTCGCCGCCTCGCTCCTGGCCGCCGGGCCGATCTACTCGGCCGCCGTCTCCGAAGCCGGCCTCCACCGTCTCGTCGCGTCCGCGCCGACGACGGACGCCAACATCGAGGTCAGCGTCCGAACCAATCCGGCCGAGGCCGCCGCGGCCATCGAGACGGTCGACGGCATCCTCCGCGACACGGTCGCCCAGCCGGACCTCGAGATCGTGACCGCGCTCGACTCCGACACGTTCGCCCTGCCCGGCCAGGACGAAGGCGCGGTCCGCGACCTCGTCGTCCTCGGCGCCCTCGACGGCGTCCGCGAGCACGCCGACCTGGTCGGCGGTGCCTGGCCGGAGACCGCCGCGGCCGGCCAGCCGATCCAGATCGCGGTCCTCGAACCCATCGCCGCGACGCTGGGCATGCACGTCGGGGACCGGCTTGACCTGACGAGCCGGCTCGCGAGCGACGTCACGCTCGATGTCCTCGTGTCGGCGATCTACCGCCCGACGAACCCGCACGCGCCCTACTGGTGGGACGACCCCAAGCTGCTCCAGGGCCTCTCGGAGAGCACGAACTACCGCACCTTCGGGCCCGTGCTGACGACCCGGGACGAGCTGCTCAACCGCGTCGGCGGGAGCTCGGTCCACATCACCTGGCACGCGTTCCCGGCGGTCGAGGCGCTCCGCATCGCCGACATCGGCGGCCTTCGCGCCCGCACCGAGCTGCTGCCGATCAGGGTCACCGACGCGCTGCCCGGCGCCTTTCCGACGGTCCGGACGGGCCTGCCGGCGCTGCTGGCCGCGTCGGAGCAGTCCCTGCTCGTGAGCCGGACCGGCGTGCTCCTGGTCCTCGTCCAGCTCGGCGTCCTCGCCGGCTACGCGATCGCGCTGACCGCCGACCTGATCGTGGACCACCGGCGCCAGGACACGGCCCTCCTCCGATTGCGCGGCGCGAGCACGCGCCAGGTCGCGGTCCTCGCCCTCGCCGAGTCGCTGCTGCTCGCCGTGCCCGGGATCCTGCTCGGACCGTGGATCGCGGCGGTCGCGCTGCAGGCGTTCAACGTCGCCGGCCCGCTCGCGGGCATCCGGCTGGCCATCACGCCGACCGTCTCCGCCGACGCGTACGTGGCCGCCGCCGCGGCGGCGATCGCGTGTGCCCTCCTGATCATCGTGCCGGCGATCGGGGCCGCCCGCTCCTTCGCGGGCGACCCGACCGCCCGCCGCCGGCCCGGGACGCGGACGCTGGGCCAGCGCGTTGGCCTCGACATCGCGTTGCTCGCGGTGACCGCGGTCGCGCTGTGGCAGCTCCGCCTGTACGGCACGCCGCTCACGCGGACCCTGCGCGGCGCGATCGGCATCGACCCGCTGCTGGTCGCCGCGCCCGCGATCGGCATCCTCGCCGGCAGCGTGGTCGCGCTCCGGCTCGTGCCGCTCCTGGCTCACGTGGCGGAACGGCTCACGGCGAGGGGCCGCGATCTCGTCGGCTCGCTGGGGACGCGGCAACTCGCTCGGCGCCCGCTCCGCTACACCCGGACCGCGCTGCTGATCATGCTGGCCATCTCGATGGGCGTCTTCTCCGTGTCGTACTCGTCGACATGGGTCGGCTCGCAGCGCGACCAGGCCGACTACCAGGTCGGCGCGGACGCGAGGGTCACGCCGCATCGCGCGCCCGACGGCCTGCCGGAATGGGCGGAGCACCGGGCCATCGCCGCGGTCCCGGGCGTCGCCGCTGCCATGCCCGTCGCGCGCGACACCGCCCGCTTCACGAGGAGCTCCGGCTCCGGGCAGATCCTCGCCCTCGACGCGGCGGGGGCCGGGAGGGTCCTCGGCCAGACGACCGCCGGCGATGCCGTCGACTCGGTCGTCGGGGTGCTGGTGGAGGCACGACCGGCGGCCGCCGGCGTGACCCTCGCCGGATCTCCGAAGCGGCTCCGGCTGACCGTCACCGCCGACCTCCAGTCGTTCCTCCAGGACTTCGACCCGCGCACCGGCCAGGAGATCCGGCACCCGGTCAGCCCGGGGACCCTGCCCGGCACGTTCTGGATCACGCCGACGGTCACCGTCAAGGACGCTGGCGGCCTGTTCCAGCGCTTCCACGGGGAGCGGATGCCGCTCGTCTTCGGCAGCCAGCTCCTCGTCGTGCCGCTGCTCCCGGACCAGGCCAGCGCCCGCGCCGCGCTCGACGAGCTGACCGGCGGCCTCGACGGGCCGATCGAGCTCGCGGGCGTCGACCTCTCGGTCGAGTCGGCCCAGGGCGTCCAGTCTTCGGGCCGCTTCGTGATCGACGACGTTGCCGCGAGCGACACCATCGACGGCGACGACTGGGCGACGGTCGAGCCCGGGGCCGCGGCGGACTGGGCGGTCTACCAGGCACCGAGCTCCGGCTTCGGGGGGACCCCGAGCGTCACGCTGGCCGACGTCGCTGCCGGTGGCGGCGGCGCGCGGCTCGCGATCTTCGTCGAGGAGCTGTTCGGCACGGGTGGTGCGGGAACGCCGCTCAGCGTCCTCCGCTCGAGCATCGTCCAGGCCGCCTCGGCCGACCTGCCGGTCGTCGGCAACCGGGCGTTCCTCGCGGCGGTCGGGGCGAGTCCCGGCGACCGGGTCGTCGCCCAGGTCGCCGGCGGGACCCGGCGGCTCCGTGTCGTCGCGGCGGTCGATTCCTTCCCGACCACGGATCCCGACCGGCCGATGGCGATCGTCGATCTCGCGACCCTGAGCCTCGTCCGCTTCGCCGGCAGCCACACGTACCAGGGCGTCGACGAGTGGTGGCTCCGCCTCGATGACCCGGCCGCGGCGCTGCCCACGACCGGCGTCTTCGGCGGCGCGACGGTCCTCCACCGCCTGGAGACCCGGGATCGCCTCACGACCGAGCCGCTGGCCGTCGCGATGATCGGCGGGCTGTCGCTCGGGTTCGTGATCGCGGGCCTCTTCGCGGTCATCGGGCTGGCGGTCAGCGCGTCGGTGTCCGCGCGCCAGCGGCGCAGCGAGTTCGCGCTCCTGCGCGCCCTCGGCCTCTCGCCGAGCCAGCTCTCGGGCTGGTTGTGGCTGGAGAACGCGAGCGTCGTCGCCGTGGCGGTGGTCGCCGGCACGGGCCTGGGCCTCGCGATCGGCTGGGTCGTGCTGCCGTTCGTGACGGTCAACGCGGCGGGCGCGGCGCCCTTCCCGCCGGTCGCCGTCGACGTCCCCTGGCCGAGCATCCTCGTCCTCATCGGCGTCAGCGCCGCGGCCCTGATCGTCACGCTCGTCGTCCTCGTCCGGTCGATCCGCCGGGCCGGCATCGGCAGCGTGCTGCGGATGGGCGAGGAGTAGCGGTGGGACGAATCTGGGCCGCCGGCTTCCTGCTCCGGCGGCTCCGCGCTGAGCGCGGCATCGTGCTGCTGCTGGTCCTGCTGGTCGCGATGACCAGCCTGATCGTGGCCGCGGCGCCGCGGCTCTACAACGCCGTGGCCGACGCCGGCCTGCGGAGCCTCCTCGGCGACAGCTCGCCGGCCCGACGCAACATCGCCCTGACCCAGGACCTGCAGGCGGACCCGGCTGCGCTCACCCCGGCGGCCCTGCGGGCGCAGGGCGAGACGCTCGCCGGCACCTTCGACCCGGCGATCACCTCGGTCGTGCGCGCGCAGGAGCTCCTGGTCGGCAGCCCGCGCTTCGGCGTCCCCGCGCCGAAATACCGGACCTACGTATCCCTCCGCGCGCAGACGGGCCTCGAGTCGGAGACGGAGCTCGTCGCCGGACGCTGGCCGGCACGCGTCTCAGAGCCGCCCGCGACCGAGGGTGCCCCGACGCGCATCGAGATCGCGGTCTCGACCACCATCGCCGAGGAGAGCGGCCTCGCCGTCGGCCAGGAGCTCGATGCCGTGGTCGATCCCACGGACCCGATGCTGCTGGCGTTCGGCGGCTTCGACGCCCGGGCGCGGTTCTCGGTCGTCGGGATGTTCCGGATCATCGATCCCGCGGCGGACATCTGGTTCGCCGACAACCGGCTCGAGCACATCGGCCTCGAGTTCACGCTGAACGAGGCGATCGCCTACGCGACCGCCCTGATCGCCCCCGAGGCGGCACCCGACCTCGCGGCGATCGGCCTGCCGGTGCACATCGAGTGGCGCTCGATCGTGGATCCCGAGCGGATGGACGCCGGCTCCCTCGACACCCTCCTGCCCGCGCTGCAGCGGCTCGACAGCCAGTTCGGCCGGTCGAGCCTGCGCGCGACCGACGCGGTCCTGCTTCGAACGGACCTCGCCGGCGTCATCAATCGCTACTCCCGGCAGCGGGCCGCCTCCGATGCGGTCCTCACGGTCGCGGCCATCGGCCCGCTGGTCCTCGCGGGCGCGGCCATCGGCATGCTCGCGATCCTGCTCGGCCGGCGGCGGCGCGCCAGCACGACGCTCGCCCGCGCCCGCGGCGCCTCGACCGGCCTCCTCCTCGGCGCCCAGGCGTGGGAGGCGGCGGTCTTCATCGGCGCGGCGGCGCTGGCGGGGTACGGGCTCGCGGTCGCACTCGTCCCGGGCCGCCCGAGCCCTGCCTCGACGCTCCTCACCGCCGCGATCGCGATCGGTGGGATCGCGATCTTCGTCCTCACGCTCGTGCCCGCCCTGCGACGCCCGATCGAGCTCGGCGCCCGGGACGTCACGCCGCCACTCCGGGTCGCGCCGCGCCGCTTCGTGCTCGAGGCGACCGCCGTCGGCATGGCGGTGGCCGGCATCCTGCTCCTGCAGCAGCGCGGCCTGACGATCGCTCCGGGCGGTCGCGACGCCGTCCGCGCCGATCCGTTCCTGGCCGCCGTCCCGATCCTCGCCGGTGCCGCGGCCGGGATCGTCACGACCCGCCTCTACCCCATACCCGTGCGGTTCCTGGGCTGGCTCGCGGCGAAGCTCCGGGGCGTCGTTCCCGTGCTGGCTCTGCGGCACGTCGTCCGCAGCCCGTCGTTCGCTGCACTGCCGATCCTGGTCCTCCTCGCGACGGCCGCGTTCAGCTCGTTCGCGCTGCTCGTGATGTCGAGCATCGACCGCGGTCAGGTCGAGGCGTCGTGGCGCGCGGTCGGCGCCGACTACCGGATCACGGCGGGCGCGGGCCGCAGCCTGGCCGACCTCGATCCGACGTCCGTCCCCGGCGTCGAGGCGGCCGCCAGCGCCTATGAGCTGGAGGGCGCCCAGATGCGCCTCGAGCGCGGCCAGGTGATCCGGGTCGACTTCGTCGCGGTCGACGCGGCCGCCTACGCGGCGGTCGCGGGCCCGACGATTGCCCCTGCCTGGCCGGCCGAGCTGGCCGACGGGCGCGTCGCCGCCGGCACGCCCGAGGACCCGATCCCGGCCATCCGCTCGTCGGCGATGCCGCCCGGGGTCGATGGCCTCGGGGTCGGCCAGGGCGTCAAGGTCCGGCTCGGCGACACGTTCTGGTCGTTCCGGATCGTCGCGATCCGACAGGAGTTCCCGGGCCTCGCCGACAGCGCGCCGTTCCTCATCGCCCCGATCCAGCCGGTGCTGCCGCTGTCCACGCTCGCCACCCCGAACGTCACGTGGGTCAAGGGCTCGTCGGACGCCGGCCCGGCGCTCGCGAGCCTCATCGAGCGCGAGGGGCCGCCGTCGACCGAGCTGCTGTCGCGGGACGCCTGGTACGTCCAGCTGAAGGCCGAGCCGCTGATCCAGGTCATCCTCGACGCCTTCCGGCTCGCCTTCGCCCTCGCCGCGATCTACGCGGCGATCTCGATCGTCATCGCGCTGACCATGACCGCGGCGCGGCGCGGCGAGGACCTGGCATTCCTGCGGACCCTCGGCCTCAGCCCGCGCCAGTCAACCGGGCTCGTCGTCGTCGAGCACGGCGTGCCGATCCTGCTGGCCCTGGTGCCCGGCATCGCCACCGGCGTCGCGGTCGCGCTGCTGCTCGAGTCGACGCTCGGGCTCGATGCCTTCCTCGGCGGCGGCACCCGCTACCGTGTCGTGCTCGACTGGGGCGGCGTGGCCCTGGTCGCCCTGCTGCTCACCGCGGTCGTCGCGGTGGCCATCGCCGTCAGCACGTGGCTGGCCCGCCGCGTGCCCCTGGCCGAGGCGCTTCGAGTGGGGGAGGCATGACGTCCATGGGGAGCGCCCCGCCGCTGATCGAGTGCGACGGCCTCGTCAAGATCTTCAAGGTCGCCGACCTCGAGGTCGTGGCGCTGCAGGGCCTCGACCTGATCGTCGACCAGGGCGAGTTCGTGGCGATCGTCGGTGCGTCCGGCAGCGGCAAGAGCACGCTCCTGAGCATCCTCGCCGGCCTCGAGATCCCGTCGGCCGGCCGGGTCGTCGTCGACGGCCACCTCGTCGCCGAGATGGATGCTGCGGAACGGACCGCCTACCGCCGCGGCGTGCTCGGCTTCATCTGGCAGCAGACCGCGCGGAACCTGCTGCCGTACCTGTCGGCGCGGGAGAACATCGAGCTGCCGATGCTCCTCGAGGGCGTCCCGCGCAGCGAGCGCCGGGCGCGAGCGAATGAGCTGCTCGAGCTGGTGGGCCTCGCCGATCGCGCCGAGCACCGCCCCGGCATGCTCTCCGGCGGCGAGCAGCAGCGGGTCGCCATCGGCGTGGCGCTGGCGAACGAGCCGTCGCTGATCCTCGCCGACGAGCCGACCGGCGAGCTCGATACGACGACCGCCCACGAGGTCTTCGACCTGCTGCGCGACGTGAACCGCCGCCTCGGCGTCACGATCCTCGTCGTCACCCACGACCCGCTGGTCAGCGACCAGGTCAGCCGGACGATCGCGATCCGCGACGGCCGCACCAGCACCGAGACGCTGCGTCGCCGGGCCATGACCGACGCCGGCGATCACCACGTGATCGCGGAGGAGTACGCGGTGCTCGATCGGGTGGGGCGGCTGCAGCTCCCGCGGGCGCAGGTCGAGGCGCTGGGCCTGCGGCGGCGCGTCCGCCTCGTGCTCGAGGAGGACCACATCGAAATCTGGCCCGACGCGACAGAGCAGGTCGACGGCGCCAACGGCGCGCAAACGGCCGCGGAGCCGAGCGCGTGAACGGCTCGAACGGCTTCGTCGTCGAGACCCGCGTCCTCGTCCGCGAGTACGCCGTCGGGACCGGTGTCGTCCGCGCGGTCGACGGGGTCAGCCTCCAGATCGAGCCCGGTCAGCTGGTGGCCGTGCGCGGCCGCTCGGGCTCCGGCAAGACAACGCTGCTGTCCCTCATCGGCGCCCTCGACCGCCCGACCAGCGGCTCGGCCCACGTCGCCGGCATCCCCGTCAGCGAGCTGCCGGAGACGCAGCTGGTCGGCTTCCGGCGCCGCACGATCGGCTTCATCTTCCAGTCGTTCGGGCTGCTGCCGATCCTGTCCGCCGCGGAGAACGTGGAGATCCCGCTTCGGCTCGTCGCGGAGGAACCGAAGCGGCGCGACGCCCGTGTGAAGGAGCTCCTGGAGCTCGTTGGGCTGGCCGACCGCGCCGGCCATCGACCGTTCGAGCTGTCAGGCGGCGAGCAGCAGCGCGTGGCGATCGCCCGCGCCCTCGCAAACCGGCCCCGCCTCCTCCTCGCCGACGAGCCGACCGGTCAGCTCGATTCGCACACCGGCCAGGACGTGATGACCCTGATCCGCACCATCGTCCAGCGCGAGGGTACGACGGCGCTCGTAGCGACCCACGACCCGGCGATCATCGGCCTCGCGGATCGCGTGGTCGAGCTCCGCGACGGCCGAGTCATGCACGGGGAATGAGTGCCCTACTCGGGGTTGGCTAGGAACCTCTCGCGCACTTCACGGATCCGATCATGCGCATGGCGGTCTGTCACACGCGAGACCGAGTCCCCGCTCGCTCGGCCCGATCGAGCCAATCGATCGTAGTCCCTCAGCGAGGCGACGACCCTATTCGCCTTACTGGCTTTTTTGGATTGCTTTGCCGTCATAGGGCTCTCCCGAACTTGGTCGACATGTACTGAGGATTTAGCAATGGGTCGAAGTAGTGCTTTCGCTTGATCCAGATCAGTCCATCGCCTTTGGATATGACGGCGACGTCGATTGGCCCACCAACTGTCTCTTGGCCTCGTGTCATTCGACGCCGTAGGGAGGTGAGGCTGACCAAAGCCTCCGCGAGTTCGGCCAAATCTTCCTTCGGAAGCGTCTCGACGATCGACATGACCTCCTCTACGTAGTGGGTATAGCGCCATTCCCCGAGCCCTGCCAAGGATTCTTGAATGTACCGATCCTTGATCGAAGCCTGGGCGGCCTCAACGGCCTTTCTTGGCGTGGCCGCGAGCGAGTCCGCTGAATCCAGCACCATGCTGGGGTAGCTATCGACGATCCGGCGTACGAGTGACTCGACCTCGGCCTGATAGTCGGACGAGACACCTTGGACGAAGACTTCGATCATGTCCCGCTGCGCGAAGGGCACGATCCCAGGCCCCATATCCGCGACGCTGTGTCGTCCCCGTTCCCAGCAGCGGACCCGGCCGTCGACAATCCCGTCGATCTCTCGCTCAACCAGGAGGGGGAAGACGTCTTCCACGCCAAAACCTGCGACCACAACGCCAGCAAAGCTCTCGGAGTCAATTTGGCGGACGATCGTTTCGCACGTCAGGGTCGCGATGTCCTTGGCTGCGGACCCGAGCGGGAGCTCTCCGAACATTTCGGCGATCGCGCCTTGGAGTGCCTTGCCGTGGGCTTTTTCGATGTCTGCTGCCGTCCAGGCGTCGGCGATTAGTGACGCCTTGTCCACGTTCAAGTCCCGAACGACGGTAACGGCCATCGCTTCGAACTCATTTGGTTGGATTGGCGTTGGATCTGCTGCGAGTCGCTGATCGACAGCCTGACGAAGAGCGTTGTACACGACCTGGAGGCGCTCACGGATGAGTGCGCTCACGAACGCGTCCCGACGGTCCGAAGGAGCGATGCGGGCATCTTCAAGCAGGAACGCGACGAAGTCGGCCATGTACTCAGGCAGGGTCGGGAACGACTTGTCACCCAATCGCTCCCGATACAGCTTGATCACGGTCTCCCACGGCAATCCCATGAAGGCACTTGAGTTCCAGACCATGATCCCGACGGGATGGAGCCGCGAAAGAGCGAAGATCTTGTTGGCCTTTGGGTAGACCTTGTACACCCCACCAGCTGTCGCGGCGCTGTCGGCCGCGAGCGCGACAGCCTGGCCGTTCAAGATCGCAATCTCAGTCGTCACCTGGCCCCTGCTGACTTCGGTATGCGCTCCGTTCGTCGCACATATGCTGGTCCACCGTTCCGCGTCCCAGTCTCACCCCAAGGCCGCTCTGGAAACCCCTGAGGCGGCCGCCGCGATCATGCGCAGTCTGCGGAGCAGTTGTCCATCCGGAAGAACCCTTGCCGGCGCTTGTTTCGATGCTGGTGTGGAAGCCTTTCGAGACGCCGCAGTTGCCTTGGCGGAGCAGAGCCTCGAGTGTCGTCGCCCTAAGCGAGTCGAAGCAGGGGAAAACGGGAACAGGCCGTCCGAGGGCTACTTCGTCTCGTCGGGGAGCAGCGGCCGCACGGCCAGCGAGAAGACCTTGCCGTCCTTCCGGATGTAGAGGCCCATCATCCCGCCGGTCATCCCGGGGATGTTGAGGGCCGCGACCTGCTCCGGGGTGAGCGTCCGGGTCGAGAGGAACTCGTTGACGCCGCTCACGAAGTCGACGGGCTCGACGTCGGTCCACGGCCAGTCGACGACCGCGCCGAACGCCTGGTCGACCTTCTGGAGGACGCCGCGGTACATCGCGGGCTGGTAGACCTGCTCGCCAGCGACGCCGGTGCCGAACGCGCGGAGGCGATCGGCGAGGCCGGTGAGCGCGGTGATGATCAGCCGGTCCTGGGGCTGGTACATGTCCGGCGAGAGCCCGTTCGCGGTGACCTGCTTCGTCCGGCCATCGGCATTGACCGTGAAGGTCTGGCTCGGGATGTCCATGGCATTGCTCATGTACGGCCCGATCGCGACGCCGAGGCCGCCGGGGCCGAGGGCGTACTCGAGGAGCGCCTGGATCCCCTCCTCGTCGATCTTGACCGTCTGGAACGGGACCGAGCGGATGACGCTGCCGACCGCGTCGGGTGGCGCCGCCTGGGCGTCGCGGAAGACCACGGTGCCGTCGCCGTAGAGCGTGAAGCTCGGCGCCTGGGTGGCGATGAAGTCGATGGGGACGAAGCCGCCGCCCTCCTCGAAGCGGAGGACGACGTCCTTCGCGCCTGTAGGGTGCTCGATGCCGGCGACGGCGATCGGACTCGGTTGGTCGCTCGGCCCGGCGGAGGGTCCGGACGAGGGGCCCGGGGTGCCGCCCGCGGGGTTGCAGGCGGCGAGGAGGAAGACGAGGCTCGCGGCGGCCGCAGGGCGGCGGGAGAGGGTGCGAGCGGGGCGCGGGGTGCCGGAGGCCGGCGTCGAGTCGGTCATGGCGCGGGAGACGACGAAGGGGTGACGCCGGTTCCCGAGGGCATTCCCGGTGCCCGATCGCACCGGACCGCACAACGACGTTCGATTCGAGCGTCGCAGCGCTTGACGGTGCCCGTATCTTCTCCCGCAGGTTCCGGTTCGAGCCCCGTTCGGAGGAGGACGGGTCTCGTCGGGGAGCGGAACAGGACGGTGCGACCCTCAGCGGAGGACGAACTCGGTGTTTGAGGACCGGACGCTCACCTGCCGGGACTGCGGCGACAGCTTCATCTTCTCGAGCGGCGAGCAGCGCTTCTTCGAGGAGAAGGGGCTCCAGAACGTGCCCCAGCGCTGTCCCGGCTGTCGAGCCAACGCCAAACGCGTCCGCATGGGCGGCCCGCGCGAGTATCACGCGGCCGTCTGCAACGCCTGCGGCAACCAGGCGATGGTGCCCTTCGCGCCGCGGACCGATCGCCCGGTGTACTGCTCGGGCTGCTTCGACAAGGTCCGCGCAGGCCTCATTCCTGCCGCGGCGGCGCCCGTCAGCTCCTAGCTCGCCCGGGAAACCCGTCGCGGCACGAGGTCGCCGCGACGATCGACGAAGGTCGTCGCTTCGAGGCCGTCGCCCGGCAGAACCCGTGGGTTCGCGCGCCTAGACTGGCCGTCCTGCACGCGCCAGTCGAAGGAGGACAGACGTGAGCGTGATCATCGTCCGGGAGATGGTCGGCACGAGCCCGAACTCGTGGAGCGACGCCGCCCGCCAGGCTGTCTCCACCGCCGCCCGCACCGTGCGGAACATCAAGACGATCGAGGTGGTGAAGTCCACGGCCAGGGTCGAGGACGGCGAGATCGTCGAGTACCTGGTCGACCTCAAGATCGGCTTCGAATACGAGGGCTGAGGGAGCTTTCCACAGCCAATCCACCGTCCCGTAATCGGGGGATGAGCCGCCGACACGAAGATGCCGACGATGCCCAGCCGTCCCTCATCCGGCGCCGTTGCCCCGCGCCGCGACGCCGCCATACCAGCCCCGCCACCCGAGGACGCCGCACCGTCTGATGCGATCCCGGCCGCCCCCGTGCGGGGGGACCGTGCGACCCAGCGCCGGCCGCGCATCGTCGTTCGAGGCGACGCGGCTCGAGACGGCCTCCCACTCCCGGCGTCGCCCACGATGCCGCTCGACTACCCGGTCCAGCTCGGCAAGGTCCAGGCGCCGTCGCTGCGCGACGACACGCTCGCTCGCGAGCGGCTGCTCGACTGGCTGTCCGTCAAGATCCACAGCCGGGTCGTGCTGCTGGTTGCCGAAGCTGGGTACGGCAAGACCACCCTGCTCGCCGACTTCTCGCGCCGTACCCGGATCCGCGTCCTCTGGTATCGGCTCGATCGTGGCGACCGTGACTGGGTCGGGTTCATCGCGCATCTCGTCGCCGCGGTGCGGATCCATATTCCGGCGTTCGGCGGCGCGACGGCCGCGCTGCTGCGCGAGACGGCGACATCGATGCCCTCGATCGACGCGGTCCTGGACACGTTCCTCCGCGAGCTGGCGGGCCTGCCGAATGACCCGACCGCGCTGGTCTTTGACGACGTCCACCTGGTCGACGACTCGCCGGACGTCAAGCAGATCCTTCGAGAGCTCCTGGCGCGGGCGCCGGAGCGCATGTCGTTCATCTTCGCCAGCCGTCGGGAGCCACCCGTGCGCCTGGCTCGACTGCGGGCGCTCGGGGAGGTCGCCGAGCTCGGCACGGACGACCTGCGCTTCGACCCGAGCGAGACGGAACGGCTCTTCCGGGACACCTACGAGCTCCCGCTCGAGCCGTCGGTGCTCGCCGAGCTCAACCGCCGGACCGAGGGTTGGGCCGCCTCGCTCCAGCTCGTCCGGGCGGCCATCCGCGACCGCAACCCCGCCCAGGTCCGCTCCTTCATCTCCTCCCTGAGCGGCGCCGAAGGCCACCTCTACGAGTACCTCGCCGAGGAAGTCGTCGGTGATCTGCCGGCAGACCTCCAAGACTTTCTGATGCGCACATCGGTACTCGAAACAATCGACCTTACCCTCGGGCCGGTTGCCGCAGGGATAGGTCAGGGCGAGGCTCGCAAGTACCTCGAGGTTGCCGAGCTGCACGGCCTCATCTCCAGGCGTGGCGCTGGAGGGCGCGGAGCCGCTCGGGCGCATCCTCTCGTTCGTGACTTCCTGTTGTCCCGCCTTCAGCGAGTAACGGGCACCGAGGGTGTTAGGGCCATCCACGCTGCAGTTGCCGACGTTGCCGCGCGATTCGACTGGCAGCTTGCAGCGCGGCATTACGTCGCCGCAGGCCAAGAGGCCGACGCTCGTGATGTCCTGGAGAGGTCGCTTGACCTCATCGTCGGGACGGCCGCATACGCCGCTGGACAAGAGATTTCGAGGCTCGTCGATGGGGACAACTCGGGCACCGCAGTCGAGTTCGTCATCAAGTCGCGGATCGCCCAGCAACGGATGGCTGTCCACGATGGAGTCGAATTCGCCGAGCGAGCCTGGCAGGTGGAACCCTCAGCATCCGCGGTATTGGTGACTCTCGCGTCTGCGCGGATGCTTGCTGGAGATGTCGCGGGGGCAATCGACGTTGCTCAGCAGCTCGGTAGTTCTGGACAGCTGGCGGCTGCGTCACTCGGGCGGACACTCGAGTTGGCGTTGCAAACTTCGCTCGCGGGATCGGTGGAGGCTGCGGAACAGGGGCTCAAAGAGCTTATCCACGCGCTCGACGACGACGGATCGCGTCACTTTCGGGCTGTGTCGTGCAGCAATCTCGCCCTTGTCCAGATTGCTCGCGGGCGCTTTTCACAGGCTAAGGCGACGGCGGCAGAGGCTGTCGCACTCCTCGAGACCAGTTCGGCGAGCCTGGAGTTGGGTTCCGCGCGTATTAGCCGCGCCGTCGCGCTGTACTACCTGGGTGAGATCGTCGAAGCCCGGAAGGAAGTTGCAGACGTCGTCGCATCCGCACCGCCTGGCCAACTCCTCGAGTTTGCTGGCGATGTCGGGGAAGTCGAAGCGCTCATGGGCGAAGCACAGAAGGCCTGGCCCCTCATGGAGGTCGTCGCCGACCAAATTGACAAGGACGATCGCGGCGAAGAGCCCCGCCTCGCCCGGGCGCTTCTCCACATCCAGGACGGCAACCTCCGTCAGGCTCGCCGCGATGTCGAAGGCTTCCGCCATGGTCGCGCGGTGGCGTCCATTGCATTCGAAGCGAAGCGGCTCCTTGTTGAGGGTCTCGTCAACGCTTTGGAGGACCAAGGAAACCTTCGCCGCATTCAAGATGGGACAGCATTGGCTGCCGCACAAGGCGCCTTCCTATGGGAACGGTTCGGTCAGATCATGGGAGCGCTGGCCGACCCATCCCTCGACCCGTCACCTTCGGTGATCCATGCGGCGAGCGATTTGCCCGCCGTTCTGACCGCGTTAGCAGATCTAGCAATCGGGAGACTCGCCGAGCTGAGTCCCGACGCCCTTGCGGCGATCGAGGTCGAGGCGGCGCGGCGGCCGTGGCGATGGCGGGTGGCGCTCCGACGTGCGATAGCAACGGTTGATGGACGTCAGCTCGAATTGACAGCTGAACTCCTAGAGCGGATCGGCGAGGCGGCGGACATTGGCCGCTTGTACGAAGCTGGCAGGCGACTCCAGGACAGGCCGGCTGAGAGGCTCGGATATCGGCTCGCCCGGCGTCTCGCCCCGAAGGTTTTCGTCGAGGATCTTGGGCGGGTCAGTGTGGTCGTTGGCGAGCGGACCATCGAAGGAAGCGAGATTCGCCGCAAGGTTCTTGCGCTGCTCTGTCTTCTGCTGACCCGGCCGCGTTTCGCCTCCACCAGAGAGGAGGTGCTCGACAGCCTGTGGCCAGAGCACGACCCAGCATCGGCGATGAACTCCCTAAACCAGACGGTGTACTTCCTTCGGCGCGTGTTCGAGCCCAATTTTCGGGACGATACGTCGCCCGGGTACGTTGGCCAGGACGCTGAAACTATCTGGCTCGACCGAGAGCTGATCGATTCCAGAAGCCGCCGGTGCCTTGAACTGATCCGGTCGATGCCGGGCGATCCTACGGCTGAAGGATCGGTCAGACTCGCCAGTGAGTACCGAGCCCGCTTCGCCCTCGATTTTGCGTATGAGGACTGGTCAGGGCCTTACCGCGACTCCCTACATGCCGGATATCTTCGAATCGTCGAACGGGCCGTGCGCATGGATCTGGACTCTGGGCACCTTGGCCGAGGCACCTTCATTGCGGAGCGCGCGGCTGAGATCGATCCTGACTCAGAGGAAATACAAGTCGCGCTTGTCCTCCTCTACCGTCATTCTGGTGCCCACGCGGCGGCCGCTGAGCAGTACGCGCACTATGCCCGCGCAATGAAGGAGCTCGGAGTCGATGCGCCGGCGCTGGTCGATCTATAAGCATGTGGGGATAGGTACACATGCGTATTGACCGGTTTAGAACGGTCTACCTATAGTCCGGCCCGCTTGCTAGTACTTCGGTACTACGAGCACTAACCCCAATGCGCTCGGACGCGCTGAGGTTCCACCTGAAATGGGCACTTAGGGTGGAGCTGAGCGAGTAGTGCAACCGACCGACCTAGTGTCTGGTCGGTTTTCGTGTCTTGAGGAAGGCGCGGAGACCGCAAGGAGGACGAGCGTGGCTCCACTGAGCACTGTCAAGCCCTACTAAGCGCAGGTGATCGTCGTGAAAGACCGAATCCTGCGCCTCGCCATCACCATTGGCGGGGTCGTAGCAGTGGCACTGGCAGGGGCAGCGACTGTCAAGCCTTTCTAGGACCTAAGTCACATACGACACCCGGACGTTAGGCATTAAGGTTCGGGTGGTCCCTTAGGTACGAGGAAGTCGCTTTGTCGAGGCCTCTGGCCATCTACATCGCCGGGCTCGTGGGAGCAGCCGTTGTTGGCTTGCTCGCCACGAGCCTTGTTTTTCCCGTCGATAGCCGGATAGCGATCGAGCTTGGCGGCGACCAGGGATCCCTCGATTCTCTGGACTACATCGCAGGCATTGCGTTCTGGACTCTCGCGACCCTGGTCGCCTCGAGCCTGCCCGTCCGCGTCTCGGGCAGCATCTCGGTCGCTGTATCGACAGCCCCGATCATGGCTTCCGCAGTCCTGGGAGGCCCTACTGCCGCAGCATTTGTGGCGTTGATCGGGACCATCGAATCTCGCGAGCTCCGAGGACGAGTGTCCTGGTATGGAACGCTCGCGAACCACGCGATTGTGGTGATCCCTGCGATGGTCGGAGCGATTGTTCTGTGGGATCTCAGACAACTCGCGCCCGGCCAACTGCCCGAGCTTCTCGCGACGCTCGTCGGGACCCTGATCTACTTCCTGCTGAATCTGCTCCTGGTCTCGCTCGTGGTCGTCATTCGGGATCGAGGGTCCGTCAGAGAGTTCCTGAGCCAGGCCGAGACGACTAATGTCTGGGCGAACTTCCTCACGCTTGCCCCGCTTGGGTGGCTGATGGCGGCGATGTATCAACTCGCGGGCTGGTGGAGCACCTTGCTCTTTGCAGTCCCTCTGGCGACGACGCGTGTCGCATACCAGCGATTTGTCGACATGCGCGAGATGTTCACGCAGACCATTGGCGCGCTGGCGGAAGCGGTCGACAAGCGGGATCCGTTCACGAGCAAGCACTCGCAGCGGGTGCGGTCGATCTCGGTCGACATCGGGCGGCAGATGCGGGTGTCGGCGGCGGAGCTGGAGGCCCTCGAGTGGGGCGGGCTGCTGCATGACGTCGGCAAGATCGGCGTTCCGGACTCGATCTTGATCAAGCAGGGCAAGCTGACCCGCGAGGAGCGCATCCGGATGAACGCGCATCCGGTGCTGGGCGCCCAGATCGTCGGCCCGGTCGATCGGCTGGCGCCAGAGCTGCCGGTCATCCGGCATCACCACGAGTGGTACAACGGCTCGGGCTACCCGGACCGGCTCATGGGCGACGAGATCCCGAAGCTCGCCCGGATCCTGCATGTCGCCGACGCCTTCGAGGCGATGACGGCCGATCGCCCATACCGCAAGGCCCTGTCGGTCGGGCAGGCGCTCGCGGAGCTCCGCAAGTTCGCCGGCGTCCAGTTCGATCCGGAGATCGTCGACGCCTTCGTGAAGACCAGCTGGGCCGAGGACGCCTCCGAGCCCGGAGAGCCCGATCTGCATCCGATCCCGCTCCTGGGCCAGCACGCGGCCCGACTCGCTCGCCAATACGACGGTCCGGCGCCTGGCTCCCCGGCGGCAGACCCCGCCTGAATCCCGACAGGGCGAGGTGGTCGCGGGGGCCACCTCGCCCGCCCATTTCGCGTCCCCGCCCGGAAATCGACCCTGCGCCTGACGCAAGTCCTGCGCAGCGAGGCCCTCGCGTTCGTGACAATGCGCACCATGAGGAAGGGAGCCGCCTGGTGACGCCTTGCTGATCCTGGCCCTCGTCCTGGGCATCGTCGGGGGCCTGCTCGCCGGCGGGCACATCACCAACATCGCCAACGTCCGGCTGAAGCTCGTCTGGCTTCTGTTCCTCGGGCTCGTCATCCGTTATGCGACGCAGTGGGCGATCGAGGCCGGGGTGCCGTACATGGACCTCGTCCGGCTGCCGCTGTTCATCAGCGGCTTCTTCGTCCTGCTCGTCGGCCTTTGGCTGAACCGCGAGCAGCCGGGCCTGCCGCTTGCCTTCGTCGGCATCCTGCTCAATGCCGGCGCGATCATCATCAACGGCGGCTACATGCCGGTCTGGGAGCCGAGCGTCATCGCCGCCGGCCTCTCCCCCGCCGACATCACCTCGCCGTTCTACCGCCTCGTCGGCGAGACGGTGACCGGCGGCGTGCCGCCGTCCTTCCTCGCCACTGCGGGCCCCCTCGGCGACATCATCCCGATCCCGATCCCGTTCCTGAACAACGTCGCCAGCATCGGCGACCTCTTCCTCGCCGCCGGTCTCGGGTTCTTCCTGTTCGCGGTGACGGTCCGCTCGCCGGTCGAGTTCGAGGAGGCGGCCGTCGTCGCGCTCCGGCGGCGGCTCGGCGAGCTGTCATACGAGCCCGACCGCGTCGAGTGGCCCCAGGAGGACATCCCGGCGCCGCCCTACGAGGGCCCGGTCGAGGTGATGATCCCGGCGATCGCGGCGACGCCCGAGGGCGGGCTCGTCGGCGCGTCCGCGCTCGAGCGGCCATCGCTCCTCGGTGGCACGTCGATCGGCTCCGAGGGCACGCTCAGCGGGGCCCGGCGGATCCCGATTCCGGGCATCCCCACCTTCGTTGCCCGGGTCCGGCGCCACCCGTACGTCCGCCTCGCCCTCGACAGCTCGTTCAGCGCGCTCTGGACGGGCCAGCTGATCTCGGCGCTCGGCGATCGGATCCACCAGATCGCGCTCGCATTCGTCCTCGTCGACGCGACGCACTCGTACCTCGCCGTGGGCGGGGTCTTCCTCTTCGCGACGCTGCCGAACCTCCTGTTCGGACCGATCGCGGGCGGCCTCGTCGACCGCTGGGACCACCGCGAGGTGATGATCGTCAGCGACCTGCTGCGGGCCGGCCTCGTACTCCTCATCCCGATCGCGGCCGTGACGAACCTGGCTCTCGTCTTCCCGCTCGTCTTCCTGGTGACGACGGTCTCGATCTTCTTCCGCCCGGCGAAGGGCGCGATCCTGCCGCGGATCGTGGCGCCGGACGACCTCGTGCCCGCCAACTCGGCGCTGTGGGTCGGCGAGACGTTCGCCGACATCGTCGGCTACGCCCTCGCCGGGCTTTTCGTCACGCTGCTCCACGACCAGCTCCCGGTCGCGTTCTACGTCGACTCGGTGACCTACGTCGCCTCGGCACTGCTGATCGCGACGATCGCCGTGTCGCCGCTGACCCGGACCGCTGCTGCAGCCGCGGCGGATGCCGGGCGCGGGACCCTGGCCGCGCTGCGCCAGTTCGGCGCCGAGATTCGCGAGGGCTGGCACTTCCTGCGGGGCGATTCGGTGCTCCTGGCAAACGTCGCCCAGGCCGTCGTCGGCCAGTTCTCGATCGGCATCCTGCTCGCGGTCGTGCCCTTCTATGCGGCCGACTTCCTGATCCGCGGCGCGTACTCCGATCGCGAGGCCTACGGGTTCCTCGAGGCCGCGATCGGCCTGGGTAACTTCATCGGCGGCTTCGCGGTCGGGCTGATCGGCAGCCGGCTGGCGCTCGGCCGGATGGTCATCGCGGGCTACATCGTCACGGGCCTCGCGATCACGTTCCTGGCGCTCACGAACAGCCTGCCGCTGGCGATCGGGCTGTCGGTGGGGATGGGCATCGGCAACATGGCCTTCGTCATCCCGAGCCAGACCCTGATGCAGCGCCGGACGCCGCTCGACATGATGGGTCGGGTCCTCGGGCTGCGGTTCTCCGCGGTCTTCGGCGCGATGACGATCGCGCTCGGTGTGGGTGGCCTGCTCGGGGAGTGGCTGGGCGCTCCGCCGGTCCTCGCCGTGTTCGGGCTCGTGACCGTCGCGGCGGGCGTGATGGGCATCTTCCTGCCCGCCGTTCGCGACGCCTGAGGACCTTCGCGTACACTGCGCGACGGCCTGACCCGGCCGAGCCACGCGCCGACTGGAGATCGCACCCTTCACATGACCGAACGACCGAACGACGCGTCCGGCGACGATCTCGACGAGACGACGGCTTCGACGCCGCCCGACGCGGAGCCGCCTGTCGAGGCGGAAGCCGAGAGCGAAGCCGATCCCGGTGTCGCCGCCGAGCCGGAGGCTGAGTCCCCGGCGGAGTCCCCGGCCGAACTCGCAGAGGCGGCGCCTGACCTGACCGACGCCGAGCTGACCGCCGCGACCGCGGACGCCCAGCTCGAGGTCGAGGAGGGCGCGGCCGAGGTCGCGGCGGAGCAGAGCGCCGCCGACGAAGCCGCCGAGGAGCAGCTAGCCGAGGAAGAGGCCGTCGCGGAGGCGGACCCCGCCGAAGAGGAAGTGGCCGAGGAGGCCGACCTCGACGAGGAGGAGGCTGCCGAAGGTGCGGCGGCCGCGCCCGCGGCGCCCGTGAGCGCCCGGGTCCGCGCCGAGCAGGCCCGGCAACGGGCCGCGCACAGGGAGGCACGCGGCGCGCGAGGCCCCAAGGCGACCCGCACGGCCTTCCCGATCGACCCCGCGCTGCGGATCAAGGATCCCGCGTCGACGGTCTTCGTGGCCGGCACGATCCTGGTGTTCGTCCTGATCTTCCTCAACGCGATGGCATTCGGCCACGGTGGCGCGTTCTCGCCCACGAAGCGGCCACCGACCCCGGTGCCGACCGTCAGCGCCGCGCCGTCGACGAGCCCCGGCCCGAGCGGGAGCGCCGCGCCGTCCGGCTCTCCGGCCGCCAGCGCGCCGGCCTCGGCCGCTCCCTCGGGCTCCGCCGCCCCGTCAACCTCGCCCTAGGCGCGCCGCCGCCCGAGACACGCGTCGCTCCCTACAGCGGCGCGACGCACACGCGGGCGTATCCTCGATCCGTGCGACTGCGAGTCGGTCGACGCGCCCACAAGGACGACTCCCGCGCGACCGATGCGGAGCGGGCCGCCGGCAGCGAGCGAGCCCGGGCGGACATGGTCGCCCGGCAGCTCCGCCGCCGCGGCATCCGCGACGAGCGCGTCCTCGAGGCGATGGCGACGACGCCGCGCGAGCAGTTCGTACCCGGCGTCCCGACCTCGCTCGCCTACGACGATCGCGCCCTCCCGATCGACGCCGGCCAGACGATCAGCCAGCCGTACATGGTCGCCCGCATGACCGAGCTCCTCGTGGTCGAAACGGGTGACCGGGTGCTCGAGATCGGGACCGGCTCGGGCTACCAGGCGGCCGTGCTGGCTCGCCTCGGCGCCAGCGTCACGTCGATCGAGCGATTGCCGGACCTCGCGGACGCCGCGCGATCGACGCTCGGCAGCCTCGGCATCGGGGGCGTCGATGTGCGCGTCGGCGACGGCAGCCGCGGCGACCCCGACGGCGCGCCGTGGGACGGCATCGTCGTCACCGCCGCCGCGCCCTCCATCCCCGACGCGCTGCGCGAGCAGCTCGCGGTCGGGGCGCGCCTCGTGATCCCGGTCGGGCCGCGCCACCAGCAGGACCTCGTCGTCGTCGAGCGCCGCAGCCCGAACGACTGGCAGGAGTGGTCCGACGGCGCCGTCGTCTTCGTGCCCCTCGTCGGCGAGGGCGGCTGGAACGAGTGAGGCCCGAGGGAGGGCCGCCGATATACTCGGCCGTCGATGGCCCACGTGTTCGTCGCTCCCCATCCGGACGATGTCGCGCTGTCCTGCGGCGGCCTGATTGCCTCGCTGCGTGAGCTCGGCCAGAACGTCACGATCCTGACCGTCTTCTCGGGCTCGGGCTCGAATGGCAGCGGTTCGAACGGCCTGGCCGGCTACCAGCGCGAGGCGCTGGGCTTTGGCACCAAGACCCTGTGGCCGGCCACGGAGGCGTTCAATCGGGCGTCGATCCGGGCCGACTACCCGGGCACCGAGGCGGATACGGAGTGGCTCGCCGAGGAGGACCGGCTCGAGGCGACCCAGGAGGACGCCGATTCGTCCGCGAAGCGCTTCTGGCAGCGCGCCTCGTGGTACCGCCGTGCCAGCATCCGGAACCGGCCGCTCGCCGGCCAGGCGCTGATGGACGACGTCGCGACGCAGGGCGCGCTCTACACGGACGACGTGGTCGAAGCGGCGACCGCCGGCGAGATCGTCGCGCGGCGCCGGGTCGAGGACGAGCGCTTCGCGTACTTCGCCGAGGCCTCGGTCGTGTTCCTCGACCTGCCGGACGCGGTCTTCCGCGGCTACGACGGCGACGACCAGCTGCTCGGCACGGTCCGCCTCGACGACGACGCGCCGCTGTCGATCCTGCGCACGGAGATCGCGCGGCTCGAGCCGCAGGCCGTGTACGTGCCGCTCGCCGTCGGCAACCACGTCGACCACCAGCTCTGCCGGGACGCCGGCGTCGCGCTCCTCGCCGAGCCGCGGAGCTGGGTCATGCCCGGGCCCGCCTGGGCCGGCAAGGTCGTGTTCTACGAGGACTTCCCGTACGCGTACTGGTCGAACTTCCAGTCGCTCGACGACCTGCCGCAGGGCGCGCTCGAGGGCATCCCGTCCGACGTCTACCTCACGCCGCGCTACGCCGACATCAGCGACCAGCTGGAGCGCAAGGTCCGCGGCGTGGCCATGTACGAGAGCCAGATCGAGCGCCTCTTCGGCGGCATGAAGCAGATGGCGTCAGCGGTCCGCGAGCGGGCTAATGGGACGGGCATCCTCGGCAACGTGAACGGTGCGGCCGAGCGCTACTGGCACAGCTACCGGCCGTAACCGGCGTCAACCCGGGGGCGTCAGCGGCCGCTCATGCATCCAGATCGAGCCGTCCTCGTCTTGGTAGACGAGGAACCAACTCGGCTGGGCCTCGAGATCGGCCCGCTGGGGAGCCCCTTCTGCGCCGGCGGGAACGACAAGGGCGTCGACCCTTCGCACTGCGACCGTCGAGAGCCAGCCCGTGCCGGCGCTCGCGATCTCGTCGGCGTCGGAGAGGACCGGTGCCGGGAAGAGCTCGATCCGTGAATCGATCGCAACCCGGATGTCTGGGACGGCCCATTCGATAAACGAGCCCCAGGTCTGGGGTGCCCAGACGCGCGCACCACGTTCGAGCGCTCCTGTCGCGGCGAGCTTCTCCAGCCGGAGTGCGATGCCCTGCGGGGCGTGGCTGAGGGCGAGAATCGGCACACCGAAGGGGCCAGTCGGGCGAAACACGGGCAGGAGCGCCACCGCGAAGACGACCAGCACGGCCATGACCAGCATGTTCAGCGGGGAGCGGCGGGCCTCGCTGGCTGACGCCTCGCGGGCGGTGCGGGCGCGGAGCGTGAGCGCGGGCCGGCCGGGGACGCGAAGATCGGCGAGCTTCAGCCCGGGTTGCAGCTGGACCATCGCGACCGGCGCCGCGATCGCCCACCAGGCGAGGCCGCGGCCGGTGACGACGCCGAGCAGCGCGAAGATCCCGACGGAGACGAGCGGCCCGAAGAACCGTGCCGACGTGCGGCCGCGATCGGTGCGGAACCGGAAGAAGACGACGCCGAGGACGGCGATCAGCGAGACGTAGAAGATGAACCCCTCCGGGTCCAGTGGGCTCGGTGGCCGCCACTCGGAGACTTGCGTCGTGATCGCCGGGTCGCGGGCGAGATCGACGATGTAGGCCCAGACGTCGATGCCGAACGGGTTGATGAGCGTCGCCACGGCGCAGATCGCGGCGATGATCGCCAGGCCGGTCGAGCCGAGGAGGCGGCGCCGGAGCGCGGGCACCGGGTGGCCGGGCGGTGGCGGCACGCGGAGGAGGGCGACCTCGTCGATCCAGGCCAGCGCGACGAGGACGACGACGAGCGGGAAGCTGCCGTGGAGGTTCGCCCAGGCGATCGCGATGAACGGGAGCAGCCACAGCCGCCGCGGGTGCCGCGAGCGCTCGACCAGGATCCGCAGCGTCGCCGCGAAGAGCACCACGGCGAAGAGCTGCGGCCGCAGGGCGAGGGCCGGCGCGGCGACGACGAAGAACGCGATCGTGATCAGGGTCGCGGTGCGCGCCGAGCTGGCGATGGCCGAGCCGCCTGCGCGAACCGAGGCGATCGACCAGGCCGCCCGGATCGCGCCGAGCAGGAGCCAGAACGTCAGGCCGACGAGGAAGGCGCGCAGGAGCGCGAGGCCGGTCCAGCCGAGGACATCGAAGACGGCGGTGAGGATGACCTGCGCGCCCCACTGCTGGTCCAGCCAGGGCGTGCCGGCGACGGTGAACGTCCACGTGTCGTGGTCGGGGATGCCGTTGCCGCCGAGGATCTCCGCGCCCGCCCGGAGCTGATAGGCGAGGTCGACGGCCGGCATCGGCACGAGCAGCGCCGCGAGCGCCGGCAGGAAGACCCCGAGGAACGTCCAGAGGTGGCCGAGGGTCGGCCAGGTCCGGGGAGCGGCCGTCGGCGCGCCCAGCACGAAGCGCCGGCGAGGCATCAGTCGCATGCCGGCCTCGTGGGGTTCAGCGGCCCGTCAGCCGGCCTGGTGTGAGATGGCGCGCTTGCTGGTGACGGTCGGCGGCAGGAGGTGCTCGCGAAGCAGCCACGCCCGGGCCGGCGTCAGGCCCGGCTCCTCGCGCAGCGGGACGACGGCGACGAGGAGGGCGAAGACGTTGAGCCACAGGATCGGCATGGCCAGGAGGATCGCGATCGGGACGGTCCAGTGGCGGCTCGTGCGCGCGCCCCAGACGATGATCGCGAGAGCGAATGGGAGGCGGACCCAGACGGGAATGCCGAGGTAGGCGCCGTCGACGACCTGCTTGTCAGTGATCGAGCGCCGCAGCAGGTCGTACCAGTCGTGCCACAGGCCCGGCGCGACCACCGCGGAGACGCCGGCGACCGCCACGGTCGCGGTCAGCGCGATGGCGAGGTTCCGCCACTCCCGCCGGACCAGGAACCAGACCAGCCCGATCCCGGGCGCGACCTTGGTCAGCAACGGGAATGCCCACACGGCCGGGTAGCGGAAGCCGATGACGACCGCGGCGGCGATGAACACGTCGATCTGGCCGAGGTACAGCTCCAGCGCGACCGCTCCCGTGAGCACGAGCGGGAACGCCCAGCGCCCGACGAGCCAGATGTAGGCCGCGCAGATCGCGGCGGTCCACAGCGCCGCGAACCACGGCCAGGGCAGGGTCGAGGTGATGGGGGCGAGGCCCTGGGCGAACGCCGGCGCATAGAGGTACGCGCCGATCACGTACGGATTCGAGAGCGCGTAGCTGAATCCATCTCCCGTGGCCCAGTACGTGTGCATGTCGACGAAGTCCGAGGTCCACGGGAATTCGTCGAAGAGCCGCAGCGTGACCAGCACCGCGGCGACGACCAGGAACAGGTCGAGCCCGAGGCGATCGCGGATGCGCGCCTCGACCGGCTCCGGCAGTCGCGCCAGCAGCCGATCGATGCGATTCGTGACGGGCTGGATCCAGGTGGGGGCCATCGGGGACGTACAGGGTACGGGAACCGTCCAGACGATCGGGCCATCGTCGGAGTCGGGGGCATGGCTGATAGAGTCGCGCCCGTGCCGGGGACGGATCTCGATCTTGTGGTGCTCGGGGGCGGGGGTCACGTCGGCCTGCCGCTGAGCCTCGCCTTTGCCGACACGGGCTGGCGCGTCGGGATCTACGACATCAACGACGGCACGCTGGCCAAGATCGGCGCCGGCGAGATGCCGTTCATGGAGCGCGGCGCGGACGCCCTGCTCGCCAAGGTCCTGGGCACCGGCCGCCTGGAGCTGAGCAGCGACCCGGAGATCCTCGGCCGCACGAATTCCCTCCTCGTCGTGATCGGGACCCCGGTCGACGAGTTCCTCGGGCCGTCGATGACGATCTTCGAGAAGACGGTCGCCGAGATCGCGCCGCACCTCCGCGAGGGCGCGCTCGTCGTGCTCCGGAGCACGGTCTACCCCGGCACGACCGAGTACGTCACGCAGCAGCTGGCGGCTCGGGGCTGCCGCGTCGACGTCGCCTTCTGCCCGGAGCGGATCGCCGAGGGCCAGGCGCTCGAGGAGCTGCGGACGCTGCCCCAGATCATCGGAGCCGACGACGATCGAGCTGCGATTCGCGCGTCCGAGCTGTTCGCCCAGCTGGGACCGAAGACGATCCGGACGACCTCGCGCGAGGCCGAGCTCGCGAAGCTCTTCACCAACACGTGGCGGTACATGAAGTTCGCCGTCGCGAACCAGTTCCTGATGATCGCCGACCAGGCGGGGGTCGACTACACGAACGTCCTCCGCGCGATTCGCGAGGACTACCCGCGGGCGCGCGACCTGCCCGGGCCCGGCTTCGCGGCGGGCCCGTGCCTGTTCAAGGACACGATGCAGCTCGCGGCGTTCACCAGCGACCACTTCCCGATGGGCCAGGCGGCGATGCAGGTCAACGAGGGCCTCCCCGCCTACATCGTGTCGGCGCTCCAGCGGCGCTACGGCACGCTGCGGGGCAAGACCATCGGCATCCTGGGCATGGCCTTCAAGGCGGAGTCGGACGACGTTCGGGCGTCGCTGTCGTACAAGCTCCGGAAGCTGCTCGCCTGGGCCGGCGCGGAGGTCCGCTGCGCCGATCCGTACGTCGCCGATCGACGGCTCCTCCCCGCGGACGAGGTCATCCGCGACAGTGACGTGCTCATCCTCGGGGCGCCACATCGCGAGTACTCGTCGCTCCAGGTCGGCGGCAAGGACGTGGTCGACGTGTGGGGGGCCCTCGGCGGAGGGATCCGGCTCTGACCGCCGCCGCCCGCGCGGGAGAGGGTCGAGTCGGGCCGCTGCGCCGAATCCGGCTCGCGCCGGACTGGCCGTGGAACGTGGTCCTGCCGATCGCCTTCGCGATCGGCTCGGCCCGATCGCTCATCACGATCTTCGTTCCCGGCCTGGTCGGGTCGCATGCCCGGATCTATACCGAGGCCGCCCGGGCGTGGCTCGCCGGCGGCGATCCGTGGCAGGTCGGGCCTCAGGACGTGGTCTTCGCCGGGCCGCCGCCGATGCTGGCGCTGTTCGTGCCCTTCGCGGGCCTGCCCGACGACCTGATCCGCCTCATCTGGGTCGCGGGCACGGCCGCGGTCGCGATCTGGATGCTGCGGCGGCTCGGGCTGCCGGGCTACTGGCTCGGCTTCCCGCCGATCTTCCAGGTGATCGTGCTCGGCCATCCCGAGATCGTGCTGGTCGGGCTGCTGCTATTCGGCGGCCTCCTCGGCGGGCTCGCGCCGCTCATCAAGCCGTACGTGGGCCTCGTCCTCGTGGCCGAGCGCCGTTGGCGCGCGGTCGCGGTCGGCATTGTCGCGTTTCTCGTCACGCTGCCGTTCCTGCCCTGGCCGCAGTTCCTCGCCGAGCTGCCGATGATCTCCGCCACGCTCGCCCAGCAGGCGCACGGCGACGGCGTGTTCGGGGATCCGCTGCTGATGCTCGTCGCGGCGGTCGCCCTGCTGTCGCTGGGGCCCAGGCTCGCGCTGTGGCTCGCGACGCCGCTGCTGTGGCCGTCGGTCCAGCCAAACTACGAGCTCATGACGCTGCCGGTCCTCACGCCGCTCCTGGCCACGTTCTGGGCGCTGCCGATCCCCGGCGCCACGCTCGCCGGGGTCATCGCCCTGGCCGTCGCCCTGCAGGTCCAACGCCGGCGGCGGCTCCCGACGTGGCTCGAGGCAGGCCTCCGACCGGTGGCTCGGGACACGACGTCGAAGGAGGCGGAGTCGGCGGTCGTGGCGGCCGTGCGCCGCCGCCTCGTTTCGATGCTCCCCAGCGGCCTCGCGCCGCGCGGGGCGGCCTGATGCGCGTCCTCGTCACGGGCGCCGCGGGCTTCATCTGCGGCTACCTCGTCCCGGAGCTGCTCGATGCGGGCCACGAGGTCATCGGGCTCGACAACTTCAGCAAGTACGGCCGCGTCGCCAAGTCCTACGACGACCATCCGCGCTACCGCTTCGTCGAGGGCGACGCCAAGGACGTGGCGCTGCTCACCGAGCTGGCACGGGAATGCGACCAGGTCGTGGCCGCCGCGGCGATGATCGGCGGAATCAGCTACTTCCACGAGTTCGCGTACGACCTGCTCGCCGAGAACGAGCGCATCCTCGCGGCGACGTTCGACGCGGCGATCGCGGCACACAAGGCCGGCACGCTCGACCGGATCATCGTGATGAGCTCGTCGATGGTGTTCGAGTCGACCGAGGTCTTCCCGACGCCCGAAGGCGCGCAGCTCACGTCGCCGCCGCCCATCTCGACGTACGGCTTCCAGAAGCTCGCCTCGGAGTACTTCGCCAAGGGCGCGTGGGAGCAGTTCCAGCTGCCCTCCACGATCCTGCGGCCCTTCAACTGCGTGGGAATCGGCGAGCGCCGGGCCCTGCGCGATACGGACGTGATGAGCGGCAACATCAAGCTCGCGCTCTCGCACGTCGTGCCCGACCTTGCGCTCAAGGCGCTCCAGGGCCAGAACCCGCTGCACATCCTCGGCGAGGGCAACCAGGTCCGGCACTACACGTACGGCGGCGACCTCGCCCGGGGCATCCGACTGGCGATGGAGTCGCCGAAGGCGGTCAACGAGGACTTCAACCTGTCGACGGCCGCCTCGACCACGGTGCTCGAGCTCGCCGAGATCATCTGGGACAAGGTCCACGGCGACGGAGGCGCGATCGGCGACGGCGCGCCGTTCCGGTTCGTGACCGACCCGCCGTTCGAGCACGACGTCCAGCGTCGCGTGCCGGACGTGCGCAAGGCGCGCGAGGTCCTCTGCTTCGAGGCGACGACGACGCTCGACACGATGCTCGACGAGGTCATCCCGTGGATCGCCGCCGAGCTCCGGGACGGCCGCATCTGATGCGGCTCCTCGGGGGCGAGCGGGCCGCGGTCCCGAGCCGCGTTCGCGTTGCCCTGGCCGCGGGTGGGGTGGCCTTCACCGCCATCCAACTGATCGTCGGCACCCAGATGGGCATCTTCCCGGTCCCGCCCGGCGACGAGCTGATCTGGGATCGCGTCGGCGACGCGGTCTGGACCGGGGCCCCGATCTACTACAACGCCCCGGTCCTCACCGACTCGTTCTGGTACGCCCCGCCGATCGCCGTGCTCTTCGCCACGGTCTCGTGGCTGCCGCTCATCGCCCAGCACGTGCTGTTCACCCTGCTGCGGATCGCGTCGCTGCGGGTCATCGCCGGCTCGTGGGTCGGCGCGGGCATCGCCTGCTGGTTCCCGCTCGTTGCCTTCGAGCTCGGCGGCGGCAACTTCAACCTCCTGGTCGCCGCCGGGATCGTGGCCGCAATCGGACGCCGGCCGGAGCTGGCGACGATCGCCGCGTTCGCGAAGTTCGGCCCCGCCCTGGCGCTCGATTCGCGTGACTGGCGGCGGGTCGGGGCGGTCGCCGTCGTCCTCATCGCGATCACCATCCCGTGGCTCCATCTCTGGCCCGAGTACGCGACCCACCTCCTCGGCAACCTGAGCTCGCAGCTCGGGCCGCAGGTCCCGATCCCGTTCGCGCTGCGGCTCGTGGTGGCCTTTGGGCTCCTGCTCGTGGTTCGCGCGGGCTGGGCACGCGCGCTCGCCGCGACGCTCGCCATCCCCGCCTTCTACTGGGGCAGCCTGGTGATCCTCATCGCCCCGGTCGCGATCGCGCTCCGCGACGTGAGCTGGGACGGCCGCCGGCTGCGACTCGGCTCGGTGCCGGCATGACGCCCGAGCTCGCCATCGTCCTGCCCGTCTACAACGAGGGCGAGGCGGTCGAGCCAGTTCTGCGCGGCCTCGCCGGCGCGGTGACGACCCCGCACGAGATGGTCGTGGTCTACGACTTCGACGAGGACACGACCGTGCCCGTCGTGCGCCGCCTCGCGAGCGAGATACCGCAGCTCCGCGGCCTCCGCAACGACCTCGGGCGCGGCGTGCTCAAGGCCATGAAGGCCGGCATCGCCGGCACGACCGCACCGTACGTGCTCATCTCGATGGCCGACGGCTCGGACGATCCGCGCGCGGTCGATCGCATGGTCGAGCTGGCGAAGGGTGGTGCGGACGTCGTCTCGGCCTCGCGCTACATGCGCGGCGGTCGCCAGATCGGCGGGCCGCCGCTGAAGCGGGTGATGAGCCGCATCGCCGGGCTGTCGCTGCACTGGTTCGCCCGCGTCCCGACCCACGACCCGACGAACAACTTCAAGCTCTACAGCCGCCGCTTCCTCGACTCGATCACGATCGAGAGCACGGCCGGCTTCGAGCTCGCGCTCGAGCTCACGGTGAAGGCGACGCTCGCCCACCGCCGCGTCGCCGAGATCCCGACGACCTGGCGCGACCGCACCGCCGGCCAGAGCAACTTCAAGCTCCGGAAGTGGCTCCCCCACTACCTGCACTGGTATCGGGTGGCCTTCCTGCGACGCTAGGATCCCGAAGTCGCTCGGAACACTGCGCGAAAGCACCGATCGACCCGTCATTCCCTCGCTGCTAGGTTCCGCCGGCATGTCGCTTTGGCGGATTGCGCTCGCGTTGTGCCTGGTCGCCTGTGGCTCCGGCCCAGCGGGCGAGCCCCTGGTGGCGCCGACGAACAAGCCATCGGTGTCGCCGTCGGGCGACCCGATCGAGCTGGCTGGCTACGGCGGCGGCGTGATGACCTGCCGCGGCGAGTGGGTCGAGGGCTGGCTTCGCGCAGACGTCGAACTGCACAACCGCCTGCTGGATCTCGACTTCCGGGCCCCGACCGCCATCGAGATCGAGCCCCTCTCCACGGGTGCCTGGCCCGAGCCATCGGGCCTCGGATACCCGCTGCGGTTCGTGCAGCTGCGGTGGCCGGCCGAGACCATCGGAGGGCGGATCGAGTGGCACTCCGGCGTGCGACTGGCGAGCGGTGAGGTGGCCGTGCTGAATGCTTCGGGCGACCTCGTTGCCGTCACCGGCGGCAGATACCGCCTCAGAGGCGAGTGGGCCATGATCGCCGCGATCGGCGGCCCCTGGTTCGGCAAGGGCCCGTGGATCGACGCGTTCAACGTCTGCCTCGACGGCGGTTCCGTGGTCCCGCAGTAGCGCCGGACAGACGCAGGGCCGCTAGCCCGCGGCGAGCCTCCGCTCGTCGGCGACGGCGTCGTCGTAGATCGTCTCGACGGCGCGAACCATCTGCTCCACGCAGAAGCGCTCGTGGACGAGGTCGTGGCCCGCGCGGCCGATGCGCGCAGCCTCGGCCGGGTCGCGCAGGAGCCGGACGATCGCGGCGGCCAGCGCCAGTGGATCGCGCGGCGGCACGAGGAGGCCGGTCCGGCTGTCGTCGATCATCTCCGGGATGCCGCCGACCGCGGACGCGACGACGGGCCGCGAGAGCGCCATCGCCTCGAGGATCGACAGGCCCTGGGCCTCGCGGTAGGACGGCAGCACCGCGACATCGAGGGCGGCGGTGACCGCGGGAACGTCGTCGCGACGGCCGGTGAAGATGACCGACGAGCGAGCGCCATCCAGGATGCCCATGGCGGCGGCCTGGACCTCGAGCAGCTCGTGCTGCGAGCCCTCCCCGACCACGAGCAGGTGCGCGTCGGGCACCGCGGCGAGGACGGACGGCCACGCCTCGAGCAGGGTCGGGTGACCCTTCTCGGGCTCGAGCCGGGCGACGACGCCGACGATGGGGTCGCCGGCCGGGATCCCGAGCTCGTGTCGGAGGCCGGGTGACCCGCCTGTCTGCGCGGCAGGCCCTCCGAGCGCGGCGGGCTCGCCGTAGCGCGCCAGGTCGACGCCGTTGTAGATGAGGCTGATCGGCGCGCCGACGCGGCCCTCGTCCTCGAGCTTGCGCACGATCGCGCGCGAGACCGCGATGAGGTGGTCCATCCGCGGCGTCAGGCGCCGGAGCAGGTCGCGGTCGTCGTCGGAGCGTATGCGCGAGGAGTGGACGGTCCCGACGACCAGCGGTCGCGGCCTGCCGGCGCTGGCGAGGGACCACGCTGCCTGCGTGCCAATGACCTCGGCCCGATACATGTGGTTGTGCACGACGTCGGCGTCGACAGCCGCCAGGTGCGCCGCGACCGCGGCGATGGCCTCGTCGTCGCTCATGTCGTCGAGCACGCAGACGGGCACGCCCGTCCGCTCGAGCCGGCGCACGCCGGGCCCACCCGACAACGCGAGGACCGAGACCTCATAGCGCTCGCGGTCGAGCCGCGTGACGAGGTTGTAGACGTGCTCCTGGGCCCCGCCGCTGGTACCGGTCGCGAGCAGCTCAACGACGCGGATGCGGTTCCGCGAGCCGGGCAGCGGCAGCCGGATGACCGGCTCGTAGCACGGGTCGGTCGAGAGCGCGGCGGGCGGCATCCGCAGCCCGGGCGTCGTCGGCGTCGTCGTCACGCGGCCGCTCGCGCCTCGTTGCGGCGCACGAGGATCCGCTGGACCGGCTCGTCGACCGCGCCCCACTCGTACTTGTAGGGCTCGTCGCCGCGGAGCAGGTCGACCCGGCACTTGCCTCGCTCGATCGCCCGCCGTACCAGCCGCTCCAGCTGGACGACGCCCGGCGAGAGGGCCTTGCCGTCCGGGTCGACGCCGGCGTTGTAGTACAGCAGCGAGCCCGCGGTCTCGAAGTGGATCTCGGCGGCGATGCGCTTGCCGTCGAGGGTCAGGAAGCCGAGATGCACGGTCGGATGGTCGGGGACCGCGTTCGGGCCGGAAGTCGCCTCGGCGAACAGCTCGAAGAGCCGGCGCATGAAGACCCGCGACTGCCGGCCGCCCTCGTTGTCGGGGAACAGGCCGCGCTCGCCCCACTTGCGCTGGTGCAGGTCGATGAAGGCGTCGAGGTCGGCGACCGGGTCGGTCGACTCGACGAGCTCGATGGCGCCCGCGGACTCAGCGCGGCGGACCTTGCGCCGGATCTCGTGGCGCTCCTTCTTGCCGAGGGAGGCGAGGTAGGCCTCGAAGTCGCCGCCCTCGGGCAGCCGGATCACCGGGCAGACGTCCTCGCGCTCGACGTTGAGCGTCCAGCCGGCAGCCATCTCGCGATGGCCGAAGGCCGTGATGAGCGCGTCGGTGGCCGGGTCGGCCTGGCGGAGGCGGCGGAGGTCGACGACCGACCATGGGTCGAAGTCGGCCTCGGTCCGGTCCGTGGCCAGGTAGTCGACGATGGCGGCGGCGGCCGCGGGCATGCTCGCCGGGTGGGCGAGGAGCGTCGCGTAGTCGGCGTGGTAGCTGGCCCCGAAGTAGACGGCGCACGCATCGGCAGCGACCGTCGTCAGCGGCAGGTCGTCCGCGCGGCGGATCGTCGTCCGGGTCACGGCATCGGATGGCTCGACGACGTGGCGATGCATGAGCGGCGCGATCGCCGCCGGTCGCCCCGGATCCCCGGCGGGGTCGATCAGCACGAGCGTCTCGGCGTGCGCGTTGTCGCCGTAGCCGTCCCACCAGGCGCGCTGGAAGGCCCAGGTCGAGAACGGCGTGCTGTAGGGATTCAGGAACGCGAGGTCGTTCCAGGCCTTCGGGTCGAGGGTCTCGAAGGGGCGGAGCTCGGCGTGCAGCGTCCGATCGGGTCGCGCGGGAGCGTCGGGTTCGGGCTCGCCGGCCGGCGCGTCAGCCGCCGGCCGCGCACATTCCGGGTCAGCCTGGAGCGTGGGGGTCACGCAGCGAGAATACCGGTCGCCGGATTTCCTTGCGCGCGCAACCTCTGGTCCCTCGCTTGCATCCGCGCACTCGCCCAGCGCCCGAGCGCCTCGCGGGCGAACGGCAGCACGCCCACGAGCATGGACGGGCTCAGCGTGTAGAACGCCGGCAGCGCGAGCGTGCCCGCCACCACCACGGGCCAGCGCCAGCCGCGCCAGGCCGCGATGACGACGATGCCGATCGCCGCGATGAACCGCGGCAGGAACGGCAGGTAGAAGGGCGGCACCGGCGGCGGCGAGCCCGCGGTGAGGAGCGCGAACCAGTCGAACCAGCGATCCGGCCAGAGGACGAACGTCACTCCCGCGATCGCGGCCGTCGCCCCGAGCGCCACCGCGACGTCCCGCCAGCGACGCCGCAGCGCGAACCACAGCAGCCCGATGCCGGGCGTGACCTTGGTCAGCAGCACGAAGGCCCACATGGCGGGCCAAACGGATGGGCGCTCCCCGCCCCGGAACGACAGGACGATGGCCGCGGCGAGCAGCAGCTGGATGTTGCCGGCGTTGACCTCCGACGCGACCGGGTACAGGAACAGCACGAACACGGTGAAGGGCCCGGCCAGCCAGACGAGCGCCACCAGCAGCGCCGCGCGCCAGATCGCGGTGAACTGCTCGAACGTGAGGTGGCGCCCCCAGCCGACCACGAGCTCGAAGGCGGGCGAGTAGTTGTAGCCGTTCTGCTGCAGCAGCTCTGGGTGCGGGTAGAGGTTCGACGGGTCCGCCCCCCAGTACCAGCGCACGTCGACCGGAAGGCCGACGGAGGTGGTCAGGAAGACCCAGTAGTAGGCGGCGAAGAGGATCCCGATGCCGGTGAACAGGAGGCCGAGGAACCGCGCCCGGCCGGCGAGGAGGTCGAGGAGGCGGTCGGTCACGCGGCGCCCATGCGCTCGAGGCTGTGGCCGGGCGCGTCCTCGAGCGGGGTGTTGGCGATGCGCCGCTCGCGGACGCCCTCCCAGGTCACCGCGAGGAGCGCGACCCAGAACGCGACCGGGTAGATCGCGAGCGGGAGCCCGAGCGCCGATGTGCCCGCCGCCTCCGCCATCGTCGGGATCGTCGAGGTGGCCAGCGGGATCAGCGCCGCCCACCAGCGCCCCCGATCGATGAGCAGCGCCGTCGGGAGCAGCAGGACGAGCGCGTAGTGCTCCCACAGGACCGGCGAGATGAAGTGCGACGCGACGGCCACGGCCAGGTACGACGCGACGGCCGACGCGCGGAGGATCGCGAAGAGCGTGACCGCGGCCACGGCCGCGAGATTCGCCACGCTTGCGATCGTCGCGACCGTCTCCGAGGCGCCCGCCTCGTACAGCAGCCGCCCGACGCCGACGATGTGCGGTGTGAGGATCGGCTCGTTGACCCGCTGGAGCAGCTGCGCCTGGTCGAGCCACGCCTGCGGGCCCGCGGCGACCGTGCCGGCGATGGCCAGCGCCGCCAGCACGACGAGGCCCACGACCGTGGCGCGAATGCGGCCGGTCAGCAACGTCCAGCCGAGGATCAGCCCAGGCTGGATCTTGATCGCGGCACCGAGGGCGGCCGACGTGCCGAGGACCCACGGCCGCTCCATCCAGCGCCAGCCGATCGCGAAGAGCAGCAGGATGATCGGGCCGACCTGGCCGAGCTTGATCGAGTAGAGCACCGGCCACGACAGGGCCGCGAGCAGCAGCACGGCGAGCCGCGACCGGGCCGAGATCGGCATGAGCGCGACCGCCGCGACGGTCGCCGCCAGCAACAGGAGCGTCCAGACCCAGACCCCCGCGTCGCCGGGGAGCAGCGCGATCGGCGCGACGAGCAGGGCGAACGGCGGCGGATAGAAGAACAGCCCGAAGTCGCCCATCGACTGCGCGTTCGGGTCGTACAGCGGCTGGCCGGCGATCAGGCGGTCGACGGCGAGGTCGTAGGCGCGGTAGTCGTAGCCCAGCGTTCCCGAGCCCGCGGCCGCCTGGAGCACGAGCACGACCCAGGCGACGGCGCCGATGAGGGCGATGGCGTAGATCGCCCGGACCAGCAGGACGCGGATGCCGTTCCCGCGCGCCGTGCCGGCGCTCATGGCCGCTTCCCGACCGACCGATGCAGCAGCGGGATCCGGAACAGGTCCCACCCGACGCGGACCGCCAGGCGTGCGCCCGGCCGCATGCGCGAGCCGCGGACGTCGTGCCAGCGGATCGGCACGACCGCGATCCTGTAGCCGCGGCGCCGGGCGAGATGGATGATCTCGACGTCGAACACGATCGACGTGATCTTCTGGCGCGAGAAGAGGTCCTGCGCCGCCTCGCGCGTGAAGCCCTTGAACCCGCACTGGGTGTCCTTCACGTCGCCGACCACCCAGATCGAGGCGAGCAGGTGGAACAGGTTGCCGAGGAAGCGGCGGTAGCCGGGCTGCGTCGCCCGCATGTCCGAGCCGTCGGGCTGGATCCGGCTGCCGAGGGCCACGTCGGCGCCGTCGAGTGCGGCCACGAGCTTCGGCAGCTCGGATGGGGGCGTCGCCATGTCCGCGTCGGAGAAGGCGACGAGGTCGCCGGTCGCGGCGAGCATCCCGGATCGAACGGCGGAGCCCTTGCCGGCGTGGCTCACCCGGAGCAGGCCGAGGGTCGCCCGGTCGCCGGCGGGGTCGCGCTTCGCCTCCGGCCGGGCCTCGACGAGCGCGGCCGTGCCGTCGCTGCTGCCGTCGTCCACGACCAGGACGTCGATGCGGGGATGGACGCCCTCGAGCGGCGGCGCGTCGAGGTAGCCGAACAGATCGTCGAGGGCTGGGCCGAGACGCTTGGCCTCGTTGTAGGCCGGCAGCACGACGGTGAGCGACCGCAGGCCGGCCTTCGGCCGCGGGCCGGTCTGGGCGGACGTCGGCATCGCGGGCGAGTGTACCGGTCGATCGTTCGGGTTCGACCGACGGTGACGTTCGGGTGGCTGACGAGTGGACGGTCGGGCAGACAATGGCGCCGATGACCGAGCGCATCCGCGTCGTCGGCCGTTCGCTCCTCGCGCTCTGGGCTCGCGCGGGGAGCTTCGTGATGGCCGCCTGGTTCGGGACGATCTCGGCCTACTACCTGGTCGGGCCGCCGATCTTCCGCGGCGACCCACCGCTGCTCGGCTGGGACGCCATCGCCTACACCCACGCCGCCCAGGCGCTGCTCGCCGGCGGCGACCCCTGGACGACCGAGGCCCTCGGGATCTTCTTCGCCGCGCCGCCGCCATCGCTGCTGCCGTACCTGCCATTCGCGGCGCTGCCGGACATCGCCGTCGCCGCGGCCTGGGTCGCGATCGGCCTCCTGTCGTCCATCTACGCGATCCGGAAGCTGCGGCTGCCGTGGTGGTGGCTCCTGTTCCCGCCCGTGGTCCTCGGCACGGCGGCCGGGAGCACCGCGCCGCTCGTGCTGGCCCTGCTCGTGCGCGGCGGCCTCGCCCAGGAGCTGGGTCGCGACGTCCGTGGCATCGCCGCCAACGCGGCGGCGGTCGTGCTCCGCGTCTACGTGGCGTTGCCCCTCCTGCTGCTCGGCCGCTGGCGCGCGCTGGTCGTCGCGGCCGCGGCCCTCGCCTTGACTGCGCCGTTCCTGGCCTGGCCGACGTTCATCGCCGACCTGCCCGCCGTCCAGCGGGCGATCGTCAACCAGGCCGGCGGTGGGGTGTCCGCGACCGTCTCGCCGGTCCTCGTCGGGGTTGCGCTCGTCGCCCTCGTGGTGCTCGGCCGCCGGCGCGCCGCGTGGCTCATCGTGCCGGCCCTGTGGCCGCAGGCGCAGCTCTACTACGCCTCGCTCGCGCTGCCGGTCCTCGGCGGGATGCCGCTCGTCGCGCTTGCCATCGCCAGCCCCGCGACGCCGGGGCTGATCGCGGTCGGCATGGCGGCGCACGCCGTCCTCGAGCGGCTCAGCCTGCGGCCGGAACCGAGGCGCCTGGCGCCCGATGCGCTGCTGGCAGGTCGGGAAGGGCGGGCTGCTCGTCCCGCCTCCGCGTCCTCGCGAGCCAGGGGATGAGCGGCACCAGGGCGAGCAGCGGCGCCGGGAAGAAGTAGAAGACCGTCCCGAGGACGCCCTGCCCCGTCACCTCGTTGCGCATCGCGGTCAGCCAGTCGAACCAGAACGGCAGGAACGGCAGCGACACGATGGCGGCGATCGCCAGGCCCCACAGCCAGGTCCGGCTCCGGCGCACGAACGGCAGGATGAACGGCACCAGCAGCGGCTTCCCGAACAGCCCCACCGCCGCCCCCGGCCAGCGGGTCGCCAGCGCCGTCACGGCCATGGCCCACATTACGGTGTTGCCCATCGCAATCGTGATCGCGAACGGCAGCAGGACGAGGACGCCGGCGAGGACCGGCCACGACCACGGCGCGGGCCGCCAGTACCACGTCATGTAGGCGAAGATCGACATCGGGATCGCCCACCACAGCACCGCCGGCAGCACCGTGAACGGCGCGAACAACAGCATCATCGGTGGCGGGTAGAGGTTGATGACCCAGCCGCCGCTGTAGATCACGTCCGGGTACGGGCCGCTGAGCTGGAACGGCGTGTACATCTCCCCGGTGGCGAAGAACTGCCGGGCGACGTTCACGTAGACGTTGAAGTCGAACCACATCCGGCCCTCGGGCGTCGCCTCGCCGACCACGCGGATGTACTTGCCGACGATGAGCAGGGCGAGCAGGCCCGTCAGCGTCCCGAAGAGGACACGGCTCGGGCGGATCTTCCCCGGCGAGATCCGCGCTGGCATCGAGGGCAGAGTCTACGAAGCGGGCCGCGGCCGGTACAGGGGTCGAAAAGTCCCGGCGACGAGGAGCGCGCCGAGGAGAACCAGGGCGCCGAGCGTCGGCAGCGCCCGGTTGACGATCCACGACGCCTCGCCGAGCGCGTCCTGCTGGCCGCCCCACATCAGCAGGTACGCGACCGCGAGCATGGGCACGGGCACGCCGGCGCCGAGGCCCAGGACCAGCGGCAGGACCAGCAGCGCGAGGTAGTGCTGGTAGACCGCCGGCGCCACGAGGACGGCCACGGTCACCGCGACGGCGAACGAGAGCGCGGTCGTGGAGTCGGCGGAGGGGCGCTGGGCGGCGGCGGGCTCGTGCGCCGTGGCCGCTGCGACGGGTTGCGGGTCGGCGGCGGGGCGGCGGGCCGCGGCCCCCTCCAGCGCGGCCCAGGCCAGGAGCGCAAGCCCGGCCACGGTCACCAGGACGCGGGCCCCCGTGAAGCCGAGGTACGGCGCGAGCCAGACGGTCGGGGCGAGCGTGTCCGTGGCGTCGGCCGGGGCCGAGAGGTTGGCGAGGACCGCCGGGTACTGCAGCCACGGCTCGATGCCGGTGAACGGCAGCGCGAGCAACGCGGCCGCGGCGGCACCGACGACCGCCCCCGCGGCCCCACGCCAGCGCCGCGTCAGCAGGAACCACAGTACGAGCACGGCCGGGAAGACCTTGATGACCGCCGCGAGGCCGACCGCCACGCCGGCCAGCAACTCCCCTCGCGAGTCGCCACGGCGCACCCCGAGCCACGCGATCGTGAGCAGCCCGAGCAGCAGCAGGTGCACGTTGCCGAGGACGAGCTCGCCGATGACCGGCGGGAACGCGAACGCGGCGCCGACGAGGAGCCATCGACCGCGACCCGCGAGCAGCGGGTAGCGCCCGCCGATGCGCTCGGAGCGATGCAGCGCGAGCACCGACGCGACCAGGATCGCGGCGCCGAGCCCGTTCCAGAGCCAGGCCGCGGCCCGATAGTCGGACGGGAAGAGGGCAGCGAGGGGCATCACGGCCGCCGCGAGCGGTGGCGGGTACAGGAACCCGTCCTGGCCCTGTGGCGCGTACGGGCCGGCGAGCTGGGTCGCCGAGTAGATCGGCTCGCCGTGCAGGAGGTGCGAGGCCGCGGTCCAGTAAAACGAGAAGTCGTAGCCCCACTGGACCTGGCCGGTCAGCCCGGCGAACTGCGTCGCCCGGAACACCAGCACCAGCCCGAGCACCACGGCAACCACCAGCGCCTGCATCCGCGGCGCTCGCAGGAGGCGGAGGCCGTACACGCCACTCACGCGGGCGCCGCCTCGGAACCCGGCCGTCGAGCCGGCGCCTCGGCCTCACGGCCCTCCGCATCGGCGCCCTCGGGCGCGGCCCGCTGCAACGCGAGCGCGACCAGCAGCACGATCCAGCCGAGGGTCTGCGGGACCCGCGACAGCACCCACGACCAGTCACCGAGCGCCGGCTGCTGGCCGCCCCACATCAGGAAGTAGGACAGTGCCACGGTCCAGACCGCCACTCCCCCGGACAGCGCGAGCAGCAGCGGAAGCACGAGCACGGCGAGGTAGTGGTGGAACACGGCGGGCGCGATGACGACCGCCACGACCACCGCGATCGCGAAGCTCACCACGGTCGATCGGGCGCGGGTGGCCCACATGAGCACCGCCACGCCCGCGAGGGTCACCAGCCATCGAGCGACATCGAACCCGAGGACCGGCGTGAGCCACATCGTCGGCGAGACGGAGTCGTGGACGTCGAGCACCAGGCCCATGTTCGCGAGGACGCGGGGGTAGTCGAGCCACGGCTGGAGTCCCGTGAACGGTAGCGAGAGCAGGGCGAGGACGCCCGCGCCGGCGATCACCCCGGCCGCTCCACGCCAGCGGCGGGTCGCCAGGAACCACAGCAGCAGGACGCCCGGGAAGACCTTCAGCAGCGCCGCCGCGCCCACCGCCGCGCCCGCGAGCCACTCCCCTCGCGCGTCGCCGCGCCGCACGAACAGCCACGCGAGCGAGAGCAGGCCGAGGATCTCCAGGTGCACGTTCCCGACGGAGAGCTCAGCCACGACCGTCGGCAGGAACAGCGCGGCCGCAACGAACCACACCCACCGCGGCCGCGGCAGCCAGGCGAAGCGCCGATCGAGGCCCTCGGTGCGAACCACCGCCCAGACCGACACGACCACGATCGCCGCCCCGATCGCCGCCCACAGCCAGCCCGCCGCCAGCGGATCGGTCGGGAACAGCGCCGCGAAGGGGATCATGAGCACGGCGAAGGCCGGCGGGTACAGGAAGCCGCTCTGGTCCTCGGGCACGTATGGCCCGGAGAGCTGCTCGGCCGAGTAGATCGGCAGGCCGTGGAGGAGCTGCGACCCCGCGGTCCAGTAGTAGGAGAAGTCGGCCGCCCACATCCGTTCGTGCGACAGCACCGCGAGCTGGAGGACACGGAAGACGGCGAGGATCGCCACGATCAGCACGAGCACGGCGCGCCGCCCGCTCGGTTGCGCCAGGAGCCGGAGCCCGTACACCTCCGATCGCACCGGCGCGGACGGTAGCATGCGGCCCATGCGCTGGAGGGAGGCGGGGGTTGCCATCGCGGCGATCTTCCTGCTGAGCCGCAGCGCGCTCGTCCTCGCCGCCGCGTTCCTCGAGAACAACGTCCCGCTCAGCTACCACGGCAACACGTTCTCGACCGCGCCGATCCTGCGGAGCCTGACCGGGACCGACTCGATCTACTACCTCGGCATCGCCGCCGAGGGCTACCACAGCCAGCCCGTCTACCAGGCCTTCCGCGACTGGGCGTTCTTCCCGCTCTACCCGATCGTGACGAAGGTCGTCTCGATCCTCACCTTCGGCGACGTCGCGCTCGCGGGCGTGCTCGTGGCGAATCTCGCGTTCGTGGCGGCCCTCGCGGTCATCTACCGCCTCTCGCTGAGCTACATCGACCACGACCGCTCGGTCCGGACCCTCGCCTTCGTGGCCTTCGCGCCGGGCGCCGTCGCCTTCGCGATGGCCTACAGCGACAGCCTGTACCTGCTCCTGTCCGCGGGGGCCTTCCTTGCGGTCATGCGCGGCCACTGGTGGCTGATGGGCCTGCTGTATGCGCTCGCGACGCTGACGCGACTGCCGGGGCTCCTGCTCGGGATCCCGCTCGCGATCGCCATCGCCGAGCAGAACGGCGGCTGGCGCTCCGCGGCCGCGTGGCGCGCCGCGGCGAGCCTGCGGTCCCCGCGCCTCCTCTGGCTCGCCGCCGGCCCGATCGCCTTCGGGCTGTTCATGGCCTATCTCGGGGCGACGTTCGGCGACCCGCTCGGGATGTTCACGGCGCAGCAGGCCTGGTCGGACATCGGCCGGCCGGAGACCGGCAACTCGACGCCGGTCGTCGACCGCTTCGACCCGCTGGTGCTCCTCCTCGTCGGCACGCTCGTGCTGTACCTGTTCCTGTTCGTGTTCCGCCGGAAGGACAGGCTGCCCGCGTCGGCGACGGCCCTCGCGGTCGTGAGCGTGATCACGGCGCTGGCGTCGGGCCGGCTCCAGTCGATCGCGCGCTATCTCGCCGTGGCCTGGCCCTTCGACTGGCTCCTGGCGAACCGTCGCGCCGCCTGGTTCGAGCTGACCGGCCTCGCCTTCTTCGGCGCCCTCTTCGTGATCCACGCGATGCTGCACTTCACGCAGGCGCTGGCGCCCTGATCGTCGTCGCGGGCTCACGCCCAGACCGGACGCCCGACCGGACGGCCGACTGATCGGGGGACGACCACCCGACTGGTCGGGCGACGCCCGCCCGCCTGAACGTCCAACGCAGGCCCCCTCGGGGCCGCGCTCCGGGCCGATAACCGTCGCTTGCATAAACCAAGCTGATGGTGTCGAGCGGCGCGGTCCGGCGTGGTCCGGCGTGGTCCGGCGCGGTCCGGCATCGCGGTCCGGCGTGGTCCGACGTGGTCCGGCGGCGCGGTCCGGCGCGGTCCGGCATCGCGGTCCGGCGTGGTCCGGCGCGGTCCGGCGTGGGCCGGCGTTGGGGGTCAGCCCCGGGTCGGGCGGGGTCCGCGAGTCAGACTCATTTATGCAAGCGACAGGCATCGCCCGAAAAGGGGTTGGCAGAGGATGGCCCACGAGCCGTCGGCGCCGAGGCGATCGACGCCGGAGACGATCGACGCCGGAGACGGCGCGGCTACCATCGGGCCGATGCCCAGGAAAGCCCTCATCACCGGGATCACCGGACAGGACGGGTCATACCTCGCAGAGCTGCTGCTGCAGAAGGGCTACGAGGTTCACGGCCTCATCCGCCGGTCCAGCAGCTTCACGACCGGCCGGATCGACCACCTCTACCACGACCCCCACGAGTCGGGCGTGCGCCTGTTCCTGCACTACGCGGACCTGACCGACCCGACGTCGCTGTACTCGCACCTCCACTCGGTGAAGCCCGAGGAGGTCTACAACCTCGGCGCCCAGAGCCACGTCAAGGTCAGCTTCGAGGTCCCCGAGTTCACCGCCGACAGCGTCGGCATGGGCACGCTGCGCCTGCTCGAGGCGATTCGCACCGCCGACTGGCCGATCCGCTTCTACCAGGCCGGCTCGTCCGAGATGTACGGCAGCGCGCCGCCGCCGCAGGACGAGTCGACGTCGTTCCAGCCCCGCAGTCCCTACGCGATCGCGAAGGTCTTCGCCCACTGGATGACGATCCAGTACCGCGATGCCTATGGGCTCCACGCGAGCAACGGGATCCTCTTCAACCACGAGTCGCCGCGGCGCGGCGGGACCTTCGTGACCCGCAAGGTGACGCGCGGGATCGCGGCGATTCTCGCGGGAGCAGAGGACCACCTCTACATGGGCAACCTCGCCGCGCGGCGCGACTGGGGCTTCGCGCCGGAGTACGTCGAGGCGATGTGGCGGATGCTCCAGCAGGACGCGCCGGACGACTACGTCATCGCGACCGGCGAGATGCACAGCGTCCAGGAGCTGATCGACGTCGCGTTCGGGCTGGTCGGGCTCGATCCGGCCAAGCACATTCGCATCGACGAGCGCTACTTCCGACCAACCGAGGTCGACGAGCTCTGCGGCGACGCCTCAAAGGCGCGCGACAAGCTCGGCTGGCAGCCGCGGGTCACGTTCCACGACCTCGTCCGGCTGATGCTGGAGGCGGATCTGCGCGAGGCCGGCATCGATCCGGCATCGGTGATGTCGGGGGGGACTGCGGGGGCAGGCAACTCGGGACCGACTGGGGCCGCCGAGGAGCCGACCACAGCCGGGGCCTGACCCCGTTGGCGCCGCCGATCCTCGTCACCGGGTCGCACCGATCGGGGACGACCTGGGTCGGCCGCACCCTGGCCCTCGACCCGCGGGTCGTCTACGTCCACGAGCCCTTCAACCTCGACGCGCGCAAGCCGACGATGCGCGTCCGCCCGGCCCACTGGTTCGAGCACGTCACCCGCGAGAACGAGTCGGCGTTCCTCGAGCCCGTGGCGGAGGTCGTCCGCGGCGAGTTTCCGCCACGGAAGCGGGGCGTCGCCTCGCGCCTGCTCGAGACGGTGCAGGCCCCGCGCGTGCTCGTGAAGGACCCGATCGCGCTGCTGGCCGCGCCGTGGCTCGCCGATCGCTTCGGCTTCGACGTCGTGGTCATGATCCGCCACCCGGCGGCCTTCGCGAGCAGCCTGCAGCGCCTCGACTGGCGCTTCGACTTCGGGAACCTCGCCGAGCAGCCGCGGTTCATGCGCGGCCTCGCCGGCCCGTACGAGGCCGAGATCCGCGCGCTCGCCGCGCGCCAGCGCCTGGGCCAGCGCGAGCCGGACGTCATCGACCAGTCGATCCTGCTGTGGAACGTCCTGCATCACGTCATGGACGGCTACCGGGACGGCCACCCCGACTGGACCTTCCTGCGCCTCGAGGACCTGAGCGACACGCCGGCCGAGCACTTCCGGCGGCTCTTCGCGACGCTCGGCCTGCGCTGGACGGGTAAGGTGGCGAGGGCCGTCGAGCAGGGCAGCTCCGAGGACGCGCCGGCGGAGGTCGCGGTGGAGGACCGGAACGTGACCGTTCGCAACAGCCGCCAAGCCCGCTGGAGCTGGCTGGGGCGCCTCTCGCCCGAGGACGTGTCGCGCGTCCGCGAGGGCACGAGCGAGGTCGCCGCGAGGTTCTACACCGACGAGGACTGGGTCGCGAGCGGCTCTGGCTGAGGGCTAGACTCCCCGGGTGCCCGGTCCACTCGTCACGATCGTGACGCCGACCCTCAACCAGGCGCCTTTCCTCGATGCCGCGCTGCGTTCCGTGCGCGGCCAGACCTACCCGCACATCGAGCACATCGTCGTCGACGGCGGGTCGACGGACGGCAGCCTCGAGCTGCTCAGAGTCGCGTCGGAGGGGCGCGGGGGCTCGGTCGGGGAACGCGGCGGCTCGGTCGGGGAGCTCCGCTGGATCAGCGAGCCCGACACGGGCATGTACGACGCCCTCAACAAGGGCCTCGAGCTCGCGCAGGGCGATGTGCTCGCCTACCTGAACAGCGACGACGCCTACCTGCCCTGGGCGATCGAGACGGTGATGCGCATCTTCCAGCGCCGCCCCGAAATCGAGCTCGTCTACGGCGACGGCATCAAGATCGAGGAGGAGACGGGCGTGCAGCGCCTGCGCCTCTTCCCGCCGTTCGACCGGGTCAGCCTCGCCAACTACGAGTCGCTCATGCAGCCCGCGGTCTTCTGGCGCCGGAGCCTGTACGACCGCGTCGGCGGCTTCGACAGCGGGATGCGCTTCGTCGCCGACCTCGACTACTGGCTCCGGGCCTCCGCCTCGAGCGCCGGCATCACCCACGTCAACGAGGTGCTCGCGATCGAGCGGATCCACGCCGGGCGCCTGTCGAGCGCCCAGAAGGAGGCGATGGCGGCCGAGGACCAGTCGATGCGGGCGAAGCACGCCGGCGACGAGGGCGGCCCCGAGGGCCGCAAGCGCGCGGCCCAGCGCGACAGCTCGTTCCAGGTCCTGCTCTTCCGGCGATTCCTCATCGCCGCGTACATCCGCCGCCTCCCCGTTCCGCTGCCGTACCCGTGGAAGCGGTTCCTCCGCGACGGCCAGGTCAAGGTCCGCTGGCGAAAGGTCTGGCGCGGCTCGAAGCCGTACCAGCGCAAGGCGCTTCGGAACGCGGTCGTCTCGGGGCTGGCGGCGAACCTCCTCGAGGGGCGCGATGCCGCGTCGACCGGGGCCGCGTCGACCGGGGCCGCATCCGGGGCGGCGTCGGGCGCGTGATCCGTCGCTTCCTCCGGCCCTTCCGACGCCTCGCGCGGCGAGGCTGGCGCGCCGCCCAGGGCCTCGGCCACTCGCTGAACCAGCAGCGGGGCGAGCTGGCGCTGCGCCTCGCGTACCGCTACTCCCGCGAGGGTCGCCGCTCCCGCGAGAAGCTCGCCTCGATGCGGGGAACAGCCACTGAGCGCCGCTGCGTGATCATCGGAAACGGCCCCAGCCTCAACCAGATGGACCTCTCGGTCCTCCGCGACGTGCCGACGTTCGCGCTGAACCGCGGCTACCTGCTCTTCGAGCGCATCGGCGCCCCGAGCACCTATCTCGTCTCGGCCAACAAGTACGTCCTCGAGCAGTCGATGGACGAGATGCTCGCCGTGCCCCGGCCCAAGTTCTTCAACTGGCGCCACCGCCACCTCGTCCCGTCGGGACGCGACGACGTCGTCTTCTTCGACACGGTTCGCAACCCGGGCTTCTCGACGGACGTGCCCGGACGAGGCCTCTGGGAGGGCGCGACCGTCACGATGGTCGCGATGCAGCTCGCCTACCACCTCGGCTTCCGCGAGGTGGTGCTGATCGGCGTCGACCACAACTTCACGACCGAAGGGCCCGCCCACAAGCTCGTGACGTCGCAGGGCGCCGACCCGAACCACTTCGACCCGAACTACTTCGGCGCCGGCTACCGCTGGCAGCTGCCGGACCTCGAGCGCTCCGAGCGGGCGTACCGGATGGCCAAGGCGGCCTACGAGGCGGCCGGCGGCGAGGTCGTCGACGCGACGGTCGGCGGCAAGCTCCAGGTCTTCCGAAAGGTGGACTTCGCGGGGCTGTTCCCGGGCGGCTGACGCCCGACGCGCCGACGCGCCGCCGCGCGCGAGGTCGGCCTCCTCAGCTCTTCTCGATGACGAGCAGGAGGGACGCCGATGGCCGATACGGCTTCGGCGCGTCGTTCGGTGGATAGAACCGGTAGACCACGTCGGGTGACTCGACGAGCGTCTTCCGGTCGAGCAGCTTCAACAGGCTCGGGATCCGGTGCGCGACGCGCACGCCGGAACGCCGGAAGAGCTCGATCCAGCCCAGCATGTCGTTCGCGGGCCTCCGGACGACGAGGCGCAGCGGCGGGAGCTTCGAGCCCAGCCACTGGCCGATGACGACGCGAGGCGCCATCACGGAGACGTCGATCGTGTGGATCTGCAGTCCCCCGGGTCGCGTGATCCGATGCATGTCCTCGATGACCCGCGGACGCTCGGCGCTCGGGATGTGCTCCAGCGTCGAGACGCTGAAGACGCGATCGAACGAATCCGCCTCGAGCTCGGGCGCGAACTCGCCGAGGCGCCGGAACACGTAGTGCACCGCCGGGAACCTGGCCTGGAGCTCGTTCGGATCTCCCCACCTGCTCCAGAGCGGCTCGTCGGAGCTCACCCCGAAGTCGTCGGCCACCCACGGCTCCAGGTCGTACTTCGTCCCCAGGAACGCCGGCAGCCCGCTGTACGCCCCGCCAACCTCGAGCACCCGCTGGCCCTTGCGGAACTGGCCGACGTCGTCGATCCAGGGCCGGTTGTGCGCCTTGATCCCCCATTGGTCTGCGCTGTAGCCGGGAAAGTCGGGCAAGTCGAAGCCCCGGGACTTGTACCGGAAGAGCTGGTCGACCGTGGCCAGCGAGATGTGCTTCAGGACCAGCATGCGTCCGCCCTCACGACAGCGGCTTGACCTTGCAGACGCCGACGGCCATGTACTGCGGGTCCCAGTTGCCCCAGGGCATGCCGTTGTGGTCCGACGTCCGATAGAACCCGGCCAGGTTGTCGCGCAGCTCGGCGTTGGCGCGCAGGGTGGTCATGAGCTCGTCATAGCGGTCGTAGTTCGAGACGACCGATGCCGGGATGTCGAACACGCGCCGCAACGTCGCCTCCGAGTAGCACCAGCCCTGCGCGGGCTCGTGGAACCAGTCGGCCCCGCCCGACGCGCTGGTCGTCGCGATGAGGCGCCCGCCCGGCTTGAGGACCCGCATGAGCTCCGCGACGGCCAGCGGCAGATCCTCCGGCGTGTTGTGCTCGAGCGCGGAGACCGAGACGACCTCATCGATCGACCCGTCCTCGATCTCGGTCAGCGACCGGAGGTCCTGGTTGTAGATGACCACGTCGCCGCTGCTGCGTGGCGCATCACGACGCAGCGCATCACGACGCGGCCCGTCACCACGCCGCGTCATCCCGAGGGCCCGCAGCGCTCGGCGTACCCGGCGGAGCATGCGCCGCGCCGGGGTTCCCGGCCGCTTCGGAGCTCCGGGGCCCCGGCCGCCCGCGGCGAGGTCGCCCGCGCGGAGCCCGCTGACGCGGTACCGCGCCCGGAACTTCAGCGGCAGCCTCCGGCGGGACATGCGGTCGACGCTGAGGACGTGCCAGCCCCGGTCGGCGAGATACCACTGCAGGATGCCGATCCCCGCGCCCGCATCCAGGACCGTGCCCGGTTCCGGACCGAGGCGGCGCAGGATCCAGGCGAGATCCAGGAGGTAGTGCCAGCCGAGCCCGATGGCAAGGTCATCGGCGAGGACCTTCAGGTCCGTGACGGTCGGCCGCTCCTCGTCCAGGAGCGATACCGACAGCAGCTCGAGGGAATCGCCGCTGGTCGCGGTCGGGAGCTGCATTCGCCGGCAACGATAGCAACACGCAACCGGCGATCGGTCGGCAACGGCGAGACGAAGTAGGCTGCCCGCGATGGGTCCTGGGAAGCGGGTCATGGTCACCGGGGGCGGCGGGTTCCTCGGCAAGGCCGTCGTCGGGCGCCTCAAGGCTGCCGGCGTTGCCAAGGACGATCTCTTCGTGCCCCGCTCGAAGGACTACGACCTCCGCACCGCCGAGGGTGTTGGCGACGCGCTCGCGGACGGCGAGCCGAACGTCGTGATCCATCTCGCTGCGGTGGTCGGCGGAATCGGGGCAAATCGCGAGAACCCGGGCAAGTTCTTCTACGAGAACGCGGCGATGGGCATCGAGCTCATGGAGCAGGCTCGGCAGGCGGGCGTCGAGAAGTTCGTCCAGATCGGGACCGTCTGCTCGTACCCGAAGTTCACGCCGGTGCCGTTCAAGGAGGACGACCTCTGGAACGGCTACCCGGAGGAGACGAACGCGCCGTACGGCCTCGCCAAGAAGATGCTCCTCGTCCAGGGCCAGGCCTACCGCCAGCAGTACGGCTTCGACGTCATCCACCTGATCCCAGTGAACCTGTACGGCCCCGGCGACAACTTCAACCCCGCCAGCTCCCACGTGATCCCGGCACTGATCAAGAAGTGCGTCGACGCGAGGGAGGCCGGCGAGGATCACATCGACGTCTGGGGCACGGGTGCCGCCTCGCGCGAGTTCCTCTACGTCGAGGACGCCGCGGAGGGCATCGTCCTGGCCACGGAGCGCTACGACGGGCCGGAGCCCGTCAACCTCGGGGTCGGCCGGGAGATCACGATCCGCGACCTCGTCGAGCTGATCGTCGACCAGACCGGCTTCGAAGGCGAGATCCGCTGGGACGCCTCGAAGCCCGACGGCCAGCCGCGTCGGGCCCTGGACACCAGCCGCGCCCGCGACTGGTTCGGGTTCGAGGCCCGGACATCGTTCGAGGATGGGCTGCGCGCCACGATCGCCTGGTACGAGGGCTCGCGCGCGATGGCTCGATGAGCGCGACGGGGGCCGCTCGCCCGCCGGACTCCTCCGCGGACGTTGCGTGGCCACCCGCCGAGCTCGTGCCGGCGATCGAGGGCCTGCCGCGCTTCCTGCGCTACCCGATCTTCCTGCCGACCGAGCGGGTCCCGCTGGACGCCGCGATCGCCGGATTGGCCCGGGTCAAATCCCTGTACGACACCGAGCTGGACCAGACGTACCGGCCCCGGCTGCGAGCCCTGAAGGCGGCTCGCCGCGACCGGCGCTGCTTCGTCATCGGCAACGGCCCGAGCCTGGCCAGGACGGATCTCACAAAGCTCGCCGACGAGGTGACCTTCGCCACCAACGGCTTCTTCCTGAAGATGCCCGAGCTCGACTGGGCTCCCACCTACTACGTCGTCGAGGACCACCTCGTCGGCGAGGACCGGGCGGCCGAGCTAACCGCTCTTGGCGGTACGACCAAGCTCTACCCGGCGAGCCTGGCCTACGCCCTGCCAGCCGACGACAGCACCATCTACTTCGACCACCGGCCCCGCAAGAGCTTCCCCGACGGCTTCGACTTTTCCTTCGACGCCGAGACCAACACCTGGACCGGCGGCACGGTCACCTTCACCTGCCTCCAGCTGGCGGCCTATCTCGGCTACACCGAGATCTACCTCGTCGGCGTCGACGCCGACTACGCCATCCCGGCCGACGCGGCCCTGTCAGGTGCCGGCCGGGTCAAGGCCATCGACATGGCCTCCGATGATCCCAACCACTTCCACCCCGACTACTTCGGCAAGGGCAAGCGCTGGCACGAGCCCAACGTCGAGACCATGCTCGCGGCGTATGAGGAAGCCCGACGGGCGACCGAGGCCCGCGGTGTCTCCATTGTCAATGCCACCTTGGGTGGCAAGCTCGAGGTCTTCCCCCGCATCGACTACGAGATGCTCTTCCGGCCGACCCCTGCGGAGAGGCTGCTGGTCATCGACCAGACGCGCATCGGGGACCAGTCGGCGAGCGGCGAGCTGAAGGCCACGATCCTGGCCGACTGGCCCGCGGAGAACCTCCTGCAGGTCTACGAGGGCCCTGGCGGCCGCCTCGGCATCGCCGGCGATGCGACGGAGGTCGATGATCCCAAGCGCCTCCTGCCCCGGATCGAGGCCTTCGATGCCGACCTGATCCTGTACCGGCCCGGCCCGCGGAAGTTCGCGCTCCATCGGCTGGCCATGGAGCAGATCGCCGCCACGAACCTGCCGCTCGCGGTCTGGATCATGGACGACTGGCCCTCGGCCTTCGCGCTCGAGGACCCGGGGCCGGCCGCGAAGCTGGAGTCCGATCTCCGCTGGCTCCTCGGCCGCGCCGACGCGAGATTCAGCATCTCCCCGGCGATGTCCGCGGCCTTCCACGAGCGCTACGACCACGCCTTCGTCCCGATCGCCAATGGCGTCGACCCGGCGGACTGGCCGCCCGTCGCGGCTCGCCCCGCTGCAACGGGCCACGTGACCGTCCGCTACGCCGGGAGCCTGGCCGAGAACATGACCCTCCACTCGGTCGAGCTCGTGGCCCGCGTCGTCGAGCAGCTCGCGACGGCCGGCGTCGACGTGTCGATGGAGGTCAAGACCCACCGGTACTGGCACGAGAAGCACGCCGACTGGCTGAGCGGCCTGCCCCACGTGAGCGTGACGACCAGCGACCTGCCGATCGAGGAGTACCGGCGCTGGCTGGCCGAGGCGGACGTCCTGCTGATGGCCTTCAACTTCGACGAGGCGTCGCGGACGTACATCCGCTACTCGGTGGCCAACAAGCTGCCTGAGTGCCTCGCCAGCGGCGCGGCGGTCCTCGCCGTCGGACCGGACGACATCGGCACGATCGCGACGATGGCTGCCCTCGACGTCGGTGAGCGCGTGACCACCGCCGACGAGCAGTCGATCGGCGACGCCCTGCGCCGCCTCGTCGACTCGCCAGAGCTCCGCCTCGAGATCGCCAAGCGCGCGCAGGCCGTGGCCTTCTCCCACTTCGACGTCCGGCACGCCCGGCGGGCGTTCGAGTCCACGGTCGGGCGGGTCGCGGCCGCGCACCACGCCGGCGACTACCCGCGCGACCTGCATGCCCATGTCGACGAGACCGCCACCATCGCGAGCCTCCTCGAGAGTCGCCACGGGAGCGAGCACGTGATGCTGGACGTCGGGGCGCAGCGGGGCGCCTCCGCCGTCCATTTCGCCCGCCTCGGCTGGACCGTCCACTGCTTCGAGCCCCATCCGATCAGCCGCCATGCCCTGATCCAGCGATTCGCAGAGCGCGCGAACGTCCACGTCGACCCGCGGGCGGTCGGCGAGGCCCCCGCGAAGGACGTCCCGTTCTTCGAGTCGCCGGTCAGCTCGGGCGTCGCCTCGCTCCAGCCCTTCACGGTTTCGCACCTCAAGGCCGCAATCGTCGACGTGACCACGGTCGCGGAGATCGTCGGCGAGCTCGGCCTGACGAAGGTCGACTTCCTCAAGATCGACATCGAGGGCCTCGACTTCGGCGTCATCAGGTCCGTGCCCTGGGACCGGGTGCAGCCGGACGTCATCGAGTGCGAGTTCGAGGACGCCCGCACCGTGCCGATGGGCCACTCCTGGCGCGACATCTCGGCGTTCCTGCGCGACCACGGCTACGCGGTCTACGTCAGCGAGTGGCACCCGATCCTGCGCTACGGGCTGCGCCACGACTGGCGCAGGGTCGTGCCGTTCGCCGATGACCTCGAGCTCGATGCGACCGCGTGGGGCAACCTGCTCGCGTTCCGCGAGGATCCCGGGTTGGCAACGGTCCGGCGGGCGTTCGACCACGGCATCGAGCGCGGCCGGTCGAAGCCGGCCCCGCCGCCGGCGAGCGCGCAGCCGAAGCGGGCCAAGGGAGCCAGGAAGCCGCGCAGCCTGGTCCGGCGGGTCCTCGGACGGGCGCGGCGGGAGATCCAGTCGCTCGTTTCCGGCGCGCCGCGCAAAGGGTCCGCCACTCCCCGGCGAGCCGGCAAGGCCAAGCCGGTCATCCAGCCACATGGCCACGAGCTCATGGCGCGCCTGCTCCCCGGAGTCGCGCGCGAGGTCGCGCGCGGCCACGTGATCGAGATCGGCTCGACGCGGGAGAAGCTCCCGGGCCAAGGCTCCACGGTCGTGCTCGCCGGCATGGCCCAGCGCCTCGGGCTGCCGTTCGTGACGGTCGACATGGACCCCGCCAACACTGAGCAGGCGAAGGCCGATCTCGCCGGGTTCCCCGGCGCCGAGGCCCTGACGGCGAAGGGCGAGGAGTACCTCGCCTCGTTCGACGGGCCAATCACCGCCGCCTACCTCGACGCCTTCGACATCCAGCACGGCATGCACTCGGACGCCCGCGTCGAGCGCTACCGGCAGCACCTCGGGACCGAGATCACGAACGCCGCCGCGGCGGCGATGCACCTCGAGGCGGCGCGCGCGCTCCAGCCGCGCCTCGTGCCCGGCGGCCTCGTCGTGATCGACGACACCTGGCCCGACGGCGCCGGCTACGCCGGCAAGGGCAGCGACGCCGTCCCCGAGCTCGTCGCCAACGGCTTCACCATCGTCGATTCCACCGAGTCGGCGATCGCGCTGCGGGCGCCGGGCGCCAGCCCATCGGGCGCCCGCCACTCCCCCATCGAGCCCCCGCGTGGCTAGCACCATCTCCATCGTCATCCGCTGCCTCAATGAGGAGGCCGGCATCGGCCGCCTGCTCAGCGGGATCGCGGCGCAGACCGTCCAGCCGGACCAGATCGTGATCGTCGACTCGGGCTCGACCGACCGGACCCTCGACATCGCCCGGCGCCACAAGACCGAGATCCACGCGATCGACCCCGCCGAGTTCTCCTTCGGCCGGTCGCTCAACAAGGGCATCGCCGCCGCGACCGGCGACATCGCGGTGTTCGCCAGCGCCCACGTCTACCCGGTCTACGACACCTGGCTCGAGCACCTGACGAAGCCGTTCGACGACCCGGCCGTGGCTCTGACGTACGGCCGCCAGGTCGGCGGGCCGACGACGCCGTACTCGGAGAGCCAGATCATGGCGACCTGGTTCCCCGCGGACTCGAACACGCGCCAGGACCACCCCTTCGCCAACAACGCCAATGCCGCGATCCGCCGGTCCGAGTGGGAGGCCGTCCCCTACGACGAGGAGCTGACCGGGCTGGAGGACCTCGACTGGGCGGGCAAGGCGCTCGAGCGCGGGGCAGCGATCGCGTACGTCGCAGAGGCGCCGGTCGTCCATCTCCACGACGAGCGCTTCTCGCAGACCCTGAACAGGTATCGGCGCGAGGCGATCGCCCACCGCCGGATCTTCAACGACCCGCGCATGGGCCGGCTCGAGGCTGCCCGGCTGTGGCTCGCCAACGTGGCGAACGACTACGTCCACGCGATGCGCGAGGGGAAGCTGGCCAGCAACCTCGCCAGCATCCCGCGCTTCCGCCTGGCGCAGTTCATGGGCACCTACCAGGGCTTCGCGCAGCACGGCGAGGTGCCCACCGAGCTCCGCCGCCGCTTCTACTACCCGCGAGGCATCGCCCGCCCGAAACCCGAGGAATCGGAGATCGGCTCGCCGATCGCCTACGACGACCACTAAGCGCCGCCAGGCCGCACCGGCGGCCGGGGTTGGCCTGCGCCCGGAGCCCGACCGCCTCCGTCCGTACGCACGGCCGACGGTCCCATATTCCCTCGACGCCTGCTTGACGCCCGACGTCTGCTGTCGGCCGACGTCCGCTTTCGCCCGGCGTCCGCTTACGCCCGAATCTGATCGGGGACACCGGATCTGCATCCCCCTGGTCGGCCGAATCGAGATAGTTGCGCTCAACCGGAACTATCGAGACCGGGGCGCGATTCGAGAACGGCATCGAGCACGTGCTTGGGCCCCGGCCAAGCACGAATCGTCGACCCGGAGGCCCCGCCACCCATTTCAGCCCCGGGGCAACCATTTCCGTGGCCGGACGACCTCGCGATCCGGGCCCCATCGAAACCCGACACTGGCGACAGCGACGCCGCCCGCCGCAAACGTCGCCATGCCAAAAGACGCGCTTCCTGCAACCAGCCGTCCGGAACTGACCACTTCGAGGCGATAGTTCTGCTTGAGCGAAATCATCTCGATTCCGGCGCTGGCGGGGAGGGCTCTCGACGCGGCGATCGGCGTGCCGGCGAACAGAGGAGCCCGGCGCGCCGATGGGAGGCGCTTGGCGCGGCGATGCGAGGCGCTTGGCGCGGCGATCGCAGCGGCGGTCAGTGCGGGCACCGCTCGGCTATCGTCGGTGCCCATGAGCCGCATCTACGACATCTCGCTCGCGATCGCGCCGGGGCTGCCCACGTGGCCCACGAGCGAGGGCTTCCGGACGCGGTGGGCGATGCGCATCGACCAGGGCGATTCGGCGAACGTGAGCGTGCTCGAGGCCGACGTCCACACCGGCACGCACGTCGAGAGCGCGCTGCACTTCATCGCGGACGGGGAGCCGATCGAGCGCACGCCGATCGAGCGGTTCGTGGGGCCGGCGGTCGTGGTCGAGATCGAGGGCGACGAGGTCGCGGCGGCGGCGCTGGAGCGCGCGCGCTCGAGCGGGGGCATCCCCGAGGGCACGACGCGGCTCCTCGTGAAAACAAAGAACAGCGAGCGCTGGGCCAGGGGCTGGGGCGCGTTCGACCCGGTGTACGTCGCGCTGACGAGGGACGCGTCGGAGTGGATCGCGGCGAGCGGGATCGAGCTGGTGGGGCTGGACCACCTGTCGATCCAGCGCTACGGCGACGATGGCGAGACGCATCGGGTGCTGATGCGCGCGGGCGTGACGATCCTGGAAGGGCTGAATCTCGCGGGCGTGGCGCCCGGGATGTACACGCTCGTTGCGGCGCCGCTCAAGCTGGTCGGCACCGAGGCGGCGCCGGCGCGCGCGCTGCTCATCGATCAGGCACCTTGACGGCGATGACGGCTATGACGGGCAAACTCGCCGCGACAGCCTTCGTTTATGCAAGCGACAGACATCGCCCTGGCGGGTCGCCCACCACAGCCTCGCAACGCCTGACCACGAGCCAAGGGTCGAACGCGTGAGCGGTGCCGCGGCTGCGCAGCGCATCGTCGCGCTTGTCCCGATGCGCCACGAGAGCGAGCGGGTGCCCGGCAAGAACTATCGGCCGATGGCCGGCCAGCCGCTGTACCGGCACATCGTCGCGGCGCTGCAGGGCTGCCCGGACGTCGCCCAGATCGTCATCGACACCGACAGCCCGACGATCAAGGAGGACGCCGCCGAGCACTTCCCTGGCGTGACCGTCCTCGACCGGCCCGAGCACCTGCGCGACGGCAACATCCCGATGAACGACGTCCTCCTCAACGACGTGCGCCAGGTGCCGGCCGACCTGTACCTCCAGACCCACAGCACGAACCCGCTGCTGAAGCCGTCGACCATCCAGCGCGCGATCCGCGAGTTCCGCGAGCATCCCGAGCACGACTCGCTGTTCTCGGTCACGCGGATCCAGGCGCGGCTGTGGTCGGCAGAGAGCAAGCCGCTCAACCACGACCCGGCCGTGCTGCTGCGGACCCAGGACCTGCCGCCGGTCTACCTCGAGAACTCGTGCCTGTACCTGTTCACGCGGGAGCTGCTGGAGGGCCGCGGGACGCGGATCGGCGCGAACCCGCTGCTGTTCGAGGTCGATGCGGACGAGGCGTCGGACATCGACACGGAGCAGGACTTCCGGATCGTCGAGGCGCTCATGGTTGCGGCGGCGGCCAGTGGCTGACCTGCGGGTCGTCGTCACGTGTCCGCCGATGCAGCGGACGGCGGAGGACTGGCTGCCTTCGCTCACGGATCGGGGCATCGCCGTCGAGATTCCGCCGGTCACGCAGCACGTCTCGCGGGAGGATCTGGAGCGGCTGCTGCCGCAGAGCGACGGGATCATCGCCGGCGACGAGCGGCTGGATCGGGCGCTGCTGGAGCGTGCCGCGTCTCGCCTCCGTGTCATCTCGCGGTGGGGCGTCGGCATCGACAACGTCGATCTCGAGGCGGCGCGCGAGCTCGGCATCGAGGTCCGCAACACACCGGCGGTCTTCGCCGACGAGGTCGCGGACGTGGCGATCGGCTACATGATCATGCTGGCGCGGCGGCTCCACGACATCGACGCCGGGGTCAGGGCCGGCGAGTGGCCAAAGCCCCAGGGCGTCTCGCTGGCGGGTCGGACGCTCGGGGTGGTCGGGCTCGGCTCGATCGGGCGAGGGGTCGCGCAGCGCGGGCTGGCGATGGGCATGACCGTCGTCGGGATCGACCCGATGCCGGCGGCAGAGGCCGCGGCGGCCGAGCTGGGCGTGCGCCTGCTCGGGCTGGACGAGGTGTTCGCGGAGGCCGACGTGGTGTCGCTGAACCTGCCGATGTCGCCCGAGAACAGGCACCTCGCGAACGAGGCGCGCCTGGGGTCGATGAAGCCCGGCTCGTTCCTCGTCAACACGGCCCGGGGGCCGCTCGTCGACGAGGACGCGCTGGTCAAGGCGCTCCAGAGCGGCCGTCTCGCGGGAGCGGCGCTGGACGTGTTCGAGACCGAGCCGCTGCCCGCGGGATCGGCGCTGCGGACGATGCCGAATGTGATCCTCGGGTCGCACAACGCGTCGAACACGCTCGAGGCGGTGCGGCGCGTGAACCGGCTCGCGATCGACAACCTGCTGGCGGTGCTGGAGCCAGCGCGGGCCTGACGGGAGTGGCGAATCCGCGCGGGAGTGACTGAGAACCGCTGAATCCCCGCGGTATCCTTGGCGCGTGGGGTCGCGCGGTTTCGCCCGACGAGTCCAGGTGTGCCGCCTCTTGACCGACCCTTGAGCGACCCCCGAACCGGCGCGGCGATCCTCGCTCCCGATCCACCCGCCGAGGCCGCCCCTGCCGCCCCCTGGCCACCCGCCGAGCTCGTGCCGGCGATCGAGGGCCTGCCGCGCTTCCTGCGCTATCCGATCTTCCTGCCGACCGAGCGAGTCCCGCTCGACGCCGCGATCGCAGGGTTGGCCCGGGTCAAGTCCCTGTACGACTCGGAGCTCGACGCGACGTACCGGCCCCGCCTGCGAGCCCTGAAGGCGGCTCGCCGCGACCGGCGCTGCTTCGTCATCGGCAACGGCCCGAGCCTGGCCCGGACGGATCTCACCAAGCTCGCCGACGAGGTGACCTTCGCCACCAATGGCTTCTTCCTCAAGATGCCCGAGCTCGACTGGAAACCCACCTACTACGTCGTCGAGGACCACCTCGTCGGCGAGGACCGAGCGGACGAGCTGACCGCGCTCGAAGGGTCGACCAAGCTGTACCCGGCGAGCCTGGCCTATGCCCTGCCAGCCGATCCTTCGACGATCTACTTCGACCACCGGCCCCGGAAGAGCTTCCCCGACGGCTTCGACTTCAGCTTCGACGCCGAGACCAACACCTGGACCGGCGGCACGGTCACCTTCACCTGCCTGCAGCTGGCGGCCTACCTCGGCTACACCGAGATCTACCTCGTCGGCGTCGACGCCGACTACGCCATCCCGGCCGACGCGGCCCTGTCGGGTGCCGGCCGGGTCAAGGCCATCGACATGGCCTCAGACGATCCCAACCACTTCCACCCCGACTACTTCGGCAAGGGCAAGCGCTGGCACGAGCCCAACGTCGAGATCATGCTCGCGGCGTACGAGGAAGCGAGGCGGGCGACCGAGGCCCGTGGTGTCTCCATCGTCAACGCCACCTTGGGTGGCAAGCTCGAGGTCTTCCCCCGCATCGACTACGAGATGCTCTTCCGGCCGACGCCCGCGGAGAAGCTGCTGGTCATCGACCACACCCAGATCGGCGATGGGACCGCCACGGGCGAGGTCAAGTCGGCCGTCCTCGGGAGCTGGCCCGCCGAGCAGCTGATGCAGGTGTACGACCGGGCGTCGGGACGCCTCCGCATCGCCGGTGACCCACTGGAGGTCGAGGACCCGGAGGCGCTGATCCGGCGGATCGCGGCCTTCGACCCGGACCTCGTGCTGTACCGCCCGGTGCCGCACAAGGAAGCGCTCCACGACTTCGCCAGGGACTTCATCGCGCGGACGAACCTGCCCCTCGCGATGTGGATCGTCGACGACTGGCCCGCGGTGCAGGCGCTGGAGGAGCCGGCAGGGGCGGCGCGGATGGACGCGGACCTGCGGGCGCTCCTCGACCGTGCCGACGCGCGCTTCAGCATCTCGCCCGCGATGTCGGCGGCGTTCCACGAGCGATACGGCCACCCGTTCGCGCCGATCGCGAACGGCATCGACCCCGCCGACTGGCCCGCCGCCAGCCTCCGGCCGACGGACCACCTGAAGGTCCGCTACGCCGGCGGCCTCGACGAGAAGATGACCCTCAACTCGGTCGGGCTCGTCGCCGGGGTCGTGGAGCGGCTCGCCGAGCGGGGCATGGCCATCAGCCTGGAGATCAAGACGCACCGCCACTGGCGTTCGAAGAGCGCCGAGTGGCTGGGCACGCTCAAGCACACGAGCGTCTCGACCAGCGACCTGACCCAGGCCGAGTACCGCCAGTGGCTGACCGACGCCGACGTGCTGCTCATCGCCTACAACTTCGACGCCCGCTCCCGGGACTACATCCGTTACTCGCTCGCCAACAAGCTGCCCGAGTGCCTCGCCGCGGGCGCGCCGACCCTCGCCGTCGGGCCGGACGACGTGGCGACCATCGCCACGATGGCGGCGCTCGAGGTCGGCGAGCGGATCGTGCTGCCCGACGAGGATCGGATCGCCCGGACCCTCGCCCGGCTCGCCGAGTCGCCGGAGCTGCGGCTCGAGATCGCGGAGCGCGCGCAGGCGGTCGCGTTCTCGCTCTTCGCCGTGGACCACGTGCGGCATGCGTTCGATGCCGGCGTCGGCCGGATCGCCGCCGCCCACCATGCCGGCGACTACCCGCCGGACCTGCACGTCCATGTCGACGAGACGGCCGCGGTCGCGCGGCTCCTGGAGGATCGGGGCGCGACCGACCACGAGCCGACCGTCACCCATGTGGGGGCGGGCGGCCCGGGCCTCGCCGCGTTGCGCGCCGTCGATTGGGATGCCGCGCCACCGGACGCCGTTGCGTGCGAGTTCGAGGACGCGGGTTCGACAAGGGCCCGGGGAGCGTGGCGCGACGTAGCCGCGTCCCTGCGCAATCGGGGCTACGCCGTCTACCTGAGCGAGTGGCACCCGGCGCGAGGCGACGACGCGCCCGCCGGGGCGGGGCGCGACGACTGGCGCCGCCTCGTCGCGTTCAACGACGAGCTGGAGATCGCCTCGGGAGCGCGCGGGACGCTTCTCGCCTTCCGCGAGGATCCCGGCCTGCCCGCCGTGCGCGGGGCGTTCGAGCGCCTCCTCGAGCGAGGCGTGCCGACGCCGGCGCCGCGGGAACCGGTCGGGGTGATGGCGGTTGTCGAGGAGGATCCCGGGGCGCCACCGGCAGAGGGCTCGATCGAGGTGGCCGCGATGGAGGCGGCGGCAACGCAGTCGGCCGCGCCCGCGGTTGCCGTGCCGGCGCGGCGGCGTCGACGGCGAAGGCGGCGGCCGCCGATCCATCGTCGGGGGCTGCGGCTCGCTCGCCACGTCGCAGCCGGCGTCTGGCGACGGCGACGCTGGACGGCGCCGGCGGCGCTGCTGCTCGTCGCCTGGACCCTCGTCGGCTTCATCCCCGGTCTCGGCGCGCTCTCGTTGCTGGTCTGGGGCTCGGCCGGGCTGGCTGCCGTCGGGCTGGCGAGCCTCTACGTGACCCAGCGCCTGTACGCCGCCTCGCGACGGACCTCGCGCTCGCTGCGGCAGGTCCGCCGTCAGGCTCGGGCCCACGGCAAGCGCGCCGCGTCCGCGAATGCCCGCCTCGTCCGGGTCGAACGTGCGCTGGCGGACGCGACGAGCGCGAATGCCGATCTCATGCGCTACGTCGTCGGGCTGGAGCAGTCGATCGGTGGAGCGTCGGCGCCGAAGCCGAACGGGCGGACAGAAGCCGTCGAGGCGGGTGACGACGCCGACGCGGACGCGGAGCTCCGCGAGGAGCAGGGCGCGCTTCCCTCGAAACGGCGGTGAATGGCGCCACGCGCGTCGCGGTCATCACCGGCGCCGCGGGCGGGATCGGCCGCGCGTGCGTGGCGGCCTTCATGGAGTCCGGCTGGGACGTCGCGGGCATCGACCGGGTCGATCGACCGGCGGGGATGCCGGGCCGGTGGTACGCGCGGATCGATCTCGGGGTTCGATCGACCGGCGAGCGACTCAAGGCGTTCTTCGGGGAGATCGGCGGGTTCGATGCGCTCGTCAACAACGCGGGGGTCGCGCTGCAGAAGCCGCTCGCGGAGACGTCTGACGAGGAGTGGGCGACCGTGCTGGCGACGAACGCCGCGGCCCCGTTCGTGGCGATGCGCGAGGCCGTGCCATTCCTTCGCGGGAGTGGCGCGATCGTGAACGTCGCGTCCGTCCATGCCGTGGCGACATCCGCGGGAGTGGCCGCGTACGCGGCCAGCAAGGGCGCGCTGGTCGCGCTGACCCGCGCGGCCGCGCTGGAGCTGGGAGCGAGCGGTCTGCGGGTGAATGCGGTGCTCCCGGGGGCCGTGGACACGTCGATGCTCCGTGGCGACGCCGCGGCCCGCGGCGGCGCCGACGGGGAGGATCGGCTCGCGTCACTCGCGGCCCGCGCGCCCCTCGGCCGCATCGGCAGGCCCGAGGAGGTCGCCAGCGCCATCGTCTTCCTCGCCGACGGCGAGCGCTCCTCGTTCATCACGGGCCAGACGTTGATCGTCGATGGCGGCGTGCTGGCGAGACTCGCTTCGGAGTAGGCGGGCCCAGGATTCCGCCACTATCTAATTGCCAACCATCCGCGCACACTCCCCCGGTTGGGGAAGAGGCGCGACGCGCGAGACAGCGGCGCGGCGTCCGAGGGAGGCATCCATGAGGCGGCTGATAGTCCTCGCGGTGGTGGCGCTCACGGTGCTTTCGGCGACGCCGCTCGCTGTAAAGACAGTGGCTGCAGCTGCCACGGTGGATCCGACTTTGTGCCCAGGGAATTCCTCTCGCATCGCCCCTTTCTCGTTCCTGTTCAGGAGCTGCGCCGATCAAGATCATGTCTGGATTCGGAATCCATTGGTGGTGCCGCTTACGTTCTCGTCCTCGGGCGACCTAGGTGCTCCGGTCCTGACTCAATCGGACGATGCGTCTGTAAGAGCCTTTCGGACATTGCTCGGCTCGCCGGAGATGCTGTTTCCCGGAGAAACATTGGTTTTCCCTGCGGGCCCCGGAGAAGGATCGGTGACCCTCCATCGGCTGGCTCAGTCTTTGATATTCGAATGGGCCTTCGCGAAAGCGATCGCGCCGCTCGTGCCGGAACCATCCATCCAGCTCGTTGCCGACGGCGCCAGCGTCATTCAACAAGCTACCCAGTGCATTGCTGCAGGCGGAACCAGGACCAAATGCTACCTCTCGGCCGTTGGAGCCTACCTAAGCTCGATCCTGAGTGACCTCCAAGGCCTATCCAGTGTGATTGGCAAGGACCTGGCGGCGATCCGAAAGTACATTCTTAAGATTTTTACGGGGCAATTCGCATTCCAGAGCTATCTGGATGCCGTTCAAGAGGAAGGTCGGCTCAATTTCCTCAATGACACGCTCACGATCCTTCCAAGACTCCAAATCACGACAGATGGACTGCCCGAAGGAACCGTTGGAGTTCCGTATGACCAAACCCTCCAAGCCACCGGCGGTACGTCACACTTTTCGTGGCAGCTCACGTCGGGCACGTTGCCCGACGCTCTGAGCCTCGATCCCGAGACTGGTGTCATCTCAGGCACGCCCACCATCGCTGGGACCAGCACCTTCGATGTCACGGTCAGCGACACAAACGGACAGGCCGATACGGCGACTTTTGTTCTCGCGGTGACGGATGGTGTGACAGCAACCCCCGCCGACGCGGTAGCGAACACCCCCTATAGCACGCGGCTGCCCGGAATTGGCTCGCCGCCTTACACCTGGCAGGTGACCACAGGAACCCTGCCCGACGGTCTTGCGCTTGACTCGACGACCGGGGTCATCTCTGGCACGCCCCCTCGTTCAGCCTGCTTCACCTCATATGTCCAGTGCTTTACGGTCACGTCTGCCTTCACGGTACAGGTCACGGATTCACAAGGGCAAACAGCAAGCTTGGTCGAGCAAATTCGCGTCCAACCGTCTCCAATGTGCACAGCAGACTGTTCGCTTCAGGTGGCCATGGGCGCGTTCTACTCTGGCGGTCCGCCAGCCTTGATCGTTACGTCTCCTGCTCAAGCCCCGTGCGGTGGCGTCCCCGTTCAGTGCGAATCAATCCTGTTTGTGCGTGATCCGGATGGATCAGTTCACGGGGTAGGCCAATACGGCTGGATTGGCCCGAGTTGGCTGCACTACCTCATCAACGGAGTGATCGGTCCCAATTACGTAACGTCTTCAAATTGTCGCCCAGGCCAGTCCGAATGGGCCGACGTGGCGACCTGGGACGGTGTCAATGGGCACCCCTTCCAACTGGTAGCCGTCTCGAACGTGGTTCAGTGCTGATGCCGCAGGACGGCTGGGCCTGCCCGTCCTTGCTCCATCTCACCCGCCTCTAGGTCGCCGGTACCATTGCGCGCCCGTACCACTCGCCCATAAGGTTCCGGGGGCATGCTCCGCCGACACGCGTCTGGTTTCCGCGCACTGCTGATGCTCACGGACGCCGTCCTGGCGTTCGTGCTGCTCGTCGTGCTGTCGTTGGTGCGATTCGGACCCAGCTGGCTGGAGGTCTGGCGGCCGCTCCTCCAGCAACCCGCCTTGTTCGGTGTCGGCTACGCCATCATCTGGGTCGGGATCCTGTGGCTGCACGGGCTCTACCGACCGCGGGCAAGGTGGTCGATTCGCAGCGAGGGCCTCGCCATCGCCCGGGCCACGATCGTCCTCGGCCTGATCACCGGCACCGTCCTGTTCACCTTCCGTCTGCCCGACGTGAGCCGATTTTTCCTGCTCCTCCTGTTCCCGATGCAATGGCTGCTGACTCTCGCTACCCGCGTCGCGCTCCGGATCGGCTTCGAGTGGCTGCGGGCACGCGGCTACAACCAGCGCTACGTCCTCGTGGTCGGCACCGGGCCGCGAGGCCAGGCATTCGCCGCAAAGCTCGAGGGTCATACCGAGCTCGGCCTGCGCGTCATCGGGTTCGTCGATGACGAGCGCCAACCGAGCTTCACCGGGCGGTGGCGCTACCTGGGCATGCTCGGCCAGATCGAGGAGCTGCTCCACACAGAGGTGATCGACGAGGTCGCCCTGTGCCTCCCGTATGCGGACTGGCGCCACATGAACGCCATTGCCCAGCTCTGCGAGGAGGAGGGCAAGATCGTACGGATTCCGGTCGACATCCTCGATCGCTCCTTCGGGGCGGGTCGCTTCGAGGATCTCGACGGGACGCCGGTCTACTCGCTGGTCAGCGGCCCCGATCGAGTCGTGGGGCTGATCGTCAAGCGGGCATTCGACATCGTCATCTCTGGGCTCGCCCTCATCGTTGGCTCACCCGTACTCCTGGGAGTGGCGCTGCTGATCCGAGCTCGCGACGGTTCGCCGATCATGTTCCGGCAGACGCGGATCGGCCTGCACGGGCGACGCTTCGAGATGCTCAAGTTCCGCACGATGACGATCGATGCCGAGCGCCGCCTGGAGGAGCTCCGGGCAAGCTCCGAGGTCAAGGGCGCGGCGTTCAAGATGACGAACGATCCGCGGGTGACCCGATCCGGCCGGTTCCTGCGTCGGAGCTCGCTGGACGAGCTGCCGCAGCTCTGGAACGTGTTCCGGGGCGACATGTCGTTGGTTGGCCCGAGGCCTGCGCTGCCAAAGGAGGTTGAAACGTACGACCTCTGGCATCGCCGCCGCCTGTCCATGAAGCCTGGAATCACCGGCCTCTGGCAGGTCTCAGACCGCCGTTCGCCAAGCTTCGACCGCTGGGCCGAGCTCGACCTCTCGTACATCGACCGGTGGTCGCTCTGGCTGGATCTCAAGATCCTCGCCCGGACGTTTCCGGCGGCGATCGAAGGCCGCTGATAACGGCATCGTGGCCTCTGGACCAATCGCACTCGTAGGTAGCAGTGGCGGCCATCTCGCGCACCTTCTGGCCCTTCGGCCGTTCTGGGAGCACCACGAGCGCTTCTGGGTGACCTTCGAGACGGAGGATGCCGTCTCGCAGCTCCAGGGCGAGCGGGCCATTTGGTGTCATCACCCGACGAACCGCAATCTCCCCAACCTATTGCGAAACACTGTTCTGGCGATTCGCCTTCTGTTGCATGAGCGCCCATCGCTGATCGTCTCGTCCGGCGCCGCGGTTGCGGTTCCCTTCTTCTTCCTTGGGAGACTCGTCGGTGCAAAAACGGCGTTCATCGAGGTCGTCGATAGAATTGATAGCCCGACCCTCACTGGTCGCCTCGTGCGGCGCATCTCGTCCACCGTCCTGGTGCAGTGGGCTGAGCAACAGCGGTTCTATCCGGGCGCGGAACTCGTCGGACCGATCCTTTGATCCTCGTCACGCTCGGCACGCATCCACAGCCAATGGATCGGCTGCTCAGGGCTGTCGATAGATTGCATGCGGACGGCGTGCTTCATGGCGAGGTGATCATCCAGTCGGCGGCGTACGGATTTCGCCCACCGAATGCTGTCCTTGAAGGGGTTCGGTCCTACGCCTGGCTCGCGGATAAGGTCTCGGGCGCCGACACGGTAATTAGTCACGCCGGCCCTGCAACGCTTGCGCTCGTCCGCGCCGCGGGTCGTGTCCCAGTGGTGGTACCGAGGTCCAGCGCTGAAGGCGAGCACGTCGATGACCACCAGCTTCGATACGCGGACCGACTACGCGGACAGCCTGGCTACGCGATCGTCACCGACATGTCCAAACTAGCGGAAGCCATCGAATCAGCACGCGGAGTGGCTGCCAACCCGATCGCGGCAGATGTTTCGAGGGCCGTCGCGGTCCTCAACGCGCTTCTGACGACGGCTCGCTAGCGGTCAAGGCGCCGGAGGACCATCCGGAGCGATTGCCAAGCGCGGCGCGCGCGAGTCCGCCCGAACACGCTGACTGCGAGGCCCTCGAACCGCCGGCGGAACCCGTGGACGAGCCCGCCTTGTAGTTCCACGATTCGGAGGTTCTCTTCGGCGATCTTCTCCTCAACCGCGCGCCGCTCCTCAGGGGACAACACGAAGTTGTCGCGCAGCTCCGAAACGATCCTGATGTTCGATCGATGTCCGCGCTCGAGCTCAGCCGACTTCTGGCCTGCAGAGACCCGGAACAGCGAGAGTGGCGCGGGGAGGTACCGATGCTTCGCACCCAGGGCCATTGCCCGGAGCCAGAAGTCGTAGTCCTCGCCGAAGGCTTCGCTCCGGTATCCGCCGGCCCTGTCGAACAGCTCCCGCCGATAGGTTGCGCCGACGCTGTAGAAGCAGAGCCGAATGACATCGGCGAGCGACTTGGAGTGCGCTCCTCGCGAACGTTCGTCGTAGTCGACTAGATCTCGACCCTCGCTGGGTCGCCAGTACCAGCCGTTCGAGGAATAGATGTCATAGCCAGGGTTCGCGTCGATGAATGCTGAGAAGCGAGAGAGGTGCTCAGGAAGAAGAACGTCGTCGGCTGAGCAGATCGTCACGAACTCGCCGCGCGCCGCAGCGATGGCGGTGTTGTAAGCGCTTGCGGTCCCACCATTCGCTTGATGGATGACCCTGAACCGTGGGTCCCGACGCTCAAAATCGCGGGCGATCGAGAGCGTGTCGTCGGTCGATCCGTCATCGACCACGATGCATTCCCAATCAGCGCTCGTCTCTGCGAGGACGGCACTGAGCGTATTGCCGAGCGTCAGGTGAGCATCGAAGGCAGGAATGACAACGCTGAATCGGGGCTGGCGATCCCCGCGGGCGGCGTGCTGGGAGGAGGCCCGGTTGCTCAGGCCACCGGCCATTGCGAAGCGAGCTCGCCAAGCATTTCGTCCCAAGAAGGTGGGGCCCATCCGGTGCGCTCCCGGAACCGCGAGCTGTTCAGGGAGCGGTCGATGCGCGGTTCGTCAACGGGCTTCAAATCGACATTCCAATCGAGCCGCCGAGCGAGCCTAGATAGCAATGTGTACTTGTCGATCGGGGCTGCGGAAACGTGCCACAGGCCGGACAGCGTCGAATCCGGTAGCAAAACGTCGCGCACGACCTCGGTCAGCCTTCGAGTGGTCAGGCCACTGAACACGGCCTTCGAGAACCCATTCAGCGACTCCCGTCGGTGTTCAGCAAACCAACCGACGAGGCCGGTCTGCTCGCCGAGCTGCCAGCCGATGATCGACGTCCGCAGCGTCACGACATGTGCCTGGGTCGTGACCTCGCCAAGGAGCTTCGAACGCCCGTATAGATCGAATGCATCGGCCGGATCGGATTCCCTGTAATTGCCGCGGTCGCCTGTGAATACGCAATCGGTGCTTACGTGAACCATTCGGGACCCAGAAGCGGCGCAGGCATCAGCGAGAGCGTGCGGCCAGAGGCTGTTCACGAGGATCGACGGCAGTGCAGACTTGGCTTCGGCCCGCTGCTTCACGATGCCGACGGCGTTCAGGACAAGGTCCGGGCGCGCTCGCTCGACGAGCCCTGCAGCTGAAGCCGGATCTGTCGCATTGAGGCCGCCAAGGATCCTCGACGCAGGCAGGCCGAGATCGGGCAACTCCGCCGGGTTGCGACATGCCGCCCACACCTCGAAGTCTCGGTGCAGGAGGCGGATCGCTTCGTGGCCCAACATGCCGGTGGCGCCGGCGACAAGAATGCGAGGCGCCATCAGGCCAAGCCGAGAACCACGTTGGTCACAGTGTTGGAGACATTGGCGACGAGGTACTCCGGCGGCGGCGTCCACGAGCCACGCGACCTCACGGCGAGCGCAACGGCCGGCAGGATCCCATCAGCTTCGACCCCAGCAAGGATGTTGCTGCCACATTCGACCGTCTCTGGTCGCTCTGTGACTTCGCGCATCGTGACGGTCGGCACACCAAAGATGCAGCATTCCTCCTGGACCGTGCCGCTGTCGGAGAGCACGCAGAACGCTTCCTTCTCCAATCGGACGAAGTCGAAGAAGCCCAGGGGCGGCACGAACACAATCCTCCCGGCCGCAAGCCCGAACTGCTCCATCTTGTCTGCGGTCCGGGGATGCAGCGACGCCACGAGCGGCAACTCGTACTTCTCACCGACCGCATTTAGACCGGCGATGAGGGACGCCAGGCGCTGTGGATCGTCAACTGTTTCAGCGCGATGGGCGGTGACGAGGAAGTACTTCCCTGGCTGGACATTGAGCGCGGAGAATGGGTCCGCACGGGCGACCTGCTTGTTGTAGTGGTCGATCACTTCCTTGATCGGGTTGCCCGTCACGTAGATCCGTTGACGCTCTATTCCCTCGCGGACGAGATTGCCGGCGCTCCGATGCGTGTAGGGCATGAGCACGGTGCTCGAATGGTCGATGACCCTGCGGTTCACCTCCTCTGGGACGCGATCATCGAAGCAGCGATTTCCGGCCTCCATGTGGGCGACTCGGATTCCCATGCGCTTCGCAACGAACGCAACCAGCCCACTGTTGGTGTCGCCCAGCAAAAGGACGGTATCGGGGCGGTGCGCCCGGAGGACCTCTTCGGACTTCGTAAGTATCTGGCCGATCTGATCGGCGAAGCTCCCGCCGAGGACCCCTAGGGAGATGTCAGGTTCGCGCACCCCGAGGTCGCGAAAGAACAGGCCATTCAGGCGATCCTCGAAGTTCTGGCCCGTATGGACCAGGACGTGGTCGCACGAGTCGTCAAGGGACGGGATCACCCGCGATAGCCGAATGATCTCCGGCCTGGTCCCGAGGAACGTGAGGACCTTGGTCAACTGCTTCAGACCGTCGACTGCTGCGCAAGAGCTCCTGGAACCTTGCGACGGAGGAAGTCGGCCAGCTCGCCCGAAGCCATGAGGTTGGTGGCCGAGCTGTACTCCCCCACGAGGGCGGGCGTCGCCACCGGGTCTGCGAGCTCCGGCAGCATCGGGCGAATGGCGAAATGGCCGCCGTGACCCTCGATGGTCCGCGTTGCCTCTTCGTCGGAGACGAGGATCTCATGCACTTTCTCGCCGGGACGGATCCCCGTCACCACCGTTTCGATGGTCCGATTCCCGATCAGCGCGGCGGCGAGGTCCGTCATGCGCGCACTTCGGCACCGTGGGATGTAGGTCTCGCCGGGCGCGGCCGACTGCACGGCTGCGAAGATCGTGTCGACGGCATCGTCAAGCGTGAGCAGGAAGCGCGTCATGTCCTTGGTCGTGATCGTGACTGGTCCGCCGGACGCGATCTGATCGAGGAAGAGCGGAACGACGGAGCCGCGCGAGGCGAGGACGTTTCCGTAGCGTGCGCAGATGAACCGGGTGGCCGGCCTGTGGAGGTTCGCGTCGACGAAGACGCGCTCCTGGATCGCCTTTGTCATGCCCATGACGTTCACGGGCTTGCAGGCCTTGTCGGTCGAGATGCCGACAACCGTTTCGACTGGAAGGTCAAGTTCGGCGATGGCTCGAACAAGGTTCGCGGCGCCTTCGATATTCGTCCGCGTCGCTTCCCACGGGAAGTATTCGCAACTCGGGACCTGCTTCAGGGCGGCAGCGCCGAACACAATGTCGACATTCCTCAGAGCCCGGCTCAGGGTCGAGTAGTCCCGGACGTCTCCGATCGTGAACCGCAGCCGCTGGCGGGAGTTCTCGAAGATGATCTCGTCGGTCGCGGCATCGCGCCGAAGGAAGTCCAGACGCATGTAGTGCTGCTTCGCCTCGTCCCTCGAGAAAACGGTGACGCTCTCGGGTATGCCGTCCGCGCCGGCCAGGAGGCGGCGAGCCAGTACCTGGCCTAGGGAACCTGTCCCGCCGGTGATCAGGATGCGCTTGCGTTCGAACAAACCCGTCACTCGTGGATCCCTCGCCAACAAGGCCGACTCAGCCGACGCATCTCGATCGGCACTCTAGACCATCACCCATTCGCCGTGATGTCGGCAATCGCCCCACGACGGTGAGACTTTGGTGAGGTTGCGCGGGCGCGACCCCGAGATGCGAGACTGCCAGACACAGGCGCGCACGAGCCCTAGTCGCGGAGGAAGACCCTGCAGACAAGCCGTGGGATATCGAGTCGATCACGAAACGTTGCCCGCTCGCTCGCCCGACGAGTAGCGAGGCCCGTCGTGTTCGGTTCGGCATTCGTCACCGCACGGCTTGCGAAACTCTATGGAAAGCCTGCATACGAAGCCTTCTATCGGAACGGCTTCCACTTGCTGCGCCGGCACTTCTACGGACCCGTTCCGGACGCCGACGAGATCCCGCCCGGGTATTGGGACCAGCAATCCGACCTCATAGGGATCGATATGAATGAGCCAGGCGCCCTCGCACTGCTGGACGACGTCTTTCCGCTGTATGCCGCCGAGTTTCGCTCCGAGTTCCCGACCGACCGGCCGGCTGGGTGGCAGCAAGGCCAGTTCTACCTCTTCAACGATCTCTTCATGGCAGGAGACGCGCACGTCTACTACGCGATGATCAGGCACCTAAAGCCGCGCCGCGTCATCGAGATCGGGTCGGGGAATTCCACGCTTGTGGCGATCAAGGCTGGCTTGGCAAACGCCAATGAAGGCGGCTTCGCCCCCGAACTGACGGCGATCGAACCAAATCCATGGCCACTCTTCAAGGCTTCGACGCCGGGGCTGACTCGACTCGTTGAGCGGCGCCTTCAGGACGTTGACCTCGCCCTATTCGATGAACTGGGTGCCGGCGATATCCTTTTCATCGACTCGACGCATGTGCTCCGCGCGGGCAATGACGTCGAGCTCGAGTACCTGGAGATTCTTCCCCGCCTCAAGTCAGGCGTGTTCGTCCACATCCACGACATCAGCCTGCCGGAGCGTTACCCGAAGACCTACTTCGACCACCTGGTCTTCTGGAACGAGCAGCAATTGCTTCAGGCGTTTCTAGCCTTCAACAAGGATTTCGAGGTGGTCTGGCCTGCCAACTTCGTGATGATCAACCACGAAGAGAAGGTGCTCGCCGCATTCCCGGAGATCCGAGAGATGCGCAGCCGATTCCCTGGTTCGGAGCCCTCGAGCTTCTGGCTCCGCAGGAAGTGACATCGTCTTAACCAACCGGAAAGAAGATATGCCCACATTCAGGCGTTGGCGGAGCTCCTCGCGAGGCCAACTAGTCGCTCGCCGTCTTTTCCACTTTCCAATCCAGCATCGGGCGAATGACACCGGGCCAGGGCCCAACGAATGAACCCCTCGAGCCATCTCCCTCAGATCGATCGACTATTTGGAACACCACTGCATTCAGCTCGACCGCGTGGCCGAGCAGCGGCGGATGAGTAACCACAGCGACATTCAGAGTCACGCGCCCTTCGGCGAAGAAATTGCCAGGGACCCGGCACACGGACCGAACGAGGCCAGGACCGGGGCGCAGGGATCGCCAGCTCTCGCTCACTTGGTCGGTTAGAGCAAAGATGCAGACGCCGTCATCGTTGAACGCATCGACGTTCAGCAGAGGTCGCACGTTCGTCGGTGCGGTATTCCAGTACTCGACCTCGATGTCGATCGCTTCTCGAATATCGATCTCCTCGCTACTCCCGCCACCGGCTGGCGCTACCCGTACGGACTTCAGCGTCGCAATTGCATCTCCGGGAGCAGCGGATCGGTCGTCCCACCGGCGTTCGCCCGTGAGCCCGGTTTCGGTGCCGAGGTATTGGGACACGACGTCCGACGCCGTGCCGAACGAGGCCACGCGCCCACCATCCAGCAGGAGCGCTTGGGCACACAACCGCTGAATGGCCGGCATGCTGTGGGAAACAAAGAGGATGGTCCTGCCGCCTTGTCCCAGTTCAGACATCTTGCCGAGACACCGTCGCTGGAACTCCACGTCGCCGACGGCGAGAACTTCATCGATGAGCAGGATCTCGGGATCTAGGTGCGCGGCAACCGCAAATCCAAGGCGAACCTGCATGCCGCTCGAGTAGCGTTTGACGGGTGTGTCGAGGAAGGTTGAGATCCCCGCGAATTCCACGATTTCGTCGAACCTACGGGTGATCTCCATGCGTCGCATGCCCAGCACGGCCCCGCTCAAGAATACGTTTTCGCGTCCGGTCAACTCTGGGTGGAATCCAGTCCCGACTTCGAGCAAGGATCCGAGCCGCCCTTGGATTCTGACAATCCCCGCACTTGGCTCAGTAATCCGCGAGAGCACCTTCAAGAGCGTCGACTTGCCAGATCCGTTCCGACCGATGACGCCCACTACCGAGCCAGAGTCGACCTCGAATGACACGTCCTTCAAGGCCCAGAACCACGGGTCGGCTTCGCGCTTCCTCCCAGTGATAACCGTAAGGGGGGACTTCATGGCGTTTGACAGGGACTCGGTGAGTCGTCCGCTCACCTGTGGTCGAGTTCCGATCCGATAGCGCTTCCCGAGGCCCGCCGCCGAGATCGCAATACCCGACATCAGATGACGTCCGCGAACGTGCGTTCAAACCGCCTGAAGTACGCCAAACCCGAGATCAGCACAGCGATCGAAACGAGCACCGATATGACGACGGGCCAAACTGGAAGCGAGAGATCTCCGCCGAGGAGAGCCCAACGGAAGCCATCAATGGCACCAGCCATAGGGTTCAGGTAGTAGAGCCAGCGGACATCTGCGGGGACTATCCCTGACCCGTACGCAACTGGTGATGCGAAGAGCCAGAGCTGAACCAACAGTGGAACGACTTGTCGCACGTCCCTGTATCGCACGTACACAGCCGAGAGCCAGATGCCCGCCCCTAGCGCGATGAGGAGGATCAGTCCGGTCAAAGGCACCACCCACAGAATGCTGAGGGAAGGCGTGATGCCGGTTGCAATCACTAAGACGAGCAACGCGGCGCCGGCGACCAGGAAGTCGATGAACGGGAGGCCAAGCGCGGCCAGCGGAAGTAACAAGCGAGGAAAGTAGACCTTCTGAATCAAGTTCTCGGAGCTCACCAGGCTCTCGGATGCGCCAACAACACCCTTTGAGAGGAGCGTCCACGGCACCAGGGCCGCCAGAACGAACGCCGGGTACGGAATTCCCGTTGGCGCGATGCCGCTAATTTGGCCCAAGAACAGACTGAACACGACCATGAGGGCCACCGGTTGCGCCACCGCCCAAAGCGCGCCAAACAGAGTCTGCTTATAGCGAACCTTTACGTCGCGCCAGACGAAGAAGTACCCCAGTTCCCGAAAGGACCACAGCTCCGAAAAGTCAAGTCGGACCATCCCTCGCGTCGGTGCGAGCACCAGCGACGACGGCCGTTGACCTCCACTTCGGGTGGCCACGCGACTCATCGGTGGGGAGTGTGGCACGCCGTCACGGGCCTTCCGTCTTGATCACGGGCATCTGTCCTCCGATCCCGCATCTCGCGTAGGGCAGCCCTTATCGGTGTCGGCAGCAAAAGGAGGAGCAAGAGTCGGAGCGATCCCCGGCTCAGCGGCCAATACGTCACGCTCCTCGCCACACATTTCAGCGCCGAGAACCTCTCGCCCTGTGCCGCGAAGAGGTTGCCTGCGTGAAGGGAAACCCGCGCCATCGCACGTCGCCGGAAGACCAGCCCGAAGCTGCGGTCGGATCGGAACGCGTGCTTCAAGATCACAATCCCGGCAGAGAATTGAGAGCTGGGGTCGAGGGCGGCATTTGCTCCGTGCATCCGCACCGAGCTCAGCGAGCGGTCGATGCCGAGGACACCGGCGCGTCGTGCAATGTCGACCCACATGATCACGTCCTCGCCTCGATCCACGGATTCGTCGAAGCGCAGGTCACCAGCCAGTAGGGCATCGCGTCGCACCATCACCGTCGGTGTGGCGATTGGGCATGACGTCACGATGGATGGATACACGGCCCCTGTGAATGAGCCCGAGGCCACGTCCTCCACGTAGGTGCCCATCGCATCGATCCTCGAATACGACGTGTGCGATAGGACGTGCTGAGGGTTCGCCTCCATGACGGCGACCTGCACCTGAAGCTTTTCTGAATGGAACAGGTCATCAGCATCGAGAAAGGCGACGTACTTGCCATTCGCGAGAGCGATGCCTCGATTCCGAGCGGCGGAGGCTCCGCGCCGCTCCTGACGTACATATCGGACGCGATGGTCGAGAAGCAAGTCGAGCGCTGGCGCCTCCAGGGAGCCGTCGTCGACCACGATGACCTCGAAGTCCTGAAAGGTCTGGCGCAGCACACTGTCGATCGCTGCCAACAGCCAATCGACTCGGCCGCGAAAAGGGATCACGACCGAGACGACGCTCACGTGAACAACGCCTTCACCCGCCGCACGGCGTATCCAGGGAGCTTGACCGCGATGCCAACGAACTCGCCGGCGATGTGCCTTAGTCGATCCCGATACCGGCTGAGGTACTTCTCTGGCGAGAGCACGATGGCCTTGAGGAAGTAGGCCTCGCGCCGAAATGAGGGTCGATCGCCACTGACGACGCCAGCAATGTAGTTGGCGCTGCTGAACGCTTCTCGACGTAGGCGCTTCGCTTCGCTCGGCAGACTCGGCAGGTCGTAGATCTTCTCAACCAGACGAATGTGTTCGAGCGCCATCGCGCGTCCGCGTGCGGCCGAACTTGCTCCGCCCGGGTGCCATCGGAACGTCGCGAGAGTTTGCGGGATCCGCCTGAAGGGTCCGACGAGACCTGCCCGAAGCCAGAAGTCGAAGTCCGCGATGAATCGAAATTGCGGATCCCTTCCGCCCAGCTGGTCCGCGAGGCTCTTGCGAAAGAACGCTCCTGGACCTGGGACGCAGTGATGCGTCCTGAGCATGTCGACATAGGAGTATTCGCGTGTCGTGATGTGCTCGACGAGCTCACCGGAGCCGTCGATCATGTTCCAGTCTGGATAGACGACGACGATACGTTTGTCGGCTTCGAGCTCGCCCACTATCGCCCGCAGGGCTCCTGGCAGCAGCGGATCGTCTGAGTTGACGATGCCGACGATCTCGCCCTTGGCCATCTCAAAGCCTGCGTTGACCGTTCTCGTCTCGCCCATGTTCTCGTGCCTCACAGCGACAATTCGGTCGCTGTACCTCTGGATTACGTCCCAGGTAGCATCGGTCGAGCCGTCATCGATCACGATGTATTCGATCCTGGGGTAGTCCTGATCGAGCACGCTGTCGATGACCTCGGCGAGGTAGTCCGCCCGGTTGTACGCAGGGGTGATCACGGTCACGAGCGGCTGGTAGAGGTTCGTTTCGGCAGGCAAGCTCATTCGCGCACCATCATCCGTGACCGATCACTCCGAGGCAAAGGCGAGTCTGAAGCAAGAAGCATTGCGGGCCGGAATCGATCGGCAAGTAGCACACTGGTACCTGTCGATGCCTAAGTTCGACGTCGTCGTGCCGACATTCAACAACGTTGATCAGCTTCGGCGCTGCCTTGCCAGCCTCGAGCGTCAGACCGAGGGCGACATCCGCGTTGTGGTCTGCGTGGACGGGTCGACCGACGGGACGTTCGAGTATCTGGATGCCCTGCCACTAGAGCTGTCAACGTTAACGCTCGAGCATCCGGACCGGGCAAATCGTGGCCGGGCGGCCACCCGAAACCTTGCATTGCCCCAAATAGCAAGCCGCTATGTGCTCCTCCTCGACTCCGACATGGTGCTGGAGCCAACCGCGATCGCGGAGCATCGAGCCGTTCTCGAGCGTGGAGCCGGTGCTTCAGTGGGCTCGATCACCTATGTGAATGCCAGCACCAACCTCTGGGCGCGATATCTCTCAGTCCGTCGGCTCAACAGGTGGCCTCAAGGCGCAGCGCTGCCCTGGAATCAGTTCGCCAGCGCAAATGCCGCGCTGTCCTCGGATGACTTCATCGCGCTCCGCGGGTTCGACGAGGCTATGTCCGGCTACGGCGGTGAGGACACGGAGTTTGGGTATCGCCTGACTCATGAGCTCGGACGCACGATCAGGAGCAACCCGGCCGCGTCCGCCATCTCCGTTGAAGACAAGTCGATCCACACGGCCTTGGAGCAGTTCCGAGAGTTCGGGCGGACGAACCTCCGCTACGCGCTGACGAAGCATCCGGCCATGCCCCATGTCTTCTTCACGGATCGCCTGGGATCGCGACGCCCTCGGGATCGCCTATTCGTCGCGACGATGAATCCGATCACCGACTGGGTCGTGCGCCTCCTGCTCCCGCGTGTCCCATTCTCGGTCCAGCACCAGCTCATCAACTACGCGGTCATTCGCGCCGTGTGTGCCGGTTTCGCGGAAGGCGCCGAGTCCTAGGCGTCAAGGTCGCTCCCGTACCAGCTGGCGCGTACGCAGTCACGCCTTGGCTCACTTGAGCCCGATGAGGGTGAGCTGCGGCATGAAGGTGTACGGAGAGATCGGACGGAGATACATCGACCACGGATAGTTCAAGGGCACGCTGGCAGAAGCATCGTCGGTAGAAGCGGGCACGACCGAAGCCTCTTGGATGACCCCCGGGGCCGAGTCGCCCTGGACTGCGATTGCCCACATGGAGTAGTCGGCAGCCTCGTCGTCAGCCTGAAGGCGGCGAGCCAAGCGCGCGGCGTATGCAGCTGTCAGCCAGTCCGATGGGTTCGCCTGCAGCGTCCTATCGAAGCTCGCAAAGGCGGTCGCTGCGTCACCGGCGAGCCCGATGACAATGGCGACGTAGAGGTCGCGCGACGAATTCGTGGGCTGCCTCTCGAGCTCCTCACGCGCTCCGATGGCGTCCCCGGCGTAGGCGCGGATGAGCGCCGCATCTAGGGGCCCGGTACGTCCACGTGCGGCAGCGAGGATCGTCGCGAAATCGAGCTTGCGCGGCGGGCTCGTCCAGAGATCGCTGCTCGCGAGCGCCGGATCCCAGGCGATCGCGTTCGCGAACTGGTCGAGGGCCACGTCGAGGTCGCCGAGACGCTCGGCCACGAGGCCCGCGTTCAGGGCGACCGCGGGCTCGCCGATGCCGCTGGCCGCGGCCTGGAGCAGATGCGTCCGCGCCGCCTCGGTGTCGCCCAGCTGCTGCTCGAGCGCAGCCAGCCCGATCACGTTCATGGACACAGGATCCTCGGCGACCGCTTCTTCGAGCACGTCCCGGGCCGCCTCCGGATCGTTGAGCCTCGCCAGCGCGCTGGCCTGCTGGAGTGCGTACAGGGTGAATGCGGCGTCCTGATCGCGGGCCGCGTTGTACTGCTCCAGAGCCTGGCGCCACTGACCATGCAGGGCGTAGGCATCTCCGCGCTGCGCGGTGAGCGCGGCACCGTCGACGCGAATGAGCGATGGCACCAGCACCACGAGAGCGATCAGCGCGGCAAGGGTCGGTATCGGTGACGCGAGGACGCTCGTGCGACCGCGGGCCAGGGACCGTTGACTGGCTCCCGCCACGCGCTCGCTGAGGCGACCGTCGACCCACGCGACGAGGATGACGACGAGCAGGATCACGAACGGCAGGTTGCTGAGGTTGTCGACGATCGACTGTCCGGCAAACGCCGTCAGGCTCACGATCACGGCGCCGGCCTCGAGCGAGATCGACCCGCCGGTCGACCGCCAGCCCGCCCAGAGTCGGCGCACCACCGCGATCCCCAGCCACGCGAGGGCGAGCAGCCCGACGATCCCGACCTCGGCCGCCGCCTGGACGTACATGTCGTGGGCGTGGGGCAGGATCAAGTTGGGAACGCCGGCTGGGTTTGCCGCAACCTTCAGCTGGACCCACGAGCCCGGTCCACCGCCGAGGATCGGGTGCTCGGCGAAGATCGTGGCCGCGGAGCGCCACAGGTCGAACCGGAGGTCTGCGCCGCCCTGCGCGAACCGGTTCAGCACGGCAGGGGCGAAGACTGCCCCGAGACCGAGCACGACCACCACGGGGACAAGGAGGACGGGTCGGGCGCGAAATCGATCGACCAGCGAGCCGACCGTCGACCGTCTGCCGCCGCCGCGGAGCGCGAGCAGCATGACGGCGGCGACAGTCCCGGCCGCGACGCCAAGGTAAGCGCCGCGCGACCCGCTGACGAACGCCGCCAGCGCCGAGGCGATCGCCAGCCCCCAGGCGAGCCAGCGCCCGCGTGGCCGCGACCACCAGAGCGCGACGACAAGCGGCGCCGCAAGGATGAGCGCGGTGGCGATGAGATTCGGCGAGCCGAGGAACAGGGCGGCGAATGAGGGCCGCAGCGGCGGCAGCGCGAACCGCCCGATGAGCTGCCACCAGTTGATCCACTCGATCGCGACCTGGACCAGGTAGCCGATCGCGACGACGGCGACGAACGCCGTCAGGAGGACGCCGACGCGGGCTCGAAACCAGGGCCGGGCGAGCACGCAGGTCAGGAACAGGAAGCCGAGTGCCCAGCCGATGCCGGCGATCGTCGGCTCGAAGCTCAGGCGCTGACGCTGGGAGAACACCGCGGACAGTGCGTACGCGACGGTCGCCACGAGAACCGGCAGGACGAGCGGCGTCGTCGGGCGCCACTCCGGCCGGAAGAGGGACACCACGAGCCAGCTGCCGAGCACGACGTAGCCGATGACCTGGCCGAGGATGTGTCCCTCGACCGAGGCGATGCCCGGATACGTCCCGCCGCTCGTCAGCAGGAACAGCGCGGACAGGAGCAGCACGACCCAGGAGACGAGCCGGAACAGTCCGGCTCGATCGGAAAGCGCCTCGCTCACCCCGCCACGTCCCGCATGAACGCGGGAAGTATCGACTCCTCGAGCTGCTGCCCGAAGCCGTTCGGGTAGCCGTCAAAGCCGTGCTCGGCGAAGGGCACCATGACGAGCCGGCAGTCGACACCCGCCGACCGGAGGCGATCGGCGAGCGACGTCACCCGGATCGGGAGCACGAGGTGGTCGTTGGCTGCGCCGATGAGCAGCGTGGGCGGCAGGCCCGGCCGGAGGTAGGCGAACGGCGCGGCGGCCTCGTAGCGCTCGGGATACTCGGCCGGCGTCCCGCCGATGTAGGCCTCGGGAAATCGAAGCCCGGCGGCCTCCAGGGTCCCGTCCGCCCAGATGCCGGCGAGATCGGCCGCGGGCGCGATCGCGATGATCCCGGCAGGCAGGATCGGCTGGCCGGGACACGATGGCTCGAGGGCCACCACTTGCTTGTTCGACGGCTCGGTTGACCTCGCGCCGTATCCCGCGACGAGCGCGAGGCTGCCGCCCGCCGACTCGCCCATCAGGAAGACTCGGTCGGGATCGACGTCGAGCTCGGCCGCGGCTCCTCGCAGCCAGACGAGGGCGCAGAGGACGTCCGCCGTCGCGTCCTGCCAGCGCGGGGGAGGAGCGAGCCGGTACTCGACGTCGAGGACGACGACTCCCTGATCGGCCAGGAACTCGAAGAGATGCGGCCGGCCGCCGAGAGCGCCGCCGACGAAGGCCCCGCCGTGGACGTAGACGACCGCCGTTCGACCGTTCGGCCCCGAGCCCGGCGTCCCGGAGCTCGCTCGGTAGATGTCGGTCGACAGGTCGGTCCCGTCGACCGTCGCGAACACCCGGCGCTCGCTCGGCCGGCCCGCCGGCTCAGGAGTCGACGCCTGCCGCATGATCGAGAACGTCGCGCCCTGCTGGCCGGCGAACCCGTACATGAGCGCCGCGATGACCACGGTGCCGCCGAACGTGAGCAGCCCCAGGAGCAGGAGCACACGCGCCGGTCGCTTGCCGCCGAGGCGCAGGGCGATCGTCGCCAGGACGATCGAGATGACCGCGCCGAGCCCGATCCACGGCAGGTCCTCGGACACGAAGGCACCGAAGCGCGCCACGAACGGCAGCTGCGGGCCGAAGGCGCCGACGACCACGAGCGCCGGGAAGAGCAGCACGACGAGGGCGACCGCCAGCAGGCCGGCGCGAATGAGCACGATCCCCCGGGAGCTGACGATGCCTCGAGGCCTCGGCTAGGGCGTCGCCGTCGCCTGGCCGATCGGCGCGACGTCGGGCGCCGGGGTCCGCGGCCGTCCCAGCGCCAGCCAGTGGATCCAGCGCAGGATCGGCCGCTCGACGAGGGCCCACGACAGGGCCGCCGCGACCAATGCTCCCGCGAGACCCACCACGGGCCCGAACGCGATGTACATGTCCTTGTGCCACAGGTACAGCGCGTACGAGGCGCCGCCGGCGAACCCAAACGCCTTCGCGAACGGAACGCGGTGCTGCAGGACGAAGCCCATCACCAGCGCCGTCCCGAGCCCCGTGAAGACCGCGACCGGCAGCCAGTTGGCCAGCGTGCCGAGGACCAGGAACACGACGCCGATCCCAAGGAAGGCCGGGTGTGCGAGGTAGCCGAAGGCCGCGGGCCGCCGCACCTGGAGGACGGCGAGCAGCATCCCCGGCACGAACGCCGAGAACGACAGCGGGTACGTCCCGAGCAGCCACGCGTTGGCGTCCGTGAGGGCGACGCGGTGGAGCGTCGCGAGCACGGCGGACCCGCCGGCGAGGGCGAGCAGCACCTTGACCTCGCGGCCGGCCGCGAGCCGCGCGATCCACGGCAGGGTGATGTAGAAGAGGATCTCGGCCGACAGCGTCCAGGCGTTGCCGAGGAAGCCGCGCAGCGGGATGTCGTAGGCCGACGAGACCGTCAGGTACGGCAGCGGATTCTCGATCGGCAGCCGGCTCCCGGTCAGCACCATCAGCCCGATCAGGGCCACGAAGTAGCCCGGCACGATCCGGCCGGCGCGCTTCAGCCCGAACGCCGCCAGGTCGACCGGCCCCTGCACGAACGGCTTGTAGAGCAGGTAGCCCGACAGCGCGAAGAACAGCCACACGCCGCTGTCGCCGCCGCCGATCACGGGGTCGAGCGGCCCGAAGCTCACGCCACTGACGGTGTGCAGGTGGAACGCCGCGACGAGGACGGCCGCGACGGCACGCAGGCCATCGAGCCCCGAGCTTCTCCCCCGCTCGAGTCCCGTCATCGGGGTCTCCCGCCGTCGATCGCCCCCCGGAGGCGCCACTGTACTCGGCGCCGCAAGCGGCTCGAGGCTCGGCGAGGCCCCCGAAGGCTCCTTGGTGAGCGTCATCGGAAGGACCTGACGTAGGCCGAGGTGACGTCGATACCTGCCTCCGGGTCCGGCTCGCCCGCCTCGCGGGGCTTGCGCACGCCCGCCAGCAGGCTCGTGAGCATGTACACGAGGAGGCGCGGCGGTGCGAGGGTCGCCACGGTGACGGCCACCGCCCAGCCCCAGCGTGTCCGTGCCGCGGCGAGGATCACGAGGCAGCCGACGAACAGGGCCGCCAACCAGGCGAGCGGCGAGATCGTGTAGATCGAGAAGTTGCGCAGCACGCCGGGCTCGCCGGTCTGGTCGAACCCGACGGCCTTCACGAAGGCAAGCGTGTTGTCCACGTCGATGATCAGCTGCGCCGCGACGATCAGCACGGTCCAGACGAGGAAGGCCAGGAGGGTCTCCCAGTCGCGCTTGCCGAGCCAGTACAGCGCGATGAGGACCGGGAAGAGCTTGAGGTTGGCGGCGATCGCGATCGACCACGGCTGGCCGAGGGCCATCAGGAGCGTCATCGGGATGTGGGCCTGGGCGATGGTGAGCGCCCAGCCGATGGGCACGCCGAGCAGCCCCACCGCGATCCAGGTGCTGCGCTTTCGGACGCCGAGGTGCTGGAGCAGCCAGACGAACGTCGCGATGACGATCAGCTCCCAGATCAGCGAGAACGGGCCGTAGCCGAGCAGCGCGAGCGGTCGGAGCAGCTGCGCCAGCAGCGGCGGGTAGAGGTAGATCTGGTTGTGGTTCGGATCGAGGCCGGCCGGGTAGAGCGCCTCGCCGTGGTTCAGCCTCGTCGCGGCGTCGAAGTAGGCGCGGGCGTCTGCCATCGGGTCGCTGACGACGTGCATCCAGGCCACCGCGACGCCGGCCGCCGCGCCGACCACCGCAAGCGCGAACAGGACGAGGTTGGCGATCCGCAGCTGGGCCGCGCGGCGCTTCCAGCGGCGCTCGTACTCGTCCTGCGTGGGCTTCGGCTTCAGGTCGTCCTTGGTGAACTCGTCGTCCCAGCCATCGAGGACGACCCGTTGCGCCTCGGCTGGTGGCGTGAAGGCCGCGCCGGCTCGCCAGGGTCGAGGGCCCTCCTCGTACTCCGAGTCCGGGTCGGCCGGTCGAGGCGTCGTCCACCAGGTCATGCCGGAGTGGCCTCGATGGGTCGATGCGGCGCCGATGCGTCGACCGGGGCGGGCGCAGTTCCTTCGGTCGTCGCGTGTTCGGCCGCGGTTCGTTCGGCCGTCGCGGCGGCGTCAGTCGATCGGGCGCGCTCCGCCTTCGCCGTGCTTCCGAACCAGGCCTGATCCCGGTACAGCGCCACCGACGCGAGCAGCAGCGCGGAGCTCTGGATCCAGATGGTCGGCATCGCGAGGACGCAGGCGAACGGCACGACCCAGGCCCGGTTCGACCAGGCGGCGTACCAGACGATCGCCACCGCGAACGGCAGGCGCAGCCACAGCGGCGGCAGCGTGCCGACCTGCGGTCCGTTCGCGCTGACCAGCAGCGAATGGATCCATTCCTGCCACTGCAGCGGATTGATCACGTAGCCGACGGCCACGATGGCCAGGGTCGACCCGAGCGCGAGCGCGAGATTCCGCCACTCCCGCCGGAACGCGAACCACAGCACGCCGACCCCCGGCGTGACCTTGGTCACCAGGATGAACGACCACGCCACGGGCCAGCGCATGCCGGCCCAGATGGCGAGGGCCATGAACAGGTGGATGTTGCCGTTCAGCAGCTCGAGCAGGACGGGCGGGAAGGCGAACAGCAGGACGAGCGTCCACTTCCTGCCGAGGAGCGCGACGGCACCGACGCTCAGGGCCAGGTAGCCCGCGACCCACAGCTCCCAGGGCACCTTCGTGAACGGGTACATAACCCAGGCGATGACCGGCGCGAGCCGGAACGCGCCGACCTCGAGGAGGCTCACCTCGGCGCGGCCATAGAGGTCGCTCAAGTCGATCGTGTACCAGCTCTGGGCGTCGCCCCACAGCAGCAGGCGCGAGCCCCACACGAACACGACGACGAAGTTGAAGATCAGCCCCGAGACGATCGCGCCGTCGCGGATCGCCCGCCGCTGCGTCGGCTTGAGGCCCTCCCACCACGTCGCGAGGCGGGTCATGCCTTGCCTCCGGCGACTTCCGGCGCTCCCGAGGCCATCGGCTCGGAGGCCGCCGGTGCCGACAGATCCGCCGGCGCCAGCACGGCCCCCGCTCGTTCGAGCCCTGCTCCCGTCGGCGCATCGACCGTCGCCTTCTTCTCGATCGGTCGTTCGGCCAGCTCCGGTCGGTCGACCGCGAACACCGCCGCCAGCACAGAAAACGCCGCGATCCACAGCACCGGCATCGCGATCGCCGCGCTCAGCGGCACCGTCCATTTCCGGTTGGTCAGCGCGCCCCAGACGACCACGGCTGCCGCGATCGGCAGTCGGACGAGCAGCGGGATGTCGATCTGCGGCTGGTTCGGCGGCTGGCGCAGGGAGACGAGCAGCTCCTTGTCGATCCATTGCTGCCACAGCGTGCCGTCCACGACGAGGCTCACCGCGACGAGGGCAGCGGTGACGCCGAGGGCGATGGCGAGGCGGCGCCACTCGCGTCGGACCGCGAACCACAGCAGGCCGACGCCCGGCGTGACCTTGGTCAGCAGCACGAACGACCACGCCGCCGGGTAGCGGAACCCGAGCGCGATCGCCGCGCCGATCAGCAGGTGGATATTGCCGTGGTACAGCTCGAGCGCGACCGGCGGGAACGCGAGGACCCACAGCCAGCGCTTTTGGCCACCCAGCCAGAGCGCCGTCCCGAGGAGCAGGCCCGTCCACAGCCACAGGAACTGCCAGAACGGGAGCAGGGAATCCGCCGCGAACAGTCGAGCCGCCACGGGCGAGTACACGAACGAGCCCATCGTGCCGTGGGTGATGCGATACGGGTCGTCGATCGAGTAGATCCAGTAGCTCAGAGCATCGAACCCGACGGTCTGGGTGCTCGGCGCGATGATCAGGAACAGGTAGGCGGTGAACAGCAGGCCCGCGAAGATCGCGCCGTCGCGCACCGCGCGCAGGACCGCGGCGTCGCGCGGGGAGCGGGCGGTGGCCGCGGCACCTGCGTCGCGCGGGGCGTCGGCGACCCCGGCGTCGCGCGGCGCGCGCGCAACAGCCTCGTCCCGCCGACGATCCGGACCCCCGAGAGCGCGCAGTCCCCGCATCGGCCCGTAAGCATCGGGTTTCCGGGCGCCGCGTCAACAGTCCCGGAAGTACCGAGCACGCCAGACCGCCGCATTCGGGTCCTCGCCTCGCACTCGCGGCCTCGCGGCTCCCGCAGCCTCGCCGACCCGGCGCAAGACCGGAGTACTTCCACCGAGTAGACGGCCACAGGCCGTTTGGTAGGCTCCCGCGTCGTACGGACCCCGGTCGACCGGTGGCCGGGGCCGCGAGCATCGGGGGGTGCGCTGGGCGTGACGCCCCTGCGCGTTCGGGCGATCCGCGACGGGCTGTTCGTCGCCGGGCTGGCGGTGCTCGCCCTCTTGCTGGTCGAAGCCTGGCGCACGGCGAGCGACACGACGCCCGGCGAGGCGTTCGACGCCTGGATCTACTGGAGCGCCGCCCGGGGCGAGGCGGCCTCGAACCCGGTCCTCGGCGGCCACATGGCCTATCTCTACTCGCCGGCGTTCGTCCAGGTCTTCGGGCCGCTCCTTGCCCTGCCGTTCACGGCCTTCCTCGCCGCCTGGTACGCGCTGGGCGCCACGGCCCTGATCGCCGTGGTCCGATGGTGGCTGCCCGCGGTGGTCCTGAGCGGCGTCATCGTGCTCGACGTGATCCGCGGCAACATCGAGACCCTCATGGCGGTCGCGATCGTGGCCGGCTTCCGATGGCCGGCCGCGTGGGCATTCATCCTGCTGACCAAGGTCACGCCCGGGGTCGGGCTCATGTGGTTCGTGGGTCGGCGCGAGTGGCGTTCGCTGGGCATCGCGGTCGGGGCGACCGCGGCCGTCGTGCTCGTTTCCTTCGTGCTGGCCCCGAACCTCTGGCAGCAGTGGCTCGGCGTGCTTGCGTCGAATGCGGGCGTCGGGTCCGAGTGGGAGTGGGTCGTCCTGCCGCTCTCGATTCGCGTCCCCATCGGCGCGGCCCTCGCGTTCCTCGCCGGCCGCCGCGGCTGGCCCTGGCTGGTGCCCGTCGCCTCGACCATCGCGCTTCCCGCCCTCTGGCCGGTCAACCTGACGCTCCTGGTCGCGGCGATCCCGCTCCTGCGCGCGGCGCCAGATGGCGTGATCGGTAGAGGTGCCCTCCCGTCCGACCCCTTGCGCCTCGGCATGAACAACAGGCGTTCAAATTCCAGGCTTCTCGGCCCACAAGCTCCCAACGGGCCGTTGCCTGGGCTCCCTTCGCCGCCGTCATGAACATCGCGTGATCATCGACGGCCACAAGGGCCCCGAATTCGCCTGATCGACGATCGGCTGCAGGCCTTGTGGCCGCGCCAGCCCCAAAAATGAACACCTGTTGTTCACGGCGAAGGTCTAGGGCCCGGAAACGGCGCATTCGAGCACGCGGCAGAGGCGGGATCGCCTGGGAGACGGCCAAGAGCGCCACGGAGAGTGCCGCCGAGAGCGCGGCCGACAGCGCCGCCGAGGCCGCCGGGGCCGCCGCCGAGGCCGGGAAGGCCGCCACCGGACCCCGGCAATGAGAGATTCCACCTACGGACGGCGTGAGCCTGTTTGGTAGGCTCCCGCGTCGTGCGGACCCCGGTCGCGCTGTTCCTGCTGGCCGTGGTCGTGCGGGTCGTTCTCGTCGCGATGTTCCCCGACGCGGCCTACCCGGACTCGTACTACTACGTCGACGTCGCGCGCTCGATCGCCGCCGGCAACGGCCTGAACGTCGACTTCGTCTGGATCTTCGCCGAGGTCGGCAACAAGCTCCCGGATCCCGCGGTCCTGCCGATCCCGAGCAACGCCCACTGGCTCCCGCTCGCGAGCTTCCTCCAGGCGCCGTTCCTGTCCATCCTCGGGCCGACCGCGGTCGCCAGCGCGATCCCCGGCGTCCTGATCGGCAGCATCGCGGCGCCGCTGACGTGGTTCATCGCCCGCGACGCGGGCGCCCGACCGATCGTCGGCACGGCCGCCGGCGTGCTCTCTGCCATTCCCGGCGCGGCGACCGTGTTCATGGCCCAGCCCGAGAACTTCGCGATCCTCCATCCCCTGGTCGCGGCGACGCTGTGGATGACCGCCCGCGGGCTCCGCGGCGACGGTCGATCGTTCGCACTCGCGGGGCTGCTCGCCGGACTCGCAACGCTCGCCCGCAACGACGGGATCCTGCTGGCCGGGGCGATCGGGCTCGTGTGGCTGGCCGATCGAGCGCGCGCCTGGCGCGCGCGTCGCGGGAAGCGGGCGTGGTCCCACGTCGACGATCGCGAGCCCATCTCGATTCTCGCGGGAGTGGCGGCACTGGCCCTCTTCCTGGTGGTGATGGGGCCGTGGTGGGCCCGCCAGCTGGCCGTCTTCGGCTCGATCTCGCCGACCTCGGCGTCGGGCGCCGCTCTCTGGATCCGCCAGATCAGCGAGTGGAACTCGATCACTGCCGATCCCACGCCGGCCCACTTCTTCGCCCAGGGCTGGGGGCCGATCATCGCCTCACGCTTCCAGGGCTTCGTCGATGCCCTCGGCAGCTTCGCGGTGATGATCGCGAGCATCGTCCTGCTGCCGTTCCTGCTGATCGGGGCGATCGGCCGGCGGAGCGACAGGAACTTCCAGCCGTGGTTCGTCTACACGTTCATCGCGTTCGCCGGCGCGACGATCCTGTACCCGCTCCACGTCCCCGGCGGCGCCTTCATCCACACCGCGATCGGGCTCGCGCCGCACGCGGCGATCCTGTCGATGGAGGGCGTGCTGGTGTTCGTCGGCTGGGTCGCCGGCCGGCGCCGCCGCTGGGAGACCGGGCCCGCGGGCTCGATCTTCGTCTGGGGCATCGTCGCGATCGTGATCGCCACGGCCGTGATCTTCACGCCGACCGTCCAGCGCGGCTGGGATGGCTCGCGCGCGCCACACCAGGCGCTGGCGGCGAAGCTCGACTCGATGGGGGTCCTCCGGACCGATCGACTGCTGTCGATCGACGCCGCGGGCATGAAGTACTGGACCGGCCGACCCGGGGTCGTCACGCCCGACGACCCGATCGAGGTCATCGAGTCGGTCGCGCGGGCCTACGACACGCGCTGGCTGGTGCTCGAGCGCGCGGACGCAGCGCGCGCCCTCGCGCCCGTGCTGGGAGGGACGCGACCCGACTGGATCGGCCCGCCGGCCTTCACGGTCCCGGCGTCCGATGGCGGCCTGCCCGCGCTCGCGCTCTACCCGCTCTGCCTCGGCTCGGACGTCTCGGCCTGCCAGTGACGACGCCCGCAGGCGCCCAGAGGCGCTCCTCGGCCTTCGCGCCCGCCCGGGCTGGCTCGACGTTCCTGGCCCCTTCGGCCCTTCTCCTCGTCCGTGTGTCACCCGGTGCACCAAACGTCGTAGGAGCGGCGCGGCATGCCCTCCGGATGGCCCTTCCTTCGCCATTTGTGGCGTCGGCTGCACCAAACGACGGCCGAGGCGTTGTTCGGCTGCCCTCGACACCGCTTCCTCCGCTGCTTGGTGCACCGGGGCCCACAAACGGCCTCCGCGCCGTGCCCGCGGGCGCCCCGATGCCGGCACTCCCCACGTGAGCCGCCGCGAAGCCCTCCTCTCGGCCGGTCTCGTCTTCGTCGTCGCGTTCGTGGTTCGCGGGTGGGCGGCTTCGCAGATCGTCTTTCCGCGACCCGAGGACGTGGCGTACTACGTCGGCGTCGCGCGCAACCTGGTCGACGGCCGCGGCCTCGTCAGCGACGCGATCTGGTCGTTCCAGACGCCGCCGCTGTCGTTTCCGCGCCCGGCGTTCGAGGTCTGGCTGCCGCTGCCGTCGTTCCTCGCGGCGGTCCCGATGCTCCTGTTCGGCACCACGTTCGCCGCGGCGCAGCTTTCGTCGATCGTCGTCGGGTCGATCGTCTGCGTCCTCGCCTGGCGCCTCGGCGCGGACGTTGCCGCCGCTCGATCGATGCCGGTCGGCCGAGCCCGAACACTCGCCCTCGGCGCCGGGCTGACGTCGGCGGTCTATCTCCCGCTGGTGCTCGCCTCCGCCCAGCCCGACTCGACGATGCCCTTCGCCGCCCTCGTCCTCGGCGCCTGCCTCCTGATGGCGCGGATCGAGCGGTCGGCGGCCACGTCGACCAACGACCTGCTGGTGCTCGGGGTCCTCCTCGGGCTCGCGGCGCTGACGCGCAACGAGGCGATCTGGCTCGCACTGGTCTGGGGCGTCGTTGCGTGGGACATCGCAGGTCGTCCCGGTGCGGCCGGTGGCTACGTCGGCGAGGGCGGAGGCAGGCTGCTTCCGTGGGTCGGGCTGATCGGGCCGCCGGCAGTCGTCGCCCTGTTGATCTTCGCGCCGTGGGCGATCCGCGACTGGCTCGAGTTCGGAAGCCCGCTGCCGGGCCAGGCGCTCACGAACGCCCTCAGCCTCGACGGCCGCGACATCTTCGCCTGGCAGGACCGCCCGACGCTCTCGCGCTACCTCGACGCCGGCCTGCCGAAGCTCCTGGAGCTGCGCTGGACCGGCACGATCCACAACATCGTCAGCGTGCTGCTGCTCCTGGGCGTGCCGTTGTCGGTCGTCGGGTTGCTGGGGCTCCCGATCGCGTGGCGGGGCTCGGGCGGGGCCGAACGGTCGGCCGGCCAGGCCGCCGAGTCGAACGCCGCCACGTCGTCGAACGCCGGCTCCTGGTCGAACGCCGGCTCGTCGTCGAACGCCGGCTCGTCGTCGAACGCCGGCTCGTCGTCGAACGCCGGCTCGTCGTCGAACGCCGGCTCGTCGTCGAACCCGCTCCGACCCCTCGTCCTCTTCTCGGTCATCACCTTCGCGGTCGCGTCGCTGGTCTTCCCCGTCTCGACCACGTGGGGCACCTTCCTCCACGCCGCCGGCGCCATCCACGTGCTGCTGGTCGTGTCGGCGCTGCTCGTGCTCGACGCGGTCATCGGCTGGGTCGGCAGGCGGCGCGGCTGGACCAACCCGGTCGCCTGGCTCGGGCCGGCGTTCGCGATCGCCGGCTGCCTGCTCTTCAGCGGCGTGCTGCTGTCGGGCGACGGCCAGGCCTCGCGCGACGTCGCCGCCCGTTACGCGGCCCTGAGCGCCGCCCTTCGCGACCCGTCCTTCGCGATGCCGATCGACGCCGAACCCGGCCCGATCATGACCGACTTCCCGATCTGGCTCGCCGAGGCGACGGGCCACAACACGCTCGCCCTGCCGGACGAGGCGCCGTCGAGCGTGCTGTCGCTGGCCGCGGCGTTCGACCCGCCCGCGCGCCTCATCGTCGTCGACATCTCGAACGACAGCGCCACCCCCGCCGCGATCATCGCCGGCGCCGCCGGCGCCGAGTGCTTCGTGCCCCTCCCTTTGCCGGTCGACGACGTGCTCGCCTTCCGAATCAGGTGCTGACCCTCGCGCCACTCACTCCCTCGGGCTGACCCCAACTCACCCCGACCGACGCCACGCGAACAGCCTCGTCGCCGCGACGTCGGACCACACCAGCCCCGGGTCCTTCGGCGGCTCCGCGCCGTTCACAAGCGCCGCCACCCATCCCTGCGACGAGCCGCGAAACCAGCTCGCGAACACCTCCGGGTATCGGGCCACCAAGTATCGATTTCTCGCCGTCGCCCGAACGACCCACACCAGCCCGGTCGCCACGCCCGCGCCCCAGAGGCCGGTCGCCAGCGCCTCGACCTCCGCCACCTTGCGCGTGCTGGCTCGAACCGACGCACCGATGTCGCCCATCGTGTTCCAGCACTCGACGCAGATCATTCGATGCCTCGCCTCGGCCGCGAGCACGACATCCACTGACCGCCACGGCTCCTTCGGCTTCGTCGGCAGCTCGAACCCACCCGTGTGCCCGCACCGCCTGCCCAGCCGGAGCACCAACTCCTGCATCGCCAGGTGCCCGGCGTCCGCGACATCGACCCTGGGATCCCGCGCAAACCCGACGTTGATCGGCACCCCAAACGCGATGCTCAGCCGCTCCAGCCCGTCGACGTCCAACGGTCCAACGCCACGCTCCGCACGATTCACCACCATCCGACCCAGTCCGGCGCGTTCCGCGAGCTCGGCCTGCGTCCACGACCGCTGCCTTCGCATCGTTGCGATCTCACCGCCGACCCGCGCCAGCCGCTCTGCCACCCGGCGCCCAGCTTCGACCGCCAACCTCGGACGACGTTTCCCAGGCACGTTTCCTCCTTCCAGTGCCCCTTGGTCGTTGGCGTGATCGCTACATGTTCATTTCTGGGCCTTCGCTGCCGATTACCAAGCTCGGGTCGGCCGACGCCCACCTCAGCTCGCGGCATGCGAGCCCAGATGCACGAGTCATGTGCATGGCGGCCGATAGCGGGCGTCCCGGATGCCCGTCCGGGATGGGCCAACGGGCTTGTGCCAGTCCTTGGCCTGCAAATGAACACATCACGATCACGGCGACGCTCTTGCGGTGATGAAGGGCCCGGAATGGGCGGTCATGGGCCGGTGTCGAGGCGCCCAGGGCGGGGAAGCCGGGGTAAGGCGCCGGGGCGGGTCAGCCCGCGGCCAGCGGCTATCACCGCGCGACTGGGACCGTGGACGGGGTGCACCGGGACCATTGGCTAAGTCGGTCCCATGACTTGCGCGGTTACTCTCGCGGGCGATGACGAGCGAGGCGGGAAGCCGGTCGCTGGCAGAGCGCACGGCGTCGACGGGGACGCCCCGTGACCGATCCCAGAAGCCGGCCCCACAGACGGGGGCGCGGCCGCGCAGCCGGACGACCGCGATGGCCAAGAGCTCGAGCGAAAGCGGAACCCAGAGGACGACCAACGGTCCGCGCAAAGGCGTGACCAATGGCGCAGACAAGGGCGCAAGCAACGGGCACGTGAGCGTCGCCGGCGAAGGTGCCGGCGGGACCAAGAACCAAGGCGGGACCAGGACCGCCCACGGCGCGGCACCCACCGCCTCCCACGGAACCTCGCACGGAACCTCGCACGGGACCTCCCACGGAAGCCACCTGGAAACCGTCCGCATGGGCGGCCCGACGACCCCGACGAGCCTGGTGCACGACGATCCCCTCGACGTCCTCCTCAACGAGGCGCAGGCCGCGGTGTCCGACGGCGCCAACGTCCTCCGCGACGTTCGCGAGCGCTACAGGACCGCCTACCTCGAGCAGGTCGACAAGTGGGAGCGCCTAAGGACCTTGACCGCGACCGGCCAGGGCCAGGGGCAGACGAGCAGCCAGCAGTCGGGCCACGAGACGATGGTCGGGCGAGAGGTGAACCAGGAGCGGTCGACGCTCGGGCGCATCGAGCTCGCCGTGAAGTCGCTCGAGAACGCGTGGCTGTTCCTCGCGCGCGAGGACACCAGCCTCGTCACCGACTCGTCGGGCCCGCATTCCGCCGCCGACGCGCAGATGCGTATTGTCGAGGCCCAGGAGGCCGAGCGGAGCCGTCTCGCTCGCGAGGTCCACGACGGGCCCGCGCAGGCGCTGTCCAACGCGATCTTCCAGGTCGAGGTCGTGCAGCGATTGCTCGATCGCGATGAAGTTGCCGCGCGAGAGGAGCTCCAGGGCCTCCGTGACGTCCTCACGCGGGAGCTGCAGGGCGTCCGCGCGTACCTCAGCCAGCTGCGCCCGCCGCTGCTCGCGGACCTCGGGCTGAGCGGCGCCATCAGGGACGCGGCCGGCCAGATCGGGACCGCGCTGGGGATCCCGGTGGAGGTCGAGCTGTCCGAGGGCATCGACAGCCTGCCCGAGACCGTCGAGATCGTGGCCCTGCGCGTGATCCAGGAGGCGCTCCAGAACGCGCGCAAGCACGCCCAGCCGACAACCATTCGCATCCGGATGTGGAGGCACCACGACGGCTGGACCCTCGAGGTCCGGGACGACGGTCGGGGCTTCGACAGCGACGATCCGCCCGTCAGCGGGCGTCGACATTTCGGCCTGCAGTTCATGCGTGAGCGCGCGGAGCTGATCGGTGCCCGATTCGAAGTACGATCCTCACCGAATCTCGGGACAGCCGTTTGGATGACAATTCCTCCAGGCGCAATGGGCATGCCGATCCCAGGCGAGGAGAGTTGATGACGACCGAGACTGAGGGCGGGGAGCGACGTCGAGGCGGTGTCGCCGCCGATCGAATCCGAATCCTGATCGTGGACGACCACGCGTTGTTCCGCGTGGGAATCGCGAACATCCTGGGTCGCGAACGCGATCTGGACGTCGTGGGCGAGGCCGCCGACGGGCGCGCTGCGCTCGAGATGGCGGGCATGACGACCCCCGGCATCGTCCTCATGGACCTCTCGCTGCCGGCCCCGGGCGGGCTCGAGACGACCCAGCGGATCCGCCGCGAGTACCCGGCGACGGCCGTCATCGTGATGGCCCAGGACGAGGACGAGGAATCCCTATTCGCCTCGATCAAGGCCGGCGCGGCCGCGTTCGTGATCAAGGACATCTCCCCCGAGGACCTGATCCTGGTCATCCGCCGCGTCTCGCAGGGCGAGTTCCTCATCAACGACAAGGTCTTCTCGAAGCCGGCCGTCGCGTCGCGCGTCCTCAAGGAGTTCCGCGAGCTGGCCGTCTACGGCCAGGAGGCCCAGCCGATCTTCGCGCCGCTCTCGCCACGCGAGGTCGAGATCCTCGACAACATCGCCCAGGGCATGACCAACAAGCAGGTCGCCTACGCGCTGTCGATCAGCGAGCAGACCGTCAAGAACCACATGAGCTCGATCCTCCGGAAGCTGGCAGTCAACGACCGGACCCAGGCCGTCGTGTACGCGATGCGCCAGGGCTGGATCAAGATGCCGGAGGATTGAGAGCACCGTGGCTTCCGACGCCGGGGCAGCACCCACGGCCGCCCCGGCGGACGCGCCGCTCTCCTCGGGCGCGCCCGAGAACGTTGCTCCCCGAGCCGAATCCGGCCGCGGCGGGACCGACCGCGTGACCGCCAAGAGCGACGCTCGCGCCACCGGCGACTCTGGTGGCACGGGCGACTCCGGTGGCAAGGACGAGCCGGGCTCCAAGGACAACTCTGGCGCCGCGGGCAGCTCGGGCTCCGAGCCAGACCCCGTGACCGACAGCCCCATCACCTCCGCCACCGACTTCGCGGCCGGACTGGCCGAGGAGGCCGCCAAGGTCCAGGCCGAGGTCGACGAGATCGAGCTCCTGATCAACCAGGCCAAGACCGAGGCCGCGCGCCACGAGACCCGTCGCGGAACCGCGGCCGAGAAGCTCAACGTCGCCGCGGATCGCCTCGCGACCGGCGGCAACGCGGGCGCGAAGGACCTGGCCGAGCTCGCCCACCAGCTCGTGACCGTCGCCCGCAAGGCGGCGCTCATGGAGGCCCAGATCGACCTGCTCGAGGGCAAGCGCAAGTCCGCGCTCCGCCTCGCGGAGACCCTCGCCGCCCAGGCCGAGCAGGCCAAGGCCGTCGCGGGCATGCCCACCGGCGCCTCGCCCCAGGGCGGAGCCGGTGCAGGCGACGCGGGGCCATGGGGCGCCGGCACCAGCGACGGCGGGACCGCCGGCTTCGTGGACCTCGACCTCGCGGGCCCGCTCCCGCCGGGCGTGTCCCGGATCATCCTCACCGCCCAGGAAGACCTGCGGCGCGAGATCGCCCGGCAGATGCACGACGGACCGGCCCAGAGCCTCACCAACATCGTGCTCCAGGCGCAGATCGTCGACCGCCTGATGGGCACCGACCCCAAGATGGCCCAGGCCGAGGTCGAGCAGCTCATCGCCATGGTCCAGCGCACGCTGGACGCCACGAAGACGTTCATCTTCGATGTCCGACCGATGGTCCTCGACGACCTGGGCCTCGTGCCCACCCTCCGGCGCGCGAGCCGCGACCGAGGGCGCCGCGTCGGCGTGAATGTCGACTTCGAGTCCGTCGGTGTCGATCGACGGCTCACGGTCGAGCTCGAGAGCGGCCTCTTCCGCATGCTCGACGACGCCCTCGCCGCCCACACCGCCGGCAAGCCCGATCGCATCGGGCTCCACCTCGACTGGGGCGATCGCCTCGTGATCGAGCTCACCGCGGGCCGGACGCCTGAGGTCGTGCCCGACCCCGAGCTGCCGCCCGAGGGCTCCGAGCTGCCGCCGGCCCTTGCCGAGATGGTCGCCGAGCGCCGCCGCTCCTATGCCGACGCCGTCGAGGCGGCCCGGATCCGCAGCCTCGCCCGCCTGCCTGAGCAGGCCTGGCGCGAGGTCGCCGGCCGCGCCCGCATCCTCGGCGTGAAGGCGGAGATGCTCGACGATGGTGCGCGACTGCACCTCGAGGTCGACCTGCCGGCCGGCGCCGATGGGACCCGCGTAGGAGTTCCGGCGGCCACTTCCGCCTCCTGACCGCTCGCCGGCGCCCTTCCGCCTCCTGAGGCCTTCGCGGCGCCCTCGCCGCGGCACCGAGCAACCCACCTCGCGACCCACGGCATTCCCACCGCGCGTTGCCCCAACGAACTCATGCGCACACCAGCGGCTCGCGCCTCTCGCGACCCACGGCGCGTGGCCTGCCCGATAGCGCCGCCTTCCCTCATGCCGTGAACAACAGGTGTTCATTTCTGGGCCTGTGAGGGCCACAAGCCCTCCGGCCCGCCCCTGGAGAGCGTCCAGATGGCACCTTGTGGGGTCAGATGCACATGGGATGTGCATCTGCGGCCACAAGAGCGACTGGAGCCACGCTTGTGGCCCGGCTAGCCCCGAATCTGCACGCCCGGTGTTCACGCGATGGCTCAAGGTGCCGGGACGGCCGGGACGGCCGGGTCGAGGGGAGTCGCCCCGCATCGTGCGGCTGGAGGCGCGGCTCGCCGGGATGGTCAACTGGTGCGGGGCGCCGCCAGGCCCTTCGGAACGCCCTCCGAGGGTGCCTGAAAGCGCGCCCCGGACGGGTCCCGTCGCGGGCCTCGCACGCCTCCAAGAACGCCCTCCGCGCGGGCCTCGGATGTGGGCGAGTCCGGGCGGGTACCCAGGACCAATGGGTCATTCGACGTTGAACGTGGATTTCTCTACATTGCGGTCCCACTCGCGCCACGTTGGCGCAGGGGATCCGGGGGGAGAAAGGAGTCGCGCAATGGCCTTTGTCCACCGGTTCATCGCAGCGTTTCGAGGCGACTCGAACGGCCAGGGTCTCGCGGAGTACGCGTTGATCCTTGCTCTCATTGCGATCGTTGCCATCATCGCCCTGATCTTCCTGGGCAATCAGGTGAGCGGCATCCTCAGCACGGTCGGTACCTCCGTCTAAGGGGACCGGCCAAAGCAGTCGCCCCTCGACCAGAAGCGTGGCGGGTGGGCACCGGCTCCAGGTCAATCGTTCGGAGTAATTAACTCCCGTACTGTTGACACCAAGACTCGGAGCCGTCTAGTTTTCGCGATCGACTCCTCTCCGGGGAAAGGGGATCCCAATCTCGGGGGCAGGGGATCACCGAAAGAAAGGAGGTGTTGCACCAAATGCTGAATTTCCTCACCGCAATCATCAACTTCCTTCACCGGGATGACGAGGAAGGCCAGGGTCTCGCGGAGTACGCGCTGATCCTCGCCCTCATCGCGATCGTGGCGATCATCGCCCTGATCTTCCTGGGCACGCAGGTCTCGAAGATCCTGAGCACCGTCGGCACGTCCGTCTAGGGCTCTCGACTTCACACGCGCAAACTGGACCGCCGGTGCCCTCGGGCCCGGCGGTCCGATTGCTCACCGGGGGGTCCGTGCCTCACCCACATGAAAGGAGGTGAAGCAGGAATGGGCCTCGAGAAGCTCCGCAAGTTGTGGACCTGGGTTCGTGAACAAGGTGGTCAAGGGCTGGCGGAATACGCACTCATTCTTGGTCTTATCGCGATCGTTGCAATCCTGTCCTTGATCTTTCTCGGCAGCCAGATCAGCGACAAGCTGAGCGTCGTCGGTAACTCGATGTAGCTGGTCCGGTAGAACCCAGTCGCCAACGGACGACCCGTCCAGCCGGACGGGTCGTCGGCGCTTCCGGGACCTTACGACCGACCTTTCACCATGCAGCGGCTCTTGCCAAGTCTTGCCACTCGTACTAGCCCATTCGTATAGTCGCCGGGCATCACTCGACTGCTATGGTGGTGCCACCTGTCACATGGACAGCTAACCGGGGAGGATCCATCACGTGCGACGGACAAGTCGGCTCGTCTTGCTGCTCGGCATTTTCCTGGCCGCACTGACGTTCGTCGTCGTGCTGTTCATCAATCCCAGCACGGGCCCGGGCCCCAACAACCCGCAGGCCAGCGCGCCGCCCACCACGGCGTCCGTCGTGGTCGCGGTCAGCGACATCCCGCTCGGGACCGTGATCGCGCAGGAAGACCTGACGACGCTGTTCACCACCAAGACGATCCCGGTCGGCGCGGTCGAGACCGGCACGCTGCTCGACACCTCGCAGGCCGTTGGCCGGACCACCCGCGCGTTCGTCGCGGGCGGCGCCCAGGTCCATACGACCGACTTCCAGAACCGCGCGATCCCGCTGACCGTTCCGGCCGGCAAGCGCGCCTTCCCGATCCAGATCAACGAGCTCACCGGCGTCCTCAACCTCCTCGACGTCGGCGACAACATCGACCTCATCATCAGCCTGCGCGGCGACGCCTTCCCGGTCGTCCAGGTGCTGACTGATGGCTCCGTGACCGTGGTCTCCGGCATCAACCCGCTGAGCATCAAGCTCCCGCTGCTGCTGCAGGACATCCAGATCATCGGCGTCCTCGAGTCGCCCGCCCCGGCGCCCGCAGAGGGCCAGGCCGGTGCGCCGGCCGCCAGCCAGAAGCCGTCGATCACCGGCACGAACAAGCTGCTCGTCCTCGCGGTCACCCCGCAGCAGGCCGAGGTGCTCCTGTTCGCCCGCACCACCGGCACGCTGGACGCGATCCTGCGGCCGCCGTCGGACGCCGGACAGACAGTCGCCACGACCGGCGTGATCCTGAAGATCCTCGTCGACCAGTACGACATCCTGCCGCCGGAGATCGTCCAGGTCCCGATCCCGACGCCCCTCAAGAAGTAGTCAGCTGACCCGGCCGTAGCCGAACAAGAGCGCAGGGAAAGCCCCGCCCCGATGACCGATCGAATCAAGGTCCTGATCGTCGACGACATCCCGGAGACCCGGGATCACCTCTCGAAGCTGCTGGGCTTCGAAAGTGATGTCGAGGTGGTCGGGGCCGCGGCCGGCGGACCGGAAGCCGTGCAGATGGCTGCCGCGCTCAAACCGGACGTCGTCCTCATGGACATCAACATGCCGGGCATGGACGGCATCACCGCGACCGAGAAACTGGCCGCGGAGGTGCCGACCGCCTCGGTGATCATGATGTCCGTCCAGGGCGAGGCGGACTACCTCCGCCGATCGATGCTCGCCGGGGCGCGGGAGTTCCTGGTCAAGCCGTTCAGCTCGGACGAGCTGACCGCCTCGATCCGCCAGGTCTGGACCCGCGAGAAGGAGAAGCTCAGCCGGTTCGCGCCGGTCGTCGCGGCTCCCGAGCCGCGCTCCAACGGCAGCGGCGAGCCCGCCTCGGTCGTGGCGCTCTTCAGCCCGAAGGGGGGCGTCGGCCGAACGACGGTCTCGGTCAACATGGCGGTGGCCGCCGCGCAGGAGGGCAAGCGCGTCGTTTTGGTCGACGCGTCCTTCCAGTTCGGCGACGTGGGCGTCCTGCTCAACCTCAACCCGCGCAACAAGTCGATCGCTGATCTCGCCTCCGAGATCCAGTCCGGCGAGCAGTACGACTCGCTCGACGGCTTCCTCGTCGCCCACTCGTCGGGCGTCAAGGTGCTCCTCGCACCACCGACGCCGGAGCAGGCCGAGCTGGTCAACCCGGCCGCGGTCAAGACCGTCCTCGAGACGCTCCGCGGCGAGCACGACCTGATCGTGGTCGACTGCCCGTCCAGCTTCAACGAGACGACCCTCGCGGTCCTCGACGAGGCGGACTTGATCCTCACGCTGCTCACGCTCGAAATCACCAGCGTGAAGAACATGCGGCTGTTCCTCGAGGTCTGCGAGCAGCTGGGCTACGGACCGGAGAAAATCCGCCTCGTGCTCAACCGTGCCGACTCGACCCTGGGCATCCGCGTTGCCGACGTCGAGCACTCGATCGGGCGCAAGGTCGATCACACGATCGTCAGCGACGGGCGCTCCGTGGTCTACGCGTTGAACCGCGGCGTGCCCTTCTTCCTGAGCAATCGCGAGGCGCAGGTGTCGCAGGACATCCAGCGTCTGGCGGCCGCGGTCACCGGGCCTCCGCCCACGACGGTGGCCGCAAGGTCGAACGACAAGTCCGCCAAGGCGGCGGCAAAGAACAAGTCACTCTTCGCGTGGCGGTAGTAGGGGGAACGGGCTAGATGTCTCTGCTCAAGCGCATCGAATCGGCCCGGCCGTCTGGCCCGGGCGAAGAGCGGCTGCCGGTGCCGGCGGCACCCGGCGGCGGCGGCCGTACGCCGACCGAAGGCGGGACTCCCGCCGGCGGCAGCGGACCGGCAGCGGCGGCGCCGCGGCTGGTCACCCAGCTGCCCGCGCGCGAGTCGTTCCGGGACGTCAAGTTCCGGATCCAGAGCCGCGTCATCCAGGACCTCGACCCGAAGCTCGACCTCACCAACCAGGTCGAGGTTCGCCGTCAGATCGAGGAGATCTTCAGCCGGGTCATCGACGAGGAGGGCCTCGCCCTCACCCGCGCCGAGCGGGTTCGGATGCTCGAGCAGATCACCGACGAGATCATCGGCCTCGGGCCGCTCGAGCCGCTGCTCCGTGACGACTCCGTCTCGGAAATCATGGTCAACGGCCCGCGCCAGGTCTACATCGAGCGCTCCGGCAAGCTCGAGATGACGAACGTGGTCTTCCAGAACGACGACCACGTCATGCGCATCATCGACCGCATCATCGCCCCGATCGGGCGCCGCGTGGACGAGTCGTCGCCGATGGTCGACGCCCGCCTCACCGACGGGTCCCGCGTCAACGCGATCATCCCGCCGCTGTCGCTCGTCGGCCCGGTCATCACGATCCGGAAGTTCGCGGCCAGCCCGTTCACCACGGACGACCTGATCCGCTTCGGGACGTCGACGCCGGACATGTTCGAGTTCCTCCGGGCGTGCGTCGAGGCGCGCCTGAACATCTTCGTCTCCGGCGGCACCGGCTCGGGCAAGACGACCACGCTCAACGTCCTCTCCTCGTTCATCCCGAACGACGAGCGGATCGTGACGATCGAGGACGCCGCCGAGCTCCAGCTCCGCCAGGAGCACGTGGTGACGCTCGAGTCGCGGCCCCCGAACATCGAGGGCAAGGGCGCGATCCCGATCCGCGAGCTCGTCCGCAACTCCCTCCGGATGCGGCCCGATCGCATCGTCGTCGGCGAGTGTCGTGCAGGTGAGGCGCTGGACATGCTCCAGGCCATGAACACCGGCCACGACGGCTCGCTGTCGACCGGCCACGCCAACACCCCGCGCGACATGCTCGCCCGGCTCGAGACGATGGTCCTCATGGCCGGCGTCGACCTGCCGGTGCGCGCCATCCGCGAGCAGATCTCGTCGGCCGTCGACCTGATCGTCCACCAGTCCCGCCTCAAGGACGGCACCCGCAAGATCGTGAACATCACCGAGGTCCAGGGCATGGAAGGTGACACGATCGTCATGCAGGACGTGTTCGTCTTCGAGCAGACCGGCGTGATCGACGGGAAGATCCAGGGCCGGCTCAAGCCGACCGGCATCCGCCCGAAGTTCGTCGAGACGTTCGAGACGATGGGCATCCATCTCCCGAACGGCATCTTCGGCTTCTCGTACTAGGATCACGCTGATGACCCCAGTCACGCTGGTCGTCGCCGCCCTCGCCGCAGGCTCGATCGTCCTGATCGCGCTCGGCATCGCCCTCTCGGGCTCGGGCGGGGTCACCCTCGAGCGCCTCGAGCGCTACGCGGCGGGCGCCAAGCCCGAGGCCGCGGCCGGCGGTCAGGGTGGCGTCGCCGAGCTCATCGCCAAGTCCGCTGCCCTGGCGCAGCTCAACAAGGTCGTCGAGCGGCGCGACTTCGGGGCGAACCTGCTGCGCGATCTCGGCGCGGCGGACCTGAAGCTCAAACCGTCCGAGTACCTCGGCATCTGGGCCGGGCTGACCATCGGCGTGCCCGTGGTCATGTACCTCGTCGGCTTCCTCGTGCCGTCGCTCCAGAACCCGCTGATCCTGCTCCTCGGGCTGCTGCTCGGGTTCATGGCGCCGCGGTTCTGGCTCGGCCGGCGCAAGTCCGGGCGCCTCAAGGCGTTCAACAAGCAGCTGCCGGACACGGTCACGCTGATCGCGAACGCACTGCGCGCGGGCTCGTCGTTCCTCCAGTCGATCGAGCTCGTCGTGCGTGAGTCGCGCCCGCCAATCTCGATCGAGTTCGGCCGCGTCATCCGCGAGGTCAACCTCGGCCTGCCGTTCGACGTCGCGCTCGAGAACATGGTCCGTCGCGTGAAGTCCGAGGACTTCGAGCTGATGGCCACCGCGATCGCGATCCAGCACCAGGTCGGCGGCAACCTCGCCGAGATCCTCGACTCGATCGCCTTCACGATCCGCGAGCGCATCCGGATCAAGGGCGAGATCCGAACCCTGACCGCCCAGCAGCGCCTGTCCGGCTACGTGGTCGGCGGCCTGCCGTTCTTCCTCGCGCTGTTCATCTACCTGGCGGCGCCGAGGTTCTTCGACCCCATGTTCGCGTCGGGTGACCCCCAGGTCCTGGGCATCCCGCTCGGCGTGATCCTGTTCGTCATCGCGATCATGGCGATGGGCGCCGGCTTCTTCTTCATCCGCAAGATCGTGGACATCGAGGTCTAGGCGATGGAACCCGGATTGATCGTTGCCGCGGTTGCCGCGGTCGCCGTGCTCCTGATCGCGGTCGGCGTCGCCGGCTCGCGCCAGGAAGACCCCCTCAAGGCCCGGCTCAACCAGCTCGGGCAGATGACGGCCAAGGACCTCCAGGAGCTGGAGCTCCAGCAGCCATTCTTCGATCGCACCATCAAGCCGCTCGCTGGACGCCTCTCCGGCGCCGTGGCGCGCATCACGTCGAGCTCGTTCACCGAGCGGACCGAGAAGCGCCTCGCGATGGCCGGCAACCCGGGCGAGATGAAGGTCACCGACTGGCTCGGGATCAAGGTCATCGCCTCCGGTGTCGGCTTCGGCGTCATGTTCATCATCTTCGGGGTCCTGGGCGGTGACATCACCCAGGGCCTGCTGCTGGCGCTCCTTGGCGCCGGCATCGGCTACATCGGGCCCGAGTTCTGGCTCGGCCGGCGCGTCCGCGCCCGCCAGAAGGGCATCCTGCTGCAGATCCCTGACGCCCTCGACCTGCTCACGATCTCCGTCCGCGCCGGCCTCGGCTTCGATGCCGCGCTGGGCAAGGTCGTCGAGAAGATGAAGGGCCCACTCGTCGACGAGTTCCGGCGAGCCCTGGCCGAGGTGCGGGTCGGCAAGGCGCGGCGCGAGGCGCTGCGCGACATCGTCCCGCGGACAGAGGTCCAGCCGCTCACCAACTTCATCGGCGCGATCATCCAGGCCGAGCAGCTCGGCGTGTCGATCTCGAAGGTGCTCCAGGTCCAGTCGGAGCAGCTCCGCATCGAGCGCCGGCAGCGCGCCGAGGAACAGGCCGCACAGGCGCCGATCAAGATGCTGTTCCCGCTCGTCGGCTGCATCTTCCCGTCGCTGTTCGTGGTCATCCTTGGCCCGGCCCTGATCCTGATCATGCAGAACCTGAGCTGACGCCCGACCTGAACGCGGCGCACTCGGGAGGCTCAGGATCCGCCGTGGCAGCGGCGCACAACGAGACGAAGGGCACCGTCCTCGCGACGGAGATCGAGCATGCCCGCTCGTTCTGGGCTCGCTTCATGGGCCTGATGGGCCGCGGCTCGCTCGCGCCCGGCCACGGCCTCTGGCTGCTCGGCAACGGGATCCACATGTTCTTCATGCGCTTCCCGATCGACGCGGTGTTCCTCTCGAAGGCCGCCTCCGACGGGTCGCGGAGGGTCGTGTCCACGCATCGCGCGGTCCGCCCATGGATCGGGCTGGTCCCGATCGTCCGGGGTGCCGAGGGCGTCCTGGAGCTGCCCGTCGGGGCGATCGACGCGAGCGCCACGCTTCCCGGCGACACCGTCCGGCTCGGCTAGGGCGCGGCGCAGGAACGTAGGGCCGGCCCGATGAGCACCTCGACGCCTGCGTCGCCGTCTGTATCGGCTCCCCGCGCGTCAGTGCCCGCCCTCACGCGGCTGGAGTCGGCCTTCGCGCCGCGCGTCGTGCGCGGGCGGACGGTGCCGTCCCCATGGCTGATCGTGGCGGCGGCGATCGGGGCATCGCTGTTGCTCGTGGTGGCCACGACCTCCTGGGGCGCCGCGACCGATGAGCAGGCCTACTGGCGCGCCGCGATGCGCTTCGCCGGCGGCGGCTCGATGTACGACGCCTCCGCCCTCCCCGGCGACGCCTCCTACGGCTACTGGTATCCGCCGCCGCTGGCCCAGGTCCTCGCACCCTTCACGGGGTTGCTGTCGGCCGACGCGTTCTCCGTGGCGTGGACCGTGCTCCTGCTCGGCTGCCTGTGGTGGATGGGCGGCCGGAACCCCCTGGTGGCGCTGGCGCTGATCGCGTTCGTCCCGGTGGCCGTCGAGCTCCGGGTCCGGAACGTGCACCTTCTCCTGGCGGTGCTGACGGTGCTTGCGCTCCGCCGCTCGTCGCTGTTCTGGATCGCCGCGGCGGCCATCAAGGTGACGCCTGTCCTCGGACTCGCCTACCTGGCCGCGGCGCGGCGCTGGCGGGAAGCAGTCGTGGCGGGCGTGGTCGGGCTCGCGGTGCTCGGCATCAGCTACTTCCTTGCGCAGGACGCATGGCGCGACTTCTTCGCGATCGTGGGGCCGCAGGCCGGACCCTCCGGGGCATCGATCCTGCCGATCCCCTTCCCGCTGCGGTTCGCGGCGGGCGCGGCGCTGGCCGTCGTCGGGGGCCACCTCGCCTTCCAGGGTCGCGTCCGGCTCGCCGAGCTGCTGCTCCTGCTGGGGCTCGTCCTCGCCAATCCGACCCTGTGGGTCACGGCGCTGAGCATGCTCGTCGCGCTGGTCCCGCTGTGGCGGTCGGCTCCCTCGCAGAACCCAAGGTTGACGGAGGCGGCGCAGCCCGCCTGATCCGGGTCCGCCGCGGCCGCCTGATCGGGATGCATGCCATCACCGGTTGATCCGCGGGTGATCCGACGGTAATCCGCCGGTAATCCCCGACGAAGCGCCAGCCAATCGGCCCGTAAGGGACTGGTGACCGGCAGATGAGCCCCGGGCGCCACGATGGCCCCGTGAGCTCCCTGGTGGCCGTGCGCCGCGTCCTGGGCGCCGCGGCGAACCGCGCGCTCGACCTGGCGCTGCCCGCGTCGTGCGCCGGCTGCGGCGAAGAGGGCCCGCCGCTGTGCCGAGAGTGCCGCACGGCGCTCGATATCCGGCTCGGTGCCGACCCCGGCGTCCCGATCGGGCTGCCCGCGGACATCCCGGCGCCGCTCCTCCAGCTCGAGTGGTGCTCGCCGTTCACCGGCGTGACCCGTCGCGCCCTTCACGCGCTCAAGTACGACGGCGAGCGCCGCCTCGCGCCGCTGATGGGCGCCGCGGTGGCGCGGCGCTGGGCGCGGGCGGGAGCCGCAGTGGACGTGCTCGTGCCCGTGCCAGCCTCGCCAGATCGAGTCCGCGAGCGCGGCTACGACCAGGCCGCGCTCATCGCCGCGGAGGCGGGCCGGCGGCTCGGCCTGCCGGTCATCGATGCCCTCGGCCGGACCAGGGCGACCACCGCCCAGTTCGACCTCGACCGTTCGGCCCGCGCGACGAACCTCGTCGATGCCTTCCGGGTCCGCGATTCGGCTGTCGCCGCGCTCCTGCGGGATCGGTGGATCGTGCTCGTCGACGATGTGGCCACGACCGGCGCGACCCTCGCGTCGTGCGCGACGGCGCTCCTCGACGCCGGCGCCCTCGCGGTCTCGGCCGTGACCGTTGCTCGCGAGCGATGACCGTTTCCGTACCACCCCGATCGACCGATGGGGGCGAGGTCACCGTGGCGGTCGGGCGGTAGGATGGGGGCCCAGCCGGGAGGTGGGTTTGCGGACCATCGTCAAGGGCAAGAACTACGAGGTGCCGGGCGCGGTCCGCGAGTACGCGCAGCGCAAGCTCCGGCGCCTCGAGCGCCTCCTCGATGACCAGTCGGACGCCACCATCGAGCTCTCGGTCGAGCAGCACCGGAGCGTCCAGGACTCCCACATCGTCGACGTGACGCTCGAGATCCACGGGCAGAGCCTGCGGAGCTCGGCCGCCGCCTCGACCCATCAGGCCGGCATCGATGCCGTCATCGACAAGGTCGAACGGCGGGCGGTGACGTTCCGCGAGACCAGCCGCGTGCGGAAGTCGTCGGAGACCGTCCGCGGTGCGGGCGCCGACGACGACGCGGGCGTCGAGGCGGAGGCGGAAGCCGACGGGGCCGAGGACGGCGCCGGGCGCATCGTCAAGGTCAAGCGATTCGCGATCGAGCCGATGTTCGAGGAGGACGCCGTCGCCCGGATGGAGGAGCTCGGCCACGCCTTCTTCGTGTTCGTGAACGCGGAGAACGAGCGGGTCTCGATCCTGTACCGGCGGCGCGAGGGCGACTACGGCCTGATCGAGCCCGTCATCGCCGGCGGCTACACGAAGGGCGGACCGATCCGCCGCTCCAGCGCGCGCTGACGCGTCGGTGCCCCCGGCCGCGACGAGTGACGCGCCGCGCGTCGGGATCCACCTCGCGCTGGGCAAGGGCCTGCGGCGCGCCGCCGAGCGGGCCGGCACGATCGGCGCTCGCACCGTCCAGGTCTTCGTCGACAACCCGACCGCCTGGAAACGGCGCACCAAGCCGCCGCGCGGCCTCGCCGACTTCAAGGCGCGCCTCGCGGAGCTCGACGTCGCACCCGTGGCGGTCCACGCCTCGTACCTCGTCAACCTCGCCGGTCCCGATGCGGCGTTCCGCGAGGCGTCGCTCGACGTGCTCGCGTCGGACATGGCCGCCGCACGCGAATACGGCGCGTCGATCGTGAACGTGCACATCGGGTCGCATCGGGACACGTCGGTCGAGGCGGGCATCGAGCGCGTGGCCGCGGGCGTCGTCGAGGTCCTGCGACGAAGCCGGCGGCAGGGCGGCGCCACGGGCGGTCCGACCGGCGGCGCCGGCGGCGCTCCCGCCGGCACTTCCGCCGAGCCCCGCCTGACGCTCGAGAACGCGGCCGGTGGCGGCTGGTCGATCGGGTCGACGATCGAGGAGCTCGTCGCGATCGCCGATCGGGTCGCGGCGATGGGCATCGCCGAGGGCCGTCTCGGGTTCTGTCTCGACGCCGCCCACGCCTGGGGCGCGGGCGTGGCGATGGACGAACCCGACGCGATCGATGCCTGGCTCGAAGCGTTCGATCGAGCGCTCGGGCTCAAGCGGCTGGCGATGATCCACCTCAACGACTCGCGCTCCGAGCGCGGCTCGCACACGGACCGGCACGACCACGTCGGCGCGGGGCGCATCGGCCCGCGCGGCCTCGGCCACCTGCTGATGCATCCGCGCCTGCGCGAGGTGCCGTTCGTGCTCGAGACGCCGGGCATGGACGAGGGCTACGACGCGATCAACCTCGAGCGCTGCCGCTCGCTGATCGCGGGCGAGCCGCTGCCGAAGCTCCCGCCGGCGGCGTTCCGGCTCTCGCGCCGGGCCGCCGCATCCGCCCCGGCCGAAGACGACATCGAGCGCGCCCCGCGCGGCACCCAGCGGGAGCCGCGCAGTGGCCAGCGCGAGCCACGCGAGCCACGTAGCGCGGCCAAGGCCAGTCGGCGCCGCGCGTGAGCGAGAGCGAGGGCGGCCTCGATCGGCCGGATCGCCTCGGACGGCCCCGCCTCGGTCGCCCGGGTCGCCTCGAGCTGCTCGGGCTCCTCGCGATCCTGCTCGTCGCCGCGGCGCTGCGACTACCCGGTCTCGCCGAGCGAGGCCAGTTCGACTCGGACCAGGGTCACGACATGCTGGCCCTCGCCGCGTTCACGCGGGACGGCGTCGTGCCCCTCCTCGGCCCGAAGACGTCGGTCGGGGAGTTCCACCACGGCGCCTTCTACTACTTCCTGCTCGCGCCGGCGGCGGCCGTGTCGAACGACGATCCCGTGGTCGTGACGGGCTGGCTGGCGCTCCTCGGAATCGGCGCCGTCGCGCTCACGTGGTGGCTCGCGCGGTCGATCGCGGGTGCGCTCGCCGGCCTCCTCGCCGGCCTGATCCTGGCGTTGTCGCCCGCCGCGATCGAGGAATCGACGTTCATCTGGAACCCGAACGCGATCCCCTTCTTCGCCACGCTCGCGCTCGGCGCCGCGTGGCACGGCCGGGAGACCGGTCGGGCGCGGTGGTGGGCGCTCGCCATCGGGGCTGCGGGCGCCGTCGTCCAGCTGCACGTCCTCGGCCTGGTTTTCTTCGTCGCGGTGCTCGCGCTCGCCCTGCTGGAGGTCCGCCGAAATCGAAGCGTTTGGCGCGGCCTCCTCGGCGGGCTCGCGATCACGGCGGTGCTGTTCCTGCCGCTCGCGATCCACGAGCTGCGGACCGGCTTCCTCGAGACACGCCGGGTCCTCGACTACCTCGGCGGCGGCGAGGCGGCGAATGGTGACGCGCTCTCGGCCCTGGTCTTCACGCTGCTCCGGGTCGTCGGCTGGCCGATCGTCGGCCTCGTCACCGACGTGCCCACCCTGGCCGCAGCCGCCCTCGCCGTGCTGGTCGCGCTGGTCGCATGGCGCGTTCGAACGGCACCCGGTCGAGAGCGCAGCGCGCTCGCCTGGCTGATCGGGATCCTCGTCTGGAGCATCGTCGCCCTCGCATTCGTGGCGCCGGGCCTCCAGGTCGTCGTCGCGGGCCTCCCGAACGACCACTACCACGCCTTCCTCGACCCGGTCGTGGCGGTCCTCTTCGGGGTCACGATCGCAGCCCTGCTCGAGCGCGGGCTCGCAGCGTGGCGCGAGCGAGGGGCCAGCGCGCGCAGCGCCAGCGGCGGCGGCCACCCACAGGGCGCCGCCGGGCCGGATGACGGCGCGCGTCTCGGACCGGTCCGTGGGTCGACGACAGCGCCAGACCTCCTCGCCGGCGCGATCGGCCTGATCGTGCTCGTCGGCATCCTCGCCGTCGAGGCCTTCCGGTTCCCGTCACCGGACAGCGCCGGTGGCTGGGCCGCCGCGAGGGACGCAGGCAACCGGATCGTCGAGGCGCTCGACGGCCCGCCGGTCACCATGGTCAGCCTGCCGTCGTTCAAGTCGGCCGAAGGCATCGAGTTCCCGATCCGTGAGGCGGCCCGCCGGCTGGCGGAGGGATCGGCGTCGACGGCGAAGGGGGTCGTCATCGTCTGCGACCGCCTCCTCGAGTCGCAGATCGGGGCCGCATGTGGCGGACCCGCCGAGGATGGATTCATGTCCGACAACGGCGCGCCCGCCGACCCGATCGATCGGTTCGATGCCTCGACGCGCACGTCGATCTCGGTCTACCTGCCGGTCGCCTCCCCGTGATCGCGATGCTCCGGCGCCGGCGGCGCACGATCGACCTCGCCCTGCGCGGCGCGTTCCTCGTGGTCCTCGTGTTCGTCGTCGTGTTTCGACCGACGCCCGCGGGCGACGCCCACGCCTACTGGATGGTCGACCTCGCCGACCCCTACAGCCGCCCGATCGCGACGCAGGACGCCTTCACCTACCCGCCGCCGGCCGCGCTCTTCTTCGCAGGGCTGCGCGCGATCACGTTCCAGTTCGAGATCTTCCAGGCGCTGTGGACGCTGCTCATCGGGTTTGCGCTGCTGTGGCTGACCGGGCCGTGGGCGCTGGCGTTCCTGGTCGTGCCGGTCGTCTTCTCCGACCTGTACCTCGGCAACATCCACATCCTGCTGGGCGCCGCGATCGTCGCCTCGCTCCGCTGGCCCGCGGCGTGGGCGATCCCGCTCCTGACCAAGCCGACGTGCGGGCTGGGCCTGCTCTGGTTCGTCGCCCGCGGAGAGTGGCGGCGCCTCGCGGTGGCGCTCGGGGCGGCCGCGGCAATCGTGGCGGTCTCAGCCCTGATCGCCCCGGGCCTGTGGCCGAAGTGGATCGCCTACGTCCTCGACACCGGCGTCTCGCCCGACGTCGGCGCGGCCTACTGGATCGCGCTCCCCCTGCTGGTCCGACTGCCGGCCGCGGCCCTCCTCGTGATCTGGGGCGCCCGAACTGACCGTCCCTGGACGCTCCCGACCGCCGCGATGCTCGCCCTGCCCGTCCTCTGGCTCGTCGGCCTGGCAATGCTCACGGCCGCCTTCGCCCTCTCCCCCTGGGGCCCGCTGCGCCACTTCGGCGATGCCAGGGCGTCGCGCCCGGAGGTCGACGTGGAGCGCGGCGAGGCGGCGCCCCGCACCGCCTGACCTCTGCCGCGACACGTTTGGACGCCACGCGGCCCGGCTCCGCGGGCGCAAAGCCGCTGGCTGAACACATGGTGTTCATCGAACCCTGTAAGCCTGCACCCGCGCTGCCTAGGCACTCTCCATGAACAGCCCATGTGCAGATTCGGGGCTAGCAAAGGCACAAGGTCCGCCGGCACGCCGGTAGAGCCCGCTCGGGCCAGCTTGGCGGCCCAGATGCACACCGGGTGTTCGTCCAGCGCCACAAGGTGGGCCATCGGACCACCGCTCGAACCCTTCTGCCCGCAGATGCCCCAGAAATGAGCACCTGCTGTTCACGGGCGACCGGAAGGCCGGCGGTGAGGGTGCCTCCCCATGCGCGAGGGCCTGAGGAACCGCCGCTCGCCGTCCCATCCCGAAGTGAGGAGCAGTCCGGCGCGGCCGGAGGGTCCGCCGACCGGAGAGTCCGGTGCGGCCGGAGGGTCAGACGGCCCGACCATCAGCGAACGAAGTTCGCGCAGGGAGGCCTGGCACCGAAGTGAGGAGGTGGGAGCGGACGTGGCCGGAGCGTCCGGTGCGGCCGGAGGGTCAGACGGCCCGACCATCAGCGAACGAAGTTCGCGCAGGGAGGGTCGGCTGACCCGCAGGTCACGCCGGGCCGCAGGTCGCGCCGGGCCGCAGGCCTCGGCCGCCGAGAAACGACGAACGCCGGCGCCCCGAGCGCCGGCGTCCGTCTGCCCCTGGTCCGGAGGCGTGGAGGTCACCCCCGGGTCAGTAGATGAATTCGGTCAGTACCGCTCGTTCGAGCGGATGGGTCGAAGCCGAGGCGTGATCGGTGTCCGTGTGTCCATCGCGACCCGGCCGCTGCCGCCGGCGACGAGGGCCGGCCGCGGCACGATCGGCGTGTGGAGCGACGAGGAGACCTGGCGCGAGTTGTCGGGCCGCGAGGGCTCGACGCGCTGCAGGTGGTTCTGCTGCTCGTTGCCGGTGTTGAAGGTGGTGCCGATGCGGCGCATCCGCACGGCGAGGTAGTACTCCATGACCTGGCGAACCTGGGCCTCGCTGAGGGCCTCGTCGGCGCGAAGCGAGTACTCGACGCGCGCCGTGGGGTTCTGGACCCCGCCGCCGCCCATCAGGCCGAGGTACTGCGGCCCGTCGTCGTTCTCGCCCAGCTCCCGCAGCCCGCGGGCCAGCTTCGTGGCCGTGCCGAGCGAGGGCATACGGTCGCCGCGCACCAGACGGGAGATCGTCGAGTGGTCGACGCCCGACTGCTGGGCCAGCTGCCGCTGCGACATCTTCTTGGCCTTGAGCTGTGCTCGCAGCCACTCGTTGAAGGCTCGGCCATTGGTCCGGGTCATGCCCGGATCATCGATTTCCCCCGAATCGGCCCATATCCCCCGTTCGTACAAGCGCGCGTGACGGTTGGAGTTGCGTGCCGGGACGCAACACCTGCGGTCTGGTGCGGTCCGTTCCACAACGGTGACGACCGGGGATGTGACCCTCGGCGGTACTCGCGGCGCGGGCGATGCACCAGCGCGCGCAACGGGGAGTGCCACTGGGCTCCGTGAACGTGTCGCGCGCGGGAGTGGCGCTCACCTGGAGGCGGCGGCGCTCAGGTCGAGGCCGAGGCGCTCCCTACCCGGGAGCGGCGGCGGTGTTCACCCCGAGGCCGCGGCGCTTCGGCGAGATCGCGTAGGCGATCGAGCCGAGGACGATGATCGAGAGCACGCTGATCGCCCGATCGACCAGGGTGATCGCCAGCGCGTCGTTCGGGGACAGCCCGTAGATGATCGTGAGCAGCCCGACGACGCCGCCCTCGACGATGCCGATCCCCGCCGGCGTGAGCGGCACGGCGGTGAGCAGCGACGCGGACAGAGCCACGAAGAACGCACCGCTGATGCCCAGGTGCACGGCCGGCAGGCCGAGCGCCTGCACGACGAGGTAGAGCCGCATCGCCTCCGTCGCCCAGATCAGCCCCGTGAGCACGATGAGCTTCGGCAGCGCGCGCAGCCCGATCGAGGCGAACACGCCCTCCTCGAAGCGGTCGTAGAACTCCAGGACCCGGTGCGGCAGCGGCAGCCGCGTCAGGATCCGGCGGCCGAAGTTGCGCATCGTCAGCAGGCCCGCCGCGAGCAGGATCACGAACCCGACGCCGACTGCGAAGACGATCTGGACGTCCGCCGGCAGGCCGCTCCGGAACGACACGAAGCCCGCCGCGATGCCGAGGGTCACGATCGCGAACAGGTCGAGGATGCGCTCGATGAACACCGTCCCGAACGTGCGCGACAGGGAAACGGTGCTGTTGATCTTGAGCAGCCAGGCGCGGTAGACATCACCGAGCTTGGCCGGCACGAGACAGTTGATCAGCCAGCTCAGGAAGATCATCTCGGTCGAGTCCCGGACCGACAGCGGGAAGCCGCTCTGGCGGACGAGGATCGCCCACCGCAGGCCCCGCAGCGGGAAGCCCAGGTAGAAGACCCCGAAGGCCGCGAGCAGGAGCCACGGATTCGCGGCGCCGATCTTGGCGGGCAGCTCTTCGAGCTTGAAGCCTGGCAGGTTGTTGAGGAAGAGCCCGAGCAGGGCGATTGGCAGGAGGAGCGAGATGATCGTGCGCGGCTGGCGCAGCCGGTGAACCAGGGAGAGATCGGGCTGGCGGCCGTCCGGGTCCTGCCGACCCGCGTCGGCGTCTTGACGACCCGCGTCCGGCCGAGCCGCCTCCGCGTTCCCTGCTCCCCCAGCGGCATTCGCGGGCGGCACTGTCGTCCCCATGTCGGCGGCGAGCGGCTCGTCGGTCATCGGCGGGCCATCGGCCGAACGCGGCCCCGCCCGCGGGCGCGCTGCACGAGCTTGGCCGCGGGCCCGAGCATGCGGACATAGGCCGACGACCGCCCGGTCACGAGCTCCCGCGGGCCGGCCAGGGCCGCCTTGAGCCCGGCAGGCGTCGACGGATCGCCGTGGAGGATCGTCGAGGCGATCCCGACCTCCACCGTCGTGTGTGCGTCGGAGACGGCGACCCCGGGCACGCCCAGCCGGTCCGCCAGGGCGGCGGCACGGGCGTTCCCGTCGCCGAACAGGAGGCGGGCATTCCAGGTCTCGATCCAGTCGACGTCGGCGGCGAGCGCCTCGAAGGCGTCTTCGTCCCTGCTGCCGACCGAGCCCCGGAATCGATCGAACGGGTGGGCGATCCCGACGAGCCCGCCCTGCGCGCGCACGGCGGCGATGGCATCCGCCGGCGCGAGCCCCGGCTCGATCGCCTCGCGCAGGAAGACCCCGATCATGTCGCCGCTGGACGTCCGGATCTCCTGCCCAACGAGCACCGTCACGCTCAGGGCTTCCTTCGCCGCGACGGCCACTGCCTCGAGGGCGCCCTCGATCCGGTCATGGTCCGTGATGGCGAGGTGGGTGATTCCGCGCGCCGCGGCGGCGCGGACCACGGACGCGGGCGAGGCGATGGAGTCGAAGCTCGCCGAGGTGTGGCAGTGGAGGTCGACGAAGGCTCGAGCCGTGCCGGACGGGTCTATCGCCAAGGGAACGGCTGCCGGGCCGGACCTAGACCGTCTGGACCAGCGACTTCTTGAAGAAGTCGTAGTGCTTGAGCGCCTCGCCCGTGCCCAGGGCGACGCAGTCCATGGCGTTCTCGGCGACGTGGCACGGCACCCCGGTGACCTGGGTGAGCAGCTTGTCGATGTTGCGCAGCAGCGCGCCGCCACCGGACATGACCATGCCCTTGTCGATGATGTCGCTCGACAGCTCGGGCGGGGTCTGCTCGAGGACCTGGCGGACCGCCGCGACCAGCTGCTGGAGCGGCAGCTCGATCGCCTCCATGACCTCCGACGAGGTGATCGGGATCGTGCGCGGCAGGCCGGCGATGAGGTCGCGGCCGCGGACCTCCATCGACAGCTCGCGCTCGAGCGGGAGCGCGGTCCCGATCGTGATCTTCACTTCCTCGGCGGTGCGCTCGCCGATCATCAGGTTGTACTTCTTGCGGATGTACGAGGTGATCGCCTCGTCGATGCGGTTGCCGCCGACGCGCAGCGAGGTCGAGACGACGATCCCGCCGAGGGCGATGACCGCGACCTCGCTCGTGCCGCCGCCGATGTCGATGACCATGTTCCCGGACGGCCCGGAGATCGGGACGTTCGCGCCGATCGCGGCCGCGAGCGGCTCCTCGATGAGGTGCGCCTCGCGGGCGCCGGCCTTGAGGGCCGCGTCCTTGACCGCCCGCTTCTCAACGGAGGTCACGCCGGCCGGCACGGAGATCATCACCGCCGGCCCGGAGAGTCGCAGCCGCATCCGGCCGCTCATGGCCTTGTTGATGAAGAAGCGGAGCATCGCCTCGGTGATGACGTAGTCGGCGATGACGCCGTCCTTCATCGGCCGGATGGCGTGGATGTTGCCGGGCGTCCGCCCGATCATCTCGCGGGCATCCTCCCCGACCGCGCGGATGCGCCCGTCGTCGTCGACCGCGACGACGGAGGGCTCGGTGATGACGATGCCCTTGCCGTCGACGTGGACGAGGACGTTGGCCGTGCCGAGATCGATGCCGATGTTCATGCGGAGGTGTCGAGCTCCTTTTCCTGGACGCGCTCGATCCTGGCGCCGAGGTCCAGGAACTTGCGTTCGATGTTCTCATACCCGCGGCGCACATGGTGCGCACCACCGATGGAAGAGGTGCCTTCTGCCGCCAGCCCGGCGAGGATGAGGGAGGCGCCGGCGCGCAGGTCGGAGATCTCGACGTCGGCCGCGTGGAGCTTGGCCGGCCCGTGGACGATCGCCCGCTGCGGCCCCTTCAGCTCGACCTTCGCGCCCATCTTGTTGAGCTCGCTCGTCCACTCGAGGCGGTCCTCGAAGATCGATTCGTGGACCTTGGAGTCGCCCGCGGCCTGGGTCAGGAGCACGGTCGTCGGTGGCTGGATGTCCGTCGCGAGCTCCGGATAGGGCCCGGTGGTCACGTCGACCGGCTTCATCCCGCCGGGGCCGAGCGAGCTGGCGTCGATCTCCACGCGCTCGTCCTCGCCGCTCACGGAGATGCCGGTCTCGTCGAGGACCTGCATCAGGGCCTCCATCGAGCCGCGGTCCGCGCCCTCGAGGACGACGTGGCCGCCGGTCACGCCGGCCGCGATCGCGAACGTGCCCGCCTCGATGCGGTCGGGCATGACCTTGTGGTCGGCGCCACGCAGACGGCGCTTGCCCTCGACCTCGATCGTGTCCGGGTAGGTCCGCTCGACGCTCGCGCCCATCTTCTGCAGGAAGTTGATGAGGTCGTCGACCTCGGGCTCGCGCGCCGCGGGCCGGATGACCGTGTGCCCATCGGCGAGCGTGGCCGCGAGCATCGTGTTCTCGGTGCCCATGACGGACACGAACGGGAACCGGACCTCGGTGCCGCGGAGCCGGCCCGGCGCCTTGGCGTAGTAGTAGCCGTAGCGGTAGTCGATCTGGGCGCCCATGGCGCGCATCGCATCGACGTGGAGGTCCACCGGCCGCCGCCCGATCCGGTCGCCGCCGGGGTTGCTGATGACGACCTCCCCGAATCGCGCCAGGAGCGGCCCCAGGAGCATGAAGCTGGCGCGCATCTTGGCCGCCGCCTCGAGCGGCACGAACAGCCAGTCGACGTCGCCGGCGGAGACCTCGTAGACGTTCTGCTCGGGATGGTCGACGACGACCCCGAGGTCCGAGAGCGTCTCGGTCATCGTCCGCACGTCCTCGATCTCCGGGACGTTCGTGAAGCGGCAGCGCTCGCCGGTGAGCGTGGCCGCCGCGAGCATCTTCAGCGCGGCATTCTTGGCGCCGCTGACCCGGATCGTGCCCTCGAGGGCCTTGCCGCCCTCGACCAGGAACCGCTCGCGCGGAACCTTCGGCGGCTCGAACTCCCAGTGGAACGGTCTCGCGTCTGCCATCGGTTCGGGCCTAGACCCGCCTGCGCGGGCCCTCGCGGTGGCGGCGCTCGGCGACGCGGATCCGCAGCAGCGCCTGCTGCAGGGCCGCCCGCGCCGCGGCGAGGTCCGCGCCTTCCTGGAAGCCCGCCTCGAGCGCGCGCTCCGCCTCGCGGCGAGCCTCGTTCGCCTTCTCGAGATCGATCTCGGACGCCATGTCCGCCGTCTCGGCCATCACGACGACCTTGTCCGGGCGAACCTGGACGAAGCCACCGACGATGGCGAAGGATTCCTCCTCGCCCTGCCGCCGGATCCGCAGCTCGCCGACGCCGAGCGTCGACAGCAGCGGGGCGTGATGGGGCAGGACGCCCAGCTCGCCGTCGCCGCCGGGCAGCACGACCGAGTCGACGGTCTCGCTGTATGCGAGCCGCTCCGGCGTGACGATCTCGAGGAGGAGGGGCATCTCAGCTCACCCGGCGAGCTTGGCCGCGTTGGCCTTCACGTCGTCCAGGGTGCCGGCGAGGAAGAACGCCTGCTCCGGGAGCGTGTCGGCGTTGCCCTCGAGGATGTCCTTGAACGAGGCGACCGTGTCCTTGATCGGCACGTAGGCGCCGGGCCGGCCGGTGAAGACCTCGGCCACGAAGAACGGCTGCGACGCGAAGCGCTGCAGGCGCCGCGCTCGGGCGACGGTGGACTTGTCCTCCTCGGACAGCTCGTCGATGCCCAGGATGGCGATGATGTCCTGCAGGTCGCGATAGCGCTGCAGCACCCGCTGGGTCTCGCGGGCGACGTCGTAGTGCTCCTGGCCGACGACCAGCGGGTCGAGGACGCGCGAGGTCGAGGTCAGCGGGTCGACGGCCGGGTAGATGCCCAGCTCGGCGATCGAGCGCTCGAGGCGGATCGTCGAGTCGAGGTGGGCGAACGTCGTCGCCGGAGCCGGGTCGGTGTAGTCGTCGGCCGGCACGAAGACCGCCTGGAGCGACGTGATCGAGCCCTTCTTGGTCGAGGTGATGCGCTCCTGGAGCGCGGCCATCTCGGTGGCGAGATTCGGCTGGTAGCCGACCGCCGAGGGCATCCGCCCGAGCAGGGCTGACACCTCGGAGCCCGCCTGGGTGAAGCGGAAGATGTTGTCGATGAACAGGAGGACATCGCGGCCCTCCTCGTCGCGGAAGTACTCGGCCATGGTCAGGCCGGTCAGCCCGACGCGCTGGCGCGCCCCCGGCGGCTCGTTCATCTGGCCGAAGACGAAGGCCGTCTTGGCGATGACGCCCGAGTCGGTCATCTCCTTGATCAGGTCGTTGCCCTCGCGGCTGCGCTCGCCGACGCCGGAGAACACCGAGACGCCGGCGTGCTCCTGGGCCACGTTCCGGATCAGCTCCTGGATGATGACCGTCTTGCCGACGCCGGCGCCGCCGAAGATGCCGACCTTGCCGCCCTTCTTGAACGGGCAGATGAGGTCGATGATCTTGAGGCCGGTCTCGAAGACCTCGACCTCCGTGGTCTGGTCCTCGAAGGCCGGCGGCGCGCGGTGGATCGGCAGGCTCGTCTCGGCGTTGACCGGGCCCTTCATGTCGATCGGCCGGCCGAGGACGTCGAAGACGCGGCCGAGCGTCTTCTCGCCGACGGGGACGGTGATCGGGCGACCGGTGTCGACGGCCCGCGTGCCGCGGGCGAGCCCGTCGGTCGTGGTCATGGCGACGCTGCGGACCCAGTTGTTGCCGAGATGCTGGGCGACCTCGCAGACCAGCGGATCCTGGTCGCCGCGATCGATCTCGACCGCGTTCAGGATCGCCGGCAGCTCGCCCGCCGGGAACACGATGTCGACCACCGGGCCGGTGATCTGGATGACCCGGCCCTCGGCCTGGGCCGGCGGTGCGCTCGCCATGTCGGTCTCGTCCTCCTGGGTGCTCAGCGCGCTCGCGCGCCGGTTGCGATCTCGATCATCTCGCGGGTGATGTTGGACTGGCGGACCTTGTTGTACGCCAGGGTCAGGTCGTCGATGAGCTCCTCGGCGTTCTCCGTCGCGTTCTTCATCGCCACCATCCGGCTCGATTCCTCGCTGGCCTTGGCCTCGAGGACGGCCTGGAAGAGGCGCGTCGCGACGTAGCGCGGCAGGAGCTGCTCCAGCACCGCGACGGGGCTGGGCTCGAAGATGAACTGGTTGCCGGGGATGCCCTCGGTGTCCTCGGCGGGCTTGATCGGCAGCAGCTGGACCATCACCGGCCGCTGCGCGAGGGTCGAGATGAAGCGGCTGTAGATCAGGTCGATGCGGCCGTACTCGCCGGTCAGGAAGTCGTCGGTGATGAGGCGGGCCAGGGGCAGCACGTCGGCGAAGGTGGGCTTGTCGCCGAAGCCCGCGAAGTGGGCCTCGATCGGAACGCGGGCGCGGCGCATCGCGTCGCGGCCCTTGCGGCCGATGCTCACGACCGAGAGGTCGCCCTGGTGCTCGGTGATCTCGCGGGACACGAAGCGGATCGTGTTCGTGTTCAGCGGGCCGGCGAGGCCACGGTCCGTGGTGACCAGGATCAGCAGGCGCTTCGTGGCGGTCGGCTCGGCAAGCAGCGGGTGGTCCTCTGGGCCGAGGACCGCGGCCACGTCGGCGAGGACCTCGTCGATCTTCTCGCTGTACGGCCGCGCCGAGAGGGTCGAGTCCTGCGCGCGGCGCAGCTTCGACGCCGCGACGAACTGCATCGCTCTGGTGATCTGCTTGATGTTCTTGGCCGCGTTGATGCGGCGCCGGATGTCGCGTGGGCTAGCCATGCGCCCACCCGCCCCGACGGGTCCTGCCGGTCGGTCCTCCCACCGGCCGAGCGCCTGCGCTGACGCTGATGGCGCTCCGTCCGGCGGTGCGGCCTCCCGTCACCCCTCGGGTCGGCTGGACGCGGTCGTCCGCGCCCATCCGCCGAGCGACTTCACCGTGGCGATTCACGCGAGGAATGACTTCCGGTATTCGTCGACCGCTTCGGTGAGGGCGGCGGCGATCTCGTCGGACAGCGTCCTGGTCTCGGCGAGCTCCTGGAGGACCTTCGGGCGCTCGGACTCGAGGAAGCGGTAGAAGCCTGCCTCGAAGTCCTTGACCCGCGGCGTCGGGATGTCGTCGAGCTTGCCCGTGGTCGCGGCGTGCAGGATCGCGACCTGCTTCTCGACCGGGAGCGGCTGGAACTGCGGCTGCTTGGTCACCTCGGACAGCTTCTCGCCGCGGGTCAGCTGGTCGCGGGTCGCCTTGTCGAGGTCGGACGCGAACTGGGCGAACGCGGCCAGGGCGCGGTACTGCGCGAGGTCCAGCTTGAGCGGCCCGGCGACCTTGCGCATGGCCTTGGTCTGGGCCGCGGAGCCCACGCGCGAGACGGAGATGCCGATGTTCAGCGCGGGCCGCTGGCCGGCGTTGAACAGGTCGGTCTCGAGGAAGATCTGGCCGTCGGTGATGGAGATGACGTTGGTCGGGATGTAGGCCGACACGTCGCCCGCTTGGGTCTCGATGATCGGCAGGGCCGTCAGGGAGCCGCCGCCGTTGTCGTCGTTCAGGCGCGCCGCGCGCTCGAGCAGGCGGGAGTGGAGGTAGAAGACGTCGCCCGGGTAGGCCTCGCGGCCCGGCGGGCGCCGGAGCAGGAGGGCCATCTCGCGGTACGCCCAGGCGTGCTTCGAGAGGTCGTCGTAGACGTTCAGGGCGTCCTTGACGAGCTTGCCGTCGACCTGGACGCCTTCCTCCATGATCTCCTCGCCGATCGCCGCGCCCGTGTACGGGGCGAGGTACTGCAGCGGGGCGGGATCCTCGGCGCCGGCGACGACGACCACGGTGTGCTCCATCGCGCCGTACTTCTCGAGCGTGGCCACGGTCTGGGCGACGGTGGACAGCTTCTGGCCGATGGCGACGTAGACGCAGACCAGGCCCTGACCCTTCTGGTTGATGATCGTGTCGATCGCGAGGGCGGTCTTGCCGGTCTGGCGGTCGCCGATGATCAGCTCGCGCTGGCCGCGGCCGATCGGGATCAGCGCGTCGATCGCCTTGATGCCCGTCTGGACCGGCGTGTCGACGCCCTTCCGGACGATGACGCCCGGGGCGATGCGCTCGACGGGCCGCGATCTCGTCGTCTTGATCGGCCCCTTGTCGTCGACCGGGTTGCCGAGCGGATCGACGACGCGGCCGAGGAGGGCCTGGCCGACCGGGATCTCGACGACCCGGCCGGTGGTCTTGACCGTGTCGCCTTCCTTGATGCCCGACGCGTCGCCGAGGATGACCGCGCCGACGGTGTCCTCCTCGAGGTTGAGCGCGATGCCCATGATCCCGCCCGGGAACTCGAGCAGCTCCGAGGCGAGGGCGCCCTCGAGCCCGTAGATCTGGGCGATGCCGTCGCCGACCTCGACGACCGTGCCGACGTTGCGCGTCTCGGCATCGGCGTCGAACGTGTCGATCGCGGACTTGATGATGTTGACGATCTCGTCGGATTTGATGGCCATCGAGGTCTCCTGGGCTTCGTTGGGCGGGCGCGGGCGCTAGCGAGCGCCCGCCACGAGGCGATCGCGGAGGCGCTCGAGGCGGCCCCGGACGCTGGCGTCATAGAGGGTGTCGCCGACGCGGACGGTGAGCCCGCCGATCAGCGATTCGTCGACCTCGACCCGGAGGTCGACGGTTCGACCGGTCATCTGGGCGACCTTGCGCTGCAGCGCGACGGTCTCGTCGCCCGTGAGCGGCGACGCGGCGGTGGCGACCGCCTCGACCACGCCCCGGTCCTGGTTCAGCAGGCGCCGGTACTCGGCCGCCACCGCGGGCAGGCCATCGACCCGGCCGCGCTCGACGAGGAGCTGCACCAGCCGCGTGACCTGATCGGGTGCCCGGCCCTCGAGGGCCTGGCGAACGACGTCGAGCCGCTCCAGCAGCGGGCGCGCTGGGTTCCGGAGCAGCGTGAGGACCTGCTGGTCGCCGAGCGTGGCGGCGGCCAGGTCCAGACCCTCGCCGTACTCGTCGAGGGCGTCGTCGCGCGTGGCCAGCTGGAACGCGGCCTCGGCGTAGCGACGCGCGGCGGCGGACGGTGCCCCGGCCATCAGTCGGTCCCGCTCCCTACCGGCCCGAGCCCGACGACGAGCCGGACGTCGAGCCCGACGACGGCTCCGCGAGGAACTCCTCGACGAGCCGGCGCTGGCGCTGGTCGGTCATGGTCTCGCGGACGACGCGGCCCGCCGCCGCGAGGGCCAGGTCGGCGACCTCGCCGCGGAGGTCGGCGAGCGCCCGCGACTTCTCTGCCTCGATGTCCTCGGTCGCCCGGGCGCGCAGGCGCTCGAGCTCCGCGCGGGTCGCGGCGATGTCGGCATCGCGGGTCTCCTGGGCCACCTTCTGGGCGCGGGCCAGGATGTCGTTCGCCTCGCGCCTTGCCTCGGCGAGGGCCGTCAGGCGCTCCTGCTCGGCGCTCTCGCGATCGCGCTTCGCCTGCTCGGCGTCGCGCAGACCCTGCTCGACGCGCGCCTGCCGGTCGCCCAGCATCTTCGCGACGGGCTTGAACGCGAACGTCCACATGAGCGCGAGGAAGATCACGAAGTTCGCCGCTGCCACGATGACGTGGAACAGGTTCACCTGGAACAGCGGCTCGGCTCCCTCGGCGAGGGCTGCGATCCCCGGTCCGGCGAGGCCGGACGAGATCACGGTGAGCATCACGGGGCCGACTCTGCCTAGCCCTTGATGAAGATGGCGAGCAGGCCCACGACGATCGCGAGCACGCCGAGGCCTTCGGCGAACGCCGCGAGGATGATCGCGAGGCCGCGGACCTGGCCGGCTGCATCCGGGTTGCGGCCGATGGCCGTGGCGGAGAGGCCCGCCAGGATGCCGATGCCGATGCCCGGGCCGATGACGCCGAGCGCTGCGAGACCTGCGCCGATGTGCTCCATTTCGAGACTCCCTCCTTGGTGGTTCTGGCTCTCTTGGTTGACTCTGCTGCTAGTGGGCGGGCTGCGGCGTGGCGCCGCCGCCCTTGGCCGTCGCGATCACGTCCTCCGCCACGTGGCCCTCCTCCTCGTGGTGGCTCTCGATGGCGAGAACGATAAACATCAGCGTCAGCACGCTGAAGATGAGCGCCTGGATGGCGTTGAGCATCAGCTCGAGGGCGATCAGCAGGACCGGCACGATGCCGATCGTGAGCGCCGTGATGACGCCGAGCGCGACCTCGCCGCCATAGATGTTGCCGAACAACCGCATCGACAGCGTGACGGGCTTGACGAACTCGAGCATCAGCTCGATGAGGCCGACGAACAGCGCGATCACGCCCGCCCCGATGCCCTTGCGGAACTCGTAGAACGGGAAGAACTTGCCGAGGTAGCCGCGAGCGCCGAGCTTGCGGAAGCCCTCGATGTGGAAGATCGAGAAGCTCACCAGGGCCATGCCGATCGTGATGTTCACGTCGCTCGACGGCGCCCGCAGCTCCTCGATCTTGCCGACGGGCGGCACGAGGCCGATCCAGTTGTTGAAGACCACGAGCAGGAAGGCGCCGATGAAGATCGGGATGTACGGCCGGCCCGCCGGGCCCGCGAGGCCGAGGCCGAAGTCGCGCAGGAACTCGTAGACGAACTCGAACACGTTCTGGCCGCGCCGCGGATGGAGCTGCGCGTTCCGCACGAGGAGCCACGAGCCCACGACCACCAGGACGATGACGATCCACATGGTCAGGAGCGTCGAGCTGATGCTCGGGTGGAAGGTCACGAGGTCCGTCGCGCTCGGCGCCGTCGCCGGGTCGAAGTCATAGACGATGTGGGGCGCGGGGAACTCGAGCGAGCTCTCGATGAAGCAGACCGGGAAGTCACACGCCTCGCCGGGGGTCCCGCCCCTGGGGAACGGCGGGACGAACAGGAAGGCGAAGATGTCGAGGGCGATCACGCCGACGATGAGCCCGAGCCAGCGTCGATTCAGGCGGCGGCGCGACGGTGCTGCGGCGGATTCGTCGGCCTGTTCGGCCGCGACCGGATCGCTCGACACGCTCCCTCCACACACGGGAGCGCGGCTCGACGCCGCGCTCGGGTCTCACATCTCCCGGTCCGCCGGGACCGCTAGTTGATTGTCTTGAGGAACCTGCTCACCAGCCGGTAGATCATCACCGAGCCGCTGCCGGCACCGATCAGGAAGCCGACGATGACGAAGATCGGGACGCTCCCGAACTGCTGATCGACCCAGTACCCAACGAGCACGCCGACCAGCGTCGTGACCAGGAGCGAGATGCCGATCTCGGAGAAGAGCGCGGCATACGCCCAACCTCGGCCGGGCTCGATCACGCGCCACCTGCCAAAGCGACGGGAGTATACCAGCGGGTCCCGTTTCCAACGGGTTCGAGGGCCCTGCTAGGTCACCGTCACGGTCACGTCGGTGGCGTCCGACGTCGACGACCCATCCAGCCCCGTGATCGTCACCACGACGTGGTACGTCCCTTCCGCGTCGTAGATGAACGTGATCGAGTCCGAACCGTCGCCGCCGCTCACGATGCTGCCCGCACCGCCCATCACCCAGGCCTGGCTCCCGGGGACGCCGTCGGTCATCGTGGCGGTACAGGACACCGTGAGCGCGGGCAGGCTGGTGCAGGAGAGGTGCACCGATGGCGGCGGGATGGGCGTCGGCTCCGGTGTCGGCGTGGGTGTCGGCTCTGGCGTTGGCGTGGGTGCCGGGGTGGGCGTGGGCCGCGGCGTCGCGGTCGGGGGCGGCGCCAGGGTCGCGCCGGGGTGCGTCGGCGCGGCAGTGCCGGTCGGCGGCAGGGTGCGCTGCGGGATAGGCGTGGGCCTCGTGTCGATCCCGAGGCTCGGATCGACGATCGGCTCGTCGGTCAATCCGGGTGACTCGGCCCCCGAGGGCGCCGGCCCCAGGATGAAGCCCGTCGGCGGCGGCGTCGGCGAGCCCTGCCTGATGGCGGTGATCGTCGGGAAGACGAGGTTGGCGATGAGCAGGGCGGCGACGACGCCGCTCAGGATGACCGCCGTGTCCCGCCACAGCTGCCGGCGCCGGTCGAGCGCTTCGTCCTCGATCCGGTCGAGGTCGCGCCGCTCGAAGGAGACCTGCGAGGTTTCCTGGCCTCCGACGAGCTCCTCGTCCCAGCCGTCGGCGTCAGCCTCGCCCTTGGGGTCCCAGCGCAGCCGCCGGCTCAGGAAGCTGCCGTCGTCGTCGGCCACGAATCACGACGCTGCTTCGGAGTGGTCGCGTCGCAGGGTGAACGCGACGACCCCGAGGACGACGAGCGCGCCCACGAAGGCGATGACCCCGGTTGTGCTCGACACGAACAGTGACATCAGGCCAAGCGTCGCGCAGACCGCGTAGATGAGCAAGACGGTGGACCGGTGTGACAGGCCCAGATCCAGTAACAAATGGTGGATGTGGCCCCGATCGGGGCTGAACGGCGAACGGCCCTCCGAGAGGCGCCGGACGATGACCCAGAACGTGTCGATGATCGGCACCGCCAGGACCAGCAGGGCGACGACGACCTTGGCCGAGCCGAGGATGGCGAGGACCCCGAGCGTGTAGCCGAGGAACATCACGCCGGCCGTGCCCTGGAAGACGACCGCCGGGTGGAAGTTCCAGCGCAGGAAGCCGAGCAGCCCGCCGGCGAGGACGAAGCAGAACACCGCGACCAGCGGCTGGTTCACCGGGATCGTCAGGCTCAGCACGCCCAGCGTCAGCGCGGCGATGAGGGCGATGCCGCTCGACAGCCCGTCGAGGCCATCGATGAAGTTCAGGCTGTTGATCATGCCCACGATCCAGACGACCGTGAACGCGATCCCGACCACGAGCGGGAACTGGATGTTGTTCGTCCCGAACGGGTTGCCGATGAACGCGACCGTGATGCCCGATGCGACGGCGACCCCGGCGAGGCCGAGCTGCCCGAGGAACTGCCAGCGGGCACGCAGGTCGTAGCGATCGTCGAGGGCGCCGATGATCGTCGCCAGGATCGCGCCGCCGAACAGGCCCAGGAGGTTCTGGTCGGAGATCGGCTTGGAGATGTCGACGCCGGGGAGCACGTCGCGGAAGAGCGCGAGCCCGCCGCCCACGACGATGAAGGCCACGACGACGGCGACGCCGCCGCCGCGCGGGAGTGGCTGCTTGTGAACCCGCCGCTCGTCCGGGTGGTCGAGGATCCGGTGCTCGCGGACGTAGCGGATGATCCACGGCGTCGCGACGAAGGAGACCAGAGCCGCCCCGAGGAAGGCCGCGATGAGCACCGGCAGGACGGGTCCCGCCGTGATGGCCCAGCTCAATCGGCGCCCTCGGCGAACAGGCCGGGGACCGGGAAGCGAGCGACGATGTCGCCGACCTCCTCCCGCAGCCGACCGGTGACGCCGGCATCGTCGCGCTTGGCGATGGCCTCGGTGATGAGCCGCGCGATCGCCCGCATCTCCTGCGGCCCGAAGCCGCGCGTCGTGGTCGCCGGGGTTCCGAGGCGGATGCCGGAGGCCGTGTTGGGCGGCAGCGGGTCGAACGGGATGGCGTTCTTGTTGACCGTGATGCCGATCTCGTCGAGGAGGTGCTCGGCCTCCTTGCCGGTCACGTCGAGGGGCGTGACGTCGACGAGCATGAGGTGGTTGTCCGTCCCGCCGGAGACGACGCGGGCGCCACGCTCGGCCATCGCATCGGCGAGCTCGGTCGCATTCTCGATCGTCCGCCGCTGGTCGCGCCGGAACTCCTCCGTGGCCGCGAGCTTGAGGCCCACTGCCTTGCCGGCGATGACGTGCATCAGCGGCCCGCCCTGGATGCCCGGGAAGACCGACTTGTCGATCCGCTCCCCGAGCGTGGTCTTGACCATCGGGAAATCGGCCTTGTCCACCGCGTCCGGCAGCTCGCTGCGGCTGAAGACGAGGCCGCCGCGGCCGCCGCGCAGCGTCTTGTGGGTCGTCGTCGTGACGATGTCGGCGTGCGGGAACGGGCTCGGGTGGACGCCCGCGGCGACGAGCCCGGCGAAGTGGGCCATGTCGACCATCAGCAGCGCCCCGACGCCGTGGGCGATCTCGGCCATGCGCTCGAAGTCCCAGAGCCGCGGGTAGGCGGAGGCGCCCCCGACGACGACCTTCGGCCGGACCTCCTTGGCGATCGCCTCCAGGGCGTCGTAGTCCACCCGCTCCGAGTCCTTGTCGACGCCGTAGGCATGGATTTCGTACATGCGGCCGGAGAAGTTCACCGGCGAGCCGTGGGTGAGGTGGCCGCCGTGGGCGAGGTTCATGCCGAGGATCCGGTCGCCGGGGTTGAGCACGGCGAAGTAGGCGGCCATGTTCGCCTGCGCACCGGAGTGGGGCTGGACGTTCACGTGCTCGGCGCCCGGGAAGAGGGCGAGCGCCCGCTCGATGGCGAGGTTCTCGGCGATGTCCACGTACTCGCAGCCGCCGTAGTAGCGCTTGCCCGGCAGGCCCTCGGCGTACTTGTTCGTCAGCCACGAGCCCTGGGCTTCCATGACCGCGGCGAAGACGTAGTTCTCGCTGGCGATGAGCTCGATCTTGTCGTGCTGCCGTTGCCGCTCCAGGACCATCGCGTCCCACAGCTCGGGGTCGACGTCGGCCAGCCGAGCCCAGCCGAGCCCCGTCGGCGGCGCCTGCGTCATGCGTGGACCTCCCTGCCGGCCGCGGTGGCGGCGTGCACCAGGTTCGTGGCCGCTATCTTCCCACGCCCGGCAGATCGGCCGAGGTCAGACAGCGCTCGATCGCGTCGACCGGGAGGGCGCCGACGCGCAGGACCCGGAGCGGCACCGTCGTGGTGTCGACGACCGTCGAGGCCGGCCCGCCGTGGGCGGGACCGCCGTCGAGGATGAGATCGACGGCGTCGCCCAGGAGCGCCTCGATCTCGTCGGCATCGCGCGCCTCCGGCTCGCCCGATCGATTGGCGGACGTCGTCGGCAGCGGCCCGACGGCGCGGGCGAGCGCGCGCGGCGCGTCGTGATCGGGGACGCGCAGGCCGACGGTCGGAAGCTCCGCGCCTTCGCCGCCGAGCGCGGGCAGCGCCCGCTCCGGACGCCGGGGCAGGATCAAGGTCAGCCCACCCGGCCAGAAGGCCGCTGCGAGTGCTCTGGCGGCCGCGTTGAGCTCGCCGAGGTCGGCCGCCTGCTCCGCGTCGGCGATGAGGAGAGCGATCGCCTTGTCGGGCGGCCGCTGCTTGGCCGCGAAGAGGCGCTCGATGCCCCCGGGCGTGTCGATGGACACGGCAATCCCGTAAACGGTGTCCGTCGGGAGCGCCACGATCCCGCCGCGTCCGAGCACGCGAGCCGCCAGGTCGCGTGCCTCGGGGCCGTCCGGGAGCCGCCGCGGCGTCATCGTCCTCTGCGTCGCCGCCGCTCAGGCCGCGGGACGATCGAAGGGTCGGATGACGGCGACGCGCGGCAGGCCGCCGAGGTCCCGCTCCACCTCGCACGACCAGCCGGGCAACCGCTCGGCGACCAGTGCGAGGAGGTCCGGTTCCTGGTCGCCGCCGATCTCGAGGAGCGCGACGCCATCATCGGCAAGCGCCGAGCCGAGCTGGTCGAACAGCCTGCCGATGACGGCGAGGCCGTCGGTGCCGCCGTCCAGCGCCAGCTGCGGCTCGAAGGACGCGGCGACGGGCAGGCTCGGGACCGCGTCCGTGCGGACGTAGGGCAGGTTCGCCGCGACGAGGTCCCAGCGCGCGGTCTCCGAACCGGGCAGGAGGTCCGCGGACTCGAACGTGATCCGGTCTCCGACCGCGTGCGCCACCGCGTTCTCGCGGGCGAGCTGGAGGGCGTCCTCGGAGACGTCGGTCGCGACGACGTCGACCTCGTCGAGCATCCCGCGCCGGCGCAGCAGCACCGCGAGCGTGACCGCCACGGCCCCGCTGCCGACACCGACGTCGATCACGCGCAGCCTCGGCGACCCGGCCGGCCGCGGCGCGCCGATCAGGCGCCGCACGACCTCCAGCTCGGCGAGCTCGACGAGCCGCTCCGTCTCGGGTCGCGGGATGAGCGCCCGCGCATCGACGCCGAACGCCAGCCCGTGGAACTCCTTGACGCCGCGGATGTAGGCGACCGGCTCGCCCGCCGCGCGCCGATCGAGGGAGGTCCGGAAGCGCTCCGCCGCGCCATCGCCGACGGGCGCGTCCGTGTGGGCGATGACCGCCGTCCGATCGACGTCGAGGGCGTGCCCGAGGAGGAGCTCCGCGTCGAGCCGGGCGGTCTCCGACCCGGACTCACGGAGGCGGACGATGCCCGCCTCGAGCAGCTCGCGGACCGTCGCCACCCTTCCGGCCGCGCCTCAGCCCGGGGCGCCGGTCTCGACGAGCGCGGCCAGGCGCTCGGCCTGATCGGTCGTGATCAGCGTGTCGATCAGCCGGTCGAGGTCGCCCCCGAGGACGCGTGGCAGGTTCGACAGGTCCATCCCGACCCGATGGTCGGTCACCCGGTCCTGGGGGAAGTTGTAGGTCCGGATCTTGTCCGAGCGATCGCCCGCGCCGATCATCGACCGCCGCGCCGCCGAGTCCGCCTCGCGCTGCTTCTGGACCTCCGCGTCCTTCAGCCGAGCCCGGAGCACCGCGAGGGCCTTGGCCTTGTTCTTGTGCTGGCTCTTCTCGTCCTGGATCTCGACGACCATGCCCGTCGGCAGGTGGGTGATGCGGACCGCCGAGTCCGTCGTGTTCACCGACTGGCCGCCGGGGCCGGAGGAGCGCTTGACGTCGATGCGGAGGTCCCGCTCCTCATCGATCTCGACCTCGGTCTCCTCGACCTCGGGCAGGACGACCACCGTGGCGGTCGACGTGTGGATCCGGCCGGAGGACTCGGTCTGCGGCACCCGCTGGACGCGATGCGTGCCGCCCTCGAACTTGAGGCGCGAGTACGCGCCGTCGCCGGCGATCTCGACGATCGCCTCCTTGACGCCGTTGATGCCGGTCTCGTGCGTGCTCATCACCTCGGCGCGCCAGCCGTGATTGCGGGCGTAGGCGAGGTACATCCGCAGCAGCTCGGCGGCGAAGAGGGCGGCCTCCTCCCCGCCCGCGCCGGCCCGGACCTCGACGATCACGTTGCCGTCGTCCGCCGGGTCGCGCGGGAGCAGCAGCACCTTGAGGTCTTCGACGAGGCGCGTCTCGTCGCTCTCCAGGCGCTCGATCTCCTCGCGGACGAGGCTGCGCATCTCGTCGTCGGCGGCCTCCTCGCGCAGCAGGCGCGCGCCGGCGAGCTCGTCGCGGACCCGCCGGAGCTCCTTGTAGGCCTCGACGACGGGCTCGAGACGGGCGACCTCGCGCCCGAGGCGCTTGATCGCCTCGATGTCGCGCGACGTCTCCGGCAGGGCGAGCTCGGCGTTCAGGTCGTCGTACTGGCGGGCGACCTCGTCGAGCCGGGCGTCGAGGCTGGGGGCGGTGGTCATGCCCGGTCCGCCCGCGGGCGCGAGATTCGTTCCGGGCCGTTCGGGACCCGCGTCACGCCGCGGTGGCCGGCTCGGGCAGTCGCTCGCGCTCCGGCAGCTCCGAGCCGTGCGGGACGGGCTCGCCGTCCGCCTCGAGGGCCTGCTCCATGGAGACGATGGCGACCTCGATCTGATCGTCGGTCGGTCGCTTCGTCGTGATCATCTGGACGAGGATCCCCGGCGCCATGATCAGCCGGACGACCGGGTTGGCCCGATGCCGGGCGCCGAACCGCAGGATCTCGTAGCCCACCGCCGCGATCACCGGGATCAGGACCAGCCGGCCGCCGACCATCACCACCGGGTTGTCGCGGCCCAGGAAGCCGAAGAGCAGCACCGAGAGCAGGATGACCACGACCAGGAACTCGGTGCCGCAGCGCGGGTGCGCCGTCGGGTACTTGCGCACCGCATCGGTCGTCAGCGGGTCGCCGTGCTCGAGGGCGTGGATCGTCATGTGCTCGGCGCCGTGGTACTCGAAGACCCGCCGGATGTCCGGCGCACGGGCGATCAGGGCGAGGTACGCCAGGAAGATCCCGACCCGGATCAGGCCCTCGGTCAGGTGCTGGACCCAGCCCGATTCGGCCTTGCCGGTCGTGAGGGCGGCGAGGAAGAGCGGCAGCAGGAAGAAGATGCCGACGCCGGCGACGAGCGTCACCCCGAGCATGACCGCCACCGACCCGCGCCCGAGCTCGATGCCCTCCGCGCTGGCCTGGATGTTCGCGCTCCGGATCAGCCAGCGGGTGCCGACGATCAGCGTCTCGTAGAGCACGATCAGGCCGCGCACGAAGGGCGTCTTGGCGAAGCGCCACGCGTGGGGCCCCTTGTCGAGCGATTCCGCGGCCCACACGATGTGGCCGTCCGGGTGGCGGAAGGCGACCGCGATCGCGTCGCGGCCCCGCATCAGGACGCCTTCGATCAGCGCCTGACCGCCGTAGTTGAACCGTGGCATGTCGGGAGTCTAGGGCCGGCAACTTCCGGCGAGCGCCGGGAGCAGGCCTCCGCGGTCCGAGGCGGCGGTCCGCGACGCCATCGGCCCGATCGTGCCGGATCTAGGCGCGGACCTGGCGCTCCAGGCGCTTCTGGAAGCGCTCGACCTGGCCGGCCGTGTCGATGATGTTCTGCGTGCCCGTGTAGAACGGATGGCAGTTGCCGCAGACGTCGACTCGAAGCTCGGGGCGCGTCGAGCCGACGGTCCACTCGCGTCCGCAGGACCCGCAGTGCACCTTGGCTTCGAAATACTTGGGATGGATGTCTGGTTTCATGCCGTCTCTGCTGCCTTTACCGTCTCTGCCGGGATCACCCGGACGCGCTTCTTGGACTTGGTTGCGTATTCGAACTTGACGTTGCCGGCCTGGGTGGCGAAGAGCGTGTAGTCGCCGCCGAGGTCGGTGCCGGGACCGGCGAGGAACGTCATGCCGCGCTGGCGAACGATGATCGTGCCGGCGCTCACGGCCTGGCCGTCACCGGCCTTGATGCCGAGCCGCTGGCCGACGCTGTCGCGGCCGTTCTTGACCGAGCCGCCCGCCTTCTTGTGTGCCATGGTCCTGCCTGCCCCTGCTTCTGCTTACTTCTGCGTCTTCTTGGCGGGGCCGCCCTTGGCGTCGCCCGCCTTTGCGCGGGTCGCCGGCTTCCTGGCCACCGCGCCGGTGGTATCGGCCTTCGCCGCTCGCGTCGAGCCCTTCGCGGGGGCCTTGGCCGAGCTCTTGGCGGCATCCTTCGGCGCCGTCTTCGTGGCAGCCCCGGCCTTGGCCTTGGGCGCGGCCTTGTCGGCCTTCTCCTTGTCGGCGGCGAGCTTCGCGGCGAGGGCCGCGTCCTGCTCGGCCTGCTTGCGGGCCGCCTCCTCGAGGCGCTGGCGCTCGGTCTTGCGGGCCTCCTCGGCCTTGGCAGCGGCCGCCGCGGCGCTCTTGCCGTCGAGGACGATGTCATTGATGCGGACGACCGATAGCTCCTGGCGGTGGCCCTTCTTGACCCGCCGGCGCGCCTTGGGGCGGTACTTGAAGCTGATCAGCTTCTCGCCACGGTCACGGCGCAGGATCTCGCCGGAGACCGAGGCGTTGGCCACGACCGGCCGGCCGATCGACGCGGCGTCACCGTCGGCGATGAGCAGGATGCGCTCGAACGCGACGGCCTCGCCTGGGCCGGCCTCGAGGAGCTCGATCTCGAGCTCCGTGCCGACTTCGACGCGGTATTGCTTCCCGCCGGTCTCGATGACTGCGTACATGGATCCCCTGGGGCGTGATGACGGATCGCGCGGCGGCATGCCGCTGCGGATTGGACAGGAAAAGTCGCCTCGGTCACCCGAAGCGAGGACGGGAATTGTACGGCGAGCACGCTCCGAGCGTCAATTTGGCCCGCAAAGCGGGTAGTGGGTCAGTTGGACGTGCCAGGCACAAAAAAACCGACGGACCCCGATTAGCTGTGCATCAAGGGGTCCGCCGGGCTCTCTTGGCTTCCGGGTGGGAACCCGTCTGCGCAAGGTCTCGAAGCGAAGGAATGTTCTAACTGGTGCAGCTGCGCTGTCAACCCCCTGTTGTCAGGGCGGCCCGTACCAAGGGCCTATAAGTGCGGGTGCGGGCCCGCCGGGATTCGAACCCGGAAAACCAAGGCTTCGAGACCTAGCGCGGTTCCAATCCGCACGGGCCCAACGTGCGCTTCGAATCTCCAGCTGCGCAGGGCCACCTGTCAACGGGTTTGGCGAAGAATCTTTTGGGCCAGAAACCACTACCCGTTGGGGTTCGGTGGAAAGCCGATCGCAAGATGTGGACGACCCGGGCAAGCAACGTGGATCGCTGAAACGAACCTCCGTTCTGTTCTATCAGCCGGGCGACCTCCCTCGTAGTCCAGGCGTGATCGCCCCGCAAAGGGATGGTGTCTCAGCTTTGAACCCGCTCCGTAGACTGGCGGAGATGCCAGCCCCGCGTTGGGTCGAGTTCGATCCGGACGATGCGTCCCTGCGCCGCGACTTCGAAGACGCGTATCTCCAGGCCAACGTAAAGGATCTTCCGCTGGGCGGTTTTGAGGCAGCCAGACGGGTCGCGCTCGTCCTTCAGAGGAAACGCCCGCAGGCCCTCATCATCCAGAACTTGGGACCGCATTGGATCGTTGGCGATCCCGAAGGTGCCGAACGCGCGTGAGCCGTATCTAGGTCGGCAAACCTAGCCTCCGCGAGTGGTCGCTACCACTCTGCGCGGCCCTGGCGGATGTTGATGCTCTGGAGTACGCCGAGGGCGATGGCGATGCTGATCAGGGATGCGCCGCCGTGGCTGATGAACGGGAGCGGGATGCCGGTGATCGGCATCATGCCGATGACCATCCCGACGTTGACCACGAGCTGGAAGAGCAGCCACGCTGCGACGCCGCAGGCGAAGACGGTCCCGAACGGGTCCTTCGACCGCCAGCCGGCCATCAGCACCCGCCACAGCAGGCCGACGAAGAGCAGGATCACGACCATCGCGCCGATGAAGCCGAGCTCCTCGGCGAGGATCGCGAAGACGAAGTCGGTGTCCTGCACCGGCAGCAGGCCCTGGGCGTTCTGCTGGCCGTTCGTGAGGCCGACCCCGAACCAGCCGCCGAGCCCGACCGCGATCTGTGACTGGAACAGCTGGAAGCCCGCGCCCTGGACGTCGGCGCCGGGGTTCAGGAACGCCGTCAGCCGGGCCTTCTGGTAGTCCTGCAGGATGTAGGTCCAGATGAACGGGAACGCTGCGGCGGCGGCGCCGGCGAGAACCGCCAGCCACCGCAGGCTCGCGCCCGACATGAACAGGGTCGTCGCCAGGATCGCGCCGAAGACGAGAGCCGTCCCCAGGTCCGGCTGGAGCATGACCAGGATGAACGGGGGGCCCGCGAGGATGCCCGCGCCGATGATCGACCAGAGCGAGCCCATGCGGCCCATGCGGCTGCCCAGGTAGTTCGCGAGCACGATGATCATCAGGACCTTCGCGATCTCGCTGAACTGGAACTGCAGGCCGAACAGCGACACCCACCGCGAGGTCCCGCCGACCCCGCTGCCGATCGCGAGCGTGAGCGCCAGGAGCCCGAGCTGGAGGATGTACAGCGGCCACGCGAACGTCTTGAGCCAGTGATAGTCGAACGCGGCGGCGACCAGGAAGACGGCGACCGCGATCGCCAGCCACATCAGCCCGCGCAGCAGGGTCGAGCCGCCGTCGAAGAGGCCGACGCCCGAGGCCACCGTGTTGCTGTAGGCCATGGCCAGGCCGAAGCACGCCAGCAGCGCGGCGTAGGTCACGAGCTGGAAGTCGAACGCCCTCCAGACGGCGCCGACGGTCCGGTCGACGAAGTCGCTCCGGCGACGGACCGGTCCGGGGGCGCGGAGATCGAGCGGGCGGACGGCCATCGTCAGTCGGCCCGCGCGTAGTTGCCGCGCTTCATGAGCCAGAAGTTGCGGTAGTCGTGCTTGATGCCGAAGTGGAGCTGGTAGAAGTACTTGACCGTTTCCGTCGCCGAGTTGCCGATCGTGCCTGCGTTGTACGAGAAGACGAGCACCGCGAGGTTCGAGTCGGTGCGCTGGATCGCCTTCCAGCCGTACGGATCGGACTTCGTCTTCCACGGATTCTTGGGCACGAAGCTGACGAACCAGTTGTGGAACGGCAGGTCGCCGTTGGGGCCCGGCTGGCCGAACTCGGCCGTGCCGGTCTTGCCGGCGATCACGATCGGGAGCTCGTAGAGGTTCCAGGTGTGGCCGCTGACGACGACGTTCCGGGCCGCCTTGCGCATCGTCCGGAGCGCCGCGGAGGTCGCCGTGACCTTGCCCATGACCTCGGGCTCGATCGGCGTGACCGTGCCGTCCGGCCCGATGATCTCGCGGACGACGTGCGGCCGGTACACCTTGCCGCCGTTCGCCAATGACGCGTAGGCGTTGAGCAGCTGCAGCGGCGTGACCGCGTCGTAACCCTGGCCGATGCCCGCGAGGTACACCTCGCCGGGGTAGATCGGCAGGCCGAACGCATCCTGCTTCCAGGGGTTGCTCGGAACGATGCCACCGACCTCGGCGGGGAGGTCGACCCCGGTCAGCGCCCCGAAGCCGTAGTGGTGCGCCCAGTAGGCGAGGCGATCGATGCCGAGCATCGCGGCGGCCTGGTAGAAGAACGTGTCGCTCGAGTGGCCGAAGCCACACATGATGTTGCACATCCCGAAGCCGACCCCGTTCCAGTCGCGGAACCGGAATCCGCCGAGCGTCAGGTAGCCGGCCGTGTGGATCCGCGTCTGCGGCGTGATCTTGCCGTCGGACAGGGTCCCGGTGCCCGCGACGAGCTTGTAGGTGGAGCCGGGTGGGTACTGATCGCTGATCGCGTGGTTCACGAGCGGGCGGTTCGGATCGTTCATGAGGCGCCGGAAGTCCTTCGCGCTGATGCCGCCCGAGAACACGTTGTTGTCGTACGACGGCGCGCTGACCATGGCCAGGATCTCCCCGTTCTGGGGGTTCATGACGACGATCACGCCACGCTGCAGGTTCGCGGCCTTCATGCCCCAGAGCAGGGCCTTCTGCGCCTCCTGCTGGATCTTCGAGTCGATGGAGAGGCCGAGGGAGCTGCCCGCGACCGGCTGTACCTCGGTGCGGAGGACCTGGACGTCGCGACCCGACGCGTCGCGCTCGACCGCCTGCAGGCCGTAGCTGCCGCGGAGCTGTTCCTCGTAGGTGGACTCGACCCCGGCGCGCCCGATCAGGTCATCGGGGAGATAGCCCTGGCTTCGCAGGTCGGGCAGCTCGTCGCCGCTCACGGGACCGACGTAGCCGAGGATGTGCGCGAAGAGCGAGCCGCTCGTGTACTTGCGCTGGGTCTCGACCACGACCTCGACCCCGGGGAGGTCGTCGGTTGCCTCGGAGACGAAGCTCGCGACCGTGGGATCGACGTTCTGCGCCACGCGCACGCTGTCGTAGCGCGAGCCGGGATTGGAGTCGAGGGACGCATTGATCTCGGATGGATCCATGCCGATCAGGGCGCCGAGCGTGTTCACGACCTCATCGCGACGGGACTCGGGCAGGTCGACCGGGCGAATTCGGACGCTGTAGCTGGCCACGTTGCTGACCAGGGGCCGCCCGGACCGGTCGAAGACCATGCCCCGCGTGCTCGGCAGCGGCTCCAGCACCGTGCGGGTGGTGGCGGCGAGCGCGGTGTACTGGCCGTTTGCCCCGACCTGGATCGCGAAGAGGCGCGCGGTCAGCGCGCCGGCTCCGAGGACGACCGCCAGCGCGAACGCGAGGAAGCGCAGGCGGGACGGGCCCATCCGCGGCCGTTCGACGACGTAGCTCATCGGCTCGTCACCAGTCCATGCGCTCGGTCACGGCGCGGCGGTCTCGGAAGGAGACCACGAGCGGGCCGATGAACAGCCCGAGGACGGCGTCGTAGGCCACGCCGGGCAGGACAAGCGCGAGCGGGTCGCGAACGAACGGGGTCTGCTGGACCGCTGCGGTGAGGCCGAGCATCGTGACCGAGTAGACGAGGCTCATGATCGGCACCGCGACCACGGGCGCGACGAGTCGGAGGCGCGGGAACGGCTGCGCGATGAGCGCGGCGCCACCCACGGCGAGCAGCAGCGCGAACGACGAGATTCCGAGGGTTCGACCAAGCAGCGAGTCAAGAACGAGCCCCCCGACGAATGCCCATGTCAGTCCGCGATCGATCCCAGCTGCGATGGTCCAAATGACTCCGCCGACGAGGACGAGATGTGGTGTGGCGCTCCCGACAGCGTCATACAGCCCCAGCGATACCTCGGCGAGGGCCGTGATGACCGCCCCGATCGCGGCGAAAAGGAGACTCATGGATCGGCGATCGGTCCTCGGCAAGCTGAGGGGTCGCGCGCGATCCGGGCCCTTCGCGGCGACGAGGGGTCGGCACTACCCCGTCGTCTGGGAAGTATCCCACGCGCCGCCCTTCTCGGGCAACGCGATCGGTGACGAAAGAGTCCCGGACGGATGGCCCTTTCGGCTGGAGAATCCGCCCGGGTCGGCGCCTGCAGCACCCGGCCCCCGGCCGCGCGCCGAGGCCATCGGGCGGTTGTTTCACGTGAAACGTTCTGGCATTCGGGTAAGCCGCTGGTGAGTGCGCGTGAAGGGGCCCCGACCACACTCGACAACGCGGATTCGCCGCCTCGGCAAACGGAGCGGAGCCTTCCCGAATGCTAGAATCAAGAGCAGTGAACCAACGCCAGATGTCCACCTGAGTGGGCGAGACGATCGCCTGTGCCAACCAGAAGGGCGGCGTCGGAAAGACCACGACGGTTGTCAATCTGGCCAGCTATCTGGCCCTCGCCGGAGACCGCGTCCTCGTCATCGACCTTGACCCCCAAGGCAATGCGACGAGCGCGCTGGGGGTGGATCGCAGCCGTGACCGATCGGTCTACGACGCCGTCATCGACGACGTCCAGCTCCGCGAGCTGAGCGTTCCGACACAGGTCGACGGGCTCACCCTGGTGCCCTCGTCGATCGCCCTCGCCGGCGCAGAGGTCGAGCTGGCACCGCTCGAGCAACGCGAACGCCGGCTCGCCGGCCTCATCGATGCCCTTCGCGCGGACTACGACTACATCCTCATCGATTGCCCACCGTCACTAGGACTGCTGACCATCAACGCCCTGACCGCCGCCGATTCCACGCTGATCCCGATCCAGTGCGAGTACTTCGCCCTGGAGGGCCTCGGGCAGCTCCTCGCCACGATCCGCCTCGTGACGGACCACCTCAATCCGAGGCTCGAGGTGAAGGGAGCCGTCCTGACGATGCACGACGGCCGAACGCGGCTGAGCAGCGAGGTCGGCGACGAGGTCCGCCGGCATTTGGGCGAGCGGGTCTACGACGCCGTGATCCCGCGCTCGGTTCGACTCTCGGAGGCGCCGAGCCACGGCCTGCCGATCCACCTCTACGCACCGGGCTCGCGCGGCGCCGACGCGTATCGCGACCTGGCCGACGAGATCCGCGCTCGCGACGAGCGCCCGCGGAACGTGGCCGCCGCCGCACCAGTCACCCCGCCGGCCGAGGCGGTGCTCGCATGACCGTGCGTAGCGACCGTCCGCAGGGCCTGGGCCGGGGCCTTGCCGCCCTCATTCCCCAGCGCGCCACGACCATCACGGGATCCATCGAGATTCCGCTCGCGCGCATCCGTGAGAACCCGCGCCAGCCACGCCTGCGCATGGACGACGCCGCACTTGCCGGACTCGCCGAGAGCATCCGCCAGCACGGCGTGATCCAGCCGATCCTCGTAACAGAGACCATCGACGGCTACACGCTCGTGGCCGGCGAGCGGCGCGTTCGCGCGTCGCGGATGGCCGGGCTGGAGCGGATCCCCGCCATCGTCCGCCAGCTCGCCGATCGCCAGCAGCTCGAGCTCGCCCTCGTCGAGAACCTGCAGCGCGAGGATCTCGACCCGATGGAGGCTGCCCGGGCCTACCGGCAGCTCATGGACGAGTTCTCGTTCACCCAGGAGGACCTCGCGATCCGCGTCGGGCGCGCTCGCTCGACGGTGGCGAACACGCTCCGCCTGCTGGATCTCCATCCGGCCGTCCAGGACGCGATCGCGGCGTCGCTCATCACCGAGGGGCACGCCCGAGCCCTCGGCGGCCTGCCGCCCGAGGCCCAGGCGCCCGCGGTCACGAGCGTGATCGCCGACGATCTCTCCGTTCGCCAGACCGAGGAGCTCGTTCGCCGCGTCCGCGAGCCCCGCCAGGAACGTGCCGCGACACAGGCCGCGCCGGCGGATCCCGACGTCGAGCGCGTCGAGGAAGACCTGCGTCGGTCGCTCGGCACCAAGGTGCGGCTGACCAGGACGCGCCGGGGTGGCCGGATCGTGATCGAGTACTTCGGCGAGGAAGAGCTCGCCCGTCTCTACCAGCGCCTGATCGGAGGCCAGTCTTGACCGAGCAGCGCGCGAAGGCCGCCAGCGCGGACGTGCCCGTGCGCCGGACCGCGAAGGACCCGGACGCCGGCAACGGCGCGGGCAACGGTGCCGGCCGCAAGCGCGGCAAGGGCGCGGGCTCCGACTACACGGCCGCGAGCATCCAGGTCCTCGAGGGGCTCGAGGCCGTCCGTCGCCGGCCCGGCATGTACATCGGCTCGACCGATGCCCGCGGCCTCCATCACCTGGTCTGGGAAGTAGTCGACAACTCGATCGACGAGGCGATGGCCGGGCACGCCCGTGAGATCAAGGTGACGATCGCCGAGGACGGGATGATCGAGGTGATCGACGATGGCCGCGGCGTGCCCGTCGGCAAGCACGCGACGGGCAAGGATGCCCTCGAAGTCGTGCACACCGTGCTCCATGCTGGCGGCAAGTTCGGTGGCGGCGGCTACAAGGTCTCCGGCGGCCTCCACGGCGTCGGCGTCAGCGTCGTGAACGCCCTGTCGGAGTGGCTGCGCGTCGAGACCGCCCGCGACGGCGGCATCTGGGCCCAGGAATACCGGCGGGGCAAGCCCCTCGGGGCGGTCAAGAAGATCGCGCCGCAGGGCGACCGGCGCGGCACCCGGACCCAGTTCCGCGCCGACCCCGAGATGTTCGAGACGACCGACTACTCGTTCGAGACGATCGCGCAGCGGCTGCGCGAGTCGGCCTACCTGACCAAGGGCGTCTGGATCACGTTCGTGGACCAGCGCGCCGATCGCGAGCGATCCTTCTACTTCGAGGGCGGGCTCCAGTCGTTCGTGCGGCACCTCAATCGCAACAAGGAAGCCCTCCACAGCCGCCCGATCTACGTTGAGAAGCGCGAAGGCGGCACGCTCGTCGAGGTCGCCCTCCAGTACAACGACACCTACACCGAGAACGTCCTGGCCTTCGCCAACAACATCAACACCGTCGACGGCGGCACGCACGTCACCGGCTTCCGCGCGGCACTCACCGGCTCGCTGAACGATTGGGCCCGCAAGGCCGGGGTCCTCAAGGGCAACGACGGGAACCTGTCCGGCGACGACGTCCGCGAGGGCCTCACCGCCGTGATCAGCGTCAAGCTGACCGACCCCCAGTTCGAGGGCCAGACGAAGGCCAAGCTCGGCAACGCCGAGGTGAAGGGCCAGGTCCAGGCGGCGCTCACGGACAGCCTGACCCAGTACCTCGAGGAGAACCCCGGCGACGGCCGCCGGATCATCGAGAAGTGCCTGACGGCGGCGCGCGCCCGCGAGGCGGCCCGCAAGGCCCGCGACCTCGTCATCCGGAAGGGAGCGCTCGACGGGCTGTCGCTGCCCGGCAAGCTCGCCGACTGCCAGGAGCGCGATCCAGCCCGAAGCGAGCTGTTCATCGTCGAAGGGGACTCGGCCGGTGGCTCCGCCAAGCAGGGCCGCGACCGTCGCTTCCAGGCGGTGCTGCCGCTCCGCGGCAAGGTCCTCAACGTCGAGAAGGCCCGCCTCGACAAGATCGTCGCGAGCGAGAACGTCCGGCCGCTGATCATCGCCCTGGGTGCCGGCATCGAGGGCATCGACGACAGCTTCGACATCACGAAGCTCCGATACCACCGGATCATCATCATGACCGACGCCGACGTCGACGGCGCCCACATCCGGACTCTGCTGCTGACCTTCTTCTACCGGCACATGCCCCAGGTGATCGAGCAGGGCTACCTCTACATCGCGCAGCCGCCGCTGTACCGCGTCTCGACCGGCAAGGTCACGAAGTACGCACAGTCCGAGAAGGACCGGGACCGCATCATCAAGGAGTTCAACGTCAAGAACCTGTCGGTGCAGCGCTTCAAGGGCCTCGGCGAGATGAACGCCGACCAGCTCTGGGACACGACGATGAACCCGGAGACCCGCGTCCTCCTCCGGGCGAACATCGATCCCGACGACGCCGTGGACACCGACGAGATCTTCACGAAGCTCATGGGCGAGAAGGTCGAGCCGCGCAAGGAGTTCATCAAGGCCGAGGCGCGCAAGGTCCGCAACCTTGACATCTGAGGCCACTGTGCGGCCGACGCCGGCGTCGTCAGTGCGGTCCAGGCGTGCGGCAGCCGACGAGGTGAACCGCCTCCCTCGGCGACCGACGCGGATCGACCGAGAAGGAGCCTTCGAGTTCGAGCCGCATCGCTGCTTCGCCTGCGGCGAGCTCAACGAGCAGGGCCTGCACCTCGCGATCCACACCGACCCGAGCGGGTCGTGGACCGAGACGACGCTGGAGCCGCGCTTCCAGGGCTGGGAGGCCGTCGCCCACGGCGGGATCGTCTGCACCCTGCTCGACGAGGTCATGGCCTGGGCCGTGATCGGGCGCGGGACGTGGGGCGTCACGGCACGGCTGAACGTGACGTTCCGGCGGCCGATACCGGTCGGGCGCGCCATTCGTGCCGAGGGCTGGGTCGTCGACGAGAACCGCCGCGCCCACCGCGCCGAGGGTCGTGTCCTCGACGCCACGACCGGCGAGGTGCTCGCGTCGGCCGAGTCCACGTTCGTCGCCGTGCCGCCCAGCGAGGTCGAGCGCCTCAAGGCTCGCTACGGGATGCGCCGCCTGCCGGACGACGGCAGCGCGGACGCCGAGGGCGGCAACAGCGCGACGGGCCGCGATACCACCGGCAGCGTGGCCGCGCCTGAGACGTCGACCCCGGTGGCCCCCCGATGACCCCGACCGTGACCGCGGAGCGCGCCGCAGCGAGCTCGGCCGGCGAGTACGCGGCGACGATCCTCGCCCGGCACGAGAACCGTGCCACGGAGCTCGGCGCGGGCCTGGCCGACTTCATCCACGATCCGAACGCCTTCGCCGCGAGCCTCGCGGCCGCGTTCCGCGAGATGGCGGATCCCGAGTACCGCGACGGCCAGCAGTGGGTCGCGCCCGGTATCGGGCTCACGCACGGCGTCCGCACCCCGCTGCAGGTCGGCCTCAGGCGCGCGTTCGAGAAGGCGTCGCGCCGAGCCTCGCCGTCGGAGCTGCTGTCCATCTGCGATCGACTGCTGCGCGAGCCGGAGCGCGAGGCGCGCTGGTTCGCGATCTCGACGCTGCAGCGCACGCTCCCGTCCGATCCGGAGCGAACGTGGCAGCTCCTTCGTCGCGCCGCCGCGGAGGCGGACGACTGGATCACCGTGGACGACCTCGCCCATCCGTACGGCAAGGGCATCCTCGCGGAGCCCTACCGCTGGGCCGAGCTCGAGCAGCTCACGGTCTCCCCGTCGCGCTGGGAGCGGCGGCTCGTCGGCTCCACGATCGCGACGATGCCCTACGTCAACCGCCGCCTCGGCCGCGAGCCGGAGGTGGTCGACCACGCGCTGCCCCTCCTGGCGACGCTGATCGGCGACGCCGAGGCCGACGTCCAGAAGGCGCTCTCGTGGGCCTACCGCTCGATGGCGATCGTCGATCCGGCGGCCACGACCGCGGCCCTCCACCGCGAAGCGAACACGGCGGCCGCGAACGACGACGGCCATCGGGCGTGGGTGATCCGCGACAGCCTCTCCAAGCTCGATCCAGCCGACGCGGGCCGCCTCCGCGAGACGCTCGGCGGCATCCGCCGCCGTGCGGGCGCCCCGCCCACGTCCCAGGCCTCCGAGCTCGCGATCCGCTTCGCCGGCATGGGCCTCGGCCGCCGGATTCCGGAGCCACCCCTGACATGAGCACGAGACACGCCACCAGGAGCCAGCCCCGATGACCGACAGCCCGGGCGAGATTCGCGCCGTCCGCGTCGAGGACGAGATGAAGGTCTCGTACCTCGACTACGCGATGAGCGTCATCGTCTCGCGAGCCCTGCCGGACGTTCGCGACGGCCTCAAGCCGGTCCATCGCCGGATCCTGTTCACGATGGGCGAGATGGGGCTCTCGTCCACGAGCTCCTTCCGGAAGTGCGCCGCGATCGTCGGCGAGGTGATGGGCAAGTACCACCCCCACGGCGACGTCGCGCTGTACGACGCCCTCGTGCGGCTGGCCCAGGACTTCTCGATGCGCTACCCGCTGGTCGACGGGCAGGGCAACTTCGGCTCGGTCGACGGCGACGCCCCGGCGGCGATGCGCTACACGGAGGCGCGGCTCACGGCGGTGTCCGGCGAGATGCTCGCCGACATCGACAAGGAGACCGTCGACTTCGAGGACAACTACGACGGGACCCAGAAGCAGCCGACGGTCCTGCCGGCGAAGCTCCCGAACCTCCTCGTCAACGGCTCGTCCGGCATCGCCGTCGGCATGGCCACGAACATCCCGCCACACCACCTCGGCGAGATCGTCGACGCCACGATCGCGATCATCGACGACCCGGACATCACCGCGGACGACCTGTGCCGGTTCGTGACCGGCCCGGACTTCCCGACCGGCGGCACGATCTTCCGCTTCGAGCGCCAGCGCAACACGATCACCGGCGAGTGGGAGACCGTCGACGCGATCCGGCAGATGTACGCCCACGGCCGGGGCCGGGTCGTGATGCGAGCCCAGGTCGCGTTCGAGGAGCTGCGCGGCGAGCGGATCGGGATCGTGGTAACCGAGCTGCCGTACCAGGTCAACAAGGCCGCGCTGCTCGAGAAGATCGCGGACCTGGTCAAGGACAAGCGCGTGGACGGCATCGCAGACCTGCGCGACGAGTCCGACCGCGACGGCATGCGCATGGTCATCGAGATCAAGCGCGACGCGAACCCGCACAAGGTCCTCAACAACCTGTTCAAGCACACCGCGCTGCAGGCCGCGTTCAACATGAACATGCTGGCCCTGGTCGACGGGCAGCCGCAGACCCTGCCGCTGAAGTCGGTCCTCCAGCACCACGTCACCCACCGCCGCGAGATCGTGCGGCGCCGGACCGAGTACGACCTCGGCAAGGCCCGCGACCGGGCCCACATCCTCGAGGGCCTCAAGACCGCACTCGACCACCTCGACGAGGTGATCAAGACGATCCGCGCCTCCGCCGACACCGACGTCGCGCGGACGAACCTCATGACCAAGTTCGACCTGTCCGAGCGGCAGGCCCAGGCGATCCTCGACATGCGGCTCGCCCGCCTCGCCGCCCTCGAGCGCAAGAAGATCGAGGACGAGTACCTCGAGGTCATCCAACTCATCGCCGAGCTCGAGGACATCCTCGCCAATCCCGCCCGCGTGCTGTCGATCATCAAGGACGAGCTGCTCGACCTGAAGAAGCGCTTCGCCGGAGAGCGGCGGACCCGCGTCCAGGACGATTCCTCACGCGAGCTGACCGACGAGGACCTGATCGCCGACGAGGACGTCGTCATCACGATCAGCCAGCGCGGCTACATCAAGCGCCAGCCGGTCGACACCTACCGCCGCCAGCATCGCGGCGGCAAGGGGATCATCGGCCACGTCACCCGCGAGGAAGACGCGGTCGAGCACCTGCTCGTCGCGAACACGCACGACTGGGCGCTGTTCTTCACGAACCGCGGGCGCGTGTTCTCGGCCAAGGTCCACGCGATCCCCGACGCCAGCCGCCAGGCGAAGGGCCTGCCGATCATCAACATGCCGGGCGTCCAGGTCGAGGCCCGCGAGGTGCCGGTGGCGACGATCACGCTGCCGGAGTTCGCCGAGGGCTCGTACCTCGTGCTCGCGACCCGGCGCGGGATCATCAAGAAGACCTCGCTCGAGCAGTTCGAGCGGGTCCGCTCGACGGGCATCCGCGCGATCACGCTCGACGAGGACGACGAGCTGGCGTGGGTCGACGTCTCCAGCGGCGAGGACGACGTGATCCTCGCGACCGCGCAGGGCATGCTCGCCAAGTTCCACGAGAACGAGGTCCGGGCGATGGGCCGCGACGCCGGCGGCGTCATCGGCATCCGGCTGCTCAAGCGGGAGGGCGACGAGGTCGTCGCGATGAGCGTCGTCCAGCCCGGCGCGGACCTGCTCGTCCTCACCGAGACCGGCTACGGCAAGCGCGTCTCCATCGAGGACTTCCGGATCAAGCACCGCGGCGGCCAGGGCGTGCGCCTGATCAGCCTCGAGGGGCGCAAGACCGGCGTCGTCGCGGCCGTCCAGCAGGTCACGGACATGGACGAGGAGCTCGTGCTGATCTCGGCCCAGGGCCAGGTCGTGCGAACGGAGCTCGACACCGTGAATCGCTACTCGCCGAACGCCCGCGGGGTCATCGTGATGCGCCTCAACGAGGGCGATCGCGTCGTCGGGATCGCGGCATTCCGCCCGGGACTGGCGGAAGGACGCGACAGCGACGACAATGGCGGCCCGGACGCGAGTCCGGGTGGCGGGACCCCGTCGGTCGGCGGGGCCTCGTGAGGCCTCTCGTGAGCACCACGTGAACCTGGGGCAGGGCAGACTGGAGGACGCGCCGGTGTACGCGGACCAGTTCCAGATCTACCACGGCAACGCCAACCCGGACCTGGCCCGGAAGATCTGCCGCTACCTCGGCATGGAACCCGGCCCGGTCAACGTGTTCCAGTTCGCGAACGAGAACATCTTCGTCCAGATCCTGGACAACGTTCGCGAGAAGGACGTCTTCATCGTCCAGCCGACGTGCAGCCCGGCCGACGGCGGGGGCGACGTCAACCGGTCGATCATGGAGCTCCTGATCATGATCGACGCCTTCAAGCGAGCGTCGGCGGGCAGGATCACCGCGGTCGTCCCGTACTACGCCTACGGCCGCTCGGACAAGAAGGACCAGCCGCGGGTCCCGATCACCGCCCGCCTCGTGGCCGACATGATCAGCGTCGCCGGTGCGGACCGGGTCCTGACGATGGACCTCCACCAGGGCCAGATCCAGGGCTTCTTCAACATCCCGGTCGACGAGCTGACCGCCGTCCACATCCTCTCGAACTACTTCAAGCACAAGCACATCGAGGACCTGGTCGTCGTGACCGACCTCGGCTTCGCGAAGCGGGCGCGCACGTTCGCCGAGCTGCTCGATGCGCCCCTGGCGATCATCGAGAAGCGGCGCGTCGGCAACCTCGATCGCGCCGAGGTCCTGAACGTCATCGGCGAGGTCGCCGGGAAGCGGGCGATCATCGTCGACGACGAGGTCGACACAGCGGGAACCCTGATCGAGACGGTGAACGCCCTGCGCGGCGAGGGCGTCGAGGACATCTACGCCTGCGCCTCGCACGGGGTGCTCTCCGGCCAGGCGGTCGAGCGGATCAACGACTCCGCCCTGAAGGAGCTCGTCCTGACCGACACCGTGCCGCTGCCGCCCGGCAAGCGCATCCAGAAGATCACGACGCTGTCGATCGCCCCGCTCATCGGCGAGGCGATCAAGCGCATCCACCGTGGCGAGTCGGTTGGCGCGCTGTTCTCGAGCGAGGTCGAGTTCACGCAGGAGATGCTGCTCTGGGAGGACGGCATCGCCAAGAAGCTCGACATCCGCGTCCAGCCGGGCGAGGGCCCGGACGGCCCCTCCGAGGACGGCCCCGAGGGCGTCTCGCTGCTGACCTCGTGGCGCTCTCGCGGGAGTGACGCCGGGTGAGCCTGCAGCTCCATCGCCCGGACGAGCGCGGCGTCCTCACGCCCGAGCCCGGGCCGGCGCCCGACTACCGCGAGCAGCTCCGATCGCCGCGCTGGGGCGCGGCCCGGAAGGGCGGCCGGCTCCCCGCCATGCCCAACCCGGAGATGCGCCCGACGTCGCGCGTCATCGCGGTCGGCTTCTGGCTGGGCCTCGCGTTCGTCACCTTCGCCACGATCGTGCTCGGGTACGCCTCCGGGTTCTGGCAGTTCGCGACTCCCTGACGCCCTCGATCCGGCCGTTCGACGCGGCCGATCTCGACCGGGCGGAGGCTCTCCTCGATCGCGAGCTCGGCGGCCGCATGCAGGCCCGCCGCGGCGAGCTGATGGACGTCCTTCAGGGCGATGCGCTCGTTGCCTCCGTTGAGGGCCAGCCGGTCGGGATCGTCGCCTGGCTCGTCGACGGCGCCGCTGGATCCGCCGAGATCCGTGCGCTTGTCGTCGCGGCGGCGCATCGCCGGCAGGGAATCGGTGGCGCCCTCATGGCGGCGGCCGAGGAGGCACTGCGAACCCAGGGCGTCCGGCGCGCCTGGCTCGTGACCACGAACGACAACCTCGACGCGCAGCGCCTCTACGCGTCGCTCGGCTACCGCGTGGCCCACGTTCGCGAGGGCGCGATCGACGAGCTGCGCCGCACGATCAAGCCGTCGATCCCCGAGGTCGGCGAGCACGGCATCCCGATCCGCGACGAGCTGGAGCTCGAGCGGGAGCTCGCTTCGGGCTGACGATGCGGGCGTCACAAGGCGCCCACGCACGCGTTCTCAGGGCGTGACCTCGGCCGTTCGAATGAATCTGCGTGCCGCCATGTTCCTGGCGGGCCTGGTCGTCGCCGGCATGCTGGCGTGGGGGGCCTTCGCGCTCGTCCCGGAGCTCAGCGATCTCCTGCCTCGCACAGAGGACCAGGACGCGGTCGCCGCGGTTGCCGAGCGCACGGTCATCGCCATCCAGACGGTTGCCATTCCCCCGAGGCGGGATCCCGACGGGAGCGTCCCGCCCGGCGTGATCGCCGCGATGCGGGCGGAGGTCAGGGAGACCGCAGCGGAGCTGTTCGCAGCGTCGTACCGCGAGGCGTGGATCGCAAAGACCGATGACATCGTCGACGTGGAGACCTCAGGCGAGTTCATCTTCGAAGGCGGGGCGTACGACTTCACGCGCTGGCGCATCGACATCGCGGGCGATCGAGCAACGGTCGCGGTTCGATGCCGGATCTTCCTGGTGATGGCGCAGACGTTCGACACGCCGCGACACCGCGCCGAGAACACCGTCGACTACGAGCTCGCGCTCGAACGGGCCGACGGGACGTGGCTGGTGACCGGCCTCTCCCTCAGATTTGCTCCCGGCGGAGGCCCCTAGGCTCGCCCGGACGCCTGAGCGCCTCCGGGAGGCGAAGAGGTCGGCCGTGAACACCAGGTGTTCATTTCCAGGGCATCGAGGGCCGGAAGCGCTGGGCGACCCGTTCTTCGCCGGCTATTTGCACGCGAGGTGTTCATCTCCGTCGACAAGGGCCGTGATTTGGGCCGATCTGGGCCGGGCGCGGGTTCTTGTGCCGCGACAAGTGCCGAATCTGCACACCTGTTGTTCACGGCGACCGCTAAGGGGCCACACCGGAGCGGGAGCGCTCGGATGCGGCTCGGTCGCCGAGGCACGAACAGGGGAGGCACGAACAGGGGAGGCACGAACAGGGCCTGGCCCCTCCCGAGGGAGCTCTGGGAGGTCCCACCTATACTTCACCATCCATGCTTGGTTTCCTTTCCCGGTTCGTCGATTCGAACGACCGTGAGCTGAAGCGGATCCAGCCGTTCGTCGACGAGGCCAACGAGCTGGAAGCCGAGATCAAGGCCCTCTCCGATTCGGAGATCAAGGACCGCTTCCTCGGGCTGCGCGAAGAGTTCCGCGAGACCGTTGTCGAGGAGGAGCCGTCGGACGACGAGCTCCATCACCCCGACCTCGAGCGCCGCCGCGAGCTCGCCAAGGCGCGCCGCAAGCGCAACAACGACGTGATCCAGGACGCGCTCGACGACGTGCTGCCGGACGTCTTCGCGATGGCCCGCGAGGCGATGGTCCGGACCCTCGGGATGCGCCACTTCGACGTCCAGCTCATCGGCGGCGTCGTGCTCCACCAGGGCAAGATCGCGGAGATGCGCACCGGCGAGGGCAAGACCCTCGTCGCGCCGCTCGCGGCGATCCTGAACGCGATCGCCGGCAAGGGCGTCCACATCGTCACCGTCAACGACTACCTCGCGCGGCGCGACCCGCAGTGGATGGGCCCCATCTTCCACTTCCTCGGGCTGACGGTCGGGATGATCCTTGGCCAGCAGTCCGACGGCGGCCCCGCGAGCTACGTCTTCGAGCCGGGCTACCCGACGAACGACGAGCGCCTCATCAACCTCCGGCCGGTGTCCCGGCGTGAGGCGTACGCCGCCGACGTGACCTACGGCACGAACAACGAGTTCGGCTTCGACTACCTGCGCGACAACATGGTCACCGAGCTCGACCAGCGGGTGCAGCGCGAGCGCTACTTCGGCATCGTCGACGAGGTCGACAACATCCTCATCGACGAGGCCCGGACGCCGCTGATCATCAGCGGCCAGGCTGAAGAATCGGCGGACCTGTACTACACCTTCGCCCGCCTCGTGCCGCGCATGCGGGAGCGGCCCGAGGACTGGCAGGAGGGCGACGAGGACGAGGGCGACTACTTCATCGACCTCAAGGACCGCGCCGTCTCACCGACCGAGGCCGGCGTCGAGAAGATCGAGAAGCTGATCGGGGTCGACAACCTCTACGACGCCGACCCGCGCTACGCCCGCCACTTCGACCAGGCCCTGAAGGCCCACGCCCTCTACAAGCTCGACCGCGACTACATCGTCAAGGACGGCGAGATCATCATCGTCGACGAGTTCACGGGCCGGCAGATGCCGGGCCGGCGCTGGAGCGAGGGCCTCCACCAGGCGATCGAGGCGAAGGAAGGCCTCCGCGTCCAGCGCGAGACCGTGACGATGGCCACGATCACGTTCCAGAACTACTTCCGCCTCTACGACAAGCTCGCCGGCATGACCGGCACGGCGCTGACCGAGGCCGAGGAGTTCCACAAGATCTACCAGCTCGAGGTCGTCGGCATCCCGACGCACCGGCCGATGGTCCGCGACGACGAGACGGACCTCGTCTACCTCAACGAGAAGGCCAAGTTCAACGCGGTCATCGACGAGATCGAGGCGATGACCTCGGAGGGCCGCCCAGTGCTGGTCGGCACCGTCTCGGTCGAGAAGTCGGAGCGGCTCGGGGACCTGCTGCAGCGGCGCGGCGTCAAGCACGAGGTCCTCAACGCCAAGTTCCACGAGAAGGAGTCGGGGATCATCGCCCAGGCGGGTCGCACGGGTGCCGTGACGATCGCCACGAACATGGCCGGCCGCGGCACGGACATCCTCCTCGGCGGCAACCCGGCAGGCCTCGCCTCCGAGCTCCTGCATCGCAAGGGCCTCAACCCGGCCGAGGTCGACAAGGAGACCTACGACGCCGCGTTCGCGGAGGCCAAGGCCATCACGGACGAGGACCACGAGCGGGTCGTCAAGGCGGGCGGCCTGCACATCGTGGGCACGGAGCGGCACGAGAGCCGGCGCATCGACAACCAGCTCCGAGGCCGCGCGGGCCGCCAGGGCGACCCGGGGTCCTCGCGCTTCTACCTCTCGCTCGACGACGACCTCATGAAGCGCTTCGCGTCGGAGCGGGTCGCCTCGATGATGGAGCGCCTCGGGCTCGACGAGGAGAACTACATCGAGTCCGGCATCGTCGGCAAGACGATCGAGAGCGCCCAGACCCGCGTCGAGGGCTTCAACTTCGACATCCGCAAGCGCGTGGTCGAGTTCGACGACGTCATCAACCGCCAGCGCGAGACGATCTACGCCGAGCGCGACAAGGTCCTTCGCAACGAGGACCTGACCGACACGATCCGCGTGTTCCTCGACGACGACCTCGACGAGGTCGTCGAGCGGCATCTCGGCGGGTCCCACGACGCGGCTACCGAGGAGGGCATCGCCGACCTCGTCCTCGAGCTCGGCCGGATGGGCATCGGCCAGGACAAGGCGGATCCGAAGGAGCTCCTGCAGCTGCACAGCGCCGGCCCGATCGCCGACCACCTCAAGGAGGTCGCCGACCAGATGCTCGAGGCGCGCGAGGCCGAGGTCGGGCCGGAGGCGTGGGCGACCGTCGAGCGCTTCGTCCTGCTCCGCACGATCGACTCCCTGTGGGTCGAGCACCTGACCGAGGTCGACGACATGCGCCGCGGCATCGGCCTCCGCGGCTACGCCCAGCAGGACCCGCTCAACGAGTTCCGGAAGGAGGCCTTCCGGCTGTACGAGGAGCTGTCCGGCTTCATCCGCCACCAGGTCGCGTCGACGATCTTCCGGGTCCAGGTGGAGCAGACGCCGCAGCCGGCGGCGGGCGTCTTCGCGATGCAGGGACCAGGGCAGCGCGCACGCGGGGCCGTGCCTGTCGGCGCGGGAGCGGGGGCCACGAACGGCGCCGGCGGGAGCGGTGGGCGGTCCGGCGTCCGGACGCTGGCGGGCCCCGGGGTCACTGGCACGTCCGGCGTCGCGGCGATGGGCGCCGCGTCGGGCGGCCAGCAGGCGCGGCCGGGCTACACGCCGACCGGCGCCAAGATCGGCCGCAACGACGCCTGCTGGTGCGGCTCGGGCCTGAAGTACAAGAAGTGCCACGGCCGCTGAGATCGCTCGGCGAGCGCAACCGGAACCCGCGCGCCGCTCCGTGACCCGCCCCCTGCTGCAGCTGCTCGTCGTCGCGCTGGCCGGCTTCGTGCTGCTCCTCGCCTATGCGATCTACCGGATCGCGGCCCAGGGCGACATCGACGAGGCCAGGCACGCCGACGCGATCGTGGTGCTCGGCGCGGCCCAGTTCAACGGCCAGCCCGGTGGCGTCTTCGAGGCCCGACTCCAGCATGCCGTGGACCTCTGGAAGGAAGGCCTCGCTCCGTACCTGATCGTCACCGGCGGGAAGCTGCCCGACGACCGCACGACGGAGGCCGCGACCGCGCGAGCGTGGGCCATCGCCAACGGCGTGCCCGAGGAGGCCATCCTCGGCGAGGACCGCGGCCGGAACACGCTCGAGTCGCTCGAGGGCGTCGCGGCGATCCTGCGGAGCCACGAGCTCCATTCCGTGCTGTTCGTCAGCGACCGCACCCACATGCTCCGGGTCCTGCGCATGGCGTCCGACCTCGGCATGGCCGCGTGGGGCTCGCCGACACCCACCAGCCCGACGGACCTCGAGACCGACCGGCGCTGGCGTTCGATCGCCCACGAGGTCGCCGGGCTCGCCGCGTACTACGTCGGTGGCGGGCGGCTGATCGAGGATTCGGCGACCGCGAGCTCGCCCTAGGGCCTTTGCCCGGGTGGTGGCCGCGGGATCGCGGGTGCTAGGGTGGCCGCTCCCACGGGCGCGAGGCGAGATGCCCGTCGGGGGTGAGGAGAGGGACGGATGAACTTCGCGACGCTCAGCGCCGAGGATCGGCGCACGGTGATCCTCGGTGCCATCGTGGTCGTGACCGGCGTGCTCAGCTTCCTCGACCCGACGGGGGATTGGGGCGCCGTCGTGTTCCTCGCCATCCTCGGCGGGGTCCTGGCCGCGTTCGTTCCGCTGCAGCCGCAGATCGCCCCGGCCACGAAGCTGCCCGCGACCCGCGGCATGGTCCTCCTGCTCGCCGGCGTCCTCGCGGCAGGCGGCTTCGTCCTCGGTGGCCTGACCTACATCAGCTCGGTCTTCTCGATCCGGGTCTTCTCGATCATCTTCGACATCGGGCTCGTCGCCTCGCTGGTCCTGCTCTGGTTCGGCTGGCAGGCCTATCAGGCGGAGCAGGGCGCACCCAGCTCCGCACCGCCGCCGCCGGCCGCGTGAGCCGGAGCCGCTGAAAAACCCGGCTCGGCGGGCCCGCTGGCCGGCCCGCGAATTTCCCCCCTTGGCGCATTGAAAACCGGCTCCTATACTGCCGCTAACTTCCCCGAGCGCGACGCCCAGCACTCCTCCGCGGATCGTTCCCGAGAGGTCTGCGCGCGCCGCGAATCGAATCCAGGCCGCCACCGAAGTGAGGGATTCGTGAAGCAGGCTGAGGAAACGACCTTCGTCGACCTGATCGCCTGTGAACGTGATTGCCGCACCTGCAGCTACGCCGCCGCGCTCGACTGCGACGGCAACTGCGGCGTCTGTCCCCACAACGGCTACTGTCCCTGCGTGAACCCCGTCGTCGTCCGGAGCAAGTCGGCCCTGCGCCTGATCGAGCTCCGTCCGATCCTGCTCCAGGACCTGCGGGTCCCGAAGAACTAGTGGACGCCGCGCGCGTCCGCGACCTCGTCGAGCGGATCCGATCGACCTCGGGGCGTCTTTGACCTCCCCGGCAAGCAGGAGCGCCTGACCGCTCTCGACCAGCAAGCGTCGGAGCCGGGGTTCTGGGACGACAGTCGCACGGCGCAGGACGTCCTGCGCGAGGCAGACGGCCTCCGCGCCGAGATCGAGCTCTGGACCGGCCTCCTCACGCGTGCCGACGACCTGGAGACCGCGCTCGAGCTCGCCCAGGAGGCGGGCGACGCCGAGCTCGAGGCGGAGGTCGACCGGACGGTCGATGAGCTCGAGCGTGACTTCAATCGCGAGCGGACGCAGCTCCTCTTCTCCGGCGAATACGACGAGCGACCGGCGATCCTGAGCATCAGCGCCGGCGCCGGCGGCACCGAGGCGACCGACTGGGCGGCGATGCTCCTGCGGATGTACCTGCGCTGGGCCGAGCGCCATCGCTGGAAGACCGAGGTCATCGACGAGCAGGAGGGCGAGCAGGCCGGGCTGAAGAGCGTTTCCGTCGGCGTCGAGGGCCGCGGCGCCTACGGCTGGCTCCGTGCCGAGCGCGGCGTCCACCGCCTCGTCCGGATCAGCCCGTTCGATGCCCAGAACCGGCGACAGACGACGTTCGCCCTGGTCGAGGTCATGCCCGAGGTGCCCGACGACGTCGAGATCGAGCTCAACTGGGACGACATCCGGGTCGATACGTTCCGGTCGCAGGGCGCGGGCGGCCAGCACGTCAACAAGACCGACTCGGCGGTCCGGCTGACCCACCTCCCGACCGGCATCGTCGCCCAGAGCCAGAACGAGCGGAGCCAGACGCAGAACCGCGAGAACGCGATCAAGGTCCTCAAGGCGCGGCTGCTCGAGCGGGCGCTGGAGGAGAAGGAGGCGGAGCTGCGCAAGCTCCGCGGCGAGCACGTCGAGGCCGGCTGGGGCAACCAGATCCGGAGCTACGTGCTGCACCCCTACCAGATGGTCAAGGACCTGCGGACGCAGGTGGAGACGTCGAACACGAGCGCGGTGCTCGACGGCGACCTCGACGTGTTCATGCAGGCCGAGCTCGAACGCCTCGCGACGACCACCGACGGGGCCGAGTGAGCACGCGGGGGCTCGGCGTGCCCCATGGCCTCGCCGGGATCTCGTTCCGACCCGGCACGGAGCGCGACCTGCCAGAGTGCAACCGCATCTGGCGCGAGGGCATTGACGCCTACCTCCTGCCGATGGGCTTCCCGCCGCTGCCAACGGACAACCCCGGCCTCCGGCGCCTCCACGCGCACACCCTCGCGACGGACCCGACCCGGTTCGCCGTCGCGGAGCGGCAGGTGCGTGGCGGTCGGCAGCGGGTCGTCGCGTTCGGGTCGGCGGTGGAGCGCGGCCCCGTCTGGTTCCTGTCGATGCTGTTCGTGGACCCGCGCGAGCAGGCCCGTGGGGTCGGGCGGGCGCTGCTCGCGGAGATCCTGCCGAGGCCCCGCGACGGCCGGATCCTCGCAACCTGCACGGACAGTGCCCAGCCGATCTCGAACGGGCTGTACGCGTCGTTGGGCATCGTGCCGCGCATCCCCCTGTTCAATCTGGTCGGCAGGCCGTGGCGCGACGGGGCGTGGCCGCCGCTGCCGGACGCGATCACCGCGGAGCGCGTCGATGACCGCCCGGGGTGGCAGAGCGACGCCGAGGTCCAGGAGCTCGATCGGTCCGTGCTGGGCTTCGCCCACCCGGAGGACCATGCCTTCGTGCTCGAGGAGCCGCGACACTGCTTCGCCTACCGCGGGCGCGACGGCAGCCTCGCCGGCTACGGCTACGCGGGCGAGGTCGGCCGCGTCGGGCCGATCGCCGTGTCCGATCCCGACCTGCTCGCACCGGTCCTCGGCCACCTCCTCGCGGCGGTGGAGCCGCGCGGGGCGTCGTCCGTCTGGCTGCCCGGCGATGCCGGCGAGGCGATCGGCGCGGCGATCCGGGCCGGGCTCCGCATGGAGGGCTTTCCCATCCTCGCCGGCTGGTCGCGCCCGTTCGCCGACTTCACCAGATATGTACCAACGTCCCCGGGCCTCATCTGATCGGGCTACTGTTGCCTGCGGGAACCGGTGCTAGCCTCTCGTCGACCTTGACCACCGTGCTGCGAACCCCCGAAGCACGCTCCGATTCGTCCGTTGAGCCCGGCTACCTGTCCGGCCTCTCGGCAGCGAACGGCTACGGCGTGGTCGACACCCGCCGGCCCGTCCTCGTCCTCAACGACGTCACCAAGACCTACCCGAACGGCCGCGACGCGCTCAAGGACGTCGACCTCGTCGTCCCCGAGGGCGACTTCGTGTTCCTCGTCGGCGCGTCGGGCGCGGGCAAGTCCACGCTCATGAAGCTGCTCATCCGCGACGAGCTCGCGACGCGCGGCACCGTCACCCTCGACGGCGACGACGTGGCCCGCCTGCCGCGGCGCAAGGTGCCGATCGTCCGTCGCAAGATCGGCATCGTCTTCCAGGACTTCAAGCTGCTGCCGTCCAAGACCGTGCGCGAGAACATCGCCTTCGCCCTCGAGGTCACCGGGACCTCGCGGCGCAGGATCCGCCCCGCGGTCGATCGCGTGCTGGCCCTCGTGGGGCTCACCGCGCAGGCCGCGCAGTACCCGAAGCAGCTCTCCGGCGGCGAGCAGCAGCGAACCGCGATCGCCCGCGCGCTGGTCCACGACCCCAAGATCGTCATCGCCGACGAGCCGACGGGGAACCTCGACCCGCTGATCAGCTGGGAGATCCTGCAGCTCCTGCTGCGCATCAACGAGCTCGGCGTGACCGTGCTCATGGCGACCCACGACGCGGACATCGTCACCGCCCTCCGAAAGCGGGTCGTGGCCCTCGAGGAGGGTCGGATCATCCGCGACGAGGTGGGTGGCAGCTACCACCGGGATACCTAGATGCTGTCCTTCCTCGTCTTCAGCATCTCCCGTGCCTGGCAGGGCTTCTGGCGCAACGCTGCCATGAGCCTCGCGGCCACGGCAACGATGACCCTGATGCTGCTGCTCCTGGCCGGCTTCTGGATCGTCCAGGCCGGGTTCCTCGCGAGCCTCTCCTACGTCGAGGACAAGGTCGGCGTGGTCGCGGACCTCAACGACGGCACGACCACCGCGGCCATCGAGGACGTCCAGGCGCGGCTGCTGGCGATGCCCGAGGTGCGGTCCGTCGAGTACGTCTCGAAGGACGAGGCCCTCCGCCGCTACCGCGAGCTCCGCTCGGCCCAGGGCCAGGACGACCTCACGACCTACCTCGCCAACAATCCGCTCCCGGCCAGCATCGAGGTCAAGCTGCGCAGCCCGGAGGACTACCGGACGGTCGCCGGCGTCCTCGAGGTCGACCCAACGGTCGCGAGGGTCAAGAACATCGAGGACACCACCGATCGGCTCGTCTCCATCACGACCTTCCTGCGCACCTTCGGGGTGCTGTTGCTCGGGGTGATCGGCGCGATCGTCCTGTTCATCGTGATCAACACCATCCGCCTCGCGGTGCTCGGCCGGGCCGAGGAGATCGAGGTCATGCGCCTCGTCGGCGCATCGGACGCCTTCATCCGCTGGCCGTTCGTGTTCGAGGGCGCCCTCGTGGGCCTGCTCGGCGCGGCGATCTCGCTGGGCGTGCTGATGGGCGCCGCGGAACCGCTGTCGCACTTCATGGTCGGCTTCTTCCAGATCCTGCCGATCAGCGTCGGCTCCATCTCGCGTGACGTCACCCTGCTCGTCGTCGGCGCCGGAACGGGCCTCGGCGTGGTCGGCGCCTGGGTCTCGGTCCGGACCTACCTGATCCGCTGACGGCCTCTCAGGCGGCATCGCGCTAGGCTTTCGACCCCGGCCGCGCGGTGGGCGCGCGACAGGCCGGCGATCAGAGGAACCCGCGAGCAATGCTCCCCCATGACCACGACTCGGCGGCAGCACGCCAGCCGAGCGATCCTTCCGTGCCGACCACCGAGGGCGGGCCGCCGCCGACCGGGCTCGTCGACGAGCCGATTCTCACTCCAGTGCTCCGCTCACCCGGCGAGCGCCGCCGCGGCTGGCCGCTGGCCGTGGCCCTCGTGCTGGTCACCGTCATGGGCGGCGGCGCGCTGTTCCTGTCGGGCTACACCATCGGCCGGGACCAGGGCCGCACCCCCGGCAGCGACGTCTCGGACCAGCAGGCCTGGCAGCCGTTCTGGAACGTCTACGACGCGATCGTCCAGCGCTATCCGCTCGGGCCGGTCGACCGCCAGACGCTCGTCGAGGGCGCGATCCGCGGCCTCGTCGAGTCCATCGGCGACCCGTACTCGTCGTACCTCAGCCCTGAGGACTTCCGAGGCACGATCGACGACATCTCCGGCACGTTCGAGGGCATCGGCGCCGAGATCGGCGCGGTCGATTCGGCCGGCAACACCAGCGACTGCAGCCCCTTCGGCCCGGACTGCCATCTCGTGATCATCGCGCCCCTGGAGGGCTCGCCGGCCGAGGGCGCGGGCCTCAAGCCGGGCGACGTCATCGAGTCGGTCGACGGCAAGACGCTCGACGGGCTCACCCCGGACGAGGCCCGCGACCGCGTGCGCGGCAAGGCCGGGTCGGAGGTCAAGCTGCACATCCTGCGCTACGCCTCCGAGCCCGCCGCCAGCCCGGCGCCGGTGACGCCGACGCCGTCCGGATCCGGCTCGCCGGCGCCAACGGGCGCCCCCGGGCCGTCGCCGACACCGCGCGAGGCCGTCGAGGAGTTCGACGTCACGCTCGTGCGCGCCAAGATCCAGCGGCGCGAGGTGACGGCGAAGGAGCTGAGCGGCGGAACCGTCGGCTACATCCGCCTCTCGGGCTTCTCCGACGACGGCGCGAAGCAGCTCCAGGCGGCCCTCAAGGCCGACGTCGACAAGGGCATCAAGAAGGTCATCCTCGACCTGCGCGGCAACCCCGGCGGCTTCGTGACCGCCGCGCGGTCGGTCGCCAGCCAGTTCCTGGCCAACGGCCCCGTGTACTGGACCGAGACGTCGGACGGCAAGCAGACCGAGATCGACGCGGAGTCCGGCGGCGTCGCCACCGACCCCGGGATCCAGGTCGTGGTCCTCATCGACAAGGGCACGGCCTCGGCGTCGGAGATCGTGGCCGGCGCTCTGCAGGATCGGGACCGCGCCCAGCTGATCGGCGAGACGTCGTTCGGCAAGGGCACGGTCCAGCAGTGGTACGACCTGGGCCAGGTCGGCGGCGTGAAGCTGACGGTCGAGAAATGGCTCACGCCGGACAAGCGCTGGATCCACAAGGTTGGCCTGACGCCGGACGTGCCGGTCACGGTCCCGACGGACCTCCCGAGCGGCAGCGACCCGGTCCTCGACAAGGCGCTGGAGGAGCTCGGCGCGAGCGCCATGGCGCCGTGGGCGGCGCTCCGGGCCGCGTAGTCGGCTCCGCTTGCACCGAGGGGCCCATTCCGATAGGGTTCCTCGCGAACGAAAGGAGGTGATGTGCAGTGTCAGAACACAGTCGCTGCACCACCTCGCAGGAGATGGCCGTCTAGCCGGTCACTCCACGCGGGTGGTAAGCCGCAACCGGACGCCGGTCCTTCGGGACCGGCGTTCGTGCTTTCATTGATGCCCCTCGGAGCCCGCCCAACCCGACCCGATGCCCGACAAGACGATCGCCCTGAACCGCCGCGCCCGCCACGAGTACTCGATCGAGGACTCGATGGAGGCCGGCATCGTGCTGTCCGGGACCGAGATCAAGTCGATCCGCGCGGGCAAGGTCAACCTCGCCGACGCGTTTGCCCGCATCGAGAAGGGCGAGGCCTGGCTCGTCGGCGCGCACATCGCGCCGTGGGAGGGCGGCAACCGCCTCAACCACGAGCCGAAGCGGGACCGGAAGCTGCTCCTCCACCGCAACCAGATCGACCAGCTCCTCGGCCGGACCAAGGCCAAGGGCCTGACGCTGATCCCGCTGAAGATCTACATCACCTCGCGAGGCAAGGCGAAGCTCGAGCTCGGGCTGGGCAAGGGCAAGCAGCTCTGGGACCGGCGCCGCGAGATCGCCGCGCGCGACTCCCGCCGCGAGGTCGAGCGCGAGCTCGCCGACGCGGGGCGCCGCTGACGGTCGCGCGCGCAACGCTCCGGCGGGCAGCAGCTTTCCCCCCAAAAGTCGGATATCGCGACCTCGCTCCCCCGAATACGCCTCGTTTCGGCGCAGAAGTCGCAGACGGCGACTTCTGAGGGGAAGTGGGCCGCCTCGGCTGTTCACGAGGTCGCGGAGCGCAACTTCTGGGGGAAGATGCGGTCAGCGTGGTCCGGGGCCGCGTGGTCTCGGGCCGCCTGCTCCCTCAGCGGAGGAAGTAGCGGCGGCTCAGCGGCACCTCGGTCAGCGGCTCGCTGGCGAGGAGGCGGCCCGCGAGCGTGACCCGCCCGTCGACGGGATCGACCTCGATCGGCGCCGTGGCGCGATTGCGGGCCAGTGACGATCGGGTCAGGCCTCGACAGCCGCGCACGGCGATGATCGAGCGCCCGGTGTCGATGCGCCGCCGGACCGCATCCTGATCCGCGACGCCCGAGACGAACAGCAGCGACACGGACGGCGCCGCATGCGCCGTGCCGGACCAGTCCGGCGCATAGCGGGTGGGCTCGGCACGGTCGACCGTGGCGTTGCCCTCGCCGAGCGGCGACCAGGCCGCGTGCCCGCCCTTGATGACCATCTCGGGCTTCACCCCGAAATAGGCAGGCTTCCAGAGCACGATGTCGGCGAGGCGCCCTGCCGCCAGCGACCCGACGTGGTCGGCGACGCCGTGGGTGATCGCCGGCTCGATCGTCACCTTGGCCAGGTACCGCAGCACGCGGTTGTTGTCGTCACCGTCGCGATCGTCCGGGAGCCCTGGGTGGCCGCTGCCGGCCTCGGAGGCGCGCCACTGCTTCATCGCGTCGGCGAGCTGGAACGTCCGGCGGACCGTTTCCATGATCCGGCCCATGCCCTGCGAGTCGGAGTTGACGATCTGGATCGCGCCGAGCTCGTGGAGCGGGCCCTCGGCGGCCATCGTCGCGGCGTGGAGGCGCTCCCGGATGAGCTCGATGTCCTCGGCCACGCCGAACGCGGCGCCGTGGTTGAGGACCGTCATCGGGACGCCCTCGTCCATCGCGGACACGCCCCACGGGATCGTCGGCGTGGTCGAGGAGCAGATGACGCTCGCCTCGCGGACGATGCCGATGACGTCCGGAACGTGGCCGCCGCCCGACCCCTGGACGTGGTAGGCGTGGACGGTCCTCCCCGCGATCGCCTCGACCGTGTCCTCGAGCTCGGCCGTCTCGTGGAGCCCGTCGGTGTGGAGGCTCACCGAGACGTCGTGCGCGTCGGCGAAGCGGAGGGTCGCGTCGATGAGGTCGGGCGAGGCGCCGTAGTCCTCGTGGATCTTGAAGCCGACGGCCCCGGCCTCGAGGAGGACGTCGAGCCCAGCCGGGTCCGTGGAGCGGGCGTTCGCCTGCAGGCCGACGTTGACGGGCCAGCCCTCGAGGCCGCGGAGCGTCCGTTCCATGGCCGCGGGCGGCTCGTCGAAGCCGGCGCTGATCAGCGTCGTGACGCCGCCGGAGAGGGCCGCCGGCATCAGGTTGGGGCTGATCGTGTGGACGTGGCTGTCGACCGCGCCGGGCGTCGCGATCAGGCCGTAGCCGGGGATCGGCGCCGTGTGCGGCCCGATGCGTAGGTCGATGCCGTCGCTGATCGACGGGTTGCCCGCCCGCCCGATGCCGACGACCCGGCCATCCTTGATGCCGATGTCGGCCTTGACGACGCCGACCAGCGGGTCGACCACGACGGCGCCGACGACGACGGCGTCGAGCTCGCTCGGCCCAATCGAGCGCGCCTGGGCCATGTCGAGTCGGAGGTCCTTGGCGTAGCCCCAGATCGGCTCGTCGCCCGGCGCCTGCCGATCCTCCTCGACCCGGATCCAGAGGCTCGTGTCGCCCAGGCGGATGCGATCGCCGACGGTCGGTCCGAAGCGGGCGAGGCGCTCCTCGCGGGAGAGGCGGCTCATGCGGGGGAGCGGCAGCTCATGCGCCCCCGCCGTCGCCCGTGTAGCGGACCAGCGCCACCGTGCGCGTCTCGCCGGGACCCCAGCGCTCGGAGGACCCGGCGTCGATGTCGAGCCGGAAGCCGGCGGCAGCCGGCCGATCGAATTGCAGTCGCGCGTTCACCTTGTCGAAGGGGAAGTGCGAGGAGACGCGAACGATGCGGCGCGAGGTATTGGTGACCTCCAGCGTTCGACGCTCCAGCGCGGGCGATGGCCCGCGCGGTTCCGGGGCGGGCGCCTGGACGACCGCGCCCGGCCCGTCGCCGGCGAGCGGCGCGCCGCGGCCCAGCGGGTCAAGCAGCACGACCAGGCGGGCGCCGTCGCCGAGCAGCACCTCGAGGCGGACCTCCTCGACCAGCTCGCGGACGCCGGGCATCACGTCCGGCGGGTCCACCGCCGCGAGACCGGCCGCCTCGACGTCCGCGTAGCCGCCGCCGGCCCGGGCCGCCTCGAGCATCGCGTCGCAGATCAGCGCGACGGCCTCCGGAGCGTTCAACGCGATCCCGGTCGCGCGGTGCCGTCGGGCCAGCTCCGCGGCGCTGAAGATCAGGAGGCGCTCCTCTTCCCACGGGGTCAGGCGCATGGCCGAGATCGTAGCGATGCACCGGAGGCGGGCGCCGCCGGCGGGCGGCGTGATCGCCCGCTAGCGCGCCGAGCGGGGGATCAGCGCGACCCGCACCGCCTCCTCGACGAGGCGGAGGGCCTGCTGCTCGTCGATGCGGTCGCCCGGCTCGTAGGTGAGCCAGCGCGCCTTCTTGGTGATCCCGGCGCCGTTGAGCTCACCGCGGGCATCGTCCATGAGGGTGCCGTGCGGGAAGCCGAGGTGGACGTGCTCGAGCTCGGGAAAGACCCAGGCGAAGAACGTGCCCGCGCGCCGGAGCGGCAGGTCGTAGCCGATGACCCGCCAACCGGGCCGGACGCGCTCGATCGCGTCGGGGACAGCGCGCTTGACCACCCACCGGAGCCGCTGGCCGAGGGCCATGATCGGCGGCGGGTAGCTCGTCAGGAATGCCTCCGGCGGGATCGAATCGATCGGGGATCTGGACGGCATGCCGTAGACTATGCACTCGAACGCGAACAGCCGTTCGATCTGTGGGGATGCGTGGTCTCGACAGGGTCTGGCTGTCAGCGGACGCGAGCCGAGGTTGCCGTCAGGCCTCGTTAATCAGGCGGCAAAACGAAGTACCTGCCAACAAGCAGTCGACTCTCGCCCTCGCGGCTTAGGCCGTAAGGTGAGCGTGGAAACGGCCTCAGTCCTGCGGGCCGCGGAAGCGTCATTCAGCGGGGCTGCAGCCCGGATGAGCGTCGCGTAGTCCGGAGTCAAGCCCGATCTAGGGGCACGTGACTGGACCTCGGGGAAGGGTGCCGATCCTCGGCCCTGAGGTTGACGAAAACGATCGGACACGCTCGTAGTGGACACTGACGAAGGGTTCTGGACGGGGAGTTCGACTCTCCCCCATCTCCACCACTTCCTGATCACGCGCGCCGAGTGTGTCCCAGAGGGGCACAACGTGGGCCGATTCTTCCCTGTCGACGACCTACCGAGGGTCTCATCGGGAGACCATCCAGATGCCACGGTCGCCGGTTTCACAGCCATTTGCGACGATGTCGCCTCAACCGAAAACGAAGCGTCGGCGGCGGCCTTCTGCCCTATCGATAGACCAGAGGGCGTTGGCGAACTCAGTCGCGGAGACCGGCAATGGGTCTCAACGGGCTGCTCCGGGCTGTGAACGACGAGACATCACGTCGGGTCGGCGAGATCCTTGCGATCGGCGACGCAGCAGCGCTCCAGACCATCCTGCCGGCAGCGAGATAGCCAGGCACGACTCCTTCTCGGGCTGCTGAGCGAACTCGACTCCCACGTGTCTCGGCGTTTGGGACGCGAGGGGCAACTGAGGGTTCTCCCCAATTGACATCGTCTCCGCGGGCGGGGAGCGTTCCCGCGGTCTGGACGAGGCCTACGCAGCGTGGCGGGTTGGACTGGACTCGACCTGGAGGAGCACGACAACTTGGACATCACCTGGGACCACTTCTTCTCTTCCGTACTCCTTGCTCTTCCCGGCCAGTTTCGACCCTGGTGGCAGTGGTGGGAACAAATTGATCAGGACGCCATCGTCCTTCGCGATGAGGGCCTGATCGGGAGCACGAGCGACGTTGAATTCGTCCTGACGGCCGATGCCATGATCTCGTGGTGGAAGGGACTCGCCTTGGTCGCGGGGGACGGCCGACAGGTCGAACTGAGCGAAACGGAGGGGTCAACCCGCCGTGGGCGTGTGTTCCGATTCAATGTCGCTACGCACCGCGCTGACAGGCTCGAGCTGAAAAAGGCCAAGGTTCTTGGCGTGCATACCGGGATGTATTTCCTCCGGATCGATCAGATGCCGGCGACGATGCTCGGACACCGCTGGAACTTCGAATGGTTCGCCGACAACGGACCGCGAGGCCGCAACATTCAGCCTTGGCTGACCCTTCTCCTGATCGTCGTCCTCCTCGTTGTCGGGCTCGCGGCGATTGCACCTCTGTTCGTCAAAGGCTGAGCTGAGCAGTCCGTCCGGAGTCGGACGGTCTGGGACTCCTGATGCTCGTCCGGCGTCCGAGTCGGTTCTCGCCCCCGGAAACCCCTCGAGCCAACACCTTCGCCGTCAGTTGACATCCCGCAGTTTAGCTGTATTCTATCCATCAAATTGACGTAGCATCGAGGTAGTCCACGTGGCGAAACTGACGGTTGAGTTCAGCGACGACCTGAGCCGCGTGCTGAACGAACTCTCCGACAAGAAGGGTGTCAGCAAGGTCGATGTGCTCCGGCGCGCTATCGCGCTGTACAACTACGTCGACAAGCAGGTCGCCTCTGATCCCGAGAAGCGTGTGTCGATCACGCGTGAGGGCAAGCCGGTCACCGATATCGTTCTCACCTAGTCCTACGGTGTGCGCGCGCCCCCTTGCGTGCCGAAGATGTATCCGAGCACGGCCGTGAAGGGTGGGAGCAGCGCAGTGATGACGACGAGCTGGAAGAGATCCTTGGCTCGAACGAGAGGCGCGTCCCCGATCGTGGTGTAGATGGATACGGCCTCGCGGTACTGGGCGACCGCCTCTGGCGTGTAGGTGTTGGGAGGCATCGGCGCCTGGGCGGCGGCGGTTCCGATGAACGCAATCAGGGCGATACCGATCGTGGCAACGCCCATCGCGACCAACAGGCTGAGCCCGAGTACAAGGCCGACCCACTGGAGGGGAGACAGCTCGCGCCCGCCTCCGCCTCCCTGCTGAGCGACGAGCTGATCGAGGTTGACTTCATCGGGCAAGGTCGTCCTCCAGTCGCGGCTGATCCCACTTGGTGAACAGAAGTGCCAGCAAGGCCACACCCAGAACCGCTCCGGCCACCACAACCATTCGGCTCCTGACGATCGAGATCCCTGTCACTGTCGGAGCCGAACTGCAACCCCAGCGGTGGGAGGCCTCCTCACGATCCTGTGGCTGGCCTTCCCTCGCCGAGGAGCCGAGCCGCAAGCCTGGCGGTGGGTGACACCACCAGATTGCGCATCACGGCACTGCCGCGAGGGGAGCCCTCGATCATTCGCCCCACAGGCGGAGAGACTCGTCGGTATGCAGCGATCACCAAGCCGCCACCCCATTGCCGGCGCAACCATCGATCGCGCCAGCGTCGAATGACGTCGAGCTCCGGCGCGTCTCGATGAGCCATCGCCGCCGCGAATGGGCATGCGTTGCTCCCACTCGTCGAGGCCGGCGGCGGGAATTTGCTCAGCACGCCGCCGAAGGAACCCAGCGAGGCCCTGACACCGATGACGGGCTCGGTGCCCCCGCCGAGCGGGCGCGTTGTCGCCCTGACGCTCCGAATTGACAGGACGACGCCCGCCGGCATCGAGGCGGGGACCCCACGGTTCAGCGTCGTCGCGACGGAGGCGAGGACTCCCGAGTTGAGGCGGCCCTTGATCGTCGATCTGATGCGGGGGGACACGTCGCCGAGGATCACGCCCGACACGGCATTGAGTAGAGCCGTGATGAGGCCCGTCCCGACGCCCGCCGTGAAGGTGAGCGCGGCATTCGTCAGACTGACGTTGAATGGCGAGTCGAGATCCTCGAGGCTGCCATTCGGGATCAGCGCCATCGTCGCCGAGTAGCTGAAGGTCACGCCCGCGGGTAGCCCGGTGTCGGTGCCCACGGCGACGATCGCAATGTCAGCTCCGATCACGGTCAGGGTCAGCCCGGTGATCGTCGTGCTGCCCGAGACGATGGGTAGGGAGCCGATCGCGCTCGATAGTTCGGCCGCACCGATCAGCTGCTCGGGAGCAAGCACCATGTCGACTGGAAGGGCGGGCGGCTCGGTGGTCATCTGGCCGCTTCGGAACAGCCACCCGGTGCCATTCGCGATGCGGGGGATCTCTTGCACCCAGAGGGCGATGAACCAGGCTGGAGAGGGCTGCGGGGCGAGGTCCCCGGCATAGCCGAACACGGTCCCGGCCGTTCGTTGGAAGTCGAGGGATGAGATGTCCTGGCTCACCTGCTCCTGCACGCGCTCGACGCTGCTTGGGCCACCCACCTCTGTCCAGGTGTACCCAGCCGAAACGCGGACGGCCGGGACCCCGCCACTCAGGTCCAGAGCCGTGACCGTCGTGCTGTACGCCATCGCGAGACTCCTCGAGGCGCCGATCCAAGAGCATGCGATCGGCGGCGCCGATCTTTCGAGGCTGGTCCAAATCCGGACCCGCGGCAGATTTGATGACCCGGCCGACCGGGAGCGGACTGCGCCCAGTCGGCAGTTTGGCCTCGGCGGGGCCTGCGCGCTACTGGGGAGAACCCTTGCGTCCGCACTCGGCAATCAACCTGGGCGGGACAGCAGTACGCGTTCTCCTTCAACCCGGGCGCAGGACCGGCATCGTACTGACGGACCGCTGTTGGGATACAGGCGGGCTCGGTCTGGCTGTGAGAAACAGGTGGACGGTTTGCTCGTCAACGCCAGCCGAGGTCGGGCGCGACGTACTTCAGGATGCTCTCGATGGCGTGGGCGTTGTAGTCGACGCCGAGCTGGTTCGGGACGGTGAGCATCAGCGTGTCGGCCGCCTGGATCGCGGTGTCCTTGGCCAGCTCCTTCACGAGGACGTCGGGCTCCGCCGCGTAGGAGCGGCCGAAGATCGCCTTCGTCTGGGCGTCGATGTAGCCGACCTTGTCCGCGTCGTCGTTGCCGCGCCCGAAGTAGGTCCGATCCCGATCGTCGACCAGCGCGAAGATCGACCGGCTGACCGAGACGCGGGGCTCGCGCTCGTGACCCGCCGCCTTCCAGGCGTCGCGGAAGAGCCGGATCTGCTCCGCCTGGAGCTCGTGGAAGGGCACGCCCGCGTCCTCGGTCATGAGCGTCGACGACATCATGTTCAAGCCCTGCTGGGCGGCCCACTCGGCCGTCGGGCGTGAGCCCGCGCCCCACCAGATCCGGTCGCGCAGGCCTGGCGAGTAGGGCTCCGGCCGGAGCAGGCCGGGCGGGTTCGGAAACATCGGGTTCGGGTTCGGCTGGGCGAAGCCGGCACCGGTCAGCACCTTGAGGAACACGTCGGTGTGCTCGCGGGCCATATCGGCGCCGACTGGATCGCCCTCGGCGGGCTCGTAGCCGAAGTAGCGGAACCCGTCGATCACCTGCTCCGGCGAGCCCCGGCTGATGCCGAGCTGGAGCCGGCCGCCGGCGATGAGGTCGGCGGCGCCGGCGTCCTCGGCCATGTACAGCGGGTTCTCGTAGCGCATGTCGATGACGGCGGTCCCGATCTCGATCCGTTTCGTCCGCGCGCCCACGGCGGCGAGCAGCGGAAACGGCGAAGCGAGCTGCTGGGCGAAGTGGTGGACGCGGTAGAAGGCGCCGTCCCCGCCTAGCTCCTCGACGGCCTCGGCGAGCTCGATCGACTGGATGAGCGCATCGGCTCCCGAGCGGACCTGCGAGAACGGCGAGGTCGACCAGTGCCCGAAGGACAGGAAGCCGATCTGCTTCACGGGGCAGCCCGATTCACGGCAGAGCCCGAACCTGGATGCCGAGACGCGCCCACGTCCTTCAGGCCTCGCTCGCGCTCCAGCGCCTGTAGCGCGGCGGCCACTCGTCGGCGGCCCGCTCGCCCAGGATCGCCGATCGCACGCCGAGCTCGAACAGCCAGTAGGTGTCGTCGACCTCGAAGAACCAGCCGCTCGCAACGCGATCGCGCAGCTCGCCCGCCGGCACGAGCTCGGCGCGGCCTCGAACCGAGAACTCGTCCGGGGCGGACATGTCCTGGTGGGCATGCAGGGCGTACCGGCCGTCCTCGACGAGATCCCTGCGCTTGGCCGAGTCGAGCAGGAACACGAACAGCCCGCCGTCGACGATCCCCACGGTCACCGGGTGGATCCGTGGCGGCGCGTCGCCGCGCACGGTTGCGAGGAGCGCCGCGCCCTCGCTGCGGTCGAGGTGGGCGGCGCCCGCGGCGGCGATCTCGGGCGCCGCGGCGGCGAGCTCGGACCAGCTGGCGGTCATGCCCGAAGCATGTCCGATCCGGCCTCGGCCCGCTCCGACGGGGACCGGCCGGAGGCGGACGATCGTCAGGTTGCCCGCCGCCGCCCGGCCAGCGACCATTCCGCGACATGTCGACCGTGCGTGAGACCGTGGGCGAGGCCGCGCCCGCCCGGCCCGCCGTGGCGCTCGGGTCCGCCCGGCCCGCGGCGGCGCAACCGGCCGGCCGTCTCGCCAGTGCGGCCCTCGCGATCCCGGCGGGAATCCCCTTCGGGCTCGCGATCGGCCTCTCCGCGTTCCTGCTGTTCAGCGTCGAGCCCATCGCGGGCCGGCTCGTGCTGCCGGTGTTCGGTGGCGCCGCCGGGGTCTGGGCGACGGTCCTCGCGTTCTTCCAGGCTGTCCTGCTGCTCGGCTACCTGTACGCCCACCTCTCGGCCACCCGACTCTCGGTGGCGTCGGGCGTCGTCGTGCACATCGTGCTTGCGGTCGTCGCCGTGCTCGCGACGGTCGTTGCGCCGGCGCGCCTCGCCGAGGTCCCGATCGAGTCACTGCCCACGCTGCCGCGGCTCGTCGTCCTGCTCGCGATCGCGGTCGGGCCCGCGGCCTTCGTGCTCACCGCGACCACCCCGCTCATGTCGTCCTGGTATGCCCGCGTCCGCCGCGCATCCGATCCGACGGCGTCCGCCGCGGATCCGTACTGGCTCTACGCCCTGAGCAACGGCGCCTCACTGGTCGCGCTCCTCGCGTATCCGTTCGTCCTCGAGCCCGCCATCGGCCTGTCCGCGCAGCGGGGCCTCTGGGCGGCGGGGTTCGCGCTGCTCACGCTCGTGCTCGTCGGTGCATCGGTCCGGCAGGTCGTCGCGCTCCGAGGCGCGGCCGCCACAAGCACCAGTCCGGCGGCGGTGACGCATCGGGACGCGTCGGCGCCGACGCGGGCCACCACGGCGCCGACGCGCGCTCGCCGCGCCCGGTGGCTGCTGCTCGCGACCGTGCCCGCCGGGCTGCTGTCGGCGATCACGAACTTCGTGACGACGGACCTCATCTCGGCGCCACTGCTGTGGGTCGTGCCACTCGCGATCTACCTCGGCTCGTTCGTCGTGGCGTTCTCGGCCCTCGGCCGGGCGCGGATCGTGCCGCTCGCCACCAAGCTCGCGCCGGTCGCGGCGACCCTGCTGTGGGTCCCGCTCGGGTCGGCCGCAGGCTGGCCGATCCTGGCGCTGCTCGCGATCGAGTACCTGGGCCTCGCGATCCTGGCGATCGCGATCCACGGCACGCTCGCCGCGGATCGGCCGGCGCCGGAGGGCCTGACCGACTTCTATCTGACGATGTCCACCGGCGGCGTCATCGGTGGCGCCTTCGTCGGCGTCGTCGCGCCGCTCGTGTTCGACGGCGTCTGGGAGTATCCGCTCCTCGTCGTCGGCGCGCTCGTCGCGCTCGCCCTCCCGATGCCCGGCGCGACCGGCGAAGCCGCCGGCACGGGCCGGGGACCGCGGCGACGCCCGATCCGGCGCCTGCTGGCGGGCGCGCCGGAGCGGCTCGTGCCCTACGCGCTCGTCGCGGCGCCGCTCGCCGTGCTCATGGCGGCCGATCGATCCCTCGGCTTCGAGGCCGGCATCCGGTGGCTGCTCGTCGGCGGCCTCGTCCTGCTCGTCGGCGGCGTGCGCTGGTTCCTCACGGCCACGACCGCGCTCGTGCTCGTGCTCGCGACGTTCGTGCTACCCCAGGCGGCGATCTTCCGGGATCGCAGCTTCTTCGGCGTCGCGCAGGTGATTCGGAACGACGTGGCGACGCTGCTGCTCCACGGCACGACCGTCCACGGCATCCAGTGGGTCGAGTCTGCCCGGCGCCACGACCCGGGCTCGTACTACGCGCGGTCAGGGCCGATCGGTGACCTCTTCTCGGTGTTCGACGCCGCCCATCCGGCCGGCAGCGACATCCGCGTCTCCGGGCTCGGGGCGGGGACGCTCGCTTCCTTCACCCGCCCGACCGACCGGATGACCTTCTTCGAGATCGATCCGCTCGTCGCCGACGTCGCCTCGGACCCGCGCTACTTCACCTACCTGGCCGACTCTGCCGGGCCGGCGGAGATCCGGATCGGGGACGGTCGCCTCCTCCTCGAGGACGAGCCCGACGCCAGCCTCGACCTCGTGGTGCTCGATGCCTTCTCGTCCGACGCCATCCCGATCCACCTCATCACGGTCGAGGCGCTGGAGGACGCGGTCCGCTCGCTCCGCCCGGACGGGCTGCTCGTCATCCACGTCTCCAACCGCTACTACGACCTCGCGCCGGTGGTCGCGGCGGCGGCCCGGCGCCTCGACCTGGCGATCCTCGAGCGCCTGTACGTCCCGGGTCCCGAGGCGCAGGGATCGGGCGCCGGCCTCTCCGACTGGGTTGTCGCCGCGCGCTCCCCGGAGCTTCTCGCGGCGTTCCTGGGTCGCGGCTGGACCGATCCGCGCTTCGCGGACCAACCGTTCACCGACGACTACGCCGACCTGCTGCACCACCTCCGGCCGGGAGGCTGGTAGCCGACCCTCCGGAGCCCGCCGACCCTCTGTGGCTCCCCGACGCTCCTAGACTGCGGCCCCTCGCGCAGCCCGGTCGTCGCGAGGCTCGATGTCCAGCCAGCCCTCCTGGGCCGCGCGCATCGACAGCTCGATCCGGCCACCCTTGATCCCGAACCGGTCGAAGATCGCCGTGAGGTGGCCCTCGATGGTCTTCGGCGAGGCGCCGAGCTCCGCCGCGATCTCCTTGTTGCCGAGGCCGTCCATGGTCAGGCGGACGATCTGCCGTTCGCGGGGCGAGAGCGTGACGAAGCCCTTCTGGAGCTGCTCCCGGGTAAAGACCGAGCCGCCGCTCGCCACGGTCCGGATGCCGTCGACCAGCTTCTGCAGCGGCACCGTCTTGACGAGGAACCCGGCCGCGCCAAAGCGAGCCGCGGCGGCGACGTACTGCGAGGTCTCGAACGACGAGATCACCAGCACCGCGGGTCGCTCCCGGTCGCCGCGCTCGGCGAGGGCCTGGATGCCGTTGCCGTCCTGGAGCCGGACGTCGAGCAGGACGACGTCGAGGTCATCCCGGCCCAGGAGCTCGCGCGCTTCGGCGATGGAGCCGCCGTGGGCCACGACCTCCATCCCCTCGGCCGTCGCGAGCGCCGCCGTGAGCCCGCCGGTGACCAGCGGGTGGTCGTCGATGATCGCGAGGCGGAGGCTCATGCCTGCCAGGCCACGCGGACCCGGGTCCCCTTCGCAGAGCCGTCGATCGAGAGCTCCGCGTCGATCGCCTGGGCGCGCCGGCGCATGGAGGCGAGGCCCATGTGCTTGCGCTTGGCGGCGTCACGGGCGACGTCGGGCGTGAGGCCTGCGCCGTCGTCCGCGACCGTCAGCCGTACGCGGCCGGGGGCGACCGAGCCGCGGATGCTGATCCTCGACCCGCCCGAGTGGCGCACGGCATTGCCGACCGCCTCCGAGGCGATCCGGTACATCGCGAGCTCGACATCGCCGGGGGGCCGCTGCGCCGCCCCGAAGCCGGTGTCGTCCACGACATCGGCGACGACCGGCATGGCGGGGGAGGTCGATGCCTCGGCCAGGTAGTCCAGCGCCGCGGCCAGGCCCAGGTCATCGAGGACCGGCGGCCGAAGCTCGGTGGCGACGTTGCGGAGGTGGCCTGCGAGGGCACGGAGATCCTCGCTCTCTGCCTCCGTCCCCGGCTTGATCTCGAGCCGGCGGATCACGGCGACGAGCTCCTGCAGCGGCACGTCGTGGAGCTCCCGTGCGAGCCGGGCCCGCTCGGCCTCTGCGGCTTCCGCGGCCACGGCCTCGCGCACGTCGCCGAAGAGGGCCTCGCCGATGGGCATCCCGAAGCGCCGCCGGGTCGAGGGCAGCACGACCATCGTGGCCAGCAGCAGGAGCCCGACCAGGAATGGGTCGACGCCGAGGTTGATCAGGGCGAAGCCGATCCCGGCGGCCGCGGCGATCACGGCGACATCGAACGCGCGCGGGCGGATCACGCCGATCGACTCGCCGCGGAGGAGCGGGACGATCGCGCGGTCGAAGAAGAGCGCGATCGTGCCCCAGAACGCGACCCAGTCGCGGATGCCCTCGAGCTGCTCGGGCGCGGGCGCACCCGTGAGCCGAGCGACGGCCCAGAGGGCGATGAAGACGAGGAAGCCCGCCACCAGCGCGAGCTGGAGGCCAACGCCCACGGGCGTCCTGCGAACGAGGTGGATCGAGGGGACCAGCGCGGCGGCGGCGAGCACGACCGTGGAGCTCTCCGCTGCCCCGGTCCGATTGATGGGGTCGGCTGCAACGAGCAGGGCGAGGGCCGCCACGGGAACGACCCAGCGCCGGCGGGTCGAGAGGAGGAGCACCGCCAGCCCGCCGAGGGCCAGGCTCGCCATACCGATCGGGAGCGACGCGGCGAGGGAATAGTCCGGACCCCGCGCGCTCGTTCCATGAAGCTGCCCGGTGGGATCCCGGGTGACCATGCTCCAGCCGCCCGGATCGCCCTGGGCGATGATCGAGACGACGAGGTCCCCGGGGCGAACGCCGTCCTTCCAGACGAAGCTGGTCCGCGCGACCGCGAGGACGATCCCCGACTCCGGGTCGGTCTCGAAACCTGCGTCCACGTATCCATTGAGGGCCACCGACGTCGCTGACAGGCCGCCGATCAGTGCGCCGACGGCCAGGGCCGCGAGCGCCGTTCGTCGAACCTTGTACCCGAGATCTGCCGCCCTCAACCCGGCAAAACCCTGAGCCCGCGCAAGGGTTCTGACGGGTGTCGCGTGCCACAGGCGCGCCATAGCGTCCTGAAGGGTACTCAGCGTGCCAAGGGAGGGCCACTCTCACCATGCGACGCATTCGCGGGCGGAACATCGGCTGGCTGGTCGTCGGCCTGCTGGCGGTGACGGCCTTCGTCACGACCAAACCCACGTTCGGGGCCGACTTCGAGCTCAGCGCGACGCTCGATGGGCGGCCGATTCCGGTCGAGGAGGTCGGCAAGCACTTCTGCGACGACTTCGAGTACCCGCTGATCCGGTGCTACTCGACGCGGCTGCCGGCAGACGCGCGGGCGACGCTCACGTCCCTGCTCACGGCGACGGACTACGTCACGATCTACGACGGAACCAACTTCACCGGCGCGTACATGAACGTGTCTGAGGACTACGGGGCGCTCACGGTGATCGGCTGGAACGACCGGATCGGTTCCTTCAAGGGGCGCAACAACGAGACCGGGACGTTCTACATCGACTGGTTCTACGGCGGATCCTGGTGGGCGTTCTGCTGCAATACGGGGCCCTCGACGCTCGGCAGCTACAACAACAGCTTCAGCTCGATCGAAAAGACCTAGGTGGAAGCCGACAGGGTCGCTCCGTCGGAGACCATCCGCCAGACCCTCCGGGTGGACTGCGTGGTGCGGACGGATCGTGTCTCGCCCCACCACCGGATCCGGGCGATCGGCGGCCGTTCCCGCGACGGCCAGGCGTGGCGGCTGAGCGAGGACGCGGCCATCGTTGCGATCGAGCAGGAGCGGGCATCGTTCTATGTCGAGTGGCCAAGGGGCCGGCGTATCGACCTCGTTGTCGGCCAGGGCCTCGGCAAGACGTACCTCAAGACCGAGAACGACGGGGAGTCGCCGGAGACCCTCCTGTCGCTGCCGGACTGCCCCTAGGCCGTGGGTCGCCCTGCAACAAGTACTGCGCCCTGGGCGATTCGATGGATTCGGGGGCTGGACCGCATCGGTATCCTGCGCCCATGGTCGACGGGCCGCGAGATCAGCCGCCGCCAGAGCCGACGTTCTTCTCCGCGTTCGACCACCTGCTCGAAACGTGCCGGCGTACTCGCGCCGCGCTGCACGCGATCGTCAACGACGAGGAACGTGACGGCGCCGCGGTCCGGGACGTGCTCGCCCGTGAGGCGCTGGACCACGTCGACGCGGTCCTCGAGGGCGTGATCCTCCTGGCGCGCACCGGCGGGTTCTCAAGCGAGGAGCTCCGAGGGCTCGTCCGCCGCGCAGGGATCCTGGAGCCGCCGCGGCCCGGCTCGCCCGACGGCGTCGCCGCCGAGCACGAAGCCGCGGTGCTCCGGCCGGGGCTCCGCGCCATCGACGGGCGGACGATGCTCGCGGCCGGGCACGCCCGCGTCGTGTTCTCGCTGATCCCGCAGCTGCCCCCTGAGGCGGTGACCTGGCCGCGCCGCCCGACCTACGCCGACATCCCGGTGCCGCGCTCCGACGGCGAGCTGATGCTCCGCGCCGAGGAGCTCGCGCGCGTCGTCTGGCGCGTCGCGACCGGCGACGAGCGGCGCGACGAGCCGCTCCGCCGCACGCTCGCGTTCTACGAGGCCGGCTCACGCCTGTCCTTCCGCGGATTCCGCGCCGCGTGACCTCCGGAGGAGCGCTCGCGCCGGCCACGGCGGCAGCGTCACCCGCGCCGGTCATCGCCACCCAGGGACTCGTCAAGCAGTTCCGCGATGTCCGCGCGGTCGATGGCATCGACCTGCGCGTGCCGGCCGGTGGCGTCTACGGCTTCCTCGGGCCGAACGGCGCCGGCAAGACGACGACGATCCGGATCCTGCTCGCACTCGTCCGCCCGACCCGCGGCGGGGCGACCCTCTTCGGCGAGGCCATCGGGCCCGGCAAGCCCGTGCTGGATCGCGTCGGCGCGCTGGTGGAGCGGCCGGCATTCTACCCGTATCTCTCGGCGATCGACAACCTGACGGTCGTCGGGCTGGCGCGCGGCGTCCCGGAGGCCCGCCTCCGTGACCGCGTGCCGGAGGCCCTCGACCGCGTCGGCCTGTCCGCGGCGGCGCGGCGCAAGGCGGGTCGGTTCTCGACGGGCATGCGCCAGCGCCTCGGGATCGCCGCCGCGCTGCTCAACCGGCCGGACCTCGTGATCCTCGACGAGCCAGCGAACGGCCTCGACCCCAACGGCGTGGTCGACGTTCGCGAGCTGATCGCCGGGCTGGCCCGTGACGGGACGACCGTGTTCCTGTCGAGCCACGTCCTGCCCGAGGTCGAGCAGCTCTGCCAGCGCGTGGCGATCCTCCAGGCGGGCCGCATCGTGGCCGAGGGCGAGACCCAGGCGATGCTGCGCCAGGGCGAGCTCCTCCACGTCCGGTTCGACTCGGACGGGGAAGCGATCCGGGCGCGCGGCGTGGTCGAGTCGACCTGGCCGGGCATCGTGGTGACGGCCGATGGCCCGCTGGCAATTGCCGTGCCGGCCGAGGCGGTGTCGGGCTCCGGGCTGGTCCGGGCGCTCGCCGGTCAGGGCCTCTACCCGGCCGAGGTCGTGGTGCGCCGCCACTCGCTCGAGGACGTCTTCATCGACCTCACCAACGAGCCGAGCCCCGAGGCCGCGGCCCCGGGCACCACCGCCGCGGAGAGCCCGGCGTGATCGGGCAGATCCGCGCGGAGCTGCTCCGCCTCCGGAAGCGCCGTTCGCTGCAGATCATCGTCTTCGCCGTGCCCGTGCTGGTCGGGGTGCTGTTCATCCTCGGCTACAACTCGATCTACGACTACTCGGCGTTCGACGAGGCCTCGTTCCGGCAGGAGATGATCGACAGCGGGTATGTCGTCGGCCTGCCGCCCGAGGAGGCGGAGCGACTGCTCGACGAGGCCGTCGCCGCGCAACGCGAGATGTTCCTCCAGCAGGAGGAGGGCACGAAGCTGGTCCGGGCGGGCTACGTCTTCCCGTACAGCCTCGTGAACGTGCTCGGGAGCGGGATGTCCGTGCTCGTCGCCCTCATCCTCCTGACGGCGACGACCATCGGCGATGAGTTCAGCTGGGCGACGATTCGGACGTCCCTGATCGCGTCGACGCGGCGTCGTCGGTTCCTCGGTGTGCGCCTGGGCGCGGTCGGGGTCGCCGGCCTCCTGATCTTCGGGATGCTCCTGGTCCTGGGCGCCGTGCTGCCGCTGGTGCTCAACATCCCGGCGGCCAAGCTGCCGCCTTCCCTGCCGGCGTTCGACGGCGGAGCCTTCCTGGTGCTGCTCGGCGGGGAGATGGTCGCGAGCGCCGCCGTCATCGCCTTCGCGGCGCTGATCACGCTGCTGCTCCGGAACGGCGCCATCACCCTCGTCTCGGTGCTCGTCTGGATCGCGGTCGAGGCCGCCGTCCTGACGGCGCTCATCCGCTTCCCCAACTTCGGCGAGGGCGACCCGCCGCCGGATGCCTGGCTGCTGGATGCGTTCCCGCTGCGCGGCCTCACCACGCTCGTCCAGAACGCAGGGCGGGCGGCCGCGGGCCTGCCTGGCTACCCGGGCGAGGCGGTCAGCCGGGAGCTCGGCAACGCGCCGATCCCGATCGTGTCATTCGCCATCATCGGCACGATCCTCGCCTTCCTCGCCTTCCGCCGCTTCCAGCGCATGGACATCGTGGAATAGCGCGTCGCTAGCGGCACTTCGGGCGCGCAGCCGAAGGCGGCGCGAGCACGGAAGGCGAGCGCACTTGAAGGTGCGTGAGCCGACGCGCGCAGCGCCAACGCATGGATGCGCGTCCGGTCAGGCGCGAGGCAGGACCACGATGCGGCGGTTGGGCTCCTCGCCGATTGACTGCGTGGCGACGTCCGGGTTGCCCTTGAGGGCCAGGTGGATCCAGCGCCGCTCGAGGGCCGGCATCGGCTCGAGCTGGAGCATCTTGCCGGTCTCGACGACCCGCTTCGCGGCGCGATCGGCGATCTCGCGGAGCTGCCGCTCGCGGCGCCCGCGGTAGTCCTCCACGTCGACGAGGACGCGGGTCCACGTGCCCATCTGGCGCGACAGCATCAGGTTGACGAGGTGCTGCAGGGCCGAGAGCCGCTCGCCCTTGCGCCCGATCAGCGCCCCGAGCTCCTCGCGCTCCTGGGCCTCGCCGAGGACGTTGAGGCGGCTTGTCTCGCCGGTCTCGACCTCGACCCGGGCCGCGAAGCCGATGTGGGCCAGGAGCTGCTCGAGGATGACCTTGCCGGCCGCGAGGGCCTCGGGCGAGGCCTCGGCGGCCTCGAGCTCGGCGCGCTCGGCGGCGACGGAGCCGCGCGCGGCGGCGACCTCCGCCTCCTCGCCCGCGGTCAGGTCGGTGGCGCCGCGGCGCGGGGCGCGGTCGCGGTCGGCGCCGCCACGGTCGTCGCGGCGGGGGCCGCGGTCACGAAGGTCCTCGCGATGCTCCTCCTGCGGTACCGCCGGCGCGGCGCCCTCGCTGACGACGGCACCCTCCACGGGACGAGGCTCGGGGCGGTAGCCGCCACGGTCGTCGCGGCGGGGCCCGCGGTCGCGGTCGTAGCCGGGGCGGTCATCGCGGCGGGGGCCGCGGTCACGGTCGTAGCCGGGCCGGTCGTCGCGGCGGGGGCCGCGGTCGCGGTCATAGCCGCCGCGCCCACGATCGAAGCCACCGCGGTCCCGGTCGAAGCCACGCCCGCCGCCGCGATCCTCGCGCGGAGGCGGCGGTGGCAGGGGCTTGGCAGCCGCGGCCTCCCGCTTCGGGGCGGCGCCGCCGAGCTCGGAGCGGGGTGCCGCGAGGACGCGGGCCGGCTCTGCGCCCATGCCGAGGACGCCTCGACTGCCCGGCGACAGGATCTCGAAGTCCAGGTCGTCGAGCCCGACGCCGAAGGCCTCGCGGGCCAGGCGGAGGGCCTCCTCGACGGACTTGCCGGTGAACTCTTGGTACGCGGAAGTGCTGCTCATCGACGTCTCCCACGTCGTCCCTGTCGACCGCGCTGGCGAATCGTTGCGTTCGCCGACGCTGTCCGGTCGAGGGACGACCGCTCAGGATTGGGCCGCGCCGGCGCTCCCGCCGGGCTGGCAGTGGATGTCGGCGCCGTGGGCACGGCGACCGGGAAGCGCGGTTTGTGATCCACGGCGAATGCCGGGGTCCGGCCGAAGAGCGGGAACATGCCGCCCCAGCCGGTGGTCAGGAACTGCTGGACGATCTGGTACAGGGTCGAGACGATCAGGTACAGGAACACGCCGACCGGGATCACGTTGCCGTAGAGGACCGTGATCAGCGGCAGCCAGATGGCGAACGCGCGTTGCGTCCGGGCGTTCTGGTCGAGCGGGGTGTTGGGGTCGTGCGGTGGCAGGGCCATCCGCGACGCGACCAGCTGCAGGGCCGTGTAGACGAGGGCAAAGATCGAGATGCCCGCCAGGCCCACGATGGGGATCGTGAACGGCAGCGGGATGAGCCCCTCGAACGAGCTCGCGTGCATCCCGGCGAGCCACGGGATCGTGGAGTCGAGGCACGGGGCGTACGACACGTGGCCCGCGGCATTGGTGACCAGGTGGGGCGGCGGGCAGGTCAGCGGCACGACCTGGTAGCCGAAGATCTTCAGCGACTCGGTCAGGTCCGACGCCGCGAGGCCCTCGCGGACCACCTGGTACATCGGCAGGAGCAGGAACAGCGGCAGGATCGAGACCAGGCAGCCGGCCTGGCTGATGCCGCGCTCCTTGTACAGGGCCATCGTGGCCTGCTGCTGCTTGGCCCGGTCGTTCTTGAACCGGCGCTGGATCTCCTTGACCTCGGGCCCGATCGCCTGGATCCGGCGCATCGAGACCATCGACCGCCGCATCAGCGGGACGAGCGCCGTCCGCACGATGAGCGTGGTCAGGATGATGGCGATGCCCATGTCCACGCTGACCAGCTGGTGGATGCCCACCATCAGGATCAGGAAGGCCTGGAAGATCGGGTTGAAGAGCCAGGCGAGGAGGCTGACCGGGTCCGCCTTGAGCGGCGCCGGGCTGACGATCAGCGGCGTCGGCGGTGTCGTTGCCGACGGGGCCGCGGTGGGGCTCGGGGTCTCGCCGGGCGCGAGGGAGGCGGTCGGGACCGCCGAGCCGCCGGGCGCCGGCGACTGGGCGATCGGGTCGCACGCGCCGAGCGCGACCGCGAGCGCGAGGAGCGCCCCGGCCAGCAGGACGAAACGGCGCATCGAGCGCGCCGACGGGGCGATCATCGAACGGGGTCGAAGCCGCCGGGGCGGCCGGGATGGCAGCGGGCGATCCGCTTGGCCCCCATCCACGAGCCCCGGAACAGGCCGTACTTCTCGATCGCCTGCTCCGTGTAGCGCGAGCACGTCGGCTCGTAGCGGCAGCTCGAGGGCATCCAGCCGAACACGAACCGGTAGGCATGGATCATCGCGATGCCCGCCCGCTGCAGGATCCCGACGTGCGTCACCCTCGTCCCGCGTTCACTGCACCGCCTTGTTCGGCACCGCCTTGGTCGCCCAGGACGCCGCTGCGGGCGAGGAGCCGGCCCAGGGCCGTTCCGAGTGCCCGCTGATCGGCCCCGACGATCGCCGGCCGGGCGATCACCAGCACGTCCCAGCCCGGTCGCAACGACGGGAGCAGCGACCGGATCTCCTCCCTGAGCCGCCGCCGGACGCGGTTCCGAACGACGGCCGGGCCGAGTGCCCGTCCGGTCGCCAGGCCGAACCGCGTGAACCCGAGATCGGTCCGGAGGACTCGGGTGGCGAGAAGCGGGTGCGAGCGAATCGCGCCCCCTTCCTGAATTGCCGCGAAGTCCCTCGGGCGTGAAAGCATCACGAGCCGCGGCCGTGGGCCGTGCCCGGTCGTCAGGCCGACAGGCGCTTGCGACCGCGAGCCCGCCGTGCGGCCAGGACGCGGCGACCGCCCGTGGTCTTCATACGGGCGCGGAAGCCGTGCTCCTTGGCGCGGTGGCGCTTCTTGGGCTGGTAGGTCTGCTTCATCGAGCCTGCGCGCGATCCTCTCCATCCGGCCTCGGGGTTCAGTCCGTCATCGACCCCAGAAGGCACGCAAACGCGCCGATCGCCCGTGCCCGGGCGGGGCGCGTTCAACGTCCGGCGGATGATAGGTCGCGCGCGTTCGCAGCGTCAAACGCGAAAGGCACCCGAGCCCCGGTTGGCCGATCCCAGCACCGACGCGGCGCCGAGCGGAGGCCGAGCGGACGAGTCGGGTGGATACTCCCGGGGAGTATCGCGGATTCGCCTTGCGAGGTCCGGACGGCGGTGCTATGTTTCGCCACCCGAAGCCCCGGCGACCAGGCCCATCGGGCGGTGCCGAGCCATCGGTTCGCCTGCCCAACCTGCCCCGCGGCAACGTCTTTCAACCGTTTCCCCGGCACCAGAGAGTCCACATCGATCTATGGACGCCAAGCAGGTCTGGCGCGCCGCCCTCGGCGAGCTCCAGGTCACCCTCTCGCCCGCGAACTTCGAGACCTGGCTGCGAGACACCGCCCTCGTTGAGGTCGATGACACGCGCTTCCGGATCTCCGTGCCGAACGGGTTCGCCAAGGACTGGCTGGAGACCCGCTATCGCTCGCTGATCTCGCAGACCCTCGGCCGCATCGTGGGCTACGGCGTCCAGGTGGACTTCGTCGTCGGACCGACCGAGGCCCAGCCCGACGACGCTTCGGACGACCGGGATGGCGGGCGCGCCGGGATGGCCGGCATGAGCGACGGCGCCGACGAGGACCGCGGCGCGCCGGTTGCCGTGGGCCCCGGCGGATCCGGGTCGAGCGCCGGCACGGGCTTCCTGTCGCGCCCTGCCGAGGGGCCGCGATCCGCGACGCCGACGATGCAGGTCCGGGTGGAGCCCGGCCGCGCCGGCGGCGAGGGCGGGGCGACCAACATCAACCCCCGCTACACGTTCGCGAACTTCATCGTCGGCTCGGCCAACCGCCTCGCCCACGCGGCGAGCCTGTCCGTCGCGGAACGCCCCGGCCATGCCTACAACCCATTGTTCCTGTACGGCGGCGTGGGCCTCGGCAAGACCCACCTCATGCATGCCATCGGCAACCAGGTGATGGCCAAGTTCCCGCGGAAGCGCGTCGTGTACGCGACCTCGGAGAAGTTCACCAACGAGTTCATCACCTCGATCCAGCAGGGCAAGATCGACGAGTTCCGGGCCCGCTACCGCCGGATCGACCTCCTCCTCATCGACGACATCCAGTTCATTGCCGACAAGGAGCGGACCCAGGAGGAGTTCTTCCACACGTTCAATGCCATCCACGAGGACGGCAAGCAGATCGTGCTGAGCTCCGACCGCCCGCCCAAGGCGATCCTGACCCTCGAGGAGCGGCTGCGGAGCCGGTTCGAGTGGGGCCTCATCGCGGACCTCACCGCGCCGGACCTGGAGACCCGCATCGCGATCCTGCGGGCCAAGGCCGAGGAGGGCGCGGTGCCCATCTCGTCCGACGTCATCGAGTTCATCGCCCGCAAGGTCGTCAGCAACATCCGCGAGCTCGAGGGCGCCCTGAACCGCATCGTCGCCTACGCCTCCATGGGCGCCATGCCGATCTCGATCGAGCTCGCCCAGGCGGTCCTCTCGAACGTTCTCTACAACCCCAAGAAGCGGCAGATCACGCCCGAGCGCATCGCCAAGGCCGTGTCCGAGTACTACGGCGTCGGGCTGGACGCGCTGAAGGGCCAGAAGCGCGACAAGGCGATCGTGGTCCCGCGCCAGATCGCGATGTTCCTGATGCGCGAGGAGACCGACGTCTCGCTTCTCCGGATCGGCGCCGAGCTCGGCGGCCGGGACCATTCCACGGTCCTCCACGCCTGCGACAAGATCACCCGCGAGTCCGCCGGCAACGACGAGCTGCGGCGCGAGATTGCCGCGGTCCGCGAGCTGATCTACGCCGACTGACCGGCAGGGTCTGACGCCCCGCCGGGTCGTCGATGGCGCCGTCGGGCGCGAGGGCTTTTCCACCAACAGGCCAATTCCCCGTGGGAATCCTGTGCTCCTGCAAGATCATGGCCCGTTCGTGGTAGGTGGATGCAACGTTGGACAACCGGCCGGCGGCTGTGGACCGGCCGCTGCCACCGTCCAGCCGGAGGTGGTGCGCCGGCCGATCCATCCACCACTGCACCCGTTCTCGGTCCCCGAACCGGGCGCTCCCGTCCACCCCTCCACGGGTCCCATCCACCAGGCATTCGATCGGGGCCGAGCGTGACCGTCCACGGGTTCCACAGCGTTACTACGGTGATGACGGACCTAGGTAAATCGAGGAAGATACGCACACCGTACGACGCGACTTCGCGGGAGCCCGGGAACCTGCGCGGCGCAAGCCCCAGCGCACCTCAATCCTCGACCCGCCCCGCCCTTGGAGTGGACTGACGTGAAGCTCTCGGTCATGCAGGAGAACCTGGCGCGCGGCCTCGGGGTCGTGAGCCGGGCGGTCTCCAATCGAAGCACCCTGCCCGTCCTCGCGAACGTGCTGCTGCGGACCGAGGACGGCGGCCTCCGCCTCACGACCACCAATCTCGAGATCGGACTCATCTACTGGGTGCCGGGCAAGGTCGAGGCCGACGGCGCCACCACGGTGCCGGCCCGCCTCCTGACCGACCTCGTGAGCTCGCTCCCGGGCGGCCAGCGGATCGAGCTCGAGACAGGCCCCGGCGAGACGCTCCACGTCTCCTCCGGACCGTTCCAGTCGCACGTCAAGGGCATCGACGCCGACGAGTTCCCCTCGATCCAGCCCACCGGCGAGCGGCCGACCACCCGGATCGCCCAGGGCATCCTCAAGCGGGCGCTCGAGGAGACGGCCTTCGCCGCCGCGACGGACGAGGCCCGGCCGATCCTCACCGGCGTGCTGTGCCGGTTCGAGGGCGACTCGGTGACCCTCGCCGCGGCCGACAACTACCGCATCGCGGTCAAGACCATCCCGGTGCTGGACGCCGTTGCCGAGACGAGCGTCGTCGTGCCGGCCCGGGCGCTGACCGAGCTGATGCGGGTCCTCGGCGAGACGGACGACCCGGTGGAGATCGTGCTGGCCCAGGGCCGCAACCAGATCCTGTTCCACCTCGAGGGGGTGGACCTCGTGAGCCGGCTCATCGACGGCCAGTTCCCGAACTACCAGTCAGTCCTGCCGAAGGCGCACACCACGCGGGCCGTCCTCGATCGCGAGGAGCTCCTGCGGGCCGTGCGGCCGGCCGCGCTGATCGCCCACGAGTCGGCGAACATCGTCAAGCTCCAGATCTCGTCGAACGGCGAGTCCGGCATCACCGTCAGCGCGAACGCCGAGATCGGCGATCACGTGGGCCAGGTCGAGGCCGCGGTCGAGGGGGACGGCACGTCGATCGCGTTCAACGCCAAGTACCTCGCGGACGTCCTCGAGAAGGTCGACGCGGAGCAGTTCGCGCTGGAGCTCCAGGGCCCGCTCGCGCCGGGCGTGTTCAAGCCGGTCGGCGACGATCGCTACGTGCACGTGGTGATGCCCGTCCGAACCACGTCCTGACCGATGGGCGCCACGGCCGGCGCCGGCATCGGCACGCTCGGGCTGGTGGGGACGACGCTCGACTCCCTCCGCCTCACGGACCTGCGCGCGTACGCGACGCTGGAGGCCCGCTTCGGGCCGGGGCCGCACCTGGTCTGGGGCCCGAACGCGGCCGGCAAGACGAGCCTGCTCGAGGCGATGGTCGTGCTCGCCCGGGGCGGCTCGCACCGGACCACGACGGACTCGGAGCTCGTTCGCTGGGGCGCCGACGTCGCCCGCCTCGAGGGCAGGTCGGGGTCCGACGAGATCGAGGTCGCGCTGGTGCGGCCCGGCTCGGCGGCCGCCGGGAGCGGGGCCCGGAAGCGGGTCCGGGTCAACGGCGTCGCCCGGCGCCCCGCGGCGCTGGCCGACAAGCTGCGGGTCGTCCTGTTCGCGCCGGAGGACATGCTGCTCGTCGTCGGGTCGCCGTCGCTGCGGCGGGCCACGATCGATCAGCTGGCCGGGACGCTCCTGCCGGGCTATGCCGCGGACCTGGCGACCTACGGCCGGGCGCTCCAGCAGCGCAACGGGCTGCTCCGCGCGATTCGCGACGAGACCGCCGGCCGGGACGAGCTGCGGTACTGGGACGTGCCGTTCCTCGACGCGGGCGGCGCCATCGTGGCCGCGCGGCACGAGCTCCTGCGCCGGCTCGCCGGTCCGCTGGCCGCGGCGCACCGCGAGATCGCGCCCGAGGAGAGCGCCGGCGGCTCGCTGCAGCTCTCGTACGTGACCAACGCACCGCCGGAGCCCGGCGAGACCGCACGGGACGCGCTCGCCCGGCGCCTCGCGGAGACGGCGGAGAAGGAGCTCTGGAACGGCACGACCCTCATCGGGCCGCACCGCGACGACGCCGCCTTCGTGATGGCGGGCCGCGACCTCGCGGCCTTCGCCTCGCGGGGCCAGCAACGGACGGCGATCCTGGCGCTGAAGCTGGCCGAGCTGGACCTCGTCACCGCCCACGATGCCCGCCCGCCCCTGCTGCTCCTCGACGACGTGTTCTCCGAGCTCGACCCGGCGCGCCGGGGCCACCTCGTCCGGCGGATCGCCGAGCTGCCGCAGGCCTTCGTGACGACGACGACGCTCGACGACCTCGACCCGGCCCTCCGGGCCATCGCGACGACGTGGGAGGTCCGTCCCGACGAGGGCGGCGCCTCGCTCCGCGGCGGATGACCGACGACGCCCCGCGCCGGCGGGGGCCAATGTCGCGCATCGGCGCGCTCATCCCGGACGCGGCGGCGCGCCTGGGCCTCGCCGACGAGCTCCGGCGGGCGCGGTTCCTCGCCACGTTCGACGCGATCGTCGCGGAGCGGGCGCCGGCCGCCCACGGCGCCTGCCGGGCCCTGCGCATCGACGGCGAGACGCTGGTCGTCGAGGCGGACGCGCCGATCGTCGGCCAGGAGGTGCTGCTCCACGCGGACGACCTCGTGGCCGCGTTCGCACGGGCACCGGGCGGTGCGCCGGTGCGTCAGCTGCGCGTCACCGTCCGGAGACGCTGAGCCCGACGGCGTAACGCCGGGAGGCATCGGAGCGTCGACCGGTCGCGGTGCGATAATCCCGCCCCGACCCAGCAAGCTGGCAACGAGGACCGCAGTGGCCCACCGGATCCAGATGAAGCTCGGTGTCGTCCCCGACGCCGAGCGCGCCCCCGATTCGCCTGACACCGCCCTGCACGTGGAGCCGCGCGTCGGAGCCCAGACGCGGACCAAGGGCCATCTCTTCCTGCTCGTCACCTCGAAGGTCGCGGGGCCCCGGGCCCGTGACGCGACCCGCCTCATCGCCGACTCGATCCGGAGCGAGTACTACTACGACGAGTCCGCCGGGATCCGGGTCTGCCTGGTCAAGTCCATCCAGGTCGCGAACAAGCGCCTGACCCACGCCCGCGAGCGCGGGGCGCTCGGCAACGGCCCCGGCCCGATCGGCGTCGCGATCGCCGTCATCCGCGACAACGAGCTGTACGTCTGCACCGTGGGGCCGGCCGAGGCCTACCTCAGCCGCGGCGCGCGCCTCTCCACGCTCCCCGACCCGCATCGCGACCGCGGCCTGCCCTCCACCGAGATCGAGCCCGACGTCTGGCGCGGCGAGATCAACGTCGGCGACCAGCTGATGCTCGTCTCACCGAACGTGGTCGCCGCCCTCGGCGCGGATTCGCTCAAGGACGCGCTGGTCACCCTGCACCCGCAGTCGGCGGTCGAGCAGCTCACGGCGCGCTTCCGCTCCGGCGGCGGCTCCGGCAGCGACGGCGTCGTGATCATCGAGGCGGCGGAGATCGCGGTCTCCCGGGCGGGCGTCGTGCCGGTGCCGGTGAGGCCCGCCGAGCCGCTGGCCGGCATGCCCGACCGATCGCCCATCCCGCTCGCAGACACCGTGGCGGACGGATTCGCGGCGGCGCAGTCCGGGGCCCGCCGGGCGCGTGGCGCAGCCGGAAATGCCCTCTCCAGGCTGCTGTGGCGGATCCAGGACGCGATGCCCAGCCGCGGCGTCCCGCGCCGCCGGGTGACGCCCCTGAGCGCCCGGCGCGAGATGCAGCGCCGGGCCGCGGTCGCCCTGCTCTCGCTGGTGATCGTCGTGGGCGGCCTCGGCGCCGCGGTCTTCGTGCTGGGCGGGCGGGCGTCGATCGGCACTCCGATCGCGACGATGGAGACGGCCCAGGCCGCGCTCGACCTCGCCCGGCGCAACATCAGCCGGGTGATCGGGCCGGGCATCGACCTCGTCGCCAACGACCCGCCGCAGGCGGAGCGGCTCCTCAACGAGGCGCTCACCGCGATCGACACCGCCAGCCGTGGCGGGATCCCGGCGGCGACGACCGGGCCGATCCGGGCCCAGATCGTGTCCGCGTTCGACCGGCTGTACCGGATGACCGACGTCGTCTCGCGGCCGCTGTTCACCTTCCCCGCCGACGCGGAGGTCGACCTCGGCACCATCGTCCGCGGCCCGGACGGGGCGCCGTTCGTGATCGACCGGAAGAGCCACACCGTCTACCGCATCGACCTCGCCTCGAAGAAGGCCACCGTGATCTTCCGGCAGGGCAACAGCGCCCAGGGCCGCAAGGAAGGCGCGCCGAAGCTGCTCACCGTCGGCGGCCGGGACCTCCTGATCCTCGACGACAAGAACGTCGTCTGGCGCTGGCGACCGGCGAACACGCGAGGCGTCGGCACGCTCAATCGCTTCCCGAGCGGCGTCGCCGGCTCGGCGGAGTGGGGCGACGACATCCTCGCCATCGGGACGTTCATCCGCGACCCGGAGCAGAACCTCTACAACCTGTACATCGTCGACCCGTCCGAGCAGCAGATCCGGGCCTACTCGCCGGCCGCCGACGGCGGCGGGTTCCCGACGCCCCCGACGCCCCGGCTCTCCGCGCCGCGCGACGTCAGCCGCATCACCGACATGTACATCGACGGCGACATCTGGCTCGCGGACGACGGCAAGATCCTGCGCCTCGTCGGCGGCAAGGCCGAGGGCTGGGAGGCGGCGGCACCGGGTGACGCGACGCTGCGGCCCGCGCCGGCCTACCAGCTGATCGCATCGGGCGCCGCCCGGCGCGAGGGCACGATCTACGGCTACGACCCGGCGAACGATCGCGTCATCGCCCTGTCGAAGGTCAACGGGACGTTCCTCCAGCAGTACCGGCTCGACGCCGGCGACGAGGGCTGGTCCGACCTCCGCGGCTGGTACGTGGAGCCGGGCGTGGGTGGCGAGCCGGACTCGCTCGTGTGGATCGGCAAGGACGCGGTCCACCGGGCCATCCTCGAGCCCTCGACGGCCGCGCCGGACGCATCGGGGACGCCGGCGGCGTCGGGCGGAGCGTCTCCGGGCGCCAGCCGGTGATCCCGCTCCGCGACAAAAACCCGACCCGGCGCACGCCGATCGTGACGATCGGGCTGATCGTCGCGTGCTTCGTGGCCTTCGCGATCGAGCTCTCCGTGACCGCGTCGGGCGGCGACCGGGCGCTCGTGCGCTTCTTCGAGCAGTGGGGGGCCGTGCCGGCCGAGATCAGCCGCGCGCTCGACAGCGGTGACTACGCCGGCCCCGCGATCCTCGGGATGTTCACCAGCATGTTCCTGCACGGCGGCTGGCTGCACCTGCTCGGCAACATGCTCTTCCTGTGGATCTTCGGCAACAACGTCGAGGACCGCTTGGGCCGGGTCCCGTTCCTGCTCTTCTACCTGATCGGCGGGATCGCCGCGGCGCTGACGCAGGTCCTCATCGATCCGGCGTCGGAGGTGCCGCTGGTGGGCGCGTCGGGCGCGATCGCCGCGGCGCTCGGGGCGTACATCGTGCTGTACCCATCCGCCCGGATCCTGTCGCTCGTGTTCCTGGGCTTCTTCTACCAGCTGCTCGAGGTCCCGGCGATCATCCTGCTCGGGTTCTGGTTCGTCCTCCAGCTCATCAGCGGCTTCGGCGCCCTGGGCGGCGGGACGGCCGAGGGCGGCGTCGCCTTCTTCGCCCACATCGGCGGCTTCGTGGTGGGCGTCGCGGTCGGGCTCCTGATCCGGCTGATCGGGGCCGGCATGGCGCGCGGGCGACCGTGGCCCCGATCCGATGGGATAATCGAGTCATGACCGGACTGGTCGAGATGGTCATCGAGAGCGTGCGGGTGCACATGCTCTCCAACCGCCACGTGGTGATCCTCAAGGATCCCGAGGGCGATCGATACCTCCCGATCTGGATCGGCGCGTGGGAGGCGAGCGCGATCGCGATGCGCCTCCAGGGCCTCTCCGCCGAGCGGCCGCTCACCCACGACCTCTTCGCCGCGGCGCTGGAGCGCCTCGGCGTGCGGGTCGAGCGGGTCGTGATCAACGAGCTCACCGACGAGACCTACCACGCCCGCATCCACCTCGAGCGGGACGGCGTCCAGGTCGAGGTCGACGCGCGGCCCTCCGACGCGCTCGCCCTCGCGGTTCGCGCCGAGGTGCCGATCTTCGCGGCCGACGAGGTCCTCGCCCAGGCCGGGCTCGCGGCCGATCCCGACACGGAGGCGAGCGGCGACGAGGACGAGGGCGATGAGGATGCCGAGGGATCGGAGCGGCCGCGCCGTCGCCGGGCGCCGCTGGAGCAGGTCGGCAACGCGCCGGCGGACCCCCGCCTCGACATGTTCCGGGACTTCATCAACTCGCTCGAGGTCGACCCCGGGGCCGGCGGCGAGTCCGGGGGCAGGCGGAGCAGCTAGTCCGCGGGCCTCCCGGCACCGAGGATCGGCTCGCCGCGCTGGAGCGCGCGCCGGGGCGTCGCCCACAGCCGCAGCCGGAGCAGCCAGAAGTCGCGCACGGCGCGGAAGACCACCTGCGGCTTCGCGCCCGTCGGGCTGCCGGCGGTGCGGGGGTAGTGCGGCACCCCGACCTCGGCGATCCGGCGGCCGCGGGCCCGCAGCTTGATGAGGAGCTCGGCCGAGAAGAACGCCCCGCCCGACTCCACGTTCACGCCCTCCAGCGAGGCACGGCTGAAGAGCTTGCAGGCGCAGTCGACGTCGCGGATCGTGAGCCCGAAGAAGATCCGGTTGGCGAGGCGGTACAGCCGGGCGTAGACGGTTCGCACGAGCGGGTCGGCCCGCTTGATCCGGTAGCCGACGACCGCGTCGACGCCGCCGGCCTCGAGGCGGTCGATGAGCCGTCCGAGATCGGCGACCTTGAACTGCCGGTCGCCGTCGGTGAAGGCGAGGTTGGCGTAGCGGGCGGCGGCGAAGCCGGACCGGAGCGCGGCGCCGTAGCCCAGGTTCGTCGGGTGGTGGACGACGCGGACCTGCGGGTTCGCGGCCACGAGCTCGTCGGCGATGCGGGGCGTCGCGTCGCGCGAGCCGTCGTTGACGATCACGATCTCGAAGGTCTCCGCGAGGCCCGGCAGGGTCTCGAGGGCCTCCTCGACGAGGCCGCGGAGGTTGGCCTCCTCGTTGTGGGCCGGGAAGAAGTACGACAGCTCGGCGATCCGGGCGGACAGCGTCGGCGTCTTCGTCACGGCCGCGCGCTCAGCGGGCCGTCGACCTGCCAGACCGCATCGCTGTCCGCGCCGGCGATGACGTGCATGTCGAACTGCGAGGTCAGCTCGTCGGTGTCGCGGCCGGGCAGCCGGATGACGTACACGGGCCGGTTCTCCCCCAGGTAGCGATTGATGACGTCGGGCGCCCGACCGAGGTCGAGGTCGAGCATCGTCCGGTCATCGACGATGAAGATGTCCGGGCGCTGGCCCTCGACCTTCTGGGCGTACCACAGCGGCGTCGAGGTGCTCCACCAGCTCACGAGCACGGCATTCTGCGGGATCAGCGGCAGGACCTGATCCAGCCAGGCCTGGGCGGATCGGACGTTCGAGCGGTCCGCGGCCTCACGGCGCTCGCCGAGCGAGCTCAGGGCCGGCCACAGGAGCACGAATCCGAGCACGATCGCGACCGCGCTCGTCGCCCATTCGAAGGCGCGATCCCGGGGCACGGATCGCGCGCGCTCGAGCAGGCCGGCGCCGACGTAGCCGGCCGCGACCGCGAGCTCGGCGGCGAGGATGGCCAGCCACGACCAGGCCATGAGGATCGGGCCGAGGTAGTAGCGGCTGATGTCCGCGTTCGAATAGGCCGCGTTGAACAGCAGCGTGATGACCATGGCGAGCCCCGTGAGCAGCGCGTAGCGCGGCGCGCGGCTGGCGGTGGCGAGGAAGGCCGGCGGGATCACGATCGCCAGCAGGCCGAACTCGAGCGTCGCCAGCTTGACGAGCTCGTCCCACTTGTCGCCGAGGTCCGCGAACGGGTCGCCGAGGGAGCCACGGAACTGCTCGGCCAGGGCGATGTACCAGAAGCCGTCCCAGGTCGCGGGCTTCGCGTAGACGAGCGGCGCGGTCAGGGCCGGCACGAGGCCGCCGCGGACCGGCAGCTCGAGGTAGACGAGGACGAGCGTCACCGCCGCGGCCAGCAGGCACGTGAGCGCGAATCGCCAGCGCCGCCAGATCCCGGGCTCGACGGCGAGGACGTACAGCGCGATCGGCGGCACGAGCAGCAGGGTCAGCGAGTGGTTGCCGGCCGCGAGGCCGAAGAGCACGGCGGCCGCGACGAGCCAGCGATCCCGCCGCTCGCGCTCCCAGGCCACGAGCGCGAGCAGGAGCAGGGCCACGAAGGCGAGATGGATCGGGTGGGGGTCCGCGCGCGTGGCGTTGAACCAGACGAGCGGCGTCGTGGCGACGCCGAGCCCGGCCGCGACGCCGATGATCGCCGAGTCCGTCAGGCGTCGAACGAGGTCGACGGTCGCGCCGGCCGCCACCGCGACCGCCAGGAGCGACAGGACGTTGATCCGGAACGCCGGCTCGCCGATCGGCGTGAGCAGCAGGTTGGCGAGGAAGCCGAGGAGCACGTACGTCGGATAGCCGGTCGGGTGGGCCGTGCCCATGATCGGCAGGACGGTCTGGAACTCGCCCGTGTCCCAGAAGTCGACGCCCGGCATCACCCCGGACCAGCCGTTGAGCAGCACGAGCGCTCCGACGGCGAGCGGCGGCAGCACGACCGCCAGGCGCGGCGGAAGGATGGGCCGAGGCATGCTGGCGGCCGCCGTCACCATCCCTGCAGGTTGCCCCAGATGACGCCCCACAGGTTGATCGCCACCGACGCGGCGATGAGCCAGATGGCCAGGAGCCCGACGCCACCGCGGCGCTGCATCCCGACGGCGACGAGCGGCAGCGCGAAGGCGACGAAGTCGTTGCTGAACCGGTAGCCGAACTGGACCCAGCCCTGGCTGAAGTGCAGCAGGTTGACGAAGGCGATGAAGAGCACCGCGATGAACGAGCCGGCGACGAGGCGCGAGCGGCGGCCGAGGATGGCCGGCAGGGCGAGGAGGTAGGCCGGGCTCGTGAGCAGGATGGACATCCCGATGTCGCGCGGCATCGCGATCGGGCACGACTTGTCGAACAGGCTGCGGACCGCGTCCGCGGCGACGCAGAGCTCACGCCCGCCGCCGAGCGACGCCGGCACATGGTCCGGGAAGAGGGCCGGCGTCGAGAGGAACATGATCTGCAGGTTCTGGAGCAGGTAGCGGGCGTCCTCGATGCTCCAGTCCGGGTGGTAGTTCAGGGCCTGGTAGCCGTTCGCCTCGAGCTGGTATTGGTACTCGTAGCCCGGGTGGAACAGGTGCCCGGTCGTGGCCAGGTTGTAGGCGAGCAGCAGCGCGATGGGGATGGCCGCGCCGATCCCCGCCGAGACCGACCGCCGGATCCAGGACCCACCGCCGCCGACGAGCATGAGGAACGGCGCGCCGAAGACGACCGTGAGCCGCGCGGTGCAGGCGATCCCGAACAGCAGCCCGGCCAGGAGCTGCCGCCGGTCGATCTGGTCCAGGGGCCGCCGGATGCTCGTGGCGATGGCCCGCGCGAGGCCGCCCGCCGAGGGGACGGCCTCGACCTCCTCGTCCGCGTCTGGATCCGCCGCCAGCGCCACGCCGATCGCGAGCAGGACGAACGTGACCGCCGTGACGTGGGCGAAGAACCACGTCGTCCCGAGCTGGGCCCCGTACCAGAACACCGTTCCGAAGCCGAAGAACACCGTCGTCGCGAGGCGGACGCGGCGCGACACCGCGAGCCCGCCGAGGGCCCACCAGGCCAGCCCGACGTCGATCGCGCCGAGGAGCACCGAGACGGCCCGGATGTCCGTTGCCAGGCCCCACATCGCCACGAACGGCAGCAGCACGATCGCCGGCAGCGGCGGGAACGGCAGGAGCGCGCCCGTCGTCGAGGGGTCGCCGGTGACCTCGCGAAGGGGGTAGACGTCCTGCATCCAGCCGTTGCCGAAGCCCGTTCCGTAGGCGCCCTCGACCGGCCACTCGATCACGGCCGTGCCGTGCAGGAAGGCCTCCGCCTGCCAGACGAAATGGTTGTAGAAGCGATCGCTCCCGGGCAGCCAGTAGGCCGCCAGCGCGATGCCGACCAGGCCGGCGCCGACGATCAGCGCGGGGAGCCGATCGAGCCAGGCGAAGAGGAGATCGAGGGGACGGGAGCCTGAGGCACCCTCTGCTACGCTCCCAACCACCTCATCGCTCGCTGGAGACCGATCTCGAGTTGACAGGCCCCGCAATCGGTGAGCCCGACCCGGGCAGAGAGGCACCCTCTCGGACCTGGTCCGGGGACACCGGCGGCATCCTCGTCCTCCTGGCCCTGGGGCTCACCTTCCGGCTCATCATCGCATACCTCCTCCCCGGGTCCGGCTTCAAGAACGACATCCAGGCGTTCCAGTTCTGGGCGAACGAGCTGGCGGACCACGGCCTCGCCGGCTTCTACGGTCGCGGCTTCTTCATCGACTACAGCCCCGGCTACCTCTACGTCCTGTGGGCCGTCGGCATGGTCGGCAACGTCCTCGGCGGCATTGGCGACCTGATCAAGATCCCGCCGATCCTCGCCGACGCGGCGCTCGGCTACGTCGTGTGGTCGATGCTCAAGGAGCTGGGGGCCAGCGAGCGATCGGCCCGCATCGGCGCCGGGATCATCATCTTCAACCCGATCACCTGGATCGACAGCACGATCTGGGGCCAGGTCGACTCGGTCGGCGTCGTCGTGCTGCTGCTGGCGATTCGCGAGCTTTGGCGCGACCGCCCCGAACGCGCGGCGATCCTCGCGGCCCTCGCCGCGATCATCAAGCCGCAGCTGGGCATCCTCATTCCGATCGTCGCGATCGTCGTGATTCGGCGCGCCCTGTGGCCGAAGGGCGGCTACGGCATCGACGACGAGCCGGAGGAGCTGCCGTCGACCCTCGGCATCGAGCGACGGACCCGCGGACCGTTGCGCATCGCGACCACGGCGCTCGCCGGGCTGCTCACGCTCGTCCTGCTGTCGCTGCCGTTCGGCTTGAGCCTGCCGGGGCTCGTTGCGCAGGTCGTCAAGGCCGCCGCGGGCTACCCGTACCTGACCGTCAACGCCTTCAACCCGTGGGCGCTGGTCGTCCAGGAAACGCCTGACGGGCGCCAGGACAGCCTCGCCAACGACCGCGCCTGGATCTGCGATTCCACGATCGTCGCGTCCGGCCCGCAGGAGTTCCGCCTCGGTCCGATCGTGATCCCGGAGTGGACGATCCCCGCGACGACCGACGACAAATGCCCCGACGGGCTGTTCATCGGCGGGTTCCCCGCGGGGATGGTCGGCGCGGTCCTGTTCCTGCTGGCCGCGGCGCTGGCCCTGTGGCTCGTCGCCCGCCGGCCGGACCGGCTCACGATCCTGATCGGCGTCGCCGTGCTCGCGCTCGCGTTCTTCGTCCTCCCGACCCGCGTCCACGAGCGCTACCTCTACCCGATGGTCGCGATCGGGGCGATCCTCGCCGCGGTCTCCCTCCGCTGGCGCATCGCTTACGCGATCAGCGCCGTCGCGATGTTCGCCAACATGTACGTCGTCCTCACCACGTGGTACCCGAACAACCCGAACATCCACGACTGGCTCGGAATCGGGCCGACGCTCGCCACGTTCCCGTGGCTCCACGCGGCCTCGCTCGCCCAGGTCCCCGTGCTCATCTGGGCGTTCCTGCAGCTGCGGCAGGAGGCGGTCGAGGGCCTGGCGAACGACGTTGCCCTCGCGGGTCGAGACGGCGCCGCTTCGCCGGTTGGCGCCTGGCTCGGCCGGGGCGGGCCGGATTCAGACGCAGACGAGGCGGGGGCGGACGCCCTGCCGGGGCCGCGAGGCGGCCAGGCGACGCAACCAGGTTTCGCGATGGCGGCGGCGATCGGCGCGGCGCGGGGTGCGCAGGGCGGACCGGGAGCGCCGGGAGCGGCCGGCGCGCCGGGAGCACCGGGTGCCCCGGGGGTCGGCCCGGGAGCCGTCTACCCGGCCTGGAACGCCGAGGGGGACGCGGTCGGGCTGGGGCCGTGGGCCTGGTTCAAGGCCCGGCTCGCCGACACGCCGCTCCGCGGCGACCGCAGCCGGCAGCTCGATCGAGAGCGCGGCGGGCGCCTCGACAAGCTCGACCTGTGGTTCATGGCCGTGCTCGCGATCAGCCTGCTCACGGTGCGCACGTGGCGGCTCGACGAGCCGTACCAGATGCACTTCGACGAGGTCTACCACCCGCGGACCGCGACCGAGTTCCTGCAGGACTGGCGCTACGGCCTCTCCCACGAGATCTACGAGTGGACCCACCCGCACGTCGCGAAGTACGCGATGGCCGTCGGCATCATGGCCTTCGGCGAGGACCGGGTCGGGGCAACGAGCCAGCTCGACGTCCCGGTCGTCGACGCCGTCATCGAGCCGCGCCGGGACGACGGCCTGAATTCGAGCCGGATCGAGGGCGACCGGCTGTGGATCGCGACGGGCAGCGAGGTCCGCGCCTACGACCTCGCGACGCGGCAGCTCGTCGGGACCCTCCCGCTTCCCGGCGCCGTCGCCCTCGCCTACGACAAGCCCGGCCAGAGCCTCTTCGCCGGGACCCGCAGCGGCGAGATCCGCGAGATCGACGGGAGCCAGCTCGACGGCGTCCGGAGCCCGACCCCCGTCGAGGTCCAGTCGAGGGCGTACCTGACCGTCGGCGGCCCGATCGAGCAGCTCTTCGTCACCAAGGCCGGGGCGCGGATGGCCGCCGTCCTCGAGGCGACGAGCGACGCCGCCGGACCAGCGACGAACCCCCTCGTCCTGATCGAGGTCGAGGCCGCGAGCGAGGTGGGGACGTCGAACCTCCGCAGCGTCAGCCAGCTCGCCGAGGCACCCGGCGGCCGGATCATCGCCGGCACCGCGTCCGGCATCGCGTTCATCGACTCGGCCACAGGTTCCGTGTCCCGCACCTTCGACGCGGGCGGCCCGGTCCACGGCCTCGTCGGCATCACCGACATCCAGGACGACCCGGTCTACGCGTCGGTGCTCACCACCGATGGCCCCGCCGTCTCGGTGGTGATCGCGGCGAACGGCAAGGATCCGCGGAAGGACCGCACCTACACCCTGCCCGGCTCGACCGCCGGCCGGGCCTACTTCGACCAGGCCGCGCGGATGGTCCACATCGAGGGCTCCGTCCCGGATGGCCACGACGGCGCCGGCGCGGACACGATCTACGTCATCGAGCCGCACGGCAACGCGATCTACGCCGACGCCCAGCTGCCGTACGTCCCATCCGCGATCGTCATGGACGACAACCAGCAGTACCCGTCGTCCGACCGGCAGCAGCTCCTGGCCTTCGACGCGAGCGGCAAGGTCGCCACCGTCGAGATCGGCCGGCACGCCTACGCCTGGCGCGTGCCCGGCGTGATCGCCGGCGTCCTGATGGGCGTGCTGATGTACGTCCTGGCCCGCCTGCTGTTCCGCCGGCGCTCCGTGGCCGTCATCCTCGGCCTGATCACGCTCGTCGACGGCATGCTCTTCGCCCAGAGCCGGATCGGCATGAACGACTCCTACGTCGGGCTCGGCATCGTCGCCGCGTACGTGGTCTTCGCCGCGCTGTGGCTGCGGCCGGGCGACAGCCGGCGGCATTGGGTCGCGTTCGCCCTCGGCGTGCCCCTGATCGGCCTGTTGCTGGGCTACGCCCTGGCCTCGAAGTGGGTCGCCGCCTACGCGCTCGGCGGCATGGGCCTCCTGATCCTGTCCCGCAGCGCGCTCGGCCGGGCCATCCTGCTCAGCGGCCTCCTGGTCCTCGCCACCGCCACCGGCTACGTCGCGATCTCTGTCCCCACGGGCCAGTCGGGCGGCAACTACGTCTACCTCGCGATCATGGTCGCGCTCATCCTGATCGCGGTCCTCGCGAACGTCCTCCACCCCATCCGTTGGACGCTCGAGGAGGTCCGATTCGCGATCGGCGTGCCGATCGTCGCGGCCGCCCTGGTCGTCGTGTACGGCCTGCAGCGTGGCGACCCCGCCGCGCCGATCACGATCGGCTCGATCGCGCTGACCCCGCTCGAGCTCGCGTTCGCCGCGCTGGTCGCGGCCGGCGCCCTGTACTCGGTCTTCGTCGTCGCCGGCCGCCTCGGCTTCGGTCCATTCGCGCCGGCACCGGAGCCGGACGATCCGGTGCGACTCCTGGAGCCGCCGGGGGACGCGCCGGTCGGCTGGCTGCGGCTGGGTACCGCCTGGGGCCTGCCCGCGATCTGGCTGGTGGTCGGGATGGTCGGTGTCCCGCTGGCGGTGTACGTCATCTCGTACATCCCGTGGGCGATGGTCGAGAACCACCGGATCTTCGACAACTGGCCACCCGGCCATACCGGTCAGACCCTGGTCGACCTGACGAACGCGATGTACACATACCACAACAACCTGAGCTCGGCCCATCCGGCCTCCTCGCCGTGGTGGGCGTGGGCCTTCGACCTGAAGCCCGTCTGGTTCTACGAGGAGGGCTTCGCGGGCGGCACCTCCGCCTCGATCTACGACGCCGGCAACCTCGTCGCCTGGTGGCTCGGCGTGCCGGCCCTGGCCTTCGCCTGCTGGCAGGCCTTCAAGCGCCGAAGCCCGGCGCTGGCGCTCGTGACCATCGGCTTCGCGGTCCAGTGGCTGTCCTGGGCGCGCATCGATCGCGCCGCCTTCCAGTACCACTACTACACGGCGCTGCCGTTCCTGTTCCTGGCCCTTGCCTACTTCCTCGCCGAGCTGTGGCACGGGCCGTCGCCGAAGACGTGGCTGCTGGCGCGGCTGGCTGCCGGCGCGGCGGTCCTCGGGCCGTTCCTGCTGTGGCTCTTCCACCGGCCGCTCTGCGCCGTCGTCCGCGTGACCGACGTCAACCCCGGCTCCCAGGCCTGTCCCACGCTCATTCCCGAGGTGACGATCACGCCGCGGGCGGTGGTCATCGCCGTGGTCGTCGGCGTCGGCGTGCTGCTGCTCCTGCGGGAGCTGTTCTCGGTCGCGGAGGAGGACCCGCCGGCGAGCGGCGGCATCGCCCGCTGGTGGCGGGCGGCGGCCATCGCCGCGGGCACCACGATCTCCTTCGCGCTCGCCTCGACGATCCTGAGCGACGCCCGCGGCATCAAGCTGACGAACATCCCGGTCGAGCCCATCGCTCTGGTGGTCGTCCTCGCCCTGTCGCCGGTCGCCGCCTACGTCGCGACCGCCAGGGATTCCCGGCGATTCGTCGTCGGCGCCCTGGGCGCCATGGCCTTCTGGTTCGTCATCTGGTACCCGAACATCGCGGCGCTGCCGCTGCCGAATGCCCTGCACAACGCCTACCAGGGCTTCCTGCCGACCTACCTCTACCCCTTCCAGTTCTGGGTCCTGCAGGGCACGCGGGCGGCCGCGCCGCCGCTGTTCGACACGGGCCCGGCGATCATGCTCGCCGCGCTGACGTTCATGGCGGTGGTCGTCGGCTACAGCGCCTGGTCGTGGCGGATCGCGCTCGCGGAGCGGAAGCGGGACGAGGCGGCTGGCCGGGGCGACGCGACGGGCTGGGCCCCGGGGTCCGGCTGAGGTTGATTCGGCTCGGAGGTTGGGCCGGCTCTCGCAGAGCGGCTCAGGCGACCACGAGCGGGACCCGCGGCGACGGCGGGATCTCGGCATGGAAGTCCGACGGCAGCTGGCCCTGGCTGGCGAGGCGGCGGATCACGAAGCCGTAGTAGTCCTCGACCTTGGCGGTGACCCGCTCCCAGCTGTACTCCTGGGCGCGCTCGAGGCCGGAGCGGCCCATCGCCTCGCGGAGGTCGTCGTTGGCGAGGACCGTCGCGAGCGCCCCGGCGATGACCTTCGGCTTGCCCGGCGGCACCAGCAGCGCCTCGCGGCCGCGACGGACGACGCCCTTGTAGCCGTGGATGTCGCTGCAGACGATGGCCGTCCCCGCCGCCATCGCCTCGAGCAGCACGATCCCGAACGACTCGCGCCCCGTGGCCGGCGAGCAGTACACGTCGGCGGTCTTGAACAGCGCGTCGCGCTCGTCGTCGCTGACGCGGCCCAGGAACTCGACGCCGCCGAGCTTGCGCGTCGCGAGGTAGCGCCGGACCTCCTTGTCCTGGGGCCCGCCGCCGACCACGAGGAGCCGGCACTCGCAGCCGGTCTTGCGCAGGATCCGGTAGGCCTTGAGCAGGTCGAGGAGGCCCTTGCGCGGCTCGAACCGGCCCACGAACAGGATGTTCTTCGTTCCGTCCTGCCAGCGCGCGATCGGCACGGCCCGGGCGAGGCGGGCGGTGTCGACGCCGTTCGGGATGACCTTGTAGTCGCCGGGAAAGAAGCGCTCGACGAAGTGCCGCGCCACCGCCGACACGGCGATCCGGCCGTGGATGCGGCCGATCGACGGACGCATGAGCCGCGACCCGATCTGGTAGGCGGGCGAGAAGCCGCCGAAGGCGTGGAAGGTGGCCACGTTGACGCTGTTCGACAGCCCGAGGACGACCAGCGACAGGAACGGCACGAACGGCTCGTGGAAGTGCAGGAGGTCGAAGCGCTCGTGCTCGAGCACGTTGCGGACCTGGGACAGGAAGCGGGGCGAGACCGTGATCGTCCCGACGGAGCCATTGGCCGGCATGGAGAAGCCGCGCCCGATGCGGATGACGTCGCCCTCGGAGGCGCGCTGCCGGCCGTGGCTGCTGCTGATGATGCGGACGTCGTGGCCGCGGAGGCGCAGGTTCTCGTAGAGGTAGCGGACGTGCTGGTTCACGCCGCCGGGCAGCGGGTAGATGTAGGGCGTGACCAGCCCGATCTTCATTGGCCGGCCGCCTGTTTCTGGTCGCTGGCGTTCCCCCCGGCGTAGTCGGGCGGGTAGCCGAGGTCGCGCCGTGAGCCGTCGCGGCGGATCCGCCCGCCGATGCTGGCGCGGGCATCCCGGCTGTACTTGCGCAGCTGCTGGCCGAACGTCTGGAGCTGCGAGCCAGCCGGGTGGAACGAGCCGTGGTGATGCGTCGTGCGCGCGGCGATCGCGGCGCGGAGGTCGTCGCCCGTCCGGCCCTCGAAGGTCGTGTGGCCGATCCCGATCGAGGCCAGGTCGTGGGCGTCGGAGTTGCCCACCCGGGCCAGGTCGTGGTCCGTCGCGAATCGGACCACGCGCCCGTGCCACGGCCGCCCGAGCGTCGTCGGGTTGAACGCCTCGATCGCGTCCGGCCGGTAGCGGGGCTCGTCCGCGAGGAGCCGCCGCAGGACGAAGCCCTGGGCGCACAGCGGATACGGCACGAGCGGGTGGGCGGGAATGGCGATCCCGCCCTGGTCGTGGATGGCGGCGATCGTCGAGCGTAGCGAGCGGAACGGCCTGATCGGGGTCTCGATCCACAGCGCCAGCAGGTGTCCGCCGAGCGTCGTCACCTCCTCGCCGACCACGACCTCGAAGCGCAAACCTCGATCGCGGGCCATCGCCCGGCCCGCGATCGCCGCGTCGATGCGCTCGTGGTCGGTGATCGCGATGACGTCGAGCTCGGTCTGGCGCTCGACGTGATCGAGGATGTCGACGATTGCCGCCGTGCCGTCGGAGGCAAGGGTGTGGATGTGGAGGTCGGCGCGGCCGAGACGCTGGGTCACCGGGCCGCCTCGCGCGCGAGCCGCTCCGCCGGCTCCTCGTCAGGGTCCGCCAGCGTCCTCGCGGCGTCCACGGTTGTCGCCGCCGACGCCGACTTCGGCGCCGGGGCACGCTCCAGGTCGGGCCAGATCGGGTGGAAGACCGCCAGCCACTGCTCCGGGGCCTTGGCGACGAAGTGCTCGAACGCCCGGGCCTCGGCCTCGAGGTACGCGGTCACGCGCTCGCGACGACTGCCCTCCGCCGGCAGGGGCACCCGCCGGATGTCGGCGTGGTAGACGTCCTCGGCGTCGCGCCAGACCCCGAACACCGTCGGCGTGACGCCGGTCTCGAGGGCGAGGAGCGCCGGGCCGGCGGCGAGCGGTGCCGGGGCGCCGAAGAACTCGGTCTCGATGCCGCCGCCGGTGATGTCGCGATCGCCGAGGATGCCGACCGTCTCGCCCCGCTCCAGCGCCGCCTTGAGCAGCCGCTTCGCACCACCGAGCTCCACGAGCTCCAGCCCGAGGCGCCGGCGCGTGCCGACGATGTAGGCCTGCAGCTCCGGATCGGACACGGTCTCCGAGGGGACCACGGCGGGCCGGCCGGTCCGGCTCACGCTGATCAGCGCCGGCAGCTCGAACCAGCCGATGTGGAGGCCGACGAAGAGCTTGCCGCCCGGCGCGTCGATCGCCGCCAGCACCGCGCCCTGGTCGTCGAGCCTGAGCCAGCGATCGAGGTACGCCCGATCGACGATCGGGGCACGGGCGAGCTGGACGTAGTAGCGGACGGAATGCCGGAAGGCGTTCCGGACCAGGTTGCTGAGGGCCCGCGGGTCGCGCGCGGCGGCACGCGCCGCGGGGCTGCCCATGTCGTTGTCCGCGAGCCAGCGCGCCACGCGCGCGAGGTTGCGGCGTGCCCGGCGGCGCCGGTCGGGGGCGAGCCGGTACCAGAGTTGGCCGGCGAGGTCCGCCATCGCGAGCAGCGGCCGCTCCGGCAGCCGGCAGGCGAGCCACGACGCGGCCACGACCGCCCGCGCGCGGAGGCGCCGGGCGAGGCTGCGGGCCGGCCGCCCCTCGGTCATGAGCCGGCGGGGACCGGCGTTGCCGGCGCGCCCGGCGCCGCCCGTTCGGCGAGTGCCGCCTGCTCGGCCTCGGTCGCGGGCCACAGCGGCTTGAAGCTGTACCACTGCTCGGGCGCCGCGGCGATCGTCGCGGCAAGCGCGTCGGCGATGGCCTGCGTCGCCCGCTGGATCTCCGCGGGCTCGCTCGAGCTGACGGTGATCGGATCGCCGTAGGTCACCAGGAACCGCTGCCGATCCTCGGAGCGACGGATCGCGACGTGGACGATCGCGGCGCCGGTCTTCGCGGCGAGTGCCGCCGGGCCGGCAGGCAGCGTCGTCCAGGAGCCGAACATTCGGACCGGCACGTCGTCCGGCCGGTAGCCCCAGTCGATGATCAGGGCCAGGATCTCGCGGCGCTTGAGCCAGCCGTACAGCTCGCGCAGGTTTCGCCACGGGATGAGCTCCACGCCCCAGGCCTTGCGCTGTGCCCGGAGGTGCTCGAACAGCTCGGGGAAGCTGGAGTCGTCGGCGAGCGCGGCGATGGGCCAGCCGTGGCGGGCGATACCGCGGGCGACGCCCTCCAGGTTGCCGATATGCGCCGAGGTCAGGATCAGGCCCTTGCCGCTCGCTTTCCAGTACGCCTCGAGCGGAAGGAGGGTCGAGGTGTCGACGAGCGCCGCAGCCTCGTCGTCGCTCAGGCGCGGCAGCCGCATCAGCTCGACGACGTAGCCGGCGTAGGCCCGGTAGGCCGCGAAGGCCTTGCGCCGGACCTCGAGGCTCGACGCTGGCCTGCCCAGGACGTGGGCGAAGTTGTCGTTGACGTAGCGGCGCTTCTTCGGCCAGAGCACGAACGTGACCTGGAGGAAGAAGCTGACGACGCCGCGCGCAACCGGGACGGGCAGCTGGCCCATGAGCCAGGCGCCCGCCCGGAACGCGTAGATCGCCGCCTTCTCGATGGGCCGCGGGCCGCGGCCCGTGCGAACCGGGCTCACGCGCCGGCCGCCGCCTTGTCCCGCGCGACCCTGGCGGCCACCTCGGCCGCGCTGGCGGGCCGGCTGGCGAGCTTCCGCAGCTTGCGCTGCTTGGGCGCCTCGGTCCCGACGAGCGTCTCGTTGTCGTCGCCGCGGATGAACGCCTCGACGCGGGTGAACGCGATGTCGTCGTGGATCTGCTGCGGCGGGCTCTTCATGAAGTAGCTCGACGGCGCGACGAGCGTGCCCTTGAGCCCTCGATCGAGCCCGAGCTTCAGGCAGCGGATGGCGTCGGTGATGACGCCGGCGCTGTTGGGGCTGTCCCAGACCTCGAGCTTGAGCTCGGCGTTGAGCGGCACGTCGCCGTAGGTCGTGCCCTCCATCCGGATGTAGCACCACTTCCGGTCGAGCAGCCACGGCACGTGGTCGCTCGGGCCGACGTGGACGTTGTCGTCGGCCAGCTCGTAGTCGAGCATCGAGGTGACGGCGTTCGTCTTCGAGATCTTCTTGGACTCGAGGCGCTCGCGCTCGAGCATGTTCAGGAAGTCCGTGTTGCCGCCGAAGTTCAGCTGGTAGGTCCGGTCGAGGCGGACGCCCCGATCCATGAACAGGCGGGTCATGACCCGGTGGGCGATCGTCGCGCCGACCTGGCTCTTGATGTCGTCGCCGATGATCGGCAGGCCTTCCTCAGCGAAGCGGCGCTGCCAGTACGGCTCGCGGCCGATGAACACCGGGATCGCGTTGATGAAGCCGACGCCGGCGCGCAGCGCCTGCTCGACGTACCACTTGGTCGCCTCTTCGGAGCCGACCGGCAGGTACGAGACCATCACGTCGACCTCGCGGTCCTTGAGGATCTGCACGATATCGGCCGTCGGGCCGGGGGCCTTCTCGATGATCTGGCTCAGGTACTTGCCGAGGCCGTCGTGGGTCATGCCGCGCTCGACCTTGACGCCGAGATTCGGGACCTGCTGGAAGACGTAGGTGTTGTTCGGCTTCGTGTAGATCGCCTCGGACAGGTCCTTGCCGACCTTGTTCTTGTCGATGTCGAAGGCGGCGACGAACTCGATGTCGCGGACGTGGTAGCCGCCGAGGCTGACGTGCATCAGCCCGGGGACGAAGTCGTCCTCCTTGGCGTTCTCGTAGTAGTAGCGGCCCTGGACGAGGCTGCTCGCGCAGTTGCCCACGCCCACGATGGCGACGCGGATCTTGCCGTCCTTGCGGCGGTTGCTGCCCGCCCAGGTGTTCTCGGGGTGGCTGCCGTTCTTGCTCTTGCCATTGCCGTTCTTGGCATTCGTGGCCATTCGTCTCTGCTCCTGTGTTGTTGGGTCCTGGTTGGTGGTTCGGATGAGGCTGCTTCCGGGCGATACTCGTCGCTTGCATCAGCGAAGCGGTCCGAGCTGGCGAGGCCCTCCGATCGAGGGCGTGGGGCGTGCCGGCTCAGCCCTCCCTCGACTGGGCGCGGACGTGGAGGATGCGCTGGATGGTCGTGATCGCGGCGAGGATCGTGATGAGGCCGAGGGTGGCGGACAGCGCCAGGTAGCCATAGGGGTGGGCCATCAGGCCGTAGATGCAGCTCATGACGCCGGGCGCGGTCTCAGTGCATGGCTCGGGCGCGATCAGCGGCTGCCACAGGCTCGTCCAGACCAGCCCGAGTGCGAGGATCGCGAGGCGCACCTCGCGCGGCGCGAGGCCGACGTTCATCAGGCCGCTCCCGGGCGCGAAGCCGAGGCTCTCGGCCTTCGCGCGGGTGTAGCTGACCATGAAGGCCGCGGTCATCGCGGCCCCGGCGAGGATGGCCCCCTCGGAGAAGCCGGCCGCGACCGATCCGGCGGCGATGCCGACGTAGACGATGCCCTCGCCGGCGCGGTCGAAGGTCGAGTCGAGGAACGCGCCGAGCTTGGATGCCTGGCCGGTCGCGCGGGCCAGGGCGCCGTCGAAGAGGTCGAAGATCCCGAACGCCAGGACGAGGATGCCGGCGGCGAGCCACCACTGCTGCGCCGCGGCGTAGGCCGCGACACACGTCCCGGCGAAGCCGATGAGGGTGAGCGCGTTCGGCGTGAGCCCGAGGCGCCCGAAGGCGGTCGCGACCGGCGTCGCGAGATTGCGAACGCGCTCGCGGGTCGCGGGCGTCACGAGGGAGCGCGTCACGAGACGGCCTGCTCCCGGTGCTCGAGTCCCAGGACGCGGCGCTCGTACTCGGCGAAGGCGTGGAACGCCTCGGGCAGGAGTCGTGACACGGTCTCGCGGCCGACGCGGCGGGTCTGGATGAGCCCGGCGACCCGGAGCCGGCCGAGATGCCACGAGACGAGCGGCTGGCTGAGCCCGATGCGCTCGATGAGCTCGGAGACCGTCGCCTCACCCTCGGCGAGGCGCTGGACGATCCGCAGCCGGTTCACGTCGGCGAGGGCCTTGTGGACGAGGCGGATCGAGCGCAGCTCGTCGGGCTGGTCGACGACGGCCGCGATGGTCGAGCGGATGTGCGCTGGGGATGGGGCCAAGAAGCAGCTCTCCGGGTGCGGCGTCGGCGGCGCATCCGCGCCCGTCCGGCGGCCCTCCTCCGGGCCGAAGGATCAACGACGATTTATATCAATATGCGTTGATCCGGGGCCGCTGTCAACCCTCCGGGCGTGTGGTAGATGGGCAGGTTGGAAGTTGCCGGGCTGCCTGCCGCCCACCTAGGCTCGGCCTAGGTCGACCAGGAGACGCCCGTTAGGGGTTCCGCTACAGGAGCGTTACTCGTCAGCAGCTCCGGCCGGGGCGCCGGGCGCGAACTTGTCGGACGGCAGCTACGTCCGCGAGGACGCGATGAAAGGTCACGTCGCGAGTGATGACCGCGTCGGTCTCGAGCGGCTCCGCGATTACTCGAGCAGTCGCAAGAGCGGGTTGAAGCGAAACTCCTGGCCGCCAGGGTTCGCGACGATTACGTCCCCCGCATCGATGCGGACGATGCGAAGCGGACCGCCCGAGCCTGGAACAGAAACCAACTGGCCGGAAGGTCCCGCCCCATCGAGGCGACCGTCTCGTCCAGTCCGCGTCACGACAAAGAGCTCTCCATCCGCTGGGCTACCGCTCGGGGCGCCTGCGTAGACGGTCACGTAGGTGGTCGGGTTGACCCAGCCCGCCCAAGCGTTCGTAGTCGTGAACACACCGCCGAACGTCGGAGCTTGAACGGCACCGAGCATCCCGGTCAGAGGCGGCGGATCCTCCTGAACGATCAGTGGACGGCCTGAGTCCTTGCTCTTGTCGCGAGGCTGCCCGGCGGTCCGAAACGACGCTTCAGCATCGAGTATCGCTTGCTTCTCCGGAGGAAGGGTCTCCCGGGCTCCGTTCGCCGCGCCGGTCGACGGCGATTGCATAGACAGTGCGACGGCCGCTGCGATGCCAACAGCCGCCCCTGCGCGGATGAGGAGGTGCTTCATGGCCTCGCCCCTAATGCCACTTGATGTCGCTGGCATATTTGATATCCGTCAGCGCTGTTGCCGAGTCCGTGGCGCACCGGTCAATCAGCTGATTCCAGCCTTCAGCAGCGGTATTGTCGATTCCGCTGTTATGACATGCGTTCGGGTCTGACTGCTGGGCGCACGCCGCATGTTGTGTGAGTGTCCCCTCAAAATAGATCTTCGACTTCCCATTGAGGGTGGCCCACTTGCTGATCTGCTGCCACTGCTTGGCTTGGGCGCCGTCCTCTCGATAGATCTCGGGCACCGCGTACGCGACGGACGCACCCCAGGCTACGTAGTACAGATCGTCCTGATACCAAGTATTCCCGCAGAGCGCCGCAGTCTGGGTCGTGCCGCTCTGGCGGCAGCCGGCGGCATCCCCGTAGTCAAACATCGACCAGTTCGTCTTGCCGTCGTACTGGTCCACCCAGTCGCGCGCCATCGTCGAACCGCCCCAACTGACCTCGATGTCCGCAGCAGCAACCGCATGCGCTTGGCCGTTGTAGGAATTATTGAGAATCACCTGGTTGATGTCGTTCATCATGGTGCCCCATGCACGTGCGTGGGCCTCGACCATGGCTGTTGAGAAGCCCGCGTTCTTGCTCCAGTTCTGGTAATTGCTCGTACCAACGCCGATCGCGACGTGCGCGTAGAAATTGTTGTCGGTGCAGTTCCAAAACCCGTGGGCATATTCAACGACGGCATTCCGGATCTGCGTCGTACTCACATAGCCGATGTTCCAGGCCCATGCACCATACCCTTTGACCGTGTCGTAGGACGGCTGGCCAAAGTCGAGAATCACCAAAGGAAACTGCGGCGCCGAGCCGTCCTCCAGTGTGTTTCCGAGGGTACACCCCATGTCGTACAGAGTTGAGGTGCTGACCGTGTCCATGTACCAGCTCTTGACCGCTTGCGGGAACGTGAAGGCAGCCACGGGTCGAGGGTTCGCAAGTCCCGCAATTGACGCCATGAGCAGGGCGCCAAGAACTACCGAGAATCCGCGCGTCGATGGCGATTGCATCTCGGGCCACCCTCATAGGGTGCGCATGGATCGAGCGATCCGTATCCTGCTAGCAGGCACATGCAGAGTCAAGCACCTACCGAAGCGGGTCACCTCGCGGGGCCGCTACAGAGGGGCCCGAGCGGTCGTCCACAGATCGTGCGCCGGCGAGGTGTTGTGTTGTGCCTTCTGGGTGCGCTCGTCGCCGGATGCGTAACACCGCCGACGGCGAGCCTGCCTCAAGCCTCAGGCAAGCCGAGTCCCAGTGCGAGCGCCAATTCATCCCCTGGCGTCGTTAGCCCCGCACCGCAACCAAGCGTCGTCGCGGAAGTCGCACTAGAGTCGCTCTTCGCGTTAGCGCCTGCAGTGGACGGCGTTTGGTATCTCCGTGGCGCGGAAGGCGCAATGCAGGTCGGACATGCCTCGAGTGACGGCTCGAGGCGTGAGGTTCCAGCCGGACCAGCTGCAGTCGCCCTCGCAGCGACGCCCGAAGCCCTCTTCATTCTTGAGGGCATTCCAACCTTTCAACCCAATCGCGCGCGCACCCATGTGCTGGAACGCGTTGACCCAAGCGCCTTGACCGTCATCAATGACGTGCGGACCCGAGGACTAACAACCGATCTCGCAGTCGATGGCGACTCAATATGGGTGGTCGCGACGAACGGTGTCCTCACAACCTACGACGCAGGATCGCTCACGGTGCGGGATGAGCGGCAACTTGAAGGCGGAGGAGCGGCTCGCGTCGTGGTGAGTCGCGAGGCACTGTGGGTTCTGAACAGTACGGTCAGCGACGACGGCGCGACAGTGCTGCTGCTCCATCGCCTCGACCGCGCTTCGTTGGGTGACGAGCAGATCATCACGATTCCGGATGCCATAAGCGACGCCGATCTGGCGCTCGGCGACCGCGTGTGGGTCGGCGCCGGGCGCGCCGACGCCTCGGGCCAGGGAAAACTGTACGCCTTCGGGCTTGATGGTTCAGCGTATGACCCGGTAACCATTGCACGGCCCGTAGCATTGTCCGCGGGCGCACGCTGGCTTTGGGTGGCGTCCGGAGACGGTAGCGTTGAGGCCGTTAGTGTCAATCTCGAAGGTAGACTCGCGCCGCTGACGGTCGGGCAAGGCGCAACTGACCTCGCTGTTGTCGGGACCGTGGTCTGGATTGCATCCGATCAGCTGGTCATCCTGGCGGAACCCTAGCCACTTTGGCTCAGTGGATTTGGTGCTCATGCCGTACCGATCCACGTATGCGATTTGCGGTGTACCGGGACGGCTGATTCCGGGACGCCGGCTCGATCAACCTCGGCGGATGGAGCTTCGTGAACTGGTTGGAGCGAGTACCCATTCGTAACGCGTCTAACGGAACGCAGCGTTTGGAGTGACCACCACACAAGGCGCGGGGCGGCAACTTCTGCCGTCCCCATCTACTACCCCGTCAACCCTCCAGGCCGATGCGGATCGGACGGTTACGGGCGAGCCGGGCGCCGATCCACAGGCTCACGATCGCCGGGATCGAGAACCAGGCGAGGAGGCCGAGGACCACCAGCTCGGCGAGGGCGATGGGCAGCCCCGCGCCGGCCCCGCCCGCGGGCTCCACCGTGGTCTCGAGCGCGCGCAGGCGATCGGCGAGGGTGCGCAGGTCCGTGGCGACGGACTGGCTGTCCGCGACGTTGGTGGCCAGCGCATCGGCCGTCGAGCGGAGGTCGAGCCCGAGCGCGCGCGACTGCGTCGCGAGATCGGCGAACTGCGAGGACGTCCCTGCGAACGGACGCGCGCCGAAGATCTCGAACGCACCGAGGCCGGCGATGCCATCGGACGCCGTCGCGAGCCGATCGGTCAGGTCCGCGGCCCGACGCGAGGCGTCGCTCGCCGAGGTCAGGCTCGCCCCGGCGTTCGACGCGCTGTCGGCGGCGTCGGAGAGGGCCGCCGCGGCAGGCTCGACCATCGCAACGAGCTCCTGGCGCTGGCGCTCGAAGCCGGTCGCGGCGTCACCGATCGCAGCGAACGAGCCGAGCAGCAGGACGGCGGCCGCGACGACGAGGAGCAGGCCCGTGGCGCCAAAGGCGATGAGCCCGATCCCGACGCGGCGTCGACGGCGGGCGACGGTCACTCGGGGCGAAGCTCCCGCCACAGGAGCGTCCAGCTGAAGAGCAGCAGGACCGCCGCGATCCCTGCCAGCGCGGCGAGCTGCCATGGGTGAGCGATCGTGCCGCTCAGGAACTCCCCCTGCAGCAGCGAGATGCCGTGGGTGACCGGCAGCAGGTACGCCCCGGCCTGGACCGCGGGCTGGAACTCCTCGATGTGCAGCACGAAGCCGCTGAAGAACATCGACGCGAGCAGCGTGAGCAGCGCGAGCTGGACCGCCTGGCGCTCCGAGTCCGAGACCACCGAGATGAGCAGCCCGAGCCCGAGCGACGCGATGAGCAGCAGGCCGATGACGAGGGCGACCGAGGCCGGCGACCCGAGCAGCGGCACGCCGAGAACCGTGACGAGCAGCCACGCCGAGATCGCGGCGATCGCCCCGCCGAGCAGGCCGAAGGCGAGGACCTTGCCGGCGACCAGCTCCGTGGCCCGCATCGGCGAGGACCGGAAGCGGTCGAGCGCGCCGCTGCTGCGCTCGCGCACGATCGACAGCGCGATCAGGGTGACCGCGAGGTGCTGCAGGACCAGCGCGAGGGCCGCGGTGCCGTAGAAGCCCACGATCGTCGGCTCCACGGGCGCGAGATTCTCGACGACCGGCTTCGTCGGCGACGCGATGACCTCGGGCGGGACCTTCAGCGCCTTGCCGTTGCGGCTGATGACGTATTTCTCGCCCTGCTCCGCGCCGATCCGGTAGATCTCGCGATTCACCGCCGCCGACATCGTCTCGGCCATGAAGCCCGTGTAGTTCGCGAGCACGGGGTCGGTGACGTCGGTGACGACCTTGAGCTCCGCCGCCTGGCCCGATTCGATCGTCTTGAGCGGATCCGGCGGGACCTCGATGACCACGTCGATGTCCTCGGTCCGGAGGCGCTGCTCGGCGGCCACCGGGTCGTTCATGACGTCGACCACCCTGATCCCGCGCACGTTGAGATTCTGGTACGTCGCGACGTCGGTCGGCAGGTTGGAGGTCGAGTCGATGATGACGATCGTCGCGAGGTCGCGCTTGATGCCCTGGTAGCCGAAGCCGAAGACGGCCAGGATCAGGAACGGCCCGAGGACCAGGCTGAGGACGGCCCCGGGGCGCCGGGTCACCTCGATGATCTCCTTGCCGACGATGGCGAGGATCCGGACGACGAGCTTGACGAGGCCCATCAGGCGGCGGCCCTGGCGTCGCCGGGACCGTCGTCGTCGGCGCCTTCCGGCGCCTCGGGCGCGGCCTCGTTCGATCGCGACCGTTCGACCAGGGCCGTGAAGACCTCCTCGAACGTCGGGCGGTACTCGCGCACCGCTTCGACGTCCGTGCCGGCCTCGGACATGGCCTGGATCGTGTCCGGCGTCGCCGTGCCGGCATCGTCGACGATGAGCTGGAAGGTCCGCGGCCCGGTCTGCCGCACCCCCCGGACGCCCGCCGGTCGCCGGAGCGCGGAAACGTCGAAGAGCCGCTCCATCGTGACCTCCACGACCTCGCCGCCGAGGGCCTCGCGACGGAGCGCGTCGGGCGTGCCGTAGGCGATGAGCCGCCCGTCCGACAGCAGCGCCACCCGGTCGCACTCCTCGGCCTCGGTCACGTACTGGGTGGTCACGATCGCGGTGACGCCCCGGTCGCGGAGGCGGTGGATCTCGTCCCAGACGGTCCGCCGCAGGAGCGGGTCGATGCCCGCGGTCGGCTCGTCGAGGATCAGCAGGTCCGGCTCGTGGACCATCGCCGCGGCGAGCTCGAGGCGGCGCTTCATGCCGCCCGAGAGCTGGCTCGCCCGTCGTCGGCGGACGTCCCACAGGCTCAGGAGCTGCAGGACGGCGCGACGGCGCCGCCAGCGCCGCCAGAACATCAGGCCATAGAGGGCGGCCGCGAAGTCGACGTTCTCGCCCACGCTCAGGTCCGGGTAGAGGCTGAACTGCTGGGGCATGTAGCCGATGCGCTCGCGGGTCCGACGCTTGAACGCGCTCGGGCGCTCGCCGAGCACCTCGACGGTGCCCGCGGTCGGGCCGAGCGAGCCGGTGATCATGCGGATCGTCGTGGTCTTGCCCGACCCGGACGGCCCGATGAGCCCGACGACCTCGCCGGCGGGAATCTCGAGATCGAGGCCCGCGACGGCCAGGGTCCCGTTGAAGCGGCGCGTGACGCCTGCCATGCGGACGGCGACCGACGACTCGATGGGGTGGGTCTCCTTCAGGCGCGATCAGCGGGTCTGGGGCGCCCGCGGCGCACAGCGTGCGCGGGTGGCGGTTGCAGGCGGACCCGCGTCCGATCACGCCCCGGCGACGGGCGCGTTGCGGCGCGTCGGCCGGGAGTGGCCGCGCGTTGCCGCGCGTTCCGGCGTTCGCGGCCATGCGTGCCCGCTCCGGGGCGGCGTGCGCGCCACCGCCGCCTACACTCGCCCGAATGGGACGGGGCCTCTCGACGCTCGTGCTGGGCGTCGTCGGCATCGGCGCATTCCTGTCCGGGCTCGAGCTGATGATCACCGCCGTCGCGCTGCCGGCGATCGTGGTCGACCTCGCCGACTGGACCGAGCTGCGGGCCGCCTCCTGGATCATCAACGGCTACCTGCTCGTCTCGATCGTGGTGATGCCGCTGGCCGGCCAGCTCGCCGACCGTCACGGGGTGCGGCGGGTCTTCCTGGTGGCCCTCGTCATCTTCGTCGCCGGCTCGATCCTGGCCGGCCGGGCGACCGGCCTCGCGGACCTGATCGCGGCGCGCCTCGTGCAGGCCGTCGGCGGCGGGAGCCTCATCCCGGTCGCGACCGCGGCCGCCTCGCACCTCTTTGGGGGTGCGGCCCGGGCGCGCGCGATCGGCGCGGTGGGGGCGCTGACCTTCCTGGGCATGGCCGCGGGCCCGTTCGCCGGCGCGTGGATCATGCAGACGGTCCATCCAGCGGCCGCCCTCGAGGCGGCGGGCGTGCGCGGCGCGCTCCTCGATGCGCTGGCGGACTCGTGGCGCTACGTCTTCTACCTCAACGTCCCGATCGGGATCGGCCTGCTCGGCCTGGGCTGGGCGGCCATCAGCGGCTGGGACCTGGAACGGCGCGCGAGCCGCCTCGACCTGCCCGGGGCGATCGCCGCCTCGATCGGGCTCGCCTGCCTCCTGCTCGGCGTGACGCTGGCGGGGAGTGAGCCCCTGGCGGGGGTGTCCGTCGAGCCGGCCGTGTTGAGCGCGATCCTCGTGGTCATCGCGATCGTGGCGTTCGCGGTTGCCCTGTTCGTCGGGCGGCGCCTCGAAACGCCGTTCATCGCGGCGCGCTGGTTCCGGCTGCCCGCATTCGCCTCGGCGACGCTCGTCTCGCTCCTGACCGGCTACGGCTTCGCGACGGCGATCATCGGCGGCGCGGTGTTCGTCGACCGGGTGCTGTACGGCGGCCCGGACCTGCAGCGGGTGGCCCTCGGCTCGCTGGCTGCGGCGACCGCGGTGGGCGCGCTCGCCTCGGGCCTGCTGTTGCGGTTCGCGGGCCTGCGGCTGACCACGATCGCCGGCCTCGCCGCCGCGACCATCGCCCTCGTCCGGATGGCCGGCTGGGCCCCCGGCACGTCCCTCGGCGAGGTCGCCGGGTGGCTGGCGCTGTTCGGGCTGGGCTTCGGGCTGACCGTGACGCCGCGGTCCGCGGCCGCGGTCGAGGCGCTCGGTCCAACGGCATACGGCGTGGCCTCCGCGGCCGTGACCGTGGCCCGCATGATCGGGATGGCCCTCGGGCTTGCGGCGCTGACCGCCTTCGGCTCCACGATCATCGACGAGCTCTGGGCCGCGATCCGGGCCACGCCGGACGCGTACAAGGCGTTCATCCCGGAGGACCTCCGGGACCGGGCCTTCAACGACGGCCTCGTCGTCCAGGCGCTGGAGCAATGGGCCAGTGGCGAGGCGGCCCGGATCCTCGTCGGCGTGTTCCTCGTCGCGGCCGCGGTCATGGCGGTCGCGGCCCTGCCCGCGCTGCGGCTCGACTCCGGGCGCGCGGGGGCGGCGAGCGGAGAGGAGCGCGCCCAACAGGCGCCGGCGGCCGTGGCCCCAGGCCTCTAGCGCGCTCGGCGGGCCCGCCCCTCACCGCCGGCGGGCCTCGCCGCCTGGCCGGGCGGCCCCATCCTCCGCCAGAAGTCGCGATACGCGACCTAGCGACTCGCGGAACCGGCCCAGGTTCTCTCGGAAGTCGCAATTCGCTACGTCTGGACCAAAGCGAGGCTCCCACGCCTGCGCGAGGTCGCCATTTCCGACTTTCGGAGGGATTCGGGCGCGTGGGCGTGGCGCGTGGGCGTGGCGCCTGCCAGGCACGCGCCACGGGAACAGACGCGAGGGGCGCCCCTGACCGCGCCTCGGCTTAGCCGCAGATGCGCGGGTGCGGCTTCGGGTGCGCCTCGACCGGGTCGGCGGGCTCGGAGGACAGGTAGTCGGCGATGACCTGGAGCTTCGGGATGGTCCCGTTCGGGCCCTCGGAGGTCTGCATGAAGAGGCGCTCGGTCGTCGTGTCGAAGGCGTTCTGGAGGCTGCGCGTGTGGCGGTGGACCTCCGTGATCGTGTAGAGGTACAGCCAGCTGTCGCTCGTATAGACCTCGACGGTCATGCCCAGCATCTTCGCTCCGTCGTTCCGGAGCGAGGCGTTCAGCAGCGGCAGGAACATGCCCTCACGGGCGTGGGCGTAGAGGTACGTCGCGCGGCCCTGGCCCGGCTGGAAGAGCGACGGGATGTACATCGCGACGTTGCACAGCGGGTAGTCGGGGTTGTAGTCGTTCTGGAGCACGATCGGCAGGTCGATGTCGAGGCGGCGGATGACGATCCTCGTCGCGACGCGATCGGGCGGGAAGGTCGGCGAGGCCTCCGGTCCGGTGCTGGCGCCGGGCAGGACGATGGCCGGGTCGATCGTCGGCAGTGGCTCGTACGTCGCGAGGGGTCGGGCGGCGGGCGGCTGCTCGACGGCGCTCGTGTACGACAGCAGTCCGCCGGCCAGCAGCGCCACGCCGAACGCGGTGAGGAGCGCCGGAATCAGGCGGAATCGAAGCCGCATCCAGACCGAATCCACGCCGGGACTCTACACCGGGTCGCCGGTGCGACTGGTCGACGCGAGAGGCGCGACGGGCCGCCACTGGCGCGACCGCTGGGCCGCGAGCGGCTGGCCCGGCGCTTCGGCGGCCGGGGCGCCGCAGCCGATGGCCCCGCTAGCCGCCGATGGCCTGCGCGGCTCCGTTGACGACGTCGAGGAAGGCGGGGATCAGCCCCAGCATCACGGTCAGCAGGCCCGAGATGGCGAGCCCGCCCCACACCAGCCGCCCGTGCGACAGGACCGGCTGCTCGGACTTCGGCTCGCGCACGAAGATGTAGAGCACGACCCGCAGGTAGTAGAACGCGGCGATGGCCGCGTTCAGCATCGTGATCACCGCCAGCACGCCGAGCGAGGTCCAGCCCGCCTCGCTCGCCTGGATCGCCGGCAGGATCACGTAGGCCTTGGCGAAGAAGCCCGCGGTCGGCGGGATCCCGGTCAGCGACAGCATGAATAGCGTCATGAGGATCGCGAGCCACGGCTCCCGGCGAATGAGCCCGGCGAACGTGTCGAGGTTCGAGGTCACCCCCGCCCTGCGCTGGACCGCGGCCACGATCGCGAACGCCCCGAGGTTCATGAACGAGTACGCGGCGCCGTAGAAGAGCAGGCCCTGCAGGCCGCCGATCTGCCCCGCCGCGAACGCCGCCAGGCCCACGAGCATGTAGCCGGTGTGCGCGATCGAGGAGTAGGCGAGCATCCGCTTGACGTTGTTCTGGGTCAGCGCGACGAGGTTGCCGAGGGTCATCGTCAGCACCGCGAGGACGATCACGACCTGCAGCCAGTCCGTCCGCAGCGGCCCGAGCGCATCGACGAAGAGCCGCAGGATGAGCGCGAACGCGCCGATCTTGGGCCCGACCGACAGGTAGCCCGTGATCGGCGTCGGCGAGCCCTGGTAGGCGTCGGGCGTCCAGTAGTGGAACGGGACCGCGGCGATCTTGAAGGCCACGCCGGTGGTCATGAACCCGAGGCCCAGGACGAGGCCCGCCTGCATGACGCCGCCGCTGACGGCGGCCTCGAGCGCCTCGCGGACCCCGGCGATGCTCGTGGTCCCGGTGACGCCCCAGGTGAACGCGAGCCCGAACAGGAAGATCGCCGAGCTGAACGAGCCGAGGAGGAAGTACTTGATCGCGCCCTCGGTCGAGTAGCCGTCGGTCTTGTGGTAGCCCGCGAGCATGTAGCCGGGCAGGACCATGAGCTCGAGGGCGACGAACAGGACCAGCAGGTCCGCCGACGCGGAGATCAGCATCGCGCCGGTCATGGCGAAGACCAGGACGACCGCGAACTCGGCCAGCGGCAGGCCGCGCGGCTCGAGATAGTCCGGCCCGAACGCGATCGTGAACGCGACGATCGAGACGAACAGGAGGTCCAGGAACGTGGTCAACCCGTCGACCACGTAGCCGTCGCCGAAGGCCGTCCGCGGCGCGTCGGCCGCGAGCGTGCCGGTCGTCACCGTCAGCAACGCCACGATGGCGAGGCCGACCATGCTCACGACGAGGACCGGGTCGCGCCGGTTCGGCGCGACGAGATCGGTGATCAGGATGGCGATCGCCACGCCGACGCCGGCGAGGAACGGCGCGATCGTGACGAGATCGTCGACGGTCACGAGACGGCGCCCTCGACGGGCGTCAGGGCGCTGCCGGCCTCGTCACAGCCCGGCCGCCCGGGTCGCAGCGCGAACAGGCGTGCCGCCACGACGGCGACGACCAGCCCCAGCCCGACGATCGGGACCAGCGGGTCAAGCGCGATCGCGGTTCCGGAGTTGGCCGCGGTGAGCGCGCTGGAGACGGGCGCCGCGAACAGGTCCAGCAGGATCCCCGGGAAGAGGCCGAAGACCACGACCAGCGCCGCCAGTGGCGCGACGGTGAGGATCTCGGTCGGGGTCATGTCGGTGAGGTGGTGCTTGAGGCCGAGCAGGAACGGCGACGGCTCGCCGAGCACGACCCGCTGGAACATCCACAGCAGGTAGGCCGCCGACAGGATCATCACGAACGTGGCCACGGCCGCGGCCCACGGATTGGCGACGAACGTGCCGACCAGGGTCAGGAACTCGCCGACGAAGCCGGACAGGGCCGGCAGTCCGGCCGAGGCGAACACGAAGAAGCCGAGGAGCGCCGCGTAGACCGGGGTGAGGGCCGCGAGGCCGCCCATCTTGGCGATCGTCCGGTCGTGGGTCCGCTCGTAGATCACGCCGACGAGGAGGAACAGCGCGCCGGTGATCAGGCCGTGGTTGACCATCTGCAGGATCGCCCCGTCGAGCGCCTGCTCCTGGAACACGAAGATGCCCAGCGTCACGAAGCCCATGTGGCTGACGGAGGAGTAGGCGACGAGCCGCTTCAGGTCGGGCTGGACCATGGCCACGATCGCGCCGTAGATGATCGCGATCAGGCTGAGCGCGATGATCAGCGGCGCGTAGGTGTGCGACGCGTCCGGGTACAGGGTCAGGCTGTAGCGGATGAAGCCGTAGCCGCCGAGCTTGAGGAGCACGCCCGCGAGGATCACCGAGCCCGCCGTCGGCGCCTCGGTGTGGGCGTCCGGCAGCCACGTGTGGAACGGGAACATCGGGACCTTGATGGCGAAGGCCAGGAAGAACGCGGCGAACGCGAGCAGCTGCAGCCCGTCGGCGAAGCCCGTCGTGGCGGCGAACGAACGAAGCGCCTCGAAGTCGAACGCGCCCGTCCAGGCGCCGCCGTGGGCGCCCTGGTAGGCGAACGCGGTGGCGAGGATCGCCACGAGCATCAGCAGCGACCCGACGAGCGTGTACAGGACGAACTTGATCGTGGCGTAGATCCGGTTCGAGCCGCCCCAGATCCCGATGATCAGGTACATCGGGACGAGCACGACCTCCCAGAAGATGTAGAAGAGGAACGTGTCGAGGGCCAAGAAGACGCCCACCATCCCGACTTCCAGGATCAGGAACGAGATCATGTATTCCTTCACCCGGACCTGGATCGGGCCGAAGCTCGCCAGGATGCTGATCCAGGTGAGCGTCGTGGTCAGGATCACGAGAGCCAGCGACAGGCCGTCGATGCCGAGCTTGTACTGGATCCCGAAGGCCGGGATCCAGACCGCGGCCTCCTTGAGCTGGAAGGTCCCTGCGGGCGCGTTCGGGTCGAGGTTGACCGCGACCAGCAGCGACACCACCCAGGTGGCCAGCGAGAACGCCAACGCGAGCTGGCGCGCCCAGCGCACCGGCGAGAAGCCGATGACCAGCGCGCCGACCAGCGGCAGGAACGTGACGAGCGTGAGCCAGGGGATCGACATCGCCTACCGGCCCAGGATCACGAAGTACGAGCCGGCCATGGCGATCAGCCCGAGGGCGATCCCGAGCGCGTAGTTCTGGACGCGACCCGTCTGGACCCGGGCGAGGTCCGTGCCGCTCCGCCGGGTCAGCGCGCCGATGCCGTTGACGATGCCGTCGATGACGTTCCGATCGAACCAGGCCATGGCATACGCGATCCGGCCGCCGATGACGACGAACAGCAGGTTGTTGATGTCGTCGAACCACCACTTGTTGGCCGAGGCGCGGTACAGGAACCACAGCCGCCTGGTGATGCTCGCGACCAGCTTCGGCCGGCCGGGCAGCCGCAGGGCGCCGAGCTCGACGCCGAAGAGGCGCCAGGCGATGAGCACGCCCGCGACCGCGACGCCGATGCTGATCAGGATGAGCACGCCGTCGATGCCGCCGAGGTTGAACGCCGCCTCCGGGCGCCCGAGGATCTCCTCGCCCTGCTCGAAGATCGGGTGGAGCCAGCTCGTGAGGAGGCCCTCGCCCTCGACGCCGAACAGCGGTCCGAGCGGCGGGCCGGGCCACGACAGGATCGCGCCGAGCACGACCGAGGGGATCGCCAGCAGCCACAGCGGCACGGTCATGACCCGCGGCGACTCGTGGATCCGCGGCTCGACGTCCTTCGCGACGCGACTCTCGCCCCAGAACGTAAGGCCGATGAGCCGGAACATGTAGAAGGCGGTCATGATCGCCACGACCACGCCGATCGCCCAGACCCACTCGAACCCGAGCTTGTACGTCTCGCCGAGGATCTCGTCCTTGCTGAAGAAGCCGGCCAGGGGCGGGATTCCGGAGATGGCGATCGCGCCGATCAGCATCGTCCGGTAGGTCTGCGGGATCTTCTTCGCGAGGCCGCCCATCTTGCGCATGTCCTGCTCCTCGTGGACGGCGTGGATCACCGACCCGGAGCCGAGGAACAGCAGGCCCTTGAAGAAGCCGTGGGTCATGAGGTGGAAGATCGCGGCCGTGAAGGCACCCACCCCGAGCGAGGCGAACATGTAGCCGAGCTGGCTCAGGGTCGAGTAGGCGAGCACGCGCTTGATGTCGGTCTGGGTCATCGCGATCGAGGCGGCCAGGATCGCGGTGAAGATGCCGATCCCGGCGACGATCACCATCACGTCCGGCGCCATCGCGAAGATCGGATTGGCCCGGGCGACGAGGTAGACGCCCGCGTTGACCATGGTCGCCGCGTGGATCAGGGCCGACACCGGCGTCGGGCCCTCCATCGCGTCGGGCAGCCAGACGTGGAGCGGGAACTGGGCGCTCTTGCCGACCGCGCCCGCGAAGATGAACAGCGCGATCAGCCAGATCGGGATGGGGAAGGGCGCGAAGGTGTTCGAGGTCAGGATCCCGATCGAGTCCTGGATGTTGAGCGTCCCGGTGTCGACGAAGATGCCCATGATCCCGAGGGCGAAGCCGACGTCGCCGACGCGGTTCGTGATGAACGCCTTCTTGCTCGCCTCGGCTGCGCTGCGCTTTCGGTACCAGAAGCCGATCAGGAGGTAGCTGCAGAGCCCCACGCCTTCCCAGGCCACGAAGACCGCCAGCCAGCTGTCCGCGAGGACCAGCAGGAGCATGGAGACCATGAACAGGTTCAGGTAGGCGAAGAAGCGCCAGTAGCCCGGGTCGTGGCGCATGTACCCGATCGAGTACACGTGGACGAGCATGCCGATCGTGGTGACCACGATCAGCAGCACCGCGGTCAGCTGGTCGACGCGGAAGCCGATGTCGACCGAGAAGCTGCCGGCAGGGATCCAGTGCCAGAGGGTGATCGCGACACCGGCCTCGCCCGCACCGCCGCCGAGCACGTTCGCGACGACGATCATCGCCGCGACCCACGACAGGACGACGGCGCCGACGGGCGCCCAGAACGCGTCCAGCCCGAGCCGCCGCCCGATGGTCGCCGTGACGATGAACCCGGCCAGCGGCAGCGCGATGATCAGGACGGTGAGCAGCTCCAGGCTCACGCCGCGGGCCTCATCGGCGCATCGCGTCGTACTCGTCGACGAGCGGCGTCTTGCGGTTGCGGAAGATGGCGATGACGATCGCCAGCCCGACGGTCGCCTCCGCGGCGGCCACCGCCATGACCATCAGCGCGATCACCGCGCCGTCGCCCTGGAGGTTCGGGACGAACGCGCCGAAGGCCACGATCGTGAGATTCACCGCGTTCAGCATCAGCTCGATCGACATCAGCATCGAGATCGCGTTCCGGCGGGCCAGGAAGCCGAACGTGCCGATCGCGAACAGGGCGCCGGAGAGCGTGAGGTACGTGTTGAGCTGGTCGCCGATGCCCATCAGGGCACGTCCTTCTCGCGCTTGGCCAGGAACACGCCGCCGATCACGGCCGCGAGCAGCAGCACGCTGACCGCCTCGAACGCGAGCACGTAGCGATCGAAGAGCAGGTTCGCGAGGTCCCGCGTCGCCGTCTGGACCGCCGCCGAGGTCGGCTGCCACGTGGTCCCGGCGGCCGCCACGGCCACCAGGACGGCGAGGATGATCGCCGCGATCGCCGCGGGCGTGGCCTGGGTCTGGAAGACGAGGCGATTCGAGCCGACCTTCTCCTGGGTCAGCATGATCGCGAAGAGGATCAGGACGCTGATCGCGCCGATGTAGACGATCACCTGGGCCGCGGCCACCATCGCCGCGCCGAGGGTCACGTAGATGCCGGCGAGGGCCAGGAAGCAGACGATCATCGCCAGGCCGCAGCGGATGATGTCGCGCATCGTCACGACGGCGATGCCGCTGACCAGCATCAGCGTCGCCAGGCTCGCGACGAGCGCGTCGTCGAACGTCTGGTTCGGGATCAGGAACAGGACGAAGAGCGCCGGCGTGAGCACGATGGCGCCGGCGATGCCGGCCGCGATCAGGTACAGCCAGGCCCGCATCGGTCGGCTACTTCAGGTGGGCGGACGTGCCGCCGGACCCGGCGTCGTCGCCATGCGCCCCGTGCCCACCCGCGTGCCCGTGGCCGCCATGGCCATTGCCCGCGTCGCCGTTACCGCCCTCGCGGGACAGCGTCGCCGGCAGGACCGTGAGCAGCCGGTCCGAGGGCACGAAGCGGCCGGCCTCGATCGCCCGCTGCAGCCAGTCGCGCTCCTTGCGGATGTAGGTGACCTCGGTCTCGCGGTCGACCTGGGCCATCGCCATGAGGTCGATCATCGGCTCGGCGCGGCTCGAGTGGGCGAGCTCGAACTCGCCGCCGTCCCGGAGCGCGTCGTAGGGGCAGGCGTCGACGCAGATGCCGCACAGGATGCAGCGACTCTCATCGACCTCGTACTTCTGCAGTACCCGCGGCTTGGGCATGAGGGCGCCAGTCGGACAGGTCTCGGCGCAGCGGCCGCAGGACACGCACGGCGTGTCGTTGAGGCTCATGTCGAGCGGCGTCGTGACCAGCGTGTCGAAGCCGATGCGCATGAAGTCGTAGCACGCCGCCCCGACGACCTCGGCGCAGACCTGGGCGCAGCGGCCGCAGTCGATGCAGCGCGACGGCTCCCGGAGGATGAAGGCGTGCGAGTCGTCGCGGACGTAGTCGTGGTTCACGCCGGTGAACCGGTTCTCGCCGACCGAGCGCAGGCCCGCGCCCTGGTGCGGGTTCGGCTCGAGCGTCGTCAGCGTCGTCTCGTACTCGATGCCGAGGCGGCGCAGGTCGCAGTAGCCGATCGCCTCGCAGGTGCACTGGAGGCAGCGCGTCGACTCCGCGACGATGTCCTCGCGGGCGTACGGGAACTCGTACTCCACGTAGCTGTGCTTGCGCTCCTCGGCCTCCATCGCCTTGAGCCGGTAGCGCGGCTCCTTCACCTCGGAGGTGAAGGGCACGATCGACAGGAAGATCGGCTGCGGCTCGGCCAGGGTCTGGCGGGTCCGGATCTCGGCCAGGTCGTTGCCGCGCAGGAACGCGTCGACGGCATAGGCCGAGCGGCGGCCCTCGGCGATCGCCTCGACGACGGTGGCCGCCCCGACGCGTACGTCGCCGCTGCCGAAGACGCCGGGCCGCCCGGTCTCGAAGGTGACCGCGTCGGCCTGGAGGCGCTTGTTCTTGGTCGCCTTGGGGCCCTGTGACCCGGGGCCGATCCAGTCGAGCTCCGGGCCCTGGCCGATCGCGAGGAGGACCCGGTCGCAGGGGATCGTGAACTCTGTGCCGGGGGCGGGCTCCGGCCGGCGCCGACCGGACGCGTCGGGCTCGCCGAGCTGCATCCGGATGAACTCAACGCCGGTGACGTTGTTGTCCTTGTCCGTGATGACGCGCGAAGGGCCCGCCTGGAAGATCGCGGTGACGCCTTCCTCGATGGCCTCGTGGACCTCGTTCGCGGCGGGCATGTCCTTCATGTCGCGGCGGTAGACGAGCGTGACCTCCTTCGCGCCCTGGCGGATCGAGGTGCGCGAGCAGTCCATCGAGGTGAACCCGCCGCCGATGACCACGACGCGCTTGCCCTTGTGGCCGGGGTACGGCAGGCCGAGCGTCGCCGTCCGCAGGTACTCGAGGCCGTCGAGCACCTCCGGCGCGTCCTCGCCGGGGATCCCGAGCTTGTTCGTGTCGTAGCAGCCGATCGCGATGAGGATCGCGTCGAAGCCCTGGTACTGCAGGTCGTCGAGGCTGAAGTCGCGTCCGAGGCCCTGGTTGCATACGATCTTGCCGCCGAGGCGGGTCACGCTCTCGTACTCGGCCTCGAGCACCTCGACCTTGGGCAGGCGGTACTGCGGGATGCCGTAGCGGAGCATCCCGCCCGGTGCCGGGTCGCGCTCGAAGACCGTGACGTCGTGGCCGGAGAGGAGCAGGTAGTAGGCCGCGGCCATCCCGGCCGGGCCGGACCCGATGACCGCCGCCCGGCGGCCGGTCGCCGCCTGCTGCTCGAAGGGGATCGGCGGGTCGAGGTTCTCGTCCAGCATCGACTGGATGACCATGTCGCCGGCGTACCGGTGCGAATCGCGGATCGCGATCGCCTCGTCGACCTCGTCGCGGCGGCAGTGCTCCTCGCATGGCGCGGGGCAGACCCGCCCGAGGACCGACGGGAACGGGATCGTCCGCTTGAAGATCCGTGTCGACTCCCGGAAGTTGCCCTCGGCGTTCTGCTTGAGGAAGCCCGGGATGTCGATGTGGCTCGGGCACTTGTTCTGGCACGGCGGCAGGCAGTACGCGTTGTGGTCGCTGAAGATCAGCTCGAGGTTGGTCCGCCGGAGCCGCCGGATCTCCTCGGTCTGGGTGGCCACGACCATGCCGTTCTCGGCGGAGCGCGAGCACGAGATCGGCGGGTGCTCCTCGCCCTCGACGTCGACGACGCACATGCGGCAGGCGCCGAACCCGGGCAGCTTCGGCTCGTAGCAGAGGGTCGGGATCTCGATGCCGTTGTCGCGGCAGACCTCGAGGATCGTCTGGCCGTCGAGACCCTCGACGACGCGGCCGTCGACCTCGATGCGGATGCGCGGCGTCGACTGCGGGCGCTGCGGCGTCTGGGTCGTCAGGTAGGTCTCGGCGAGGCTGTCCTCGAGCGGCACCAAGGTGTCGAGCTTGATCGGCTGGTCCGGGCGGCTCTCCGGGCGGGCCTCGTGCTCGCGCGGGACGTGTGGCTCGTGGCGCTCGCGCTCACCCGCGCCGGGCTCGCGCGGCGCGACCTCGGATGCCGGGCGCTCGATCAGGTCGGTCATGCCTGGGCCCTCGCCGGCTGGGCGCCGCTCGGGGATGCGCCGCGGCCCCGCGTGGCGGCGGCCACGCCGAGCGCGATCGGGCGGCACACGCCGGCCGGGCACTGGCCGCGGAGGTAGTGCGCGTCGACCTCGTCGCGGAAGTAGCGGAGGCCGCTCAACATCGGCAGCGTCGCCAGGCGCTCGTGGTCGCACAGGCCGGAGCCGACGACATCCGCGCAGAGGTCGGTCAGGAGGTCGAGGTCGCCGCCGCGCGACGTGCCGGTCGTCAGCCGCTCGCCGATCTCGGCGATGCGCCGGACGCCGATGCGGCAGGGGATCGTCTTGCCGCAGGCCTCGTCCGCGGCATAGCGGGTGAGCAGCCGGCCGAGGTCCACGACGCAGGCGCGACCGTCGGCAACGATCACCGAGCCCGACCCGACGTGCGCGCCGGCGGCGCGGAGGGCCTCGAACGTGTACGGCGTGTCCAGCGCGCTCGCGGGGAGGATGCCGCCGGTGGGGCCGCCGACGACGACGGCCTTCAGCGCCCGCCCGGCCCGCGCCGCGCCACCGAGGGCCACGATGTCGCGGAGGGGCGTCCCGAACGGCACTTCCGCGACGCCGCTGCGGGCGTGGCCGCGGACGTCGACGAGGATCGTCCCCGGCGCATCGCTCGTGCCGATCGCGGCGAAGGCGGCGCTGCCGCTGCGCAGGATCCACGGCACGGCCGCGAGGGTCTGCACGTTCTGGATGACCGTCGGCGCGTTGCGGAAGCCCTTCGTCGCCGGATGCGGCGGACGCTGCTCCGGCTGGCCGCGCTTGCCGTCGAGCGCCTTCAGGAGGACGGTCTCCTCGCCGAGCATGTAGGCGCCCTGGACCGGCCGGACCTCGATCTCGAGGCGCCGGCCACTGCCGAGCGCGTCGTCGCCGATGAAGTTGCGAGCGAAGGCCGCGTCGACGGCAGCCTGCAGCCGCCGGACCGTCTCGGTCGCCGTCGAACGAACCGAGATGAACGCCTCCTCCGCGCCGATCGCGAAGGCGGCGATCGCCACACCCTCGATCACCGCGTAGGGGTTGGTCTCCAGGAGCGTCCGGTCCGTGGCGGAGCCCGGGTCCGCGCCGTAACCGTTCGCGACGACGTAGCGGGCCCTCGCGGGCGTGCTCGCCGCCGCCTGCCACTTCGCGGCCGTCCGATGGCCCGCGCCGCCTCGGCCGCGCAGCCCGCTCGCCTCGACCTCGGCGATCGTGCCCGCCGGGCCCAGCTCGCGGACCGCGCGCCGGAGCCCGTCGAAGGCGCCCGCCGCAACGGCCGCGTCGAGATCCGTGGGATCCGCCGCGCCGCGACGGGCGAGCAGGATCGAGGGCCAGCCCTTCGGCGCCGGCAGGATCGCGGTCACTGCCGCCGTCCTCCGAGCGACGAGCCGAGCGAGGAGAGGTACGCGTCGTCGGACGGCCGGCGGCGGCTGATCTCGGCGGCCTGCTTGCTCGCGGCCGGCGGCTCGAACCGGAAGTTGCCGTAGTACGAGGCGGTCCCGTAGACCATCGCGTACCACGTGCCGGTGCGCTCGCTGATGCGCTTCAGGGCGGCCACGGGCAGGTGCCCGAACGCCGCCTGCGTCGCCTCGAGCATCTGGAGGAGGCGCTTCGGGTCGTGGTCGTGGAGATCCAGGATCTGGTCGACCGTTGCCATGTCGAAGCCGGCGAAGCGCTCGTAGGCCGGATCCGGCACGGCCCGGCCGGAGCGTCGGAGCGCGGATTCCTCGCGCCGCTCGCCGTACGTCTCGGGCGGGCCCCAGTGGACGTGGAAGCGGCCCTTGGTGTCCATGCCGCCCATGTCAATGCACTCGATCGGGCAGGCCTGGGCGCACTGGAAGCAGGTCTCGCACTTGAGGAGGCCGTTCTCGTCGTACAGGAGCTGGAGGCGGCCGCGGAATTTCGTCGCGACGTCCGCGGTCATCTCCGGGTAGCGGACCGTAGCCTTGGGCGCGAAGAAGCGGCGCAGGGTCAGGGCCATGCCCTTGACGATCCCCAGCCCCGGGATCATGCCCGGCAGGACGCTCATGTGGCCCTCAAGGTGTCGACGGCGAGGACCGCGAGCGCCGTGATGAACAGGTTCAGGAGCGAGGCGGGGAGCAGCCACTTCCAGGCGAAGCCCATCAGCTGGTCGATGCGGACCCGCGGCAGCGTCCCGCGCATCCAGACGAAGACGAACACCAGCGTGAACGTCTTGCCGAGGAACCAGAACAGGCCGGCGACCCAGTCGAGGTTGATGTACGCCCACAGCCCGACGAGCCCCGCCGCGACGACGTTGAACAGGACGAAGCCGATGATCAGGGCGACCCACCAGCGGGTCTTGCTGCGGAACAGGTAGAACGGCGCGGCAAAGACGAGCGTCGCGACCAGCGGCACGATCGCCACGAAGAAGAGCAGGCCGATGCCGAGCGAGCCCGGATCGACCACCCAGCTCAGGTGCGGGAACGGGAACGGCGCGTTCCAGCCGCCCAGGAACAGGACGGTCGTCAGCGCCGAGACGATGAACACGCCGATGTACTCGGCGAAGAAGAAGAACCCGAAGCGCATCCCCGAGTACTCGGTCGCGAAGCCGGCCACGATCTCCGAGTCCGCCTCCGTCAGGTCAAAGGGCGTCCGGTTCGCCTCCGCCGTCGCCGCGATGGCGAAGATCAGGAAGCCGAGCGGCTGGCGGAAGGCGTACCAGTCGGTGAACCAGCCCGAGGCGCCCTGCTGCAGGACGATCTGGTTGAGGCTCATCGTGCCGGCCAGGATGACGAGCCCGACCACCGACAGCGTCAGCGGGATCTCGTAGCTCACGATCTGGGCGGCCGAGCGCAGGCCGCCGAGCAGCGAGTACTTGTTGAAGCTCGACCAGCCGCCCATGAGCAGCCCGACGACCGTCATGCCGCCGATCGCGAAGAAGTACAGCAACCCAAGGTTGAAGTCCTGGGCGATGAGGCCCGGCGCGAAGGGGATGACCAGCGCGCTCAGCGGCATCGTCGCGAAGACCACCACCGGCGCCCAGGTGAACACGACCGGGTCCGCGCGGCTCGGGGTGAAGTCCTCCTTCATGAGCACCTTCAGCCCGTGGACCGTCGACAGGAGCGTCCCCCACGGACCCACCCGGTCCGGCCCGACCCGCAGGTTCATGAGGGCGATGATCTTCATCTCCATGTAGATGATCACGAAGGCGATCGGCGGGGCGAGGAGGAGCAGCACGGTCGCGGCGAGCACGAACCGGACGATCGGCAGGTTGAAGACCAGGATGTCGAGGATCTGCTGCCCGAACAGCGCGATGACGATGATCAGCCCGGTGAGCGTGACCGCCAGCAGCGGCACGAGGATCAGCAGCGCCCGACCCGGAAGCGTGAGATTGTCCCAAGTGCGGGAGAGAGCGGTCACTTAGGAGTCCCTCGCCGGAGCTTGGGCGAGGCGAGGCCAAGGCGACGGCGAGCACGCCTGCGAGCGCACTTGAACGTGCGTGAGCAGGCGCGCGCAGGCGGCAACGCGGGCATCGCCCGTCCGAGCGCCGGCCTCGCGCGTCACTTGTCGACACCTCCCATCACAGGATCAAGCGACGCCATGATGGCCATCGTGTCGGCAAGCAAATTACCGGGTAGAAGCGCACCGACGGCCTGCAGATGGATGAAGCTCGGGTCGTGGATCTTCAGCCGGAACGGCTGGTCGGTGCCGTCGCTGATGGCGTAGGCGCCGTAGACCCCGCGCGGGCCCTCGACGGCGGCCCAGGCTCGTCCGGGGCGCGGGCGCAGGAGCCGCGGCAGCTTGGCCATGATCGGCCCGTCGGGCATCTTCTCGAGGCACTGGTCGATGATCCGGAGGCTCTGCTTGACCTCCTCCATCCGGAGCAGGTAGCGGGCCAGGGAGTCGCCCTCGGTCCGGGTCGGGATGTCGAACTCGAGCTCGGGGTAGATCGAGTAGGGATGCGTCCGCCGCAGGTCGAACGGCACGCCGGTGGCGCGCAGGTTCGCGCCGGTCATGCAGAACCGGAGGGCCGTCTCGCTGTCGATGACGCCGAGCCCGCTGGCGCGGCGGACGAAGATCTCGTTCTCGTTGAGCAGCGAGATGTTCGAGTCGATCTGGCCAATCGCACGGCTCATCCAGTCCCCGAGCCGGCTCAGGAACTCGTGGTTGAGGTCGCCGTTCACGCCGCCGATGCGGAAGTAGTTGAAGAGCATCCGCTGGCCGGTCAGGGCCGCCAGCATCTCGACGATCTCGTCGCGCTCGATGAACGACCACAGGATCGGGGTGAGCCCGCCGAGGTCGAGGGCGAACCAGCCCATGAACAGCGCGTGGCTCGCGATCCGGTTGAGCTCGCCCGAGAGCACCCGGATGTACTCGGCGCGGCGCGGCACCTCGACGTCGAGCAGCTGCTCGTAGGCGCACACGGGCGCCCACTCGCAGAACAGCGACGAGATGTACTCGAGCGGGTCCACCTGGCTGATCGTCTGGTGGTAGTCGGCGTTCTCGACCAGCTTCTCGACGCCCCGGTGGAGGTAGCCGAGGACCGGGTCGATGTCGACGACGCGCTCGCCGTCGAGCTTGAGCACGACCCGGAGCACGCCGTGCGTCGACGGGTGCTGGGGGCCCATGTTGAGGAACATCTCGCCGTCGCCGAGCGTGTAGAACTCGGCCTCGCGCTCGGTCCGCGGCGGGTACGGCGGGATCGGCTCGTAGAAGGCGTACTCGTCCTCGACCAGCACGTGCGGGTCGTCGAGGGAGGGGCGCGTGCCGGCGGGGAAGCCGCCGGGGGATCGAGGCGGGGTCTGCGTTGCCATGGCGGTCCTCAGGCGCCCGTCCGGCGCACGACACCAGGCGCGGCATCGACCGGGCTGTGGGTCCGCTCGACGTGGCGCACGCCGGCCCCCGGGGATCGGGCCGCGTCGTCGGGCAGGTAGAAGTCCTTGCGCAGCGGGAAGCTCGTGTAGTCGGGCGGCATGTAGATGCGGCGCAGGTCGCGGTTGCCCTCGAACGTGATCCCGAACATGTCGTAGGTCTCGCGCTCCATCCATTCGGAGCCCTGCCACAAGAACGTGACCGAGGGGATGCGCGGGTCGTCGCGGGACAGGCCCTCGACGATGACCCGCAGCCAGTCGGAGCTCGTCGAGCTCCAGAGGTGGTAGACGACCTGCATCTCCGTGCCGGTATCGACGCCGGCGAGGTCGGCGAGCATCATGAACTGCAGCTCCGGCTCGTCGTGGAGGGCGGTCAGCACCTCCTGGACGTCGCCGGCGCCGATCCGAATCTCGGTCTGGTCGTGGCGCTGCTTCGCGGGCCCGTGGAGGAAGGGCTCGAATCGTCCCTCCAGCCGGCGTGCCAGTGCTCGATCCATCGCCTAGACCCCGGCCGGGACCGTCGGGCCGATCGCCCGTTCCGGCCAGTGGCCGCGACGATCCTTGACGAGCTGCTGCAGCTTCATCATCCCGAAGATCAGGCCCTCCGGCCGCGGCGGGCAGCCGGGCACATAGACGTCCACGGGCATGATCCGGTCGATGCCCTCGACCGTGGAGTAGCTGCGCTTGTAGCGCCCGCCGGAGCAGGTGCAGTCGCCCATGGCCACGCACCACTTCGGCTCCGGCATCTGCTCCCAGAGGCGGAGCAGCGGGCCGGCCATCTTGGTCGTCAGCGTGCCCGCGACGATGAGCACGTCGGCCTGGCGCGGCGAGGCCCGGAACGGGAAGGCGCCGAAGCGGTCGATGTCGTTCTTCGAGGTGGCGTAGCTCATCATCTCGATCGCGCAGCAGGCGAGGCCGGAGAGCAGCGGCCACAGGCTGTTGGCCCGGAGCAGGTCGAGGACGTAGTCCGCCTTGGTCGGGATGACCTCGAGGATGCCGCTCCAGCGGGCGTCGTCACGGCGGCCCGCCTGCGTGGCGCCGAACTCGGCGAGATGGGTGACCTCGGCGGGCCGCCCGCCCTCGTAGGCGTTCGGGTCGGCTGGGGCCCAGAGGTCGTTCTTGAGCACGAGCGGCTCGGCGACGGCGGTGGAGCCTGGGACGGTCAGCGCGGACGGAGCGTTGCCGGTCTGGTCGGAGGACATCGGCTCTGCCGCGTGCTCCTCGGGCGTCGGTTCGTAGGCGGGTCGATCGGTCATCGCTCGTGCATCCAGTCAGGTCAGGCGGGGGTTCGGTGGAAGGTTCGAGTCATGCGTCGTTGACGGGCCGCTCGCCGGTCGGTGGCCGACCATCGCCGATCGCCTCGCCGGGTCCGCGCCAGCTCAGCACGCCCTTGCGCCAGGCATAGGCGAGGCCGAAGAGGAGGATCACGACGAAGACGACCATGCTGATGAACAGGCCGCCGGCGGTCAGGTCGCCGGCGGGGTCGCGGAAGATCAACGCCCAGAGGTAGATGAAGACGACCTCGATGTCGAAGGCCACGAACAGCAGGGCGTAGATGTAGAACGAGAGGCCGAAGCGGCCATGGGTGTCGCCATACGTGTCGATGCCGGACTCGTAGGGCAGGCCCTTGTGGACGTCGCCCCGGTTCCGGTGGGACACCAGCCACGCCGCGCCGAAGGTCAGGAACGTGAACGACCCGGCCGCGAAGGCGAACCCGATGATGTACCAGATCCCGGTCAAGGCCATCCTCTCGTCGAGCGTGGGCTGTCGCGCCGCTCGATCCTGGGGCTGCTGGTCGGCTTGCTGGTGTCCGAGGCATTCGCGACCGACCGTCTGGAGACGGCCGTCGCCCTCGGTAATTCTATCGCGGGAGGCGGTCGAAACGCGGCTGGCGGGCGGCGGCTCCGGCGCTGGCTCCGGCAGCAGCTCCGATCGCGTGTCGCCTGCTCAGCCGAAGCCGCGGATCGCGGTGCCGTCGATGCCGCGGCCGAAGCCGAGGACCGCAAACGCGCCGGTGGCGCGCGGGTCCAGCATCCGAACCAGGGCCGCGCGTGCCTCGAGGTAGCTCGCCAGGTCCGTCGCCGGGTCGGACTGGAGGCCCACCAGGAGCTCGCCCGCCTCGAGCGCGGCGAGGAACCGCGCCTGCGTCGTGCTGCCGAGGGGCACCAGGCCGGCGGCCGCCGCGGCGCGCCCGACGGCCGTCAGGTCGACGTGCGCGGTCAGGTCCTGGCGGCCGACGGCGACGAGGGGGTCGGCGTGGACGCGGTGGCGGTGGTACGCCCGCAGCGTGCTGCCCCGCTCCGGGCGGTACAGCTCCGCGGCCGGGTAGCCGTAGTCGATCAGGAGGAGCTCGCCGCGGTCGATGGTCGCCGCGGCCGCGCCGATCCAGGGCTCGAGGGCGAGGCAGATCTCGGCGGGCTGGCCCCTGTCCAGCCGGATGCCCTCGGCCGCGAGGCGAGCCCCGAGGGCGGGCGTCGAGGGCGGGCCGAGCTCGGTCGCGAGGCCGCCGTCCGCATCGAGGGTGACGAAGCGCTCGAGGAGCGCGCCGTCGGGCCCGCCCTCGACGCGATGGACCGGCAGGGCGTCGAGGAGCTCGTTGGCGAGCACGACCCCGGCCTCGGGACGATCGTCGAAGAGCTCGAGGCGGTCCGTGAGCCCGAGGCGCTCCACCCGTTCGCGGAGCGCCGCCAGGCGGGCGGGCGCCGCATCGACCGGCTGGTAGCGGATGGCTTCGAGGAGCGTCGAGCCCGATCGGCGGAGGCCGTCGAGGATGCCCGCGGCGAGGGCCCCGGTCCCGGCGCCGTGCTCGCGAACGACGAACCGGCCCGGGCGATCGATGGCCGCCCAGACCGACTCGAGATGGCGCGCGACGGCCCAGCCGTAGAGCGGATGGCTCTCCGGCGCGGTCAGGAAGTCGGCGGCGCGTCCGGGGCCGGTCTTTGGCGCGTCGGCGGCCCGGTCCGGGGATCCGCCGGTGGCTGGGTCCCCGGTGTAGTAGCCCGCCTCCGGGTCGTAGAGCGCGAGCTCCATGAACCGCGCGAACGGCATCGGGCCGCCGGCGCGGATCTCGGCGGCGATGCGCTCGAGCAGCCGCGGTTCGCTGTCGGGCAGCGGCGCGGCCGGATCGAGCTCCGTGACGCGGCGCAGGCCGACCTCGATGGGCGGCCGCGGAGCGCCGTCGTCGCTCATCGACGCGACCCCAGGACGAGGCGGATGCCCGGCCCGACGAGCGTGTGCCCGCCGAGCAGGACGGGGATCGGGGCATCGCGCGCTGCGCTCGTGAGGGCGCCGAGCCACGGGTCGCCGACCCGCTCGGCGAGCAGCAGGTCCGAGGCGAAGCGGTCTTCTGCGCTGGGCCAGGCCCGTTCGTCCGCGCCGAGCCGGTGCGCCAGCAGCACTCGCGAGTCGACCACCGCGGCATCTCCGAGCTGCGCCAGGACCGAGCCGAGCGCCTCCGGGCCGCGGTCGTCCAGCACCATCCCGAGCGCGGCCCGAGGCGGCCTCGAGCGCTCGCCCGCTCGCGTCAGCCCGATCGCGCGGAGGCCCCGCTCCTCGACCAGCGCCCGCGTGCGCGAGGCGGTCGCGCGCTCCAGCCAGCGGAGGGTGGCCGCGCTCGTGCGGCCCGCGACGACCAGCTCCGCCAGTGGGTCCGCCGCGATCGTCCGCAGCCGCGCGAATCGGTCGCGGACGAGGGTCGCATCGGCGCCCGCGGTCGCGTCCGCGCCCGCCGCACCCAGCCCCATCAGGACGACGTCGAGAGGCGAGTCGAGGTCGATCGCGAGCCGCCAGCGCCGTCGCAGGTCGTCGACCTCGAACCCGGCTTCCTCGGCGAGCCAGCGGGGGAGGGCGTTGTCGCTCGGCAGGTCGGGCACCTCGGTCAGCGCTGACGCCAACCCGACCGCAACGATGTCGGCGGAGTAGAAGGTGTTCGCGAGCGCGCGGCGACCGCCCGCCGAGGCCACCGCGACGAAGGCGCCGACGTCGCGTCTCGTGGCGAGGGGGATCGCGCCCGAGCCAAGCACGACCATCCCAGTCCAGTCGCCGGCCTCGCGCCCGAGCGCGCGGAGCCGTTCGCCGAACGGCCGGCCGTCCGGCGGGCCGCGCTCGATGCGCACGTCGACGGCGCCCGCGTCGCGGAACAGGCCGGCGAGGCGCTCGGCATTCGCAGCCCGCGCCGCGCCGAGGGAGCGCTCGAGAACGCCTGCCGTCGGGGCGGGCTCCGGGTGCAGGATTCGGACGGCGACGGGCTGCACGCGGCGACTGTAGCCGCGCCGCAGGCCCGGGCGGATGAGGTGGTGATGGGGCGCGTTCGCGCGTACATCGGGCTCGGGGCGAACGTGGGCGACGCGCGGGCGACGCTGCGCGACGCCGTGGCGGCGCTGGCCGCCCTGCCCGGCGCCCGCCTCCGTGGCGTCTCGCGCCTGTACCGCACCCGGCCGGTCGGGGTCACCGACCAGCGGGACTTCCTGAACGCGGTCGTCGCCCTCGACGTCCCCGCCGGGCGGGACCCCGCGTCGGGCGCGACGGACCTCCTCGTGCAGCTGAAGCGCCTCGAGCGCGAGTTCGGGCGGCGTCGTCGCCGGCGCTGGGGTCCGCGCGAGCTCGACCTCGACCTGCTGATCTTCGGCAGGGCCCGCCTCGCGATCGAGCGGCCGCCGGAGGGCGCGCCGCTCTCCGCCGACGTCGACCCGGGCGCTGCGGCACGGCTCCTCGAGGTGCCCCACCCGTCGATGGCGGAGCGGCGCTTCGTCCTCGCGCCGCTGTCTGACCTGGCGCCGGGCCTGGTCCCGCCGGGCTGGCAGCGCCGCGTCGCATCGGTGGACCGCGAGCGAGCCGTCGCCGAGGGGCCCGACGCCGTCCGGGCGGTGGGTTCGTGGGCCGGAGATCGCTGGCTGCCCTAGAGTCGGCGACGTGCCCACACCGGACGCCGAGCAGGAAGACTTCTTCGGCGAGCACATCGCCACGCGCTACGACCAGTCGACCGGCGAAGAGTTCGATCCTGCGGTCATCGAGGCAACGGCCGACTTCCTCGCGGGCCTCGCCGCGGGCGGCCGCGCACTGGAGCTCGGCATCGGGACGGGGCGGATCGCGCTGCCGCTGTCGCGGCGCCGGGTCGAGGTCCACGGCATCGACCTGTCGCAGCCGATGGTCGACCAGCTTCGGGCGAAGCCCGGCGGCGAGGCGATCGCCGTCACGATCGGCGATTTTTCGACGACCCGGGTCGACGGCGCATTCGCGCTGGCCTACGTGGTCTTCAACACGATCTCCAACCTGACCACGCAGGCCGCCCAGGTCGCGTGCTTCCGCAACGTCGCGGCGCACCTCGTGCCCGGCGGCCGCTTCGTGATCGAGCTGGGGGTGCCGGACCTGCGCCGGCTGCCCCACGGCGAGACGTCGATCGTGTTCGACATCAGCGCCGACCACTGGGGCATCGACGAGTACGACGTCGCCAACCAGGGGCTCATCTCGCACCACTTCACCCGCGTCGGCGACGGGATCAAGTACTCGGCGGGACCGTTCCGCTACGCCTGGCCGGCGGAGCTCGACCTGATGGCCGAGCTGGCCGGCATGCGCCTCGTCGAGCGCTGGTCGGGGTGGCGACGCGAGCCGTTCACGAGCGAGAGCCGGAAGCACGTCTCGGTCTGGGAGAAGCCGCCGGGCTAGTCGGCCCGCGAGATCCAACCGTCCGCGGCGGACGTAGTCCCGATGGATGGCGCGTCGCACGGACGCGCCCGGTTGGAGGACCGGACATGACGAAGGCGATGAAGGTCGGCGTGGTTGGAGCGCTGACCCTCGTTCTCGCGGCGGCAACGATTGCCTCGGCCTCGGGTTCTCGGTTCGAGATGAAGGCGAAGCTCACCGGCTACGAGGAGATCCCGGCGCTCTCGTCACCGGGCAGCGGCACCTTCCGGGCGACCGCGAACGGTGACAGCCTGACGTACACCCTGACGTTCAGCGACTTCCCGACGCCGGTGCTGCAGTCGCACATCCACTTCGGCCAGAAGGGCGTCAGCGGCGGCGTCTCGATCTTCCTCTGCACCAACCTCGGCAACGGCCCGGCCGGGACCCCGGCCTGTCCGGCCGACGGCGGCACCGTGACCCGGACCGTGACCGCGGCCGACGTCGTGGGCCCTGCGGGCCAGGGCATCGCGGCGGGCGAGTGGGGCGAGATCATCGCGGCCATTCGGGCCGGCATCTCGTACGCGAACGTCCACACCCAGCAGTACCCGCCGGGCGAGATCCGCGGCCAGATTTCCGCGCGATCCGACGAGGGCGACCAGGACTAAGATCGTCGCCACGGGGTACGAGCGGGGCGTTGGACCGACGCCCCGCTTTTCTCTTGGCCTCGATTGGCCTCGATTCCTAGCGCAGCAGTCGCGCCCGGATCTGGGTCTCCTCGACGGCATTGCCACGCCGCCGCTCCACGCGATACGCGTGCTGCCCCGGGAGCGATGCCACCGCCTCGCTGACGTTGCGGCCCTCGAACAGCACGCCCACGCCGTCGTCCGCGGCGAAGCCGTCGGGGAGCGCGCCGGAGCCGACGAGCTCCTCGTAGCGCGGCCGGCGCAGCGACTCGCTGTCGTAGTGCGGGCAGAAGCTGCCGCCGAGGAGCTTCAAGCCGTCCTTGAGCGGCGCCAGGTCGGTCCCGAACGAGTCGGTCACCGAGCCCTCGAACCAGCAGTTCGCCCCGGCCGACCAGCCGGCCAGCACGACCCCGGCCTCCCACGCCGCCCGCAGCGCCTTGTCGACGCCGTGGCCTCGCCAGATCGCGAGCATGTTGGCCGTGTTGCCGCCGCCCACGTAGATCACGTCCTGCTCGAGGAGGAAGCCCTCGACGTCCACGACGGTGCGACCGAACAGGTCGAGGTGCGTGGGCTCGGCCTGCCGCGCGAACGTCGCGTAGAAGCTCGCGATGCCCGCCGGGCTCTCGCCGCCGGCCGTGGCCAGCATGCAGATCCGCGGTCGTTCGCGGCCGGTCAGGTCGAGCAGGTACTGGTGCAGCGGCCAATCGACCGAGCCCGGCGCCAGCTGGACGCCGCCGATCGCGAGGATGCGCTGCGGCTGGCTCGCCATGATGCCGGCAGGACTAGAGGCGAACGCGAGGCGGCGAGTCGCGGTCGAACATGTGGACGGTGTCCACGAACCGCACCGTCTTGGTCTGGTAGGCCATGACGAGCGAGTGGGTTCGCGCGCCACCGCCGAAGAAGCGGACGCCTTCCAGGAGGTCGCCAGGGGTCACGCCGGTGGCGGCGAAGACCAGGTTCTCACCGGAGGCGAGGTCCTCGGACCGGTAGATGCGGCCCTCGTCGCCGTGGCCCATGCGCGCGCCGCGGGCCCGCTCGTCGTCGTTGCGGTACCGGAAGCGGGCCTGGATCTCGCCTCCGAGGCAGCGCATCGCGGCGGCGGTGATCACGCCCTCCGGCGCCCCGCCGATACCCATGACCGCGTGGACGCCGGTCCCGGCGACCGCACAGCTGATGGCGGCCGAGAGGTCGCCGTCGCTGATGAGCTTGATCCGCGCCCCCGCGCTCCGGACCTCGTCGATGAGCTGGGTGTGCCGCGGCCGGTCGAGGATGATCACGGTGATGTCCTGGACGCGGCGGCCGAGGGCGTCGGCGATCCGCTCGACGTTCTCGGCGGGCGGCCGGGTGATGTCGACCTTGCCCGCCGCCCCGGGCCCGACGCACAGCTTCTCGAGGTACGTGTCCGGCGCGTGGACGAGCCCGCCACGCTCGGACGCGGCGAGGACCGTGATCGCGTTCGCCGAGCCCGTGGCCACGAGGTTGGTGCCTTCGAGCGGGTCGACCGCGATGTCGACCTCCGGCGCGGTGTCGCCGGCCATGCCGACCTCCTCGCCGATGTAGAGCATCGGCGCCTCGTCGCGCTCGCCCTCGCCGATGACGATCGTGCCCTGCATCTCGATCTCGTCCATCGTCCGGCGCATGGCCTCGGTGGCGAGCTTGTCCGCGCCGTGGCGGTCGCCGCGGCCCATGACCCGGGCGCTCGCGATCGCGGCGGCCTCGGTCACGCGGACCATCTCGAGTGCGAGGAGCTGTTCCATCCCGCTCCGCCCCGGCCGTCCCGCTAGTGCCGGAAGTGCCGGCGCCCGGTGAAGACCATGGCCAGGTGGTGCCGATCTGCCACCTCGATGGCCATCTCGTCCCGGATGGAGCCGCCGGGCTGGATGATCGCGGTCACACCGGCCTGGGCGGCGATCTGGATCCCGTCGGGGAAGGGGAAGTAGGCGTCGCTGGCCATGACCGAGAGCCGGGCGCGCTCGCCGGCCCGGCGCAGCGCGATCTCGACCGAGACCTGCCGGCTCGCCTGGCCGCTGCCGATGCCAACCGACGCGGCGTTCTTGGCCAGGACGATCGCGTTCGAGCGGACGTGGCGAACCGCGCGCCACGCGAAGAGGAGGTCGGTCAGCTCCTCGAGCGTCGGACGGCGCTTGGTGACGACCTGGAGCTGGCTGCCGTCGAGGCCGAGGTCGTCGAGCGTCTCGACCAGCAGGCCGCCGGCGACCCGCTTGAAGTCGAGCCGGGCGATGCCGTAGTCGCGCATGCCCTCGGCGGGGTCGGGCGGGACGCGCAGCATCTCGAGGCCCTGCTTCTGGCGCAGGATGCCGAGCGCGGAATCGTCGAAGCCCGGGGCGATGACCGCCTCGTACGAGTTCGCCGCGATCTCGCGAGCCGTGGCTCCGTCGAGGACGCGGTTGACGCCGACGATCGCGCCGAAGGACGCGACCGGGTCGGTCTCGAGCGCGTGCCGGTAGGCCTCGACGAGCTCGTCCGCGGAGGCGATCCCGACCGGATCCGTGTGCTTGGCGATGACCACCGTCGGGGTCGTGTAGTCGCTCGCGATGCGGAACGCGACGTCGAGGTCGAGGAGGTTGTTGAACGAGGGCGTCGCGCCCTGGAGCTGGCTCGCGTCGGCGACGCCGGCCGAGCGGTGCGTGGTCTCGCGGTACAGCGCGCCGGTCTGGTGCGGGTTCTCGCCGTAGCGCAGGTCGCTGACCTTGTCGAGGACCAGCGCCAGTCGCTTCGGGTAGGTGTTCCCGGCGATCTGGTTCAGGTAGGCCGCGATCTCGGCGTGGTAGGCCGCGACCTGGCCGAAGGCCTCCGCGGCCAGCTGGGCGCGCAGCTCCGGGCTGACCTGGCCGCGCTCCTTGAGCTCGCCGAGCACCTGGGCGTAGTGCTCCGGGCTCGAGACTGCGGCGACCGCGGCGGGGTTGCGGGCCGCCGCCCCGAGGAGCGCAGCGCCGCCGACGTCGATCATGTCGATGGCCTTGTCGATGCCGATGAGCGCCCGCCCGATCTCGGCACCGAAGGGCCGGACGTTGACGACAACGATGTCGATCGGCTCGATGCCCTCGCGCTTCAGCTCATCGACCTGCTCCGCATGGTCGCGGCGGGCGAGGATCCCGGCATAGACCGCGTGGTGGAACGTCTTGACCTGGCCATCGAGCATCGACGGCATGCCGGTCAGGTCGGCGACGGGCCTGACCTCGACGCCGTCCTGGGCGAGGTGCTCACGGGTCCCGTCGGTGGCGAAGAGCTCGATGCCGAGCGTCTGCAGCCCGCGAGCGAAGACCGTGATGCCGTCCCGCGTCGCGACAGAGAGCAGCGCTCGCACCCGCATCCTCCACGTCGTGCCGGGTCGTTCAAGTTCGCCGGTAAGGGCGGAGCGTGAGCCGCATGCGGCTCTCCGAGACCGAGCTGAAGCTCCGCGGGCGCCCGGTCCGAGGACGCAGCGAGTATAGCCCGGGCCTCATGGCATACTCCATCCTCGCTCGATCGCCCAACGGAGTTGGAGAAGCTTGAAGCAGCTGCCCTGGGAATACTTCTGGGTCGCATTCAGCCCCGAGAACTTCCCCGATCTCTTCAATCCGCTCTGGATCGCGTCGGCGATCCTGCTCGGCCTCCTGGTCGTGGTGTACGTCCTGCGGACCCGCGCCCTGCACCGCCACAAGCTCTATCTCGACATGTGGGAGTGGCTGTTCTGGGCCGGCCTCGTCATGTTCTTCCTGCTGATCGTCGGGGCGACCTTCAAGTTCGACTTCGCGGTGATCATGGTCATCCTCGCCGGCGGCCTGTTCACGATGGCCTATGCCCGCTTCCGTCGCTACCCGCCGCTGTTCGAGGCGTACGAGCACCAGCTCGCCCGGCAGCGCTACCTCGCCCGGACGCGCCAGTCGCGGCCCGAGGCGACGATCCGCCAGAAGACCGTTCGGCGGAAGGGCAAGCGGCGCTAGTCGCCGCCGCGGCCGCCTGGAGCTGAGGTCGTGGAGGTTCGGCGGTTCGGGGTCGGCAACCGGCGCCCGGAGGGCCCACCCGGCACGGTCGGGCTCGAGGGCCAGGTCATCCACAGCGATGCCCGCGGCGTGATCGCCGAGCTGGCCTTCCGGAAGGGCGGCCGCATCGAGCCCCACGACAACCCGAACACGACCTGGTTCATCGTGATCGAGGGCGGCGGCTACGTCGAGGTCGGCGAGGAGCGGCGACGCGTCGCGGCCGGCGAGGCCATCCTCTGGCCCGCGGGGGTGACCCACGGCGTCTGGACGGAGCACGGCCCGATGCGCGTCCTGATCGTCGAGTTCGCCGGGAGCGACGATTCCCACCTCGTCGGCATCCTCGAGGGCCGTGCGCGGCGCCTGCTGCCGGGCGAGGCGGGCCACGTCGAGCGCGGCGAGGGTCGCCTGGCGCCGCGAGCTGCGCCTGAGCCGGTCGATCGCGAAGGCGAGCCGACCTAGCGAGCCGAGCTAGGGAGCTTCGGCGGCCTTTGCCGCGGCCGCGAAGGCCATGGCCACGAGTCGCGCGCCGGCGTCCTCGTTGCCCGCCGCACGGTCAGCCAGCCAGCCAGCTCGGCCGACCTTGGCTGCCATCGTCGCGGTCGCGCGCGCGCCCTCGTCGGCGGCGCGGGCGGCGGCGCTGGCGGCCTCGGCGATTCCCGTTCCAGCGGCCGCCGCCCCAAGGACGGCATCCGCCGCGGGTCGGAGCGCATCGAGCATCGTCCGGTCGCCGGCGGCGACGTTGCCGCGCTCCCCGATCGTCCGGGCAGCGGCATCCAGGTAGCCCGCGGCGCGCTCGACCGTCGCGGCCTCGGGGTCCACCCCGGCCTTGGCCGCGGCCATGAGGGCGAAGGCGATCAGGGTCCCGCCGGTCGACGGGGCCTTCCGCGCGAGCTCGGTGCCGCAGCGCCGGATCGCGTCGGCCTCGGCCAGGTCGCCGAGGCTCGGGGCCAGCTCGAGCAGCGCCCGCGAGGCGTTCGTCACGGTGAGCCCGAGGTCGCCGTCGCCCGCCACGCCGTCGAGGCGGTTCAGCTCGTCGCGGGCCTCGAGCAGGTCCGTCGCGACGGCCGAGACGAGCCGCGCGACTCCCTCGCGGGGCGTTGCGGCGCTCATGCCTGGACGAAGAACGGCGTCTCCGCCGGGGCGTCCACGAGCCGTCGCAGCTCGTCGTCGAGGCGGAGGAGCGTGATCGAGGCGCCCGCCATCTCCAGCGAGGTCGCGTACTCGCCGACCCAGACGCGGTGGACGCGGATGCCCTCGCCTTCGAGGATCCGCGCGGCGGAGCGGTAGAGGATGTAGAGCTCCTCCTTCGGGGTCGCGCCGAGCCCGTTCACCAGGACGCCGACCTCGTCGCCGCGCGTGTAGGGCAGGTCGGCGAGGATGGTCGATGTGAGCTCGTGCGCGATGGCGTCGGCGCTCTCGAGCGGGCCGCGCCGCACGCCCGGCTCGCCATGGATGCCCATCCCGATCTCCATCTGCCCTTCCGGCAGCTCGAACGTCGGCACGCCGGCCGCCGGGATCGTGCATGGCGAGAGCGCGACGCCCATCGTCCGCGTCCCGGCCGCGGCGCGCTCGGTGACCGCGACGACGTCCTCGAGCGAGGCGCCCGCGGCCGCGGCGGCACCCGCGACCTTGTACAGGAAGAAGATCCCGGCGATGCCCCGTCGTGCGGCGGCCCGATCCGGCGGCGCGGATGCGACGTCGTCCGCGCCGAGGATCGTCCGGACCTCGATGCCCTCGTCCGCGGCCAGCTCCGCCGCGAGGTCGAAGTTCAGGCGGTCGCCGCCGTAGTTGCCGTACAGGTAGAGCACGCCCTTGCCGGCGGAGATCGCCCGGGTGACCTCGAGCATGTCGTCGCTCGAGGGCGAGGCGAAGACGTTCCCGATGGCGGCGCCGTCGATCAGCCCGCGGCCGACGTAGCCCATGAACACCGGCAGGTGGCCCGATCCACCGCCGGTGGCGATGCCGACCTTGTCCGCGACGGGCGCGTCCGCCCGGACGATCGCCCGCGGCGCTGGCCGCCGAAGCTGGGCGGGATGCGCCGCGAGGATGCCCTCGAGCATCTCGTCGACGAACGGCTCGGGGTCGTTGAGGATCTTCTGCATAGCGGCGCGCTCCATCGATCTCGGGAACCGGGCCCCAGCAGGGTAGGGCGGCCGACCGGCCGCCATGCGTCAGCGGCGCCCGGCTTCCGGCGCCGGCGCATCGACGATGCCGCGGTCGTCGAGCGCGTCCTCGATCTGGTCCTCGAGGATCTCCATCCGCCTCGCGGGACCGCCGAAGATGGACCAGATGGCGCCCGCGAGGATCCCGAAGATCGAGGCCAGGAGCGTCCTGGCGACCACGGGGAACGCGGCGCCCAGCCAATCGAGGGCGGACCCGGTCCCCGCGCCGACTCGGCCGAGCATGGCCGGATCGACCGCCGGCCACGCCGACAGGGCCATGCCCGCCAGCAGCGCCGCACTGACCGCCGCGCCGACCCAACCGACGGCGGCCCCGAGGCCCAGCGGCCCCTCCTCCTGGATCTCGTCGCCCTCCTTCGAGGCGAAGCGGCTGTTCAGGTTGGCGAGCCGCCAGCGCGGATCGGTGGCGAGCGGCTGGCCTTCGGGCCAGGCGGCCACGAAGGAGTCGAGGATGGAGCCGGCCGTGAACCTGAGCGTGACGGCCAGGGCGAGGGCCGCGCCCGCCGCGGCGGCAAGGGCCGGAGCGTCGGTGCCGCCCGCGAACACCGCGACCAGCGCGTGATGGCCGGAGTTGTCGACGAGCCAAGCGGCCAGGTAGCCGCCGCCGAGCGGCGCGATGAGGGCGAAGACGACGAAGCCGACCACCGCGACGTCCAGCCGCAGCATCGCTCAGCCCGTGACGGTGGGGTCGAGCTCGCCCTCGACGACTGGCGCCGCACCGAGGACGGCGCCGAGCTGGCCGAGGATAGTGGCCGTGGCGCCCCAGACCGCGGGCCCGTCACCGAGCTCCTCCAGCGCGTAGGCGCCATAGCGGATCCGCCACTCGCGGACGTCGCGCTCCAGGGTCTCGATCGGTGCGCCGGGGAGGAACGCCGCGAGCGGCGCCTCGATGACCCGGGCGACCTCGCGGGGATCGGGCTGCCAGGGCTGGAGCCGATCGGCGAGGCCCACGATCGGCGTCACCAGGAAGTTGCTGACCGGGATCCAGAACGGCTCCAGCTCGCCGACCACGCGCAGCCCGACACGCTCCGGCTCGAGCCCGATCTCCTCGCCCGCCTCCCGCAGCGCCGTGGCCGTGAGATCCGCATCGCCCGCCTCGGCGGCGCCGCCGGGGAACGAGATCTCGCCCGAATGGTGGCCGTCGTAGCTCGTCCGCTCGATGAGCACGATGCGCGCCTCGCCGGCGGCATCCGGCGCGATCAGCAGCAGCACTCCCGCGGGGCGGGCGGACGCCATCCCCTCGGCCGGCAGCTTCCAGGCTGCGCCGTCCAGGCGGATCGGCATGAGCGCCTCCGGCGGCGCGGGCAGGACCTCGGGCAGGCTCCCGAGCCGCGCGGCCGCCTCCGAGAATCGCAATTCCGTGAGCGGGCTCAGGCAGCCGCGCCGCAAGGCGGCGACGAGCACCCGAGCGAGCGCACTGCGCGGTGCGTGAGCGAGGTCGCGGAGCCGCCAACGCAGCGACGTGGCGGCATCAGCCCGCTCACTAGTTGGGGCGGCCGCCGCCGCTGCCGCGCTCGGGCTCGGTGTCCGGCAGGTCCAGCACGTTCCGGCGCCGCTTGGAGCCGCCTCCGGCTGCCGCACCCGCACCGACCGGCTCGTTCTCCTCGTCGCGCCGCCGCGCATCTCGCCGCTCCGCCGCTTCTGCGACGACGGCCTCGCCATCGGCCGAGAAGACCAGCGACGTGCCGAGCGGGTCGGCGTCGACCAGGATCGTCTGGCCGGGCTTGAAGCGCGCCTCGATCAGCGCCCGCGCGAGCGGGTTCTCGACGAGCCGCTGGATCGTTCGCTTGAGCGGCCGCGCCCCGAAGGTCGGGTCGGTGCCCTCGCGGGCGATCAGGGCCCGCGCCGCGGGCGTCAGCTCGAGCGTGAGGTCCTGGACCGCGATGCGGCGCTGGAGGTCGGCGACCAGCAGCTCCACGATCGCCGCGAGATCGGCCTCGGTCAGGGCGTGGAAGACGATCACCTCGTCGACCCGGTTCAGGAACTCGGGCCGGAACTGCATGCGCAGCGCATCGGTGACCTGGCGCTTCATCGCCTCGTAGGCCTCCGTGTCGCCCGGGCGCACGCCCGAGGCGGCGATGACCTGCGAGCCGACGTTGCTGGTCATGATCACGAGCGTGTTCTTGAAGTCGACCGTGCGGCCCTGGCCGTCGGTCAGGCGCCCGTCGTCGAGCACCTGGAGCAGGACGTTGAACACGTCCGGGTGGGCCTTCTCGATCTCGTCGAGGAGCACGACCTGGTACGGCCGGCGGCGGACCGCCTCGGTCAGCTGGCCGCCCTCCTCGTAGCCCACGTAGCCCGGCGGCGCCCCGACGAGGCGCGAGACGGCGAACTTCTCCATGTACTCGCTCATGTCGATGCGGACGAGGGCGTGCTCGTCGTCGAACAGGAACGCCGCGAGCGCCCGGGCGAGCTCGGTCTTGCCGACGCCCGTCGGTCCGAGGAACAGGAACGAGCCGATCGGCCGGCGCGGGTCCTTGAGTCCGGCCCGGGCGCGGCGAACCGCATCGGACACCGCCTCGATCGCCTCGTCCTGGCCGACGACGCGGTCGTGCAGCCGCTCCTCCATGTGGACGAGCTTGGCCAGCTCGCCCTCCATGAGCCGCGACACGGGGATGCCGGTCCACTTCGACACGATGTCCGCGATCTCGTCGGCGGTGACCTCTTCCTTGAGCAGCGCGTTCGGGCCCTGCAGCGCGGCCATCGCCGCCTCCTGCTGGAGCAGCCGCTCCTGGAGCTCGCGCTGGGTCCCGTACTTGAGCTGCGCAGCGCGCTCGTAGTTGGCCTCGCGCTCGGCCTGCTCGATCTGGACCTGCAGGCCCTCGAGCTCGGCCTTCGTGGCGCGGATGGCCTGGATCGCGCTCTTCTCGGCCTCCCAGCGCTGCTTCATGGCGCCGGCCTCCTCGGCGATCTCGGCGAGCTCCTTCTCGAGCGCACCGAGCCGCGCCTTCGAGGCATCGTCGCTCTCCTTGCGCAGGGCCTCGCGCTCGATCTCGAGCTGGATCCGGCGCCGCTCGAGCTCGTCGAGCTCGATCGGCATGGAGTCGATCTCCATGCGCAGTCGCGACGCGGCCTCGTCGACGAGGTCGATCGCCTTGTCCGGCAGGAAGCGCTCGGTGATGTAGCGGTCCGACAGAGTCGCCGCGGCGACCAGCGCGGAGTCGGTGATCCGCACCCCGTGGTGGACCTCGTAGCGCTCGCGCAGGCCGCGCAGGATCGAGATCGTCTCCTCGACCGTCGGCTGGTTGACGAAGACCTGCTGGAAGCGCCGCTCGAGGGCCGCGTCCTTCTCGATGTGCTTGCGGTACTCGTCGAGCGTCGTGGCGCCGATCGTGTGCAGCTCGCCCCGGGCCAGCATCGGCTTGAGCAGGTTGGAGGCGTCCATCGCGCCCTCGGCGGCGCCCGCGCCGACGACCGTGTGGAGCTCGTCGATGAACAGGATGACGCCGCCGTCCGAGTCCTTGATCTCCTTGAGGACGGCCTTGAGCCGCTCCTCGAACTCGCCGCGGAACTTGGCGCCGGCGATCAGCGCGCCGAGGTCGAGGCCGACGACGCGCTTGTCCTTGAGCGACTCGGGGACGTCGCCGCGGACGATGCGCTGGGCGAGGCCCTCGACGATGGCGGTCTTGCCGACGCCGGGTTCGCCGATCAGCACGGGGTTGTTCTTGGTCCGGCGGCTCAGGACCTGCATGACACGGCGGACCTCGTCGTCGCGGCCGATGACCGGGTCGAGCTTGCCGGCCCTCGCTTCCGCGGTCAGGTCGCGGCCGTACTTGTCGAGGGCCTGGTACGTGCCCTCCGGGTTCGGCGAGGTCACGCGCTGGCCGCCGCGGACCGACTGGAGCGCGGTCAGGAGCTGCTCCTTGCCGGCGCTGTGGCGCTCGAGCAGCTGCTGGCCCTCGCCGCCGACCTCGGCGACGCCGAGGAGCAGGTGCTCGGTCGAGGTGTACTCGTCGCCGAGCCGGCGGGCCTCTTCCTGGGCGCGCTCGATGACCCGCTTCGCGCGCGGGTCGAGGGTCAGCGACCCGCCCTGGATCCGGGCCCGCTTCGCGAGGATGGCCGCGAGCTCGCCACGGAAGGCGGGCAGGTCGACGCCGAGCCGCCGGAGCGTCTCGGCGGGCACGCCGTCGTCGGGCTCGAGGAGCGCGGAGAGGAGATGCTCGGCGTCGAGCAGCGGGCTCTGGAGCCGCTCGGCGAGCTGCTGGGCGGCGACGATGGCCTCCTGGGCCTTCTCGGTGAATCGGTCGAGCTGCATGGCGTGTGGCCTCGGTGGATCAGGCTCGCGGGTCGGGCTGGTCGACCAGGTCCAGGAACTTCCTGGCGGCCGACACTGCCTTCTCGTCGAGATCGGTGGGGAGGACGACGCGGACCCGGACGTAGAGGTCGCCCGAGCCGTCGCCCTTGAACCGGGGCATGCCCTGCCCCTTCAGTCGAAATGAGCGGCCGTTCTGCGTCCCGGCCGGCATGGTGAGCAGCACGCGGCCCTTGAGCGTCCCGATCGGGATCTCGCCGCCGAGCAGCGCCTCGCCCAGCCTGACCGGCACCTCGCGCTCGAGGTCGTCGCCGCGGCGCGTGAACGTCCGGTGCGGCTTCAGCTTGGTGACGACGATCAGGTCGCTCCCACCGGGGCCCTTGCCGGTGAGGCGGATCCGGCTGCCGGTGCCGGCCCCGCGCGGGATCGTCACCTCGAGGCGCCGGCCGTCGAGCTCGACGATCCGGCTCGTGCCGTGGAACGCCTCCTCGAGGGTCAGCTCGGCCGTGACCTCGACCGGCTGGCGCCGGGCGGTCTGCGCCGTGCGACGGGTCGAGCCGCCGAGGTTGCTCCGAGCCTGCCCCGCAGGCCCGGTCCCACCGAATCGGGCCAGCAGGTCGTCGATCGTCTCGGTGCCGCCGGAGAACACCTCCGGCTCACCGGCCGCGGCCGACTCGTCGCCGAACATCATGTGGAAGAAGTCGGAGAAGGCGCCCGGGTCGCCGCTGGTCCGGAACTCGTAGCGGATGCCACCCGGCCCCGCCGCGCTGCCGGTTCGGAACGTGGCGCCGGCGAACGGGCCGCCCGGCCCGAACGGGTCCCGGCCGGAGGCCCCGCCCGCCGCCGCGCCGGCGCGGGCGTAGGCCTCCCAGTCGCGTCCGAACTGGTCGTACTTGGCGCGCTTGCCCGGGTCAGACAGGACCGCATTGGCCTCGTTGATCTCCTTGAACCGCCGCTCCGCCGCCTTGTCGCCGGCGTGCTTGTCCGGATGGTTCTCGCGGGCAAGCTTGCGAAAGGCCTTCTTGATGTCGGCCTGGGTCGCGGTCCGCGGGACGCCGAGCGTCCGGTAGTAGTCCTGGAACTCGGGCTGCTGCGCCATGGGCGCCTCGCTAGCCCTGGACCACCACGGCGGGCTGGTCGGGCGGGAAGTTCGGGCGTCGGATCGAGGCGTCGGGCGCCTTCTCGCTCTCGTCGTCCTTGGCCGGCTTCGGGGCGGCCGCGGCCGGCAGCGGCTTGGGCCGCCGCCGGAGCGCCGTCTCGAGGACCTGGTCCATGGACTCCGCGGTCACGATCTTGATGCCCTTGCGGATCTCGTCGGGGACGTCCCGCAGGTCCTTCTCGTTCTTCTTCGGGATGACCACCATCTTCGCGCCCGCGAGGTGGGCGGCGAGGATCTTGGACTTGAGCCCGCCGATCGGCAGGACCCGGCCGCGGAGGGTGATCTCGCCGGTCATCGCCAGGTCCTTGCGCACCGGGATCCCGGTGAACGCGGAGACCATGGCCGTGGCCATCGTGATGCCCGCCGACGGGCCGTCCTTGGGGATCGCCCCGGCCGGCACGTGGATGTGCAGGGTCTGCTTCTCGAACATCTCGCGCGGGATGCCGAGCTCCGACGCATGGGTCCGGATCCACGACAGGCCGGCTCGCGCCGACTCGCGCATCACCTCGCCCAGCTGGCCGGTGAGGATGAAGTCCTCCTTGCCGTCCATCCGGGTGACCTCGATGGCGACGACGTCGCCACCGACCTCGGTCACGACCAGGCCCGTCGCCGAGCCGGTCTGGTCCTCGGGCTCCAGCTCGCCGTACTCGTAGCGCGGCGGGCCGAGGTAGTCGTTGAGCTTCTTGAGATCGACGACCGTCTTGCGCTTGCGGCCCTCGGCCACCGTGCGCGCGACCTTGCGCATGATGTTCGCGAGCTCACGCTCGAGGTTCCGGACGCCGGCCTCCTTGGTGTAGGCCTGGACGAGCTCCGTCATGGCCTCGTCCGTGATGGCGATGTTGGACGCCTTGAGGCCGTGGTTCTCCATCTGCTTGGGGATGAGGAACCGCTTGCCGATCTCGATCTTCTCCTGCTGGGTGTAGCCCGGCAGCTGGATGATCTCCATCCGGTCGCGGAGGGCCATCGGGATCGGGTCGATCAGGTTGCCCGTGGCGACGAACAGCACCTTGCTGAGGTCGAACGGCACCTCCAGGTAGTTGTCCTGGAAGGAGTTGTTCTGCTCCGGGTCGAGGACCTCGAGCAGCGCCGACGACGGGTCGCCGCGGAAGTCCATGCCGACCTTGTCGATCTCGTCGAGCATGAAGACCGGGTTGTTGGTGCCCGCGGTCTTGACGTTCTGGATGATCCTGCCCGGCAGCGCGCCGATGTAGGTGCGCCGGTGGCCGCGGATCTCGGCCTCGTCGTGGATGCCACCGAGGCTCATCCGCACGAACTTGCGGCCCATCGCCCGAGCGACACTCTTGCCGAGCGACGTCTTGCCGACGCCGGGCGGGCCGATGAGCGCGAGGATCGGGCTGCGGATGGTGTCCGCCAGCGAGCGCACGGCGAGGTACTCGAGGATGCGCTCCTTGATCTTGTCGAGGCCGTAGTGGTCCTCGTCGAGGATCTTGGCGGCCTCCTTGATGTCGTAGCGGTCGTCGGTGGTGACGTTCCACGGGAGGCTGACGAGCCAGTCGACGTACGTCCGGATGACGCCGACCTCGGGGGAGGCGGACGGGATCCGACTCATGCGCTCGACTTCCTTGACCGCGCGGGCCTTGACCTCCTCGGGCATGCCCGCGGCCTCGATCTTCTCGCGCAGCTCGTTGATCTCGGCCTGCTGCGGGTCCTCCTCGCCCAGCTCGCGCTGGATGGCCTTCATCTGCTCGCGGAGGATGTACTCCCGCTGGGTCTTGTCCATCTCGGACTTGACCTCGGACTGGATCCGGCCCTTGAGCTCGTGGACCTCGATCTGGTGGGCGAGGAAGGCCGAGGCGATCTTCAGGCGCTCGCCGACGTCGATGGTCTCGAGCAGCTCCTGGCGCTGCTCGGTGGTCATGTCCGGCGAGTAGGCGGTCATGTCGGCGAGGAGGCCGGGCTCGGTGATGTTCCGGGCGGCGACGGCGGCCTCGGGCGGGACCGGGGCGCCGGCCTGGACGTACTGCTCCACCTGGGCCTGGACCGAGCGCATCAGCGCCTGGACCTCGACGTCCGTCGACGGCTGTTCGGTGAGCTCCTCGATCCGCGCCCGGATGAACGGCTCCGTCTCGGCGAAGCCGTGCAGGCGCATGCGGGTCTGGCCCTGGATGATGGCCCGGACCGTGCCGTCCTGGAGGGCCACGACCTGGGCGATCTTGGCGACCGTGCCGACGCCGTAGAGCTGGGCCGGGTCGGTGATGTCCTCCTGGTCAGCCTGGCGCTGGGTCACGAGCGCGATTCGGCCGCCCTCGGCGACCGCGGCGTTCAGGGCCGCCACGCTCTTGTCCCGGCCGACCTGCAGCGGGACGATCATCTCGGGGAAGATCACCGTCTCCCGAAGCGCGACGAGCGGCAGCTCCGTGATGGTGATGGTTCGCTCGTCGTCCGGGGTGGACGCTCGCTTCGGCATCGGTTCTCCTAACGGTTGGTTACGCGGGGGTTCGCTGGGTTCAGGCTTCGGCGGCCGTGGCCGCCTCGGCTGCGGGAGCGCCCTCGGCGCGCTCCTCGGTGATTCCTTCGGTGTAGAGGCGTTCCAGGATCCGGGTCCCGAGACGCTCTTCGAGCTCGAACAGGATGCGGACGCCGGCGAGGTTGACCCCGAGGTTCTGGGTCAGGTGGCGAATCCACATGACCCGCCGGACGTCGTTCTCCGAATAGAGCCGGATGTTGGTCGGCGTTCGTGCCGGGCAGATGAGCCCCTCTTCCTCGTAGATCCGCAGCGTCCGCGGATGCACGCTGACGATGCTCGCCGCCACACTGATGATGTAGACGGGTCGCGTGGGGTCGCGATCTGGCCGGCGGAACGTCATTCGCTGCTCGCCGGGCCTGGGCCCTGCTGCTGTGTCACGAGGAAATCCTAGAAACCTATCAACGCCGTTGTCAAGAGTCTGCCTGATTTCAATTTCTGAACTCTTGGAGGCATGCCGGCTGGCTGGCGAACGTGGGGCAATGCCGCCGCGACGAACCCGGGAGGCCGCTGTGAGGCCCCGAGTCCCCGCATGACGCTCGCCGTTCATCCCCGATCCGCGACGATCCCGGCGCCCAAACCCGCATCGAGAGGTGGTCGCGTGAGTGGACCGGTGGTCGTCAACAACCCACCCAGCGGCGAGAACAACAACTCGTCCCTGATCATCGGCGTGATCGTCGTCGTGATCGTGCTGATCGTGCTGTGGCTGCTGTTCTTCAACGGCGGCGGTGGTGGTGGCGGGGTCCCCTCGTCCAGCTGGATCCAGTCCGTCTAGCGGGTCTCCCCCAGGAGCTCCGCGCAACAATCGAAGCCGGCGCTAGATGGCGCCGGCTTCTTCCGTCTCGCCGATCAGCTGCTCGTGGAGCATGCGCTCGCAGTCGGCCCGGCCGATCGCGATGACCTTGTCGCCCTCCTGCAGGACCATGTCCGAGCGGAGGGCCGTCGCCACGCCGTTGCGAACCACCGCGAAGAGCGAGCAGGCCTCGGGGATGACGAGCTCCGCCGGGGTCCGCCCGACGGCCGGAGAATCGGCCTGGAGCTGGGCCTCGATGATCTCGAGCTCGTTGTCGAGGGCGGCGAGGTGGAGCAGCTCGTGCACCGGGATGTCCTGCTCGATCGAGCCAAGGGCCATCCGGGTCGGGCTGATGATCTCGTCGACGCCCAGGTGCCGGAACAGATCCTCGTTCTTGGGGTTGTTGACCCGGGCGATGGTCCGCGGCACGTCGAAGTGGTGCTTGGCCATCTGGCAGATGACGAGGTTGTCCTCGTCGTCGCCGGTGACCGCGGCCACGATGTCCGCCCGGTTCGAGCCGGCCTCGCCGAGGTACTTGCCCTCGCAGCCGTCCTGGGGCACGACGACCGAGCCGAGCTCGTCGACGATCTGCGCCGCCCGAGCCCGGTCCTTCTCCATGAGCACGACCTCGTGGCCGCTCTCGATCAGCTCCTTGGTGAGGTAGTAGCCGACCTTGCCGCCACCGACGACGAGCACGAACATCGCTAGCTCTCCTGTGGCTGGGCGGTGGCCTGGGCGGGCGTGGAACCTGCGGCGACCGGACTCGCGACGGGGCCTTCACCGTCCTCGTGGACGTGCGGGACGGGCGCGATGACCGCGGGCATGCCGGTCTTGCCGAGCCCGAGGAAGGCGAGGATGGCGTCGGTCAGCATCGTCGTCCGGCAGACCGTGGCCACGCCGAGCTCGGCATAGGCGGCGGCCCGCACGGGATCGTTGATCTTCGCGACGGTCCTGCCGACGGAGAGCTTCTCACTGGCGACCTGCGCGGCCATGACGTTGCGGTTGTCGCCCTCGGTGAAGGCAAGCAGCACGTCCGCGCCCTCGACGCCCGCCTTGCGCAGGACGTCCTCGTCGGTCCCGTCGCCGCGGATGGCCTGGCCCTTGAACTCGTCGGACAGCCGGTCGAACGCGCGGGTCGACGTGTCCAGCACGATGACGTCGTGGCCGGCGTTGTCGAAGGCCTCGGCGAGGGCCGCCCCGACGCGCCCGCAGCCGACGATGACGAGCTTCACCGCTGCTCCTTCCCGGTCCCGGCCGCGACGGCCACGGGAACCGGCTCCGCGGGGATCGGCTCGCGGACCACCCAGACCTCGCATGGCGCGTGCTTCAGCACATAGGGAATGGTGCGCCCGATCGCGAAGTCGCCGCCGAAGCGCTTGCGATACGGCAGCCCGACCACGAGCAGATCGGCGCCGCGCTCCGTCGCCTCGTCCACGAGGGCCGCCCCGACCTCGCGGGCCTGCAGCAGGACCGGCTCCAGCCGGCTCTTGAGCTGCTCGGCCTCGAGCTCGGCGTGGTCGAGGATCTGCTGGGCCGCCTCGGACCTCGCCGCGACGTCCGCGTCGAGCGGCATCGACCAGCCGATCTCGACGACGTGGACGCCGACGAGCTCGCCGTGGGCCGGCTTCGCGAGCTCTGCGGCCAGGCGCACGATGCGGTCGTCGGAGGAGCCCCCGGCGAGCGCGAGGATCGCGCGCCGGAAGGCGCTGGCGTTTGGTTCGGACACCTGGGTTGGGCTGCCTCGTGGTCCTGGTGGATCGGTCGCGCGGACCTTCGCGACCGGCGGGAAGTCGGCGGCCACGATACCACCGGGTCCCCCTACAGGCCGACCGACAGCCTCGAGATCAGGAAGCTCGGCAGCCCCACGGCGCGCATCGCCGCCTGGACCGATTCGATGTCGTAGGCGACGCGATGCCAGGTGATCGCCCCCGTCGCGGGATCGAGGACCAGGTACGAGGCCGTCGGGTCGCCGTCGCGCGGCTGGCCGACGCTGCCCGGGTTGACGAGCGCCCGCCGGTCGCCGAGCTCCAGGGATGCGCCGCCCGTGGCCGCGAAGCGCTCGACCCGGCCGCCCTCCTCGACGAAGGCCACCGGCATGTGGGTGTGGCCGTGGAGCCCGATCGGCTCGTGCAGCAGGCCGAGGCTGTCGCGGGCGATCGAGGGCGACGTCACGTACTCCCACAGCGGCTCGCGGAAGCTGCCGTGGACCAGCTCGCAGCGCTCCAGGGATCGTCGCTCCGGGAGGGCCCGCAGCCACTCGATCGAGGCGGGGCTGATCGCGGTGCGGGTCCACTCCATTGCCCGCCGCGCCTCGGGGTTGAACCAGTCGATCTCCGACCCGCCGGCCGCCGCCGCGTCGTGGTTGCCGCGGACGCCCACCGCCCCGACCTCGCGGAGCCGGGCGATCACGCCGTCCGGGTCCGGCCCGTAGCCGACGACGTCGCCCAGGTGCCAGATCCCGTCCACGGAGCCGGCGTCGGCGAGGACCGCGTCGAGGGCCGGCAGGTTGGCGTGGATGTCCGACAGGACGGCAATCCGCATGCCGGCCGAGATTAGCAGGGGGTCCGACGCGCGTCGGAGGCGGTGCTTCGGGGGGTGTTCCCGCGTCTCCCTCCTACGAGATCTGCGGGTCCGAGGCGCCACCTCCGGCGTGCTCGTTCTTCGCTACCTGGGTGTCGGTCTGGCGCGCTCCGTTCGGTTCGCGGCCCGGTTTCCCGGCACCCCTTGCGGATCGCGCTCCCCGGAGAATCCCCGGCGCGGATGCCGGATGTTGCCCCGACTCGCCGGATGCGTCAACCGGGTTATCCACCGAAGTGGATGGCGGCCGGCGGATCGTGGAAAACTGGCCCGCCTGCGCACATCCGGCCCTGTGCAGCGGGGCGCGCATCGGGCCACGCGTGCGGCCGCGCGTGCGATCAGGAAGGCCCGGGCACCTCGACGCCGAGGTGCTCCAGGAGCCATGAATCGCGATCGCGGCGGGCGCTGGTGTCGAGGCGATGGCCGGCGGCGTAGGTATGGATGTCCGTGCCGCCCGGCGCGGCGGCCGTGAGGGCCTGGGCGGCCGCCGCCGAGACGAATTCGTCGGACGTCCCGAACTGCAGCAGGATCGGCGCGGCGACGTCCGCGATCCGCGTCACCGGGTCGACGTCGGCCATCGCCTGGGCGTAGCCGTCGTCGCTGAGTTGGAAGTACTTGACGAACCAGTTCACCCAGGTCGCGTCGGGGGCCAGGCAGGCAAGCGCTGCGAGCCGCTGGTCGACCGACGCCGCGAGGATCCCGTGCATGGCGCCGTAGTCGTGGCCGACGAGGGCGATCTTCGCCGGCCCGACCTCCGCGGCGAGCAGCGTGATCGCGCGCCGAATGGTTCGGACCTGGAGCCCCAACGAGATCCGGTCGTGATCGACGCCGGTCGGGCGATTGACCCACGGGAAGGTCTGGGTGATCAGCATCGACTCGACGCCGCTCGCGGCGAGCGAGACGGCCTCCTCGACGAACTCCTCGCGCGAGCTGAAGTCCTCGCCGAGCCAGTGCAGGAACAGGATCCCCGCCGTCGGCTCGCCGCTCGCCGGCTGGACGATGTAGGCCGCGACCTCGAGGCCGTCGGCGCCCGTGTACCGGACGTCCCGGATGACCGCCCCCTCGCGCGGCTCGCGGGTCCGCTCGACGAGGCCCAGCTCGCCGGCCGTGAGGTCGTCGTCGAAGAGCTCCTCGGCGGTCATCGACGGATCGACGATCGCCGGGGGAAGGGGCGTCGCCGAGGGCGTCGGGCCCGGCGATCCGGTTGCGACCGGGGTGCCGGCGGGCGTCGGTGTCGGGGGTGGCTCGACGCCGCCGCAGGCCGCGACGAGCACGCCGGCGAGGAGGGCCGCGACGAGCGGCGACCGGGATGGACGCACCGTCAACCTACGCGCCACGCCACGGCGGCCTTGCCGGTCGCGCGAGGGCGGCTCAGCGGCGCCGCGCCGTGGCCGGGTTCAGGGCCGGGCGGCCGCCTCCGAACGGGGGCCGCGCACCGGGCGGCCGAGCGTGCGCCGGACGACGTCGACGACCTCCTCCACGTAGCGGTCCGCCTCGCCGCGCTCGGCGGCAATGCGGACGCAGCCCTGGACGTGATCCTCCAGGACCAGCACGGCCAGCGAGTCCACCGCGGCGCGGAGGGCGCTGGTCTGCTGCAGGATGTCCACGCAGTATTCCTCGCGCTCGATCATCCGGGTGATTCCACGGACCTGGCCCTCGATCCGGGCGAGGCGGCGGACGAGCTGCGCCTTGTCCCGGGAGTAGCTGTGCCGGAAGTGGTCGCCGTGGTCGTCGGACGGATGTGCGGGGTCGGTCATGGGCGGGCATGATACCCCCGGGGGGTATCGACGACAAGGCGGTCGGCCGACGGCCGCTTCACGTCCGACCGGGTACACTCACGTTCGGATGGATCCGCTGGACCACCTCCTCGCGCTCCCCGACGGTCTGCGCTGCACCGTCTGCGACGAGCGCGTCCCCGCGACGCGGATCCGGTTGCTCGCCTGGCGCGACGACCTCGCCTTCCTCCAGATCGACTGCGATGCCTGCGCGAGCACGACCCTCGGGTTCGTCCTGGACGGACGGTCCGAGGACGCCGAGCCGGCGCCGGCGCCCGAGCCGATCAGCTCCGACGACGTCCTGGACATGCACCAGTTCCTCGCGACCTGGCGTGGCGACCTGGCCGGTCTCTTCGGATCGGACCCCCGCGGCCGCGCCGACTCCAGCCGGTGACGGGCGCGAGCCAGGAGGCGACAGGAACGCCTCAACCGATCCGCCGGGCGCCCCACGCGGCCGCGCCGCGGGCGGGCGAGGCGCCGGCTCCAACCCCGGCCGCCGAGCCGGCGATCCCCGACGGCCCGACGAGCGCCGTGGACGCGACCCGGTTCGCCCATGCCAGCGAGGCCGAGATGGCCCGCATCCTCGACTTCTACGACGTGCGCTGGGAGTACGAGCCGACGACGTTCCCGATCCTGTGGAACCTCGACGGCGAGGTGGTCGAGAGCTTCGCGCCCGACTTCTACCTGCCGGAGCTCGGCGTGTTCCTCGAGATGACCACGCTGAAGCAGCGCCTCGTGCGCAAGAAGAACCGCAAGCTGCGCCGGCTGAAGGAGCTCTACCCCGATGTTCGGATCAAGCTCTTCTACGCCCGCGACTTTCGGGCGATGATGCTCAAGTACGGCCGGCTCGGGCTGGCCGCGTCCCTGTCCGGAACGCCCGGCCAGGTCATGCCCGACCGGGTGGTGGATAGCGCCCAGGCCGAGGCTCCCACGTCGATCGAGGCGACCGTCCCGATCGCGGGCCTCGCCGACGAGCTGCCCGCGGCCGACGAGCTGCCGGCAGCCGAACCGGTCGAGACGGCGTCGTCCGGCCCGGCCTCGCACGCGCGGGCCCGCCGGCGCCGGCGGCGGTTCCCGGCCGCGACCGAGGTCGCAACCGTCGCGCCATCGCGGATTGAACGGGAGGCCGGAGCATGACGACGGAGGTCGACCAGCGCGCGGACATCGGCGAGGTGCTGCTTACCGAGGAGCAGATCCAGTCGAAGGTCGCGGAGCTTGGCGCCCGGATCAGCGAGGACATGGCCGGCCGGCAGATCACCCTCGTCAGCGTGCTCAAGGGCTCGCTGCCGTTCATGGCCGACCTCATGCGCGCGATCTCGCTGCCGCTGCGGATCGACCTCATGGAGGTGTCGTCGTACGGCGGCGCCACGACCGAGTCGTCCGGCCTGGTCCGGATCCTCAAGGACCTCTCGTCGAGCATCGAGGGCGAGGACGTCCTGATCGTCGAGGACATCATCGATACCGGCCTGACGCTGAACTACCTCGTCCGCTACCTGCGCGGCAAGAAGCCGGCGTCGCTGCGGATCGTCACCCTCCTCGACAAGCCCGCGAGGCGTCTCGTCGAGATCGACGTCGACTACATCGGCTTCACCATCCCGGACCAGTTCGTCGTCGGCTATGGGCTCGACTACGGCGAGCTGTACCGCAACCTCCGGTTCGTGGGCGTGCTCCGGCCGGAGGTCTACACCCAGGCGTGATCCGGCCCTCCCGGCCATGACCATGCATCGCCGCCCGATCAGGCGGTCCCGCGTGCTCGCGGCGATCGGCAGCGTCATCGCGGTGGTGGGCTGCTTCCTGCCGTGGTGGACGGTCGGCGGCAGGAACGGGCTGCCGGTGCTGTCCGGCACGGGCTTCGAGTCGATGGGCATCCTCGTCTTCGCCGCGGGGATCGCGACCCTTGCCCTGGTGACGCTGCCGTACGCGTCGGAACGGCCGGTGTCCACCGACCGCTGGTCGAGCTACGCGATCCTGGCCGCGGTGGGCTGGCTCGGCTTCGCCTACCGGATCGTCGACCTCGCCACCCAGCGTGCGTTCTCGTTCGACGAGCCCGCCGACATCCTGCTCCGCATTCCCGGCCTGTGGCTCGCCGGCATCGGGCTGCTGATCCTCGCCCGGGCGACCTACGAGATGCTGCAGGAGCCCCGGCTGCGCTGAGCCACCGCGCCCGCGCTGAGCCTGCTGCGACCCGCGCCGCCCGACCGCCGGCTTCGGGCGCCTGGGTCAGCCGACCGGGCTGCGGGCGGGGAGCGGCAGCGCCTTGAACCGCCGCACGGTCTCGGTGATCGCCGTCTCCGTCGGCAGGCGCTCGATGCTCGAGGCGCCGAAGAAGCCGGCGATGCCCGGCGTGCGGTCGATGACGAAGGAGACGTCCTCGGGCTCGGCGATCGGCCCGCCGTGGCAGAACACCAGCGTGTCGCGACCGGTCGCGCGGACGGCGTCGCGGATCTCGCCGATGCGGTCGACGCAGGCGTCGAGGCTCAGGGCCGTCTGCGCCCCGATCGAGCCCTTCGTCGTCAGGCCCATGTGGGCCACGACCACGTCGGCGCCCGCCTCGGCCATCGCCCGGCCCTCGTCCGGGGTGAAGGCGTAGGCCGTCGTCAGCAGGTCCAGCCGGGCGGCCTCGGCGATCATCTCGACCTCGAGGTCGAAGCCCATGCCGGTCTCCTCCAGGCCCTGGCGGAATGTGCCGTCGATCAGCCCGACCGTCGGGAAGTTCTGGACGCCGGCGAAGCCGAGGCGGACGAGCTCGGCGAGGAAGACCGGCATCTGCCGGAACGGGTCCGTGCCGCAGACCCCGGCGAGGACCGGCGTGTCGCGGACGACCGGCAGCACCTCGCGGGCCATGTCGACGACGATCGCGTTCGCGTCGCCGTACGGCAGCATCCCGGCGAGCGAGCCGCGTCCGGCCATGCGGTAGCGGCCCGAGTTGTAGATCACGATCAGGTCCGCGCCGCCGGCCTCGGCGCACTTGGCGGAGAGCCCCGTCCCGGCGCCGGCCCCGACGATCAGCCGCCCCTCGGCGGCCGTCCGGCGCAGTCGGGCGCGCGCCTCGGCCCCGGTCATCCCGCCGTCCCCGCGGCGGTCGTCACCGGCTGCCTCGCCTGGACGAGCGCGTGGAGCCTGTCGGCCATGGCCGGCCCGAAGGACGGCTCGTTGATGTCGACCGGCAGGTCGACCACCTCGACCCGGGCGTCGAGGCCGGCGAGAAGCGCGTCGAACAGCGCGGTGTCCGCGGCCGGATCGTGGAACGCGCCGCCGGGCACGTCGATCATCGACACGCCCCCGCGGGGGATGAAGACGCTCACTGGTCCCGTTGCCGCGTTGAGCTTCGAGGCCAGGACACGCCCCAGCTCGCGGCACTCGTCGAGGGACGTGCGCATGAGCGTCACGGTCGCATTGTGCTCATACAGGCGCCGCCCGCGGAACTGCGCCGGCACGCTGTCGCGGGGCCCGAAGTTGACCATGTCGAGCGCGCCGAGCGAGACGACCTGGGGGATCCCCAGCTCGCCGGCCGCGGTCAGTCGATCCGGGCCGGCGGACAGCACGCCGCCGACGAGCTCGTCGGCGAGCTCCGTGGTGGTCGCGTCGAGGACGCCGGCGAGGAAGCCGCTGCGGATCAACCCTTCCATCGCGCGGCCGCCGGTCCCGGTCGCGTGGAAGACGAGGACCTCGTAGCCGAGCGCCTCGAGCCGCTCGCGGGCCGCGGTCACGCAGGGTGTCGTGACGCCGAACATCGTGGCCCCGATGAGCGGCCGCTCGTCGCCTGGTGCCGCCGCGAGACCGCTCGTCGCCGCGTTGACCATGCCGGCCATCGCCGCGGCCGCGTTGCCGAGGACCTGTCGCGAGAGGCGGTTCAGGCCGGCGATGTCGACGACGGGGTAGAGCATCGCGACGTCGCTCTCGCCGACGTACGGCCTGGTGTCGCCGGCGGCCATCGTCGAGACGATCAGCTTGGGGACGCCGACCGGGAGGGCCTGCATCGCCGGCGCGGCCAGCGAGGCGCCGCCGCTCCCGCCGATCGCCAGGATGCCGTCGAGGCGACCCGTCCGGTGGAGCTCCGTGACCACGGCCAGCACCCCGGCGCGCATCGCTGCCATCGCCGCCGACCGGTCGCCCGCCGCGGCCAGCGCCGCCCGGCTCGCGCCGCCTGCCTCGGCCACCTCGTCCGCGCCGATGTCCGCTCGCCACGCCTCGTGGCCCATCACCCCGGCATCGACGACGAGCACCTCCGCACCGAGGTCGGCGAGCCGGCGGCGGACGAAGTCGAGCTCCGGGCCCTTCGTGTCGAGCGTCCCGACGAGCACGACCGTGCTCACGCCGGGACCCCGAGCTCCTCGGCCGCGGCGTCGAGGTGGGCCTGGGTGTAGGCCGCGACGTCGACCGCCCGGCCGGTGTGCGCGCTCTCGATCGCCGCCATCGTCAGCGCGGTGTCGTGGAACGAGTCCTCGAGCCGCGTCGCGACCGCCGGGCCGCCGTCGAGCCAGCCGACGAACTGCTCCGCGAGCAGCGGGTTGAGCCAGGTCGGGCCGTCGTCGAGCGCGAGCTCCTCGCCCGTCGGGACGTCCTTCGCGCCGCCGCGCAGCAGCCGCAGGCGGCGCCGGTCGAGCTCCAGGGTCCCGTCGCGGCACTCGACCCGCCAGTACTCCTCCTCCCACGGGCTGATTGTCGATGCGTTGGTCTTCGAGCCCTCGTACGAGGCGCGGATCCCGTTCTCCAGCTCGACCACCGCGAGGGCCGTGCTGTCGCCGGCGTACTCGCCCCAGGCCGGATTCCAGGACGTGGCGTAGACGGAGCGGGCATTCGCGCCGGCGAGGCCGCGGATGATGCCGAACTGGTGGACCGCCGCCTCGATCAGCAGCGGGTCGGCGATGCGGTGCCGGAAGTCGCCCCAGTCGCCGAACTTCCGGTTGTTGAGCGCCAGCCGCCCGACGATGTAGTTGACCGGCCCGTAGGCGCCGGATCGGACCAGCCGCTCGAGGGTCTGCTTGTCCTGGTCGAAGCGGTGGCTCATCGTGATCGCCATCTTCCGGCCCGCCCGCGTGACCTTCAGGTAGATCCGCGACGACGACGCCATCGTGTCGGCGACCGGCTTCTCGGACAGGATGTCGCAGCCCGCCGCGAGGGCGAGATCCACGATGGCCTCGTGGTGCGCCGGCGGCACGACCACGATCGCGAAGTCCGCGTCCTGCTCCGCGAACGCCTTGACCGGGTCCGTGTAGCAGCGGTCCTCGGCGATGCCGTAGCCCTCGCGCGCGTTGGCGAGATTGGCCGGGTTCATGTCGACGGCGGCCACGGGCTCGGCGATGCCGAGCTCGAGGAGGTGCGGGATCACGGTCCGGGACCAGTAGCGGCCCCAGCCGCCGGTCCCGACGTGGATGAAGCGCTGGACCGTCATGCGCGCCCGGTCACCGTGCCAGCTGCTCGTCGGGCCCGAGGACGCGATGGCCGCCGGCCCGCTCCGGCGACCGGTGCAGGTGGCCGGCCCTGCCACCAGGCTTCAGGACCGACTCGAACCAGAAGCCGCCGATCGGCTCGAGCACCTGCAGGAAGTCGTGCTCGCGCCCGATCTCGGTGCAGACGATGTCGCCGGCCTCGACCGTGTAACGCTCCTCGTCGATCTCGATCACCGCCCGGCCCTCGAAGATGAACCAGTACTCGTCGCAGTCGTGGAAGTGCCGGTCGAAGGTCTGGCCGGGCTGGATCCGGAACGTGCCCGTCGAGGTGACATTCGACCAGGCGGGACGATCCTCACCCTCGATGCGCTTCCAGACGTTCTGCCTGCTGGCGGCGTCGAGCATCGGCTCAGGACCGCGTCGCGATGACGCCCGGCGGGAAGGTCGTGCACTCGGGCAGGTCGCGGAGGATGGCCTCGGGCCCGCCGGGGTTGTAGATGGCGATCAGGCGCATCGGCTCCCAGCCCGTGTTCTCCGTGCCGTGATAGACGCCCGCCGGGATGTAGGCGGCGTCGCCGGCCCGGACGTCGCGGTACATCGGGTTGCCGCCGTCGTCCTCGACCATCTGGCGGCCCTCGCCGGAGACGTAGTAGAGGACCTCCTCCGAGCCCGGGTGGTTGTGGCGCAGGTGGCCCTTGCCCGGCTCGAGGATGACGAGCCCGACCGCGATTCCCGAGCCAGTGACCCGCGACTCGGCGAGCCATTTGATCGTGCCCCAGTCGAACTGCATCGTCTCGACCTCGGGCGGCGACACGAAGCGCTCGTGCCGGGGGCGCGTCTCGGAACCCACTCGCTGCTCCTCCAGTCCGGTCGTCCGGAGGCCACACTGTAGCCCTCGCGCCTTCGATAATGCAGCCGTCCCCAGGAGCAGCCGGAGGCAGCGTGGCGCTCACCATCGCACCCGACCGCAGGGCGCTCGTGACCGGCGCCGCGAGCGGGTTCGGGCTCGGCGTCGTCGACCGGCTGCTCGAGGCCGGCGCGCGCGTCGCGATGGCGGACTTCAGCGAGGCGCTGCTGCGCGAGGAGGCGGGCCGGCGCGGCGACCGCGTGCGCCCGTTCGTCATGGACGTCCGCACGAAGGCGTCGGTCCAGGCGGGCGTCGCGGCCGCCGTCGACTGGCTCGGCGGGCTGGACACGCTGGTCCAGTGCGCGGGCGTCTTCGACTATGGCAGCCTCGAGGAGACCACCGAGGAGAGCTGGGACCGCCAGCTGGACACGAACCTCAAGGGCACCTTCCTCGTCGCGCAGGCCGCCATCCGGCACCTGGTCGCGAGCGGCCGCGGCCGGATGGTCAACATCGCCTCGGAGGCGGGCCGCAAGGGCTGGCCGCTGACCTCGGCCTACAACGCCTCGAAGTTCGGCGTCGTCGGGCTGACCCAGACGTGGGCGCGGGAGTTCGGGCGCGACGGGGTCACGGTCAACTGCGTCTGCCCGGCGATGACGCCCGAGACGCGCCAGGGCCAGGAGGTCACACGCCAGAAGCTGGCCCGGACGCCGGGCCTGACCCTCGAGGCGGCCCTCGCGGGCTACGCCGCCAACTTCCCGGTCGGGCGGGCCGGGACGGTCGCCGACACGGCCGACGCGATCATGTACTTCCTGACCGAGAACGCGAGCTGGATCACCGCGGTCGCGCTGGACGTCGACGGCGGCGGGCCGCAGGGCTCCCAGCCGCTGCCCGCCCAGGAGCCGGCGGCGGAGGGCGCTCGATGACCGACGATCGGCGGGTCGAGCTCGGCGCGGGCCTGCGCGACTACCTCGCCGGCGACACGATCCGCGACAGCGACTACGGCGGGCTGCAGCTGGCCGGCCGGCAGCTCGTGGCGAAGGACCCGATCCGGATCGCGGTCATCGGCTGCGGCAACCACTCGCGCGGCGCGCTCCAGCCGGCCCTCGCCCGGCTGCCGCACTTCGACTACGTCGCGGCCTGCGACCTCGAAGAGGCGGTCGCCGCGGACTGCGCCCGTCGCTACGGCGCCGGCTCGGTCCACACGGACTACCGGCGGATGCTCGACGAGGTCGAGCCGGAGGCGGTGCTTGTCGTCGGGCCGCCGCAGCTCCACCTCGAGGCCGGCCTCGAGGCAGCCGCGCGCGGGATCCACCTGTTCGTCGAGAAGCCGACCGCCCCGGACCTCGCCGGGGCCGACGAGCTCGCCGAGGCGTTCCGTGCCGCCGGCCGGATCGGCATGGTCGGGCTGTTCTGGCGCCGCGCGGAGGCGTTCCAGCGCGCGGCCCGCATGGCGGCCGACCCGGCCTTCGGGACGACGCTCCTGTTCGACGGCCTGTACCTGTCGCCAGGGCCGCGCGTGCCGCTCTGGGGCGCGACCGACGTCGCGTACTCGTTCCTGACCGACCAGGCCATCCACGCCGTGGACGCGATGCGCTTCCTGATGGGCGACGTCGAGGAGCTCTCGGCCAACGTCGGCGAGGCGGCCGACGGTGCCCTTGGCTACGCGGTGAGCCTGCGCTTCGCGGGCGGCGCCGCCGGGTCGCTGGCGGTCACCTCGCACACGAACGCCTTCAGCTCGCGGTTCACGATGCACGGCTCGGCGGGCGCGTCGCTGGAGATCGCCGACGCCGAGGCGCTGCGCCTCCTCGCCCGCCCCGCGCTGCCCGGCGGCCGCGGTGGCTACGTCGACCAGAACCTCGCCGAATGGCGCCAGGGCTGGAGCTATGCCGGCCACCTGCGCCCCGGCTACATGGAGGAGCTGGTCGCCTTCGCTCGCGCGATCCGGGATGGCTACCCGGCCTCGGCGAGCCTGGACGACGGCGCGGCGGCCCTCCGCGTCTGCATCGCGATCCTGGAGAGCTCGCGGACGGGACGACCGGTCGCGGTGTCGCCGAGCGGGAGCGTCAGGGCGGCCAGGGGCTGACGAGGATCGTCGGGACGACGGCGTCCGGGCCACCCCAATCGCCGACCGCGATCGCCCAATCCGGCCCGCCGATGATCCCGGCGAACTTCACCTGCTCGAGCACCGGCGCGTTGGGCGCGCGCTCCCAGGTCACGCCATCGGTCGACTGCCAGACGAGACCGGTCGGGTACTGCGTGCCGAACACGAGGTGGCCGACGGCGATGTCGCGATCCTCGAGCCGCACCACGTCGCGCATCTCGATCTGCAGCCCGTAGTTGTCGAGCGACGTCGCGTCCGGGGCGGCGGTCCAGTCGAGGCCGTCCTCGGACGACCAGACCATGGCGCGGTGGCCGGCGAGGTCGGTCCCGACCGCCAGGAACCCCGCCGCGCCCGCGGCGACCGCATGCATCCTGCCGCCGTCGAGATCCGGGTCGGCGGCCGCCCGCTGCCATGCGCCGCCGTCGACCGAGCGCCACGAGGCGGCGGCGATGGGGTCCGCTCCCTCGTAGGCCGTGCCGCCCGCGACGACGGCGCCGCCCCGGGCCGCGAGTCCTTCCACGCGCGCGCCGCGGAACCCCGGTCCGTCGGGCACGCGCTCCCACGTCCGTCCGTCTACAGAAGTCCACAGGACCGCGCGAGGCGCGAGCAGATCGCCCTCGTCGGATCCTGCCGCCACGAAACCGGCCTCCGTGGCGACGACGGCACGGAGCTCCCCGTGCTCGGGGCCGCCGCTCGGGGCCGGGCTCCGCTCCCAGCGCAGGCCGTCCGCCGAGTGCCACGCGGCAGGGGCCCCGTTGACGCTGCCGACGGCAACCGCGACGGGACCATCCGTCGCCACGCTCCAGGCAACCGATGCCTCGCCACCCGGGAAGTCCGCGTCGAGGGTCCACGTCCGACCGTCGGGCGACGCCCAGCTGGTGGCCCGTGGCCCCATCGCCTCGAGGATGTAGCCAACCGCGACGAACCCCGGGCCGCCCTGGGCGACGTCTCGCACCGAGGCCATCCCGCCCTGGTAGTGCCCGGGATGCCCGAGGCTGCCCGGCCCCTCGTACGGCGGCGTCGTCGCGAGCGGGTCGCCGGGCGGCTGCTCGACGAGCGCCGCCCCGCCCCAGTCGCGCCCGAGGACGCCGGGCGCGATCGGGCCGGACGCGGTCGCGCCGGACGCCGTGGGGCTCGCGGGGCCGGTGGGGCTGACCGGAGAGCAGGCGCCGAGGGAGAGGACGCCGAGAAGGACGGCGACCCCGAGCGGGCCGCGGGCCCCCGAGCTGCGAATCACGCGGTCAGTCGCTCGGTTCCGGGTTCAACGTCTCGACCTGGATGCCGAACCAGCGCGAGAAGCCGTTGCCCTGGACGTGCACGACGTACACGCCGTCCAGCCAGCTCGGGCCGGCCAGCGGGGCGTACGCGGCGCCGAGGTACGACGGGCGCTCCTCGGGCGCGACGCGGATCGGCGCGAGGACCTCGGCCCTCGTGATCCGCTCGCCGTCGACGATGGTCGCCGTCAGACGAAAGATGCGATCCGTCGCGTCCGCGGGTGGCTTGTCGGGCCCCGAGATCGGGGCGCAGAAGCCCATCGCCAGGACGGCCTGCGACACGACGGGGACCACCGGGATCCGTGGATCCGTGGGGCCGGTGGCCGCGTCGATCGGCGTCATCGCCGTCCACGAGCGCACCTGCTGGCCACCCCAGCGCTCGGAGGAATAGACGCGCCAGCCGGAGGGCTCGAGGCAGAAGCCCGCGACCATGTCCAGCTCGGTGGTGGGCCGAGGCGTGGCGCTGACCTGCGGCGTCGCCGCCGACAGGTATGCCGACACGGGCGGTGTCCTCGACCCCGTGCCCCACGGCTTGTAGAAGGCGAGCAGGATCAGCGCCCCGACCACCCATACCAACTTGAGGATCGACCCCTTGGTCTGTGGCTGGGTGACCGTCAGCGGTTCGATCTGCCCGGCGGCCCGGGCAGGCTCTCTCCGTCCGCGCATCGCACCTCACGCCATCCCGGCGCCGCTCGAACCCCTGCCGGATCAGATCTCGCCGAGATATGCCTTTCGGACGGTCTCATTCTCGCGCAACTCGGCGCCGGTGCCGGAAAGCACGACCCGGCCCGTCTGGAGCACGTAGCCGCGGTGGGCGACGTTGAGCGCCTGGAGGGCGTTCTGCTCGACGAGGAGGACCGTCGTGCCCTGCTGGTTGATCTCGGCAATCGTCTCGAAGACCTGCTGGATCAGGATCGGCGCGAGGCCCAGCGACGGCTCGTCGAGCAGCAGCACGCGCGGCCTCGACATCATCGCCCGGCCGATGGCGAGCATCTGCTGCTCGCCGCCCGAGAGCGTCCCGCCCTGCTGGTGCGTCCGTTCGCGCAGCCGCGGGAACAGCGTCATGACCTTCTCGACGTCCTCGGCGATCTCGGCAGGCTTCCTGGTGAAGCCGCCCATCTGGAGGTTCTCGAGGACGGTCAGCCGGGAGAAGATCCGGCGGCCCTCCGGAGCGTGGCCGATGCCGCTCTCGACGAGCTCGTGGGCGGCGGTCTTGGACACGTTCCGGCCGTCGAAGATCACCGTGCCCTTGCGCGGGTGCAGCAACCCCGAGATGGTCTTCAGGGTCGTGGTCTTGCCCGCGCCGTTCGCGCCGATGAGGGTGACGATCTCGCCGCGTTCCACGTAGATCGAGACGCCCTGCAGAGCGTGGATCTGGCCGTAGTAGGTGTGGACGTCGTCGAGCCGCAGCAGCGCGTCGTTGGTGCCGCTGTTCTGGGCGAGCTCCGTCGCCATGGCCGTCATGACGCCGGGGTCCCGAGGTAGGCCTCGATGACCTTCGGATCGTGCCGGACCTCCTCGGGCGAGCCTTCGGCGATGCGCTCGCCGTGGTCCAGGACCGTGACCCGGTCGCTGATGCCCATGACGACCTTCATGTCGTGCTCGATGAGCAGCACGGTCAGGCCGAGGTCCTTTCGGAGCTTGTTGATCAGCGCCATCATGTCCGAGGTCTCCCTGGGGTTCATACCCGCCGTCGGCTCGTCCAGGAGGAGGAGCGACGGGCCCGAGGCGAGCGCGCGAGCGACCTCGAGGCGGCGCTGATCGCCATAGGGCAGGTTCTTGGCGAGCTCGCCGCCGACGCCGGTCAGGCCGACGAGCGTGAGCAGCTTCTCCGCCTCGGCCCGCGACTCGATCTCCTCGCGCCGATTGCGAGGCGTCGAGAACATCGCGTCGAACATGTTGGCCTTCAGCTTGATGTGCATCCCGACCAGCACGTTCTCGAGCGCCGTCATGTTCTGGAAGAGGCGGATGTTCTGGAAGGTCCGGCCGATGCCGGCCTTGACGATGTCGTTCGGTCGCGCGCTCCGGAAGATCCCCAGGCGCAGCAGCAGATGCTGGTACCAGTCCGGCCGCGCGATCGCGGCGAGCAGCATCAGGATCAGGAGGCCCAGCCCGATGGGCGCGCCGATGAACTCCACGAGCTGGTTGCCGGTCGAGACGACGATGAGGGCGGTCAGGATGGCCACCAGGGCCGCCGGGGCCACCCACAGGACGGGCTCGAGCCACGGCCGGATGGGGCGGGCGACCATCGTCCTGCCGCGGATCGCGATCCGCCCGCCCGTCGGGTCGTAGATGCCCGCGATGATGTTGAAGAAGGTGGTCTTGCCGGCGCCGTTCGGCCCGATCAGGCTGACGATCGAGCCTTCCGGGATGTCGAAGTTGATGTCGTGGACGGCGACCAGGCCGCCGAACCGCTTCGTCACGCCCTGCGCCGAGAGCAGCAGCCCGTGCGCGTCCTCGACCGCGGCGATCTCGGCGATGCTCAGCTCGAGCGCCGCCGCGTCGATCGCGGCGATGTCCACCTCGAGGGCCGCGGGGTCGGCCTCGGGAGCGGTTGCCTGGGGGTCCGGACGAGGGTCCATCAGACGGTGTCCGCGAGTGCCGCGGCCGATTCGGACTCGGCCGTTGCGGTGTCCGCCGAATGGAGCTCACGTCGGCGTCGCTGGCTCGGGAACAGCCCCTCCGGCCTGAACAGCATCATGAACACGAGCGCGAGGCCCAGCAGCAGGAACTGATAGGTCACGAAGTTGATGTCGCTCAGGATCGGCACGTTGAGGCTCTCGAAGAACGAGTTCAGCTGCTTCAGCAGGACGACCTGGATCGTGTAGACCACGAATGCCCCGAGCGCCACGCCCCAGATGTTGCCCATCCCGCCGAGCACGACCATGACGAGGATCGAGAACGAGACGGTCGACTGGAACTGGCCCGGGTCCACGGACGTGAGCTTCGACGCCTGGAACACGCCCGCGAAGCCGGCCGTCGAGGCGCCGAGCGCGAACGCGAGGAGCTTCGTCGTCACGGTGTTGATGCCGTTGCTCGCGGCCGCCAGCTCGTCCTCCCGAATCGCCATCCAGGCCCGCCCGATCCGGGATTCCTGGAGCCGGTAGACGAGCAGCATCGTGATCGTCACCAGCACGATCATCAGGCCGTAGAACGGCCACGGGTTCAGCAGGGTGAATTCGACGCCCGGGATCTCCGGCTTGTAGATGCCGCCGATGCCGTTCGTTCCGTTGGTGTACTGGTTGGCATTCAGGAACACGATCGGCACGATCTCGCCGAAGCCGAGGGTGACGATGGCGAGATAGTCGCCGCGGAGACGAAGCGTGGGAGCGCCCAGCATCACGCCGAACGTCGCAGCCACGAAGGCACCGACGAGCAGCATCGGCAGGAACGGGAGGTGCTGGCCCGAGTACGGCGAGGCGGCGTAGGCGTAGGTGTACGCGCCGATGGCAAAGAAGGCCGCGTAGCCGAGGTCGAGGAGGCCCGCCAGCCCGACGACGATGTTCAGTCCGATCGCCAGCAGGACGAAGACGCCGGCGTTCGAGAAGCCGTTCACCCAGACGCCCTGGCCCTGGAAGACGGACAGCGGCGGCAGCGCCGCCAGCACGGGCAGCAGGACGGCCACGATGGCCATCCCGCCGATGATGGTCATGCTCCGGTGCTCGGTAGCGAACGCCCGCAAGGTCTCACGGGCGCCCTTCATGCCGCCGCCGCGCAGGGTGGCCAGCCGCCCGCTCATGCCCGCTCTCCGATCTGCTGGCCGAGGATGCCGGCAGGCCTGAACACCAGGACGAGGATGAGGACCATGAACACGATGGCTTGCGACCAGCGGCCCTCACCGGTCGCGGCCGCGAAGACCTCGATGAAGGCGATGATGAAGCCGCCCAGCGCCGCACCGGTCGTGTTGCCGATGCCGCCGAGCACGGCGGCCGTGAAGGCCTTGAGGCCGGCGTTGAAGCCGAGGTCGAACCGGACGAAGCCGAAGTACTGACCCTGGAACACCCCGGCGGCGCCGGCCAGCGCCCCACCGATGAGGAAGGTCATGGCGATCGTCTGGTTGAGGTCGACGCCCATGAGCTGGGAGGCCTGCTGATCCTGGGCCGTAGCGCGCATCGCCCGGCCGAGCCGGGTCCTGGTCACGAACTGCTGGAGCCCGTACATCAGGAGGAGGGCCACGATGATGATCACGATGCCGATGACGCGGACGTTCGCACCGAGGATCTGGACCGTGGCGTTCGGGACGATCTCGGGGACCTTCCGGTCGCCGGTGCCGACCAGCACCTGCATGATGTTCTGGAGGATCAGCGAGACGCCGATGGCGGTGATGAGCGGGGCCACGCGCGGGGCGTGGCGGAGAGGCCGGTAGGCGAGGCGTTCGATCGTCCTGTTGATCGTGCCCATGACGACCATGCAGACGAGCAGGGTGGCGATGAGCACGGCGATGAGGACGATGGGATCGTTGATCGCGCCGGTGAAGTGCAGCCCGACGAAGTCGAGCGGCTCGGGCAGCGAGCTCAGGAAGAAGAGCGACACGAACGTGCCGATCATGAAGACGTCGCCGTGGGCGAAGTTGATGAGCTCGATGATCCCGTAGACCATCGTGTAGCCGAGGGCCACGAGGGCGTAGATCGCCCCGAGCGTCAGTGCGTTCGCGACCTGCTGGGCCGCGGTTGCGGCGCCGCCCTCGACGATCGCCGCGAGCACGAGAAAGTAGACCAGGATCCCAAGGAGGGAGAACCCGACGAGTCGGAGCCGCCGTCCAAGATTCGGTGCCGACGCCGGCGAAACCGCACGTGCCACCGTGGTCAATCTCGGGCCCTCCAACCGTCCGTTGACGGAGCCGCGGATATTGAGAGACCGGGAAGCATGCGCTTCCCGGTCTCAGCTACTTCTTGCCTAGGACGCTGGTGCCGCGAAGTCGAGCTGGGACTTGAAGGCCCAGTTCTTCGATGCCGCGTCGTAGCCGTAGAACGAGATGATCAGCTGGCTCGTATCGCCGTTCGCATCGAAGTGGAACGAGCCGATGACCGAGCTGTAGGTGACCGTCGGGTCGACGGCGGCTGCCCGCAGCTTCTCGCGGAGGGTCTTGTTGTCCGGCGTGTCACCGGCGCGCCCGAGGGCGTTCAGGATGACCTGCGCGCAGGCGTAGCCCGTCGCGCTGTAGCCGGTGGGATCCTTGCCGTACGCGGCCTTGTACTTCGTGTCGAAGTCGGCCTTGCCGGGGTAGTCACCAACCGCAGCGGCCGTCGCGTAGGCGTTCTTCGCGTCGTCGCCGGCGAGGTTCAGGAAGCTGTCCTTCGTGTCGGCGCCGCCGTCGTAGATGCCGTCGGGGCCGATGAACGGGATGTCGCCCAGGCCGGCCTGGACCGCAGCCTTGAGGATGCGGGCGCCGCCCGAGGCGGTCACGCCGCCGAAGTAGATGGCTTCCGGAGCAGCAGCCTTGGCCTTGGTCAGGTACGGGCTGTAGTCAGTCACCGTGCTGGGGATGCCGTCGCGCTGGACGACCGTGCCGCCATTGTCGGTGAGGTACTTGGAGAAGTTGTCCGCGATGCCCTTCCCGAAGGTCTCGGTGTCATCGATGATGTAGACCTTGGTCTTCTTCAGGACCTCGAGGATGTACTTCGCCGCGGCCGGACCCTGCTTGTCGTCGGTCGTGACGACGCGGATGTAGTTGATCTTGTCCGGGTGCGCCTTGCGCTTGTCCAGGCCGCCGAACTCGGGCTTCGTCAGCCCCTCGTTCGTGTTGGCCGGCGAGCACTGGAGCAGACCGGCCTCGTTCGAGATCGGGATCTGCACCGCAGCCACGTTCGAGTTGAGCGGGCCGATGACGGCGACGACCTGATCGTTGCCGACCAGGGCGGTCATGTTCTGGGCGCCCGTGTTCGGGTCGTGCTTGCCGTCCTTGGCGTCGTCGAAGTTGACCGACTTCGGGCTCTCGACGGTGTACGGCCCGGCCTTGTTGCCGGCGTCCTTGATGGCGAGCTGGATGCCGTTGATGACCGGCTCGGCGCCGGCGAGCTCGCTGCCCTGCTGCGGCAGCTCGATGCCGATGTACACGGTTCGGCCGGCGCCGCCGGACGATCCGGGTGCGGTCGAGCATGCGCCCAGCGCGATGACCGCGCTGGCTGCGAACACACTCAGTGTCCTGAGCTTCATTCAGACTCCTCCTCAAAACCGATCGCCCGGTGCCCGGGTCGATCCTCGGTCGCTCCGCCTGCCTCCACTCCCGAACCGGCGTCGGCCCCCGACTCTCGTCGCCCCTCCCGACTCTCGACGGTGCCTCGACTCGGGGTCGGGGGCTCGGAGAGAAGTGCGGGACGGTGGCGCGCGAGAGCGGCAGATCCGTGCCGGCTCCGAGCGGCGCGCAGGTGGCCGCCGAAGCGATGACGTATGATAGGGACCGGCGCACCGATTGCAAGGCCGGTCGTTCGCCACCCGGGAACATTTCAGACGCATGACCTGCGTCCTCCCGTGCGGTCAGCGAACCCGGCGGTCTGGTCGGCCACGGTCGCGACGACAGAAGGAATCGGGAGCGCCTCCGACGTCGTAGGGGAGAACCTGCCCGCGTGGAGTACAGGGTCCGAGCGGCCCGCATCACCGACATCGAGGCACTCGTCGCGTTGAGCGGCGATCGCCTGGCCGATGGTGCGTCCGGCTCGCTCGGCGCCGCTGACGTGCTGCGCCAGCTGGTCTTCCTGCCGCACGCCACCGTCCTGGTTGCCGAGAGCAAGCGGGACATCGTCGGCGGCGCCGTGCTCGCGATCCGGCCCTCGGTTCGCGCCGGTGGCTACGTCGGCGTCATCGACCTGCTCGTCGTCGACCCGGCGGGCGCACCGGATGCCGTGAGCGCAAGCCTCATCGAGGATTGCCTCAAGTCGGCGGGCAACAAGGGTTGTGCGTCGGTCGAGGCGCCCCAGCCGGAGGACCCGGCAGAGCTGAAGCGCTGGAAGCGCCAGGGATTCAAGGACGAGCAGCCGGTCCTCCGGCGAGCCGTCGATCCCGCCGGGCGCCGGCGCTGAGGGAGCGGGCGCGCGCCGCCACTGGTGCCGCAGCCCAACAGAACGAATAGGAGACAGGGTGGGCAAGAACGTCGCCGTCTTCGTGGACGTAGCGAACATCTTCTACGCGGCCAAGGCGGCCGGCGTGGACATCGACTACGTCACGTTGCTCAAGGCGTCGAGCGCCGGGAGGGACCTCGTGCGCGCGTACGCGTACACGGGCCTCGATCCCGACAACGAGAACCAGCGGAACTTCCATGACTTCCTGCGCCGCCACGGCTACAAGGTCGTGAGCAAGGACATCCGCAAATACGGCGACGGGAAGGTCAAGGCCAACCTCGACATCGAGCTCGTCGTCGACATGATGAAGACGGCCCGGAACCTCGATATCGCGATCGTCGTGTCGGGCGACGGCGACTTCGCGCCGGCGATCCGCGCCGTCCAGGAGCAGGGCGTCCGCGTCGAGGTCGTCAGCTTTCGCGGCAACACGTCGTCCGACCTGATGGACGTCGCCGACCAGTTCACCGACATCACCCAGATCGCGAAGGTGGAGAAGGGCTCGTCCCGCTCCGGCCGGCGCGTCTCGGAGGACGAGGCGGACCTGTCGATGACCGAGGTCCCGGAGAAGCAGTCCGAAGGCACCGGCGAGCGAAGCCGCGGCCGCGGACGGACCCGTCGCCCGGCGGGTGAGGGGGCACCGGCCCGCGGTCGTGGTCGCGTGGCGGTCGTCGCCGCTGACGGCGCCGAGGGCACGCTCGTGGCCCTGCCCGGCGAGAAGCTCTCGCGGGCCGCCGTCCCCGCGGCCGAGGCAGCGTCGAGCGACGCCGATCTCGATGCGCTCGAGGATGCCGCCGATGGTGTGGCCGCCGGCGATGGCGCCGGCGACGAGACCTCGGAGGACGGTCGACGCCGGCGACGCCGGCGCGGCGGTCGTGGACGTGGTCGTGGACGTGGTCGCGAGGAGGGCGTCGGCGAGGAGCCGAGCCGCCCCGTCGCGGCAGGCGCCGAGGACGAGACCGACGAGCCCGAGCAGCCGTCGCCCGCGCGCCGCGCGGCGTCGTCGTTCGGCTCGGTCTGGGACTCCCAGATCGGCATCCCTGCCTCGCGCGGTGCCGCGCCGTTCGTGTCCGACGACGAGGACTTCGAGGAGCCCGCGGTCCCGGAGTACCTGATCGCGGAGCGCCGCCAGCGCGACGCCGGGCGCGGCCGTGGTGGCGGGGCCGGACGTGGCCGTGGCGGCCGCGGCGGTGCCTACGCCGCGGCGCTCGACCGCGAGCGATTCGGTGGCGGACGTGGGAGCACGCCGTCCCGGTTCAACGAGCCGCCGCCGCGCGGCCGCGACTCGGGCTACGGTCGCGACGACCGCAGCGACCGCGGCCGTGGTGATCGGCAGCCGTTCCGGCAGGCACCGCGACCGCCTCGGCCCTCCGGTGACGAGCCGTGGAGCGAGGTGCCGCCCGAGATCGAGGCGATGCTGCGCGCCCAGCTCGGCTCTCGACCGGCATCCGAGCCACGGCGCACCCCCGCTCCGGCCACCGATGCCGCCGGCGAGGCACCGGCGGAGGCCACCTCGGCCCCGGCCGGGCGCCGCCCGGCGCGTCGACCCGCGGCCCGTGCCGCGAGCGGCGCGGCGACCGAGGCCACGGAGGCCGCGGCAGCTCCCGCGGGCTCCTCCTCGACGTCGCGCCGGACCGCGACCCGCAAGCCTCGCGCCGCCTCGGCGACCCCGAGCGCGGCCGCGGCGACCGACGAGGCCGCGCCGAAGGCGACGACCCGCCGCACGACCACCAGATCGCGCGCGGCAGCGCCGACCGATTCGGCCGCGTCGTCCGACGTAAGCGCCGACGCAGAGGCGCCGGCCGCGCCGAAGCGCCGGACCACGCGCAAGAAGGCGGAGCCAGCGGCCTGACGCACGTACCGGCACGCACATGAGCGCGTCCGGGGCGTCGGCGAGCGCGTCCGCGGCGCCCGAAGGGGCGTCCGCGGTGGCGCAAGAGCTGTCCGCGGCGCCGGGGAGCGGATTCCGCACGCGCGGCCAGCCTGCGGCGGTCGACGCCGTTCGGGCGATGCTGCGCGGCGGGATGCCGCACGCGCTCCTGCTCGCCGGGCCGCCCGGCGTGGGCAAGGGCACGCTCGCGGACGACATCGCCGCGGCGCTCCTCTGCGTGGCCACGGATCCGGAGGACCGGCCGGATCGGACGTGCCGGGCGTGTCGCGCGGTCGAGCACGGCAACCATCCCGACGTGCACCGCCTCGCCCCGACCGGCGCCGGCGCGGTCATCCCGATCGGCGGTCCGGGCCGCGAGGAGCGTGGCGTCCGGGACCTCGTCCGTGAGCTGGCCCTGCTGCCGGTCGAGGGCGGCGCCCGGGTCGCGCTGATCACCGCGGCCGATCGGATGACCGAGGACGCCCAGGCCGCGTTCCTCAAGACGCTCGAGGAGCCGCCGGCCGGCACGGTCCTGATCCTCACCGCCTCGGACGAGGAGCGGCTCCTCGACACGATCCGCTCGCGCTGCGTCCGCATCCGGCTCGGGCCGGTGCCGCGGCGCGAGATCGAGGCGATCCTCGTCGATGCCGGGCTCGCCGACGCCCCGGTCGCGGCCCGCCTGGCGCGCCTCTCGGGCGGCCGGCCCGGCGAGGCCGTCTCGCTCGCCCGCGCCCCGGCGTCGCTCGTCGTCCGCGGCGAGATCGGGCGGACGCTGCTCGACCTCACCGCGGCGTCACGGGCGGATCGGCTGCGCATCGGTCGGGACCTCCTCTCGCGGGCGGCGGAGATGCTCGCCGCGCTGCGCGCCGGTGCGGGCACCACAGGCGTCGACGCCGCCCCGGCCCGGGCCCGGCGGAGCGGCCGGGCAAACCCGTCCGCGAGCAGCGCCGCGCCCGCCGACGAAGCGCCGCTGACCGGCGATGCAGAGCCCGAGCCGACCGGGCCGGCGGTCCGGGTCCCGGCCGCGGAGCGGAGGGCGGCGGCGCTCGCCCTCGTCGGGATCTGGCGTGAGGTCGTCCGCGACCTCGCACTCGTGGGGATGGGCGAAGCGGGCAGCGTCCGGCAGCTCGACCTGCTCGATGACCTCGAGGCCGCCGCCGGGCGGCTCCCGCCGCCATTTGCCGCGGACCAGCTCCGCCGCCTCGACCTCGCCGGCGAGCGGCTGGAGGGCAACGTCAGCCCCGAGCTCGTCCTCGACGCGCTCGTCCTGGGGTGGGTGGCATGAGCCCGGCGGAGCGCCTCGAGGCGGTCGTCCACGGCCGGGTCCAGGGTGTCGGGTTCCGGATCTTCGTCGCGCGGAACGCCACCCGGCTGGGGCTCACGGGCTGGGTCGCCAACGAGTCGTCCGGGCGCGTCCGCTGTGTGGCCGAGGGCCCTCGCGATTCGCTGGAAGCGCTGCTCGAGGACCTCCGCGACGGCCCGCCGGGCGCCTTCGTGGACCGGGTCGACGCCGACTGGGCGGCGGCGGGCGGCGCGTTCACGGATTTCGACATTCGCAGCGGCTGGCACCCCGGCGACTGACCGGCCACGGTACGCCGGCGCTGGGCCGAACGCCCGAACGCGCGTGGTACTCCGGGGCGATGGACGAAACCTGGGTATCGGGCCGATCCTGTCGAACGTGGAGCAGCAACCGGTCGCCGAGGTTCTGCCGGGCCTGTATCGGGCCGTCCTCGACGCCGTCGCCGACCTGGAGCTTCGCGGCTACCGCCGGAACGCGGCAAATCTCCGCAGCGACGCAACGCGCGCGTACTCCGGCGCGTGGGATGCCGCCACCGCGCATCGGATGCGCGTGCTGCTGGCCAGGTCCACCCGGATCGTCGCCTCCCGGAGCCCACGCAAGCGCGAATCGCTGCTGGCCGAGCTCGGCCGTCGCCTGAACCTGGAGCGCACGTCGCTCTGAGCCCGACCCGGGGCTAGGCTTCCGGCGTGGAATCCCCCGCCGCCACGGAGATCCTCGACCCCGGCCTCACCGGCCAGTCCGCCCGGCCCGTCGCGGGCGTCGACAACGGCTACCTCGCCGGCTACCGCGTCCGCTTCGACGAGGCCGGCCCGAACGGCCTCCTGCGCACGTCCGCGCTCCTCCGCTACGCGCAGGACGTGGCGTGGCGCCACTCCGAGGCGCTCGGCTTCGACCGGGCCTGGTACCAGGCCCGGGGACTGGGCTGGGTCGTCCGGGGCTGCGAGCTGGACGTCCACGAGCCCATCCCGATCGGCCACACCCTGCGCGTCTCGACGGCGGTGGTCGGGCATCGGCGGATCTGGGCGCGACGGCTCGGCGACTGCCGCCTCGCCGACGGCCGCCCCGCCGCGACCGTGACCACCGACTGGGTCCTGCTCGACGCCCGCAACCGCGTCGTCCGGATCCCGGCGGACTTCGGCGTCGCCTTCACGAATCCGGAGGTCAGCAGCGAGATCCTGCGCGTCGACGCGCCCGTCGACCCGGCTGTCGCCACGATCGAGCTCGACGTTCGTCCCAGCGACCTCGATCCGCTCGACCACGTCAACAACGCCGTCTACCTCGACTGGCTCGAGGAGGCGCTGGAGGCGGCCGGCTGGCGAGCGGCTGGCGAGGCGCTGCCGGCCTCGTACCGCCTCGAGTACCTCGCCTCTGCCGCCCGCGGCGACCGGGTCACGGTCGCGCTCCACGGCGACGCCGGCGCCTGGGGCGCCACGATCCGGCGGGCCGATGGCTCCATCCTCGTTCGGGCGCAGGGAAGCTCCGCCGGCTGACCTGCGCCGCGCGCCAGACCCGTGACAGGCGGCGTTCCGCGAGCGATGATCCCGTCGTGCCGTCGTCGCTGATCGCCGAGTACCTCGCCCGAACGCCGCGCTCGGCCGCGACCTTCGAGCGGGCCACGGCCTCGCTCCCGGGCGGCTCCACGCGGACGACGATCTTCAGCGCGCCATACCCGCCGTACATGGCTCACGGCGAGGGCATCCGGACCTGGGACCTCGACGGCAACGAGTATCGCGACTTCCTCGGCAACTACACGTCGCTGATCCTGGGTCACGCCCACCCGGAGGTCGTCGCGGCGGTCGAGGCGCAGGTGCGCCGGGGGTCGGCGTTCGCCGCCCCGACCGAGACCGAGATCGAGCTCGCGGAGGTCCTGCGCGCACGAATCCCCTCGATCGAGCGGATCCGGTTCACCAACTCCGGGACCGAGGCGACGATGTTCGCGATCCGGGCCGCGCGTGCCTTCACCGGCCGGCCCCTGCTGGCCAAGTTCGAGGGCGCCTACCACGGCACCCACGACACCGTCCTCGCCGGGTCGCCGGGCGTGCCCGAGGCGACCTCGGCGCTGGTGATCGAGCTGCCGTGGGACGACGCCGAGGGCGTCGAGCGGGCGATCGCCGGCAGGGAGCGCGACCTCGCCGCGGTGATCGTCGAGCCCGTCCAGGGCGCCGGCGGCGTCCGGGCGGCGACGCCCGAGTTCCTGCGCTTCCTGCGCGAGCTGACCGACCGCATCGGGGCGCTCCTGATCTTCGACGAGGTCATCGCCTTCCGCGTCGGCCCGAACGGCGCCCAGGGCCGCCTCGGCGCGGTCCGGCCGGACCTCACGACCCTCGGCAAGATCATCGGCGGCGGCTACCCGTCGGGAGCGTTCGGCGGCCGCGAGGCGGTGATGGCCCAGTTCGATGCGCGCCGGCCCGGCTCGATCGTCCACGGCGGCACGTTCAACGGCAACCCGGTGGCCGCCGCGGCGGGCCTCGCCACGCTGCGCCACCTCACGCCGGCGCGCTACGCGGAGCTCGAGGCGAAGGGCGACCGGCTGCGGGCGGAGCTGGCCGGCGCGTTTCAGCGCGAAGGCCTCGATGCGCGCGTCGGCGGGATCGCCTCGATCTTCCAGGTCTTCCCCGGCTCGAGCCTGGCCGCGCCCGAGGGGCTCACGCCACAGTCGGCGCTGTTCATCGGCCTGCTCCTCGACGGCTTCCACCTCGCCCCGCGCGGGATGGGCGCGCTCGCGACGCCGGCGACCGACGCCGACCTGGACGACCTCGTCGCGGCCGTGGTTCGGCGGCTCGCCTCGATGCAGGCGGTCGCCGCCTGAGGCTCAGGCGCTCTTCGCGACGCCCTCGCGGAGCAGGCTGTACTCGCCGTTGTAGCGAATGCCGAGCGCGTTGTTGAACAGGTTCAGCATCGTGATGTAGCCGATGAGGAACGTCAGCTCCACCAGCTCGGCGTCGCTGAACTGCTCGTGCAGCTCCCGCGAGAGCGGTTCCGGGATCGCATTCGAGTCGGCGGCAACCGCCTTCGTGTAGTCGATCGCGAGGCGCTCCCGCGGTGGCAGCGCCGCCGGTTCGTCGATGATCGCGAGGGGCGTCTCGACGATGTCCCAGATGTCCACGATGTCGACGTGGGCGTTCGTGCAGAACTGGCAGTCGTTCCCGGCCGAGGCCGTGATGATCACGAGCTCCTTGATGCGCCGCTCCAGGATGCCACCCGGGTAGACCGCACCCCCGAAGCCCGCGAAGGCACGGAGGATCTCGGGTCGCAGGGACATCGCCTGGAGCATCTCGACCGGCGCGTGCCCGCGCTCCCAGAGGCCGCGGCTCTCATCGAACGACGGGTCGTCCTTGACGGCCTCGAACGCCGCCTGGATCTGCGCAGGGGTGACGGTGACGCGCACGGCAAGCCCTCCTCCGGGAGGCGGAGCCTAGCGAGCCGCGTCCGGGGCTGGGGCTGCGCCGAAAACGGATGCGCCCGCCGTCGTGACGACGGCGGGCGCGAGTGTGGTCTGGCGACCCTCAGGCAAAGCGCCAGCGCGTCGCCCCATACGGCTCGGCCGTCGCGACGCCGAAGACCGTGTCGAACCGGAAGCGGTAGAGGCTCCACGGCGGCGGCCCGGCGCTCGGCGCGCTGTACGGCGCGGTGAAGGCGTCACCCTCGACCTCCACCGGCCAGCCGCCTTCGCGGAAGCGCGCGGCGAGGGCGTCGAGGACCGCTCGATCGGTGACGCGCTCGGCGGTCCCCTCGAGGACCACGTCAATGCCTTCGAGCCGGACGGAGAAGGTGCCCCGCGAGCTCGCCGCGAGGTTGCGCGCCTTCCGCGCGGCAGGGCTGCTCGTGAAGTACACGTCGCCGTCGAGGAAGAGCGCACCGACGCCGGCGGCGTGTGGCCTGCCGTCGGGTTGGACCGTCCCGAGGAACCACGTGAGGTCCTGGCTCGGCGCCACCGAGAGCGCGGCGACTGCCCGGTCCCACTCGAGGGCCGGGTCGCCGTACCGATCGAGGTTCTTCGTCTCGATCGGGGTGCGCGCGGTCATGCCGAGAGGACCTCCCGGAGCTTCGCGGCGAACGCGTCCGGCTCACCGGCGGGCTGGCCGTACTCGCCGCCCATGAACCCGTTGTGGCCGCCCGGGAAGATCGCGACGTCCGTCCCGAGGCGCTCCGCGACGGCGTAGGCGCCGCGGCCCGCCATGATCTTCTCCGACTCCACGCCGGCCGCCGGCACGACCCGCGTCGGCGCTCGCTTGAGCGTCTCGAAGTCGGGCTCGTAGCCGACGAGATGGACCATCTGGTGCCGGAACATCAGGTCGGTCCGGTTGCCGTCGTCCTCCGTCGGCATCCCGAACATCGCCGGGTCCGGCGGCGGGGCCGCGGCGACCTCGGGGGTGAACGGGCCCTCGTGGCTGACGATGGCGATGAACTTGGCCATCGCCGGCCCGAAGCCGTTGGCCATGTAGGTCTCGTGGATGGCCTGCGTCGCCGCCAGCGCCTGCTCCCGGTCCGGCAGGACCGTGGCCAGGGGCGGCTCGTGGGCCACGAGGGTCCGGATGTCGTTCGGGTACTTCGCGACCCAGGCCAGGGCGTTCACCGCGCCGCCGCTGCTGGCGAAGACGTCCACCGGACTGCCGATCGCTCCGACGATCGCGTGGAGGTCGTCCGCGGCCGATTCCGGGGTGATCGGCGCTTCCGGATCGTCGGCCGTGCTGCGCTCGGTGCCGCGGGGGTCGTAGGTCACGATCGTCCGATCGGGGATCCTCGCGATCAGGCTCGGGAACCCGCCCGCGCCCATCGGGGCGCCGATCAGGAACAGCGGCGGCTCGGTGGTCGTGTCGTTCCGCCGGACGTCGTAGGTCAGCGTCGCGCCGGGGACCTCGAGGGTCCGCGTGACCGGCTCGGCGGCAGTCGTGGTGGTCATCGTCGTCTCCGTTGGTGGTCGCTGGATCAGCGGGTTGCGCCGGCGACAGGGTCCCCGGCAAGGATGGCATCGATCTGCCCGACGGCCTCGGTCAGGCCCTGCTCCATGCCCATCGCGAGGTTCTGCTCCATCGTCGCGGTGTCGGGGAACACGCTCTGGATCGTCATGCGCGTCCGGCTGCCGCCCAGCGCCTCGATCGTGACGAACATCTCGGACGCCCCGATGTCGCTGTTCGGCGAGCCGTCGGCGTTCGCGAAGCCGTCGCGCGCGTGGATCGACCGCGGCGGATCGGCCTCGACGATGTCCCAGTAGCCGGCCGGGGTGTCGCCCTCCGGGCCGGTCATGAAGTACGCGGCACGGCCACCCGGGCGCAGGTCCAGGGCGGTGAACGTGGCGGGGTAGGTCGGCGGGCCCCACCAGCGCTCGAGCTGGCGCGGGTCTGCCCAGAGCTGCCAGACGCGATCCGGCGTGGCCTCGAACTCCGCGTCGAGGGTCATGGTCAGCTTGTCGGGGTCCTTGCGGACGGCGGTCACGGTCATCGATCGATCTCCTTCTGGTCGGTTTCGGCGGCGATGAGCGCGGCCATCCGGCCGATCCGCCCGCGCCACAGCTCCTCGTACTGGTCGAGCAGGCGGCGGGCGACCCGCAGCCCCTCCAGATTCGCCCGGACGACCTTCCGGCGCCCGATGCGCTCTTTCGTGACCAGGCCCGCCCGCTCGAGGATCGCGATGTGCTTCTGCACTGCCGCGAAGCTCATCGAGTAGTGGCCGGCCAGCTCGGCGACACCCTCCTCGGCATCGATCGCGCGGCGGACGATGTCCCGTCGCGTGACGTCCGCGAGGGCGCCGAACATGCGGTCGAAGTCGGGTGGGGCGATCTGCATTGATACAACCATACGGTTGTATGTAGCGCGTGTCAAGCTGGGCGCCGGCGAGGGCCCTCGGGGGAGTAGGCGGCCTCAGAACTCCACGGTTGCGAGGAGGCGTTCGCCCAGCGCGAAGAGCTGCTCGAGTTCCTGGACCGAGTGCGTCTCCGTCCAGTCGAGGCTGAGCATGATCGTCACGGCGTCGTCGCCGACGCTGACGCTGACGAGCCGAAAGCGCTCGCCGGCCGACGCGCCCAGGACGTCCTCGCCGGCGACGAACAGCGGGACGTCGGCGCCGGCCAACCCGCCGCACGCGGCCTGCGCGCCGTCGGCGATGGTCACGTCCATCTGCTTCGCGGGCAACCCGCCGACCTGGACGTCCTCCTTGTCCGTCACCTCGACGTAGGCGGTGAGTGCCTCCAGCTGTGCGACGACGTCCGCCGCCGCGAGGCCGGTCGAGCCCTCCCCGCCCTCCGGAGGGCCGCACGGGCTCTGGGCCACCTCCTGCACGCGGGCGAAATAGAGGCTACCCAGCGGGTCGTCGTCCCGGATGAAGCCGAGCAGCTCCGGAGTGTCGCGATGGGCAGTCCAGCCCGGGTCGCCGACGGTGAAGGTCATCGCGGGCTGGAAGGTCGTGGACGTGTACGTGCCGATCTGAAGTGGGCCCATCGCCACGGGCTGCGTGGTCGGTGGCGGTGGGGCCGCTGTCGCGGACGAAGCCGGCTTCTCGACGACCGGATTCCCGAAGAGCAGCGGTCCGACCATCGCCACGACGGCGGCGAGCGCCAGGACGGCCCCGGCGGCAGAGCCCACGTCGACGAGCCAGCCCGGCAGCTCGAATGGCGCCTTCGCGTTCGGATCGCGCGAGACGGCGTAGACCAGGATCGGGTCCGCGATGCCCTTCAGGCGCCGCTTGCCGCGAGGGATGAACCCGACGGCGATGCTGGCCTGGGTGATGCCCTTCACCGTCGACGATACGAGGACTTCGCCGGGCCGCGCCACGGCGCACAGCCGGGCCGCGATGTTGACTGCCCTGCCGATGTAGCCCTGGGCGGTCTCGACCGCCTCGCCGGCGTGGATGCCGACGCCGAGGCCCAGCGGCCGATCGGGCTCCCGGGCGTTCAGCTCGGCGGCGCCCTCGACGATGTCGAGCCCGCACAGGACGGCACTCGACGCCGACGGGAAGACGGCGTGGATGTTGTCGCCTTCGGTCTTGAGCTCGGCCCCGTCGTGGCGGGCGATCGCCGCCCGCGCGATCTCGAGGAAGCGGTCGACCATCGCCGCCGCCGCAGCGTTGCCGTGCCGCTCCGCGAAGGCGGTGAAGCCGCGCATGTCGGAGAACAGGAAGCCGCGATACGCCGCGGCCGGCGCCCCGACACCGATGTGTGCGTCCTCGCTCACGTGCGGCAGATGGTACGGGTGGTTGCCGGCCCGAAACCGATCCGTCCCGGTTGGTGTTTGATGACGTGATGGACCGCAGCCTGAAGTCGGCCTTCGCACCGACGCCGCTGGGTGCGATCGGCGTCGTCTGGAGCGACGCCGGAATCGTGGCCACATCGATGCATGCGGCCAGCCTCGAGCGGGCCCGGGCCCAGATCAGGCGCGCCTACCCGGACGCCGTCGAGACGGCCCCGCTGCCCACGATCCGCGCGGCCCTCGACGAGATCGCGGCGCTCCTGTCCGGCAGCCCGCGAGACCTCCGCGCGGTCGAGCTGGACGTCGCCGCGGTGCCCGAGTTCGACCGGCGCGTCTACGACGTGGCACGGACGATCCCGCCCGGCTCGACGATGACGTACGGCGAGATCGCGAAGGCCCTCGGCGAGGAGCCGATGCGGGCGCGCGACGTGGGCGTGGCGCTGTCACGGAACCCGTTCGCGCCGATCGTGCCGTGCCATCGCGTGGTGGCCGCGGGCGGGCGCCTCGGTGGCTACTCGGCCCCCGGCGGAGCGGCAACCAAGCGCCGACTGCTCGAGCTGGAGGGCGCGGCGATCGTGGCCGCGCCGGAGCAGGCCACGCTGTTCGAGCTCGCGTAGGCCCGTCTCGGCCTGATCGTTGTGGCGCCGCGGGCGAGGGCCGTCAGGCGGCGGCCACGGGCTCCAGCCGGCGCCGGAGGTGCTCGCCCGTCAGGGAGCCCGCTGCCCGGAGCAGGTCGGCCGGCGGCCCCTCGAAGATCACCCGCCCGCCGTCGTGGCCGGCGCCCGGGCCCAGGTCGATGACCCAGTCGGCGCGGGCGACGACGTCGAGGTTGTGCTCGATGACGACGACGGTCCGGCCCGAGTCGACGAGGCGATCCAGCAGGCCGACGAGGTTGTCGACGTCCTGCAAGTGCAGGCCGGTCGTGGGCTCGTCGAGGACATAGACCGCGGTATCGCTCGACATCTCGATCGCCAGCTTGAGGCGCTGGCGCTCGCCGCCCGAGAGCGTGTCGAGCTCCTGGCCGAGCGAGACGTAGCCGAGCCCGACGTCCGCCAGGCGGTCGAGCATGACCTTGACCGGCTTCTCGGTGAAGAACTCGCGAGCCTCCTCGATCGACATCGCCAGGACCTCGACGATGTTGCGATCGCGGAGCCGGTAGTCGAGGACCTCGTCGGTGAAGCGGCGGCCCTCGCAGACCTCGCAGACGCTGACGACCTCGGCCATGAACCCGAGGCTCGTGTAGATCTTGCCGAGGCCGTTGCATGCGGGGCAGGCGCCCTCCGAGTTCGCGCTGAACAACGCCGGCTTGACGCCGTTGGCCTTGGCAAATGCCGTCCGGATGGGATCCAGGATGCCGGTATACGTGGCCGGGCTCGAGCGCCGCGAGCCGCGGATCGCCGATTGGTCGATGACCGTGACCGACGGGTTCGTACGTGGCAGGCAGCCGTGGATCAGCGAGCTCTTGCCGGAGCCGGCGACCCCGGTCACCGCGACGAGGACGCCCAGCGGCACGTCGACCGAGACGTCCTGGAGGTTGTGCAGCCGGGCGTTCCGGATCGGGATCGAGCCGCTGGGTTGGCGCGGCGCCGCCTTGAGCTCCGGGCGAACGTCGAGATGGCGGCCCGTCGCCGTGCCGGCCGCGATGAGGCCGTCGAGCGTGCCCGCAAAGACGACCGTGCCGCCGTGCGGCCCGGCGCCCGGGCCCATGTCCACGACGTGGTCCGCGATCGCGATGACCTCCGGGTCGTGCTCGACGACGAGGACCGTGTTGCCCTTGTCGCGGAGGCGTCGCAGGAGCGCGTTCATCCGTTCGACGTCGTGCGCGTGCAGCCCGATGGTCGGCTCGTCGAAGACGTAGGTGACGTCCGTCAGCGGCGACCCGAGATGGCGGACCATCCGGGTTCGCTGGGCCTCGCCGCCGGACAGCGTCCCGGACGGCCGATCGAGGCTGAGGTAGCCGAGGCCCATCTCCACGAAGGCGTCGAGGCTGTCCCCGAGGGCGGCGAGCAGCGGCGCAACCCTGGGCTCGTCGAGGCCGCGGACCCACTCGGCGAGGTCGCTGATCTGCATCGCGCACGCGTCGGCGATGCTGACGCCGCGGATCTTCGACGACCGGGCCGCCGCGCTCAGGCGGGTGCCGCCGCACTCGGGGCAGGGGCTGAACGTTGCCACTCGCTCGACGAAGGCCCGGATGTGCGGCTGGAGCGCCTCCACGTCCTTCGACAGCATCGACTTCTGGACCTTGGTTACCAGCCCTTCATAGGTCAGGTTGATGCCGTTGATCCGGACCTTGACGCCGTCCTTGTAGAGAAAGGCCTCGAGCTCCTGCTTCGTGAAGTCGCGGATCGGCTTGTTCGGATCGACGAAGCCTGACTCGGCGTACATCCGTGTCGCCCAACCGTCCACGGTGTACCCGGGCACCTTTATTGCGCCTTCGGACAGCGACTTCGTCTCGTCGTAGAGCTGGCTGAGGTCGACGGCGCTGACCGTCCCCATGCCCTCGCAGCGCGGGCACATCCCGCCCGCCACGCTGAAGGAGCGGCTCTCCACGCGACCGTCGCCCCGTTCGACCTTGATCGCGCCGGCGCCGCTGACCGAGGGGATGTTGAAGGAGAAGGCCTGCGGCCCACCGATGTGCGGCTCCGCGATCCGGCTGAACACGACCCGCAGCAGCGCGTTCGCGTCGGTCACGGTGCCGACGGTCGATCGGACGTTCGCGCCCATCCGCTCCTGGTCGAGGATGATCGCCGTGGTCAGGCCCTCCAGCGAGTCGACGTCCGGCCGGGCCAGCGTCGGCATGAAGCCCTGGACGAAGGCGCTGTAGGTCTCGTTGATCAGCCGCTGTGACTCGGCGGCGATCGTGCCGAAGACGAGCGAGCTCTTGCCCGACCCGGAAACGCCGGTGAACACGGTCAGCCGGCGCTTCGGGATGTCGAGGCTGATATCGCGGAGGTTGTTCTCGCGGGCGCCTCGAACCTCGATCGAGCCCCAGGCGCCCTCGTCGGCCGCCAGCGGTCAGCCCGCCGCTTTCGTGATCAGGTCCGCGATTCGCTTCTCGACCGCCGGGGTCAGCTTGATCACGGCGAACTCCGTCGCCCACATCTCACCATCGTCGAGGTGCGCGTCCGGCTGGAACCCGATCGTCGAGTAGCGGACCCGGAACTTGGACTTGGCCTTGTAGAAGGCGATGACCTTGCCGTCCTTGCCCGGCTGGGCGTAGGCCGGCATGCCGTAATACGTCTTCGGGGCGAGCGTCGGCACCGCGCCCGTGACGATCGCGTGGATCCGCTCGCCCATCGCCCGGTCGTCGGGCGGCATCTTGGCGAGGCTCTCCTGGAGATCGCGGAGGCCCTCGGCCGGATCAGCCTTGCGCTCGCGCGCGGTCGCCGCGACCGCGGCGCGCTCCGCCTCGGTGAAGACCTTGTCGTCGTTGCGGGACGCGTACTTGCTCTTCGTCCCTGCCTTGGCTGGCATCGTCTGGTTCTCCTCTGGTCGTTTCGGGGTGGCTCAGGCGGACGCCTTGGCGGCCTGCTTGCGGGCCTCGCGGCGAACCGCGGCCTCGCCCTGCTGGAGGATCCGGATCGGATTCCCGAACGGGTCGCGGACGCCCATGTCGATTCCGTAGAAGTGCTCGGTCGGCTCCTGGGTGAAGTCCGTGACGCCGCGCTCCTTGAGCTGGTCGTAGAGGCCATGCGCGTCGTCCGTGATGAAGACGAGCCCGCCCAGCGCGCCCTTGGTGACCAGGTCGCGAATCCGCTCCGCGGTGGCCTCGTCGTGGAGCGGCGAGCCCGGCTGCTCCAGCGAGACCTCGGTCGCGCCGTTCTCGCCGGGGACCCGGATCGTCAGCCAGCGGTACTCGCCCTGGCGGACGTCGTTGCCCTTCTCGAGCCCGAGCTTGTTGACGTAGAAGTCGAGGGCCTCGTCCTTGTCGAGGACCCAGATCGAGGCGACGTTCAGCTTGGTGATCATCCCGTGGTTCTCCTTGGTTTCGAGGTCGTCGCCCCTCACCCTACGGCCGCCATGGGCGCCGAGGCTTCTCCAAAACTGCTGAAGTCGGCGGCCTCCAGGGCCTCCGGAGCCTCGCCGGCCCCGACCCGCGGCCGCATGGCCGCCAGCTGGACGCAGTGGGGCGCGACGACCGGGCCGTGGCCATGGCGGTAACCGGACGGCGTCTCGCCGACGATCTCGCGGAACGTCCGGCTGAAGGTCCCGAGGCTCGAGAACCCGACGTCGAGGCAGACGTCGGTGATGCTGCGATCGGTCTCTCGGAGGAGGAACATCGAGCGCTCGACGCGCCGCCGCTGGAGGTAGCGATGCGGCGTCTCGCCGAACACCTGTCGAAAGGTCCGCGAGAAATGGGCGGGGGAGATGTGGGCGACGGCCGCGATCGCGGGCACGTCGATCGGCTCAGCGTAGGCGCGGTCCATCGCGTCCCGCGCGCGCAGCAGACGACGGTTGAGGTCCTCGGTCTCGCGGCTCACGCCGGTAACGCTACGCGATGCGCCGCGATCGCTGTCGCGGCGTGACCCGCCGCGGCTGCCCCATCCGGATTCGGTGCAGACCGTTCGAGCTGGGCCGCTCAGAACGGGGTCGGGATGTGCTTCAGCGGCGGATCGGGCTCGACGGATGGGTGCGCCTTCCGGCGCTCCGGCAGCTTGACGTCACGGACCTCGATCGGCGTGTACGGCACCTGGCTGAGCATGTGGCTGATGATGTTCAGCCGGCCGCGCTCCTTGTCGTCCGTCTCGGCGATGTACCAGGGCGCCCACGGCGTGTCCGTCGCCGCCAGCATCTCGTCCCTGGCCTCCGAGTACTCGTTCCAGCGCGTGTACGAGCGCAGGTCCATGTCCGTGAGCTTCCAGACCTTCCGCGGGTCGCGGATGCGACCCTCGAGGCGACGCGTCTGCTCGTCGGGGCTGACCTCCAGCCAGTACTTGATGAGGATGATCCCGGAGTCCACCATCGCCCGCTCGAAGGCGGGTGCCTGCTCCAGGAACCGCTGCGTCTGCTCCGGCGTGCAGAACCCCATCACCCGTTCGACGCCCGCCCGGTTGTACCAGCTGCGGTCGAAGATGACCACTTCGCCTGCGGCCGGGAAGAACGAGACGTAGCGCTGCATGTACATCTGCGATCGCTCGCGCTCGGTCGGCGCCGACAAGGCGACGACCTTGAACACCCGCGGGCTGACCCGCTCGGTGATGCGCTTGATCGTCCCGCCCTTGCCGGCGGTGTCGCGGCCCTCGAACACGATGCAGACCCGGGCGCCGGTCGACTTCACCCATTCCTGGAGCGCCACCAGCTCGCCGTGGAGCCGACGCATCTCCGCCTCGTACTCCTTCCGCTGCATCCTGGCCTTTGTCCCGACCGCGGACGCCGCGGGCGCGGAGCTGCCGTTCGACGCCGTCGAGTGGCCCTGATGCTTGTGCGCCCTTCGACCTTTGTTCTTGCCCATGTCCCGCCCCGGCTGATGGTGAACGAGCGCAAAGCGTCAGCGGTCTGATCGCGTCGGTCATCCGCCAGTTCGGGCGATGGGCGCGAGGGCCACGTGGCAGCACGCGGCGGCACGCGGCACCGCGCGTGCGTCGCGCACGCGGGGTGGGAACCCGTCGGCCACTCGCCTGCGAGCCCCCTTGTGGCGGCGGGCCCGGCCGCCGAAGGTGGGCACTTCCCCGCCATCCCACCCCGACTCGGCACGCACGTTCGGCGCGCCCGGGGCTGGCACGCCAGGAGGCCACCATGTCCACCGCCGTCGCGACGACCGCCATCCAGCCGTTCCAGTTCGAGGCCCCGAAGCCGGACCTCGACGACCTCCGAGGCCGCATCAATGCCACCCGCTGGCCCCCGCGGGAGACGGTCAAGGACGCGTCCCAGGGCGTCCAGCTCGGGCTGCTGCACGAGCTCGCCAGGTACTGGGGCAGCGACTACGACATGGGCCGCCTGGCCTCGCGCCTGAACGCCGTGCCGCAGTTCACGACCGAGATCGACGGACTCAGGATCCACTTCATCCACGTGAAGTCGCCGAACCAGAATGCCCTGCCCCTGATCATCACCCACGGCTGGCCCGGTTCGGTCGTCGAGATGCTCGATGCCATCGGTCCGCTGACGGACCCGACCGCGCACGGCGGCAAGGCCGGGGACTCGTTCGACGTCGTGATTCCGTCGTTGCCCGGGTACGGCCTCTCCGGCCAGCCGACCGAGTCGGGCTGGACCGGCGAGCGGACCGCGCGAGCCTGGGCCGAGCTGATGAGCCGCCTCGGCTACAGCCGCTACGTCGCCCAGGGCGGCGACCAGGGCGCCACCGTCGCCGACTCGATGGCACGCCAGAAGGTGAAGGGGCTCCTCGGGATCCACCTCAACCTCCTGAGCGCCTTCCCGACCGAGGTCCTGGCCGCGGTGTTCGGCGGTGAGATCGCGACGGGGCTCGTCAAGCGCGTCGCCTTCGCGGTTGTCGCGTCACACGCCGAGAAGGAGCACGAGGCGCTGGCCGCCGTGGAGGGGCTCTTCATGCGCGGCTACATCGCCGAGATGAACACCCGGCCGCAGACCATCGGCTTCGGCATGACGGACCCGGTGGGGCTGGCCGCCTGGATGCTCGATCACGACACGGACAGCTACCAGAAGATCTCCCGCGCCTTCCTCGACGGCCGCCCCTCCGGCGGGCTCACCAGGGATGCCGTCCTCGACAACATCACCCTCTACTGGCTCACCAACACCGGGACGACGGCGGCGCGGCTGTACTGGGAGAACTTCCAGCTCATCAACGCGTCCCTCTCCTCCGGGCAGAAGCCGCCGGAGCTCTCGTTGCCCGTCGGCTTCACCGTCTTTCCCGGCGAGATCTTCCAGGCCCCGCGCAGCTGGGCCGAGAAGGTCTACCCGAACCTCACCTATTTCAACGAAGCCTCGAAGGGCGGCCACTTCGCCGCCTGGGAGGAGCCCCAGATCTTCAGCCAGGAGCTGCGGGCGGCGTTCCGGTCGCTGCGGTCGTCCGGGAGGTAGCCATGACCACCGCAACCGCTCCCGCCGCCGGCGTTCGTCCGTTTCGCGTCGAGGTTCGCCGGGAACAGGTCGAGGACCTCCGGCGGCGGCTCGCCGCCACGCGCTGGCCAACCAGGGAGCTCGTCGACGACCGATCGCAGGGCGTTCAGCTGGCGACGATGCAGGCGCTTGCCCGGTACTGGATGCGCGACTACGACTTCGGCCGCCTCGAGGCGAGGCTGAACGCCCTGCCGCAGTTCACGACCGAGATCGACGGCGTCGAGATCCACGTCGTCCACGTCCGGTCGCGCCATGAGGACGCGCTGCCCCTGGTCATGACCCATGGCTGGCCGGGCTCCGTGATCGAGCTCCTCGACACGGTGGGCCCGCTGACCGACCCGGCCGCCCACGGCGGCCGGGCCGAGGACGCGTTCCACCTCGTGCTGCCGTCCGTGCCCGGCTATGGCTTCTCGGGCGAGCCGGCCGAGCTCGGCTGGGACGTCCGTCGCGTCGGGAAGGCCTGGGCGGAGCTCATGCGCCGCCTCGGCTACACCCGCTACGTGGCCCAGGGCGGCGACGTCGGCGCCGGCGTCACGGACGCGATGGGTCGCCAGGCGCCGGACGGGCTGATCGGCATCCACACCAACCTGCTCGTCGCGGCGCTGTCCGGCGCCCAGGCCACCGACACCGACGCCGAGCGCGCGGCCGCCGCCGCGATCCAGACCTTCCGGGCCAGTGGCAACGGCTACTTCGTCGAGCAGGCGACGCGGCCGCAGACCATCGGCTACGGCCTGCTCGACTCACCCGTGGAGCTCGCGGCGTGGATGCTCGATCACGACACCGACGCCTACGAGAAGATCGCCGGTGCGTTCGTCGACGACCGGCCAACGGGGAACCTCACCCGCGACAACATCCTCGACAACGTGACGACGTACTGGCTCACGGGCACCGGCGCCTCGGCGGCCCGCTCGTACTGGGAGACCTATGGGCTCCCGGCCGCGGCGTTGGCCGGCATGCCGCCCCGGCCCGTCACGATCCCGACCGGCTTCACCACGTTCCCGGGCGAGATCTGGCGAACCCCGCGCAGCTGGGCCGAGCGGGCGTACCCGAATCTCACGTACTTCAACGAGGCCGCCCGGGGCGGGCACTTCGCCGCCTGGGAGGAACCGGAGCTGTTCAGCCAGGAGCTTCGAGCGGCCTTCCGATCGGTCCACTGATGAGCAATGTCATCGCTACCGTGAGCCCGGTGAGCCTGATCCGATCGATCGCGCACCGACTCGCCGGCGACGAGGCAACCCTGCCGGTCGAGGGGCGCCTCGCCAGGTTCGACGGCGCGAGCGGGTGGCTGAACTCCGAGCCGCTGACCCCAGAGGGCCTGCGCGGCCGCGTCGTCCTCGTCGACTTCTGGACCTACACGTGCGTCAACTGGCTCCGTACCCTGCCGTATGTCCGGGCGTGGGCGGCCAAGTACGCGGACGCGGGTCTGACCGTCGTGGCGGTCCACACGCCCGAATTCGGGTTCGAACAGGATGTGGACAACGTCACGACGCAGTCGCGGAGCTTCGGGGTCGACTACCCGATCGCGCTGGACAGCGGCTACGGGGTCTGGACCGCGTTCTCGAACCACTTCTGGCCGGCCGTCTACCTCGCCGACGCCGACGGGCAGATCCGCTACCACCACTTCGGTGAGGGTGAGTACGCGGCGACGGAGATGGCGATCCAGCGGCTGCTGGTCGAGGCCGGCCGGGAGGGCATCGACCAGGACCTGGTCATGGTCGAGCCGAAGGGCCTCGAGGTCGCCGCCGACTGGCGGACGCTCCAATCACCCGAGACGTACATGGGCAACCGACAGAGCACCGGCTTCGTCCAGGACGACGTCGCGCGATTCGACGCCCCGCAGGCGTACGCTCCGGCCGATCCCGGTCTCAACCAATGGGCTCTGGCCGGCACGTGGACGGTCGCGCCGCACGCCGCGATCCTGAATGAGGCTGGCGGCCGGATCGCCTTCCGCTTCCATGCCCGCGACGTCAACCTCGTGATGGGACCGGCGTCGCGCGGTGACGCGATCCGCTTCCGGGTCTCGCTCGATGGCCTGCCCGCGACGGGCGCCCTTGGCACGGACGTCGATTCGAACGGTGCCGGAGTGGTGCGCGACCAGCGGACCTATCAGCTGATCCGGCAGCCCGGATCGATCGAGGACCGCCTGTTCGAGGTGGAGTTCCTCGACGCCGGCGTGGAGGCGTACTGCTTCACGTTCGGCTGAGAACGGCGCTCAGGCGACGGAACCGCCAATCGGAATCGGAGGCAAGAAGCAATGATCGATTCGCTCTCTGGCAGCTGGTGGGCATTTGTCGTCCGCGGCCTGGTGGCACTGGCAATCGGGATCCTCGCGTTCGTCCAGCCAGGCGTGACGCTCATCGCCCTGATCGCGGTGTTCGCGGCCTACGCGATCGTCGACGGCGTCCTGGCCATCGCGGCCGGCGTCACGGTCGACGGTGGGCCGCGCTGGATGTTCATCGTCGGTGGGATCCTCGGCATCGTCATCGGCCTCCTGACGATCAATCGGCCGGATGTCACCGCCGTCGCGCTGGTGCTCCTGATCGGCGTGTGGGCGATCGCCACCGGCGTCACGGAGGTCGCCGCCGCCTACCAGTTCCGGCAGGTCCTCGAGAATGAGTGGCTCGTTGCCCTCAGCGGCGTGATCTCGGTCGTCTTCGGCGTCTTCCTGATCGTGGCGCCGGGCGACGGCATCTTTGCCGTGCTCTGGATCATCGGCTTCTACGCGATCCTCGCCGGAATTACCTACCTCGCGGCGGGCATCCGCCTCCGGGGCGTTCACCAGAAGCTGGCGCCGATGGACCGGGCGACGGGACAGTCTTCTGTCTCGAAGTCGAGGGCTCCAGCGGGCTCCTGACCCGGGACTGTCGCAGGCGGGCCGCTATCCCGGCGTTCGGTCGCGCTCGCGTCCCCGAGCGAGCTGCTGTCGTTGCCAGGCATCGACGCCGGGCAGCCACTCGCCGTTCGGGGCCGTTGGGGCGAGGCGCGGGTCGCCGGGATCGCTCGCCTGACGGAGGCCATCCACGTACGCGCGGTCCTGTCCGATCCGCGCCCGGACCTGATCGGGGCCGCCGATCGACCCGTGACCGGGGATGAGGACGTCGACGTCGTCGGCCACGCCCTCGAAGCGCCGCAACGCGGCGAGGTAGTCCTCGACGGGTTCTGCTGCACTCAGGTCGAGGAACGGGATCAGGGTGTCGGACAGCATGTCGCCGGCGACGAGCACGCCGCGCCCCTCGATCAGGAGCGCCGCATGGCCGGGCGCGTGCGCCCGATGCTCGATGATCCGGACGTCGGGGCCGTCCCACGGAATCCGGGCCGCTCCGGCGGGCAGGCCCTCGATCCGGCCGAGGAGCTCCAGCGGCACGTCGTCGGCGATCTCCGGCGGCAGCTCCTCGGCCTCGCGGGCCATCCAGTTCGGATCCGACTGCTGATCCCGGACGCTGGTCGCACAGCGCGCCGTGCCGTAGCGGGGCGCCGCGCCGAGCTCGGCGTGCCAGAGCAGGTGATCCCAATGGGGATGGGTCGAGAAGCCCGCGACGACGGCCTGGCCTGATTCGCTCAGATCGCTCGCGAGGCAGCGCATCTCGGTGCCCGTGATCCCCGGTTCGATCAGGAGCACGCCGGCCGGCCCTTGCACGACCACCCCGTTGCTCTGGAGGAACCCGCTCTCGTGGACGAGCACGCCCTCGGCGACCCGTCTCAGCACGGCGTGTGGGCCCCTACAGGAGCAAGGCGATGCCGAGGGCGATCAGCCAGACCGACCAGGCGATGTAGGCGATCGGGACGATCGAGCCGGCGATCGCCCAGCCGTGCTCCTCATTTGGTCCCGCGAACTCGAGCGTCCCGACCAGCAGCCCCACGCCGATCGGAATGCCGAGCAAGCCCAGCCATCCCGGGAGGACGGCGGTGGAGACCACCGAGGCCGCGACGAGAAGCGTCCAGACGCCCGTCAGGAGGTAGCCCAGGTGCTCGCCGATCCCGACGCCGAGGAGTCGATGGAGCGTCGCGAAGACAACTTCGATCGTCCGTCGCGTCGCGGCCGCGTCCGGACCCTCTGCTGCGATGTAACGCCGGGCGAGCTCGGGAACGACGAACGGCCAGCGCACGAGGCCGACTGCCTGGACCAGCGCGGCCGCCGCGCCGACGGCGACCGACGTGACGGCGATCGCGGCCGGCGGCGCGAGCGCGACCGCCACCAGGGCGGCGAGAGGCAGCATCGCCAGCGCGCTGAGGAGCAGGGCCTCCCAGCGAATGATCAGGCCGGACCCGCCGGCGGCGAAGCGCCGCAGGATCTCCTCGGGCTCCTTGCGCAGGATGTCCGGGTAGTCGAACGCCCGGCCAAGCTCGAAGAACGCCAGGTTGAACGTCACCGGGACGGCGATCAGGAGGACGCCGGCGACGACCTCAACGGTCACGTGGCAATCGCGGGTCGGCGCCCACGAACCGGGCCGCTTCGTACGCCAACATCACGTCGGCCAGTATGCGCGCCGGCCCGCGCGGTTCCGCCGGTGGCGGTTGAGATCCGGGGGATTGGCGCGCCCGACAGGATTCGAACCTGCGACCTTCGGCTCCGGAGGCCGACGCTCTATCCACTGAGCTACAGGCGCGCGAGGCTCGAAGGATACCGGTCGGTCACCGAGCCGGCGTCGCTCGGGTCAGCCGCTCGTCGGCGAGGTCTCGGCGGTCTCGGCGGCCTCCGCCGTCTCCGTCGGCGCGTCCCGTCGGGCCGCGATGACCGGCCTGAGCGCGAGAATGGACAGCAGCCCGACGAGCCCGCCGAAGATGTACGTGCCCCGCGGCCCCAGCCACGCGACGACGGCGCCGGCCGCGAGGAAGGCCACGCCGATGGCGATCTGCGCGACGGCATCCATCGTCGCGGCGACCCGGCTCCGAACGGTGTCCGGCGTGCGGCGCTGCATGATCGATTGCTGCGCCACGCCCTGCGTTCCCTCGCCGAAGCCCATCACGCCCACGGCCGCGAGGACGCCCACGAACACCGGTGACAACCCGACGAAGAGGCACATCGCCGTCACCGTGACCGAGCCGAGGGCGAAGACGACCGGCTCGGCCTGGCGGGTCATGAACCGGCCCGCGAGCGACCCGATGATCGATCCGAAGCCCCAGGCGGCGATGAGCGCGCCATAGCCCAGCGAGCCGACACCGAACAGCGTCACGAGCGGCACGTCCGCGACCAGGCTCAGGCCCTGCCCCAGCTGGATCGGAACCCAGGCGAGCGTCATGGCCCGGAGGACGCGATCGCGCCCGACGAAGCGCAGGCCGGCCGTCAGGTTCGTCGGCTCGTTCGCCGCGCGCGGCCCGCTGGAGAACGTGCCCCGGATGGACCAGACGAGCGCGGCCGAGACCAGGAACGACACTGCGTTCATGCCGAAGACCGATCCGGCCCCGACCGCGACGATCAGGGTCCCGCCGATCAGCGGCCCGACGATGATCCCGACGTTGCGGCCGATCATGAGCAGCCCGTTCGCCCAGCCGAGCCGTGCCTCCGGCACGAGATTCGGGATCGCCGCGGCCGACGCGGCGAGGAACGGCGACTCGGCGAGCGCGGACAGGAAGGCGACCGCCAGGAGCCAGCCCGGGTCGGTGATGAAGGCCATGGCGCCGAAGGCCAGTGCCCCGCCGAGGTCGGAGAGGACCATCACGCGCTTCCGGTCGAACCGGTCGCCGAGGGATCCCGCGAAGAGGCTCGCCACCCCGGCAGTCCCCCAGGTCAGCACCATGGCCGCGGCGATCCAGGCCGGCGACTGGGTCTGCCGGTAGATCTCGAAGTTGAGGGCGGCGAACGCTGCGGCGCTGCCGGTGAGCGAGATCGCCCGCGCAAGCGCCAGGCGGCGCACCGCCCCGTCGGAGCTCATGACCATGGGCGGTCACGGTAGCAAGCGGGTCCCGGAGGCTTCGGTCGGTGCGATCCGCGCACGCGCTCCGCGCAGGCGATCCGCGCCGTTTCGGGTCAGCGCTGGCGCGCCTCGAACAGCTCCCAGGCGCCGGGCACGCCACGGAGCTCCACCTCGCCGAGCCCTCGGAGCTCGACGTCGGTGCCGGTGGCCAGGTCGCGGACCGTGCGAGTCACCAGGACCTGGCTCGGGCCGGCCTCGGCGAGCACGCGCGAGGCGATGTGCACGCCGATCCCGCCGAGGTCGTCGCCACGGACCTCCACCTCGCCGGTGTGGATCGAGACCCGCAGCGCGATCTCCTGGCGCCGCGCCGCGCTGCACAGCGCGAGCCCGGCCCGCACCGCCCTCGACGGCGAGTCGAAGCGGGCGAGGATCCCGTCGCCGGTCGACTTGATCACCTGGCCGCCCCAGCGCCTGACCTCGGCCCGCGTCGTCTCCTCGTAGCGATCCAGCAGGCGTCGCCACTCGCGATCGCCGATCGACGCGGCGCGCCCGGTCGAGTCGACGATGTCCGTGAACAGGACCGTCGCCAGGACCCGGTCCATCTCCTCGAGCGCCCGGTAGGAGTCGACCTGGTCCTCCGACCAGGCGTAGGCCTCGAGGTCGTCCGGCGGGGTCGGGGCGACGCCGCGCTCGTAGCGGAGCAGGACCACGCCCGCGGGCGTCGGCTCGGCCGAGAGCAGCCGCAGGTGCCGCAAGTCCGCCTCCTCCCTGAAGAGGCGCTTGCCGCTGCCCAGGAGGATCGGGAAGAGCACGATCCGGAGCTCGTCGACGAGGTCCAGCTCGAGGAGCCCCGCGACCAGGTCCGCGCTGCCGTACACGACGATCTCGCCGCCGGGCATCTCCTTGAGCCGTGCGATCTCGTCCTCGAGGCTGCCCCGGAGGACGACCGTGTTCTCCCATTCGGGGTCGCGCAGGGTCTTCGAGACCACGAACTTCGGCAGGGCGTTGATGTGCTTCCCGAGATCGGCCGCGACCTCGGGCGCCGTCGGCCAGAACGCGGCCCAGATGTTGAACGTCGTCCGCCCGAAGAGGAGCGCCGCAGCGCCCGTGACCTGGCTCAGGTTGAACGCCTGGAGCGGGTCGTCGCTGATCCGCATCGCCCAGCCGTTGCGGCCGCTGCGATGCTCCTCGAGGCCGGGCGCCTCCATGACCCCGTCGAGGGTCATGAACTCGGTGACGACGAGCCTCATCGCGCGGGGAGCAGTGCCGTCAGACGGCTCCCGCCGCGCTCATGCGGCCGCCGAACTGGCGCAGCCGCCACCCGAGCGCGAGCGCGGCGATGCCGCTGAGGATCGCCCACGTCGCGAAGAGGGCGGCGGTCAGGATCGCCCCGACGATCGGCATCGCCAGGATGATCACGCCGACGACGATGCGGACGATGCCGATGAGGGCCAGCATCCACTCGCCGGTCACCTCTTCCCTGATCTTCCAGGCCGTGTAGACCTCCATCCCGCCGGAGATGAGGATCCACGCGCCGAGCAGGAGGACGAGGTACAGGATCGTGATGCCTGGATTGACCAGGGCGAGGACCCCGGCGATCAGCGACACCGCGCCAGTGAGCAGGAAGGGCCAGGAGCGCCCGCGCGCCTCCGCGACGCGCCAGCCGGTGGCGAGCTGCGAGACCCCGGACACGATCGCCCAGGCGGCGAACAGCAGCGCGATCGTCGCGAGCGCGAGATCCGGCACCACGATCGCCAGGATCCCCACGACGATGCCGAGGATCCCCTGCAGGATGAGCACCCACCATTGACGTGCAGCGGTTGCAAGCATCGGGCGACCTCCATCCACCCGACCGGAGCGCGAACGAGCAACGGCGTCCGCGACGGCGCGGAGCACAAATCCTACGCTTCGGCCCGAACCCCGCCAGACGCGTTTCGTTCGCCTCGCGAACGATCCCGGCGATACCATCCGTTCGGGCCCGACCCTTCCGGGACCGACTCCTGCTCCGACGTCAACACACCCCCATGCGAGCGACCTCCGGGCGCTCCATGTCCGGAGGTGATGCCATGACCACCCAGGCGACCGCCGACCTCGTGGCCGAGGTCCAGGCCCTCATCCGCGAGCGCGAGCGCGAGGGCGTCGTCGGGCTCGCCGAGCTCATCGGCCCGGCCGAGTGGGCCGATCTCGTCCCGCAGCTCGAGCCGAGCGAAGTCGCGGTCCTCATCCAGTGGCTGCCCGACGAGGAGATCGCGATGATCCTCGAGGAGCTCGCACCCACCGAGGCGGCGCGCATCCTTCGGAGCCTGTCGGCAAACGAGGCCGGCGAGCTCCTCGGCGAGATGGACCCGGACGACGCCGCCGATGTCGTCGAGCAGCTGCCCGACGAGGAGGTCCACGAGATCCTCGTCCGGATGCAGCCGGACGACGCGGCGGAGATCCGCTCGCTGTCGGGCTACGAGCCGGATACGGCCGGCGGGATCATGACGCCCGCTTACGTGGCGGTCGCCAAGGAAGCCACGTCCGCCCAGGCGATCGCCGCGATCCGGCGCCTGGTCGACGAGGCCGAGACGGTCAACTACGTCTACGTCGTGGACGAGGAGCGGCATCTCCTCGGCGTGCTCTCGCTCTATCGGCTGCTCCTCAGCCCGGACGACACGCCGGTCGAGAAGCTCATGGCGCCCTCGACCGTGCGCGTGCGCGCGTCCGCCGACCAGGAGACCGCGGCCCGCATCCTCACCGACCGCAACCTGCTCGCCATCCCCGTGGTCGACGACGACGACCATCTCCTCGGGATCATCACCGAGGACGACGTCGCCGACGTTCTCCAGGAAGAGGCGACCGAGGACATCGAGCGGCTCGGCGGCTCCCAGCCGCTGAACCTGCCGTACCGCCTCGCGTCCGTGTCGCTGCTCGTGCGCAAGCGCGTCGGCTGGCTGCTCCTGCTGTTCCTCGCCGAGGCGTACACCGGAACGGTCCTGCGCAACTTCGAGGACGAGCTCCAGGCGGTCGTGGCGCTGAGCTTCTTCATCCCCCTGCTCATCGGCACGGGCGGCAACCTCGGCAGCCAGACCGTGACCCTCGTCGTCCGCGCGATGGCGCTCAACGAGGTGGCGCTCAAGGACATCGCGTGGCTCGTCTTCAAGGAGCTGCGGGTCGGGCTCGTGATCGGCGTGATCATGGCGATCGTCGCCTTCGGGCGCGGCTTCACCCTCGGCGTCGGCAACGACATCAGCCTCGTGGTCGCGGTCACGATCCTCGCCATCTGCGTCTGGTCGGCGATCGTCGCGGCCGCGCTGCCGCTGGTCCTGCGTCGCCTCGGCGTCGACCCCGCCGTGGTCTCCGCGCCGCTGATCGCCACGCTCGTGGACGGCACGGGCCTGGTGATCTACTTCGAGATCGCGAAGTGGGTGCTGCAGCTATCGTCGTGAGTCGCCGCCGCCACAACGGCGCGGCCGGCGCTAGAGCCAGCCGCGCCGCCGGAAGATCAGCCACAGCCCGACGCTGATCACGATCATCAGCCCGATCGCGAACGGGTAGCCGAGGTCCCAGCCGAGCTCGGGCATGTTCGTGAAGTTCATGCCGTAAATGGTGCCGACGAGGGTGGGCGCGAAGATGATCGCGGCCCAGGCGGAGATGCGCTTGACCTCCTCGTTCTGGGCGAAGCTCGCCTCGGTGAGGCGCTTGACCTCCTCGTTCTGGGCCTGGTTCACGAGCGTCGCGTTGACGGTCAGGATGTCCGACAGGCTCTGGCGGAAGCCCAGGACCCGCTCGGTGACGGTCGTCGCGTGGTCGGCGACGTCGCGCAGGTAGCGCTGGAGCTCGGAGTTGGTCCCGTACTTCTCGAAGCCCGCGACGAGGCCCTCGAGCATCCCGTGGAGCGGGCGGGTGGAGCGCTGGAACTCGATGACTTCGCCGGACAGCTCGTAGATGCGCCGCGACACGCGCGGGTCGCCGCGGAAGACCTCGGCCTCGATCTCATCGATGTCCTTGTCGAGGCCGGCCACGACCGGGGCGAAGCCGTCGACGACGCTGTCGAAGATGGCGTACAGGACCGCCTCCGGACCCAGGGCGAGCAGCTCAGGGCTCGACTCCATCCGATGCCGCACGACGGCCAGGTCGGGGGTCCGGCTATGGCGGACGGTGAGGACGAAGTTCGGGCCGACGAAGACGTGGATCTCGCCGAACTCGACCTCCTCCTCGGCATCGAGGTAGGTCGCGGCGCGGAGGACGACGAAGAGCGTGTCGCCGTAGCGCTCGATCTTGGGCCGCTGGTGGGCGACGATCGCGTCCTCGACCGCGAGCTCGTGCAGCCCGAACTCCTCGGCGACGGGCCGGAACTGGGCCTCGGTCGGCCGGAACAGGCCGATCCAGAGCATCCCGTTCCTCGTCGCTCGAAGGCCGGACGCGGCCTCGGCGACGGTCGTCGGCGAGCCGACGCGCCTGCCGCCGACGTAGAGCCCGGCGTCGACCATGGACTCCTCGACGGGCGCGGCGACGTCCTCCGGACGCGCCTCCATCGAGACCTCGGGGGCCTCCGAAGGGACCACGCGAACGCCCGCCGGACGCCGGCTCGGGAGTAGGAACCGCGGTCGTCGATCCGTCACGTCGACAGGCTAGGCCTTCGGCCCGGCACTCGCGGCGCGGCGGTCAGGTCCTGATCGGGTCGATGACGAAGAACACGCCGACGGCCCGGATGTGCCGCCTCGCGAGGCGGTAGACGATGTTTCCCGGGAAGGGATGCTGGTTGGTGGCGCGGATCGCGCGGTCGCGCTCCTCGCCCGGCTCGAGGCGTCGCGCCCGGATCGCCAGGGCCGCCTTGCCGCGGAAGGCGACGTCCGCCGTGCCGGCGGCCTCGAGGTTGCGGGTCCAGCTCACGTCGCCGTTCGGGTGGCCGAGGAACCACCGGTCGCCGTCGACGAGGAGCGTCAGGAGCGTGCGCCGGTAGACGCCGGTCCGCCGGCCCGCGACCCGCAGGTCGACCACGTTCGCCAGGCCCAGCCCCGAGGCCTGCCAGGACGAGCGGATCAGCGGGTCCAGGAAGCCGATGAGGGCGTACATCGCCGGGAGCGCGCGCCGCCAGAAACCGGAGGCGCGCGGCGCGGGGAGCTCCATCCGGGCAAGATAGACCGGCATGACTTCCCCCGGCGCCCTCGCCCTGGCGACGCGCGGCCTGCGCAAGAGCTACGGCTCGCGCCTGGCCCTCGACGGCCTCGACCTGTCCGTCCCGAGCGGCGTCGTCTACGGCTTCCTCGGCCCCAACGGCGCCGGCAAGACGACCACGATGCGGCTGCTGACGGGGCTGCTGCATCCGGACGCCGGCTCGATCGAGCTGCTCGGACGGCCGTTCCGGCGCGGGGATCGGCGCCGGCTCTTCGAGGTCGGCGCGCTCGTCGAGTCGCCCTCGTTCTACCCGTACCTGTCCGGGCGGGCGAACCTGCACTCCCTGTCCGCGGCGGGAGCCGAGGTCCCGAAGGGCCGGGTCGAGGAGCTCCTCGAGCTCGTGGGCCTGCGCGAGCGCGCGAACGACAAGGTCTCCGGCTACTCGCTGGGGATGAAGCAACGGCTGGGCATCGCTGGCGCCCTCCTCAGCGACCCGAAGCTGCTCCTGCTCGACGAGCCGGCGAACGGTCTCGATCCGGCCGGCATCGTGGCGATGCGGGAGACGCTGCGTCGGCTCGCCGCCTCCGGCAAGACGGTGTTCGTCTCCAGCCACCTGCTGGCCGAGGTCCAGGTGCTCGCCGACGTCGTGGGCATCATCGCCCGGGGCAAGCTCGTCCGCGAAGGCTCCCTCGACGCGCTCCTCAGCGATCAGGGCGTGGTCCGGGTCCGGGTCGCGCGCAGCGAAATGGGTGCGGCCCGCGCGGCCCTGGAGGGCCTTGCCCCCGTCGATGACGGTGCGGCCGGGGCCCCGGCCGGCGGGGCACCGACAGCCGCGGCCGCCCTGGCAACGACGGCCTTGGCCCCGGTCGAGACCGAGGCCGGCCAGTGGCTGACGGTCCATGTCGAGCCAAGCCGCGCGGCGGAGGTCAACCGCCTGCTCGCGCAGGCCGGGATCTTCGCGTCGGGGCTGGAGTCCGGGACGGACCTCGAGCTGCTCTTCCTCGAGCTCACCGGCGGCGGGGACTCGTCCGAAGGCCGGATGCAGGGCATCGGCGCGGGGCCGCCCGCGGCGCCCTCGGAGCCGGGCGCGTGAGGGTCTTCCTCAGCGGGCTCGGCAAGCTCGTCGGCCGGCCGGCGTCGTTCGTCTCGGTGGGGCTGCTCGTCGGGCTGCTCGGCCTGATCCTGATCGCCGCGGCGACGGTCCAGGGCAACGGCGGCCGAGGCGCGGACAACGCCAAGGCCCTGATCACGTTCCCCGGCGCCTACGACCTGATCCTGTCGTTCATGTTTGGGTTCGGCGGCCTCATCGCCGTGCTCTACGGCGCCGCGATCGCGGGCTCGGAGTGGGGCTGGGGGACCCTGAAGAATGCCGTCGCGCGTGGTGAGAGCCGGGCGCGGTACGTGCTCGGGACGTTTGCTGCCATCGTCGTCGCGATCGCGGTCGGGCTGGCGCTGACCCTGGGCCTCGGTGTCGGGATCGCCGTGCTCGCCGCGAACGTCGCGGGCATCCCGACGGCCGGCGTCACGGACGCCGACACGCTCAACCGGCTGCCGGCGATGGCGGCGCGCGGCTGGTTCGCGGTGGTCGAGCAGGCGAGCCTCGGGTTCGCCATCGCGACGCTGGCCCGGAGCCAGCTCGCCGGCATCGGCGCGGGGATCGCCTTCTACTTCGGCGAGAGCTTCGCGACGCTGTTCTTCCCGGACGTCGTCAAGTACCTGCCGTTCGCGGTTGCCCGCGCGTCGATCGATACCGGCGGCGGTCAGTTCGGAGGCGGCGGCAACAACCCGATCACCGATCCGCTCTCGCCGGACACCGCGCTGCTCCTCGTCGGCGTCTGGCTGGTAGGCGCGCTGCTTCTGACGGTCCTGTACACGGAACGCGCCGAGATCACCGGCTGAGGCCCCGCGAGCGAGGGGCCGGCATCCGCATCGCCATCAAGGCCCGGACGGGCGCGAACTCGCTCCGGCCCCGATTCCGATGGGCGGGCCCGGAGAGATCGGCGGGAAAAGTTCGGAGCGGCTCCCGAAGGAGCCGCTCCGATGCTGTCCCGGTGAAGGAATCCGCCGAAACGGATGCTTCTGCCACGCGTCAAGGGCATCTATCACGTCGGCTGCACCGACTACCCTGACCCAACCTACCCATGACCTTGCCGCTGGGGCAGCGGACCCTGCGCGAACGCAGTGCACAACGTAGTCTAGTTGAAGCTCCCCCCGAATCCAAGGGTTTTCGTCACGGTCTATGTGAAAAACCCTTAACAGTTCGATCGTGGAGCACCCTGGATTCCATTACAGGGGCCTTGCAGTGCCACAGAACTGCAACTTCCTGGGGCCCGTGCCGGGGCCGTGCCCTGGCCCTGCTGCCGACGCCGACGCCCGTGGCGCGCCGCGACTCGCTGCCATGGCCCCGCTGACGACGCCGTCGAGCTGCGCGCAGCGCCCGTAGACGCGATCGATGAACAGCCCATGTTCATTTTCGGGACATCCGGGCCCACAAGCCCTCGGAGGCCCGTTGTGGGCAGCTCCTTGTGACTCTCGATGATCACCACGTGTGCAAATTGCCGTACAAGGCGGCCATTTCGGGCCTCTGCGCTGCGCCCGCCGACGCTTATGGCTCTGCTTGCCCCGAATCTGCACACCTGTTGTTCACGGCGCTCGTCGAGGCAGACTGGCCGGCCAAATGGGCGCTTGCGAGACGCCGTGGCCAAGCCCCGCTCGTGGCACGGCCACGGCCCCGCGACGCCGCGCGGAAGCGCGGGCAGGGCGGCTACTCCTCGACGATGGTCACCTTGGTCATCGCGACGGGCGAATCGGGGAGGTCGCGGCTGTTCCGCGGCGCGTTGACGATGCTGTCGACGACGTCCAGGCCCTTCGTCACCTGGCCGAAGAGCGTGTAGTTCTTCGGTAGGCGGCCCGACAGGTCGGCCGTGCAGATGAAGAACTGGCTGCCGTTCGTGTTCGGGCCGGCGTTGGCCATCGCGAGGGAGCCGCGGGCGTAGTCGCCATGGACGGGCTCGTCCTCGAACTTGTAGCCGGGGCCGCCGGTGCCGACGCGGGACGAATCCAGCGCGGCCTTCTTGCCGTATTGGCCGTCGCCGCCCTGGATGACGAAGCCGGGGATGACGCGATGGAAGATCACGTCGTCGTAGAAGCCCTTCTTCGCCAGGTCGATGAAGTTCTGGGCGGCCTTCGGTGCGGCCTGGGTGTAGAGGTCGACATCGATGTCGCCGAGCTCGGTCGAGATGGTCGCGCGGGTCATGGGATCTCCTTGCCTCAGGGCGTGCTGGTTGGAGCCTCGGTGGGCGGGGCAGATGCGGCCCCGGACGGAGCCACGGACGCTGCCGCGGACGGCGCCACGGATGCGGCCGGCGACGGCGGCGGCGTCTCGGACACCGTGACCGTGTTCATGATCACGGGGTCGGCCGGAATCTGCTCGCCGTTGCTCGCCTTGTAGATGGCGTCGGCGACGTCCATCCCGGCGATGACCTCACCGAAGATGGCATAGGTGTTCGCGGAGACGAGGGGCGCCGCGGCCTTGTCGTCCAGGACGATGAAGAACTGCGAGCCCTGGCTGTTCGGCTGCGACGTCCGGGCCATCGCGACGGTCCCCCGCTTGTACGTGGCCGTCACCGGCTCGTCCTGGATCGTGTAGCCGGGGCCACCGGTCCCGTCGAAGTTCTCGCCGTCGCCGCCCTGGATCACGAAGGGGGTGCCGTCCTCCATCGTGGCCGTGCGATGGAACGGCACGCCGTCGTAGTAGTGGCACTCCGCGAGGGCGATGACGTTGCCGGCGGCGATCGGCGACAGCGCGCCGTCGACCTTGATCACGATGTCGCCGAGGTCGGTGTCGATGGTCACGTACCTCGTCGCGTCCGTCGCGAGCGCGGGCGGCTGCGAGGTCGGGCAGGTGCCGTCGCCGAACGGCGGGGCGGCCGAGGGACTGGCGCTGGCCGAAGGGCTCCCGAAGGGATTGCCGATCAGGAAGACCGCCGCCACCACCACGACCGCCGCGACGGCGAGTCCGAGGATCGCCGGGTTGTAGCCGCGGCGCTTGCGGCCCGAGGTGCGGCCGCGGACGCGCTTCGTCTGGACGCCGGAGGCCGCCCGCTTTGCGGCTCGATTCTGGGAGCGCGTCAACGTGCGAGCCGCCGCCGATGCGGCAGCGTCGTCATCGGCCGCGCCACCCGAGCCCGATCCCGCGACCGGTGCCGGGCCGGCCCCGGAAGGCGGCGGCGGGAACGGGCGCGCTCCGTGCTTCGGCGGAACGCGACGGCCTCGACGGCGGGACGAGCTCATGCGGCAGCCTCTCGGGCGGTCTGGTAATCGATCGCCCCGGACAGGAGCGCCTCGCCGAGGATGATGCCCGCTGCGCCCGCGTCGCGCACGCGGCGGAGGCCCTCGACGTCGCTCACGCCACCGGCGACCAGGAGCTCGGCATCGACCGTCCGGACCGCCGCGGCGACCTCCGCGACCTCTGCATCCCCGGTGGCGTGGCCGAGCACGAACCGGCGCACGCCGCGGCCCGCGAGATCCGACAGGAGGTCGCGGAGGGTCGGCGGCGCGGTTCGATGCCATGGGAACGCCGCGAGCCGGTCCGGCCGCGCGTCGAGCCCGACGGCCAGCCAGTCACCCGCCGCTTCGAGACAGGCCCTGAGCACCGCCGGGTCGTCCGCGACGGCGAGGCTGGCCACGACGCGGGTGGCCCCGGCCGCGAAGGCGAGCTGGATGCCCTCGGCCGTGTCGACGCCGCCCGCGAGCTGGAGCGGCGTGGCGATCCGCGCGGCGATCGCCCCGAGCACGTCGGTGTTCACCGGGGCCCCGCGGCGCGCCCCGTCGAAGTCGACGACGTGGATGAGCGGCGCCCCAAGCCCGACGAAGTGCTCGGCGATGCGTTCGGGCCGGTCCGTCGGCGCACCGACGCCGGTCGACACGCCGGGCCAGAAGACCATCCGGGAGCGCCCGTTCTCGACGTCGATCGAGGGGATGACCTGCACGCCGATCAGCCAGCCGCGCGGGGCGCGTTCTCCGACCCGGGCGTCGACCCCGAGGACGCGGGCGAGGTGCCCTCTCCGGCCAGTGCCCGCCGGTGGAAGCTGACCGGCAGCGACCCGCCGCGGAGCAGGGCGTCGTGGAAGTCCCGTAGCGAGAAGGCCGGCCCGAGGCGCCGCCGCTCGTCCTCGCGCAGCTGGAGGAGCAGCACCTTGCCCAGGAGGTACGAAAGGTTGTATGTCGGCGTATAGGTGTAGCGACGGGCCTCCGCGTGGGCGTTCGGGCGCTCGAAGCCGGTGTGCTCGACCAGGAAGTCGGTCGCCTCGTCGATCGAGACCTCGCCCCGGTGCATGCGAACGTCGAGGACGATCCGGGCGGCCCGCCAGATGGCGTCGGTGGCGACCGCGAGCCGAAACTCCGGCCCATCGTCGAAGCCCTCCTCGCGCATCATCTGCTCGCTGTACATGCCCCAGCCCTCGGTGAACTCAGGCGCGTCGACCTGGGCGCGAGTCAGCGATGGATGCCGCGACCCGACAGCAAGCTGCAGGTGATGGCCCGGGTAGGCCTCGTGGACGCTGGTGTTGCTGATCGAGGCGCGGTAGTGCTCGCGGAGCGCGCCGGGGTGGTCGTCGACGGCCGGGGTGACCACGTAGACGCCGACCGGCGACGGATCCCAGCGTGCCGGCTCGAAGTAGGCGGCGAACGGCATGACCCCGCGCAGGAATGCCGGCGTCGCGATGACCTCGACGCGCTCGTCCGCCGGGACCGTCGCGATGCCGTGGTCGATGAGGTACTGGCGCGCCCGGCGCATGTCGTCGCCGTAGGCCTCGAGCGCCGCCTCGAACGTCGGCGGATGGTCGTTCTTGATGCGGTCGATGACCTCGGCCTCGGTCGCGTTCGGGTCGATCTCGCGGGCGGCCCCGGCGCGAGCGGCGTGGTTCTGCTCGAGCTGCGCCCAGCCGATCTCGAGGATCGCGTCCGCATCGAGGCCGTCGAAGGCCCGCAGCGCGATGAGCTCGTCGTACTTGCCGGCGCCGAGCGGCCAGTCGCGGGTCGCGCCCGGCTGGACCTCGCGCAGCCACTCGGCCTGGTCCTCGATGGCGACCTTGGCGCGATCGACAGCACTGTGGAGCCGCCCGAGCGCCGCGCTCGGGATGCCCGCGCCCGGGAGATCCGCGGCCTCGAGGATGTCGTCGAGGAAGCGCGGCACGTTCCGGCTCGCGTGGAGCTCGATCTCGATCCACTGTTCCACCTGCGGGACGACGGCCCGGGTTCGGTAGCCACGAAGGAAGGCCGGCGCCCCCTCGAGGCGCGCCGTGATCGCGTCCAGCCGCTCGCCGAGCGGCGCGAAGTCCCGCGTGAAGAGAGGAAACAGCGCATCGCCCAGGGCGGACGCCCCCGTCGAGCGGCGCTCCCAGATCCGGAGGGCGTCGGCGCGGAACAGCCGCAGCCGGACGTGATGCAGCTCGAGGTCACGCTCGAAGCGCGCTTCCGCTGACAGCCCGGCCGGGTCGAGCGCCTCGAGCGCGGCGACATGCGCCTCGTCTCGAGCGATGTCGCCGAGCACCCGCTCCCGCGACGGATCGGCGAGGCGGTCGTCCCAGGCGTGGATGCCGAGGTAGGTCGCGAAGGCGGGCTCCTCCTCGACGACACGCCGGAAGCGAGATTCGACGAGGTCGTAGAACTGGTCGTCGAGCGGGCCTGGTACGGGCGCCGCCGAGGCGCGCGTCAGCTCGACGCCGCCGAAGGAGCGCGCCGTCACGATGGAGGCGCGGGCCGGCCGATCGGCGTCACGCCGGGGCGCCGGCGAGCGGCCCGGTGGCTTCGGTGGACCGCGGATCGGTCTCGGCGAGGGCCTCGCGGACGGCGGCGACGGTCGTCTCGACGTCCTTCCGGTCGACGCCGTAGTGGGTCACGGCACGGATCTGGCCGTTGTGGGGCATGAACGCGACCATCAGGACGCCGCGCCGCTCGAGCGCAGCGAGGAACGCCTCGCGGTCGCGGTCGACCCGGAACAGCACGAAGTTCGTGCGGACGCGCCCGGGATCGAGGCGCTCACCCACGGGCTGCGCGGTGCCCCCCGGAGAGCGGATCCCGGCGATGTCGGCGAGCGCTTCGGCAAGGAAGCGAGCATTCGCGTGGTCGTCGGCGAGCCGATCGATCATCCCGGCATCGCCGTCGCGCAGCGCGACGAGGCCCGCCGCCGCGAGGACGCCCACCTGGCGCATGCCGCCGCCGAGCAGCTTCCGGGCGCGGCGCGCCCGCCAGATGAAGTCCCGCGAGCCCACGAGCACGCTGCCCACGGGGCAGGACAGACCCTTCGAGAGGCAGAACGTCACCGAGTCGGCCGGTCCGGCGAGCTCGCGCGGATCCTCGTCCAGCGCCACGACCGTGTTCCAGAAGCGGGCGCCGTCGATGTGCAGCGGCACGCCGCCCGTGCGGGCCACCGCGGCGAGATTCCGCACGTACGACGACGGCACGGGCTGGTTGCCGGCGTGGGCGCTGGCATTCTCGAACATCACGAGGCCGGTGATCGGGTCGTGGACATCGGTGGGGTCGCGGAAGGCCTCCCGGACCTCCTCGAGGTCGAGCGTCCCGTCGGGCTGCTCCTCGATCGAGCGGACGGACGTCCCGACGACCACCGCGTAGCTCGCGGCCTCGTGCAGCACGATGTGGCTGTGGGCTCCGGCGATCGTCTCCTGGCCGCGCTGGAGGTGGGCCATCTGGGCGACGAGGTTGCCCATGGCGCCCGAGGCGACGAAGAGGCCGGCCTCCTTGCCGAGGAGCTCCGCGGCGCGTTCCTCGAGGGCAATGACGGTGGGATCGTCGCCGAAGACGTCGTCGCCGACCTCGGCCTCGGCCATCGCCCGGCGCATCTCCGGGCTCGGCTTGGTGACGGTGTCGGACCGCAGGTCGATGATGGACATCGGGCCGGGAGGATAGCGCGTACCGTTCGCGCGACATGAACGGGCCGGCGGCCGACGGCTACGAGGTCCGCTCCCGGCTGGAGGCGCGGCGCAGCTGGCGAGGCAGGTTCGTGACCCTGCTCGCCGCCACAGCGATCGTCCTGTGGGCCGGGTCCACGTTGCTGGCGCCCCCCAACCAGTCGATCGCCAGGTCAACCGCCCGCCCGGCATCGGAGAGCTCGGCGCCGATCGACAGCCGAGCCACGTTCCCGGCGGACGTCCAGATGTTCGGAAGCATGCGCTCCGAGATCGTCCCGACGCTGACGTTCAACGGCCCGGAGTGGCTCGACGCCAGCCGTCCGCAGGAGCGCGTGAGCGCGCACGCGGGGATCGCGGAGTGGGCGTTCATCTGGGCCGACGGAACCGCCGCCTGCATCTGCCACGAGCCCGGCCAGGCCGGTTCGACGGCGAGCCGCCACATCGCCTGGTTCGACCCGGACGGCCGGCTGACCGCGAGCGAACCACTCGAGGGTTGGCCGAACGTCGGCGAGAACCGTGTCGTCACCGCGGTCGCGTGGGATCCCACGGCGCCTGCGTTCTACCTCGCATGGGGAGAGCTGCTGCCGACCGGCTGGACGGTGCGGCTGCAGCTCCGGGATGCCATGGGCGGAGGTCACGCGACCGTGACGGTTGCCACCGAGGTCTTCGCCGAGGCGCCGCTGGGCACGTCGGTGGGTATCGCGGTCGAGATCGCGCCCGACGGCCGCCGCGCCCGAGTGGAGCTCGCCCTGGCGCCGTTCGAGCCGATCTCGGATTCCATGCGTCGCTGGATCGTTCCGATCGAGGGCGCGACCTTCGGGTCGCCGCGGCAGGGACAGAAGGCAGCCGACGCCGATGGCGATTGCGCGCCACTCGGCTGGGCGACGAACGACGAGTACCTGGAGCTGTGCAACAGGTTCACCCGATCCGGCGAGGGCGTCACGGTGCTGCTCCGCGAGGCCTGGGATGGTCGGCTGGACCGGCTCGAAATCGAAGACGCCGGCCCGGTCGACTGGATCATCGATCAGACGCGGGGACGGCTGTTCGTCTGGCAGCCGGGCGCGAACCGACTGGTTGGCATCGACGTCGCCCGGCTCGCGTTCGGCTCGCGCTCGTCGCCCGAGCTTGGGGCGGACGCGACCTTCGTGCCCGAGGCACCGTGGCCGGGCCCCGTCGACGAGCAGACGATCTGGGCGCCTCGAGGCGCCGGTCGGTTCGAACCCGAGGCCTTCCAGGGCACGCCCGGTGTCCAGCCCCGAACGCTCGTGGGCTCGCGAGACGGGCGCGTCATCTACACCATCGGGTTCAGGGCGGACGGAGGCTTCGTCGACGAGTCGCGATCGAGCGGGATCTGGGCCTTCGACGCGGACACGCTCGGGCTGATCGGGCACTGGAACCCGGCCGGCGAGTACGACGAACTGGCGATGACCCCGGACGGCGCCTACGTGATCGCCATCGGGGGCCCGCTTCAGACGGAGTCGTTCGGGAACCACGGCCGGACGATTGCGTTCCATGACGCGCGAACGGGCGAGCTCGGGCTGGTCCTGCGAAACGACGTATCGGGCGTCGCCTTCCTGGTCCCGGAGCCCTCGCCGTAGGTGACCTGATATCCTCCGCGTTCGCCGCTCGGACCCGTGGTGTAGCGGCCCAACATGCCAGCCTGTCACGCTGGAGATCGCCGGTTCGAATCCGGTCGGGTCCGCCACGATCGCATCCATCCGACGCCCCGTTCGCCCGCCCGAACGGGGCGTCACCTCGTTCGGCTCGGTAGGGGCCCCGCCCCGTACCTTCGTCGCACGGACGGAAGATGGTGCGTTTCGGCATCCTTCGAACGTGATCGGGTCGATCGGGTCGCGACTTCGCCTTGTGCTGCGCCAGCCGGGGCTCGGTCGCGCCGGCGCCGTCGATGCGGATGACCTCCCCGAGATCGAATTCGTGGCCTATTCGACCAGCGAGCGGCTGTCCGGGCGGGTCCGGCTCGACGCCGCGCGGCTGACAGACATGCTCAACACCCACCGCGAGTACGTCCTCGTCGATGCGCTCGCCGAGCGCCTGCCCGAGGGCGGCTCGATGGTCGTCCCCGAGATCCTCATCCGCCGCCACGAGCTGGCCCTCGTCCGCGTCGGCGGTCCGCGCGGCGACCGAGCCCTCCGCATTCCCACGACGAAGCATCGTCTCGTGATGCGCTCCGGCCGCTACCTGGTCGCGGGCCGGCTCCACAGCAACCACGGCGAGGACCCGCTCGCCGCCCTCCGCCGCCGCGATTCGATGATCCCGCTGACCGACGCCTCGATCATGTTCCGGGTCGGGGTCGACATCGTCGAGGAGCCGGCCGGCACGATCGTGGTCAACCGGGATCTCGTCGAGTGGGTTCGCGAGGGCGAGCTCGACGCGCGGAGCTTCGACCTGCCCGCCTAGCGCCTGGGTCGGGCGGGTCCTGTCCGGCGTCGTCGCCGCCACCCTCGGACCCACGCCCACTTCGTGTGCGACTGTCCTCGGGTGACGACGCCGCCACCGGCCACCCGCCCGAGCCGGGTCGTCTGGCCACTAGGATGCGAGCGTGACGCGCGGCGAGAACAGTGGTCCGCTCAGGGGGGTTCGGGTCATTGATTGCTCGACGGTTTTGGCGGGGCCGTTCTGCACCATGGTGCTCGGCGATCTCGGGGCCGACGTCATCAAGATCGAGCCGCCCGAGGGCGATGCGACCCGGGGCTGGGGGCCGCCGTGGGTCGGCTCGAAGGCCGAGGGAACAAGGACGGCGGCGTACTACCTCGCGGTCAACCGGAACAAGCGCAGCCTTCGGCTCGACCTCTCGAGGGATGAAGGGCGCGAGGTCCTTCGCGGGCTCCTGCGCGGCGGGGACGTGGTGGTCGAGAACTTCCGCGTCGGCGGCTTCGCGAAGCTCGGCTTCTCCGACGAGACGCTGCGCGAACTGAACCCGGCACTGGTCCATCTCGCAATCAGCGGCTTCGGGACCCGCGGCCCGGACGCCGACAAGCCGGGCTACGACTTCGTGATCCAGGCCGTGGGCGGGCTGATGTCCATCACCGGCGAGCCCGAGGGCCGGCCCATGAAGGTCGGCGTCGCGATCAGCGACGTGGTCAGCGGCCTCTTCGGCGCGGTCGCGGTCCTCGCCGGGCTGCTCGCGCGCCAGGGCGCCGCGAGTGCCGGCAAGGGCTCCGCGACCGGCCAGCGCATCGACGTGTCCCTGCTCCAGAGCACGCTTGCGGTTCTCGTCAACCAGGCCCAGAACGCGCTCGTGACGGGGCGAGCCCCGGCGCGGCGCGGCAACGCCCACCCGAGCATCGTTCCCTACGAGACGTTCCGAACGGCCGACGGCGACATCGCGATCGGCGTCGGGAGCGAGCGCCAGTGGGCGCGCCTCGGGCCCGCCCTCGGCCTGCCGGGGCTCGCCACGGACGCGCGATTCGCCACGAACGGCGATCGGGTCGAGCATCGAGACGAGCTGATCCCGCTCCTCGCGGAGCGCTTCCGCACCAGGCCGACGGCCGACTGGCTGGCCGCCCTCGATGCTTCCGGCATCCCGGCCGGACAGATCCTCGACCTCCCGGGCGCGTTCTCGTCACCGCAGGCAGAAGCGCTCGGGGCGCGCGTGGCAATCGACCACCCTGCCCTCGGCCCGGTCGACCAGGTCGGCATCCCCTTCGAGCTCGCGGCGACGCCGGCGTCGATCCGGCTGCCGCCGCCGGCCCTCGGCGAGCACACCGACGAGATCCTGGCCGAGGCGGGCTACGCCGCGGCGGCGATCGCGGGCCTGCGTCGGGACGGCGTCGTCTAACGGTCGCGGCGAGGGGTCGACGCTAGAGGTCGACGCGCCGGAACCGCAGCCAGGCCACGGCGACGCCCGCGGCGACGAGGGCCAGCGAGGCCATGACGGTCCGGAACGGGTCGACGTCGCCGCCGAGCTCCGCGAGCACGAGCGCCTGGCCCACCGCGCCGAGCCCGGTCGGCAGCCACGGGTCCAGCGTCACGACGTTCGAGGCCAGGTTGATCGCGCCGAACGCGGCGATGGCCAGGGCCGCGGCGCCGACCGGCGTCGGAGCCCATGCCGAGGCGGCCAGCGTGATCGCCGCGAAGACGAGGCTCGCGAGCCAGGCGAGCAGCCACAGCTGCACCCAGGGCAGCGGCTCCAGCGCGCCGAACAGGATGCTCGAATAGAGCCACGTGCCGACCACCGCGAGGGCGGTCGCGAGGCCGAGGACCAGCGCCACCGCGACGAACTTGCCCCACACGAACGCGGCGCGGCTGATCGGCCGGGCGAGCACGAACGCGGCGGTCCGCGCCTGCCGCTCGCCGGCGAGGGAGCCCATGGTCAGCAGCACCGCCGCGAGCGGGCCGAACAGCCACAGGACCGCAACGAGCGCCTCGACCACGTCCGGGACGCCGGTCTTGCCGATGCGGATCTCCGGGTCCAGCTCACCGAACAGCTTCGTGATCCCACGCAGGTAGCGCTCGAGGACGGGCACGGCGATGCCGAGCAGGACGAAGAGCACGCAGGTGATCGCGAACCGGTACGTGCGCCACAGCTCGACGATCTCCTTCTCGAGGATCGTCCGGTAGCCGGTCACGATTCGTCTCCGCGCAGCCGGCCGACCAGGACCGCCACCGCCGGGCGCTCGCGCCGCAGCGACTTGACCGGCAGGCCGGTCGAGACGACAGCGCTCAGGAGCTCACGCTCCGCCCGCTCCTCGTCGACCACGCCGACCCGGACCACGCCGTCGGTCGTCTGCAGGTCGCGGACCCACGGCTGCTGGCGCAACCGCGCGCTGAGCCCGGCGAGGGCGAGCCCCGGACCCGGGGCCGCCTCGAGGACGTAGTCGCTCGGCGCCGCCCGGTCGAGGAGCGGGGCGGTGGCCTCGTCGGCGAGGGCCCGGCCGTGATCCAGCACGACGACCCGATCCGCCATCCACTCGGCCAACGCGATGTCCGACGTCGCGACGACCATGGCGACGCTGCCCCGGAGCCCGCGCAGGAGGTCGAGGATCTCGCTCCTGCCCGCCGGGTCCAGCCAGCCGAGCGGCTCGTCCAGGAGGAGGAGCGCCGGATCGCCGAGCAGCGCCTGCGCGATCTCGAGGCGCTGGCGCATCGGGAGGGAGTACTCGGTGAGGCGTCGATCGCCCGCATCCGCCAGCCCGACGTGCCCCAGCGCGAGCTCGACCTGCTCATCGGCGGCGGATCCCCCGATCCCGGCGAGCTCCGCCGCGAAGCGGACCAGCTCGCGACCGGTCATCCAGTCGGCGAACGACGGCTCCTGCCGCACGACGCCGAGCCGCCGCCGCGCGGCGATTCCGGCGCGGGAGCCCGGCGCAGCGTCGAGCACGGTCAGGCTGCCGCTCGACGGCCTGGCGAGGCCCGCGAAGAGCCGCAGCGCGGTGGACTTGCCTGCCGCCGCGTCGCCGAGGAGCGCGAGGGATTCGGTCCGCTGGATCTGGAGGTCGAGGCCGTCGAGCGCGGTCACCTTGCCGAAGCGCTTGGTCAGCGCTCGAGCCTCGAGGGCGAGCTCGTGCACGGGCTCACGCTACTCGCGCAACCGGTACAAGGCCGTTGCAACACCCCGCCCGGGCCATGGCCGCGCCCTTGCTAGACTCGCCGCGCCGCGTGCGGAACGCACGAATCGATGGTTGGAGGTCCCCGCGACGATGGCCGATTCCCGCGAGCGCTGGGCGCTGATCCTGGGCGCGTCGTCGGGCATGGGCGAGGCCACGGCGCGAGCCCTCGCCGCTGCGGGCTACAACATCTGCGGCATCCACCTCGACTTCCGGGCGGCGCTGCAGCACGTCGCGGAGCTGAAGGGCGACCTCGAGAAGGCCGGTGCCGAGGTCCTGTACGTGAACATGAACGCCGCGGACGACGAGAAACGCGCCGCGGCCCTCGCCGAGCTCGGCGCCCGCTTCGAGGCCGCGCGCAAGGCCGGCCGCGACCCGTACGTCCGCGTCGTCATGCACTCGCTCGCCTTCGGCAGCCTCGTCCCGTTCATCGCCGACGACCCGAAGGGTGCGGTCGACCGCAAGAAGATGGAGATGACCCAGGACGTGATGGCGAACAGCCTCGTCTACTGGGTCCAGGACCTGTACCGCGGCGGGTTCCTGGGCGAGGGCTCCAAGGTCTACGCGATGACCTCCGAGGGCTCGTCGCGGGTCGTGCCGACCTATGGCGTCGTCTCGTCCGCCAAGGCCGCCCTCGAGTCACATGTCCGGCAGCTGGCGATGGAGCTCGCACGGAAGGGCAGCGGGATCACGGTCAACGCGATCCGCGCGGGCGTCACGAAGACGCCGGCGCTCATGAAGATCCCCGAGCACGACATGATCATCGCCGCGGCCGAGGCCCGGAACCCGACCGGCCGCATGACCACCACGCAGGACGTCGCCAATGCAATCGTCGCCCTGTCCGGCGAGGGCACCGGCTTCATCAGCGGCGAGGTCATCGGCGTGGACGGCGCGGAGTTCGTCACGGGCTCGTAGGAGGTCGGGTGTGAGCGAGACGCGACTGCTCCAAGGCATCCTGCTGATGCTGTTCGCCATCCTCATCACGTTGGGCGGCGGCTTCGCCATCGGTCTCGTCCTCGGCCTGCTCGCCCTGCTCGTCGGGCTCCTCATGGTTCCCCCAGCGCCGCGGAAATGACGGTCAGGCGCTTCTACGCCGACTGGGCGGGCTACAACCGGCGCACCGTCGAGGGCATCCGGCGCATGACCGAGGCCGACCTGGCGCTCCCGGTCCTGGCGACGCGCGACTATCCGGGCGATCCGTGGCCGACCTGGGCGGTCATCGGCCACACCGCGGGCGTCCGCGTGTTCTGGCTGTGCGACGTCTTCGGCGAGCCGGGCGCGGAGAAGACGCCGTTCGAGGGGGCGACGCCGGGCTGGGAGGACGACCTGTCACATCCTCGGACCGCGCAGGAGCTCGCCGGGGCGTTCGAGTCGACATGGGACGTGATCGCCGGCTGCCTCGACCGCTGGACGCCCGAGAGCCTGGGCCAGGTAACCCGCCGCGACGAGGCCAGCCGCCCGCCCGAATTCCACACCCGCCAATCGATCCTCATGCGCATGATCAATCACGAGGCGTATCACCTCGGCGAGATCAACCTGACGCTCGGCGCGAACGGCCGGGAGCCGATCAACCCGTGGCCGCCCGAGGACTGGCGCGAAGGCGCCGACGTGCGCCGGCGCGAGGGCTGAGCCGGCCGAGGGCTGCGCCGACGGTTCAGCGGCCCCGGTCAGGGGCCGTAGCGGGTGATCTCCACGTACGCCTCGCCGCTGATCGGGGCGCCGCCCCAGCTTCCCGAGACGCGCTGGGAGCCCTCCCAGTAGACGACGCCGGTGGTGGCGCGCGTGTCGAGCTCCTGATCGAGCACGGTTGGCGCGAGGTCGATGACGACGTCGTTGAGGGTCACGCGCCAGCCGCTCGGCCAGGTCCGTCCCGTGTCCGGGCTGGTCCAGCTCCCGAGCGTCTCGACCTCGAATTGCGAGCCATCGATCCTGGTCGCCGAGTCGTCCCAGGCGGTGGTGCCGTACCGGAGCACCGGCTCGCCCGCGGCATCGCGCACCACGGACAGGGTGATCTCCTGGGAATCGAGCTCGCGCTCCGGGATCGGGTCGACGTTGATCGCGAACCAGTCCCAGCCGCCGCCGACCGAGACGAAGTCGCCCCACTGGTGGTCGAACCAGGCGATGCCCTCGACCGCGAGCCGAGCGCCGGCCAGCTCGAGGGTCCCCGTCGCCGCCATCCGGGTGCGCGAGTAGTAGTAGGAGCTGCCCCCCGCGCCGAAATCGACGAACCCATCGCCGTCGTGGCGCGCGGGCGGCCTCGCCGATTCGAGGTCGAGCTGGAGCCCGAACGCGGCCCCGGCGGCAGCGGCTTCCTCGGCCGTGAGGGTCGCCTCGATCCGATCGGTCCCGTCGGCACCGGCGAGGCGCCACGGGGCCGCGGCGGCCGGCGCGCCCGCAGCGACCAGCGCGGGACTGAGGCCCGCGACCTGCAGGTCGAATCCCGTCGGGCGGCCCGCGGCGTCGCGTGCCGAGTGGTCGACCTGATCCCCGATCTCGGCGCGCTGCACGTCGTGGAAGGCCTGGCCGCTTTCGTCCGTGAGGGCGAGGTGGGCCGCCCAGGACGGCGGGACGGAGCCGCGCTCGGCCCGGAAGACGACGGCCTCGAAGCCGAAGCGCCTGCCGTCCTCGGCGCGCAGGTGGCCCGTGTAATACCACCACTCCGTCAGGCGATCGTGCGGCCCGTCGTCGAGCGGGAAGCTGATCGGGATCGGATCCGGGGCCGTCGACGGCGCCGGGCTCGGGGCCTGCGGCGACGGGAAGACGAGGGGCGGGTTGGCCAGGATCGGCGCCGAGCAGCCGGACGTCATGAGCGCGGCCACCATCGCGAGCACCGCGACGCGTGGGACCGGCGGCCGCCTCACTTCGCGGCCTCCGCCTCGTCGATCGCCGGGAGGCGCCGCGCCAGGCTCGAGGGCAGCCACCAGTTCCACCGCCCCAGCAGTCGCATCGTCGCCGGCACCAGCAACGCCCGGACGATCGTGGCGTCCAGCGCCACCGCGATCGCGATGCCCACGCCGAGCGCCTTGATCAGGACGATGTCCGCGAACGCGAAAGAGCCCGCGACCACGATCACGATCAGCGCGGCCGAGGTCACGATCCGTCCGCTGCGCTCCAGCCCGTGGGCCACGGCGGTCGGGTTGTCGCCAGTGGCCTCCCAGCTCTCCCGCATCCGCGTGAGCAGGAAGACCTCGTAGTCCATCGACAGCCCGAACAGGACGCAGAACAGGATCACCGGCTGGGTGGTCTCGACGAAGCCGAGCGGCCGGGTCCCGAAGAGCGCCGACAGGTTGCCGTCCTGGAAGATCCAGACGAGCGCGCCGAACGACGCCACGATCGACAGCGAGTTCATGGCCAGCGCCTTGATCGGCAGCAGTGCCGACCGCAGGAGCAGCAGCAGGACCAGGAACGTGGTCACGAGGATGAACAGCGCCGTTCGCGGGAACTCGGCCGCGATGCCGGTCACCACGTCCTCGACGTCCGCAGCGCCACCCCCGACCAGCACGGTCATGCCGGCCGGCGGGGCGAGGGGCCCGCTCGTCGATCGCAGGTCGCCGACGAGGTCGCGCGCGACCGCCTCATTGGGGCCGTACTGCGTGAAGACCGTGAAGGCAGTCAGGTGGCCCGTCGGCGACGTCGTGGCAGCGAGGACCGCGGCGACGACGCGATCCGGCGGCCCTCCGCCGGAGCCATACAGGAGCTCGTACTGGGGGAGCGTGATCCGCGGATCGACGTCGACCAGGCTGTCGACGTGCTCGATGCGGGGGTCGGCGTCGAGGCGGCGCGAGTAGTCGTACAGCGCCTCGAGGTTGGCCGCGTCGATTGCCGAGCCCGGGGTGCGGATCGCGAGCACGATGGGCGCGAACGGGCCGGGCCCGAACGACTCGGTCAGCCGATCGAACGCGTCCCGTGACGGCGCGTTCTCGGGCAGGATCCGCGCGTCGGGCGCGTTGAACCGGACGTGCAGGAAGGGAGTCCCGAGCAGGAGCAGCGCGGCCAGCGTCGGGACCAGCACGGCGACCGGCCGGCGCATGACCCACCACGCGAGCCGGGACCACGCCCCCTCGGCCGCCGGCCGCGGCTTCACCCGCCGCACGCGCAGCCGCTCCAGATGCACCCCGGCGACCGCAAGGACCGCCGGCAGCAGCGTCATCGCCGCGGCGACCGCGAGGGCCACGACGACGGCCCCGGCGATACCCACAGAGCGCAGGATCATGAAGTCGAACAGCACGAGCCCGAGCAGTCCGAGCAGGACGGTCAAACCGGAGAAGAACACCGCCCGACCCGCGGTCCGCGACGTCGCCCCGACCGCCTCCTCGACCGCGTCCGCGCCGCCGCCGCGAGCCGCGAGCTCCTCGCGGAAGCGGCTCGTCATCAGCAGCGAGTAGTCGACGCCGAGGCCGAGCCCGAGGAGCGTCGCGAGGTTCAGGACGAAGATGCTCATCGGGACCGTGCCGGCGACGAGGAACACGGCGGCGAGCGCGACGACCACGGCCGCGCCGCCCACGATCAGCGGCACCGCCGCGGCGACCACCGACCCGAATACCAGGAGGAGCGCGATCGCCGCGAGTGGCAAGGAGATGAGCTCGCTGCGCCGGAGGTCCGCTTCGGACACGGCCTGGACGTCGCCGTAGAACGCCGGCCCGCCCGACAGCCCCACCTCGAGGCCCGGTGCCTCGCGCAGCGCCGCCCGCAGGCCCGGCAGCGCCTTCGGCGAATCGTCGGCCGGGAGATCGAGGAGGACGATGTCGTAGGCCGTGTGCCCGTCCGCCGAGACCTGTCGGGTCGACAGGGAGTGGGGAACGACGCTGCGCACGTACGGAGCGGTCGGGACGTCGACGACGGCGGCTGCCGCCGCGGCCTCGTAGGCGGGCTCTCCCGCGCGCGCCGTGTCGGAGTGGAAGACGACGACGACCGCCGCCTCGGCCACCCCGACCTCCGTCTCGAGCAGGGCCTTCGCCCGCGCCGATTCGAGGTTCGGGGAGATGAAGCCACCAGCGCGGAGCGCTCCCGGCGCCTGCAGCGCGAACGGCACGGACAGGCCGACGAGCGCCAGCCAGGCGACGATGACCGGGCGGCGGTGCCGGGCGCACCATCGCCCGAGGCGCTCGAAGGGGTTCATCGTCGGCCGGTCATGCTAGCCCTCTGGTACATTCGCCAGCGCGGTGACGATCTTCACGCTGTGGTTCGAGAACTTCCCGAACAACCTGCCGGCGCTGATCCTTTCGGCCGGCGTGGCCGTCCTGTTCATCGTCATCTTTGCCAAGGCCGCGATGTCCGCCGAGGGCCGCTCGCGCTGGACGAAGCGCATCACCGGCCCGAACGGCAAGTGGTTCTGGGGCATGCTCTTCGTGCTCTGGGCCGTGGTCTTCGGCGTCGGCCTGCAGCTGGTTTCCCATGAGGGCGCGAACTCGCCCTACGGCGGGCTCGGCCTGATCGCCCTGTTCTCGGGCTTCTTCATCTCGATGGGCTTCATCTGGAGCGTGATCGGGGAGTAGTCCCGGCACCGCGGGGCCGCCGCCTCACGGGTGACGTCAGCCGCGCTTGCGCGCGAACCACGCCTCCTCGGATGGCCACTGCCGCGCCCACTCCACCGTCGCGATGTTCGTCCATCGCGTCGTCGCGTCCGCGGCGGGTCTGAGCTCCACCAGGCGCTCGACCTCGAAGCCGTTCTCGCGGAGGAGCCGGATCCACTCGCCGTGCGGCAGGTGGAACTCGACCGACGTATCGTCCGGCCAGATCGTGCGGTGCATCCCGAAGTACGGCCGGAGCAACGTCGTGCCGGCGGGCCCGTCCTCCTCGCGCTCGGGCGAGGTCAGGATCACGAGGGGTGCGTTCGTGAGCAGCATCAGCCAGCCACCGGGCCGCAGCAGGCGCGCGGCCTCAGGGATCCAGGCGTAGGGATCGGCCCACAGCGCCGCCCCGTACTCGCTGATCGCCCCGTCGAAGCTCGCCGAGTCGAACGGCGTCGCCTCCGCGTTCCCGAGGTGCAGCGGAAACTCCAGCCCGAACTCCTGCTGGAACCGCCGTGCGGTCTCGAGCTGGGCGGGCGAGTTGTCGATGCCCACCGGCTTCGCGCCCCGCCTCGCGAGCCACGCCGACACGTAGGCAGTGCCGCAACCGAGCTCCACGACGTCCTGGCCGGCGAGGTCGTCGGGGAGGAGCCGGACCTCGGACTCCGAGATGTCCCAGATCCCCCAGGTCACGCGGTCGGTCGACCAGCTTCTGCGTCCCGGCTCGACGTACTCCTCGGCGTAGCGATCCCAGGCCTCGCGATTGGCGCGGACGTGCTCGGGCAGCTCGTCAGTCATGGCGTGATGGTAGGAGCGCCCCGGACGTGCCAAAGTACGGAGATCGCGGCCACACCCAACCCCAGCGCCGCGATGAGCCCCATGCGACCCCACGCGACCGGCGCCCCGCTTGTTCGACAGCGACCATCGACAGGGGAGTCCACCGTGCGCAACCGACGCCTCGCGCCCGTCCTCGCCGCGATCCTCGCGATCGCCACTTTCCCGGCCCAGGCGGCCATCGCCCAGCCCGGCTGCGACCCGTTCCAGACGACGCCCGTCATCGACCCGTCGATCCCGACCGCCCAGTCATTCCTGGGCTTCGGATTCGGCGACCAGGAGGTGACGGTCGGCCAGTCCAACGCGTACCTCGCCGCCATCGACGCGGCGAGCCCGCGGGTGACCACGGCCACCGCCGCCACGTCCGTGCAGGGCCGCCACATCGACTACGCGATCGTCGGCACGCCCGCGCGAATCGGCAATCTCGCGGCCGTGCGGTCCGCGATCGCCACGCTGCGGGACCCGGGCGCCTCCGACGCCGCCGTCGCGGCGGCCCGCGCCTCGGCGCCGGTGATCCTCTGGGTCGCCGCCAACGTCCACGGCGGCGAGGAGAGCGGGGCTGACGCGTCGCTCACGGCGCTCTACAACCTGGCGGCCCGCTCCGACTGCGTCGTGACCGACATCCTCGACAACGCGGTCGTCGTCATCATGCCGATCCAGAACCCCGACGGCCGCGAGGCCGAGACCCGCCGTAATGCCTATGGCTTCGACATGAACCGGGACTGGTTCGCCCGGACCCAGCCGGAGACCGACGGCAAGCTGGAGGTCGTCCGCCAGTACCCGCCGATGCTGTTCATCGACGCGCACGAGTTCGGCTTCCCGACGTACTTCTTCCCGCCGAACGCGGACCCCGAGTACCACGAGATCCCGACCGTTGCCCACGACTGGATCAACGGCCTGTACAGCCCCGCGATCGTCAACCAGTTCAACCGCGAGAACATCAAGTTCTTCCACGGCGCGCCCTACGACTTCTTCGCGATCGTCTTCGGCGACACCGTGCCGGCCGAGGGCTTCCACGCCGCCGGGATGACGTTCGAGAAGGCCGACGGCGACCCGATCGCGGTCCGTACCCATGAGCACTTCACGTCGATCTGGGCGAGCCTCTTCGCCGGCGCGACGAACCGCGCCGCCATCCTCGGGGCCTGGCACGCCTCGTGGGTCGAGGCGAAGGCACAGGGCGCTGCCGGCGACCTCGAGGGCAACGCCGTCTTCGAGCCGAAGCACGACCTCTACCAGGACGTGCCCGACCTGACCGTTCGCAGCTACTTCATCACCCCGAACCCCGACAAGGCGTTCGAGGCCCAGCTCCTGGTCCGGCGGCTGCAGCGGATGGACGTGCAGGTCTACCAGCTGACGGCGCCGCTCGACGTCGCCCACTTCCACGGTTACGGCAACGGCACCGCGGGCGCGGCGACCCTCGATCCAGGGACCTACTGGATCCCGCTCGCCCAGGCGCAGAAGCACTGGATCCAGGCGATGCTCAATGAGGAGACGTGGATCCCGTTCGACGTCACCTACGACGTCACGGCGTGGAGCAACCCCCTCCTCATGAACCTCGATGGCGGCTGGACGGGCGACGACGTGTCCCCGACCGCCGACCTCGCGCCGCAGCTGTCCGCGCCGGCGTGGAACGGCCCCGGCACGCCACCATCCGTGGGGCTGTTCGAGATCCCGAGCTCGACGCGCGGCTTCGAGGCGGCCGGCCAGGCGCGCTGGCTCTTCAACGAGGTCTGGGACCTCGACTTCACCGACGTCACCGCCGCCGACATCGCCGCCGGTCTGTCCGGCATCGACGTCCTCGTCATCCCCGACGGCTACGCCAACTATGCGATGCAGGCCCTCGGCGCCAAGGGCAAGCGAGGGCTGCGCGACTGGGTCAATGCCGGCGGGCGCATCGTCGCCTGGCAGGGCGGCGCGGTGGTCGCGGCGAAGTCCGGCGCATCGACCGCGAAGTTCTCCGGCTCCCACACCAACATGCCCGGCACGCTCGTGCGCGTCTCGCTGGATCCCGCCAGCCCGCTCGCGGCCGGCGTCGGCGTGCTCGACTGGGTCATGTACCAGGACGACGCGCGGATGGCGCCCGGTCTCGGATCGGCGGTCGGGACGTTCCCGGCGTTCGGCGATCCCGACTACGCGACCTCGGGGCTGACGATCGGCGTCCAGACGCTCGCGGGCACGTCCGTCGTGTCGGACGAGGCGGTCGGCAGCGGCCGGGTGATCTCGTTCTCCATCGACCCGACCTTCCGCGGCTGGACGCAGGGCACGCAGCGCCTGCTGTGGAACGCGATCGTCGGGCCGGACCCGGCCGGGTTCGGGCCGGGGCTCCTTGCCGGCTCCAAGGCCCGTGCCGCCGCCGAGAAGGCGGCCCTGGATGCGGCCTCGGCGCTGCCCGACGTGGGCAGCGCGATCCGGATCCGGGTCTCGCGGGCGGACGCGGCCGCGACCGCCAAGATCCTCGCCCGCCGCAGCTCCGAGGTGATCCGCATCGATCTCGGCAACGAGACGCTCTTCCTCATCGCGAACAAGAAGGACCTCTCGGTCGAGGAGTCCGCCGTCTTCACGCTCGCGATCCGCGAGCTGGGGCAGGCCGGCATCTCGCTCATTGCCGCCAGCGTGCCGTAGCGACGCGAGGCCGCCACCCGGCTGGAACGCCCAGGACCCTCGCGCTATGATCCGCGGGCTTGCAGACTGCATAGACTTTATGCAGTCCAACGCGCCCGGAGAGCACCTTGACCGAGAACCTGGTTCCCGCGACGGCAGCCGACACGACCTCCGCGCCGCACGGCGTCGGGCAGCTCGACCCCACCTGGGTCAACCCGCGCGATCCCGCCCTGGCCCTGGGGGCTGACGGGAAGCCGGCGCGGAGCCGCCGCGCCCCGATCTGGGCCGACGTCCCCGACGAGAAGTGGGACGACTGGCGCTGGCAGCTCAGCAACCGGATCAACACGCTGGACGAGGTCGCCCAGGTCCTCAACCTGACCGACGAGGAGATGGCCGGCCTGACCGCCGACGACAAGTTCCGCGTCGACATCACGCCGTACTTCGCCAGCCTCATCGACCCGGACGACCCGGACGACCCGATCCGGCGCCAGGTCATCCCGCTCGGCCGGGAGCAGCAGGCCTTCACCGCGATGATGGCCGACTCGCTCGCCGAGGATCGCCACTCGCCCGTCCCGGGGCTCGTCCACCGCTACCCCGACCGGGTCCTGATGCTCATCACCACGCAGTGCGCGAGCTATTGCCGCTACTGCACGCGGTCGCGGATCGTGGGCGACCCCACCCAGAACTTCAACCGCCGCGATCACGAGGCCCAGCTCGACTACCTCCGCCGGACGCCCCAGGTGCGCGACGTCCTGATCTCCGGCGGCGACGGCCTCACGCTCGCGCCGAAGCTCCTCGAGACCGTCATGCGCGGGCTCCGCGAGATCCCGCACATCGAGATCATCCGGATCGGGACGCGGGTGCCGGTGTTCCTGCCGCAGCGGGTCGACGACGAGCTCTGCGACATGCTCGCGAAGTACCACCCGCTGTGGATGAACCTGCACTTCAACCATCCCAACGAGATCACGCCGGAGGTCTCGCGCGCGGTCGACAAGCTCAGCCGCGCCGGCATCCCCATCGGCAACCAGAGCGTCCTGCTCGCCGGCGTCAACGACTGCGTTCACATCCAGCGCGCGCTCGTCCATCGACTGGTCGAGAACCGGATCCGGCCCTACTACCTCTACCAGTGCGACCTGGTCGAGGGCTCCGGGCATTTCCGGACCCCGGTCGGCAAGGGTCTCGAGATCATCGAGGGGCTGCGCGGCCACACCAGCGGCTACGCCGTCCCGACGTACGTCATCGATGCGCCCGGCGGCGGCGGCAAGATCCCGGTCATGCCGAACTACCTGATCAGCTACTCCGACCACAAGGTCGTGCTGCGCAACTACGAGGGCTACATCACGACCTACGAGGAGCCCGAGCACTACCAGAAGCACGACCAGGCGACCTGCCGGTACTGCCAGCACGAGCGCCCGGAGCCCGGCCAGTCCGGCGTGCTCGGCTTGCTGGAGGGCGAGCGGATGTGGATCGAGCCGAAGGGCTTCGAGGACGTGCACAGCCGCGGCAACACCGAGGCGCACCGGCTCCAGGACCCGTCCAAGTGGGTTCCGTTCGGCGTCGGCGCGATCGAGGGCAAGGCTGCTCGGCCGCTGCCCGTGCTCGAGGCGGGCTCGAACGGGACCGCGGGGTCGAACGGCGCGAAGGACTTCGCCCCGGGCGAGGAGCCTCGTCCGCGCGAGGGCGAGCCGACCGCATCGGCCCACGGGGAGCTGCTCTAGCCCTCGAACGAGCCGGCGCGGCACGAGCGGCGTGCCACACTCTGCCCGACCCCGCGTCCTCAATCAGCAGTACGTCGTCGAGAAGACGGGAATCGGGGTCGCCCTCATCCTCGAGGGCCTGATCCTGATCGGGACCGGATTCGTCGCCGAGCGCCTCAGGAGGACGATGGCGGGCCGGCGCACGCCGCCCGGAGGTCCGGCCTTGCCGCTGTCAGGCAGCGAAGCGCCGCCGCACGGGTCCGCGCCGGCCGAGACGACGGTGGAGCCAACGCTTGTGGAGCCCTGAGCCTCGATCGCGCCCGCGCGGCCTAGCATGCGGGCGATGCCCGATCCAACCAGCACGGCGACCCTGGACCTGCGGCCTGCGCCGCCCGGCATGCCCGAGCCGGCCTTCGCACCGCCGGTCCTCGCGGAGTCCGGCGACCCGTTCGCGGGCCTTCGGGTCGTCGACCTCGTCGCGCGGCTGCCGCGTGGACGGGCGATCCCGGTCGCGGCGATCGTGGCGCGGCTGAACGCGACCTACCTCGACTGGCTGTTCGAGCCGCGGGTCGTTGCCGATGCGCTCATCCAGCTCCAGTCGAACTGGCTTTCCGACTACCGGAACACCAGCGGGATCGTGATCGAGGACGGTCCGGCCGGGGCGACGCTGACCATCGAGGAGAGCAGCCGCGTCGACCCCTGGATCGCCCGCCAGGCGCAGCGGCTGGCCGATGCCTGCCGCGAGGAGCTGCGCGAGTTCAGCCGACGCGACCGCGGCTCGGGCGAGGGCTGACCGCGAGGGCCCGTTCGGCCGCGCCCCGGATCTCGGCCAGCGCGCGCTTCGCGAGGGCCTCGCCCACCCCGAGCTCCGCGGCGAAGGCGGCGTACCCCGCCTCGAACCGCAGGTTTGCCTCGCGGTGCGCCGCGAGTCCCGCGGCGGTCAGCGTGACGAGCCACGAGCGGCCGTCGCGCGGATTCGGCATGCGCCGGGCGTGGCCCCGCTCCTCGATCACGTGGAGCTGGTCCATGAACGTGGTCAGGCGCATGCCCAGGCGCGCGGAGAGCGCCGTCGGGGTCGCCGATTCGAGCTCGAACAGCGCGCTGTAGACCGCGTACTCGGCTGGTGTCAGCGGGCCGTCCAGCATGGTGCTCGCGAGCAGGCGCCCGACCGCCTGGTTGAGGGCGAAAACGTCGAAGAGGAGCGAGGTGTCGAGCGGGTCCCGGCGCTCGGCTGGGTCGTGGCGAGCCGTCACGGGACGAGCGTGGTGATCACCCCGAGCGCGGGATCGCTGCCGCTCGCCCATTCCCCGAGCGTCAGCTCGACCGGGATGTCCGGCTCGATCGTCATCCGCTCGTCATCGGCCGAGACGCCGATCTCGAGCATGCCCGCGACGCTCACCACGATGCCGCTGAAGGGCAGGGTCACGTCCGACGAGTTGCCGTAGGCCGTCGGGCAGCCGCCCATCGGCTCGCCCACGATCGTGGCTTCGGTGTGGGTATCGAGCCTGGCAACGAGGAGGCTCGCCGCCGAGAACGTGTTCCTGCCCGTGATCACGAACAGCTTCCCGGGCTGGTCGACCGCCGGATCCTCGAGGAGCCCGATCATCGGGTCCACGGCGGAGACCTCGCCGCCGAAGTTGTGGCGGAGGTCGAGGATGACCCGGGCAATGCCGGGGGCGTGGAGGGCGGCGCGCAGCTCCACGAGCGTCGCCGATGGCAGGCGGTCGACCCGGTTGTGCTGGACGTAGAGCGTCTCGCCGTCGGGCTCCGTCGTCCACCACAGCGCCTCGTCGATGCGCGACAGGTACTGCACCTCCGTGTCCGCGGGCAGGTGCAGGCCGTACGGCCCGGCCCAGTCGTTGTAGCGGGCCACCGGGATCGGCGCGACGTCGATCCCGCTGGTCGCGCCCGCCTGGTCGGTGACGCCGAGCGTGACGTCGCCCAGGTCCGCCAGCCCGAGCCCACGCAGCACCTCCGGCATGAGGAGGTAGCGGGGCAGCAGGAGCCGGATCGTCTGTTCGTTGTCCTTCGGGATCAGCGGGGTCACGTTCGCGACAACGTCCGCGATCGGATGGCCGTCGATGCTGTCGATCCGGGAGCCGACCAGCGCCTCGAACGGGGGCAGGGCGGCCACCACGACGACCTCGTCGCCGAACAGCCAGAGCCGCAGCGGCAGGCTCTCGACCGGGTAGGTGCCGGTGCCCCAGACGAACGCGCCCGTGTGGGCGTCGCAGCCGTCGGCGCTCACCATCGCGACGATCCTGAGCACACCATCCAGCAGCTCCTCGTCCGTGGCGTCGGGGATGGAGGCGACGAGGTCCGCGACCGCGCCGTCGAGCGCCGCGCGCGACGTGGCGTGGGTGAGGTTCGGATGGATCCGATCCATCGCCGGGACCAGCGCCTCCAGATCCGAGCGCCAGCCCGCGTCGCGGTCCTCGGTCGGGGAGGGCAGTGCCGTGGATGTGGCCGGCGGCGCCGAAGCCGACTCGGTGACGGCGGCCGACTCCAGGGTCGTGGGTGTGGTCGGCGAGCAGGCGACGAGCGCCAGTGCCGCGAGGAATGTCGGGAGGCCTCGTCGCGCCATCGGCGGAGATACTACGGCGCCGTAGTATCGTCGGCAACTGCCGCTCGATATGATCGGCCGATGGAGCGGCATGAGATCCAGGCGCGCCCGGGAGTCCGCCTCGAGGCCATGCCCGAGCTTGCCGACGCAGCCCCGATGGACGTCGCGGAGCGATTTCGCGACCTGCCCGGCCTCGTCCTGCTCGAGAGCGCGCGGCCGGGGCGGAACGCCCGCTGGACGTACCTGACCGCCGATCCGGTGGCGGTGATCGAGACACCCTCGGCCGGCCCGGACGTGTTCGCCAGCGCGAGGCGCCTCCTTGCCCGCCTGGCCGCGGATTCGATCGACGACCCCGTCGCGCCGCCGTTCACCGGCGGGCTCGCCGGCTTCCTCGGCTACGACCTCGGGCGGCGCCTGGAGACCATGCCCTCCCTGGCCGTCGCCGACCAGGAGCTGCCGACGCTGCGGCTCGCCCTGCACGACTGGGTCATCGCCTGGGACCGTCGCGACGGTCGCGCCTGGCTTGCGGGCCGGGCGGTCGACGAGCTGGTCGGCCGCCTCGATCGCCGCCTCGATGCCGTCCGGGAGCGGCTCCGCGGCCGGGGCGAGGCACCGTCGCCTGGCCCGGCACCGGCGAATGCCCTCCCGCCCGAGGGGTTCGAGATGCGCTCCGGCCTCGATCGCGCCCAGTACGAGGCCGGGGTCGAGTCAATCCGCCAGTCGATCGCCGAGGGCGACATCTACCAGGCGAACCTGACCCGCCGCCTCGAAACGCCGTTCCGCGGCGACCCCTGGCAGCTGTACCGCCGCCTCCGGACGGGCGACCCTGCACTCTTCGCGGCGTACGTCGACCTTGGGCCGAGCCCGTTCACCGGTGCGCCGCGGGCGATCGCCTCGGCCTCCCCGGAGCCGTTCGTGTCCGTGCGCCGGGACGGAATGGTCGAGACGAACCCGATCAAGGGCACGCGCCCGCGGGGCCGCGATCGGGCGTCCGATCGGGCGCTCGCCTGCGAGCTGCTGGCCTCGGCCAAGGACCGGGCCGAGAACGTGATGATCGTCGACGTGCTGCGGAACGACCTGGGCCGGGTCTGCCGGCCCGGCAGCGTGCGCGTCCCGCGCCTGTGCCGCCTTGAGCGAACCGCGGCGGTCCAGCACCTCGTCAGCACCGTCACCGGCCGGCTCTCGCCCGGTCGCGACGCGTTCGACCTATTGGCCGCCTCGTTCCCGGGCGGCTCCATCACCGGCGCCCCCAAGATCAAGGCGATGCAGCTGCTCGAGGCCCTCGAGCCCGTGCGGCGCGGGCCGTACACGGGGATCGCCGGCTGGATCGGCCCGGACGGCGCGATGGCCAGCAGCATCCTGATCCGATCGTTCGTGGCCGACGGCGAGCGGCTGACGCTCCACGTCGGTGGCGGGATCACCTGGCGCAGCGACCCGGCCGCGGAGTGGGACGAGACCGTGGCCAAGGCGCGGGGCCCGCTCTCGGCCATCGGCGCCCGCGAGGCGGCGTGAGCGATCTCGCCGGGCGTCACGTCTGGGTCGACGGCGAGCTGCTGCCCGCCGACGCCCGCCACCTCTCCGCCTTCGACCGCGGCTTCCAGCTCGGCGACGGGGTGTTCGAGACCCTGCGAGCCCGCGCCGGCCGCGCGACCGAGCTCGACGAGCACCTCGACCGGCTGCGCCGCTCTGCGGAGGGCCTGGACATCGAGCTCGACGAGGAGATCGAGATCCGGATCGCCGCGGGAATCGAGCACCTCCTCGAGGCGGAGGGCCTCGCCGGGCCCGACGGCGACGCGTCCATCCGAATCACGGCGAGTCGCGGCACGTTCACGGGCCGCGGCCTGCTGCCGCTCGAATCGCCCGAGGCGACCGTCGTCATCCAGGCCTGGGCGGTGCCGCCGACCCCGGCCGACCACCTCACGCGCGGGCTCCATCTCGTGGCGAGCTCGGTGCGCCGCGATCCCTCGAACCCGCTGTCGGCCCTCAAGACCACCAGCCGAGCCGACTACGTGTTCGCACGGGTCGAGGCGCGCCGCGCCGGCGCCGACGACGCCCTCTTCCTCACCACCGATGGCCACCTCTCGGAGGCGACGAGCGCCAACATCTTCCTCATCCGTGGCGGCGCCGGCGGAGGCGTCGAGCTCGCGACGCCCGCGTTGGAGTGCGCCATCCTGCCCGGCACGACGCGGACGTGGCTGCTCGGCTGGGCGAGCCGCGTCGAGCTCGCGCCCGCGGAGGCGTGGCTGACACCCGACGACCTCGCCGGCGCGGACGAGGCCTTCATGTGCTCGAGTGTGGCCGGGGTCCTGCCCGTGACCCGCTACGAGGGGCGCGCGATCGGATCCGGGGCGCCGGGAGCCTGGACGCTCCGCGCGCGGGCCGCGCGCGAGGCCTTCATCCGTGGCGAGCCGGAGGATGGAACCCGGGACCGCGAGGCGGCACCCGGGCGCGCGCCCGCCTCGTGACGCGAGAGGAGCTGGTCAAGCGGACGCGCCAGCTGATCGACGAGGGCGATCGGCTCACGGCCAACCCGAGCATCGCCGCGCTGAAGGTCTGGCTGCAGCTGACCGACGAGCTCCTCTCGGCCGCGTGGGGCTCGATGGACCGCTACCACCTCGCCTGGCTGCAGGTCGGCCGCCCGAGCGAGGCCATCCGTGGCCGCCCGATGACCCCCGACGAGGAGGCCGGCTACGTGCGCGAGGTGGCGCGGGCGAAGACCGCCGTCCTCCGGATGAGCGTCGAGGCGCTCACCCGGCACGGCATGCCGTTCGTCGGCGAGACCCGGGAGTAAGGCCCGAACCGGGCCCGAACCGCGTTTCGGGCTCGGCGGCTACGAGGCGCCCTTCACCGATCCGGTCATCGTGCCGCCGTCGACGCGGATGGCGAAGCACGTGACCTCCTTGTCGCCCTTGCCCCAGCCTTCCTCGGTCGGCCAGAAGGGCTGGAAGTCGAGCTCCTTTGCGTCCTCGTACGAGCGCCCGACATAGGTGTTGAAGGCACCCACGCAGCGATCGAACACCCACGTCTCGAACGCGCTCTGGCCCGGGTAGGCCTGGCCGGCCTGGTCGTAGTCGGCAACGAAGAAGACTTCGGCCCGGTGGGCATCCGAGCACGGGTGGTGCTGAACGTCCTTGACGACCGTGTTCACCGTCGTCGGCGGGTCGAAGCAGTCGCCGACATTGAGGTCGCTCGCGTTTCCCGACAGGAAGTCCCGGAAGATGAACCCGACGGCGACGATGACGACGACGATGCCGACGCGAATCAGCAGCCCGCGCATGAACCCTCCCCCGAGCCGATGCTTTCAGACCGAGCGACTGAGGACTGCCCGATCCTCCCGATCGAAATCGTACCCGGCCAGCGCCGGCGTTCCATACAGGTTCTGCGTCTCGGGGCCCCGCTGCACCACGAATCCAAGCGCCTCGTGGAAGGCGATCGAGGGGTGATTCGCCGGCCAGGTGATCGCGGTCACGGTGTGGCGCCCGCCGGCACGGGCGTCCTCGAAGAAGCGCTCGTAGAGGGCCCGGCCCAGGTTCCGGCGGCGCAGGTTCGGATTCGTGGCGATCAGGTGGCAATAGGCGACGTCGGGCTTGTCCGGCGAGAGGAAGCCGATCAGGAAGCCGGCGAGCCGCCCGTCCTCCGTCTCGGCGAGCCAGGACGTGCCGGTGAAGTGCTGCAGCCACAGTCGATGGAGCAGGTGGTCCATCTGGCGGCCACCCCACCAGTCGTCGATGACGTGGCTGATCGCCGCGTAATCCGCCTCCGTCGGGCGGCGGAACGTGATGCCCTCGATCTCTCGGGTGCTCGCCGGGCTCGGGGCACTCTCGGGGCCCAGGGGGCTTCCAGCGCTCGGAGGCGCCGCGTCCGCCATCAGCGTTCGACGGGCCCCGCGCCGGCGCCCCACGCTGCGGTGATCGCCGCCACGACGAGCTCCAGCGGAACGATGGCGCCGAAGGTCTCGAGCAGGTAGTCGACGAGGCCGAGCGCGCCGCCCTCCCCGATGGCGTGCAGCCACGTCGCGACCGCCGCGCCGGCGACGGCGACGAGGGCGACGCCGACGGCCAGCCAGGTGGCGTGCCTCCGCGTGAGCGCCGGTTCGATCTCCCTGCCGGGGGCCGCGGCGCGTGCCACCAGGAGCCCGACCGCCGCTCCCGTGAGGCCCGCGACGACGACCAGCCCCGCGCTCGACGAGAGGAGTGCGCCGAGGGCGAAGAGCACGACCGCGCCGCCGAGCGCCGCGAGGAGCGCCCTGGCGAGCGGGCCGGCGAGGTTGCCCCTGCCGCCCGGCGAGGGCCCGCCCTCCGGCCCGCCCGCGTCGCCGCCACCCCGATATCGGTCGCCGGGCGCGCGATCCAGGTGGCGCGCGGAGCGGCCCGCGTTCGCGTTCGGGCGATCGCCCGGCTCGGTGGCTCCCATGCGGCCATCGTACCGGCGTCGCCCGGGGTCGCACGGTAGACTCGCGGCCGTGAGCCACCCGAGCCTCGGCCTGCCGCCACGGGACCTGCGCGCCGGTGACCCGGCCTCGGCGGCCGCGCTCAAGCGAGGCGGTGCGCGCTTCCGGAGCCGCGCCTTCGAGGCGGCCCTCGACCTCGACCCGACGCTCAAGGACCGCCACGACGACCTCGTGCGCCAGGCGCTGCTGTCGGACCTCGAGGCGTTCGTCGACCGGCTCGCGACGGCGGTCGCCAGCGGCGATCCGCACGCCATGGCCACGTTTGCCGACCTGGTTGCCGTCCGCTACCGCAAGCGCAAGATCCCGATGGACGACCTCATCACGCTGTGCAACGGGCTCCGGCGCGCCGCCGCAGCCGTCGTCGAGCCGGGGGCGATGCCGTCGATCGATGCCGGCCTCGACGAGGCCATCGCGGTCTTCAAGTGGCATCGCCGCCTCGGCGGCGACGCCCGCAAGCGCAACCCGTTCCTGGCCTTCATCTACAAGGGCGCGTGAGAGGGCCGCGGCGGTGACCATCAAGTGGGTCATGTCCGACCCGCTGGTCATGAACGGCGAGCCGTTCTGCTACGGCACGCGCCTGACCGTTCGAAACATCCTCGAGCTGCGGAGCAACGGCTACACGCTCCCGCGGATGCTCAAGGAGCACCCGGAGCTGCGACGCATGGGCGTCGCCGCCGCGTACAGCTTCGCCGCGAAGAACAAGGACCGCTACGCGGACTTCTTCGAGCCCGATGGCTCCCTCGCCGGGCCCGGCTACACCGAGGCGGAGGCGAAGGGCCTGCCGAAGCAGTACCGCCTTCCCGGCGTGGTGATCAAGCCGGGCTGAGGCCCACGCGCGCCAGACCTGGAAGCGCCGCGCCCGCGCTCCGCGCGCCGCGCCGGACCTCCATCGCGGCTTCACATTTGCTTCACGACCGCCCATGACGATGGCGCCATCAACCCTTCACAAGGAGATGGCACCAGATGAACGGACGAGCAATCGTCAGCTTCCTTTTCGGCCTCATCGTCGTCGGCCTCATCGTCGGCGTCGGGGTCGGTATCTATCAGGCGGGCATCGCCCAGGGCGTCGTCGACGCCGGGCGGATCCCGGCCGGCGCGGTGGTCCCGGTTGCGGGCTACGGCTACGGCTACGGGTTCCATGGCTTCGGCTTCCTCGGCCTCCTGTTCCCGATCCTGTTCCTGTTCCTGATCTTCGGGCTCGTCCGGGCCGCCTTCGGGCGTGGCCGCGGCTGGGGCCCGGGCTGGGGCGGGCGCGGGTACTGGGGCAAGGGCTACGGCCCCGGCTTCGGTGGTCCCGGCGGCATGGATGCCTGGCGCGAGGAGCGCGATCGACAGATCTCCGACCTGCATCGCCGGCTGCATGACGAGGAGGCCCAGTCGGGCACCCCGTCCGGAGGCAGCGGGACAGGCGGCTCGGGCTCGGCTCGCTGAGCCAACCCACCACCACGAGGCGGCCGTCCATCTGACGGCCGCCTTCTCGTCTCTTCTAGAGTGACCGCCGATGCCCACCGTCCTCGTCGTCGACGACGAGCCGAAGATCGTCCAGCTGGCGCGCGACTACCTCGAGCACGCCGGCTTTGCCGTGCTGACCGCGGGCGACGGCAGCTCGGCGCTCCAGGCGACGCGGACGCGACAGCCCGATCTCGTCGTCCTCGACCTGGGCCTGCCCGGGCTCGACGGGCTGGAGGTGATGCGCTCGATCCGCGCCGCAGGCTCGACGCCGATCGTCGTCCTGACGGCTCGCGATACCGAGCTGGACAAGCTCCTCGGCCTCGAGCTCGGCGCCGACGACTACGTCACGAAGCCATTCAGCCCGCGCGAGCTCGTCGCACGTGTCCGCGCGGTGCTTCGTCGCAGCGAGCACGCGGTCGAAACGCGCGAGCGCCTCGACGTCGGTGACCTCGTGCTCGACGTGCCCCGCCTGCGAACGACCGTGGCAGGGCGCTCGATCGACCTCACCGCGACCGAGTTCCAGATCCTGGCCACCATGGCCCGCGAGCCGGGCCGGGTCTTCACCCGGTCCCAGCTGCTGGACGCCGTCCACGGGGTCGCGTTCGAGAGCTACGAGCGCGCCATCGACGCGCACATCAAGAACATCCGGCGCAAGCTCGAGCCCGATCCCGCCCGCCCGCGCTACGTCGAGACGGTCTACGGCGTGGGCTATCGCGTTGCCGATCCGGAGACGGCGTGATGCCGCCGCGACGCAGGCCGCCATGGTGGCCCGAGAACGAGCCGTGGCCGCCGCCGATGGGACGCGGCGGCTGGAGTGGTGGTTCGAGTGGCTTCAGTGGCGGCGTGGGTGGCTGGGCCGGCCCGCCCTGGGCGCCGGGCTGGCGTCGAGGCGGCGTCCGACGCGGGTTCGGCTGCCTGATCGCGATGTTCGCGACGCTGATCGTCTCGATCGGCGTGTTGGTCCTGTGGCTGCTCGCCGGCCTCCTCGGCCTGTCGGCCGAGGGCGGCCTCGCCTACCTCGCGCGCCCGGCGGCGCTCGTCGTGCTGGTGGTCGGGTTCGTGGCGTTGATCCTCGGCATCCGGATCGCCCGCGGCGTCGGCCGTCCGCTCTCGGAGCTGGTCGACGCAGCCGGGCGGGTCGAGGCGGGCGACTACTCGGTCCGGGTCCCCGAGTCGAGGGGCGCGCGGGGTGAGCTGCGCGGCCTGGGCCGCGCCTTCAACGAGATGGCCGCGCGACTGGAGACGGAGGACGCGACGCGGCGCCGGCTCCTGGCGGACGTGAGCCACGAGCTGCGGACGCCCCTCGCCGTGATCCAGGGCAACCTCGAGGCGCTCGTCGACGGGGTCTATCCACCGGACGAGGCGCACCTCCGGCCCATCCTCGACGAGACCCGCGTCCTCGAGCGCCTCGTCGAGGACCTTCGGACGCTCAGCCTGGCCGACTCGGGAACGCTGCCGCTCCACCGCGAGCCGACCGCGCCAGCCGTTCTGCTCGAGGACGTCGCCGCGGCCCACCGTGCCACCGCCTCCGCGGCGGGGATCGACATTCGTGTGGACGCTGCCGCGGGGCTGCCCGCGCTCGACGTCGACCCCGTTCGGATGAAGCAGGTGATCTCGAACCTCGTCGAGAACGCCGTCCGCGCCATGCCAGGCGGCGGCTCGATCGTGCTCGCGGCCCGCTCGGAACCCGGCGCCGTCGCCATCGAGGTCACCGATAACGGGCCGGGCATCGCGCCGGAGCTTCGCTCGACGCTGTTCGACCGGTTCACGAAGTCCTCGGGCTCGCGCGGCTCCGGGCTCGGCCTGGCCATCGCGCGCGCGCTGGTGACCGCCCACGGCGGCTCGATCGACGCCGCTCCGGGTCCCGGCGGAACCGGCACGACGCTGCGAATCTCGCTCCCGCTGCCAGTGGACGCTGCCTGACCCGTCATGCGGCGTCCCGCACGCCGCCGTACCCGTCTTGCGGCGCGCTGCTGCCGTCGCACGCCGCCTTGCGGCGCCCCCGCTGGCTGTGCCCCGCGACCTTGAGCGATGCCGTGATCACCTGATGATCAAAATCCGGGCTTCCGTGTGGTCAAGCTCCGGCGAAGCCCGTGGAGCGCCACGAACCGGCGACCTTGTCCGCCTGTTTGTGCACGACATGCACATGCGCCGCCACAACGAGGCTGAATCGCTGCCGCGACCCCACCGCCGACAGGCTTGACCTCGTCCCAGCCCCGAATTTGCTCATGCCGTGATCACGGGAAGGGTCAAGGCCGTTCCGACGTGGCGCCGGGGCTAATCCCAAGCCCGCCGGTCGGGTATCGGCGCACTCGGTGGTACTCTGGCCGCGATGACCGACATCGCCGAGCAGACGACCGCCACCGCCCCAGGCGAGGCTTCTGACGTGGGCAGCGGCAATGGTTCCACGACAAGCGAGGCCGCCCCGGAAGCCGCCAACGGCACGGGCGCCGCGCCGGAAGCAGCTGCCGCCATGGGCCAGGCCGCGACGAGCGACGCCGCTCCCTTCGACATGGAGCGCCGCGCGACCGAGCTGGCGATCCTGGACGCGCTGCGATCCGTGGTCGACCCCGAGATCGGGATGAACGTCGTCGAGCTCGCGCTGATCAAGCAGATCCTGCTGGGCGAGAACGAGACCGAGGTCAAGATGATCCTGACCACCCCGTTCTGCCCCTACGCCGGATCGATGATCCAGCAGGTCCAGGAGCAGGTCGAGTCGGTGGTCGAGCACCCGGTCAAGGTCACGCTCCTCGCCGAGCGCTGGGACCCGCGCGACGCGGGCCTCATGTGGTGACGCCGGCGCTTCGTTGACCCGATGACTGCGTTGTCGCCTGCGGTCCTCGCTCACGCATGTTTGCATGCGCTCGCTCCGGTCCTCGGCTCCGCCTTGTCCTCGGGCCCCGAAGCGCCGGCGTCCGCCCCCACCGGATGAGCAGCCGCAGCCCCATCAACTCGGCGGTCGCGACCACACGCGGCGACGACGGCACCACGGGCCTCCTCTTCGGCGGCGAGCGCATCGACAAGGACGACCCGCGCGCCGAGGCCTACGGCACCGTCGACGAGGCAGTGGCCGCGCTCGGCGTGGCGCGCGCCAACCTCGGCGCGAAGAAGAAGATCGGGACCGTGCCGGCCGGGCTCGGCGGCCTCGCACCGCTGATCCTCCGCCTCCAGCGCGAGCTGTTCGTCGTCGGCGCGGAGCTGGCGACGAACCCCGAGGCCTGGGACCGGCTCGAGGACGGCCGCACCCGGGTCTCCAGGGCGATGGTCGCCGACCTCGAACGCGACCTCGTCGCGCTCGAGCAGCAGATCGAGATGCCGCGCGAGTTCGTCGTCCCGGGCGAGACGCCGACGAGCGCCGCGCTCGAGCTGGCCAGGACCATCCTGCGGCGAGCGGAGCGGCGCGCCGTCGCGCTCCGGCGTCAGGGCCTGGTCCCCGGCGAGCACCTCATTCCCTACCTCAACCGCCTCGCCGACCTCGTCTGGGTCTTGGCGCGCGCGGCAGAACGTGCAGAATCCAAATCGGCGACCCCGGCGCGCAAGCCAGGAGCCGCCAGGCAAAGGGAGAATCGAACGTGACGTTCCAACCAAATCCGAGCCGCGTCGAGGCCGGGCAGGCCTCGGATGCCGAGCGCATGAACGCGACGGTCCGCGGGGAAGTCGCCGTCCAGGGCGCGTACCTGACCCAGGCGTTCTTCTGGATGTTCGCGGGGCTGCTGCTGACGGCCGCCGTCGGCGTGCTCGTCCAGTCGAACCCGACCGTCCTCGAGTTCGTCAGCAACAACATCCTGCTGATCCTGATCGCCCAGCTGGCGATCGTCTTCGGCATCTCCTTCGGGATCCGCCGGATCAACGCGACCCTGGCGCTGCTCCTGTTCTTCGTCTACGCGGCGAGCGTCGGCTTCACGGTCTTCGCGATCGTGCTCCAGGTCTACACGACCGCCTCGATCACGACGGCGTTCCTGAGCGCGTCGGCGATGTTCGGTGGCGCCGCGCTGTACGGCTACACGACCAAGCGCTCGCTCGCCGGGATCGGCGGCTACCTGCGGATGGCCCTCTTCGGGCTGATCGTGGCGATGCTGGTGAACTTCTTCCTGCCGAGCGACACGTTCAGCTTGATCCTGTCGCTGCTCGGCGTAGTGCTGTTCACGGTCCTCACGGCGTACCACGTCCAGCGCATCGCGAATGGCGACCTCGCCGTCGCCACCGGCTCCACGGAGAAAGCCGCCGTCATCGGCGCCCTGCTCCTCTACCTCGACTTCGTCAACCTGTTCCTGTTCCTGCTGCGGCTGTTCGGCGGCCGCCGCTGAGCCCCGCCGCGATCGCGCCGCCGGCCACCGGCCGGCGGCCGCGAGGCGCGGCATGGCCGTTCTTCCGTGAGCGCTTCTTGGTCTCGAGCCGGCGCGCCATGAACTGGCCGACCCGGATCGGCTCCGCGGGGTGGGCCCAGGCGTAGCCCTGGCCCATGTCGCAGCCGAGCTCGCGGAGCCGGCGCGCCTGCTCGTCCGTCTCGATGCCCTCCGCCACGACCGTGATGCCGAGGCCGTGGGCCAGCGACACGACGGCGCGGATGATGCCGACGTTCGGGTCGCGCACGTCGAGGTCGGTCACGAACGACCGATCGACCTTGATCGTGTCGAGGGGCAGCTGGCGCAGGTACGCCAGCGAGGAATAGCCCGTCCCGAAGTCGTCGAGGACGATTCGGACGCCGAGGGCGCGCAGGTGCTGGAGAACGCCGAGGCTCGCCTCGGTCCGGTCCATGACGCTCGACTCGGTGATCTCGAGCTCCAGCGCGCTCGGCTCGAGGCCGGTCGAGCGCAGGACCTGGCGGATCCCGTTGGCCAGGTCCGGGTCGAGGAACTGGCGGGGCGACAGGTTCACGCTCATGACGAGGTTCTCGTCGGGCCACCGGGTGCGCCACAGCTGCGCCTGCCGGCAGGCCTTCTCGAGGATCACGCGGCCGATCGCGACGATCAGGTCGGACTCCTCGGCGAGGGCGATGAAATCGACGGGCAGGACGAGCCCGCGCGACGGGTGCTGCCAGCGGGCGAGGGCCTCGAAGCCGACGATCCGCAGCGTCCGCAGGTCCAGGATCGGCTGGTAATGGACGATCAGCTCGTCGCGTTCGAGCGCGGTCCACAGCTCGGCCTCGACGTCGAGGCGCTCGCGGGCGTGGCGGCTGCTGAGCGGATCGAACATGGCGACGCGCTGGGTCGGGTTGCGCTTGGCCCCGACGAGCGCGATCTCGGCCTCCTGGAGCAGGTCGCCCCCGCCCGTCGAGCCCGGCGCGCCGACCGAGACGCCCATGCTGGCGCTGATGAACCAGGTGCGGCCGTCGATGCTGAACGGCGGCTTGAGCTCGAGCTGGACGCGCTCCGCGAAGGCCATCGCGGCGTCGGCATCGCTGCCCGGCAGCAATACCGCGAACGTGTCGCCACCGAATCGCGCGACCGTGCCGCCGCTGCCGAGCACGGCCGCGATCCGCGCGCCGACATCGCGCAGCACGCGGTCACCCGCGGCATGGCCGAGGCTCTCGTTGACGATCTCGAAGCGATCGACGTCGATGAGCAGGACCGCGACCGGGCCGCGGTTCGACTCCACCGGATTCAACGAGTCGACGACCCGCTGGATCAGCGTCTCGCGGGTGGGCAGGCCCGTCACCGGATCGTGGGGTGAGAGCGCCTGCTCGTGCAGGCGGGCGTTCTCGAGGGCGATGGAGGCCAGCTGGGCGAAGCGCGTCAGCGCCTCGACCTCCGGCTCCCGGAACACGCGCTCGTTCGTGCCCGAGGCCAGGCCGAGGACGCCCACGACCTGCCCGCCGACCTGCAGCGGGACGCCGATGACCGAGCCGACCCTGCCGACCCAGCGGGCGTGGCGGCCCTCGAACGTGTCGTAGTTGTCGACGAGGACGGGCTTGCCGGTCGTGAAGACCTTGCCGCCGACGCCCTGGTTGACCGGCATCTGGAAGCCGACGTCGGCGGCTGTCTCGCCGATCCCCGCGGCCACCGTGATGTGCGAATCACCGGGCTCGCCGAGGTAGACGTAGCCGTCGCGGACCCCCAGGAGCCGCGCCGCGCGATTGAGGATCGAGTCGAGGACCTCTTCGGGGCCGCTGCCGTCGAGGAGCCCCATGGCGGTCTCATCGAGCGCGGCGACGAACTGGTCGCGGGCGTTGCGGAACGGCGCCCCCTTCGCCAGGAACAGCGCCTGGTCCGCCGTCTCGACCAGGGCATCCTTCTCGATGGCGTCGTCCGGGTGGCAGGCGATGCCGACGCTGATCGTGACGTGCGGGCCGCCGCTGTCGTCGGGGATCGCCTCGACCGCGGCCCGGATGCGGCGGGCGACCTCCTCGGCGGGCTGGCGCGGGCAGTCCGGCAGGATCACGGCGAACTCGTCGCCGCCGTAGCGGTAGGCACGATCGCCGGTGCGGATGCACGACTCGATCGCGCGGCTCACCGCCACGAGCAGATCGTCACCGGCAGGGTGGCCGTTCCGGTCGTTGAAGCCCTTGAACCGGTCGAGGTCCATCATCAGGACCGCCACCTGGCGTTCGACGCCGGTGCCCAGGAAGGCCGAGAGCTCGCGCTGGAAGGCGCCGTGGTTCCGCAGGCCGGTGAGCGCGTCGCGCTCGGCCTGGACCTTGACCTCGTCGTGTGCCTCGGCGTTGCGGAGCGCGATCGCCGCCTGGGCGGCGAAGAGCTTGGTCAGCTCGAACTCGTTCTGGCTGTAGTGCGCCTCGTCCGTGCCCATCCGGCCGATGTTCAGGGTGCCCAGCACCTCGCCCTCGGCCATGAGCGGGACGATGACCATCGACTCCGGTTCGAACGGGGTGCCCGGGATCTGGACGGAGCGGTTGTCCATGTGGGCATCGTTGGCGAGGACCGGCTCGCGGTGGTCGACGGCCCAGCCGGTGAGCCCGGTGCCGAGGGGTGCGTCGTAGCCGAGGATCAGCTCGGCGAAGCGGTCGCGGGCGATGACCGGGCGGCGGACGCCGCGCTCCTTGTCGATCCGGTAGATCGTCAGGGAGTCGTAGGCGACCACGGTCTTCAGCGAGTCGGCGATCATCTCGAGGACCCCGGACGGGTCGAGGGTCGACAGCAGCCGCTCGTTGACCGCCATGAGCCGGCGCTGGCTGACGAGCTGGTGCTCCAGCTCGACCTGCTGGGTCCGGAGCTGCTCCAGGCGCTCGGCGTTCACCAGCGCCTGCGCGGCCGTGCCGGCGAAGATGCTGAGGGTCGTCTCGTCGTTCGGGCCGAAGCGCTCGTGGCCCAGGAGCGAGGCGACCACGATGCCGCGTACCTTGCCCTCGTAGGTCATCGGGACGACGAGCATCGATTCCGGGCCGCTCGCCTCGCCGACGATCAGGCTCCGCTTGTCGGCGTGGGCGTCGGCGAGGAGCAGCGGCTCGCCGTGCTCGGCGACCCAGCCGGTCAGGCCCTCGCCGATCCGGACGCGGAGCAGCTCCGGCTCCGGATCCGGCCGGCCCATGAAGACGCCCTGGAAGGCGATCGGCTCGCACCAGCCCGTGTCGTGGTCGACGCGGTAGACACGGACCGTGTCGTAGGCGATGAGGGAGCGGGCCTCGCTGACGATCGTCTCGCCGATGCTGCGCACGTCCTGGCTGCCGGAGAGCCGTGCCGACAGGTCCTGGATGGCCCGCAGCCTCGCCGCGAGGTCCTCCACCGACGCCATGAGCCGCGCATTGCCGATGGCGGTCGCGATCGTGTCGCCGAAGCTCCGCGCGACGGCCTCCTCCTCCTCCGTCCAGTCGTAGCGGCTGTTGTGGTAGAGCACGAGGAGCGCCAGCGGGGCGCCACGGAAGATCGCGGGCACGAAGCACAGCGAGGCGATGCCGTTGCGCGCATAGACCTCGCGCATCTCCGGCGTGACCTCCGGGTCGCCCGAGTCGCGATAGGTGAGGACCGCTTCGCGCCGGAGCGCCTCGAAGCCGGCCAGCTTCGAGTCCGCCGTCGCGGCGGTGACCAGCTGGGCGATGTCGTCGGGGAAGTCGCGCCGGGCGACGAGCTCCAGCGGGTGCTCGCGCGTCGGGTGCCACAGCCACAGGCCGGCGCGATCCGCATGGAAGACGCGCTGCGAGTTGGCGAGCGCCTCGTCGAAGATCGGCTGGAGGGTCTCCGAGCCGGAGAGCTCGGATGCGAGGCGGCGGAGCGCGTCCGTGCGCGAGCGATCGACGACGTGGAGGTCGGCGCGGTCGTCCTCCGGGCGAGACTTGCCGCGTGGCCGGCGCTTCTCGAGCAGGCGCTCGAGGTCGCCGCGGCGGACGCGGTCGGCGCGGCCACCCGTCTGGCGAACGACCGCGAGGTCGCCCTTGTCGGCCCAGGCTCGGACCGTGTCGCGATCGACGCCCGCGAGCCGGGCGGCCTCGGACAGGGTGATCAGCTCGGCGGCCGGTCCCGGCCGCGCAGCGAGGGCCATGGGCTTGGCGCAGCTCCCTGTTCGGCACCGGGCACGGTGCACTTGTCGGTGTTGCGGGCAAGGCTGCCCGCGGGTTCATCGGAACCGTACGGTGCGGTGCAGTTCGGAGCGATAGGAATGGAGTACCGGCCCGCTCGGCCGGGGGTAGGGTCGATCGGGCGCGCGCAGGGCCCGTCCAAGGGCCCGCCCGGCGGGTCAGAGCGGGGCGAGATCCTCGATCGAATCCAGGACCACATCGGCCAGCGGCTCGATGCTGGCCCGGTCGCCGACGCCGGTGAGCACGCCGATCGCTCGAGCGACGCCGGCCGCGCGAGCCATGCGCAGGTCGGCGGGTGCATCGCCGACGACCGCCGTCTTTCGCGGCGGGATCCCGAGCTCCGCGCACAGGTACAGGACCGGATCCGGCGCCGGCTTCGTTGGGCGCCCGTCGTCCGCGCACGAGACGGCCGCGAACTCTGCCGCGACGCCGAGCGCCTCGAGCGTCCGCTCGGTCGGGCCGCGGTCGTCGCTGGTCGCGACCGCGAACGTCGGGACGCGAGCTCGCAGGCGGCCGAGGAGCGCGTGCAGGTCCGTGACCGGCTCGGCGAGGGCCACCGGATCCGGCGCGTGCCAGGCGCGCTCGACGGCCGCAGCGGCCGCCGCCGGTCCCGCACCGGAATCGGACACGTAGCCTTCGACCACCTCGCGGATGCGGCGCATCGGCGTCGCCGCCATGAGCCCGTGGGCGAGGACGACGCCGGAGGCCTCGTCCACGCCGAGCAGCGGGTAGAGCCCACCGCGCAGCCGCAGCCCGGTCTCCGCCTCGAGGCGGCGCGCGAGCTGATCCACCCAGCCACCCCACATGCGGTGGAACTCGATGAGGGTCCCGTCCTTGTCGAAGATCAGCAGGTCGATGCCGTCGAGCGGGTCCGGCGGGCTGCTCACGCCTCGGCGATGAGCTCCTCGACGGATTCGACGGAGGCCTTCGGGTCGAGCACGAGCGGCCCGTCCTGCGGGAAGTTGATCGTCACGGTGTCCTGGAGCTGCGGCAGCTTGAGCGTCGGCTCGTTGAACTCGTCGAGGACCACGACGGGCCCGCCGTCGTCACCCAGCCCGACGCGGATGCGCACGATCGACCCGAGGAAGCTGACGTCGGAGACCTTGCCGGTCAGCTGGTTGTGGCCGTTCGACGATGCGCCGAGGGAGACCATCTCGGGCCGGAGGGCGATCTTGACCTCGCGGCCGCGGCTGCCCTCGAAGGCGTGGCCGAGTCGCACCGGCTGGCCGGCGATCGTGAGCTCGCCGCGGCCGGAATCCTCGACGACCCCGGGCAGCACGTTCAGGGTGCCGACGAACGAGGCGACGAAGGCCGTGGCCGGGAAGTTGTAGATCTCGAAGGGCGTCCCGACCTGCTCCATCCGGCCCTCGCTCATGACCACGACGCGGTCCGAGAGCGAGAGCGCCTCCTCCTGGTCGTGGGTCACGTAGACCGTCGTGATCCCGAGCTGGCGCTGGATCGACCTGATCTCGTGGCGCAGGGCGACGCGGATCTTCGCGTCGAGTGCCGAGAGCGGCTCGTCGAGGAGGAGCACCTGCGGCTCGAAGGCGAGGGCGCGGGCGAGGGCCACGCGCTGCTGCTGACCGCCGGACAGCTGGTACGGATAGCGGGCGCCCCGGTCCGGCAGGTTCACGATCTCGAGCAGCTCGCCGACGCGCTTCTTGATCTGGTCGCTCGGGCGCTTGCGGACCTTCAGCCCGAAGCCGACGTTGTCGGCGACCGTCATGTTCGGGAAGAGCGCGTAGGACTGGAAGACCATGCCCACGTTGCGCCTGTTCGGCGGGATCCGGGTGACGTCGCGGCCGTCGATGGAGATCGAGCCCGCCGTGGGCTGCTCGAAGCCCGCGATCATGCGCAATGTCGTCGTCTTGCCGCAACCGGACGGCCCGAGGAAGGACACGAACTCGCCGCGCTCGGCCGAGAGGTTGAAGTCCTGGACGGCGTGGAACTCGCCGAAGCGCTTCTGGACGTCGGTGAGGATCAGGTAGCTCATCGGGGGAACAGTCCTCCTAGCGGGCGCCCGCGACCTGGACGCGCGTTCGCGACCCGCGGCCGATGAACGAGATGAGCAGCATCGCGATCCAGGTCAAGGCGAAGCTGATGAGCGTGACGACAGCCGGCGTGTACGGCTGGGTCCGGCCGAGCAGCGAGAGGTACGGGCCGAATGCCGCGTTGCGGGCCAGGTACGTGGCGATCGTGAACTCGCCGACGACGATGGCCAGAGTCAGGAAGGCCCCCGACAGGATCGCCGTCCTGATGTTCGGCAGGATCACCCGCAACAGGATCCGCGTCCACCCGGCACCCAGGCTCTGCGACGCCTCGGTGAGCGAGCGGACATCGATCGCCGCGAGGCCAGTGTCCACGGCCCGGTACATGTACGGGAACGACAGGATCACGTAGGCGGCGACGAGGACGGCGTCGCTGCCGAAGTTGGTCGCGAGCAGCTGGAACGGCTTCCCGCCGTACGTGCGGATGAGCCCGAAGACATACACGATGGGCGGGATCACGAACGGCAGGAGCGTCACGAACTCGACGACGGGGCGGAGCCGCGGCGTCCGCAGCCGGACCCAGTACGCGGTGGGCACGATGATCAGGAGGCTGATCAGGATCGTGATGACCCCGACCGTGAACGAGTAGCCGAGGCCGATGAAGAAGTTCGGCGACGCCAGGATCGTCCGATAGGCGAGCGTCGGGTCGGGAACCCCGTTGGGCTTGGGCTTGATCGAGTGCAGGAACGTCGCGAAGAGCGGGACGAGGAAGTACAGCGACAGGGCGATGAAGATCAGCCAGGCCGTGATCCTCGTGGGCAGGCTCTTGGGCGCGGTGTCGTTCATGACCGAAGCCACCGCTCCGAGCGCCGCTGCAGCAGCGTGTACACGCCGATGGACCCGGCCATGATCGCGACCATCGTCATCGCCAGGGCGTAGCCGAGCCCGGGGTTGTGGAGCACGTCACCGCTGATCTGCGATGAGATGACGAGCGTCGCCAGCGGCAGCGCGCCGCCGGTCAGCTGGTACGCGGTCGCCTGGGCCCCGAAGGCATTGCCGAACAGCAGGATCATCGTGCCGAGAATCGAGGGCGTGAGGATCGGCAGGGCCACCCGCCGCCAGTAGTCCCGCGGCGTGGCGCCCATGTTCTCGGCCGCCTCGCGCCACTCCTTGCGGAGGCCGTCGATCGCCGGTGCGATGATCAGGACCATCAGCGGAATCTGGAAGTAGAGATACACGAGCTCCAGCCCGACCTTGTCGGAGAGCTTGAAGCCGCCGGCCCGGAGATCGAACGCGAAGTTGTCCCGCAGGAGCGTCGTGACGACACCGAGGTTGCCGAGGGTGAAGGTGAAGGCGAGCGCCAGCGGGACGCCCGCGAAGTTCGAGGCGACGCCGGAGAACGTCATGACGGCGGTTCGCAGGAATCGCGGCAGGCCACCGAGGATGATCGCGTAGGCCAGCAGGAAGCCCAGGATTCCGCCCGCGACCGCGGTGACGAGGCTGACCTCGATGCTGGTGACGAGGGCCTGCGGAATGATCCCCGTGCCGAGGTCCCGATAGTTCTGCAGCGAGGGCTGGTCGTTCTTCTGCAGGCTGCCGAGGACGAGGTACGTGGTCGGCAGGATGATGAAGGCGAACGAGAACAGGAAGAACGGCACGAGGCCGACCCAGCTCAGGTTGAAACGGCGAACGGGGCGCGCCGGAAGCGCACCCCGTTCGCGAACGACCACTGCGTCAGCCATCGGTCGAGACTCGGGTCACGAGGCTTCGAACGATGGTGGTGTCCCGATGCTCGCTACGGCGCGGGCGTCGGGTAGGACACGCCGACAACCGAATCCCACTGGGTGGTGATCAGGGTCTTGGCTGCATCCAGCTGGGCGAGTGACGGGAAGACGGTGCCGGTGACGTCCGGCAGCTTGGCCAGCTGCTCGGCCGGGACCTTGTTGTTGGCGATCAGATCCGGGTAGCGGATCGGATGGCAGTAGCCGCGGAGCCACAGGTTCTGGCCCTCGTCGGAGTACAGGAACTCCTCCCAGAGCTTGGCTGCGTTCGGGTGCGGTGCGTAGGCGCTGATCCCCTGGACGTACACGCCGCCGAAGCGACCGCTGGTGGGCACGACGACCGCGATCTCCGGCCCGCCCGCCGCCGCCGTGGCATCGCGCCCGGCGAGTGCGTTGTAGGTCCAGCGGATCGAGATCGGCGTCTCACCGTTGGCGACGGTCGTCGCGCTGGCGATGACGCCGGGGATGAGGTTGCCGTTGTCCTTGAGCTGCTTGAAGAAGTCCAGGCCCTTGCTCGCGTCGTCGAGCGAGCCGCCGTTGGCGAGGCCCGACGCGTAGACCGAGAGGATCGCCTGGCTGGACACGCGAGGATCGCCGGCGAGGGCGATCTGGCCGCTGTATTCCGGCTTCAGGAGGTCCGGCCAGTCCTGGGGCACGTTCTGGACGAGCTGGGTGTTCACCTCGAAGGCGAAGACGCCGTAGTAGTCGCCGAACCAGGCGCCGTCGGCATCCTTGACGTCATCCGGGATCGTGTCCCAGGTCGCGACCTTGTAGTTCGCGAAGACGCCCTCGGCCTTCGACGATGGTCCGAACGAGAGCCCGACGTCGACGACGTCCGGCGCCTGCGGGCCCGGGTTGTCCTTGTTGGCCTTGATTGCCTCGATCTCGTCGCCGGAGCCGGCCAGCGGGCTCAGCTCGTTGACGGCGAGGCCGGTGCGGGCCTTGAAGGTGTCGATCACGTTCTGCGGGTTCGGGGCTCCGCCTTCGATCTGGCCGTAGTTGCACCAGTCGTGGGGCAGGGCGATGGTCGTCACGGTGCCCTCGGCCTTGGCGGCCTCGAGCAGCGCGGCATCCGGGACGAACTCCTCGTAGCCGCCCGCCGCCTGGCTGGGGGCTTCGCTCGGCGCCTCGCTCGGCGCTCCGCTTGCTGCCTGGCTGGCGCCGCCGCCGCTCGGCGCGGCCGATGACGAGGGCCCGCAGGCGGCCGCGATGAAGACGAATGCGGCCCCGAGGGTGAGCACCCGGGGCAGTGCGCGGGTCGTGGTCAAGTACTCCTCCACGTTCTGGCGCGCGTCTCCAATCTGCGCGCGGCCACTGTGACGATGGGCACGGGCCATCCGCCGCACGTTGTGGCGGAGCAGCGCGTCGACCTCCAAGGCGCCGAGCGTCCGGTCCCGGAGCGCATCGTCGAGCGCCATCTTCGCCGCGCTGTTAACGGGATGCAAGCGTTTTTCCCACGAGATGACTGCCTATACTCCCGGCGCGATGGAACCGGGCTCCCGGACGCTCGAAGACCCGCTCGCCGAGGCGCTGCGGATCGTCGATGCCGCGAACCGCGAGGGCCTCCTCCTGCGCCTCATGGGCGGCATGGCGGTGCGCGCCCACGCGCCGGACTGGACGCATCGCACCCGCCGCCGCGAGGTCGACCTGGACTTCGCGACCCGGGGCAAGGACCGCAAGGCCGTGTTCGCGCTGCTCGAGCGCGAGGGCTACACGCCCGACAAGCGGCACAACGCGCTCTTCGGCCAGCACCAGGGCTACTTCGTCGACGAGGCCCACCACCGACCCGTCGACGTCCTGGTCGACAAGCTCGAGATGTGCCACCGCATCGAGTTCGGCGACCGGCTGGGCAAGTCGACGCCGACGCTGCCCGTCGCGGAGCTGCTGCTGTCGAAGCTCCAGATCGTGAAGATCAACAAGAAGGACGTCCTCGACGCCCTGATCCTGCTCGCCGAGCACCCGCTCGGCCAGGACGACGGCGAGGTCGACTCGAGTAAGGGTCTCTCCGCGATCAGCCTGCCCCGGATCCTGTCGTTCACCTCGAGCGACTGGGGCTGGTGGCGCACCGTGACCGGCAACCTCGACGTCCTGCAGAAGTACCTCGACAGCGACTTCTCGCCCGAGGACGTCGACATCGGCGGCGAGCGCGCCGTCCTCTTCGATCCCCGCGAGCAGGTCGCGGCGCTGCGCAAGGCCATCGACGACGCGCCGAAGTCCACGCGCTGGAAGCTGCGAAGCACGGTGGGCGAGCGGCAGCAGTGGTATGTCGAGCCCGAGGAAGTGGGTCACAACTGATGCCGTACGGGATTCCGCCTCCGCCAGGCCAGCGGAGGCCAAGGCGGCGACGAGCACGCGAGCGAGCGCACTCTCGACGTGCGTGAGCGAGCGCGCGCAGGCGCCAACGCAGGGATCCGCGACATGGCGGAGGCGAGGTAAGTGCGCGTCTTCTTTGCCACCGACATCCACGGTTCCGAGGTCTGCTGGCGCAAGTTCCTGAACGCGGGCGCCTTCCACAAGGCGGACGTGCTGATCATGGGCGGCGACATGACCGGCAAGGCGATGGTGCCGATCACGGGCTCGAACGGCTCGTGGCGGGTCACGCTCCAGGAGCAGGAGACGGTCCTCGACGGCGAGGCCGAGGTCGCGGCGATGGAGAAGCGCATCGCGGACCGGGGCTACTACCCCATCCGCCTGAGCCCGGACGAGATGGCCGCGTGGCAGGCGGACGCGGACCTCGTCGACACGCGGTTCAAGGCCGAGATGGTGAGCCAGGTCGGGCGCTGGATGGCCCTCGCCGACGAGCGCCTCGCGGGCAGGAGCATCCGCTGCATCGTCTCGCCCGCCAACGACGACATCTTCGAGATCGACCCGATCATCGCCGCGGCGAAGGAGGTCGAGCTCGGCGAGAGCAACCTCATCGACCTCGACGGGATCTCGCTCGTCTCGACCGGCTGGGCCAACCCGACGCCCTGGAACACGTTCCGGGAGCTGCCCGAGCCCGAGCTGCGGGAGCGGATCGACGGCCTCGTCAAGGACGTGCCCGACCGGCGCCGGGCGATCTTCAACTTCCACGCGCCGCCGTTCGGCTCGAATCTGGACAACGCCCCGAAAATCGGAGCCGACATGCGCTACGTGTCCGGCGGGCAGGCGCTGATCCCGGTTGGGTCGCACGCGATCCGCGACGCGATCCTCGAGTACGGCCCGGTCCTGTCGCTGCACGGCCACATCCACGAGGGTCGCGGTGCGGTGAAGCTCGGCAAGACGCTGGCGGTCAACCCCGGTTCGACCTACGAGGACGGAGTCCTCCAGGCCGCGATCGTCGACCTCGACGTGAAGAAAGCGGAGGTGAAGCGCTATCTGCTGATCAACGGCTGACGGCGGGTCTCCGCAGAGGGAGGGAATGCAGACTCGATGACAACTGGAGAGCTGGCCAAGGCCCCGGCGCTGTTCCTGCGGAACGCGACGGGCCTGGTGAAGGGTTGGTCGGGCTTCGACGCCTTCGCCTATTCGTTCCTGTCGGTCAACCTCGTCTGTCTCGGCATGTTCTACAGCCTGGCGATCTTCGGCTACGTGCCGGATGGCTCGGCCATCCTGTCGATCGCGATCACCGCGATCGGCATGACGTTCATGGCGATCGCCTATGCCGGCCTCATCGCCGCGATGCCCCGAGCGGGCGGCGACTACGTCTGGCAGACGCGCGTCCTCGACGGCATCCCAGGCGCGGTCGTGGGCGGCGCGTTCGGCGCCGTGGCCGTGTTCCTCGTCGGGACCGCGGTCGCGTTCGACACCACGCTCACCTACGTCGGCATGGGTCTGGGAGCGATCGCCGGCGCGGCCCTCGGGCTGTGGCGAGGCGGGATCGGCTTCGTGCTCTCCGCGACGGGCTGGTGGTTCATCCTGTCGCTCTGGGCGCCGATCTACGGCTTCATCCTCAAGATCCAGTTCGTCCAGCCGCTCGCCGCGGTCGTCGGCTGGAAGCAGGGCGTGGACTTCTTCGGCACCGCCGACGGCACGTTCGTGGTCTCGATCGCGACGATCCTGATCACCTCGGCCCTGGTGGCGCTCGGGATGGCCGGGTACGCCCGGATCCAGCGCTGGTGCCTGTACATCGGGCTCGCCGCGCTGGCGGTGATGTTCATCCTCCTGCTCGTCTCCAGCCAGGAGAGCTTCAAGGCCGCCTATGACCGCGAGGGCCAGGCCCTCTTCGGCGTCCCGAACGCCTACCAGGCGACGGTCGACCAGGGCACCGCCCAGGGTGTCGCCGGCGGCGACGCCAACAACTTCGGCCTCACCGGGTTCACGTTCGCCCTGGTCCCGTTCATGCTGTTCTTCCTGCTGTACCCGAACTGGGGCTCGACCCTCTACGGCGAGGTCCGCGGGGCGGGTGACTTCCGCAAGGTCATGAACGGCATGCTCGGCGGCCTGTGGGCGACCGCGGGGCTCGCGATCGTGTTCGTGTTCCTCGCCGCGAAGACCTTCGGCTGGACCTTCTTCAACGCCTCGAACGGGACGTACGTGAACTATGCGTACGGCTACACGACGGACGTGCCCGCGATCCCGATCTGGGGCTTCCCGGGCCTGATGGCCTCGTACCTGATCGACAGCCACATCGTCCAGGCGATCATCGTGATCGCCTTCGGCGCGTGGTGGCTCGGCTGGACGGGGACGCTCTTCCTGTCCTCGACACGGATGATCTTCGCGGCGGCGTTCGACCGCGTCCTGCCCGAGTGGGCCGGCCGCGTGTCCGACCGCGGCGTTCCGTGGGCCGCCCTGGCGCTGATCATGATCCCGTCGGTCGTGCTCAGCTGGCTGTACGCATATCAGGCGGGCACGTTCTACCCGCTGACCCTCGACGCGACCCTGGTGATCGCGGTGACCTTCTTCGGCACCTCGATCGCGGCCACGATCCTGCCCTACTGGAAACCGGAGATCTACAACGCCTCGCCGGTCGCGCGGTACAAGATCGTCGGCCTGCCGGTGATCTCGATCGCCGGCGCGATCTCGACGCTGTTCCTCGGCTGGACGCTGTTCCTGTGGCTCTCCGATCCGCTGTACGGGATCGGCGTCGGCAACGCTGACTCGATCAAGTTCCTCGGCGTGCTGTATGGCGCGGCCGCGATCCTGTACGTCGTCGCCCGCCTGTGGCGGCGCGCCCAGGGCGTGGACCTCGACGCGATCCACGCGGAGATCCCGGCGGAGTAGCCACTCCGCGGAGACCTCTCCGCCGCCGCCTCGAACGACGAAGGGCGCCCACCGGGCGCCCTTCTCGATTCGCGATGGAGTTGCGCGGGGACGGCCCGGCGCGGCAGACTGTCGCGGCGCCCGGGAGGACGGGTCGCCTGGGGTGCAGCAAGCCCACGAGCCTTCACCCAGGAGCCCCTGTGCCCCCCAAGTCAGCCGCGGTCACGGCTTCCGTGGAAGCCGATCGCTCCGCCGGCGCCGCGTCGACCCTGTTCATCGACGGCGCGTGGCTGCCTGCCGCCGGCGGCGCGACGTTCGACGCCACCAGTCCCGCATCGGGCGCGCTCATCGGCGCCCTGTCGGAGGGTGGTCGCGAGGACGCCAGACGCGCCGTGGAGGCGGCGGCGGCCGCGGCGCCGGCGTGGGGCCGCACCTCGCCATTCGAGCGGGCCGCCGCCCTCGAGCGGATCGCCGCGACGATCGAGCGCCGCCGCGACGAGCTGGCGCAGGTCCTCACCCTCGACCAGGGCAAGCCGCTCCAGGCCGAGGCCTACGGCGAGGTCGACGAGCTGGTCCTCTACTTCCGGATGGCGGCGGCGGATGCGACCCGCATCGAAGGGCTCATCCCGCCCTCCGTCGACCCCGCCAAGCGCGTCCTCGTCTACCGCGTCCCGAAGGGCGTCGTCGCGGTGATCACGCCCTGGAACTGGCCGTACACCATGCCCGCCGAGCTGATCGCGCCGGCCCTCGCCGCCGGCAATGCGGTCGTCTGGAACCCCGCCCGGCTCACATCCTGGTGCTCGGTCGCGCTGGCGAGGGCCATCGTCGACGCCGGCCTGCCGGCGGGCGTCTTCAACCTCGTGACCGGGCCGGGCGAGACCGTCGGCGACGAGATCGCAGGCGACCCGCGGGTCGCCGCCGTCGGCTTCGTCGGCTCGACGAAGACGGGCGCCCAGATCGCCCGGCGCGCTGCCGGCAAGGAGCTGCTGCTCGAGATGGGCGGCAACGGCCCGCTCGTGATCCTCGACGACGCGGACCTCGAGGCCGCCGTGAAGGCGACCATCACCGCCTGCTTCCTCAACGCCGGCCAGAGCTGCACGGCGGGTGAACGGGTGCTCGTCGACAGGTCGATCCACGACGAGTACCTCGAGCGGCTCGTTGAGACCGTCACGCGCGAGGTCCGGCTCGGCGACCCCGCCGACGGCGCGACCACGATGGGCCCGCTCAACAACGAGCGCACCGCGGCAAAGACGGAGCGCCAGGTAGGCGAGGCGATCGAGCGCGGGGCGACGCTCCACGCCGGCGGCCGCCGCGCCCCGGAGCACGGCAGCCCGCTGTTCTTCCAGGCGACCGTCCTCGATCGCGTGACCGAGTCGATGGAGATCGCTCGCGAGGAGACCTTCGGCCCGGTCGTGCCGATCACGCCGATCGATGGCGAGGACGAGGCGCTCGCCGTGGTCGAGTCGTCGCCCTACGGGCTGCTCACCAGCGTCTTCACCAAGGACCTCGCCCGTGGCCTGCGCTTCGCCGAGTCGGCGCGCGCCGGATGGGTCAACATCAACGAAGGCACGAATTACTGGGAGTCGCACCTGCCGTTCGGCGGCCGCGCGGGATCGCAGAGCGGCCTCGGAAGGGTCGGCGGGCGCTTCTCGATCGAGCGCCTGACCGAGCTCAAGACCATCGTGGTGAATCTCGCCTGATCGCCGCGCCCGCGAGGGCCGGCACGGGACTGGGGTTCGGGACTGGAGGACGTACATGGCCAAGCTGCCCGATCGGGCGAGCGCTGTCGTCATCGGCGCGGGGATCGTGGGCAACGCGATGGCCTGGCACCTCGCGCGCCTCGGCTGGCGCGACATCGTGCTCGTCGAGAAGGGCACCCTGCCGAGCCCGGGCGGATCGACCGGCCACGCCTCGAACTTCATCTTCCTGACCGATCACTCGAAGGAGATGACGGCGTTCACGCTCGACAGCGTCCGCCAGTACCGCGAGCTCGGCGTCTTCACCCAGACCGGCGGCATCGAGGTGGCGCGGACGCCGGAGCGGATGCAGGAGCTGACACGGCGCGTCACGTCGTCGAAGTCGTGGGGCATCGAGCCCGTTGAGCTCCTCACACCCGCCGAGGTCAAGGAGAAGGTCCCGTTCATCGACGAGACCGTGATCCTCGGCGGCATCTACTGGCCGGGCGTCGGCGTCGTCGACTCGCTGCAGGCAGGCACGCTCATGCGCCAGAAGGCGCAGGAGCTGGGCGCGCTCACCGTCGCCTCCGGCGTCGAGGTCACCGGCCTCGATAGCGAGGACGGTCGCATCAGGCGCGTCCGCACGGACCGCGGCGACATCGAGGCGGCGACCGTCGTGATCGCCTGCGGCGTGTGGAGCCCGCGGATCGCGGCCATGGCCGGCGCGTCGATCCCGCTCACGCCGGCGGTCCACCAGATGATCGACATCGGTCCGGTGGCGGCCTTCGAGCACATCACGGACCCGGTCGGCTTTCCGATCATCCGCGACGTCGACACGAATATGTACGAGCGCCAGCACGGCAACGAGTTCGAGATCGGCTCCTATGCCCATCGGCCGATCCTCATGGACCCCGACGACATCCCGTCGATCGCCGAGTCCGCACTCTCCCCGACGATGCTGCCGTTCACCCAGGAGGACTTCGATCCGCAGCTCGAGGACTCCCTCGAGCTCTTCCCCGACATCGTCGGCGACGAGAAGGCCGGCGTGAAGCTGGCGATCAACGGCCTGCTGTCGCTGACGCCGGACGGCAACCCGATCCTCGGCGAGACGACCGAGGTCAAGGGCCTCTGGTCCGCGGCGGCGATCTGGATCAAGGAGGCGCCGGGGATCGCGAAGACCATCGCGGAGTGGATGACCAACGCCGAGCCCGAGATCGATCCCCACGGCTCGGACATCGCCCGCTTCTACGACCACCACCGGACGGCCCAGCACATCGCCGCCCGGACCAGCGAGGGCTACAACAAGACCTACGGCATCGTCCACCCGAACGAGCAATGGGCCTCGAACCGGCGGGTCCGCCTCTCCCCGTTCTACGAGCGCGAGAAGGAGCTGGGCGCCGAGTTCTTCGAGGCTGCCGGCTGGGAGCGTCCGTACTGGTACGGCACCAACGAGCGCCTCCTCCGCGAGTACGGCGAGCGGGTCATGCCCCGGACCGCGGAGTGGGAATCGCGCTGGTGGTCGCCGATCATCAACGCGGAGCACCTCGCGATGCGCGACCGCGTCGGCATGGTCGACCTCTCGGCGTTCGCCATCTTCGACGTCACCGGGCCGGGCGCGGTCGACTACCTGGAGCGCCTCTGCGTCAACAGGGTCGACGTCGCGCCGGGGCGGACCGTCTACACGCCGCTCCTCAATGCCGCCGGCGGGATCCTCGCCGACCTCACGATCATGCGGCTGGCCCACGACCGGTTCCGCGTCGTCACGGGCGGCGGCATGGGCATGCGCGACAAGAAGATCTTCACGGACGCGCTGCCCACGGACGGCTCCGCCCAGCTGTTCGATGCGACCAGCTCGATGACCACGGTCGGGCTGTGGGGTCCCAGGGCACGCGACGTACTCACCACGGCGACCGCCGCGGACGTCTCGCACGCAGGCTTCCCGTTCCTCACGTCGAAGACGGTCGACATCAACGGCGTCCGGACGCTGGCGTCGCGGATCTCGTACGTCGGCGAGCTCGGCTGGGAGATCTACGTCCCGATCGAGCAGGGCCTCCGCGTCTGGGACGCGCTCTGGGAGGCCGGCCAACCACATGGGCTCGTGCCCGTCGGAATCGGCACCTACGCCGTGACGGCGCGGCTCGAGAAGGGCTATCGCGCCCACGGCAACGAGCTCGAGCTCGACTTCAACCTCGTCGAGGCGGGCATGGCCCGACCGACCGTCAAGGACGCCGACTTCGTCGGCCGCGACGCCTACCTCGCCCAGCGCGCCGCGGCGCCGGTGGCCGTGCTCTGCACGCTGACGGTCGACGACCCGACGTCGAAGAGCGGCGAGCAGCGCTACATGCTCGGGCGCGAGCCGATCCTCTCGACCGACGGCAAGCCCCTCATCGACGCGAAGGGCCGGCGCTCGTATGTGACCTCCGCCGGCTCCGGGCCATCGGTCGGGAAGCACCTGCTCATGTCCTACCTGCCTCCCGATGTCGCAAAGGTCGGCACGCCGCTGCTGGTCGAGTACCTGGGCGAGCAATATCCGGTCACAGTGGCCGTCGCCGGCTCCACGCCCCTCTTCGACCCAGACAACACCAGGATCCGCTCATGACCGGCGGACGCGTCGCGCAGGGGGTAAGGAGGCCGACCATCAGCGGTGAGCGAACGCGAAGCGCGCAGGGAGGCCGGGCGACCACCGAGCGGCACGCCCGCCTGGCATGAACATCCTGGTTTGCGTCAAGCGCGTGCCCCAAACCGGTGGACGCATCGTCCTGACCCCGGATTCCCAGGCCATCGACACGCGCTTTCTGGGGTTCACGATCAGCCCGCACGAGGAGTGCGGCGTCGAGGAGGCGGTCCGGATCGTCGAGAAGGAGGGCGGCTCGACCGCCGTCCTGACGCTCGGCCCGGCCGAGGCCGAGGAGCAGCTCCGCGACGCGATGGCGATCGGCATCGACCGGGCGATCCTCCTCGAGACCGACGGGACCGAGTGGGACCCGGTCTCGACCGCGGGGGTCATCGCGGAGACGGTCGAGGCGCAGGAGGCGGCGAACGGCGAGTTCGACCTCATCCTCTTCGGCAACGAGGCCGCCGACACGGGCGATTTCCAGGTCGGGGTCCGCGTGGCGACCGCGCTCGGCCGCCCGATCATCAACGGGATCAAGGAGATCTGGTTCAGCGACTCCAGGCGCGAGATCCTGGCGCGGCGCGAGGCGCCCGGCGGGGGCTGGGAGACGTACGACCTGCCGCTCCCCGCGGTCCTCGGCGTGAAGGAGGGCCTGAACCTGCCGCGCTATCCCTCCGTCCCGGGGCGGCTGCGGGCCAAGAAGAAGGAGGTCGAGAAGATCGCCATGGGCGCCTCGCCCTCCGGCGCGCTCGGCCTCGGGGCCGGCGAGGACGCGGCCGGCGCCGACAGCGCCATCCCGGGCCCCACCAAGCGGCGGCTCCGGCTTCCGGCGGAGGAGCGCACCGCGGCGGCGGTCCTCGGGACCGGGCCGGACGCGGCGCCCGCCGTGGTCGACCTGCTGCAGAAGATCGGGGTCCTGGCGAAGTGAGCGGTGCGGTCGTCGCCTTTGTCGAGCACAACGGCGGCGAGCCGGACCGCCTCTCGCTCGAGGCGCTGGCGCTCGCGGCCGGGCTCGCGAAGCGGCTCGGGGCGCCGCTGGACGCCGTCGTCCTGGGTTCGGATGCGGGGTCGGTGAGCCGGCTGGGGCGGTACGGCGTCGGTCTCGCCCACGTGGCGGCGGACGCGCGCTTCGACGACTACGCGCCCGCGGCCTGGGCTGCGGCGATCCGCGCGGTCGTGTCCGTACGGGCACCCGCCGCCGTCGTCGCCGGCGGCAGCGAGCGCGGCAACGAGGTCATGGCCCACGTCGCCGCCAGGCTCGGCGTGCCGATGTCGGCCAACACCATCGAGGTGACCCCGGGCGATTCCTGGCAGCTGGTCCGCCAGCGCTGGGCGGGTTCGCTCCTCGAGGACGCGACGCTCGACGCGCCCGTGCGGCTGCTCACCGTCGCCCCGCACGCCGTCGCTGCCGACGCGCCCGTGGATGCGGCTCCCGCGCCCACGATGAGCCGCTTTGAGCCCGAGCTCGAGCCGGCCGACCTCGTGGCTCGGGTCGTCAGTCGCGAGGCCAAGGCGAGCGCCGGCGTCTCGCTCGGCGACGCGAAGGTCGTGGTCGGCGGCGGTCGCGGCGTCGGCTCCGCGGACGGGTTCGCAAAGCTGGAGGAGCTCGCCGCGCTGCTCGGCGGCGCCGTCGGCGGGTCGCGCGTCGTGACGAGCCTCGGCTGGCGGCCGCACTCGGACCAGATCGGCCAGACCGGGCTGCGGATCGCGCCGGATCTCTACATCGCCTGCGGCATCAGCGGCGCGATCCAGCACATCGTCGGCTGCAAGGCCGCGAAGCGGATCCTCGCGATCAACACCGACCCCGAATCGCCGATCATGGCCGTCGCCGACTACGCGGTCATCGGCGACCTGTCGACGATCGTCCCGGCCATCAGCGCCGAGATCGAATCGCGTCGGGCGCGCTGACGACAGCGCCTCGTGCGCGGGCTCGTCGCAGAGCTCGCCCGTTCGGCCTGGCGGTCAGCTGCCGAGCCGTGACCAGGTCAGGCCGCCGTCCGTCGTCTTGAAGTAGTGCGCCATCAGGAATGGGCAGAAGTCCGACAGGCATGCCGGTGCCGAGCCGGCCCAACCGTTGCTCGGATCGACGAAGTCGACCGACACGTATCCCGCTGGATCCGGCAATCCGGCGACGTCGTCGGTCTGCCAGGTCCGACCGCCGTCGGTGCTCAATCGCCGCTCGGTGCCGTTGTTCGCCATCCACGTATCGTCGTCGAAGCGGACGAGACTCCAGCGGCCCTCCATCTCCAGCTCGAACTGCCAGGTCCACGTCGAGCCGGCATCAGCAGTGACAAAGACGCGACGGTCGAGGGAAACCCGGTGGTTCACGACCTTCATCGACGTCTCGGTCCCGTACCCGCGTTCGGCGTCTGAAAACACGAATCCCTGGGAGACTGGCTCGCCCACGCCCGGGTGTGCGAACTGCGGGGGGAAGCTCACGGCGGACCACGTGCTCCCGCCATCTGTCGTCCGGAAGCTGATCACGTGCTGGTCCGCGTCGTACGCCGCCATGAAGCCGAGCTCTCTCGTCACGAACGTCAAGGACGCGAAGGTAAAGCCTTCGGGCGCGACGACCGGCTCCAGGTCGGACCACGTCCGGCCCCCATCTCCGGTCCAGGCGATCTCGGGATCCAGCCCGCGCGGGGACTCGTCGAGGACCCAGGCCACCTCGGGATCCAGGAACGTGACGCCGTTGAACGTCCGTCGATTTGGGACCTCGGTTCGCGCCCAGGTCTCCCCGGAGTCGGCGCTCGTCCAGACAGCGGGGAATCTTTGGTTGTCGTTCGAGGTGATGAGCCGGAGGTTGAGCGGATCGAGACCCTGGCTGGAGATGGTCAGCCCCGAATCGCGAAGCGGGTCTGGCGTCACGTCGCGCCAGGTCGCGCCGTTCGTGCTTGTGACGAGCACCAGGCCGTCGGTGTTCACGGCAATGCCGAACGTCGATGTGATCGGGTCGACGCCGACGAGCTGGCCCGGGTCGGTGATCGGCTCCGCGAGCTCGGGAGCTGTCGGGAGAACGGTCGCGAATGGCGTCTCGACCGCGCTCGTGTCGCCCGGCGAGGTGATGGCGCCCGGCGACTGCGAGCCGGCGGGCGGCGGCCCGAACAACGGGCCGACCACGACGATCGTGCCGACGGCGAGGATGAGCGCCGCCGCAGCAGCTGCCAGCCACGGCGCGCGGGGGCGATTCGACGCTTGGCGGGCGACATCGGCCCTGACTCGATCGCGCAGCTCCGCCGGGGCGCCGTCGGGTGCGTCTATGGCCAGCACCTCCCGCAGGTCGTGCTCGAGGCGCGGGTCGGTCATCGGTCGCCGTCCAGACGGGCGTCGGCCTGGTAGGCGGCGCGCAGGTAGTCGAGCGCGGCGTGGAGCCGCGACTTGACCGTCCCGAGCGGAACGCCCGCGCGATCGGCGATGGCCTCGAGCGGCAGGTCGAGGAAGTAACGGAGCACGACGACGATGTGCTGCTCCGCGCTGAGCACGGCGAGGGCGCGACGAAGCGCGTCGCGCTCGTCGAACGAGGGCCCGACGGCGGACTCCTCGAGGGGCAGCGGCCTTGCCGTCTCGCGTGTGAAGAGCCCGCTCGCGACACGACGCCTTCGCAGCCGGTCGCGGCATTCGTTGACGACGATCCGGTCGAGCCAGGGTGCGGCCGCCTCCGGGTCACGCAGCCGTGGCCAGGACCGCTGCGCGCGAAGCATCGCTTCGTGCGTGGCTTCCTCGGCCTCGCCTCGGTCACCGAGCAGGACCGCAGCGAGCCGGTAGCAGGCGTCGAGGCGATCCTCGACGAGCTGCTCGAAGGCGGCGAAGGCCTGGCGACGGACCATCCTGGAATCGTGCGTCACGAAGCCTCCGAACACGGCCGACATCACGAGCATCCAGACGAAGTGCACCGATCGAAGGTTCGATCTTGCAGCCTCCCCGGGCGTGGTCAGGCCTCGACGATCGGCGCCTGTGCCCGTCGACCGAGCCGCTGCGGCGAGAGGAGCGCGGTCGAGGCGAGCATCACCGCGGCGACCCCGACCACGAGCCAGCCGGCGACGACGAAGCTGCCCGTCGCGTCGCGGACCGTGCCGAGGACCACCGGCGCGACCGCGGACAGCGTGTAGCCGACGAGCAGCATCAGGGCAGCCAGCGACGACGATTCGGCCGGGCTGCGCGCGACCTCCACCGGGAGCGTCAAGGTGATCGGGAAGAAGATGCCGATCCCGAAGTTCAGGGCGAAGACGGAGGCGTACGCCACGAGGGCGTTCGAGCCGGCGGACGGAGGCCCGTCCGCGCCGACGGCGATGCCGATGCTCCCGATGAGGGCGAACCCCGCCGCCATCGCGAGCTGCCGCTGGCGCGAGCGAATCCAGCGCGCCAGCAGTGGCACCGTCAGCGTCGTGAGGATCCCGAGCGCCGCGAAGAACGCGTTCAGAGTGGCGGCATCGCCCGTGGACCAGCCGCGCTCGATGTAGATGCTCGGCAACCAGGTGATCGCGGCATAGAACAGGGTCGACTGCAGCCCGAACGCCACGCCCAGGAGCCAGCCGCCCGACGAGTGGAACGGCAGCCGCGGCATGCGGGGCGCCACCCGGACGTGCCGATCACGCGGCGACAACAGCAACCAGCCGACGAGCGCGCCGAGGGTGATGATCGCCAGGGCGGCGAACGCGCCGCGCCAGCCGCCGAGTGCCGCGGCGAGCGGGACCGCCACGGCGGCCGCGGCCGACGAGCCGACGATGTAGCCCATCGCGTACGCGCCGGTGCCGAGCGTGGGCCGATGCGGGAGCGCGGTTCGTACCACCTGGGTGAACACGGGCCCGACCACGCCCATCCCGACGCCGATCCCGACCGTGAGGACGACGACCCACAGGGCGTCGGGCGCGAACGCCCGCAGCAACCCGAACCCCCCGGTCGCGACGATGCACGCGGCAACGGCGACCCGGGGCCCGATCGAGGCGGCGACCACGGGCCCGAGCGGCGCCAGGAACGCCATGCACAGGACGGGGATCGTCGACAGGAGGCCGGCGACGGCGTGGCTCATCCCGAGGTCCGACTGGATGTCCTTGAGCAGCGGCCCGACGACCAGGACCGGGATGCGGAACCCCAGGGCGGCCACGAACAGCGCGAGAACGACGGTCGTGACCCTGCGCGATTCCTCCGCGGCGGCGGTTGCGCCCGCCGGCTCAGCCACGCAGCCGGTCGCCGATCTGCGCCGCGGCAGCGCGGACGGCCTCTGCGATCGAGCCTTCCGACCCGGCGGCCGGGAAGCGGTACGTGGGGCCGTGGACGTGGACCGCGGCGGCGAGCTCACCGCGGGCGTCGGCCACGGGGGCCGCGACCGAGGTGATGCCGATCGCGAACTCGTCGCGCACCCAGGCGTGGCCGTCACGCCGGACGTCGCGCAGGCGCTCGAGCAGCGCCGGCGCGCTGGTCAGCGTGTTCGGTGTGTACTGCTCCAGCGGCTCGGCGAGGTAGCGGGCGAGCATCGGCGCCGGCAGCTGCGCCAGGAAGACCTGGCCGGAGGAGACCGCGTGCAGCGGGATCCGCGTGCCGGTCCAGTCGCGGACCTGTACCGGGTTGGGTGAGTCGACCTGGTCCACATAGTGGACCGTCCAGCCGTCACGGACGGACAGCCCGGCGGCTTCCCCGAGGTCCCTCGCGAGATCGACCAGAACTGGGCGCGCGGTGGCGACCATGCCCCGCGCGTCGCCAAGCCCGCTCGCCAGCGCGACCAGGTGCGGCCCGAGCCGGTAGCGCGTCTCGCCCGGGACCTGCTCGACGGCGCCCTCGGCCGCGAGCGCGGCGAGCAGGCGAGCGGCCGTCGATTTCGGGATGTGGGACCGCAGTCCGACGTCGGTGACGCCGAGCGGGCCATCCGCGAGGGCGCTGAGCACGGCAAAGGCTCGCCGAATGCTCTGCACGCCGTTGGTCGGGCTGGACATGGGGCCGTCTCCGGGGTAGTGTGGCGGCTCGGCGTTCCACTATACGGCATCGTTCCGAGATGTGGAACAACCTACCTGGGAGCTCCCACCAGCATGCCGGACGAGAACCAGGAATTCGATCTCAAGGCGCTGGCCGACGACGAGCTCGTCGAGCAGATGCACAACGACCTCTACGACGGCATGGCGCCGGAGATCGTCCAGGGCACGAACATCCTGCTCGAGCGCGGCTGGGGCCCGGACAAGGTCCTCAACGAGGCCCTCGTCGAGGGCATGCGCATCGTCGGCATCGACTTCCGCGACGGCATCCTGTTCGTCCCCGAGGTCCTGCTGGCCGCGAACGCGATGAAGGCCGGCATGGCCATCCTCCGCCCGCTGCTCGCCGAGACCGGCGCGAAGCCGATCGGCAAGGTCGTCATCGGCACCGTCAAGGGCGACATCCACGACATCGGCAAGAACCTGGTCGCCATGATGCTCGAGGGCGCCGGGTTCGAGGTCTACGACCAGGGCATCAACACCGATGCGGACAAGTTCATCGCCGCGCTCGAGGAGCACAAGCCGGACATCCTCGGGATGTCCGCGCTGCTCACGACCACGATGCCGTACATGAAGGTCGTCGTCTCCGAGCTCGTGAAGCGCGGCATCCGTGACGACTACATCGTGCTCGTCGGCGGTGCGCCGCTGAACGAGGAGTTCGGCAAGGCGGTCGGCGCCGACGCGTACTGCCGCGACGCAGCGGTGGCGGTCGAGACGGCCGTCTCGCTGGTCGAGGACCGCCGGAACCGTGCCGCCTGAGGCGAGTTCCACGATGCGGAACAACGGACCGAAGCGGCCGCTGGTCATCGGCTGTGGGGCACTCGCTCCGGAGCTCGTCGAGCTGACCCGCCGCGCCGGCCTTCCAGCGATGGACCTGACCTGCCTGCCCGCCTCGCTGCACAACAGGCCGGAGCGGATCCCGGGGGCCGTCGCGGCGCGCATCCGCCGCGCCCGCCGCGATGGCTACGACCGGATCTTTGTCGCCTACGCGGACTGCGGCACCGGCGGCCTCCTCGACAACGTTCTCGAACGCGAGGGGGTCGCTCGCCTCGAGGGCGCCCACTGCTACGAGGTCTACGCGGGCCGCGCGGCGTTCGCGACGCTCCACGACGACGAGCCCGGGACCTTCTACCTGACCGACTTCCTGGTGCGGAACTTCGAGCGGCTGGTCGTCCGCGGCCTCGGCCTCGACCGGCACCCGGAGCTCCTGCCGGTCTATTTCGGCAACTACCGGCGCCTCGTCTACCTGGCCCAGCAGGACGATCCCGAGCTGACGACGCGCGCCCTCGCCGCCGCAGACCAGCTCGGCCTCGCCTTCGAGCGCCGGCTCGTCGGCCTCGGCGAGCTCGCCACGTCGGTCCGCCAATTCGCGCAGGCCGCCGCGAGCCTGGGCAAGCGCGGCCAAATCGCAGCAGTCCGTGCATCAGATGCGCAACGCAGACGGCCGATGGCCGCGCCCTCCGCCGATCGCGTGCGAATCGGGCATCAGACGACGGATTCGAGCCAGTCTGGGTCGCCGCCCGCCCGATTCGTGCATCCAACGAAGGTCTTGAGCACAGGTGGGCAGAAGTCGGTCCGACATGCGCATCACATGCACGGTGACCTCCCAGGGGTCCATCCGACGAACGATGCGAGCGCCGACGAGGCCTGGGTCGCCTGATGGCCACGCTGATCACGATCTGGTGGCGCGACATCCCGATGCAGGTCATCGCCCGCGAGGGCCGGACGACCGTGAAGCGCGTGCTCGACAAGCGCTTCCAGATCGCCGTCGACAAGGCGGCGATGAAGTCGGGCAAGAAGGCGTACGGCGACTACATCGAGGAGATGCGTCGCGCGGAGCGGCCGTGCGGCGCCGACCTCGAGGCAGAGGCCGACGGCGAGGCGGCCCGCCTGGACGCCGCCTACACGAAGGAGGTCCTCCGAGGCCTCGTCGCGAGCGGCGGTGAGGGAGCCCGGCTGTGACCCGCGCGGGAACGCACAGGTTCGTCGGCTCGCTGACGCACACCGTCGTGAGCTCGGCGAGTCGCGAGGTCGTCATCGGCTTCGACCGGCCGTTCACGATCATCGGCGAGCGCATCAACCCGACCGGCCGGAAGCTCCTCGCCGAGGAGATGAAGGCCGGCGACTTCAGCCGGGTCGAGCGCGACGCGATCGCCCAGGTCGAGGCGGGCGCCCACATGCTCGACGTGAACGCGGGCATCCCGCTCGCCGACGAGCCGGCGATCCTGGCCAGGACGATCCAGCTCGTGCAGTCGCTCGTCGACGTGCCGCTGTCGATCGACTCATCGATCGTCGAGGCGCTCGAGGCGGGCCTCGCCGTCTACCAGGGCAAGCCGCTCGTGAACTCCGTCACCGGCGAGGAGGAGCGCCTCGAGCGCGTCCTGCCCCTGATCCGGAAGTACGGCGCGGCGGTCGTCGCGATCTCGAACGACGACACCGGCATCTCCGAGGACCCGGACGTGCGATTCGAGGTGGCCCGAAGGATCGTCGAGCGGGCGGCGGACCACGGCATCCCGCGCGAGGACATCATCGTCGACCCACTCGTCATGCCCATCGGGGCGATGCGGACCGCCGGGCAGCAGGTCTTCCGGCTGGTGCGGCGCCTCCGCGAGGAGCTCGGCGTCAACACGACCTGTGGCGCCTCGAACGTGAGCTTCGGCATGCCCGACCGCGAGCGGATCAACGCCGCGTTCCTGCCGATGGCCATCGCCAGCGGCCTGACCTCCGCGATCACGAACCCGCTCGCCGCGGAGGTCAAGGGCGCGATCATGGCCGCCGACGTCCTGATGGGTAACGACCAGGACGCGACGCGCTGGATCCGGGCGCATCGGGAGGCCGCCGCGGTCCCGGCGGTCGCCGCACGAGCAGCGACTTCCATGCGAACGCCCGCGGCCGGCACGCCCGCTTCGTCTGGAGCCTCCGGCACCCCCGGCACGCCCGCGACCCTCAGCGTCATCGAAGGCGGTGGCCAGCCCGGCGACCGGCTCGCCGGCAGCCGGCCCAGGATCAATCGCCGCGCGCTCGCCGCAGCGGCCGCCATGCGCGACGCCGCAGGTCGAGGCAGCGGCACCGGCGCATGAGCGGCGCCGGAAGCGCCCAGGTCATCTTCACGCCGTCGGGGCGGCGCGGGCGGTTCGAGCCCGGGGTCACGGTCCTCGACGCGGCGCGCTCCCTCGGCGTCGACCTCGATTCGGTCTGTGGCGGCCGCGGGCTGTGCGGCCGCTGCCAGGTCGTCCCCGCGGAGGGGAGCTTCCCGAAGCACGGCATCGAGTCGAGCGATGGGCACCTGACCCCGCGCGGGGCGAGCGAGGAGGAGTACGACCGGCTCCGCGGCCTCGCGCCCGGCCGGCGGCTCGGCTGCTTCGCGCACATCCAGGGCGACGTCCTCGTGGATGTCCCGCCGGAGAGCCAGGTCCATCGCCAGGTCGTTCGCAAGGGCGTGCCGGTGCGCGCCTTCGTCATCGACCCGGTCGTCCGGCTCTACGAGGTCGAGGTCGAGCGACCCGAGCTGGCGAAGCCGGGCGGCGACCTCGCGCGCCTCGTGGCCGCGCTCGAGCGGGAGTGGGGGCTCAAGGACCTCGAGACGGACCTCGGCGTGATCCGCGACCTGCAACCCGCGCTGGAGAGCGGCGGCTACCGGGTCACGGTTGCCGTGCACGACGGCCACGCGATCACGGCCATCTGGCCGGGGCTCCACGATCGCGCGCTCGGGATCGCGCTCGACATCGGCTCGACGACGATCGCCGGGCACCTCGCGGATCTCGCCAACGGCGAGGTCCTCGCCTCGGACGGCGTGATGAACCCGCAGATCCGATTCGGCGAGGACCTCATGAGCCGCGTCTCGTACGTGATGCTCCACGACGGCGGGGCCGTGGAGATGACGCGGGTCGTGCGGGAGGCGATCGGCAGCCTGGTCACCGGCCTCGCGGCACACGCCGGGATCGATGTCGAGGAGGTCCTCGAGATCACCATCGTCGGCAATCCGATCATGCATCACCTCTTCCTCGGCATCGATCCGACGCCGCTCGGCTCGGCGCCCTTCGCATTGGCCACGGATCGAGCGGTCCGCGCGCGGGCACGCGACCTGGAGCTGCCGAGCCACGAGGGCGCGCGCGTCTACGTGCTGCCGTGCATCGCGGGCCACGTCGGCGCCGACGCGGCCGGGGCGATCCTGGCCGAGACGCCGTACGACGCGGACGAGATCACGCTCCTCATCGACGTGGGCACGAACGCGGAGATCGTCCTCGGCTCGCGAGATCGGCTGCTCGCGGCCTCCTCGCCGACCGGGCCCGCCTTCGAGGGCGCCCAGATCTCGGGCGGCCAGCGGGCCGCGCCGGGCGCGATCGAACGGGTCCGCATCGACAGGGAGACGCTCGAGCCTCGCTTCCGGGTCATCGGCTCGGCGCGCTGGTCGGACGAGACCGGGTTCGCGGCCTCGATCCGCCGGACCGGCGTGACCGGCATCTGCGGCTCCGGGATCGTCGAGGTCATCGCCGAGCTGTTCCTCGCCGGCGTCATCACCGCCGACGGCACCATCGACGGCAGCCTCGCCGCCCGCACGCCCCGCATCGTCCCGGACGGCCGCACCTTCAGCTACGTGCTCAGCGAGGGCGGCCCGGGGGCGCCGCTCGGCGAGGGTGAGGTCGGGCCCGCGTCGCCGCGGCTGTTGATCACCCAGAACGACGTCCGCGCGATCCAGCTCGCCAAGGCCGCGCTCTACGCCGGGGCGCGGCTGCTGATGGACCACCTCGAGGTGGACGCGGTCGATCGCGTCAAGCTGGCCGGCGCCTTCGGCAGCCAGATCGACCCGCTCTACGCACTGGTCCTCGGCCTCGTCCCCGACGCCCCCGTGGACCACGTCGCCGCGGCCGGCAACGCGGCGGGCACGGGGGCGCTCATCGCGTTGCTCTCCGCCGAGGCTCGGCGCGAGATCGAGCGGGTCGTCCGGACGGTCGAGAAGATCGAGACCGCGGTCGAGCCCCGATTCCAGGAGCACTTCGTCGAGGCGATGGCGATCCCGCACGCGTCGGCCCCGCCCGTGCACCTCGCTGCCGCGGTGAAGCTGCCAAACCCCGCTCCCCGGGCCGGGGCCCAGCGCGGCATGCGACGCGAACGCTCGAAGCGCCCTGTCCGAGCATGATTCGATCGATGCGAGACGGAGCCCCGGTGACGGGAGCCGCGCGATGACCGACACGCTGCCCGAGCGCCGGGGCAGGCCGGGTGGCGGCCGCGACGCGCGAATCGCCGCGCGCCAGGCGGCGGCGCACGCGGCCGGCGCGCCATTCCTGACCCGCGCCCTCAAGCCGTTCGAGGTGCTCGACGAGGAGGGCCTCACGCTCATCGAGCGCAACGCCGACACGATCCTCGAAGAGGTCGGGATCATCTTCCGCGGCGATCCGGAAGCCCTGAAGATGCTCAAGGACGCCGGCGCGGACGTCGAGGGCGAGCTCGTCAAGTTCCCGCGGGGCATGTGCCGCCAGATCGTCCAGGCGAGCGCGCCGCGGACCTACACCCAGTACGCGCGCAACCCGGCACGGAGCGTCCAGATCGGGGATCCCTATACGGTCCTCGCCCCGAACTACGGCAGCCCGTTCGTGCGCGACCTCGACAACGGCCGCCGCTACGGCACCCTCGAGGACTTCCGGAACTTCGTGAAGCTCGCGTACATGACGCCGAACCTGCACCACTCGGGCGGGACCGTCTGCGAGCCCGTCGACGTGCCGGTCAACAAGCGCCACCTCGACATGGTCTACGCGCACATCCGCTGGAGCGACAAGCCGTTCATGGGCTCGGTCACGCATCCGGACCGGGCCAAGGATTCAGTCGAGCTGGCGAGGATCGCCTTCGCCGACCAGGGCGCGGACTACCTCGACACCCACACCGTCATCACCAGCCTCATCAACGCGAACTCGCCGCTCGTGTGGGACGCGACGATGCTCGGCGCGGCGCGGGTCTACGCGGAGGCGAACCAGGCGACGCTCATCACGCCGTTCATCCTCGCCGGGGCGATGTCGCCGGTGACGGTCGCGGGCACCTGTGCCCAGACGCTCGCCGAGGCGCTCGCGGGCATGGCCTTCGTCCAGCTGGTGCGGCCCGGCGCCCCGGTGATCCTCGGGTCGTTCGCGTCCTCGATCTCGATGCAGTCGGGCGCGCCGACCTTCGGCACACCCGAGCCGGCGCTGGTCCTGTACGTCATGGCCGCGCTTGCGCGGCGGCTCGGCGTGCCGTTCCGTTCCGGCGGCAACCTGTGCGCGAGCAAGGTCGCCGACGCCCAGTCGGCGTACGAGTCGGCCGCGACCTTCCAGCCGACGATCCTCGCCGGCGTCAACTTCGTCCTCCACGCCGCCGGCTGGCTCGAGGGCGGGCTCTCGATCGGCTACGAGAAGTTCATCCTCGACCTCGACCAGTGCGGCATGGCCGGCGTGTTCGTCGGCGGCGTCGACCTGTCGGAGAACGGCCAGGCGCTCGATGCCATCCGCGAGAACGGGCCGGGCATGCACTTCCTCGGCAACTCGCACACCCTCGCCAACTTCGAGACCGCGTTCTACCGGTCCGCGACCGCCGACAACAACTCGTTCGAGCAGTGGCTCGAGGACGGGGCGCTCGACTCGCCGCAGCGGGCGAACAAGATCTGGAAGCGGATGCTCGCGGAGTACGAGGCGCCGCCGATCGACCCCGGCATCGACGAGGCGCTGAACGAGTACATCGTCCGGCGCAAGGCGAGCTTCCCGGACTCGGACGTCTAGGCGGCCGGTCGATGGCCGTCGCCAGGGGCGTCGAACGCTCCGCAGCGGAGTCCGCCGCGCTCGCGCGCGTTCTCGCCGACCCGACGTTCGAGCTGATCCCGCTCAAGAACGTCCACGACCAGGCCGCCGCGATCCCGCGCGGGCGCACGATCTCCGTGACCGCCTCGCCGGGCAAGACGATCGAGACGACGGTCGAGCTGGCGATCGAGCTCGAGGCCGCCGGCCTCCGCGCGATTCCGCACCTCTCGGCCCGGATGATCCGCGACCGCGCGCATCTCGCCGCGATCCTTGACCGCCTCGAGGAGGCACGTATCGACCGCGCCTTCGTCGTCGGCGGCGATGCCGACGAGCCGGGCGACTTCCTCGACGGCCTGTCGCTGTTGCGGGCGATGGCGGAGCTCGGCCGGCTGCCGAAGGAGCTCGGCTGCCCGTGCTACCCGCAGGGCCACCCGGACATCCCGGACGAGGCGCTCGCCCAGGCCCTGCGCGACAAGGCGCCCTACGTCCAGTACATGACCACCCAGCTCTGCTTCGACCCGAAGGCGATCTCGTCGTTCATCGCCGCTCGCCGCGCCGAGGGCAACACGCTCGGGGTCAAGCTGGGCATCCCCGGCGTCGCCGAGATCCCGAAGCTGCTGTCGATCAGCGCCCGGATCGGGGTCAAGGACGCCTCGAAGTTCGTCCTGCGGAACGCCCGGTTCGTGGGCGCGCTCCTGCGGTCCGGCGGGATCTACCGCCCGACCGACCTCATGCGCAAGCTCGCGCCGGTCATCGCCGATCTGGCTGCGGACGTGATGGGGCTGCACGTGTACACGTTCAACAACGTGCCCGCCACCGAAGACTGGCGGCGCGAGGCGGAGGCGACGGCACGCGGCTGAAGGCCTGGGCCTCTGCCGGGGCCGCGGTGCCCGGCTGCACCTGGCCCGAAGGTCGGGCGCGCCTTGCAACGCATTTCTCACGCCGCTCCGCGCTGCACCGCGGCACACTGGGACCGATCCGATCCGGGGGGAAAGGAGCCGCCCAATGGCCCGTCCATCACGCCGGAAGCTCCGCTCGCTGGCAACGCTGCTGGCGACGCTTGCGCTCATCACCTTCTCGCTCGGCGCCGCCAACGCCCACACCGGGGCGAGCGTAGACAGCGCGCCGCTCGCGGGCACCACGAACCTGGACGCCCTCGACACCGACAACGACGTCGAGGAAGCCGACGACACCGAAGGGGTGGATGAGGCTGACGACGACGCGGATGTCGACGAGGACGACGTCGACGAAGGCGACCAGGGCGAGGACGCCGACGAGGACGATCAGGGCGAGAACGAGGATGTCGACGCCGACGAGAACCAAGGCGACGAGGACGCCGATGAGGACGACGGCGACGAGGGCGCGGATGAGGACGACGGCGACGACCAGGACGATGCCGACGATGCCGACGATACCGGTGGCGGCGACGAGTCCGACGACGACGGCGGCGAGGACGACGACTAGATCCTGAGCGCGCCCCCGCGATCGGGGCTCCGTCCCCCGCAACCTTGACGGGTCGCATCGCGAAACTTCGTCGACGACCCCCTCGGCGCGCCCCATAATCACCTCGGGGATTCGACCGGCCGTCGGGCGCTCTGTCGCCAGTCACGGACGCCGGTCCTGGGGATGGAGCGATCCTGGGATGGGCACGCGCCAATCGCGCCTGGTTCACGCACGCCTGGCGGCGCTCGTCGTCGCCGCGGCGACAGCATCGACGTTCGGGCTGTTCGGCACGCCTCCGGTCATCGCCGCGGATCCGATCCCCAGCTGCCAGCCGGGCCTCTTCGATGACGCGGCACCGCCGCCGAGCGGGGAGTGCGCAGGCGGCTCGACGCAGGCGCCGTCCGCCGCGGTGGTGGCGAACGGATTCCAGGAGACGACGGCCTTCTCCGGACTCACCAACCCGACGATCGTTCGCTTCGCGGCAGACGGCCGCGTCTTCGTCGCAGAGAAGAGCGGCGTCATCAAGGTCTTCGACAACCTGACCGACACGACGCCGACCGCCTTCACGGTCCTCACGACGAACGTGCACAACTTCTGGGACCGAGGCCTCCTCGGGCTCGCCCTCGACCCGTTCATCGCCGACGGCTCGGGCGGCAATGGGTCCTGGGTCTACGTCCTGTATGCGTTCGACCACATCCTCGGTTCGGGCACGAACCCCCCGCGCTGGGGCGACACATGCCCCACCCCACCCGGCGCGACCTCGGACGGCTGCGTCGTCAGCGCGCGGCTGTCGCGCTTCGCCGTCAGTGGCTCGTCGATCGTCGGATCGGAGCAGGTGCTCATCGAGGACTGGTGCCAGCAGTTCCCGAGCCATTCCATCGGCAACCTCGCGTTCGGGCCCGACGGTGCGCTGTACCTGAGCGCCGGTGACGGCGCGAGCTTCAACGCCGTGGACTACGGGCAGTTCGGCGGGACGAGCTCCCCGATCGTCACCGTCAAGAACCCCTGCGGCGACCCGCCGGGCGGGGCGATGGCGCCGCCGTCGGCCGAGGGTGGCGCACTGCGCAGCCAGGACCTCATCGGCGCGGCGGTCTCAGCCGCCTATCGCACGACGATCCTGGGCGACTCGCCCCTCGCCTACTGGCGCCTCGGGGAGGCCTCCGGCACCACCGCGATCGACGAGCTCGGCCTCCACAACGGGACCTACGTGAACACCCCGACGCTCGGCGTCGCCGGTGCCGTCGGCGACGGGAACCCGGCGGTCCGCTTCGACCCCGCCCAGGTCGAGTACGCCGCGGCGAATGGCTACTCGACGATGCCGAGCGGCCCCGTCTCGCTGGAGGCGTGGTTCAAGTGGGACGGCGTGACCTGGCCGGCGTCGAGCGTCGCGGGTGGCACCTCGATCGCGGGCTGGTTCGACCGCTCCGGCGTGGCCGCATTCCGCTTCTTCGTGACCGGCAACCAGGCCTTGAACAGGATCAACCTTCGGGTCGGCTTCGAGACCGGCAATGCGAACTGGGACTGGGTCGCGCCCGACACCGCGTGGCATCACCTCGTCGGGACCAACGACGGCAGCTCCGCGCGCCTGTACTTCGACGGCACCCTGGTCGCCGGACCGAGCCCGGCCCCGTACGCCGGCGGAGCCTCGGCGCATCCGTTCTGGATCGGCGCCGGCGACGACTCCGGCTTCGCCGACGACACGTGGCCCGGCAGCATCGACGAGGTCGCCGTCTACGGCTCGGCGCTCACGGCGACGCAGGTCTCGAACCACAAGGCCGCGGCGGTCGGGTCGGGCCAGGGCGATCCAACCGGACTCGACGGTGCCATCCTTCGCCTCGACCCGACGACCGGTGCCGGCATGCCCGGCAACCCCTTCGCCGCCAGCTCGGACGCGAATGCCCGCCGGATCATCGCCTACGGGGTGCGCAACCCGTTCCGGTTCACGTTCCGGCCCGGGACGAACGAGCTCTGGCTCGGCGACGTCGGCTGGAACACGTGGGAGGAGATCAACCGGATCCCGAACGCCACAGACGCGACGGCCGACAACTTCGGCTGGCCGTGCTACGAGGGCGTCGGGAGGCAGGGCTCGTACGACGGCGCGAATCTGACCATCTGCGAGAACCTCTACTTGCAGGGCACGGGGGCCGTGGTGGCGCCGTACTACACGTACAACCACGCGGCCAAGGTCTCGACGGAGGCCTGTCCGACCGGCAGCTCATCGGTCACCGGGATCGCCTTCTACCCGGAGACTGGCTCGTTCCCTGCCGCCTACCGCGGCGGGCTCTTCTTCGCCGACCACAGCCGGAACTGCATCTGGTTCATGCCCCGCGGCACGAACGGCCAGCCGGACCCGGCCGTTCGCCAGGTGTTCATCGACGGCGCGGCGAACCCCGTCGATCTCGAAATCGGGCCGAACGGGGACCTTTACTACGTCGACTTCGATGCCGGCACGATCCGCCGCGTCGCGCCGACGGGCGGCAACGCGCCCCCGGTCGCCGCCATCCAGGCCGTCCCCCAGAGCGGTCCGCCGCCGCTCACCGTGCAGTTCAGCGGGGCAGGCTCGTCCGACCCGGAGGGCTCGGCCCTCACCTACGCGTGGGACCTCGACGGCGACGGCGCCTACGACGACGCCACCGGCGTGACGACGGAGTGGACGTACACCACGCCGGGCGACGTGGTCGTCGGCCTCCGCGTGACCGACACGGCCCAGCTGAGCGGGACCGCGACGAAGACCATCAGCGTCGCCAACGGCCCGCCGGCGCCGGTCATCGACACCCCCGCCGCCGGCACCACGTGGAAGGTCGGCGACCCGATCTCGTTCAGCGGCTCCGCGACGGATCCGGAGGATGGGACCCTGCCGGCGAGCGCGTTGAGCTGGAGCCTCGTCCTCCAGCACTGTCCCTCGAACTGCCACACGCACACGATCCAGACCTGGCCCGGCGTTGCCTCCGGCTCCTTCACCACGCCCGACCACGAGTACCCGTCCTGGCTGGAGCTGACGCTGACGGCCACCGACAGCCGCGGCACGACGGCCTCGGTCACGCGACGCCTCGACCCGCAGACCGTCGTCCTGACCTTCCAGTCGGCGCCGACCGGGCTGTCGCTCGTCGTCGGTCCGACGACATCGACGACCCAGTTCACGAGGACCGTGATCGTCGGGTCGGCGAACTCGATCACGGCCCCGTCGCCGCAGGTCCTGAACGGGGTCACGTGGACGTTCTCCTCATGGTCGGACGGCCTCGCGGCGACGCACGTGATCACCGCGCCGGCCACGGCCACGACCTACAGCGCGACCTACGCCACGACCTCGATCTCGTTCGTGACGATCGCCGACGCCGAGATTCGCTGGAACAAGACGACCAAGAACTTCGGGACGACCACGGACCTCAGCGTTCGCAGCGGCCAGTTCCGCTCCTACCTGAAGTTCACGGTCACGGGCCTGTCCGGCGCGCCGACGGTCGCGCGCCTCCGCGTGTTCGTCACCGACCCCGGCACGAACGGCGGCTCCGTGTTCCTGGTCGGGAACGGCTGGACCGAGACCGGGATCACGTGGAGCAATGCGCCCCCGATCTCGGGGTCCGCGCTGTCCACGGTCGGGACCGCGACCACCGGGACCTGGGTCGAGTTCGACGTCCGCTCGGTCATCACCGGCAACGGCACGTACAGCTTCGCGATCAGCGGTGGCAACACCGACGCCGTGCGCTACGCCAGCCGCGAGTCGGCCAACGATCCGGTGCTCGTCCTGACGCCTTGATCGGGCCCCGCGGCGCGCCGTAGGGATCCATCGACGGGTCCGGTCCGCCACTGCCAAGATTGGACACCTCCATGGCCCTGCCGACCGGTCCCGCCGTCACGTTCCTGTTCACGGACATCGAGGGCTCGACGCGCCTCGAGCGCAGCGTCGGATCGGCGCCGTGGGTAGAGGTCGTCGCCCGCCATGACCAATTGCTCCGCGAGGCGATCGAGTCGAACGGCGGCGAGGTCGTCAAGACCGAGGGCGACGCCTTCTTCGCGGCCTTCGCGCAGCCCGACGGCGCCGTCCGCGCCGCGATCGCGGCCCAGCGCGCCGTCACCGACTCGAGCTGGCCGGAGGGCTGCCTCCTGCGCCTCCGCATGGGCCTGCACACCGGCGAGGGCCGGATCCGTGGCGGCCGCGCGGAGGGCGACCCCGAGGACTACGTCGGCATCGACGTGAACTACGCCGCGCGGATCGCCGCCGCCGGGAACGGCGGCCAGATCGTGCTGTCGCAGGCGCTGGTCGACGCGATCGGCGGCGACGCGGCAGGCCTCGACGGCAACGGCGCGAGCGCCGCGGACATCGCGCTCGCGGACGAGGGCCTGCGGGCCGTCAAGGACTTCGAAGATCCGCTGCGCCTCCACCGCCTCGTGGTTCCGGGCGCCGCTGACGACGACCGGCCCCTGCGGACGCTCACCGCGCCGTCGAACCTGCCGGCGGACGTCACCGAGCTCGTCGGCCGCCAGGCCGATCTCGAGCGGCTCCGGACCGAGCTCGAGCAGACCCGCGTCCTGACCCTCACCGGTCCCGGCGGCAGCGGCAAGACCCGCCTCGCGCTCGGGCTCGGACGGGAGGTCCTCGATCGATTTCCGCATGGCGTGTGGTTCGTCGACCTCGCCGGGCTGACCCAGCCGCACCTCGTCGAGACCACGATCGCCGCGGCCCTGTCCGTCCGCGAGAGCGCCGAGAAGCCCATCGGCGAGGTCCTCCACGAGCACCTCCGCGAGCGGACGATGCTGCTGCTCCTCGACAACCTGGAGCAGCTGCTGCCGCCGGCGGCACAGGCCGTCGCGCTCCTCGTCCGCGTCGCGCCGAAGCTGTGCGTGATCGTCACGAGCCGTGAGCTGCTGCGGATCGCCGGCGAGCGCGGCTACGCGGTCCCGCCGCTCGACGTCGCGGCGGGCGTGGAGCTGTTCGAGAGTCGAGCGAGGGCGATCCGGCCGGACATCGAGCTCAGCGGCGACAGTCGCGTCGCCGTCCGGACGATCTGCGAGCGCCTGGGCGGCATCCCGCTCGCGATCGAGCTGGCCGCCGCCCGCGTCCGCCTCATGAGCCCGGCCCTGATCCTCGAGCGCCTCGTGGGCAGCCTGGACCTGGCCGGGTCGTCACGCGACGTGCCCGAGCGGCAGCGAACGCTCCGCGGCGCGATCGCGTGGAGCCACGACCTCCTCAGTGAGCCGGAGCGGCGGCTCTTCCGCCGCCTCGCCGTGTTCGCCGGCGGCTGGACCGCCGAGGCGGCGATCCGGGTCGCCGATCCCGATGGCGACCTCGGCGTCGACGTCATCGAGGGGATGGACTCGCTCGCCGACAAGAGCCTGATCCGCATCGAGCCGGCGGAATCCGGCGGCGAACCCCGGTTCGACTTCCACCCCTTCCTGCGCGAGTACGCCCTCGAGCGACTCGACGAGAGCAGGGAGGGCGAGGCGACGCTCGAACGGCACGCCCTGGCGATGGTCGACATGCTCGGCGAGATCGGCGGCCGGATCCTCGGGCTCAAGGGCATCGACGCGATCAGGCGCCTCGACGCCGAGATCTACAACCTGCGCGCGGCCTGCGACTTCGGGCTCCAGCGCGACATCGACGCGATCCCGCTGCGCATCATGGCGGCGACCTGGCGCTGGTTCCAACAGCGTGGCTTCCTCCGGGAGGCCCGCGGCATCCTCCAGCCGCTCCTCGCCCACGACGGCCTCGAGCCCCGCGTCCGGATCGGCGCCCTGGCCGCCGAGGGTGGGCTCGCCTACTGGATGAACGACCTCGACGCCTGCGGCAATGCCTACCGCGAGCGCGTCGTCCTCGCCGAGGCGACGGGGGATCCGCTGCTCATCGCGGATGCGCACTATGACGTCGGCTTCCTGTCCGTCATCGCCCAGGACCCGAAGGGCGTGCTGGAGCACGAACAGCTCGCCCTCGACATCTACGAACGGATCGGCAATGACACCGGCGCGATGTGGGCGCGGCAGGCGCTCGGGCTCGCGAACTTCCTGGCCGGCGACTATGCCCAGGCGCGCGACGTCGAGGTCAAGAACCAGGAGGAGTTCCGGCGCAAGGGCTCGCCGTTCCAGGTCGCCGACTCGATGACCTTCCTCGCCGGCGTGAACTACCGGCTCGGCGAGCCCGATGTCTCGTGGCGCTCCATGCTCGGCGCCCTCGACTTCTTCGCCGAGCACGACAACGCGAGCGGCCTCGCTCGCGTCCTGGGCATGGCCGCGATCCTCCTCCTGGACCACGGCGACGTCGAGCTCGGCGCGCGGGTGACCGGCGCCACCTACGAGCTGTCGCGCCAGAAGGGCGTGATGGTCGCGCCGGTCACGGTGCTGCACCTGCCGGACCCACGCCAGACCGCTGTCGAACGGCTGGGCCAGGAGCGCGCGACCGCGCTCATGGACGACGGCGCGATGACACCCATCGACGACATCGTCGAGAAGGTCAAGTCGGCGGCCGTACGGCAGGGATCGGCCACCGCGCCCATCGCCTGACGCGTCGAGTCCCATCCGGAGGCGTGACGTCGCCATCCGGTAGCTGCATCGGCGTCGACATCGAGTCCGACGTTAAACCCTTGACATTCGGGTCTGCGCGAGCGCCTACTCACGGGAGCGGCCGGCAAGTGTTGCGCGGCTCGGGTGGGAGCAGAAGATGCGCGCTTTCAGGCCCATGCTCTCGTTGGTACTGGCAATCGGGGCGACCCTCGGGCTCGGTCCTGGTTCAGCCTACGCATTCACAGACGACAATTACATCGGCCGCTACGCCTCCGAGCAAAACACGTATCACAAGGCTGATGGCACGTTATGGATTACGTGTGTTGCGGCGAGCGCTCTGACAACGATTAATTACATCAACCTCAACGACGTATCCAAAGCGACGATCAAAGCTTGGTTTGACGAAGGGATGTACTACAACAAGAAGGTTTACGCAGATGGCAGGGACTTCGGGCTGGATCCCCGAGCCTGGGCGAGACTCCTTTTTGTTCACAGTCCTGCTGGCTACACTTTCAACGACTATCCTGCGAAGCTATCCCCGACTTGGTCTCAGGCGAAAAGCAACGCCTACATGGTCGACATGATTCGGACCTCCGGCATCCCAGCTGGCGCACTGGTTGCACATGGGACCCATGCCTTCGACGTGATTGGGTATCAAGCGTCGAGCAACCCAGCGAATGGTCCCTACACGCTGAAAGGCTTCTACGTCATCGACCCTTGGTACAACGGCTCGAGTTGGTCGGCATACGGAGCCACCTACGATCTCGCGCCGAATACATATCGAACAATCTCGGATTGGAACTCACACTACTTTCTCACGTACACCGTCGAGGACACATCGCCGGCCACTTGGCACAACGAGTACGTGGTCATCCTGCGCTCGAGCAGCGGCTTGGTCACTGACTACCCCACTGCCCCGTGGAGCGATTCGCATGGTGGCAGCGCCCTCGCGTTTCAAGAGAGCGCGGAACCGGCATATTCCGCGAACCACCTCAATGAGGCCGTCGTCGATGGCATGACCCGCAATGGACTGCTCAACAACGAGAAAGGTCTCGGCGTTCGGATAACCAACCCAAGCGTTGGCGCGAAAGTCTTCGTTTCGAGCGCCATTGCTGACTACCCTTCGTACTACTTGGTCGAGGTTCGTGACCGGGGCAAGACTGTTGCGCTCGCAATGGTGAATGTCGAAGGCGACGGCTTGCACTTCGCGGCCGCTGTTGCGACCGGCCCGACGTTCAGGCTGCCGAATGTCGACGGGGCGCGGGCCGCATTTAGGTCGCATCGCTTCGGCGCGGTATCCGAGCGCCTCGTGTGGGGATGGTCGGATGAATCCATGTCACCCTTTGCGCCCATCTGGGAAGGCGAGGCAGCAGACCGCACGAAGCTATTCCTCGGCCCGCGTGGCGAAGCGACCTCGAGCCTCCACTTGCGGCACGGGAGTCCGTAGCCTTGGCGGGGCTGAGATCCGGGAGTCAGTCACGCCGTAAATGGTCTCGACCGAGTGAGGTCCTTCGAGCAGAGGACGACCCTACCGGCGCCTTGGGTTTGACGGGGTAGTAGATGGAGCAGGCCAGAGTTGCCGCCGTTGCACGCAGGATCCGTTTGGCTGGCTCTTAGGAAAGAGGGGTTCGCCCCGCGAGCTCGTCGAAACTCCACCCACCGAGGTTGATCGACCCGAGGTCCTGGAACCAACCATCCGGCAACTCAGCAAACCGGATGACAGGGCCATGGCCGTCGAAGCGGAAGATCTCGGTCCCGCCGGAGACGTCGAACGTGTCGAGCATCTCGGCCGGCGTGCCGCGGAGGATTGCATCCAGGAAACAACCCATGGCTTGGTCCCGATCTTGGTCGGCTCGACCGCAGAACGGGTATGGGGCTCGTTTCCGAACGCTCGCAGGTGCGCCGCTGACGACCGGGCGCATGACCGAAGGCGAAACGCTCGAGGTCGGTGTAGGCCAAAGAGCCGGAGGATCCGGAGCTGGTACCGCGGCGAGGCGATGATCGAAGTCCAGCATGACGCTGGTCGCGACGGCATCCACCCAGCCGGTCACCGTCACCGTGTTCAATTCATCCGCGCTACAGGGGGACGATGCGCACGTTTGCCGTTGCAGGTACAGCCGGTCAAAGGATGTGCCGCCGGCCGTGTGCAAGGCTCGGAGGCCAACGAGTAGTCCGTCATAGCACGACGCAAGCGTCTGTCCGGCGTTGATATCCAGCTGATCTGGGTCGGCATCGCAAATGAGCGTCGCACCTTCGTCCTCGAGACCGCCTTCCTTCAACTCCTCAAAGGAAAGGTAGGTCACCGGTGCAGGTGTCAACGTCGGGATTGGCGTGGGCGCCAGGGAAGGCGGAGCGGTAACGACCGGGCTTGGGTGCACCACGGGAGTGCTCGGAGAAGGGGAGGGCACGACGGGGCCACAGGACATGATCAAGATGCCCAGCCCCACGAGGCTTCCGCCGCTCCGAAGCGAGCTCGACAGCTGTGGCATCACAGGTCGGACGCCTTGTGCCGCCCAGATGTGGCGCGGCCCGCTAGCACTCCGCTGGCCTGAACCAAGTGATGGTGAAGGCCACAGTCGGCGAAGAGTCGAGGCCGGATGTCAGCTGGGCGGTGTTCAGGCTCGTGGCGTTCCGGTCGAACTGAACCGTGTAGTGGACGGTGTGGGTAACGCTGGTCGTTTCAGTGAAGTCCACAGTCCAATTGTTGCCGCTCGAGGAGAAGGTCTCCTGGAAGTCGTAGATCGATCCTTCCCTCCAGATCGAGACCCAACGGTCCAAGAGCCCGTTACCGTCGAGGTAGTAGCTGCCATTACTGAGCTGCCGGCCGTAATTGCCATCAAAAACGTCAAGGCGGCCGCTAACGGAGAGGGTCTGACCGCTACAGGCGGCATAGCTTGACGATGCTGTCGTCAACGACGTCTTCAAGCCGAATGTGCCGTGGTGCAAGACGTGATCGAAGCAGTCCGCGTACGGGCCGCTTAGGAACTTGAGGTCGTATCGAATTTGCATGCCGGCCTCGTCGCACTTCTGCAGCTGGAAGTGGTCCCAGCCAGCTTCGGGCAAACCGTGACCGTTGACGTTGTCGTGCCACGGCGGCGCTCCAGACAGGGTTTGCATCACCGAGTTTGCCTGCGAACAGGACGGCGCCGGCGGGTCCGACATTCCATCGGCGGATCCGTCGTCGCAATCGTCATTGAACCCGCCGATGTGGCCAATCTCATGGATGGCCATTCGCTCGGCATAGCGGCAGTTGTTAACCTGGGCCTCCTCGCAGAAGGACTGCCCTGCCTTGATCCAAATCTGCCATTTGCCTTGGCTTGCGTTTTCGATGTTGGCGCACCCCTGGAACGCCGAGCCACCGCATGCCGCCACGGAGCCGGAGGTCAACATCACTGTTGCCAACGTCGATTGCTGGTTGTTCGTGAAGCGCATGCTGTTCGAGTTGTTCGTGTCCGGGTCCGCCCAACCGACCTCGATCGCGCGGATAACGCCGGCCTTGGCCAAGGGGACGTTCACGAAGCCGGTCGTCGCGTATTCCGACGGCGGAGTGAACTTGAATCCGCCGCTGGCGTTCTGCCATGAAGGATTGCCATTGATAGGAGAATGGGCCGCGACTTGCGACGGAAGCAGGAGCGCTGCCAGCGCCGCCAGCGCCACTCCTGCCCGGATATGACTTCTCATGGCGCACCAATCGCGAATGCGTCCGCCGTAACGTTGAGGGACTGCGCGTCGAGAACGGCTGCGAACACTTTCCCGCCGCGTAGCTCCAGGGAAGGGCTGACGCCGACAGCAGGAAGTAAGACGAGGTGGTCCGCTGACGACAGGCTTGGAGCCAAATAGTGACTCGGTCCATCCGTATCCCGCAGCAGCTCGGTTGCCGTCCCGGACGTCACGTCTATCGCAACGATAACCAAGGCATCTTGGTAGCTGTACTGGACGATCACCCGAGCATCAAATGCTTGCACGGCGTAAACGAATGGCGCCTGGCTGTCTGAGTCCGGTTGCGCCAAGTTGACGTGCCAGCTTTCTGCACCGTCCTTGAAAGCCACCGCAATAAGGTCGCCTCCGTCTGGGCAGAGAATTGCCGCGCTATCGGAGGCTGCGCAGACATAGCCGCTCACAGTCCGAACCACGGACATGCTCGCCACATCGACGATGTCGGAACGACCAACGCGACCGTCGTCCAGGTACACCGGCGAGGCCAGGGTCGCGCCCGACGGGCTCACCGCGAATGGACCTCGGGTGCCTTGCCCAAGGGGTTCCTGTCCCGAAGACTTAACCGTCGGCTCAGGCGGAACAACGAGGATCGGCCCGCCCCCTGCGGCGACGTTTACTGCCCAAAGCCCGCCGCCCGGATAGATCGCGTTCTCGCCTGCTCCGGACTTGTCAACATCCCAACCACCCCAGAAGAGGTAGTCACCGGCGAACGCGCCGTACTCTACCCACAGAGCGGTCGTTGTTTCGAGAACGGCCTTTCCGGTCCGAACGTCCCAAACGCGGATCAGCGATGCGCGCTCACGAGCAAATTGCGGCCCGTTCGCAACAGTGGCGACAAGCCCATGAGCCGCGGCTATGGGCAACTCGCCTTTGGTGAACCGGATCCTCGCGGTCGTGCCGAGCTGCCCCGCTTGTGCAGGCGCGACATCCTGGGCGATCCAATAGAGCTCACGGAGCTCGTCGGGAACACCTGGCCGGTCGGTCACGGATGCCGTTACTTCGCGGTTAGGGCCAACCGGGTCATCGCTGCTAGCCACGCCTGTGGCGGCGGGTTGGTCGGTCGGTTGGTTCGTAGGAACGGCCGCCGCGTCGCTCGAGACTTTGACGATCTGCCGCGCGGCGACTAGCGACACGATCGCGAAGACACCCACGAGCAGACCAACTCGAGATACTGGCGGCCTCCGGTGCGACACATCCCGACGTGCGAGTGTCCCCCGGCGTTGCGCGCCCATCCTCCCCGGCCCTCCCTGACCCGAGTGAACACGCCGAGCCTATCGGTCTAAGAAGCTCGATGCAATGGCCACCAAGGTTGCATCGATGGTAGAAGCCGCCGCTTGTTTCCCGCTTATCTGACGGAGCAGCTGCCACCACATCGGGTGCGGTGTCACGAGGCCAGCCTTGACGCGTCGGCAATAGCCAAGCGATAACCCCGTCGCCTCGGTGATCGCCCGCGGCGCGACGCTAGACAGCTGGGGCAGTATCTCGCGCTGAAAGACGGACACATCGGTGGGCCACGAGTGGGTTCGTTGCCACGCGCGCGCCTCTGCGACATGTCACTCGCCCGCGCCGCGATCCGACGCTTCCCGTCCGCTGAGAGCTGAGTGCGCTTGCCCAGTGCCCGCCGCTGGGCGAGGCGCTCGGCGCCCTGGGCCGCAAACGCCGGGAGGTCGTCGGCAACCAACGCCTCGTGGCAGGCCGCGGAGCACGTTCGCCGCCCAGCCGGGGCCGGGCCGCCGCACCATGTGCACGATCTCGTCCGGTAGCCATCCTCGGGGCTCGGACGAGGCCCCTGCGGTCGGCCCTCGGCCCTCCGCCGGCCGCTGATCGGCGTCGGTGTCGCGCGGCCTCCCTCCGCCGCGAGCAGTGACGCTACCGTCTCGGCGACTCGGCCAACGGACTTGCGCCAGAGGGTCGTCGTCTCTGCTAGCTCCGCCGCGAGCCGGGCCGTCAGCCGGCACACGCCCTGTCGCGTTTCGTAGAGGTCGTTGAGCGCGAGCGATCGATCGGCCAGTAGAGTCAGTGCCCAGCGGTCCACGAGCGGGCGGACCGGCTCCATTAGGTCGGCCGCGAGCGAGTCGCGGCTGTCCAGGTCGGCGTGGAGCACGCCGAGGCCCGGGTACAGTCCGACGATGCGCGCGGCGAGGGAGGCTTCGCCCTCGAGCAGCGCATACAGGTGACGAAGTCGGCTTAGTAGCCACGGAACCACCGCGGCGGTACAATTAGCACCGCGGTGACAAACGTGGGAACAGGGGTCGGAGCGCCAAATGGCCCTGGCCGTGGGCGTTTTGCTCGCTGGTTCCGCTATCCCGCAGGATTCAGCCCCGGCGTGCTCGCCCGAGTCCTCGCGCTCTCCCGTTTGCGTTCTAGGCAGCTGGTAGTCGATCCGTTCGCGGGGGCAGCGACAGCGGGAGTTCCTCTCGTACTGGCCGGGTTGCGGTTTGTTGGGATCGAGGCACATCCGCTCGTTGCCGAGCTAGCGCATCTCAAATTTCAGGAGCCCCCACGCCTCCCGCTCCTCCGCGACGAAGCTATGGAGATCGCCGCAGCCGGTGGCGAATTTCCATCCGGTCAGGCGGCGCCGGTCGACGAGACTGACCTGGTCACGTCCTGCTTTGACGACGCGACGCTCAGGGCCTTAGTCGGAATGCGCGCGGCGGTCCGATTGGCCGACGCTTCCACCCACCTCTACCTGAAATGGGCACTGCTAGCGGCCCTCAGGGACTGCTCAAACAAGCAGGTGGGTTGGCCGCATCAGCGGCCAGGGCGAGCTCGGCTCCCCCTAGTTGCTGATCCCAAGCAGGCATTCTTGCGACGGGTTCAGTGGATGATCGAGGACCTGGAAAGTTGGCGTCCGGATGGGCGTGCGCGCGTCGATCGGGGGGACTCGAGGTTGGCGAGTAGCTGGAGCACTGCACTGCAGGGCGAGCTTGCAGCCTGCTGCATCACGTCTCCGCCTTACTTGAACAACTTTGACTACGGGGATGCTACGCGGCTTGAGTTGTACTTTTGGGGCGACGGTCGCTCGTGGTCGGACCTCCGCCAGCTCACGCACTCGGCGATGCTGGCTTCGTCAACCCAACAGACCACAAAGGGCGGGGCCGCGACCGACGCACGAGTCCTCGCTACACTTGCGCCACTCACGTCGGATCGCCTCGCGCCGCTCACCGCGCTCCTGTCAATCCAAAGGAGAGCAAGGAGGCGCGGCAAGGAATTCGACCAACTCGTGCCGATGTACTTTGCCGGGATGGCATCAGTTCTAGAACTGACCAAGCGCCACACGACGGAGGGTGGCTGTGTGACGCTCGTGCTGGGTGACTCTGCACCGTACGGTGTCCACATCGACACACCAGCGCTCGTCACAGGGCTCGCGATGGAGCTCGGTTTTAGCTATCAGCACACCGAAGTTCTCCGTCAAAGGGGCCTCCGCTGGGTCACGAATGGCGCACGACATAGCGTGCCGCTCTCTGAGTCGCTCGTGGTCTTGCGTGCGCCAGGCCCAACGCAAGGCTACCGAGACCGTTAGGCCAACAGCAATTGGGCAAAAAACGCGTCTGAACCCTGTGTGATGTAGGTGCCCTTGCTGTGATCATGGTTCGGCCGCGAGTCGCGAATGAACTGCTCCGTGCCAACGACGGGGAATGGCGCCACCCACCACTCGGACAAGCCCTGGAATTCATTGCTTGCCAGAACCGTACGAATGTCAGGATCGCGAAAGCTATAGCCAACGTAGGCCCACGGCAGACGGAGGGTTGCCAGGTCGATTAGCGCGGCGCGCTTGTTTGTCGCAATTCCGCCAAAGATGAGGTTGTCCGTTGCAACGATCGTCTCAGGGCGATCGATTGTGCCATGCAGCTTCAAGATTGGGACGCGTGGGTCGCTGCCATCGAGATACTTGCGAATGTGCGCAGCTGCCTCGGCGAACTCGTCGTCATCGGCGAAGACGCGGACATTCTCGAGGCCCGCTTCTGCGAGATGATCGAAATTTACGGTTAGAACGAGCACCTTCGCGCCGGCCTTGACGAGCTCATGAAAGGAAGCAGGACCTTGCGCGGGATGCGCCGTCGCGGCAGCGTCCCGTTCCGCCACGTACCGCAGCGTTGGGCTTGCAGTTGCACTTAGGCGCGCGAGCTCCTCGTCCAGGACCCGCTCCAATGTCAGGGCTTCTGCAAAGGCGGACCGCGAAAGTGCGCGCTCCTCGACCTTAAGCCGCCCCTCGGAGTGGAGCCGGTCGAGCAACAGGCCCGCAAGCTCCTCAGACCGGGTCTCGCGCGAGTTGACCAACGATCGGATCGCCTCGTCGCGGAGTTCATTGCCGAACGGCATTTGGGATGAATGCGAGAAGCCTGCCCCAAGGAAGAGCACGAGGCCGTCTGCGAACGCATGTCCGCGGAGATCGCGTATGTGTGCCGCGTCCACAGACCAAGGTTTTCGTTCCGTGAGACGGCCTCCCTCTAGTCGGAAGCGCAAGCTTCGATCTGGGGTACAAAACCTGCGGTACCGGGCCTTGGGTGTATTGACCAGCACCACGATCGATTTGATTGTCCCGAGGGGGATCCCGCGCAATTGGCGCGCGAAGAACGACCACGCTTCATCAGCTGCGAACGGGTCCAGATTTGTTTCCCGATATGTAATCGCAACAAGAGCGTGCCCTTGGAGCTGGGCGTCAAAGAGCGCTGTCGCGAGTCCAAGAGACTCGCGCACCGCCGCGCTAGCCCCAGAGGTGGAGGCTCCGTCCATCGACGCGATAACCCGGCCGCCCGAGCGAGTCATCGTCACTTTGCCGGGGTGCGTAAATGCCCCACCGACGACCCGTTCGAGGTCATCCAGCCGTAGACCTTCAGGAACACCGTCTGCCGACGCTGCCGCCTCGACAAACGCACCTTCAGCGTGTCGAATTGCCTGTTCGAAGAGCAACGCGTGGCGGTCAAGATCCTCGACGGTGGCCGAAACGATGGCTGGGCCACCGGTCTCACCCCGGGCCGCCTCTTCGATTAGGCGATGTGCTAGGTCAAGAACATCAAGGGTCTGCCGCAAGGCCCGTCTCCAGCATGTCCCTGACCGCGCGCGTGGCAGCCCGATGCTCATGAGCGACGCCTAGCGAGGCGAGCGCTGGCAGCTCACTGCGATACCGGTTGACCATCGCGTCAAAGGCGGAGATGACGCCTTCTGGCGTGGGCGGCCTGCGGCGCTGGCGCAGCTCGCGAACCGCGAGTTGAACCACGGCGGCTTCCGATCCTGGCCGGACGTAGGCCAGTTCCTTCGACGGACCGAGCAGGTTTACGGCTCTCCGCCTTGCCTCGGTGATCACCCACCCTTGGTACAGGCGGAAGCCATGCGCTGACACCCTGTCGTCGATCTCGCCAACAAAGGCAGTGAGGATGGCCCCAAGGGCATCGTCGAGCTGGCGCTCACTGTCCGCCAAGCTCGGACGAGCGATTGCTGTCTCCGGGGAGAGCGATCCGTTAACCAAGAGCAGGAGGAGCCATCCGACTGAAAGTGGGTGTAGGCGCTCACCCGAACCCTCCAGCAGGCCGACAACGCCAGAGAGCTTGGCGGTGGACCATCGGCGGTAGTGCGTGTACGCGACAAACCGAGCCTCGCCCACCTCTTCGGGGTCAATGACCACCAATTGGTCAGCGGGGTCAATTTCCCGGAGACGTCGTGCCAGCACATCTAGAGCGATCAGGCCTTCTGGAGTGATTAGGAGGTTCTGCCCTGCGCCGAGCACCAAGGGCTCCCGGAGTAGCCGCGCGGTCGGCTTGTCGCCGGTAGCCAGGTTGGAGAGGCGACGACGAAGGGCGGCTCCTGTGCGTGCCGGGTCAAAAAGGGCACCCATGGCGCGGAGGTCGTCAGCCAAGGTAGTGCGCCGAGGAAGCTGCTGTTCGGCCAATAGGCGAAGCGCTTCGACGATTTCAGTTGCATCGCTTCGCGTGAGAACAAGCGAGAGGCCGAAGAACGTTGCTGGTGAGTCCCTCACGCCACGAACTCCTCAACAGCGAAGTAGCCACGGCCGTCGAGTTGGGCGGAGGATCGAGGTTCCCGAAGGGGAAGAATGACTACGACTTGGTCCGCGCGCCGCGCGCCGAGCACGTCCTTGGAGAGGAAACCGATAAGGTCCTGCATTTTGCCAGCTTCTATGAACGCACCGAACTCATCGAGAACAAGCACGCGGTTTCGCGCCGCGGGCGCGGTCCTGGACAACGCACTCGCGAGGACATATGCAAAGGCGCTCTCTCCGCTTGAGAACGCTTCAAAAGGACGTCGTCGTGGCTCACCTTTGCCGGTATGCCACGACAGTTCGCCGGACAGCAGGCTCACGGACTCAAACGTGCCTTGGTCGAAGAGGGCGTGCTGCATTTCTGGACGCGATAGCAGATCGCCTACGATCGCTTCGTAGTACGTCGACAGCCGCGCGATTGGCTCGCCGACCTCAGCATCTCCGTGCGCGACCAAGCTTGAAAGGGTGTCTAGATTGCCCTTGAGCGCAGCGTTTTGTAGTGCTACAGCGTCGGTCGCCTGCTGGAGTCGCTGAAGCGCCTGAGCAAGTTGTTCAAAGACGTCCAGGAATGCTTCCTCGGGCGAGTCTTCGGTCGGTAACTCAATTCCAGCCCGATCGATGACGACCTTGAACGGACCATCAGCCCGGAGCACATCGATTGACTCGTGCAATTGGCGTCGGTACTGGCTGAGCGCACTGGTAGCGTTCTTGGCGTTCTCCTCTGCCCCAGCGGCCGCTGCCCGGGCTACCTCGAGCTCCGTGTTCGCTTCGGCCAAGGCCTGGCCGGTTTCGCCCAGCACCCCCGCCTCTGCCTTTGCTCGAGCGACGTCGGAGTCGATTTGCGTTGCGGACCCGTGAATTTGGAGCAGCCCCAACGAGTACCGAAGCGTGGCGCGCGTTTCGACAAGCGCGAGCCGTGTTTGCTCGACCCTCTCGAGTTGTCGTATCACGTTGCTGTATTGCTCAGAAACATCCTGCCGTGCCGCTTCGTATGCCTCTTTGAGCCGCTCGTCTGTCCGCGCCAGGCGATCTCGGATTCGGCGCGACTCCGCCAAGAGCGCGCCGAGCCTGCTGAGCTTCTGACGATGACTGCGGAGATCCGCGAGCTCCGCATCAACTTCGGACAGGGCAGCAAATGCCTGAAGGCTCGTCAGTTCTTCCCTGCGCGCACGCACACCGTTACGGACATCCGCTATTGACAGGCGCGCGCCTCCGACACTAAGGACGATCTCGCCGTCTGGCAGGTCCCTTGCTGCTTCGTCGAGCGCTTCCTCCACGCGCCGCAGGAGCGCGTCAAGCTCAGGCAGAACGGCAAACGATTGTCTACGTTCACTCAGCTCAAGGATCTTTCCTTGGGTCTCCGAAATCCGGAGGGCGATCGGTCCGGTTTGAGGCTCGATCCCAAGTTCGCGGGCGTCGTTCTGTACCTGCTCCCAGCTATTGGATGCCGCCTCCGCCTGTCGCTCGCGCAACCCGGTAAGACGACGGATCGTTCGTAAGAACCCCTCCGCGGCTTGCGCCGCAGGCAAGAGCTCGTCGCGTCGCTTCGCCAACTCGACCCGTTCAAGATCCAGGCTCTGAATATTGCTATCGGCGCCAGCGACTTCTTCTTCGAGCCGCGGCCCTTCCATCGCGAGACGAGATCGAGCTGCTTCGAGCTCGCCAATTTGGGACAGTGCGCGCGTCCGGCTCGCAGCGGCTGTTACCTCAGCCTGCGTGTCGTTTCGCATCCGACCGGCTCTTTCCGCGCCGGCGATCAACTCTTGCTGTCGGCCTCGTGAAAACGGCCTTGTCAGCTCCAATAGCCGCGAACCGACCGTTTCGACGTCTCGCAGTCGGTCCTCGACTCTGCGGCCTATTCCATCCACCAGCGCTGCATCCGCCTCGATGCGCTGGACGATCTGAGCGGCAAGGGTTTGGTCACCGGCGATCCGGACGACCGAAAGGACAGATGGCAGAGATTCAAACGGTATTTGTCGCCCACCTAACGTCGCGCGTCCAAGCTGCCCTGGGTTCCCCGGATCATCGTTCCAGTCTCCCGGTGACAGCTCGATCACGAGGGCTTCGGCGGAGTCCAGCCCAGTAACGGTGATCACACACCGCTCGATCGCCTTGAGAGACCGCCAGGCGTTCGGCATAGCCGCGTAAGGTTGCTGGCCGGTGGCGACCTCGAGGAGGCGCACGGCGAGAGTCTTGCCGATGCCGTTAAGACCTTCGAGCCTGCATAGCCGGTAGTTGGGGATCTCCGGAATGACTCGGATCGAGGCGTTGCCTACGACGTCAAACTGAAAGCGCATGGGCAAGCCAGGTGGCGAGCAGATCCTCGTCGGAGATCTCCGCGAGGACGAGCGTCAGAAGGTTCTCGGCGTCTGAGTCCTCTGGGCTATGGCCATGAGCTGCTCGCCAAAGGGCCAAGTACGGTTCCAGATCGGTTGCGGATGACGTGGCCGATTCAGCTGTGGCCGTAACGGTCTGGCCCACCTCGCGCACCATTCTGCCGCCAGACTAACGCGCCGCAACGTCGTCGGCGAGGCAGACCTCGCGGAACATTAGGCCCCGCCAACGGCCAGACGAGTGGCCTGCCGGTTGGCGCCCGCTGGCGTGCGCCCCGCCAAAAGCCAATCGCGGCAACTTGCAGCCCACCCATCTACTACCCCGTGCCTCGGTTGACGCTCCTCGCCGGGCGTTCGTACACTCAATCCCGACAAGATCACTTGGGATTGAGGCCGATCCGCTGACTGCTCAGAACGACTCGCCGACGACCCTCGCGCCGCACCGGCCCGCGTTCCACGGGACCGGCGCCGTGGCCTTCTCGACCAAGGGCGAGTACGGCGTCCGGCTCATGGTCCAGCTGGGCCGGCACTACGGCGCCGGGCCGGCGAGCCTGGCCGAGATCGCGGCGGCCGAGGACATGCCCCGCGCCTACCTCGAGCAGCTGGCCTTCGTCCTGCGTGACGCCGGCCTCGTCGTCTCGACCCGCGGTGCCCACGGCGGCTACCAGCTCGCGCGGGCGCCGGAGCTCATCGCGATGAGCGAGGTCCTCCGGGCGCTCGAGGGGCCCCTCGCCCCGATGATCTGCGCCACCGACGAGCCGGGCCACGACCTGGCCTGCGACCGGACGTCCACGTGCACGGTGAACCTGCTCTGGATCCGGGTCCGCGACGCGGTCGCCGGCGCCCTCGACGGCGTGACCCTGGCCGCCCTCGTGCCTCCGCGACCCGTTTCCATCCTGCCGCGCGCCGCCGAGTCCAATGCGACGGACGCCGCCACCCTCAAAGGAGCTTTGACGCCATCGTGACCGACGAGACCAACGGAACGACCAGGCACGAGGCGTCGGCAGAGGACCGCCTCGTCATTCGCGGCCTGAAGGTCGCGCCCGCCGCAAACCCGGAGCGCGAGATCCTCCAGGGCATCGACCTCGAGGTCGGGCCGGGCGAGGTCCACGCGATCATGGGCCCGAACGGCTCGGGCAAGACGACGCTCGCCTACGCGATCATGGGTCACCCGGGCTACGTCGTGACCGGCGGCGAGGTGCTCTGGCGCGGCCGCAACATCCTGAAGCTGAGCCCGGACAAGCGGGCTCGTCTCGGGATGTTCCTCGCCTTCCAGTACCCGACCGCCATCCCCGGCCTGAGCGTCGCGAGCTTCATCCGGAGCGCGCTCAACGCGAAGCTCCAGGGCATCGACAAGAGCCCCGACATCGACCCGACCGACGCCATCAAGGGTGGCGTCTCGATGATGGACTTCCGCAAGCGGATGCGGGAAAAGCTCGCGCTCCTGCGGATGGACGAGTCGTTCGCGTCGCGGTACGTCAACGAGGGCTTCTCGGGCGGCGAGAAGAAGCGTCTCGAGATGCTCCAGATGGCGATGCTCGAGCCGCAGATGGCGATCCTCGACGAGACCGACTCGGGCCTTGACATCGACGCCCTCCGCGTCGTCGCCGAGGGCGTGAACGCGATGCTCAACCCGAACCTGGGCATCCTGCTGATCACGCACTACCAGCGGCTGCTCAACTACATCACGCCGGACGTCGTCCACGTCCTCGCCCAGGGCCGCATCGTCAAGAGCGGCGGCAAGGACCTGGCCCTCCGGCTCGAGGAGCAGGGCTACGGCCCGATCCTGCGCGAGGCCGGCCTCGCCCCCGACGTTCCCGACGAGGCCTTGCTCGTGCCACAGGGGCCGGAGCTCAGCGAAGTCGAGCCGGCAGGAACGCACGCATGACCGTCACCGCCGCCCCCCGGAAGACGCCCGAGTCGACGGATGTCGGCGGTCGGATCCGGAACGGCAGGCTCGACCCCGAGGTCGTCCGTCGGGACTTCCCGATCTTCGAGCAGGTGATCCACGGCCATCCGCTCGTCTTCCTCGACTCCGCCTCGACCAGCCAGAAGCCGACGAAGGTCATCGATGCACTCGACGCCTATTACCGCGAGTACACCGCGAACGTCCACCGCGGCATCTACGAGATCGGGGAGCGCGCCACGGCGAGCTTCGAGGCTGCTCGCGCGTCCGTGGCGACGTTCATCAACGCCCCGGACAGCCACGAGGTCATCTTCACCCGCAACGCGACCGAGGCGATCAATCTCGTCGCCTACGCCTGGGGACGCCGGAACATCGGCCGCGGCGACGCGATCGTGCTCACCGAGATGGAGCACCACGCCAACCTCGTCCCGTGGCAGCTCCTCGCCCAGGAGAAGGACGGCGACCTCGAGTTCATCCCGATCACCGACGACGGCATCCTTCGCCAGGACGTCTACGAGGTCCTCCTCCGGCTGAAGCCGAAGCTGGTCGCCTTCACCCACGTCTCGAACACCCTGGGCACGATCAACCCGGTCAAGGAGATGGTCGCGGCGGCCCACGCGGCCGGCGCGCTCGTGCTCCTCGACGGCGCCCAGGCCGTGCCGCACGTTCCCGTCGACGTCCAGGACATCGGCGCCGATTTCTACGCCTTCTCGGGCCACAAGATGCTCGGCCCCACCGGCTCCGGCGCGCTGTGGGCACGGCGCGAGCTGCTCGAGGCGATGCCGCCGTTCATGGCCGGCGGCGACATGATCCGCGAGGTCCACCTCCGGCGGTCGGAGTGGAACGACATCCCCTGGAAGTTCGAGGCGGGCACGCCTGACATCGCCGCCGGCATCGGGCTCGGCGCCGCGGCGGAGTACCTGCGGGAGCTGGGCATGGAGCGCGTCCGCGAGCACGAGCGGGAGCTCCTGACCTGTGCCCTCGTGGCGCTCGCGCGCGAGCACCCGGACGTGACCCTCTACGGCCCGATGGACGCCGGCATCCGCTGTGGCGTCATCCCGTTCAACGTGCCCGGCGTCCATCCGCACGACGTCGCCCAGGTGTTGGACCGGTCCGGCATCGCCGTCCGCGCCGGCCACCACTGCACGATGCCGCTCCACGAGCGCCTCGAGCTCCCGGCCACGGCCCGGGCGAGCTTCAACGTCTACACGACCGAGGCGGACGTCGACGCCCTGATCGCCGGGCTCCACGAGGTCAAGCGCATCTTCGGCTGAGCCTCCGGCGCCTCGGCGGCCGCGTGGCCGGTTGCTCCCCGGTGCCTGCCCGCACCGCCTCGGCGGGAGGCGACAGATCGGCACCTTCCGGATGAGTAGACTCCGGAATCGCGCTGGTCCGGCGCGTGGGATGGAGGATCGCAGGCATGGCTCCGACGCTGCGCCGCCCGTCGAACGCGGCACTGCTCTCGATCGTCGCCGTTGTGGCCCTCGCGTTCATGGGCACCCTCGCCATCGGCCAGTTCGGGCCGCCGACCGTGCCCCTGCAGGCCCGCGGCGGGCACGAGGTCGAGGCGGAAGAGAACGCCGAGGCGGAGGAGCAGGCCGAGGAGGTCGAGGAGAAGCACGAGGCCTATGAGGAGGCCGTTCGTGAGGGCAAGGCCGGCAAGGAGTTCGCCGTCGCCGCAGCGCCCGCGGCGGGCTGGGCCGGCGAGCAGCTCGTTGACAGCGTCGCCGACGACTGGGAGCCGGCGATCGCCGCGGATCCGGCGGCGCCCTGGGTCTACATCCTGACGACCCGCTATGGCACCAGCAAGCCGTGCCCCGGCAACTGCCCCGATCCGTGGATCGCGCTCGAGATCAGCGCGGACGGTGGCGCGACCTGGACCGAGGGCAAGCCGCTGTGCGCCTGCAAGGGCGGCGGCCAGTTCGACCCCATCATCGAGGTCGTCCCAGGCACCGGGGCCGTCTACGCGGTCTACATGAGCGGCTTCAACGTCATGTTCATCAAGTCGACGAACCACGGCACGACGTGGTCGGCGCCGGTCAAGACGTACGGCAACATCTCCTGGAACGACAAGCCGGTCATCGCGGTGAGCGACGACGGCAAGGACGTCTACGTCAGCTTCAACGGCCCGACCGGCGGCGATCCCTACGTGGTGCAGTCGCACGATTCCGGCGCGACGTGGACCCAGCGCAAGCTGGTCGACAGCAACCGCTACTACTTCGCCTTCGACGCCGACGTCGCGCCCGACGGGACCGTCTACTTCGGCGAGAGCGCGATCCTCTACGGCGGCGGCGGCAACAAGGGCACGACGCCGACCGGGACGATCGACGAGCACGTCTTCGTCTCCACCGACAAGGGAGCGACGTTCACCGACCGGCTCGTCGCGTCGGTCCAGCCGGGCCTCGCGTGCGTCGCGGCCGGCTGCCCGCCCGACTTCTATCTCGGGCACAACGCGCTCACCGTCGACGCGACGGGCCGGGTCGTCTTCATCTACGACGGCGCCACGACCGCCGGCGGGCTGCAGACGATCAGCGCCCAGACATCGACCACCCGCGGCGTGTCCTGGAGCGCGGCGGTCACGCTGTCGGCCCCGGGCAACGAGGCCACCGCCCCGGCGATCGAGTCGACCGGCAGCGGCGACATCCGCGCCTGGTACTACCAGACGACCGGCTCGAATCCGGACATCTGGAACGTGTACTACCGCACGTCGACCAACGGCGGGTCCACCTGGTCCGCCGCGGTCCGGATCTCGGATGCCACGAGCGGCGCGACCTACAAGAGCGCGGCCGGGTTCCTCGAGATCTACGGCGACTACGGCGAGATCGCGATCACGTCGGCCGGCAAGACGATCGCGACCTGGGCCGAGGGCACCAGCTACACGGGCCCGGGCGGAGTCTGGTTCAACCGCCAGCCGTGATCCGGCGGCCGCCTCGGCGGCAATACCCGAGCGTGTTGGTGGGGATTGGCGAACGGCGGTAGACTCCGCTCGCGCATGGACGACCTGTACCGCGACTACATCCTCGAGCACTACCGGCGGCCGCACAACTTCGGCACGCTCGACAACGCGACGACCACGCAGGAGGGGGCGAACCCGCTCTGCGGCGACCGGATCACGCTGCAGCTGCGCGTCTCCGACGGGCAGATCGCGGCGGTCGGGTTCACCGGCCGCGGCTGCGCGATCAGCCAGGCATCGGCGTCGCTGCTGACCGACGAGATCAAGGGCAAGCCCGTGGACAGCGCCGCCGGGATGCAGGCATCCGACGTCCTCGACCTGCTCGGGATCGAGATCAGCCCGGCCCGGATGAAGTGCGCGCTGCTCTCGCTCGAGACCCTGCATGGCGCCCTCGGCCCGACGAAGCCGGCGGCCGAGCCGACCGAGGTCCAGGCGTGACGCAGACCGCTCGCTTTCGCCTCGGCGACGCCGTGGATCCGTTGAGCCGCTGCAGGTGTCGGCTGCCGGCCTGAGCGCCGGCGCGATCGCTCGTTCCGGCTCCCGCCGGACCCCGCACCTGACCCTTTCCCTTGCCGCGAATGTTCGCGGCACCTCTGGAGCCCAGCCTTCGATGCCAACCGCCATCCGTGAGATCAGCCCGCCCGAGGCCCAGCGCCGCCACCAGGCTGGCGCGACCCTGATCGACGTCCGCGAGCAGGTCGAGTGGGACGCCGGGCACATCCCCGGCGCGGTGTTCATCCCCCTCGGCCAGCTCGAGCAGGAGATCGCCGCCGCGGTGCCCGACAAGGACACCGAGATCATCATGCAGTGCCGCAGCGGCGCGCGATCCGGTCGCGGCACGGACCTGCTGCAGCAGCTCGGCTACACGAACGTCGTGAACCTGGCGGGCGGCATCCTGCAGTGGGAGGCGGACAGCCTCCCGGTCGAGGCCCCATCGAGCCTGACCCCGGCCCAGCAGTCGCGCTACAGCCGGCACCTCCTGATCCCCGAGGTCGGCACGGCCGGCCAGGTGAAGCTGCTCGAGTCGAAGGTGCTGCTCGTGGGCGCGGGCGGTCTCGGCAGCCCGGCAGCCCTGTACCTCGCTGCGGCGGGCGTGGGCACGCTCGGCATCGTCGACTTCGACGTCGTCGAGGCGAGCAACCTCCAGCGCCAGGTCATCCATTCGACCGAGCGCCTCGGCGTCAAGAAAGTCGATTCCGCCCGCCAGTCGATCGAGGCGCTGAACCCCGACGTCAAGGTCGTCGCCTACGACGAGATGCTCCTTGCCGACAACGTCGAGCGGCTGATCGCGGGCTACGACGTGATCCTTGACGGGACCGACACGTTCGAGACCCGCTACCTGCTCAACGACGCGGCGGTCGCGGCCGGAATCCCGGTCGTCCACGCATCGGTCTTCCGGTTCGAGGGCCAGCTGACGACGTTCGTGCCCTACGTGGGCCCGTGCTACCGCTGCCTCTACCCGACCCCGCCACCGCCCGAGCTGGCGCCCGGCTGCTCCGTCGCGGGCGTGCTCGGCGTGGTGCCCGGGATCATGGGCCTGCTCCAGTCCAACGAGGTCCTTAAGCTCGTGCTCGGGATCGGCGAGCCGCTCGTGGGCCGGTTGCTGCTCTTCGACGCGCTGGACGGCTCGTTCGATGAGCTCCGGCTCAACCGCGATCCCAAGTGCCCGACCTGCTCCGACGAGGCGCGCGCCGCGCGGGAGCGTGGCGAGTGGACGGCCCCGGCGGCATTCGGCGCGGATCAGCCGTTCGCGCTGGGCTCGTTCGGCGCCGCCGGCGGTCAGGCCGCCGGGAGGCCGTCGTGAGCACGGTCCGACTGCCGTCGGTGCTCAGGGCGCACGCCAGCGGCGAGCGGGCGATCGAGGTCGATGGCTCCACCATCGGGGCGGCCGTCCAGTCGCTCGTCGGCCGGCATCCCGCCCTCGTGGAGCAGCTGCTGACGCCCGATGGCGACCTCCACCGCTTCGTGAACGTCTACCTGAACGGCCAGGACGTGCGCTACCTCGCCGGGCTCGAGACGCCGGTCGCCGAGCGCGACGAGATCCGGCTCCTGCCGGCGATCGCCGGCGGCTGCTGACCATGGCCACGCCCGTGGCGGCACGGGCGGGAAGGCGCTATGCGGGAATCGTCGAATCCATCGGCGACACGCCGACGGTCGAGATCCCGAGGCTCGCCCCCAACCCGAACGTCCGCCTGTTCGCCAAGCTCGAAGCGGCCAACCCGACCGGCTCGGTCAAGGACCGCGTCGCCCGCGCGCTGATCGAGGACCTGGAGTCGAGCGGCCGGCTCCATCCGGGCTCGATCCTGCTCGAGGCGACGTCCGGCAACACCGGCATCGCCCTCGCGATGATCGGACGGCGGAAGGGCTACCGCGTCGCCGTGGTCATGCCCGACAACGTCACGCTGGAGCGGCGCCAGCTCGTGGCGCTGCACGGCGCGGAGATCATCGACTCGCCCGGCTCGCTCGGCTCCAACGGGGCGATCGCGCTGGCCCGCGAGCTGGTGGCGCGCGACCCGCAGTTCGTGATGGCGGACCAGTACGCCAACCAGGCCAACCCGCGCGTCCACGAGGAGACCACGGGCCCGGAGGTGCTCGAGTCCGTGCCCGAGCTGGACGTCTTTGTCGCCGGCCTCGGGACCGGTGGCACGCTCACGGGCGTCGGCCGCTACCTCCGGCGGGCCAAGCCGGGCGTGCGAATCGTCGCGGCCGAGCCGCTGCCGGGCGAGTCGGTCCAGGGGCTGCGCTCGCTCGACGACGGCTTCGTGCCCGAGGTCTTCGACCCGACGCTCCTCGACGACCGGTTCGTGGTCCACAACCGCGACGCCGTCGAGACCTCGCGGGAGCTCCTGGAGCTGGAGGGGATCCTCGCCGGGCCCTCGTCCGGGGCGATCCTGTGGGTCGCGGCCCGGGTGGCGCGGACGATGGAGGCCGGGACGATCGTCGCGCTGCTTCCGGACGGCGGCTGGAAATACCTCTCGACCGGCACGTACTCACGCCCGCTCGACGACATGGAGGACGACCTCGAGGGCGGGGTCGCCTGGTGGTGATCGGGGCGGACTCGTACTACCCGGGGACCGGCGGCCTGCCGCACCCGGGGCCGGCGTCGGTCTCGCTGCCGGGCTCGATCCGCGACGCGATCGTGGCGCATGCCCGCGCCGCGGTGCCGAACGAGGCCTGCGGGATCGTCGTCGGCGACCGGCCGGCGGGCGACGGTGGCGTGGCGCGCCGGTGGGTCGCGCTCCGAAACGCGCTGGAGTCGCCGGTTCGGTATTCGATCCACCCGGACGACCTCCTCCGGCTGACGATCGAGACCGACGACGCCGACGAGGTCTTCTGGGCCATCGTCCACTCGCACGTCGTTTCGCCCGCACGACCGTCCCCGACCGACCTCCGCGAGTCGCACTACCCCGACTCGCTGTACATCCTCGTCTCCCTCTCGCCGGCGGAGGCCGATCCGGCCACCCGCACCGAGAGCCTCCGGGCCTGGCGCATCGTGGACGGCGGCGTTCACGAGGTGGCACTCTCGATCGATGGCTGACCCGACGCCCCGGCGCTTCCGCTTGAACGCCCGCTCCAGCGTCGGGTTGGCGCTCGTCGCCGGCTTCGTCGCGCTCGCGGTCGCGATGCTCGTCGGCGTCGCGCCGGAGCTGCTCGTCCAGGTCGCGGCACCTCCGCCGCTCGTCCGGGCGGCGCTCGCGGGCGGGGCGATCGTCCTCGGTGGCTGGCTGCTCCTGTCCGCGACGCGCCGGATCGAATCGTCGATGCGCCGGGACCCCGGCCTCACGAGCCGCCTCAGCGACGCCGACCTCGGGGCGATGGTCCGCGGCGTCCGCCTCGTCTTCCTCGCCGCGGCCAGCCTCACCGCGGCGGCGGGCTGGATCCTCGCCGAGCCCCTGCCGCTCGTCATCGCGCTCGTGATCGCCGGGGTCGACGTGGTGGAGACGTCGTTCCTGCTCCTGGTCGCGACCTCGCGGCGCCGCGATTGAGGCGAACCTAGCCCCCTGCAGGCCGACTTGCGCTTGCGGCAAGGGCTGCGATCGACGGCGTGCACCCGAGACCCAGTGCCGCACCGACGCGGACGGCGAGTGGCGGGTCGACATGTGTCGATGCGAGTACCGGCCAGTTGGATTCCTCGAAGACTTCATCGGGTCTGCCGTCGAGCAGCACTCGTCCCGAGCCCATGACAACGACCCGCTCGAACATTCCTGCGACGAACTCGATGTCATGGCTGATCGCGACCACGGTCGTACCGGTTGTCCGGAGCCACTTGATGATGCCCCGGACCAGTTCGACACCGCGTGCGTCCTGGCCCGTGGTCGGCTCGTCGAGGACGACGATCGGCGTCTGCATCGCGAGCACGGAGGCAAGTGACAGCAGCTTCCGGCGCGAATAGCCAAGGTCGTAAGGATTCGTGTCCGCTGCATCGGCGAGCCCGACAGCCGCCAACGCACCTTCAACCGCCGCATCGAGAGCCGCGCCTTGGAGGCCCACGTTCCGCGGCCCGAACGCTACCTCGGCCCTGCAGCGCCCCGCGAAGATCTGTCGATCTGGATCCTGGAACGCGAGCCCAACGACCCGTGCGAGCTCGGCAACCCGTCGGCCGGCGGTGGGCCGCCCGTCAACGAGTACTCGACCCTCGGTCGGGCGTAGGAGGCCGTTCCATTGGCGGACCAGGGTCGATTTGCCCGAACCGTTCTGGCCGATGATCGCCACAAGCGCACCGGCGGGAATCTCAAGATCCACTCCGTCGAGCGCTCGCGTGCCGTCGGGGTAGGTGAAGCCGATACCATGGCTGCTGATCGCGACCCCTCGGCCCGCCTGTTGCGTTCTTGCCGAGGCCAATGCGGTCATCGCGACTCCCCAGCCGCCAGCGCCGGCAGCTCCGATAGCCTCGGCATCGCCATCCCACGCGCTCGGAGAGCGGCGGCAATTCGAAACCGCGCGGGGGGTTCGACACCGATCGACTCGAGCACCGGATCCTCGAACGCTGCCGCGGTTGGCGAATCCAGGACGATCCGTCCACCATCAATCGCCAGGAGCCGCCGGCAGATGCGCTCCAGGACGTCGGTCTTGTGCTCCACGATGAGGAGCGCGGTGCCTGTCTGCGCGATGCTGGCCAGCGCGTCGGCGACCAAGCGTGTGCCGGCCGGGTCGAGCTGCGATGTCGGCTCGTCGAGCACGAGGAGTGGCGGCTGCAGCGCAAGCACGGAGGCGAGGGCGACGAGCTGCGCCTGACCGCCAGAGAGCCGATGCGGATCACGATCGGCTATGTCGGCGATGCGAAGCGTTTCGAGGGTCGCCCAGACGCGGGCCACGAGCTCGTGGAGCGGCACCCCGAGGTTGCGGGGCCCGAAGGCTACCTCCTCGAACACGGTCGGGGCCGTCCCGGAGAGCTGCGTCCGCGGGTTCTGGAAGAGGATCCCAGCCCGTTGGGCCGCCTCGAAAGGCCGAAGTCGTCGTGTTTCCTGTGCACCGAGAGATGCGGCTCCTTCGAGGGTCCCGCCTATCGACGCCGGGGCGATGCCGGAGGCGACGAGGCACAGCGTCGACTTCCCGGCGTCGTTCGGACCTACGAGGCCCACGGACTCGCCGGGATGAATCTCGAGATCGATGTCGGCAACGACCCAGCGAGTCGCTCCGGCGTAGCGGTAGCGAACCCCATGCAGCGAAAGGATTGCGTCTGCGCCGTCCGTGTTCATGGCAGCGGCAGGAAACCGCCGACCGACAGCGAGATGACGACAATCGTGCCGAGCCCGATCAGCCAGCGCGCGAGCCTCTGGGTGGACGTATCCGGCAGGAGGCGCAGGAGGGTTCGGTCGCCAGGCGCCGAGAACGCCCTCGCCTCGAGCGCCATCGTTCGCTCCTCGACCTCCGCGAGGGCGCCTGAAATCATCGGCCCGGCGAGCGGCACCAAGCCGCTGATTCGCCGCCACGGCGACCCCTCGGTGTCGAGAGCACGGGCTCGCTGCGCGTCGACGATCTCGCGAGCTCGCTCCGTAAGGCGTGGCACCGTCGAGATCGCCGCGCCGACGACGAAGGTTGCGCGACGCCCGAGGCCCCGGTGCTCGAGGTCGGACAGGAGGTCATCTGTCGCAGTCGTGAGTGCCAGGACCGCGACGCTCAGCGCGAACGCTTCGACCCGTAGGGCTGCCTGAGTCGCCGCGGCAAGTCCCGCTCCCGTCGCCGTGAATGGCCCGACCGTCGCCAGGACGTCGGTGGCGCCCGGATAGAAGAACGTGTTGACCAGCAGGATCGAGATGACGATCGGGATCGTCGCCAGCACGTATGGCCAGAGTCGATGCCAGATGTCGGCCACGATCGCGCTCGCGATCACGACTGCCAGCATCGCGAGGGGCCCCGTCCACCCTCGGACGGTGAATGCGATCGCGGCAGTGGCGAAGGCCACGACGAGCTTCGTGGTGGGATTGAGGCTCCGGTAGGGACCGCTCGGCTGCCGGCGGACGAACGTCGGCAGCTCGGCGGAATGAGTCGAGATCAGACGGCCTCGATCAGATGGCGGGCTCGGCGACCAGCCGACCACCGTTCGGGAACCGCGCGACGACCCTGCTCGACAAGCTCGCGAGGATGATGAAGACGACGAAGCTCGTGATCGTCTTGTCGATCGGATCGCTGAAGAGCCCTTGACCGAGCGCCGCGCTTTGAACGTCGGCACCACCCTGCCGGAGAGCAGCGACGAGGAGGTCCGTGCCGGAGCCGGTGACGCCGCCGAAAACGATCGCGCTGATCGGCGCTGAGACGAGCGCAGCGATGATTCCGGTCACGACGCCGGCGCCTGCCACCCACAGCCCAGCAAGGTCCCGCCGCAGATAGATGAAGGCGGCGATGACGATCGCTGCGATCGCCGCGATCGCGATGGCCGCGGTGAACACCCATTCCGGATACCCGCCGATGTTGGGATCCGTATACGCGGGGTTGTTGATGATCGGCAGCACGATGAGGATGACGATCGCCGCGGCGGCCAGGGCTGCGAGCCCGAGCTGACCACCGCTTGCAGGTCGAGAGCGATAGACCGCGAGACGACCCCACAGGCCAGCGAGGAGGCCAATTACGCCAGCCGTAATCGCGAAGGGGCCGATCGTGCCGCCGCCGATCACCGGCGCGTATTGCCAGATCAGGTTCGAAAGGATGCCGGTCAGTGCGCCGGCGATCGGGCCGGCGAGCACTCCGACGAGGATCGTCCCGATGGAGTCGAGGTAGATCGGCAGCTTGAGCACCGTCTGGACGGTGTAGCCCAGGACGATGTTGATGGCGATCGCGACGGGCATGAGGGCAATGACGCGAGTGCTGAAGACGCCCATGAGCTTCTCCTCCTATCGCGCCCTCAAGAGCGCGCTCCTTCCGCTAGCGTGCCACGCCGGAGGCAGCCGCTGCCAGTCCTCCGACGCGATCGATGAACCGGTCGAGGAAGACGTTGGCGTCGACGTCGACCGCGACGTCGGCGTTCGGGGCGTTCCTGGTGAGGCCGCGCCAGTCCGCGACGGTCATCGCGTGGGCCAGGCCACGGCCCGCCTCCACGTCGACGAACACCGGCCGGGTCCGGACGAGGGAGCGGTCGATCGCCGCGGCGACGGCCAGCGGATCGTGGATGACCGCGCCGTAGAAGCCGTCGTAGCGGGCGTGGAACTCGAAGTAGAAGCGCAGCGCGTCGACGACGAACGTGAGGACCGGGTTGGCGCCGACCGATCCGACCGTCTCCAGCGGCTCCGCCCCGAGGCGGGCCGCGTCGAGCGGCTGAGCTCCCGCGCGAATCGCGAGGTGCCGCAGGTGCTCCGGCACGAACCGTACCCGCTCGGTCACGTCGAGGCCCATGGCCATGGGCATGCCCGCGGTCGCGGCGCGCGACCAGGCAACGAAGCAGCGCTTCGCCGCATCCGGGTCGACGTGGATGTTCCACTCGCTGGTCGGCGTGGTGTTGCCGGGCGTGCTGTACGCGCCGCCCATCAGCACCCAGCCGCCGAGGAGGCTCGGGAGCGAGGGCTCCCGCTCCAGCGCGACCGCGAGATTCGTGAGGGGCCCGAGCGTCACCAGGAGGATCTCGCCGGGCCGCTCGCGCACGAGGTCCACGATCCTGACCGCGGCCTCGTCGCGCTCCAGCGGCCGGCGGGCCGGCGGCAGCTCGGCGTAGCCGATGCCGCGCGGACCGTGCGTCTCGGGCGTCGTCTCCAGCGGCTTGACGAGCGGCTGCTCCCGGCCGAGCACCACCGGCACGTCGTCGCGGCCGGCCAGCTCGAGCACGGCCCGCGTGTTCTCGGCGACCCGGCGCGCGTTCACGTTGCCGCCGACGCAGGTCACCGCGACGAGGTCGACCTCGGGGGACGCGCAGGCGTACAGGAGGGCGAGGGCGTCGTCGATGCCGGTGTCGACGTCGAGGAGCAGCGGGATTCGCGCTGGCATCTCGGCAATCCTATCGGCGGCGTAGCCGGATCAGTGTCGCCGGGCGGTCCAGCCGGCGGGCCCACGTCGAGCCCGTCGCCCGCGCCTCGGTTGGTGTGAGCTCGCGCGTGCCCGCGACGACGAAGCCGTGCGCGGCGAACGCCGTCGCCGCACCGGCGATCAGCCCGTCCGTCGATGTCGGGAGGCCGTCGAGGCCGTCCCGCTCGATCGGCGCGACGATGAGCTCGATCGCGCCGACCGGCTTGACCAGCTCCGCGACCCCCGCGGCGACCGCCGCGTCGCGCCCGACGACGCCACGCAGCAGCGAGCCCCACGGGAATCGGACGGTGAGGAGGTCGGCGAGGCCGGTGAGCTCGGCCGGTGGCGACTCGGCGGCGGCGAGCACGAATCCGGCGTTCGGAAGGCCGCCCTTGCGCACGGATCGCGCGGCGCGTCGCGACGCCTCGGCCATCCCGGCGGCGTTGGCGTCGAGGCCGAGCACGAGCGTCGCCGGGTCCCCGCCGGCCACGGCGAGCACTGCTCGACCGTCGCCGGTGCCGGCATCGATCGTCACCCGCGCGTGGCGGGCGACGAGTTCGGCGATTTAGCCGACGTCCACCTCGACGAGGCGACGTCCGACCACGAAGCGCAGCATGCGCGGCAGGATACCTAAACTCGCACGGATGACCCAGACCGCGAGCAAGCCGATCGGGCCATACGAGCGGCTCTCCGCCGAGGTCCATGAGTGGGACCCGCGCACCATCGAGGTCGCGGCGATGGTCGATGGGCTGGTACGCGAGCGCAGGCCGGACCTGACGGTCGAGCACATCGGCAGCACGGCCGTACCGGGCCTGCCGGGCAAGGGCATCGTCGACCTCTCGATCGAGACTACCCCCGCAGACATCCCGGGCGTGGTCGAGATGCTCTACGACCTGGGCTTCGGGCCGCAGCCCGGCCCCGACCCGTGGCCGCCGACGCGGCCCATGCCGGTCGGCTCGCTCGAGCTCGGCGGAAAGCTGTACCGGATCCACCTCCACGTCCAGCCGAAGGGCGGCGACTACCCGCGCGACATCGCCTTCCGCGACGCCCTCCGCAACGACCCGGAGCTGCGCAGCCAGTACGAGGGCCTGAAGCGGGGCATCACCACGGCCGGCCCGGTCGAGGGGCTCCGCTACACGCACTCGAAGACGCGCTGGATCCTCAACGTCTACCGCCAGCTCGGCTTTGCGCCCCCGCCGATCGCCCCGCCCGCGACGATCGGCATCCTGGGTGGCGGACAGCTCGGCCGGATGCTGGCGCTCGCGGGCCGGGAGCTCGGCTACGGCATCGCGATCCTGGATCCCGACGAGCACGCCCCCGCCGCCGCGGTCGCCGATTCGGTGGAGATCGGCTCCTACGACGACGTCGCGGCCGCCCACCGGCTCGCTGCCAGCTGTGCCGTGATCACGTACGAGCTGGAGCACGTCGGGCAGGGGCTCGTCGCGGCCATCGACGATCGCGCCCGCCCGGTCCGGCCGGGTCCTTACCCGCTCAAGCTCACCGCGGACCGGCTCGCCGAGCGCCGCTTCGTCGAGGCCAACGAGGGCCGCGTCGCCGCCTGGCGCGAGGTCGGCGGCCCGGCCGAGGTCCTCCACGCGGCCGCGGAGCTCGGCTATCCGCTCCGGCTCAAGGCCGTCCGGGGCGGCTACGACGGCCGCGGCCAGGCGCGCCTCGAGGGCACCGACGCGATCACCGAGCTGGACGGGCGAATCGGCTGGCCGGCGCTCCTCGAGAAGGAGCTCGCGTTCGAGGCGGAGCTGTCGGTCGTCATCGCCCGCAACGTCGACGGCGTGAGCCGGACGTTCCCGGTCGCGCGAAACCGGCACGACCGCGGGATCCTCGTCGAGAGCACGATCCCTGCCGGGGTGCCGGAGTCGGTCGAGGCGGCCGCAGTGACCCTGGCCGAGAGCCTGGCGACCTCGATGGGCCTCGTCGGGACGCTGACGGTGGAGATGTTCCTGATGCCCGACGGCTCGCTCGTCGTGAACGAGCTCGCGCCGCGGGTCCACAACAGCGGCCACTGGTCGATCGAAGGCGCGGTCACGAGCCAGTTCGAGCAGCACGTGCGCGCGATCTGCGGGCTGCCGCTCGGCTCCGTGGCGATGCGCGCGCCCGCGGCGGCCATGGTCAACCTCCTCGGCGAGGGAGCGCCTCGGCCCGCCCGCCCGACCGGCATCTACGAGGCGCTGCTCGTGCCGGACACGCACCTCCACATCTACGGCAAGGCGACGGTCTTCGAGCGGCGGAAGATGGGCCACGTGACCGCCCTCGGGGCCACGGTCGAGGAGGCCCTCGCCCAGGCCCGCACGGCGGCCGCGCACATCGGCTGGGCGCCCGCGACCGAGGGGACGCCGACCCAGGGCTCGGATGGCTGAGTCGGCATCGAAGGCGCGACCGGGTGCCGGCGTCGTCGTCGGGGTGGTCGGCGGCAGCCGGTCGGACTTCCCGGTCCTCGAGCAGGCCACGGCGATGCTCGACCGTTTCGAGGTCCCGAACGAGCTCCGCGTGGTCTCGGCCCATCGCAGCCCCGACCATCTCTACGCCTACGCCGAGTCGGCGGCGGGCCGCGGGATCCGGGTCATCATCGCCGGCGCCGGCGGGGCAGCCCACCTGCCGGGGATGCTCGCCGCGAAGACGATCCTGCCCGTGATCGGCGTGCCGATGCCGACGAAGGCCCTCGACGGCATCGATTCGCTGCTCTCGATCGCCCAGATGCCGCGCGGCATCCCGGTCGCGACCGTCGCGATCGGCAACGCCGGAAACGCCGCGCTCCTCGCGGTCGAGATCCTGGCCCTGTCCAACGAGGCCCTGGCTCGCCGCCTCGAACAGTTCCGCCGCGATCAGACGCAGATGGTCCTCGACGACCCGTCGAACGCCGCGCCGCTGTGACGACCCCCGAAGAAGACCCGCGGTGGGAGGCCGGCATGCCCGTGCTGGATCGGCAGGGGATCGGCGCGAATCGTGCCCCGGATCGGATCCCGGAGACCCAGCCGACGCCGCTCCAGCGGCACTACATCACGCTCTCGGCGATCGCCCTCGTCGCGGGCGCGGTGGCCATCACGGGGATCGAGACGGGCATGCCCCTGTCGAGCCCGCTCATCAAGTTCTGCGCGCTCATCGGGGCGCCGCTGTTCATCGTCACGACCGCCGACGCCGCGCTGCGCTTCTACCGCAGCGCCATGGCGTGGCTGCCGGTCGATCGGGGTCGCGCCCTGTTCCGGCTGACCTGGGTCGCCGCCGCGCTGCTCGGCATCGGCATCGCCGCCGGGTTCGCGAGCGTGATCCTCGCCGCGTGACGCGTTGAGGGCATGAACGAGCGCGCGGCGGGGGGCGCGACCGGGCGTGGCCCCGACGGCCGCTCGACGGACATCCCATCCGGCCTCGGCGCGCCGGCCTGGCTGGCGGCCGCCCTGACCCACTGCCCGAACTGCGGCGGCGTGCTGGAGATGCGGGAGGTGCCCGGCGAGGAGCGCGAGCGGCTCGTCTGCGCCAGCTGCGGCCACATCGCCTACGTGAACCCGCGCCTCGTCGTGACGGCGATCCCCGTGACCGCTGCCGGCGAGGTCGTCCTGCTGCGCCGCGGGATCGAGCCGGGGCGCGGCCTGTGGGCCCCGCCGGGCGGCTTCCTCGAGGTCGATGAGACGCCGACCGAGGCCGCGGCGCGGGAGACCCTCGAGGAGATCGGGCTCGTCATCGAGCCCGGCGAGATCATCGGGCTGTATGCGCGGCTCGAGGCGGCGATCGTGGTGCTCGCCTACGAGGCCCGGATCGTGGGCGGCGAGCTGCGGACCAGCCCGGAGGCCCTCGAGGTCCGCGCCTTCCGTCCCGAGGCCATCCCCTGGCCGGAGATCGCGTTCAAGACCATGTGGTTCGCCCTGGTCGACTGGATGGGGAGGCGCCGGCCGGACCTGCCGGCACCGAGTGGAGCCCGCTGGGAGCGCGGCCCCGACGCCCGTGCCCCGTGCAGCCACGCTCGGTGACCCGCCGCCAGACGGAGCCGGGCGGGTGGCCTACATCGACTCCGTCGAGCGGGCCACGGACTTCGTGATCGTGAACATCGCCTTGCCGCCCTTGTCGATAGCCGTCGCAGCGACGATGTAGCCGTCGCCCTGGATCTCGTCGGGCAGGAAGAAGTGGGCGTCGAACCGCGGGACCGCCCCGAGCAGGAACGCGGTGCTGCCGCCGGGGATCACGATCGATTTCGTCGCGGCGACGTGGCCGGCCGCGTCCTCGAGCCGCACCCTGATGCTGGCGATGTCGAGGGCGAACACGTCACCGTGGACGAACAGGTGGCTGCCCGCCGGCCGGACGTCGAGGGCGATGAGCGCGCCGGTGCGCCCGGGCGAGATCGGCCTGGGGCCACGCGGTGGCGGCCGGCTCGAACGCGTCGCCTGCGTCGGCACCGGCGCGGCCGCCGACGGCAACGCGGCGATCTCGGCGCTGCTGGTCTCCGGCTGGTTCAGTCGATCGAATGCGCCGATCGCGACGAGACCGCCGAGGGCGACCACCGCAACCGAGACCAGGATCCTTGGCGACCGCGTCTTCCGAACCTGGACCGGCGCGAACACCGCGCCGTCCTCGCGAACGCCCGAGCCTCGATCCTCGGTCTCCGGCGTCGACATGGGCTCGCCCGCTACCTCACCGCAGGTCGATGAAGATGTTCTTGGTCTCGGTGTACATGTCGATGGCCGCCATGCCCAGCTCGCGGCCGATGCCGGACATCTTGTAGCCGCCGAACGGGGCCTCGGTGTGGACCGAGCTGTTCGAGTTCACCGAGAGGACGCCGGCCTGGATGCCGCGCGCCGTGCGCAGCGCCTTGCCGATGTCGCGGCTCCAGATCGAGCCGGAGAGGCCGTACGGCGTCGCGTTGGCGAGCCTGATCGCCTCGGCCTCCGTGTCGAACGGGATCACCGACACCACGGGCCCGAAGATCTCCTCCTTCGCGATCCGCATGTCGTTGGAGACGCCATCGAAGACCGCCGGCATGAGGTACGCGCCATTCGCCAGGTCCGGATCATCGGGCGCCTCGCCGCCCACGACGAGGTTCGCGCCCTCGGCCAGGCCGATCTCGATGTAGTCCCTGACGCGATCGCGCTGCTTGAAGCTCACCAGGGTCCCGACCTCGGTCGCGTCATCGGCCGGATCGCCGACCTTGACCTTCCTGGTCGCCTCGACGAACAGCTCGACGACCTTCTCGTGGACCGGCCGCTCGACGAGGATCCGGCTCCGGGCGCAGCAGTCCTGGCCGCAGTTGTCGAAGACCGAGTACGGGCTCTCGGCCGCGAAGCGCTCGATGTCGGCGTCGGCGTAGACGACGTTGGGGCTCTTGCCGCCGAGCTCGAGGCTGATCTTCTTCACGTTGTTGGCGGCCAGCCGCATGATCTCCTGGCCGGTCGTGGTCTCGCCGGTGAAGGCGACCTTGCCGATGCCCGGGTGCGCGGCGATGGCCGCGCCCGCGGTCCCGCCGGGGCCCGTCACGACGTTGATCACGCCCGGCGGGAAGCCCGCCTCGAGGGCGAGCTCGCCCAGCCGCAGCGCGGTCATCGGCGAGTAGCTGGCCGGCTTGAGGATGCAGGTGTTGCCGGCCGCCAGCGCCGGCCCCAGCTTCCAGGAGGCCATCAGCAGCGGGAAGTTCCAGGGCACGATCAGCCCGACGACGCCGATCGGCTCGCGGAGGGTCATGTCGAGACCCGGCTTCGAGACCGGGATCGTCTGGCCGTAGATCTTGTTCGCCGCGCCGGCGTAGTAGTCGAAGACGAGGCTCACGCCCACGATCTCGCCGCGAGCACCGCTGATCGGCTTGCCGGTGTTGCGGCTCTCGAGCTGCGCCAGCTCCTCGGTGTGGTCCTTGACCAGCGCGGCCAGCTTCGCGAGGGTCCGCCCGCGCTTGCCCGCGGCCCAGCTCGACCAGCCCTTGGGCTCGTCGAAGGCCGCCTGGGCCGCCTCGACCGCACGGTCGACGTCGGCCTTGCCGCCGAGGGGCGCCGTCGCGATCGCGGTGCCCGTCGCGGGGTTGACGACCTCGAAGGTCTGGCCGTCCGCGGCATCGACGGTCTCGCCGCCGATGACCATCCGCAGGGTCGAGATCTCCGTCGCGGGCCCGCCGGCCGCGGTCTCCTGGATCGCCATGTGGTACCTCTTTGGGCCGGTCCGCGGCGAGGCTCGCGCCGCGCGGAGTGCGTCGTGGGAATGTCCCCCGATCATACGCCGGGCGCCATGTTCGCCCGGGTAGCATCCGCGGCACATGGCCGCATCGAGCGCACTGCCCCCACCGAGCGCGTCGCCGTCGGCGCCGAGGATCCGGCGCTGGGCGCTCAACTGGCTGATGATCGCGGGCGCCATCGCAGGCGTCGGCGCCCTGGGCTACATCCTGTTCTTCGGCTGGTCGCTGAGCGACGCGCTGTACATGACGATCATCACGCTCACGACCGAGGGCTACAAGGAGGTCCGCGAGCTCAACGACGCGGGGCGTGCGTGGACGGTCCTCGTGGCCATTGCCGGAGTCGGCATCATCTTCGGTACGGTCGGGTTCGTCGCCGAGACGTTCGTGGCCGAGGCGCTCAGCGGGAGGCGGCAGCGGCAGCGAATGGCCCAGACGGTGGCGGCGCTCAAGGACCACTTCATCCTGTGCGGCTACGGCCGGGTCGGGTCCACCGTCGCCCGTGAGCTCGAGCACGCCGGCGTCCCGGTCGTCGTCATCGACAGCCACGCGCCATCGACGGACCTCGCAGCGCGCGAAGGGCACCTGATCGTCGAGGGCGACGCCACGCACGACGACGTGCTCGTGGAGGCGGGCATCGCCCGCGCCAAGGCGCTGATCACGACCGTGGACACGGACGCGACCAACGTCTACGTGACGCTCTCGGCGCGGGCCTTGAACCCGAAGCTGTTCATTGTCGCCCGCGCGAACGAGGAGGGCTCCGAGGCGAAGCTCCGCCAGGCGGGCGCCGACCGGGCGGTCTCGCCGTATACCCGTGCCGGTCGCCAGATCGCCGAGCTCGCGACGCGGCCGCGCGTCGCCGACTTCATCGACTTCGCCCTTTCGCACGGGCAGCTCCAGTTCAGCATCGAGGAGCTCGAGGTCGCCGCGGACGGGCCACTGGCCGGACAGACCGTCGCCGACCTCGCCGGCCGTGGCATCCACGTCATGGCGATCGTGCGACACGGCCCGGGCCAGTTCGACACGCACGCACCCATGGACCGGGTCCTCGCCGCCGGTGACCAGCTGATCGTCAGCGGCACCGCCGAGGACCTCCGGATCCTGCGCGAATCGATCTGACGCTCGCTGGGGGCTTGACAGTCTCCTACGTTGGACGATATACCGTGCACAGATATACCGCCTGACGGTATACCGCTGCCGGCGGAGGGCCGGTTCCGGGGTGGAGGGCTCGATCCCCATGGACAGCAGCGCGCAGCGCAATCGACACCGTCCGTCGCGGTCTGGGCGACTCCGTCTCGGCATGATGAGCGCCGGCCTCGTCGTCACGCTCACCCTCGCCCCCTCGATCGCGGCCCTGGGCGCAACCGTGACGCGCGGCGAGATCACCGCGTTCGCAACCGGCGCGGGCCTGCCCATCTCCGGCCGTGCCGAGATGATCCGGACCCCCGAGGGCAGGACGATCGTCATCGTTCACGTCGTGGGTCTCGCGGCCAACACCACCTTCGCGTCGCACGTCCACAAGCAGGCCTGCGCCGACGGCGAGGCCGATGGGCACTACCGGTTCGATCCGGCCGGCCCGGCCACGCCGCCCAATGAGATCTGGCCAGGCCCGTTCACGACCAACGGCGCCGGTGTCGGCAACGCCAACACCATTGCCGATGGGATCGCGGGCGCCACGGCGGTGTCGGTCGTCGTCCATGCGCCGGGCGGGGCCAAGATCGCCTGTGCGGACCTCCGCTGAGCGATCGGCACCGGATGACGATCGCCGCGCCGCGCCGAACGCTCGGGCGCTACGTCGAACCGGCCCTGTGGGTCCTCATCGCGCTCGATGGGGGCCCACTCGGGCTGGTCGGCCTGCTCGACGCGACCCGGTCGCTCGACGGCCCGATCGGGCCGGGCACGCTCGTCGCGGCCCTCTCCCGGCTGGAGACCGTGCGCCTCGTCGAATCCGTCGTCGTTCCCGGCTCGGGCCGGGTGTATCGTCTGACGATACTCGGCCAGGTTGCGAAGGGCTCCGCCGCCATCGTGAAGGGACTCCCCGCATGAACGACCAGCTCGGCGACATCGGGCGCTTCGCGGAGCCCTCGCTGTTCATCCTCGCCTCGCTCGGCGAGGGGCCCAAGCACGGCTACGCGATCATGACCGACGTCGAGGCCATCTCCGGCCAGCGCCTCGGGCCCGGCACGCTGTATGCCGCGCTGGCGCGACTCGAGAAGCGCGGCCTCATCGAGGCGCTCGAGCCCGAGGATCGGCGCCGCCCATACCGGCTCACCGGCCTCGGCGAGACGACGCTCCGAACGTTGCTCGAGGGCCTGTCCAGCTTCGCCCGAACCGGCCTTCGCCGGCTCGAGGAGACACGCTGATGGCCGCGATCGCGCACGAGCCTCCGCGGTCGGCCGCGCCCGTGCCCTGGCTCATCCGGTTGTACCCGGCGGCGTGGCGCGAGCGCTACGGCGAGGAGTTCGTGGCGCTGCTCCAGTCCCGCCCGCCGACCACGCGCGATCGGCTCGACATCGTTCGCGGCGCGATCGACGCGAGGATCCACCCGCAACTGCTCCAAGAGCTCCCGCCGCGCGTCGCCAGCGGCGTCGACCGGCTGCTGGCCCTGGCCGCGGTGATCGTCGGGGCGCTGCTGACGATATGGGCCGGGATCATCGTCGTCGCGTCGCCCCGCTGGGGCACGGGCGACCAGCTCGACGATGGACTGATCGCCGCGTCGTACCTGGCCGGCTTCTTCGGCAGCCTGATCGCCATGGCCGTGCTCGTCGGCATCGCGCGTCGATACGCGCATGAGCTTGGCCAGGCCGGTATCGCCGGCGCGCTGCTGGCCGCCGCGGCCTTCCTGCTGATCCTCGGCCAGGCGTCCGCGTTGGGCGCGCTGGTCCTCCCGCTGGGGACGCTCCTGCTCGGGTCTGGCCTCGTCCGCGTCGTTCCCTGGCCCATCGTGATGCTCCTCGTCGGCGCCACGGTGGCGATGACGGCAGCGATGTTCGGGTTCGTCGGGAGCAACGGCCAGGAGGTCGTCTGGCTCTCGCTCGGCCTGGCCTTCGGGCCGTCATGGGTGCTGCTCGGGATCTTCCTCCGGCGCGGTCCGCGGGCCGGGCGGGTCGCCCTCGCCCGTGCCTGACCGCGGCTTTAGAAGTAGTTCACGGTGATGCCGCCGTCGACGACCATAGCGGCGCCGTTCGTCCACCGCGACTCGTCCGAGGCGAGGTAGATCGCCATCTGGACGATCTCCTCGGGCTTGCCGAAGCGGCCGGTCGGGTTGCGGGCGAGACGGATCCGCTTCGCCTCCTCGTCCTTGACGAGCCAGTCCATCAGCAGGGGCGTCTCGACCGGCCCGGGGCAGATGGCGTTCGTGCGGACGCCCTTCGGCGCGAACTGCACCGCCAGCGACTTCGTGAGGGCGAGGACGGCGCCCTTCGAGGCGGTGTAGGCGTCCTGCGGGTTCGAGCAGCCGATGAGGGCCACGAAGCTGGAGATGTTGATCACCGAGCCCGAGCCCTGCTCGAGCATCTTCGGGATCGCGTACTTGCAGCCGAGGAAGACGCCGCGGACGTTGACGGCCATGACCCGGTCCCAGTCGTCGACCGCGGTGTCGATGACCGAGTGGTCCGCCTCGGGCATGATCCCGGCGTTGTTGTAGAGGACGTCGACCCGGCCGAACGCCGCGACGGTCTCGTCGACCATCCGCTTCGCGTCGGCCTCCTTCGAGACGTCGGCAACCACCGCGATCGCCTCGCCCCCGGCGCCCTTGACCTCGTCGACGACCGACTGGGCCGCCGGGGCGGTCACGTCCGCGACGACGACCCTGGCCCCCTCCGCGGCGAACATCCGCGCCGCGACGCGACCCATGCCGCTGGCACCGCCGGTGATGATCGTGACCTTGTCCTGCAGCCGCATCGAATGCCCTCCTCCACGTGGAGGTCTGATGCTAGGTGGCGCAGGAATCGAGCGGGCGGCCGCTCCTCGCCGGCCGCCCGCCTGACGGAGTTCGGAGAGCCTGCGCTCAGAAGCCCGTGACGGCGAACCACCGGCCGGCAGCATTCGTGAAGAACACGGCCGGAACGAGGCACTGGTCGGGCAGCGTGACGGTCGTCTCGAACGACGAGTCGCCCGCCGGCGACGAGAACGGGAAGACGTCCGTCATCGCGACGGGCGCGTTGTTGCAGGTGACGACCGCGCGGCCGCCGGTCGTGACCGGGTTGATGCCGCTCGCGGTGACGACCAGGCCCTCGACGTCGACATGGAGGCGCCCGTCCTCGAACAGCTGCACCCGGCCCTGGTCGATGCTCCAGGGCACGCCGCCGCCCGTGACACCGTTGAGGAGCATGCTGCCGACGGGCAGGCCGGTCAGCGTCGAATCGAGGACCTTGCGGCCGCCGGCCGCGGCGTTCGAGGCCAGGCCGATCGTGAGCGCGGAGAGCAGCGCGAGCGAGACAACGATTCGGATCGAGCGAGTCATCTGGGACCTCCTGGTCGCGGCGGGACTGCCGCACACGAGGAGGTACGACCGGATCGCCCGCCCGGTTCTCCGAGCTCGCCCTACTCGCCGCTGCCGCGGGCCGGCTGGTCCATCCACTGGCCGTCCGCGCGGGCGACGACGCACACGGTTCGGCGACCGCCGATGACCCACCCGACCGCCGCGTCGGTGTCCGGGACGACGGGGAACGTGATGTAGCGGGAGCCGTCCAGCGCGCGCCCCACGTACGCCTCGAACGCCCCGTCGCAGAGCGGCTCCGCCAGCGCCTGCATCCGCGCGTGGTCCAGGGGCGCGGCCGTCATTCCGGGCGCGAGCGTCTCCAGCGCCGGCACGACGATCGCCGACACCTCGTGACCGTGCGAGGCGTCGCAGGCGGCGCGCTCGGCCTCACCGGCGAGCAGCGCCCCGGCCACGTCATGCGGCTCGCCGATGGGGCGGTCGCTCGACTGGTCCGCGACCGCCCGGACATACAGGCAGTCGCCGACCTCGAGGTCGGCGGGCGGGACCTGCTGGCTCCCGAGCGCCCACAGGAGCGCCCCGACCGCGAAGAAGCCGATCGCGACGGCCGTCGCGATCGGATGCGCACGGATCCAGCCGGCGACGTCGCCGAGCTGCTCGCGGAGGCTCTTGCGTGCGTAGCGCGCCCGCTCGTCGCCGAGCTGGCGCGACCTCGGGTCGGTCGTGGCGGGTCAGCCTCGTTCCAGGTAGCGCTCCCGCTCCCAGTCGTGGACGACCGAGTCGTACATCTCCTGCTCGACCCTCGCCGCGTTCAGGTAGTGGTCGATGACATCCTGCCCGAAGATCTCGACCGCCGCCTTCGAGCGCTCGAGCTCCCAGATCGCCTCGTACAGGGCACGCGGCATCCGCTGCACGCCCTTGGCGATGTAGCCGTTCCCCTTGAACTCGTCGGCGAGCTTCAGGCCGTGCTCGATGCCGTAGAGGCCCGCCCCGACCATCGCCGCGTAGGTCAGGTACGCGTTCATGTCGCCGCCGGGCAGGCGGTTCTCGATGTGCAGCCCGTCGCCGTGTCCGACCATCCGGAAGCCGGTGGTCCGGTTGTCGCGGCCCCAGACGATGTTGACCGGTGCCCACGACAGCGACGCGTAGCGCTTGTACGAGTTGATGAACGGCGCGATGAACACCGACAGCTCGCGTGACAGGGCCATCATGCCGGCGACGAACTGGCTGAACTGCTTCGACGTGCCGTAGGGCAGCTTCGACTTCTCGTCGTTGGTCAGGGGCCGCTCACCGGCCTTGTCCCAGATCGACATGTGGAGGTGGCCCGACGACCCGGTCCAGGTGTGGTCCGGCTTGGCCATGAACGTCAGGCCCCAGCCGTTGAGGTAGGCGATCTCCTTGGCGCCGTGCTTGAACAGCACGCTCCGATCCGCCGACTCGAGGACGTGGTCGTAGCGGATGTTGACCTCGTGCTGGCCGGGCGCCGCCTCGCCCTTGGAGAACTCGATCGGGATGCGGGCCTCGGTCATGAGGTTCCGCAGCAGGCGATGCAGCGGCTCGGCCTTCGTCGCCTGGAGGAGGTGGTAGTCCTCGTTGTAGGTCCCGAAGCGCTTCGGGACCGCGTAGCCGTTGTCGGCGATGTCCTGCCAGCTGTCGCGGAGGACGTAGTACTCGAACTCGGAGCCCGCCTTGACGGTGAGGCCGGCCGCGGCGGCCTTGTCCACCTGGCGCTTGAGGATGGTCCGCGGCGAGATCGGGATCTCCTTGTGCGTCTCCTCGTCGATCGTGTCCGACAGGACGATCGCGGTCTTCTCCAGCCACGGCACGACCCGCAGCGAGTCCCAGACCGGCGAGGCGATCCAGTCGCCGTAGCCGGTCTCCCAGTTCATGAGCTCGAAGCCGGCGGGCGTGTTCATCTCCATGTCCGTGCCGAGCAGGTACGTGCAGAAGTGCGCGCCGTGGTCGATGACGCCCTTCAGGAAGGCCTCGCCCTGGACGCGCTTGCCCATGAGCCGGCCCTGCATGTCGGTGATCGCCACGACGATCGTGTCGATCCGGCCCTCGCGCACCCACTCCTCGAGCTCCGCGAGGCGCGGGTGCTTGCCGTGGCCCTGCCCGTCGGCGCTCATGCGGTCACTCCTCCATTCACCGTGCAGGCTGACGGGCCGGCGCGCGTGCGGCCGGCCCGCCGAACAGTGCCTGCGATCAGGTCGCGGGATCAGCCCCCGGCGAGCTCCTCCGCAGCCTGCTTGAACTCCTGCTCGATCTCGGTGAGCTGCGCCTCGCCGCCCTGCGCCTGCGGGCCCTTGAACCGGGCCTTCGCCCAGCCGAAGTAGTAGATGAGGAGCAACGCGACCGTGATCACCATGAACGGCCACGAGATGTTGCCGCTCGTCGGGAAGCTGAACAGGACCATGAGCACGAGGACCCAGAACACGGCGACCCAGGCAATCGGCTTGGACCAGCGGCCCAGGCTCCAGGTGCGGTGGGAGACCCATTCCTGGGTGGTCGCGCCCAGGTAGATCACGACGCCGTACGCCGCGTACAGGAAGATCGTGCTGATCGCCGTGACGATCACGATCGCGGTGCCGGTGCCGACGATGAACGCGGCGACCGTGAACAGCCACGAGACGACCACGATCGCCGTGAGCGAGTTGGCCGGCGTCCGGTACCGGTGCGAGACCTTCTTGAGCCAGCCCGCGCCGGGCAGCCCGTCGTCGCGCGAGAAGGCATAGAGCATGCGTCCGGCGGCCGCCACGGAGGACAGGCCGCAGAACGCCATCGCGATGGCGATTCCCGCCGACAGGAGATTCCCGGCGAACTCGCCGAGGTTGTAGACCAGGATCGTGATGACCGCGACGCCCCCGCCGAAGTAGTACTGGCTGTACGTGCTCGCGTCGTCGAGCGTCGTCGGGAACAGCGCCGACATGTCCGGCGTGTGGAGCGTCAGGGCCATCAGGAAGATGTAGCCCACGATCGCCGACACGGCGACGGACAGGAACACGCCCCAGGCGCTGGCAACGCGGGCGCCGATGGTCTCCTCGGCCACGTGGGCGGAGGCGTCGTAGCCGGTGTAGGTCCAGTTCGCCTGCAGGAGCGAGAAGAAGAAGGCGATGATCACCGGGTAGCTGACTGCCGGGCCGTACACGAGGCTGATCGGCCCGAGGTCGTTGTTCCACGAGCCGGCCGTGTCGAGCGGCGTGATGTCGAACAGGCCGAGGCCCGATGTGTCCGCCTTGCCGAAGATCGTCACGCCCAGGGCAACGATGGCGACGATCGCGATGTGCCACCACACGCTGACCTGGTTGAGCAGCGCGACGAGGTTGATGCCGGCGATGTTCATCGCCAGCTGGATGAGCATCAGGACGCCCATCGTCACGAGCTGGCCGTTCAGGACGCCGGGGATGATCTCCGCGGTGTTGAAGGTCCCGCCGATGAGCTTGTCGAGGATCGTCGCGTTGATGAAGCCCGCGGCCGCGTAGTTGATGCCGGCGACGATCGCGAACTGGCCGATCAGGTTGAGCCAGGCGGTCCACCAGCCCCAGTTCTTGTTCTTCATCTTGGAGGCCCAGTAGTACAGGCCTCCGGCGGTCGGGTACGCGGAGGCGAGCTCCGCCATCGAGGCCGCGATCGCGAGGACGAAGATCGTGATCAGCGGCCAGCCGAGGCTGACGGCGGCCTTGCCTGCCCAGGCGAGGCCGTAGTCGTAGAGGATCACCGCCCCGGTCAGGATCGAGATGATCGAGAAGCTGATGGCGAAGTTGCTGAACCCGCCCATGGTGCGGAACAGCTCCTGCGCGTAGCCCAACCCATGCAGGTCCTTGACGTCCTGCTGGATTGCCTCCTCACGACTTGGCACTTGCGACCCTCCCTCCAGATGGACGCTTCCGCGCGCGATTCGCCGCGATCATACGCGCGCCACACGCGCGATTCGCACGAATCTGGAGGGCCTCGCGAGAGGGTCGCGCAAGCGTCGCGGGGCGCTCAGTACAGGAGCGTCGTGCCCTCGGGAAACTCGAAGTCGAAGGTCGTGGCGGGGAGGGTCGCGTCGGGCTCGAGGTAGGTGACCTCGGCGACCCGCGTCACCTCGTCCGCGACGGACTCGACCAGGCGCGTGACGATCCCGTCGAGGCGGTCGACGGCGACCTGGACGTGGTAGTCGGGGCGGTCGACCGAGCTCTCGACGGAGCGCGGGTGGTCGCACTCGACGACGATGGCCTCGCGCCCCGCGACCCGATCCGTGCCGGAGATCCAACATTCGCCCGTCGCCAGCACGTTCTGGCAGTAGCCGGCCGGGTGCACGAACAGCTCGGCGAGGGTCTCCATCGGGAGCGGCGTGATCGGCTCGTAGACCGTTGAGCGACCGGGATACTGGCGCGGATCCAGCCCGCGCGGCCGGTTGCGGACGGGCCGGCTCGTGCCCAATCCATGCGCCGCGGAGTAGGTCCGGACGATCTCGGAATCGGAGATCCAGACCTCGTGCCGGCCCGCGGCGGTCGGGCCGGGCTCCGTCGTCACGACGCGGGCGTGGCCCGGGTGACGCATTGCGACGTCCATCGTCACGACCTGTGCCCCGCGGGCGCCATAGGTGCGCTCCTCGATCCGCATCTTCAGCGTCTCGAAGCGGCGCTCCGCGTCGCGCATGAAGGTGAACAGGTCCGCGACGGTCGGCAGGCCGGCCGGGAGCGCCGCAACCTCGGCGCGCTTCTCGCCGCGCCGGACGGGGACGAGCGCGGCGCGGTCCCAGGAGCCGGTGCTTGCCATGGCCGGGATTGTAGCCAGCGCCTCGGCGGCTCCCCGCCACTTGACGTGCCGTCGCCCGGGGTGTATATCGGTACACGATATAGCGGTCACCGTTGTAACGGTCACCGACAGTCGAGGATCCGATGGGCAACCGAACGCCGGTCGTCAACGAAGAGGAAGGGGCCCTGGTCGCGCAGCGGCTGCGCGCCCTTCGGCAGGCGCCGGTGGAGGGCATCAGCCGGCGGACGCTCCTGCGCCGATCGCTCGGCCTCGGCGTGGCGCTCTGGCTGACCGAGGTGACGGTCGGCTCGATCAGCTTCCTGTGGAGCGTCGCGAGCGGCCAGGGCGGCCGGGTCCGCGTCGGCACCCTCGACGACATCGCCGCGATGGGTGCAGGCGTGCCGTTCCGCGATGGCTTTCCCGTCTACGTGGCCGCCGCCCGAAGCTTCGTCGTCATCGTCGACCCGAAGGTCGGCGCGTTCCGGCAGGGCATCGACGAGGCCGGCGATGGGCACCTGAACGTGCGCGTCCTGTCGCAGGTCTGCCCGCATCTCGGCTGCCGGCCCAATCCCTGCATCGAGGACTACTGGTTCCACTGTCCGTGCCATCAGTCGCGCTACGATCGGCTCGGGATCAAGCCGGCGGGCACCGGCTTCGGGCCGGCGGAGCGCGGCATGGACCGATTCGCCCTGGAGGTCGATGCTGGGGGCGTGCTGACCGTCGACACCGGCCACCTCACCCTCGGGCCCCTGCCCGTCCCCCTCGGCCAGCCCGGCGTCATCCTGCCGCTCGTGCCCCACCAGGAGGCGTGCACATGAGCTCGCCGCCTGCCGCCGCGCGATCCCGGGCGGCGAGGTACGTGGGGCTGTACCCGCGCGCCTGGCGGGAGCGCTACGGCGACGAGCTCGAGGCGGTCCTCGAAGCGGACGGCCTGGGGCTGCGCACCCGCTTCGACCTCGTCCGGGGAGCGCTGGACGCCCACCTGCACCCGCGGACGCGCTCGCCATTACCTGTCGTCGCGGTCGTGAGCGCGTCGGCGTTCGCCGTCGCGCATGCGCTGACCCTGGCGGCACAGCCCGTTGCGACCGACTGGCCCGGCTACCTGGAGGAGGCGCTGCCACTGATCATCGCCAGCGTGCTCGCGCTCATCCCCGGTGTCGTGGGGCTGTGGCTGAAGCTCGGCGACAGCGACGGCGCGCTGGGGCGGATCGGGGTCATCCTCGCGGTGGTCGGCTACGTGGCCTGGCTCGTCGCGCTGCTCGCCGCAGCCACGCGGCTGGCGTATGGGCCACTCACGGCCGCGGCGGCAACCGTGGCGATGGCCGGCACGGCGGCGCTCGGCGTGGCATTGGTGGGCCGCGCCCGGATCGTCCTGGGCGCGCTGCTCGCGACGGCGGCCCTGGCCGGAATCGCCCCGCCGGCGCTCGGCTGGCCGGCCTTCGCGGCTGCCTGGACCGGGGTGGCCGCGGTCCTGCTGGTGGACTTCGCCAACGGCTCCGACGCTCGGGGAGGGCCGCGCCTTGCGTGATGACCTGACCGCCCTCGGCCGGTTCGCGGAGCCCTCCCTGGCGATCCTCCTCACGCTGAGCGAGGGCCCCAAGCACGGCTACGCGATCATGGCCGCGGCACGCGAGCTGACCGGCGAGCCCCTCGGGCCGGGAACGCTGTACGCGACGCTCTCCCGCCTCGAGGGGCGGGGACTCATCGAGTCGCTGCCGGCGGAGGATCGACGCCGGCCGTACCGGCTGACCGGGGACGGGACGGAAGTCCTGCGAGCCCAGCTCGAGGGCATCGAGGGCATCGTCCGCACCGGTCTCGCGCGCATCGGTCGCTCGGCGAGGTCCCGCCCGACCACCTCGTAAACTGGCCCGGTGGAGCCCCGGCCAGACGAGTTCCGAATGGTCATGGGCCATTTCGCCACCGGCATCAGCGTCGTCACCACGTTCGACGAGAGCCAGCCCGCCGGGATCACGGTCAACGCCTTCTCGTCCGTGTCGCTGGAGCCGGCGCTGGTGATGGTCGCGCTCGACCGCAGCCGCTTCATCACGCCGATGGTCCGCCGATTCGGCCGCTACGCGGTCAACGTCCTCGGCGCGGACCAGCAGCTCCTGTCCGACTGCTTCGCCCACGCGCCGGTCAGCCCGGGCCGCGAGGAGTTCTGCGGGGCCACGTGGCACGCCGGGCCAACCGGGTTGCCGCTGCTCAATGGCGCCATCGCCACGCTCGAGTGCACGACGGTCGAGACGTTCAGCGCGGGGGATCACGACCTGTTCATCGGTCGCGTCGACTCGATCGAGCAGGGCCGCCTCGGCGTGGCGCCGCTCCTGTACTACCGGCGCCGCTACCTGCGGGTGGAGCAGGGCAGCGACAGCCCGGTCGAAGGCAAGCCGGAGGGCTGAGTGCCGACGATTCGAGCCAACGGCCTCGACATCGGCTACGACGTCCACGGCGCCGGCCCGCCGCTCGTCATCCTCCACGGCGCCACGTCGCTCGGCCGCGAGGACTACGCCGCGCAGCTGCCGTCGATGTCGAAGGCGTTCCAGGTCCACATGCCCGACGCGCGCGGGCACGGCCGGACGCGCTGGGACGCCGCGAACGGCTTCCGCTACGACTGGCTCGTCGACGACCTCGCCGCCTTCGTCGACGCGCTCAGCCTCGACTCGTTCCACCTGCTCGGCTTCTCGATGGGCGCCACGACCGCGCTGCAGTTCGGGGCGCGCTGGCCGGAGCGGCTTCGGACGCTGATCGTCGTGGGGATCACGACGCTGCGCGAGCCGCGTGCGAGCGTGGGCCGGCGGCTCATGGACCCGGCGCGGATCCTGGACCACGAGCCGGAGTTCGCCGCGACGCTCTCCCGCCGGCACGACGCGGGGCAGGGCGAGGGCGCGTGGCAGCGGCTCCTGCCGGCGATCGCCGCGGACATCGCGGCGCAGCCCCTGCTGACGCCCGCCGAGCTGCACGGGATCGACTGCCCGGCGATGGTCGTCTGCGGCGACCGGGACCCGTTCGTCCCGCCCGAGCACGCCGCCGGCCTCGCCCGGCAGCTGCCCGGCGGGCGCCTCTTCGTCGTGCCCGACTGCGGGCATGAGGTCATGGCGCGCCGGCCGGGGCTCTTCAACGAGGCGACGTCCGGGTTCTACCGGTCCACGGAGGCCGAGGCCCGGGAACGGGCGGCGCGCGTCGAGCGGAAATCGACCGCGATGGCCGGCACAGCACCAGGAGGCACCCCATGACGACCCTGCTCGTGCTCTACCACGCGCCCGAAGGCGGCGCCGATGCCCTCGACACGTTCGAGTCGCGCTACCGCGACGAGCACATGCCCCTCGTCGTCCAGACGCCCGGGCTGCGCGCGGCGCGCGCCTGGCGGGTCACCGAGGCCCTCGGTGGCGAGACGGAGCTCGTGCTCGCCGCCGCCCTGGACTTCGACGACCGCGCGGCACTCGACGACGGGCTCCGCTCCGACCCCATGCGTGCCGCGTCCCGGATCCTGCGCGAGATCGCGCCGGGGCTTGGGACGTTCCTCGTCCTCGAGGACGCACCCGACCTGGTGGGCGACGGCTAGGCCCGCCGTGGATACTGTCGCCACGCCGTGACCACCGTCGAGTCGTCCGCCCATCCGACGCTCCGCGTCACGCTGCCGGCGCCGAGCGCCGACGGGCCGGTCGACGGCGTCGCCCTCGTCGTGCTGGATCGGCCCGATGTCCTCAACGCGCTCGATTTCGCGCTGATCGAGGCGCTGACCGACGCCCTCGAGACGCTCGATCGCGATGCCGCCTGCCGGGCGATCGTCATCACGGGCGCGGGCGACCGCGCCTTCGCCGCCGGGGCCGACGTTCCCGAGCTCGCGCGGCAGTCGCCGACGAGCCTGACCGTCGACGACACCTTCCACCGCTGGGAGCGCATCAAGCGGGTCCGGAAGCCGCTGATCGCGGCGGTTCGCGGCTACGCCCTCGGCGGCGGCTGTGAGCTGGCGATGCTGTGCGACCTCATCGTCGCCGGCGAGGACGCCCAGTTTGGGCAGCCGGAGATCCGGCTCGGGGTGATGCCAGGGGCGGGCGGCACGCAGCGGCTCACGCGCGCGATCGGCAAGGCCAAGGCGATGGAGATGATCCTGACCGGCCGGAACATGGGTGCCCGCGAGGCCGAGGCGAGCGGGCTGGTCACGTCGGTGGTCCCCTCCGAAGCCACGGTGCCCGCGGCGCTGGAGCTGGCGGCGAAGGTCGCCGCCATGCCACCGGTCGCGGTGCTCGCCGCGAAGGCCGCCGTGAACCGGGCCGAGGAGCTCTCGCTCGAGGCGGGCCTCGAGTTCGAACGCCGCAGCTTCTACCTGCTGTTCGACACCGAGGACCAGAAGGAAGGCATGGCCGCCTTCGCGGAGAAACGGAAGCCGAGCTGGAGGGGTCGTTGATGAGCGGGGAGCGCGACTTCGGGCGGGACCTCGACGACGAGCCGGCGCCTGCCTGGCGCGACGCGCCGCCGGACATCCTCAGCCCGATCGACGAGAACGCGCCGGTCAGCGGCCACCAGGCGCCGCCCGTCGCCGATGCGTCGCCGGCGGCCGCCCCCGAGCACGACTGGACATCCGCCGCCGATCACATCTACCCCGTGCTCCGGCCGGCGGGCACGCACGGCACGATGCTCGCCGAGGTCGACGAGATGACGCTCGCGCAGGAGGGCTTGAAGAAGCACGCCCTGCCCCTCATCGACGCGGGCCCGGCGGACCTCGCGGTTGCGTACGTCCTGCGCGAGCCCGCCTACGACGTGCTCGTCAACGCCGACCACCTGCTGGCCTGGGGCGTGGGGGCCGCAGCGTTGCGCGATGCCGCAATGGCGAATCTCGCCGCCTGGTCGGCGCGGGCGCCGTGGACCGACGAGCTTGCCGGCGAGCGGCGCCTCGTCTCCTCCGACACGGGCGAGGGCAGCGACGCCGCGCGGATCCTGCTCGAGGAGGTGCGCACCCACCTCGCCGGCGAGTGCGGCGGGACCGGACGCGTGCTCGTCGCGCTGCCGGACCGCGACCTCCTCATCGCGGGCTCGCTGAACCCCGGCGACGGCGAGTTCGCGACCCAGTTCGCGGCGTTCGTGGCCGACGTCGCCGACGACGCCCACGAGCCGATCGACAAGGGCGTCTTCGAGCTGGTGGGCGACGAGCACCGGCTGGTCCGCTACGCGCCCTCGGCGGATGCCTGACGAGACGGTCCTCGTCGAGCTCGACGCGGAGGCGGGCGTCGCCACCGTCACCCTGAACCGGCCCGATGCGCTCAATGCGCTGACGGTCCCGATGAAGCAGGCGCTCCTCGCGGCATTCCGCCGCCTCGAGCGCGAGCGGGCGGCTCGGGCCGTGATCCTGACCGGGGCGGGGCGCGCGTTCTGTGCCGGCCAGGACCTCCGCGAGCGGCTGGAGCCGGATGCCGCCCCACTCGGGGTCGAGGTCCGGGAGCGCTACAACCCGATCATCCGGGCGATGCGCGGCCTGCCCAAGCCGATCGTCGGCGCGATCAACGGCGTCGCCGCGGGCGCCGGCGCCTCGCTGGCGATGGCGTGCGATATCCGGGTCGCCTCCGATGCCGCGAGCTTCGCGCTCGCCTTCGGGCGGGTGGGGCTCATCCCGGACAGCGGCGCGACGTGGTTCCTGCCGCGCCTCGTCGGCGCCGCCCGCGCCGCCGAGCTGGCGCTGCTCAACGACCCGGTCTCAGCGGCGGATGCCGTGCGCCTGGGCCTTGTCGGTCGGGTGGTGCCCGCCACGGACCTGGCGGCGGAGGCCAAGTCGATCGCCGCGCGCCTCGCTGCGGGCGCGCCGCAGGCCATCGCCCTCACCAAGCGCGCCCTGAACGCGGCCTGGGACCACGATCTCGAGGCGGCCCTGGAGTACGAGGCCCACCTGCAGGACCTCGCGGGCCGGACGAGCGACCACCGGGAGGGCATGGCCGCCTTCATGGAGAAGCGGCCGCCGCGCTTCAGCGGCGAGGAGCCGGTGTCCTAGGGCAGCTGGACGTAGATGACGTCCGTGCTGCCGACCACGAACTTGCCGAGGCTCGTCGAGCGGATCATCTGGTAGCGCATCCAGACCCACTGGCCGTGGAGCTCGGACGGGACCTCGGCCCAGGTCCCGGTCGCGCCCGGGTCGCCCACGACGGCGAGGTACTGCGAGCCTTCGAGGTAGCTCGGCTCGGGATTCTCGGTCGAGGCGACCAGCTTGCCGTAGGTGAAGCAGGCCTCGGGCACGCCCGGGTTGCTCCAGGCGACCGTGATCGACGATCCGTCGCCGTTGTCGGTGTAGCCCAGCGTACCCAGCGACAGCGCGGCGGCGGTGGTCACCGTCTTCGACGGGCTGAGCGCCATGAGGTGGTCGTCGGCATCGAAGGCGAATGCGCGGTAGGTGGCGCTCTGGCCGCCGGCCACGTCGGCATCGAAGCCGTCCGTGACACCGGCGCTCCAGCTCGTCGCCGAGTCGATCTCGGTCGTGCCGGCGGCGGGGTACGTGGGCGGGACGTCGCCGCCGAGGCTGCGGAGCACGTGGTAGTGGCCGACGCCCGGCGAGGGCTTCGACCAGTCGAGGACGACGCCGCCGGGACAGCCCTTCGCGGCGAGGCTCATCGACAGCATCGGCGCGTCCGTGGGTTCGGGCGTCGGGGTCGGCTTCGGCTTCGGGGTTCGCGTCGGCTTCGGCGTCGCATCCGGCGGTGCCGTCTCGACCGGGCCATCGGAGGCGGCCGGGCTCGAATCCTGGGCCGGGGGCACGCTCGCGGTCGGGACGACGACGGCCGGCGCGAACGACGCCACGGGCGTGCTCGACTCGCTCGGCGGCACCGGGAACAGCCACCTGAGATTCGCGCCGAGCGCGCCGGCGACGATGGCGCCGGTCAGGGCGGCCGCGGCGAAGATCGCCCAGCGGGCGCGGGGCAGGATCGTCGGGGTCCGGCGAGCGATCCGCGGTGTGAGCGGCGTCGGCGCCCACGCCTCGCCGCCCTCGAGCTCCGGTCGCAGGCGGGAGCCGCGCGGGCGCGCACCCGGAACGAGCACGTCCAGGGCTGCGGGCGCGGCAGCCGGGGCGGCGGCGTAGGAGCCGAGGAGCCGTCCGCGGAGGTCGACCGAGAAGTAGCGCGTCGGCTGGGAGCGGCCGTAGAGCATCCCCCGCGCCTGGGCGCCGGCCGCGTCGAGCTCGGCGTCGAGCGCCTGCAGGTCGGCGTCGATCGGCAGGCCCAGCCCGCCGGCGTCGGAACCGGGGCCGCGCAGCAGGTCGTCAGGCCGCATCGGTGGCCTCCTGGTCGACCGCGGCGCGAAGGGCGCGCAGGGCGCGGTGCAGCTTGACGGCGAGCGTCTGGCGGGTGCACCCGAGGGCCGCGCAGAGCTCCTCGGCATCGAGCCCGTCGAAGTACTTGAGGACGATCACCCGGCGCTGGGCATCGGGCACTCGCTGCAGCGCTCGGCGCAGGACGTCCCGATCGATCGCCGCCGCGAACGCCCGCGTCGCCGACTCGTCGCCGATCGACTCCACGGCGCGGCGGTCGTCGTCGCCGTCGTCGAGGTCACCGGCACGGATCCCGAGCGGGATGGTCCGGCGGTTGCGGCGGGCGTGGTCGATGACGGCGTTCGCCGCCACTCGGTACAGGAAGCCGCCGAAGGACGCATTGCGGAAGTCCTCGCGTCGAACCGCGCCGAGCGCCCGCTCGAACGTGGTGGCCGTCAGGTCCTCGGCCATCGACCGATCCTCGACCCTGCGGGCGATGAAGCCGTAGATGCGCGGCAGGTAGAAGTCGTAGAGCTCGCCGAAGGCAGCGGCATCCGCCCGGGCGCCGGCCACGAGGGCCTGCTCCCGGGCGGATTCCATGCGAGATGCTGCTGCATCGAGTGCCATCGACGGGCGGAACGTACGGACGGATGGGTCATCCGGCCATCGCCCAGCCGTACTGCCGGCTACGCCTCGGGCATGGTGACCGCGATGACCGCGGTCTGCCCGAGCAGCACCTTGCTGCCGTTGATCCAGCCAAGACACTGGACCCGGTAATAGACGGTCTGTCCGGGATCGCCGCCGGCATCGTGCAGCTCGGTGGCGTGCATGTCCTCGACGACCCCGATGACCTCGGTCCCGTCGGTCCACGGCATGTACGAGGGGTTCTCGTTCCAGGTCGACCGGAGCACCTTGTAGAAGCCGAACCCGTCGACCTCGCAGGCGCTCCAGCTCAGGACGACCTCACCCTCGGCGTTGATCGTGGCGTCGAGCTCGAGCGAGACCGGGTCCGGCGGCGCCGGCTCCTCGGGGACCTCGATGCCCTTCGCGTCGCTCGCGCGGAGGACCTTGTAGCCGTCCTCCGTGTGGCGGACGCAGAAGACGCGGTACCAGACCTTCTTGCCGTGGGGCGCGTCGCCGTCCCATGCCTTGCGATCGCCGCCTGGCTCGACGACCGCGATCAGCGTGTCGTTCTCACCGGCGGGCCAGGTGACCGTCGAGTCCTTCGAGCGGACGACCTTGTAGTAGTCGAAGTCGAGCCCGTCGCACGAGCCCCACTCCAACTTGGGGTGGTATTCCTTGATCCAGACCGAGAGCGAGACCGACTCGGCCGGCGGATCCTTGGGCTCCGGCTTCGGGTCCGGCTTGGGCTCGGGCTTGGGCTCGGGCTTGGCGGTGGGCTCCGGCTTGTCGTTGTCGCCAGGCTCCGAGGCCGGCTTGTCCGTCTCGTCAGGCTCGCCACCGCCCGTCTCGTCCGCGGGCGAGCTCTCGTCCGGCTCATTGCCGTCCACGCCGTCGTGATCCGGCACGGCGCCGTCATGGTCGCCGTCGTATTCGCCGGCCTCGCCGCCCGCGCCTGTGCCGTCGCCGGCCTCGCCGGCGCCGTCCGCGACCGCGACGTCGCTCTTGCTCGAGTGAGCGTCCTTCGGCCCGAACGCGCCGCCCGGGCCGAGCGCCGCCCCGAAGGCGAGACCGGCCAGGAGGAGCGTGCCGAAGGCCGCGCCCGCGAGCGAGCGGCCGAACCGCCGCCCGTGGCCGCCCATGATCGGCGTCGACTGGTCCTCGACCAGCTCGGCATCCGCATCCGAGACGAAGGCGACCGGCGCCGGCGGCGGCGTGATCTCCGCCGGCACCGCGGCGGGCATTGCCGCCGAGGTGTCGGCGTTCGCCGTGGTGCGTGTTCGCCGCGATCCCCCGCGGCGACCCTGTGCTGCCATCCCTTGGACCTCCCCGTGGTGGCCGCTGGATGCGGCCGATGAGATCGATGACCGCAAAACGGCCACGGGAGGCTCGGATTACATCGCCCGGTGCGGCATCAGTACTGTTTCGAGGCAGTACCCCCATGCCTGTGGTGCGCGGGCGCCCCGCCGCCGGAACGAGGCGAGGCGCCGCGCATTCCCGCTAGCGGCTCTCGTACCAGCTCGATGCGGGTTGCCACAGGAAGGCGGGTCCGAGGTCACCGGGGATCGGCGGCGTCATGCCCTCGGGCCTGATCGCCTCGATGAGGCCGGCCAGATCGACGAGCGCCGAGACGTTCGAGCCGTCGGCGTCCATGAGCGTGTACTGCATCGTGTCCTCGAACGTGCCCACGGTTCCGACCCGGAACCTGATCTGGCCCGACGCTGTCCATTCGGGCCAGATCGAGCGGCCATCGGTCGTCAGCTGGCGCAGGCCCGTGCCATCCGGTTTGACCGTGTACACGTCCTGCACCAGCAACGGGTCGGTTGCCTGATCGACCAGGAGGTCCGACATCAGCGCAAGCGTGCCGCCATCAGGTGACCACGCCGGGGCGGTCACCCGCGGCACGGTGAGGGCGACCTTGTGCAGGTTCTTGCCGTCGGCATCGATCAGCCAGAGGTTGGAATCGGGGATGTTGTCCTGGCCCTGGCGGGTCTCCCGGATGTAGGCGATCCGCGTCCCGTCCGGCGACCAGGCCAGGCTGCCCGGACCGCTCTTGTGCTGGCCCTGCACGAGCGTCGCGCCCAGCTCGGTTCGTTCGCCGGTCTGCAGATCCAGGATCGTGATGAACCCGCAGCCCGGCACGCTGTACGTGCAACTTTGGGTGAACGCGACGCGCCGACCGTCCGGCGAGAACGTGAAGTCACCGTCCTGGCACGGGAACGGCTCGTTGCCCTTGGCGTTGCAGGCAGTATCGGCGCCGGTGCCGAATCCGGTGTCGACGAACGGCCCGATGCCGTCCCCGACGTCGGCGAGGTAGACATGGGAGACGCCGCTCGCGTCTGCGGTTGCGAGGAGGAGTCGCTTCCCGTCCTGGGACCACGTGACGTTGGCAAAGCCGAGCGCGGGTCGCACCTCGCGCGCGTCGGTGCCGTCGGCGCGCATCGCCCACAGAGCATCGTTGTCTGGCTGCGCGCTACGGCCCCTGAGCACGAAGATCACGAATGGAGCCCGCACCGCGGCGGTGGTCGGCCCCGTTTCCGCGGAAGGCAGCGGCGAGCTCGGCGGCGCGGATGGCGATGCCGTCGCGACCGGCCCGACGACCGGCTGGTTGCGGTAGATGCCGATGGCGATCGCGGCGATCAGCACGCCGACCGTGGCGACCGCCACGAGCTTGAAGGTTCCGTTCATCAGGTCGTTCCTCCGCGCTCGCCACAGAGGGCGGCGCTGTGGGGTCGTATCGAGGCGATCGAAGACGACGCCGAGGACGCGGTCGGCCGACTCGTGCTCGTCGGCCTGAATCCAGGTCCGGACGAGGTTGGTGAAGTCGCGATCCGTGCTCACTGCGCAGCCTCCCGCGCGGCCGAGCGTGCATCGGCGTCGAACGCCGCACGCAGTCCGCGCATCGCGTAATGGAGTCGGGAATAGACCGTCCCGGTCGGGACGCCGAGGATCTCGGCGACCCGGTCCAGGGGCAGGTCCAGGTAGTGGTGCAGCACCACCACCGTTCGGTGATCGATCGAGAGCTGGCTGAAGCCGCGCTCCAGCTGGTCCCGATCGTGGATGGATCGGAATGCATCCCCGGCCTGCGGCTCGTCAGCCGGAAGGACGCGGAGATTGATCGCCCAGCGTCGGTGCTTTCGGCCCTCGGCGTAGCAGGCGCGAACGAGGAGCCGGTACGACCAGGCGTCAAAGCGCGCCGGATCGCGAAGCTGCGGAAGGTCCTGCCAGATGCTCAGCAGCGCCTGCTGCGTCGCATCCTCGGCGAGGTCGAGGTCGCGCAGGATCCGGCGCGCCACGGCGAGGAACCGATCCGCGATTCCGGTGGCAAGCTCGGCGTACGCCTGCTTGTCACCGCGCTGGGCCCGGAGCACGAGATCGGTATCCACGATCCTCATCCGCATGACCCCGGAGGGGCTGCTGCCCGCTGCGGTGTCACACGGTATGGGCACGGTCCAGCCAGCGAACCTTCAATGCCGGCGATTCGTCGTGGGCGCTGCTACCCCGTTGACCGTGTCGCCGCGGCAAGCTACCGTGCGCCTAACGATCGTTAGTTAGGGATCGGTCTCACAGAGGTCGAATGGTCGAGATCACGCGCCGCCAGGCCATCGAGGACGTCGCCAGCGACCTGTTCCGGGAGCGGGGCTACGCCGCGACCAGCATTCGCGACATCGCCCGCGCGCTGTCCGTGCAGGGCGCGAGCCTGTACGCGCACGTGACCTCGAAGGAGGACGTGCTGTGGGCGATCGTCGACCGCGCGGCCTCGCGCTTCGAGGCGGCGGCCGACGAGGCAGAGGCGGCAGCGGAATCGCGGCGTCCCGGTGATCCCGCGGAGGCAGTTGCCGCGCTCGTCCGTGCCCACGTCGAGGTCCTGACCGGCGACGTCGACGAGGCCGGCGTCTTCGTCCACGAGTGGCGCGCCCTCGGCGACGAGCACCGCGCCGCGATCCTCTCCCGGCGGGATGCCTACGAAGCGAGATTCCGTCGCAGGATCGACGATGGCATCGCCGTCGGGGCATTCGCCATCACCGACTCGGCCGTTGCCGCGGGCACCCTGCTGAGTGCCCTCAACGGCGTCGCGACGTGGTACGACCCCGAGGGCCGCCTTCCGGCCGGCCGGATCGCCGACCACCTCGTCGACCTGGCGCTGCGGATGCTGGGGAGTGACGCGTGAACATGGAGGACGCTCGATGACCGACCCGCTCGCACTCGATCCGGTGCTCCCGCCGCGGCAGCGCAGCGAGCGCCCCTGGAACGAGGAGGACCTCTCGCACGACCAGCGCTTCGCCCACTTCGAGGCGCACGTGACCGCCGGCGGCAAGATCGAGGCGACCGACTGGATGCCCGACGAGTACCGGAACGCGGTCCTGCGGTTCGTGGAGATGCACGCCAACTCGGAGCTCATGGGCGTGCTGCCAGAGCGCGAATGGATCATGCGGGCGCCCACGCTCCGCCGGAAGCTGGCCCTGACCGCGAAGGTCCAGGACGAGGTCGGGCACGCGCAGCTGCTGTACCGCGTGGCCGAGGACCTCGGCAAGCCGCGCGAGGCGATGCTCGACGACCTCATCGCGGGCAAGACCAAGTTCCACAACGTCTTCCACTACCCGACCCGGTCCTGGGGCGACATCGGGATCATCGCCTGGCTCGTCGACGCCGCGGCGATCGTGGCCCAGCAGGCGCTCCGGGACTCGAGCTACGGCCCGTATGCGCGGACCATGCAGAAGATCTGCTGGGAGGAATCGGTCCACATCATGCACGGCCGGGACGTCGTGGTGACCCTCATGACCGGCTCCGCGTCCCAGCGGGCGCTGGTGCAGGAGGCGCTCGACCGCTGGTGGGGCCCGCTGATGCAGATGCACGGACCGCGCGGCGATCGCGCCAAGGACCGCGACCTCCACTGGCGGATCAAGGCCAAGACCTCCGAGGAGCTCCGCCAGGAGTTCCTGACGATCTATGTCCCGCGGCTCTGGGAGCTCGGCCTCACGATTCCCGACCCGAACCTGCGCCTCGACGAGGCGACGAAGACCTGGGCGTACACCGAGCCGTCCTGGGACGAGCTCCGGTCCGTGGTGACCGGCCACGGCCCGAAGTCCCAGGAGCGCCTCGAGTTCCGGCGCCTCAACCGCGAGGAGACGCGCTGGGTGCGCCAGACCGTGTTCGGCCTGCAGCCGACGCCGGTGCACTGACGATGGCCTCGAAGAAGGTTGCGTCGCGGGCCGAGCTGGAGGCCTACGAGGTGTTCCAGCAGGCGAAGGACGGCGACCCGATGCGCCACGGCGGCAACGTCATGGCCCCGGACGCCGAGCTGGCGATCCACTACGCCCGGGAGATGTTCGGCCGGCGCAACGAGAGCTCGCGGCTGTGGGTGGTCCGGCGGGCCGACATCGCCGTCCTCGAAGATCCGGACCTGCTCGACCCGCCGCTGGATCGCTCCTTCAAGAAGCCCGGCGGCTACGTGATGCGCGACAAGCTCGCGGCCGCGCGGGCGAGGGCCGGCACGGAGAAGCCCGCCGCGCGCTCCGAGAGCCACGACCGGACCGGCGGCCGCCGGTCGAAGGCGCCGTCGTGAGCCTCGCCGGGCCGCCGCGCGCCGGCAGCGCGGCCGCGGACGCCCTCGAGCCGCGGGTCCGCACCGCGCTCGCGGAGCTGCTCACCACGATGGCCGACGACGAGTTCGTCAGCGGCTTCACCGACTCGGAGTGGACCGGCATCGCGCCGCTCCTCGAGGAGGACGTGGCCATCAGCTCGATCTCGCAGGACGAGCTGGGCCACGCCCGCGCGCTGTACCAGCTCCTGGCCGACGTCGTCGCGGATGGCCGGGACGAGGACGAGCTGGCCTACGACCGCTCCCCCGACGAGTACCGCCACTCCCGCCTGCTCGACCATGCTCGCGGCGACTGGGCGGACACCATCGCCAGGCGCTTCTTCTACGAGCTCGCGGACGAGGCGCGGCTGGCCTCGATCGGCCCGGGGTACCGGCCGCTCGCCGAGCTCGTGGAGAAGCTGCGTCGCGAGGAGCGCTACCACCGCATGCACGTCCTCGCCTGGCTCGACCGCCTGGCCGATGGCGGCCCGGAGCCGCGACGCCGGTTGGAGGCCGCGTTGCGCGACCACGGCATGGACGCGCCGACGGTGTTCACGCCGCTCGATGGCGAGGAGGCGCTGCTCGAGGCGGGGATCCTGACCCGCTCGATGGCCCAGGCCGAGGCGGCCTGGCGCGCCGATCTCACGACGGTCATGGTCCCGCTCGAGCTCGCGCTGCCGCCGTCGATCGGGCAGACGTCGAAGGGCCGACGCGATCACTCGGCCGCGTTCGACTGGCTCTGGAGCGAGTTCACGATGGTCCGCCGCTCCGAGGACGGCGTGACGTGGTGATGCCGGCCGTCAGCGTGGGGCGTCCCGGCTCGGCCGACGACGGGCCGCCGATCGATCCGCGCGCGGTCATGGCCGCCCTGGACGAGGTCGCCGACCCGGAGATCCCGACGGTGTCGATCGTGGAGCTCGGGATGATCGGCGCGATCGATGTCGAGCTGGATCGAGTGCGGGTCGAACTGCTGCCGACGTTCGTCGGCTGCCCGGCGCTGGAGGTCATCCGCGGCGCCGTCGAGGCGCGACTCGGGGCGTTCGGGCTGCCGGTCGATGTCGAGACGTCGTTCGCGCCGCCGTGGACGTCGGATCGAATCTCGCCCGCGGGGCGCGAGAAGCTGCGCCGCTCGGGGTTCGCGCCACCCCCGCACGTCGGGTCCGGCAGGTCCCTGCCGATGCTCGGCAACGCACCGGTTCTCTGCCCCTACTGCGGCTCCGCCCGGACGACGCTGGAGAACGTCTTCGGGCCGACGCAGTGCCGCTCGATCCGCCACTGCGGCGACTGCCGCCAGCCGTTCGAGGCCTTCAAGCCCGTCTGAGCTCCTGCGTCCAGGTGGGCACGTCTCTCGCGTAGCCGGTCCTCAGGTCGAGCTCAGTCCCCTGGGCGCTCGTTGGCGCGCTCGTTCCTGGCCGCGCGGACCGCGGTCTCGAGCACCCGGGCCGCCCGCGTCTCCGGCTTCTTCGCATCGGCGATCCAGATGAGAATCGCCCGCCGTGCGGACCAGGGAAACGCGGCAAACCTGTCGGCGGCGGGCGGGTGTGCCTCGAGCGCGGCGACGAGATCCGCGGGAACGACGCCCCGCTCGATCTCGTCGAGCGCGGTCCACGCACCGTTCGACTTCGCCCGGTCGATCGCCGCCTGCCCCGCCGGGCGCATCAGGCCGGCGGCGACGAGGCGCTCCACGCGCTCCTTGTTCGAGCGCGACCAGACGCTGCGCTCCTTCCGCGGGGCGAAGTACAGCTTCGTCCGGTGCTCGTCGACCCTGCCCCCGGTCGAGTCGATCCAGCCGAAGCACAGCGCCTCCTCGACCGCCTCGCCGTAGTCGAGGACGGGGCCGTGGCCCCTCCGCCACGTCACCAGCCACGCCCCCGTCGAGCTCGCGTGGTTCGCCGCCAGCCAGGCCCGCCACGTGGCCCGATCGTCTGCCGGCACGAGCGGCGCGTCCTTGATTCCCGCCATTCGACGAAGGATCGCATGCCCATGGCATGTCCCTGAGAGGGGACTGCGAGGGGACTGCGAGGTGGTACGTCCGTCATGGGTCGATAGTCCTATGCCCCGAGTGCGGCAATTGCGGCGAATGCCGTGCCCGGGTACCGGCCCCCGTGCGGTGACCACCGAGACCGGTCCTACCGAGGTCACAGATGAGGCTCTCTCGGTCCCGGCTCTGGCCGCCGGGTCAATCCCGCTTCCGCGTGCTGGGCTGGATCGGCGTCGTCGGGCTCGTCCTGACCGCGCTGCTGGTCCCGGCATCGCCCGCCCTCTCGAACGACACGCCCGGCAACAACGGCACCGTGAAGATCCACGAAGGCGCCGGCGAAAACGATCCGGGCGAGGTCCGCAACGAGCCCCACGTCTGCACGTTCCACCTGCACTTCTACTTCAGCGATCCCGAGCAGGCGGGGACGTGGGAGATCCAGGAATGGTCGCCCGGCGACAAGGGCACCGTCGTCCTGAGCGGCACGTACGACACCCAGGGTGACGGCGAGGACCGCCAGCCGCCGGAAGGTGTCTACAGCCTGCCGAACGGCCACTACAAGCTGTTCTGGGATGGCGACCTCGACACCGTGAAGCACGACAAGATGAAGGTCTTCTGGGTCGATTGCCCGACGCCGACGCAGTCGGTCGGCGCGGAGACAGAAACCCCGACCGAGGTCCCGCCGACGGAGGCGCCGCCGACGGAGCAGCCGCCGACGGAGCAGCCGCCGACGGAGCAGCCGCCCACCGAGCAGCCGCCGACGGAAGTGCCGCCGAGCGAGATTCCGCCCACCGAGCAGCCGCCGACGGAAGTGCCGCCGAGCGAGATGCCGCCCACCGAGCAGCCGCCGACGGAAGTGCCGCCGACGGAGGTCCCGCCGACCGAACAGCCGCCGACGGAAGTGCCGCCGACCGAGGTCGCGACGCCGACCTTCGAGCAGAGCCAGGGCGGCGAG